>Ga0222429_100025_pt1 | contig 426277 bp, 413 predicted proteins | sample 1B50Ametagenome_FD_182475 | JGI IMG/M metagenome (GOLD analysis project Ga0222429, IMG submission 182475) | Enriched microbial communities from leaf-cutter ant dump, University of Wisconsin, Madison, United States - 1B50A (version 2) | ecosystem: Environmental > Terrestrial > Nest > Insects... | reverse complement strand
TGGATCAGGCCGCAGGTCAGCGCGTAGTCGAACATGCGCTTGAGCAGGCCGCGCACCTGGCCGGCGGCGGCATCAAAGCCTTGTTCCTTCTTGCGCCAGATGACGCCGCGCACGTCCTCGGCGGTAATGTCCCGAACCGGCTTGCTGCCAATGTGCGGCAGGATGTCCTTTTCCAGGTAGCGGCGCGGCATGGTCACGTTCTTGCGGTCGCGTGACTGGATGTCCTTGAAGAAGCGCTCCGCGAACTCGGCCACGGTGGCGTCTTCTGCGCCGGCCACTTTCTCCTGCTGCTTCTTCTTTGCCGGCGACTCCCCCATCGCCACTTGGTGGGCCGCTTCGTCTCGCTTCAGGCGGGCGTTCTTCAACGTCAGCGCAGGGTATTTGCCCAGCGTGAGCTTTTCGTACTTGCCATTCAGCCGGTAGCGGTAGCGCTAGACGACGCCCCCGGTCGGGAAGACCTCCACATACAGCCCCCTGTCATCGGTAACCGTATAGGTCTTGTCCCTGGGCTTTAGCGCCTTGAGCGCGGTATCGGTCAGTGCCATCTCATCCTCCGTATGTCCAAGTAGAGGGATGGAGAGCACATATCCCACTACTTGGTGCCAAATTTGGACATATCAGTGAGTGGCTTTGACTGTATCACCGAACTCGTCAGTAGACAAAAATTCCTTTATTTACGCTAACTTAAAGTAATCAGGAAGATGTCTGTGGATGTCCTTGGACATCGATTCACTTCCCGATGCAGAACCTCGAAAAAATCTCTCCCAGCAGATCGTCGCTGGTGAATTCCCCCGTGATCCCGCACAGCGCCTCGTGCGCCAGGCGCAGTTCCTCGGCGAACAGGTCCAGCACCTGATCGCTGTGCGCGGCATGCCCGGCGGCGGCCCGCAGGTGCCCGCGCGCCGCCTCCAGCGCATGCACGTGCCGTTCACGCGCCAGCCAGGGGGACTCCGTCCCCGGCGTCCAGCCGGCGATGGCCAGCAGCCGGGCGCGCAGCGTGTCCAGCCCCGCGCCGGTGTGGGCGGAAATCAGCAGCGGGGCATCGTCCGATCCTGAAACGGCGGAACCCGCGTCCCGCCCCAGCAGATCGGCCTTGTTCCACACCCTTAGCACCGGCACGCCCGCCGGCAATCGCCGCACGATCTCCGCGTCCAGCGGATCGTCCGGATGGCGGGCGTCCTGTAGGTGCAGGATCACCTGGGCGCGGGCGATCTCGGCCCAGCTGCGCTCGATGCCGATGCGCTCGACCGTGTCCTCGGTCTCGCGCAGGCCGGCCGTGTCCACGATGTGCAGGGGGATGCCGTCGATGTGGATCTGCTGCACGACCCGGTCGCGCGTGGTGCCGGCGATCGGGGTGACGATGGCCACGTCCTCGCCCGCCAGGGCGTTCAGCAGGCTGGACTTGCCGACGTTGGGCTGGCCCGCCAGCACCACGTGCAGGCCCTCGCGCAGCACCAGCCCCTGGCGGGCGGTGCGCAGGACGCCATCCAGCGCGGCCGTCACGGCGCTCAGGCGGTCGGCGGCCTGGTACTTTTCCAGGAAGTCGATCTCCTCCTCGGGAAAATCCAGGGTCGCCTCGACCAGCATGCGCAGCTGGACGATGCGCTCGCTCAGCGCATCGATCTCGGCCGAAAAGGCGCCCGACAGGGACGCCATGGCGCTGCGCGCCGCGGCGGTAGAGCTGGCCTCGATCAGGTCGGCCACGGCCTCGGCCTGGGCCAGGTCCAGGCGGTCGTTCAGGAAGGCGCGCCGGGTGAATTCGCCCGGCTGCGCCAGGCGCAGGCCGATGTCCGCCCCCCGCGCCAGGCAATCCTCCAGCACGCGCCGCAGCACAGCGGGACCGCCGTGGCCCTGCAGTTCCAGCACGTCCTCGCCGGTGTAGGAATGCGGGCCGGGGAAGAACAGCGCCAGGCCTTCGTCCAGGGTCTCGCCATGGCGGTCGCGAAACGGCAGATAGTGGGCGTGCCGGGGGCGCAGGGCCAGCGCGCACAGCGCATCGGCCCAGGCTTTCAGATCGGGACCGGAAACCCGGATCACGCCGATCCCGCCTCGGCCAGGGGCCGTGGCGATGGCGATGATGGGATCGGTGGAAAAGGCACTCATGCGGTCACCCTGGTGCAGCCTGCATCATAGACACAAACTTGAGACAGTATCACCCAGGAGGTGCGGGGCATCAGACTGCCCGGGCGCACGGTCGGCCGGTGCCGAGGGCTGACGAAGGGAGCACGGGGGAAGTCGGCGGGTGTGTCTGAGGCCGAAGGCCGAGTTCGCCCGCCGCCCGTGCGGACGAGGCAGACTCGGGAAGTCCGGCCTACGGCCGGACCACCGGCTGGGGCGCCCGGGCAGTCTGATGCCCCGCGCCTCCCGCAGCTCCTGACATCAGCTGGACGCCGCGGCCGCCTTTTCCCGGTCCAGACGCATCATGATGATGCGCTGCTGGATGATGGACACCGTGTTGTTCACGCACCAGTACAGCACCAGGCCGGCCGGGAACATGAACATCATCCCGCCGAACACCAGCGGCATGATCATCATGATCTTGGCCTGGGTGGGATCGGGCGGCGTCGGGTTCAGCTTGATCTGCAGGAACATCGTCGCCATCATGATCGCCGGCAGGATGAACCAGGGATCGCGCACCGACAGGTCGTGGACCCACAGGATCCAGGGCGCGCCGCGCATCTCCACGCTGCCCAGCAGCACCCAGTACAGCGCGATGAACACGGGGATCTGCACCACCATCGGCAGGCAGCCGCCCAGCGGATTGATCTTTTCCGTGCGATACATCTCCATCATGGCGGCGTTCAGCTTGGCCTTGTCGTCGCCGAACTTTTCCTTCAGGTGCTGCATGCGCGGGGCGACCAGCTTCATCTTCGCCATCGAGCGGTAGCTGGCGGCCGACAGCGGGTAGAACACGGCCTTGATCAGCAGCGTCAGCACCACGATGGTCCAGCCCCAGTTGCCCAGCAGCCCGTGCAGCCAGGTCATGAAGTGGAACATGGGCTTGGCGATGATGGTCACCCAGCCATAGTCCACCACCAGCTCCAGGCCCGGCGCCACCGCGCTCATGGCCTTCTGGTCCTGCGGGCCGACCCACAGGTTGGACTCGACCGAGCGCTGGGCGCCCGGGGCGATGGTGCCGACCTGCTCGATGGTGCGGATGGCGTACAGGTTGTCGGCCAGGCGCAACGCCTGGTTGGTGCGCACCGTGCCCTGGGGCGGCACCCAGGCGCTGGCGAAATAGTGCTGCACGATGCCGATCCAGCCATTGTCGGCCTGGTGGATGTAGCTGCCCTTGCCCTTGGCGATCTCGTCGAACTTCACCTTCTGGAACTTGTCTTCCGACGAATACACCGCCGCGCCCGTGAAGGTGCTGTAGAAGCCCGACGTGTTCGGGGGATCGTTGCCGTCGCGCGTCAGCTGCAGGTACAGCGAGGGGTCGATCGGCTGGTCGCCCAGGTTGGTGATGTCGTGGCGGACGCGGATGTCGTAGCCGTCGCGCGGCACGATGAAGGTCTTGACCACCTTCACCTGGCCGGCCGTGGCCTCGAAGGCGATTTCCACGGTGTCGCCCTTGGCGACGGGCTCCGGCGTCACCAGCGAGAACGGCGTCAGGTGGGTCGGGTAGCCGCTGCCCTGCGGGGCGCCGACCACGCCGGTCTGGGCGACGTAGAGGTCGCCCGGCTGGTCGTTCAGCAGGTACATCGGGGCGTCGTCGCCCTTCAGGGACTTGTAGTGCAGCAGCTCGGCCTGCACCAGCTGGGCGCCGGTGGTGTCGAAGGTCAGGTCGTAGACCTCGGTCTTGAGGTGGATCCTCTGCCCCTGGGGCTCGGCGGACGAGCCCGGTACCGTCGCGGGCGCCCCGGGCTGGGCCGCGGCGGCGGCCGTCGGCACGCCGGCGGGCTGGCCGTCCCCGGATTTCGCGGTCTTGGACTGCTCGGCGGCGGGCGGCGTCAGGGAGAACAGCGACGGCTGGCCTCGATAGACCTGCCAGTTGTTCCACAGCAGCAGCAGCGAAAAAGAGAAGATCATCCAGAGGATGGTGCGTCGAATGTCCATTGGCGCCTGTTTTTTCGTATGGGTACGGGGCAAAAGCCCACCAGTTTAACGTAGCAATCCTGACTGCGGCCCTAAGGGTCCCGGAGCCGGCGTCACGAGCGATCCGCGCCGCGCGCGGGCGGGACCGGGTCGTGGCCGCCCTGGCACCAGGGGTGGCAGCGGGCGATGCGCCGCGTGCCCAGCCACAATCCCCGCACCACCCCGTGGGTCTCGATGGCCTCGATGGCGTAGGCCGAGCACGTCGGGGTGAAGCGGCACTGCTGCCCCACCCAGGGACTGAGGAAGTACCGGTAGAAGCGGATCGGGGCGATGAACAGCGCGCGCATCATGATGCGATCCGCGCCAGCAGGGCGTCGGCCTCGGTCCGGACCTGGCGCTTCAGGGCGGTCAGGCCGAGGGCGGGCGGACGGTTCACCAGGCGGAACACCAGGTCCCCGTCGGGCAGCGCGCCCCGGCGCAGGCGAAAGGCTTCGCGCAGGACCCGCTTGATGGCGTTGCGGGTCACCGCCAGGGGGGCGTGCCGCTTCGGCACCACCAGGCCCAGCCGGGCCGGGCCTTCGGCCGGGCCGCGCGGGCCGGATACCACGAACAAAGCCCCTCGGGCGATACGCCGCCCCTTCAGGGCAGCCGCGTATTCCGAGGGGCGATGCAGCCGGGCCGCCGGAGGAAAAGCGGTTGGCATGGCGATCGTTCCGGGGCCGCGCCGGTCGGCGGGCCCCGAAAGAAAAATCAGACGGCCAGGCGCTTGCGGCCCTTGGCGCGGCGGGCGCTCAGGACGGCGCGGCCGGCGCGGGTCTTCATGCGCACGCGAAACCCATGGGTGCGCTTGCGACGGGTAACGGAAGGCTGGAAAGTGCGTTTCATGGTGGATCCAAAAGAGCTCGGGGCAAATGGTCCGGGGCAACCCCCGGGACGGGGTCCCGGCATCACTCCGGGACAAAGCCGACAGGCACAATTTGCCCACGGCATCGAAAAGCCCATTATTTCATCAAATTTTTGAAGTTGTGTCAATCACTTGGACGCATCCAAGCGCCCGCCGGGCCCGCGCGGCACGGCCGGGCTGTGGATAACTTCGGGCGGGAAAGGGTAGAATCGAGGTTTGGCAAGATGACCCCTATGAATGAATTCTGGCAGTCCTGCGTCCAGAGGCTGGAACAGGAGCTTCCCCCGCAACAGATCAACGCCTGGATCCGGCCCCTGGTGCCTCTCGACTACGACGAGGAACTCGCGGTCCTGAGGATCGGCGCGCCCAACCGCTTCAAGCTCGACTGGGTCCGCAAGAACTTCTCCACCCGCCTGGAATCGATGGCTTCCGACTGGTATTCCCAGGCGGTGCAGGTCCATTTCGAACTGTCGGCCCCGCCCGGGCGCGCGGCCGCCCCGGCCGCCGCCGCAAGGCCCGCCTCGCCACCGGCCGCCCCGGTCCGGTCCGCGGACGCCGTCGCGGCCGCCGCCGCGCCGGCCGTGATCGCACCGTCCCAGCCGGCCCCCGTGCAGGCCGCCACCGACGACTCCATCCAGGACCACTCCCGCCTGAACCGGGACCTGACCTTCGACAACTTCGTCATCGGCAAGGCCAACCAGCTGGCCCGCGCGGCGGCCATGCAGGTCGCCGAGAACCCCGGCGTGTCCTACAACCCGCTGTTCCTGTACGGCGGCGTCGGCCTGGGCAAGACCCACCTGATCCACGCCATCGGCAACGCCCTGCTGGCCAGCGGCGCCAGCACGCGGGTGCGCTACGTCCACGCGGACCAGTACATCTCCGACGTGGTCAAGGCCTACCACCGCCGCGCCTTCGACGACTTCAAGCGCTACTACCATTCGCTGGACCTGCTGCTGATCGACGACATCCAGTTCTTCGCCGGCAAGAACCGCACCCAGGAAGAATTCTTCTACGCCTTCGAGGCCATGGTGGCCCAGCGCAAGCAGATCATCATCACCTCGGACACCTATCCTAAAGAACTGTCGAACATCGACAACCGCCTGATTTCGCGCTTCGACTGGGGCCTGACCGTGGCGATCGAGCCGCCCGAACTGGAAATGCGCGTGGCCATCCTGCTGCGCAAGGCCCAGGCCGAACGCATCGTCATGCCCGAAGAGGTCGCCTTCTTCATCGCGAAACACCTGCGCAGCAACGTGCGCGAACTCGAGGGCGCCCTGCGCAAGGTCTCCGCCTACGCCAACTTCCACGGCCGCGACGTGCTGACCGTCGAAGTCTGCAAGGAAGCCCTGAAGGACCTGCTGTCGGTCTCCAACAGCCAGATCACGGTGGAGAACATCCAGAAGACCGTGGCCGATTTCTATAAAATCAAGGTCGCCGACATGTATTCCAAGCGTCGGCCCGCGAACATCGCCTTGCCCCGGCAGATCGCCATGTACCTGGCCAAGGAACTCACCCAGAAGAGCCTGCCGGAAATCGGCGACCTGTTCGGCGGACGCGACCACACCACCGTGCTGCACGCGGTGCGCAAGATCACCGACCTGCGCGCCAAGCAGACCGAGCTGAATCACGCACTCCACGTACTCGAGCAAACTCTCAAAGGATAAGAAGATGCAACTCATTCAAGCGACCCGCGATGCCGTGCTCAAGCCCCTGACGATGGTGGTGGGGATCGTCGAGCGGCGCAACACGCTGCCGATCCTCGCCAACGTGCTGATCCGCAAACAAGGCGATCAACTCGAATTCCTGGCCAACGACCTGGAAGTCCAGATCACCACCCGCGCGGACTTCGGCGTGGGCGACGAGGCCCAGTCCACCACCGTGGCCGCCCGCAAGCTGCTCGACATCCTGCGCGCCCTGCCCGAATCGGGCGACGTGCGGCTGTCCCTGGACGAGGCCAAGCTCACCGTCCAGGCCGGCCGCAGCCGCTTCGCCCTGCAGACCCTGGACGCGGCCGACTACCCCACGGTCACCCAGGCCGAACAGTGGTCCGCGTCCTTCTCCATGTCCCAGAAGGCCCTGAAGAACCTGTTCAACCAGGTGCACTTCGCCATGGCCCAGCAGGACATCCGCTACTACCTGAACGGCCTGCTGCTGGTGCTCGAACCCGGCCGCGTGCGGGCCGTGGCCACCGACGGCCATCGGCTGGCCCACAGCGGCGCCGCCGTCGAAGGCCAGTCCGCCACGCTGGACGTGATCATCCCGCGCAAGACCATCCACGAAATGCAACGCCTGCTGTCCGACGACGAACAGGCCGCCGTGCAGATCGACGTCGCCGCGGGCCAGATCCGCTTCCGCTTCGACGACATCGAGGTCGTCTCCAAGCTGGTCGAGGGCAAGTTCCCCGACTACCGCCGCGTCATCCCGTCCGGCTACACCCGGCACTTCGACATCGCCCGCGACGTCCTCCAGGCGGCCCTGCAGCGCACCGCCATCCTGACGACGGACAAGCTCAAGGGCGTACGCCTGCAGCTGGGCGACAACCTGCTGCGCCTGTCCTCGTCCAACGCCGAGCAGGAAGAGGCCCGCGAAGAACTCGAGGTCGACTACGCCCAGGAATCGCTGGACGTCGCCTTCAACGTCAGCTACCTGCTCGACGTGCTGGCCAGCATCAAGACCGATTCCGTGCGCTGGTCCGTCCAGCCCGACGCCAATGCCTCCGTGCTGATCACGCTGCCCAACGACGAGGAATTCAAGTACGTCGTCATGCCGATGCGCATCTGAAGCAGCCCAGCAGCGCTCGCCCCGCCGACGGATTCAACCACAGGATTTTCATGTCAGACCAAACCTCCCAGAACACCGCGTCCGCCGGCTACGGCGCCGATTCGATCAAGATGCTCAAGGGCCTGGAGGCCGTGCGCAAACGTCCGGGCATGTACATCGGCGACACGTCCGACGGCACCGGTCTGCACCACATGGTCTTCGAAGTCGTGGACAACGCCATCGACGAGGCGCTGGCGGGCTACTGCGACGACATCGTCGTCACGATCCACGCCGACAACAGCATCTCGGTCACGGACAACGGCCGCGGCATCCCCACCGCCATCCACAAGGACGACGAACAGCACCGCAGCGCGGCGGAAATCGTCATGACCGAGCTGCACGCCGGCGGGAAATTCGACCAGAATTCCTACAAGGTCTCCGGCGGCCTGCACGGCGTGGGCGTGTCCTGCGTCAACGCCCTGTCCGAATGGCTGCGCCTGACGATCTGGCGCAACGGCGAAGAGCACAACATGGAATTCCGGCGCGGCGAACGGGTCGCCCCGCTGGCGGTCACCGGCCCGGCCGACCGCACCGGCACCCGGGTCCAGTACCTGGCCGACGCCGAGATCTTCACCAACATCGACTACACCTACGAAATCCTGGCGCGCCGCCTGCGCGAACTGTCCTTCCTGAACAACGGCGTGAAGATCCGCCTGGTGGACGAGCGCACCGGCCAGGACGAGAACCTGGCCTTCCTGGGCGGGGTCAAGGGCTTCGTCCAGTACATCAACCGCGCCAAGACCGTCCTGCACGACAACGTCTTCGCCGTGACGACCGAATCCGAGGCCGGCGGCGTGCGCGTGGGCGTCGAGGTCGCCATGCAGTGGAACGACAGCTACGCCGAGACCGTGCTGTGCTTCACCAACAACATCCCGCAGCGCGACGGCGGCACCCACCTGACCGGCCTGCGCGCCGCCATGACCCGGGTGCTGAACAAGTACATCACCGACAACGAACTGGCCAAGAAGGCCAAGGTCGACACCACCGGCGACGACATGCGCGAGGGCCTGGCCTGCGTGCTGTCGGTCAAGGTGCCCGAACCCAAGTTCAGCAGCCAGACCAAGGACAAGCTCGTCTCCAGCGAAGTCCGCCCCGCGGTCGAGGACGCCGTCAGCCGCACCCTGGAAACCTGGCTGCTCGAAAACCCCAACGACGCCCGCGCGCTGTGCTCCAAGATCGTCGAGGCCGCGCGCGCCCGCGAGGCCGCCCGCAAGGCCCGCGAAATGACCCGCCGCAAGAGCGTCCTGGAAGGCGCCGGCCTGCCCGGCAAGCTGGCCGACTGCCAGGAAAAGGACCCCGCCCTGTGCGAACTCTACATCGTCGAGGGCGACTCGGCCGGGGGCTCCGCCAAGCAGGGCCGCGACCGCAAGTTCCAGGCCATCCTGCCGCTGCGCGGCAAGGTCCTGAACGTCGAAAAGGCGCGCTTCGACCGGCTGCTGTCCAGCGAGCAGATCACCACCCTGATCACCGCCCTGGGCACCAGCATCGGACCGGACTTCAACATCGACAAGCTGCGCTACCACCGCATCATCATCATGACCGACGCGGACGTGGACGGCGCCCACATCCGCACCCTGCTGCTGACCCTGCTCTACCGCCAGATGCCGGCGCTGATCGAACGCGGCTACGTCTACATCGCCCAGCCGCCGCTCTACAAGGTCAAGGTCGGCCGCGAGGAACGCTACCTGAAGGACGACGCCGAGGAAGCCCAGTTCATGCTGCAGCTGGCGCTCAAGGACACGGAACTCACGCCCGCCGCCGGCGCCACGCCGATCGCCGGCGATGCCCTGATGGACCTGGCGCGCCAGTACGTCACCGCCGACTCGGTCATCGCCCGCCTGTCGCGCACGCTGGACGCCGAGGCCCTGTCGGCCATGGCCGAGGGCGTGCAGCTCAGCCTGGTGGACGAGGCCGCCGCCCGCGCCAGCGCCGCCGCGCTGGAGCAGGCCCTGCGCGACCCGGCCGATCCCCACGGCGTCCACGTGGAAGCCCAGTACGACGAGATCGAGGAAGCCTGGCGCCTGGCGGTCATCCGCCCGCACTTCGGCAACCTGCGCGTCAGCGTGTTCGACCGCCATTTCGTGCGCGGCGGCGACTACGCCGTCCTGGCCCGCACGGCCAAGACCTTCCTGGGCCTGATGGGCGAAGGCGCCGTCGTGCGCCGGGGCACCGGCGAAAAACTCAAGGAAAAGCCCGTCTCCGATTTCCGCGAGGTCATGCGATGGCTGCGCGCCGAGGCCGAACGCGGCATCAGCAAGCAGCGCTACAAGGGCCTGGGCGAAATGAACCCGGAACAGCTCTGGGAAACCACCATGGACCCGACCGTGCGCCGCCTGCTGCGCGTGCAGATCGAGGACGCCATCGCCGCCGACGAGATCTTCGTCACCCTGATGGGCGACAACGTCGAACCGCGCCGCGCCTTCATCGAGACCCACGCTCTGCAGGCGGGGAACATCGACGTGTGATTCCTGCTGGATTCCGGAAAAGATGGCCAGGTTTCACAAGAAAAGTTGGCCATCCATAGCGCTTGAAGAAATGACCGCCAAAATAGGCGGTCATTTGTTTGGCCAGAACAGGCTGGCCTGGCGTACTCTGCTGAGGCTGAATGGTTGATTCAGCAACACCTCACTGGCGCGCCATCAGCCATAACACCAATAGCGCGATGCCGACGGGCACGGCCTCGACCAACAAAAGCAATTTTCGGGAACCGCCATACAACGCCTTCATGCCCGCCTGGCGATTGTGGCTGGCCAGGTGCATGAACGCGCCCACCGCCAACAAGCAGACCAGGAACGCCGTCGCATGCTGTTCCATCCTCAGCGCAAGATAGCCTTGCAAATCACCGTCGCCGGATTGCCACAAGCCCAAAGCCATTCCCTTGGCGGCAAGTCCGAACCACAGCCCCCAGGCCGCCGTCGTCACCACGAAATACTTGAAAGGGGGATCCAGGATGTCCGACCGCCATCTGCGCAACACCCGGGTCGAGCCAAAGTGATATAGCCAGCGTAGCAGCGCCAGCATATATAGCATGATGAACGCCGCGCCCAGGGTCCACAGCCCGAGCTCGAACCGTATGAAGTGCAGGTGATGCAGATAATCCGCAGCGGGCATGGCTGGTTCCGGGCGCGACATCTCGCGCCAGGCAAGCCACTCATAAAAGGATTGCATGACGCCGGCATACAGGGTCGCCGCTAGCAGCGGTGTGCCCCACATGCCGGGCAACCTGGCATAGATGGGCTGAGGTCCTTTCGGATGCCGAACGAAGGCGGCCGGCCGCAGGAACATCGGCCCCAATAGCAGCACGGCGTAAGCCGTCAGTTTGGACTGGCGCAGATGACGCCATACCCGGGCCAAGCAGTGAGGCAATACAGCGCTCCCTTTGTCGGTTTTCACAATCAGCGAAAAGCTGGTTTTTAATTCTAAAGGACTTCCTCAGTCACCTTCGACGAACTGATCTTCCTGTTCAGCAGCTACAGCGGTCAGAGCGCAGAGCCAACGTACCGCCCCCGGAAAACTGGCAAGCGCCATTCCGTCGCGTAGGGCACGGCGTTTCTGAAAGATGCCTGTGCCTGTCTTGCTGCCTTTCCGCGGGCCTGAAAGCCGATACCTTCAACACCGTGACGCAAGAGCAATGCGCCGCTTTCAGGCAGCACCTGGGAACAGCATTCAATCAGCTGGAGGTGCTCAAGCGCACGGGATTCAACGAGTCCGTCCTCAAGCAGCTTACCCGCGTGGGCCTGCTACCCAAGCGCACGCGACCGGATGGGATTTGAATGTCCACAAACTTCACAAATCGCAACCTATCTCCCTGAATTATTGGAATTTCACCGGCACTCGGTCACTACACTGGACTCAAGTGCCGGACAACCGGGAAATCACCGAGATACGGATCATGAAGGCCATTCGGAACACACCAAAAATCCACGCGACGGCCCGCCTGCGCGCCCTGTCGTTCGCCCTGGCCGCCGGCCTGGCGGCCACCCCTCTGCTGACGCTGCCGGGGTCCGCATCCGCGGCCGTCAGCGTCGGCGTGGCGATCACCCTGGCCCCGCCGCCCCTGCCGCATGTGGTCCAGCCGGTCGCGCCCGGCCCCGGCTACATCTGGACTCCGGGCTACTGGGCCTGGGGGCCGGACGGCTACTACTGGATCGACGGCGCATGGCTCGTCCCGCCCGCCGTCGGGCTGCTGTGGACGCCCGGCTGGTGGGGCTGGTCCGGCGGCTACTACCGCTGGCACGGCGGCTACTGGGGCCCCCAGGTCGGCTTCTATGGCGGCATCGACTACGGATTCGGCTACTTCGGCGTCGGGTACGTCGGCGGCCGCTGGCGCGGCAGGGACTTCTACTACAACCGGGCCGTCACGAACGTCAACATCACCCACGTCCGCAACGTCTACGTGGACAAGACGGTGATCCACAACGCCCCCCCGGACCGGCGCCGCGTCAGCTACAACGGCGGCCAGGGCGGCATGACGTCCCGGCCGACGGCCGAGCAGCGCACCTACGCGCGCCAGCCGCATCCGGCCAATGCGCAGGGACGGCATGAACCGGACAGGAACATGCCCGCGCGTGCCGGCGGTCCCGGTCCGGGCGAAACCCGCCGTCCCGACGGATCACGCCCGCCTTCCGCGCCGGGCCGCCAGGAAACGCACGCGTCTCGCCAACCGCCGGGATCCTCCTGGCAGGCAGGTCCCGGTCCGGCCGCGCGGCCGGACCAGACCCGGGGGGAATTCCGCGAACGGCCGCAGGGCCAGGTCCGGGCGGCGGGCCGTCCCGAAGCGGGGCGCCCGGATACCGGCCCCGTCCAATGGCGCCGCGCCCAGGGCGAAGGGCCGCGCGCCGAAGCCCGGGGGCGCGAGAACCGCGGCCATCATGGACAGGGCGGACCGGGGCGGGAAGACCGCCGCCACTGATATCATGCCCGGACCATGCTCCACCGCACGCTGAATCCCGCCGACCTGCCCGACCTGGACCTCATCCAGACCCATTGCTACAGCGCGTCCATGCTCGAATCGGCGGCCGTCTTCGCCGGCCGCCTGCGGGCCGCCCCCGACTGGATCTGGGGCATCCAGGACGGCGACGGCCTGTGCGCCTACCTGTTCACCTATCCCGCGCGCCAGGGCCACCTGTCGCCCCTGAACGGCGATTTCCACCCTGCCCCCGACGGCGACACCCTGTACCTGCACGACCTGGCCATCCATCCCCGGGCGCGCGGCCTCGGGTTGGCGCAACGGCTGATCCGGCATGCCTGGGCCCGCGCGCGGACGGCCGGACTTCGGCATTCGGCGCTGATCTCGGTCCAGGATTCCGAGCGTTTCTGGGCCGCGCACGGCTACCGCACCCGCACGGACCTGGACGACCGCCAGCGCGCCTGCCTGGCCGGCTACGAACAGCCGGCCCGCTACATGACGCGCGCGCTCGGCTGAACCCCGGCTTTCCGGAAGCCGGCGCGGACCCTCGACGGACGATCGGAAAACGGACGAAGCCCGGCCGGTGTCAGGCGCCCGTCGAACGGCGAGCCACCAGGGTCGGCGCCGGAACGCCGACCGGCGGATCCTGGACCTCGTGACCCAGCACGCGCAGGAGCCGCTGCACCGCGGCGTGCGATACGGCGTCCAGGTGCAGGTCCACGGCGGTCAAGGGCGGCTGGCACGTCCGGGCGCGCACGCCGTCGTGGCGGGTGGCCAGCAGCAGGTCCTCGGGAACCCTGCGCCCGGCCTCGCCGATGGCGCGCAGGGCGCCGCTGGCGAAGGTGTCGATGGGGATGCACAGCGCATCCAGTTCCGGATGCCCGGCCAACAGGCGGGCGGCCGCCAGGCGACCGGCTTCCTCGCCCGCTTCCTCGGAAGCGAAGGCCACCACGGGCGCGAAGCCCCGGGCCTCGGCCATGGCCAGGTAGCGCTCGTGAAAGCTCCGCTGGGATGCCCTGCCGCTGGAACCGAGGATCAGGCCCGGCCGCCGCGCCCCCGACTGGAGCAGATGCCGCAGCAGCAGGTCCGCCGCCGCCGCATGCTGCAGATCGACGTTGTCCGGTCCGGGTTCGCCGCCGACGGTGACGCAGGGCACCGCCCGCTCGTCCAGTTCCCGGGCGACCGGATCGTCCGGCGCGGGCTCCAGCAGGATGGCGCCGTCGATGTCCATCAGGGCCAGGGGATTGCACTGGTCCATGGGCGGCGCGAGCACGAGCACATAGCCGCTCAGCAAGGCCTTCCTGGCCAGCCCCATCGCCAGTTCGGTGAAGAATCCCAATTGGGATTCCCCGGCCGAGACCGCCGCCGGCATGGAGGACAGCAGGGCGATCGCATGGGACCGGCCGGTCCGCAGGCGCTGGGCGCGCACGCTGGGGCGGTATTTCAGGCGGGCGGCCACGTCCTTGACGTGCTGGCGGGTGCGCGGATCCACCTGGCCGATCCCGTTCAGCGAATGGGAAACGGTCGTGGGCGACAGGCCCGCCTCGCGGGCGACGTCGGCGATGGTGACTCGTTTATGCGCGCGTCTGTTATTGGTCACGACGAAGATCGGATTCAGGCCTGCAGGATCACCACGATGCCGGAAATGCTGGAAAAGCCCAGGACCAGATAACGCAACAGGGGTCCGTCCAGCCGGTGATGCACGAATTTGCTCGCATATGATCCTAGCACCAAAAACGGCAGCATCTGCACCGAAACCAGCAAGGTATCGGAATCGACCTTGCCGCCGATCATCAGGACGATCAGGGAGATCACTTCGCCCACCAGGAAGCACAGGGCGACGGTCGAGCGCAGGATGGCGCCGCTCTTGTGCTGGTAGGCCAGCGCCAGCGGAGGCCCCCCCACCCCGGTCGAGGTCTCGGTCACCCCGGTGATCAGCCCGACCAGGCCCAGGCCTGCCCTGCCCAGATCGAAGGAGGGCGACAGCATCGCCACCACCGCGGCGACCAGAGTGGACCAGCCGATCAGCAGGGAAAGCTGGTGCAGGTTGACCACCAGCAGGATCCACAACCCCAGGAAGGTGCCGGCGAACCGGCCGACGCTGATCAGTTTCACGCCGCGCCAGTCGATCGCGGCCCGTTCGCGCCAGCCTATGTAGGCATTAAGCGGAATCATCAGCACCAGCAGCAGGACCGGAATCAGCCCGGGCGCGAACAGGGTCACGATCGGTGCCGACAGCATGGCGAATCCCATGCCGCTGCAGCCTTGGGCGAAGGCCGAAATGAACACGGCCAGTCCGATCAACAGGAAAGCGGTCGGTGTCAGGGTCATGGGCGGCTCGACTTCCACCGGGCGCGATGCTCGCCGGCAAAGGGATCCACGCGGCGGATCGGCGCGCTCGCCGCGATGCGCTCCGAGATCGTCCGGGCCCGTTCCATCAGCGCCTCGCCGTCCCAGTCCACGGGCATGCCGCGGTCGAGCCGCAGGCGGCCCTGCACGATCACGGACTCGATCTGGTCCCGGTTCGCCAGCCGCACCAGTTCCCATTCCAGGTCCCAGGAAGGGACCAGTTCGGGAATGTCCAGCCTCACGACCAGCAGGTCCGCGAAGGCGCCCGGGGATATCTCGCCGACCTTTCCGGCCAGGCCGACGGCATCCGCCCCGCCGCGCAGTCCCATGTCCAGCCAGCGCCAGCCGCCGCCCGAGGAGGAATCCCCTGCCGCCAGGCCGGCCGTCAGGCGCTGCGCGGTCTCCGCGGCGTCCAGCAGCCGGAAGGCGTCGCTGCGCGTGCCGTCGGTGCCGAGTCCCAGGCGCGCGCCCAGTTCGCTCAGCAGCAGGGCCGGCGCGACCGCGTTGCCCTTCCAGGCGCTGGCCACCGGGTTGTAGCTGACGGCGGCGCCGCTGTCGCGCAACAGCGCGATTTCGTCCGGCGTCAGCAGGGTGGCGTGCGCGGCCAGGAGTTCCGGCCCGATGGCGCCCAGGGCGCCCAGGCGCTGCAGGGGACGCAGGCCCGTGGCGACCAGCGAACGCTCGACGGCGGCCAGGTGTTCGTTCAGATGCGTCTGGAAAGGCACGAGGGCCTCGCGGGACAGGCGCGTGACCGCCACCAGGACCTCGTCGGAAGCCGCCTCGGGGATGGAGATCGCAAGCGAAGGATGGATCAGCGCATGTCCGTCCCAGCGCGTCAGGTGATGCCGCGCCAGCCGCAGGACCTGTTCCTTCGACATGACGGCCTGGCCGCCCTGCAGGTCGTTGCAGATGGCACCCAGCACGCAGCGCAGGCCGACACCGGCGACCGCGTCGGCCACGATTTCCATGCCGACCGTGGCCCGGGTGCCGGCGTCGGCCACGGTGGTGAACCCGCCGCGCAGGGATTCCCAGGCGGCCAGGCGGGTGGCGACGTCGATGGCCTCGGCGTCCATGTACTGTTCCATCGGCACCCAGACGCGCTTGAATATTTCCGAAGGCTCGCCGAACACCATCGACTTGCCGAAGGTCTGCGTGACGTGATGGTGCGCATCGACGAACCCCGGCATGAGCAGCCGGCGCGGCAGCGGGACGACGGTCAGGGCCTGGCCGGAGAACCGGTCGACCGGACCGACTTCCACGATCATCCCCCGTTCGACACGCACTCCCAGGCTAGTCCGCACGCCATCGGGCAGCAGGACCTTGTCCGGCACCAGCAGGACCGCCCGCTCATGCATGTCCTTCAATGTGTTCATCCCCAATCTCCCGGTGGCGATCCGGGATGGGACAGGTCTGCGTCCCGTGTTTCCCAAATCGATTTGTGTTCCAGAATTCTACCTTTCAAACCGGCTGGCGGCAATCGATCCCATGGACCGCTTCCCAACCCGGGTAAACCCGGTATTGACACGGGGCACAGCAGGATCGAGCATTCACATAAATCGATTTGGGAAAGAAAAACATAAAACCCAAACCGTTTTGGAAATCACCAACCCACACCTGGAGGCCAGCAATGGAGACAACCCATCCTCGTCAAGACGGCTCGCCGGCGGAAGAGATCCATCCGGTGGACCAGATCCGCCCCGTCGGCAAGCTGTTCCTGTTCGCCATCCAGCACATCCTGGTGATGGTCGCGGCACCCGTTTCATCCGTCTTCCTGATCGCCAAGGCCCTGAACCTGTCCGAGGCGCTCTCCTCGGCCCTGCTGTCCAGCGTCTTCGTATTCTGCGGCCTGGGCTCGATCCTGCAATCCGTCGGCATCGGCAGGATCGGCGTCCGGCTGCCGTTCATCATGCTGCCCGGCGGAGCCGCCACCATCCTGTTCATCTCCATCGCCCAGGGCACCGACCTGCAGACGGCGGCCGGGGCCGTCATCCTGACCGGCATCTTCTACATCCTCGCGGTGACCCTCTTCGTCCGCATCCTGAAATACTTCCCGCCGCTGGTCATCGGGACCATGGTCGTGGTGATCGGCATCAGCCTGGTCAAGGTGACGGGCCTGCTGTTCACGGGCAGGCCGGGCACCGAACACTTCGGCGATCCGAGGCAGCTCCTGATGGCGCTGGTCACCATTGCGCTGACGGTCCTGTGCTTCAGGTTCCTGCGCGGCTTCCTGCGCCAGCTCTCCGTCGCCCTGGGCCTGGTGGGCGGCACCCTCTTCGCCATGATGCTGGGCGAAACCAGCTTCGCCTCGATGGCCGCCGGACCGGTCATCAGCACCCCGACCCTGTTTCCCTTCGGCATGCCGCACCTGGATCTCGTGGCCGCCATTCCGATGCTGGTCTGGAGCCTGGCCTCGATGGCGGAAGCCACCGGGCAGACCGTGATCAACGGGGAAATCGTCGGCCGCGAAGTGGACCCGCCCCGGGACGTCCCCCGCGTCATCCGTTCCGACGGCATCATTTCCATCATCGGCGGCCTGTTCGGCACGCCCGTCATGGTGACCAGCGGCGAGAACATCGGCATCGTCCGCGCCAGCGGCGTGCGCAGCCGCTACGTCACTGCCGTCGCCGGCGCGCTGCTCATCGTGATCGGTTTCACGCCGCTGGCGCGGATGCTGAACGGCATTCCGCCCGCCGTCGTCGGCGGCACGGCCGTCGTCGTGTTCGCCATCATCAGCGTGCTCGGCATCCAGATGCTGGCCCGGGTCGACTTCACCAGGACGGGCAACCTGGTCACCTGCACGCTGGCCCTGGCGCTGGGCCTGCTGCCCGTGCTGATCCCGGGCATGTACCACAGCCTGCCCGCCAACGTGCAGACGATCTTCGGCAGCGGCGTGGCCATGAGCGCGCTGGTCGCCGTGCTGCTCAACCTGCTGTTCCACCACTGCGGCGGCCAGGGCCGCGACGATCCCGCCGGGGAAACGGAATCCCGGCCCCAGGCCCGGCCGGCCAACTACCGGATCTGATCCGGGTCGTCGTCGCCCGGACGCTGGATCAGCAGCACCGGCCGATGCGTCAAGGCCAGCACCCGGCCCGCGACCGACCCGATCACCGCGTCCAGCAGCACGCCGCGGCCGTGCGCGCCCATCACGATCATGTGGGCGTCGACCTCGTCGGCGTAGCGCGTGATTTCCTGGGGCGCGAAACCGATCCGGGAGTCGACGGCATGCGGCACGCCCGCCTGCCGCAGGATGTCCGCCGTGGGTTCCAGGACCTTGGCGGATTCCTCTCCGTACCAGTCCTGGATCGCCCCGGCGTCCACGTAGCGGCTCACCCGGGCGGGCAGGTTGGCCATCACATGCAGGACCCGCACCATCCCGCCGTCGGGCAACAGCCCGGATTGCGCGATATAGCGCGCCGCCTGAAGGCTGTACGCGGAACCGTCCGTCGCCAGCACGATATCCTTTGCCATGTGACTTCTCCTGTGATCCGGTATCCGGGCGCATGTCCGCCCATTTCCAATCTACCGCACGCCGGGCCTCCGCGGACCGGTCCGCCGGACGAAACCTTGCACTGACGCAATCAATCGCATCCATTGTCCTGATCCCCGTCCCGAAGGACAATAGGACGATGAACCCGACCCTACTCCACACCCTGGACGCCCAACCCCTGGCCGTCATCGGCGACATCCACGGAGAGATCCAGGCGCTGGACGCCCTGCTCGACCAGTTGCGACGGCATCCCGAAACGCGGGACCGCCTGCTGGTGTTCATCGGCGACCTGTGCGATCGCGGTCCGGACAGCGTGGGCGTCATCCGCCGGGTGCGGGAACTCGTGGACCAGGGGCGCGCGCTCGCCATCCTGGGCAACCACGAGATCAACCTGCTGGCCAACGACGCGAAGGATGGCTCCGGCTGGTTCTTCGACAGCCGGGAGGCCTCCGATATCCCCTTCTATGCGCCGTTCATCCGCGCCTCGGCCCGGGAACGGCCCGAAATCCGGGACTTCCTGTGCGGCCTGCCCCTGGCGATCCGCATGCCGGGACTGCGCATCGTGCATGCCGCCTGGGACCCGGCCTCGATCCAGGCCATCGCTGATTTCCCTTGCGGCCGCATCCTGGAACTGATCCACGAACAGGAACTGAACATCCTCCAGGCCGCCCGCGCCGACGACCTGCATGCCCGCTACCGCGCGGAACTCGACCGCTGGGGCAAGCAGCTCGAGGACCCGGACGATCCTCCTCCCTACCTGGACGCCGTGGCGGATTTCGAATCGCTGGAACAGCGCCTCAATCCCATCAAGCGCCTGACGTCCGGCATCGAGGCCCGCAGCCCCCAACCCTTCTTTTCGGGCAACCGCTGGCGCTATTCGGACCGGACCGCCTGGTGGAACGAGGATCCCGATCCCACTCCGGTGCTGATCGGCCATTACTGGCGCCTGTTCGAATCCCCGGACCGGGGCACGGCCTGGCGCTACGGCCGCCTCTTCGAAGGCGTGGCGCCCACGGCCTGGCACGGCCGGCACCGGCAGGCGTTCTGCATCGACTATTCCGTCGGCGCCCGGTGGCGGCCCCGGAAATCCCCCGACAGGGGCCCGGAAAACCGCTACCGGCTGGCTTCCATGCTATGGCCCGAACGCGTTCTGCTGTTCGACGATGGGGCCCGGATCCCGACGACAGGCGACGCGCCGGCCGCCTGACTTCCCGGCACCCGCCTGTGGACAAGTCCAGAGGCGGCTTCATGTGCCCATCCTGTCGACAAGTTGTTCATAAGCGCGGTCTTTTCCCGGAACCGAAAAACAATCCCCAAAGCATGCCAGGGCCACGCACAAAGGCACCCACAGGGATGGCTTGTACAAACCATTGATTCCAAATGAATTATCTGGTTTTCCAAGTTATCCACAGGCTCCCATCATTCCTACCGGTTTTATATCAAAGAAAAGAGAAAAACATAAAGCCCTCAGCCAGCCACCCTGGAATTCAAACCCCGCAAGCGCTCCAGCGCCCGGTCCAGCGTGGCATCCAGCTTGGCGAAGCACAGGCGCAGCAACTGATGGTTGGCTTCGGGCCGGCCTGGATCGGCGTAAAAGGCCGACACCGGGATGCTGGCGACACCGACTTCCCGGGTCAGGCGGACGGCCAGTTCTTTCTCCAACCCGGTGCCCAGCGCGGCGGTATCCACCAGCAGGAAGAACGTGCCTTCCGAATGCAGCGGGCGAAGCGCCGTTTCCTTCAGGCCGGAGACCAGCCGGTCGCGTTTTTTCTGATAGAAGCCCGACAATTCCGACAGTGTGTCGGACTCGCGCAGGTACCGGGCGATTCCCGCCTGCATGGGCGTGCTCACGGAAAAGACGGTGAACTGGTGCACCTTGCGGATTTCCCTCGTCACGTGCGCGGGCGCGCAGCAGTAGCCGGTCTTCCAGCCGGTGGCGTGAAAGGTCTTGCCGAAGGACGAGACCAGCACCGTATGCTCCGCCAGCAGGGGCCTGGAGACGGGGCTCAGATGCGCGCATCCGTCGAACACGATGTGTTCATAGGCTTCGTCCGACAGCACCAGGACAGGATGCCTGTCGATCAGGGCCTCCAATGCGTCCAGGTCCTCGGATTTCAGCGTCAGCCCGGTGGGATTGTGAGGAAAATTCAGGACCAGCATGCGAGTCTTGGGCGTCATCGCGGCTTCCACCCGATTCCAGTCGATCCGGAACGTCGGGTCGTCCTTCCGGGGCGGCCGCATGGGAACGCGCACGGCTTCGGCACCCGCCAGCCGGATGGAGGGGGCGTACAAGTCGTAGGCCGGATCGATCAGCAGGACCTCGTCTCCGGGATGGGTCAGCGCCAGCAGGCTGCTCATCAGCGCTTCCGTCGCTCCGGCGGTTACCGTGATTTCCGACTCGACCGAGTAGGCGTGTCCGTGCTGCGATTGCACCTTGGATGCGATGGCTTCCCGCAACTGAAGCAGGCCCGCCATGGGGGCGTATTGGTTGTGGCCCTGCGACATGGCTTCGCCGACAGCCCGGATCAAGGCGTCGGGCGGCGGATAGTCCGGAAAGCCCTGCCCCAGGTTGATGGCCTGGCACTCCAGGGCCAGCGCGCTCATTTCAGTGAAGATGGTGCTGCCGACGTCGGGCAGCTTGGATGGCAGCGTATTCAGCATGTGTGGTTTTACGATCGTTTTATGTTGGTTTCAGGACGAGATTTCAAGCACGACGGGCTCGGTTGCGGATACAATCGCGCATAAGGGAAAACTATGATTTGACTTTTCATATTGCGTAGTTATGCTCCCTGTTGCAATGCAATCTAGCAGTACGCACGTCTCGCACACGGCATGCCCTGTTGCTATCCGCACTCCGGCACGATCTGTTTCGTTTCAGCGTTCTTGATTCATTGTTTTCTTTCATTCATTTAGGACGTTTCAGATCATGGCTCAAACGGGCAAAGTCAAATGGTTCAACGCTGAGAAGGGCTTCGGCTTCATCACGCCGGACGCCGGTGGCACCGACGTGTTCGCGCACTTCTCCGCCATCGAGGGTCGAGGCTACCGCAGCCTGAACGAAGGCCAGGCCGTGCAGTACGAAGTCAAGGACGGCCCCAAGGGTCCCCAGGCTGCTGAAATCCGCCCGCTGTAATCAGTCGGCGTTTTTCTGAAAGGCACTCTTCGGAGTGCCTTTTTCATTTCTGGTGTTTCCAACCCCAGGAAACTTGTACCCCTCTTGTTCAGGGTTTGTCCACAGCTTTGTTCACAGCCGGAATGTGGATATGGTTGGATTAGTGTTTCACGTGAAACACGGCTGACAAGTCATCTCGTTAATGTTCCACGTGAAACGTGAAAGTTCTGTTTCACGTGGAACAAGTTCTGGATGGTTCACGAAGTATAATTTCAGGAACCTTCCTGTGTTCCCCTATGAATTACTCTGAAGAATTCGATGTCCTCGTGATCGGCGGCGGTCATGCCGGGGCCGAGGCCGCATTGGCCGCGGCCCGCATGGGCGCGTCCACACTCTTGTTGACCCACAACATGGATACCCTGGGCCAGATGTCCTGCAATCCTTCCATCGGAGGGATCGGCAAGGGCCATCTGGTCAAGGAGGTCGATGCGCTCGGCGGCGCCATGGCTTGGGCCACGGACCAGGCGGGCATCCAGTTCAGGATCTTGAATCGTTCCAAGGGGCCGGCTGTTCGTGCGACGCGTGCGCAAGCGGATCGTTCGCTGTACCGCCGCGCCATGCGAATGATGCTGCAGGGCCAGAAAAATCTGATGATTTTCCAGCAGGCCGTGGATGACCTGATTCTGGAAGGCGACCGTGTAGCCGGTGCTCGTACCCAGATCGGCCTGGTGTTTAGGGCGCGGGCCGTGGTCCTGACCGCGGGTACGTTCCTGAATGGCTTGATGCACGTCGGCCTGTCGCATTATGCGGCGGGCCGCGCGGGCGATCCTCCAGCGACCAGTTTGGGGCAAAGGCTTCGGGAACTGAAGCTGCCCCAGGGGCGCTTGAAGACCGGGACCCCGCCGCGCATCGATGCGAACACCATCGATTTTTCCAGGACGGAAGTCCAACCGGGGGATACGGATCCGGTGCCGGTTTTCTCTTTCCTGGGACGAGCCGACATGCATCCGGAGCAGGTGCCGTGCTGGATCACGCATACCAATGAGCGTTCGCACGAGATCGTGCGTTCCGGCCTGGACCGTTCGCCCATGTACAGCGACCAGGGAACGATCGAAGGGGTCGGTCCGCGCTATTGTCCTTCGATCGAGGACAAGATTCATCGTTTCGCCGACAAGACCAGCCACCAGGTGTTCCTGGAACCGGAAGGGGCTTCTTCACGTGAAATATATCCGAACGGGATCTCGACCAGTCTGCCGTTCGACGTCCAGTTCGCTTTGGTGCGCAGCCTGCCGGGACTGGAAAATGCCCGCATCATGCGGCCCGGCTATGCGATCGAATACGATTATTTCGATCCCCGGCATCTGCATGCCTGGCTGGAGACCCGGGCCATCCGGGGGCTGTTCTTCGCGGGGCAGATCAACGGCACCACGGGCTACGAAGAAGCCGCCGCCCAGGGATTGCTGGCGGGCGCCAACGCCGCTTTGCAAACGATGGATCGCGAACCCTGGACACTGGAGCGCAGTCAGGCGTATCTGGGCGTGCTGGTGGATGATCTTGTAACTAAAGGTGTTACCGAACCTTACAGAATGTTTACTTCGCGGGCGGAATACCGTCTCAGCCTGCGCGAGGACAACGCCGACCTGCGCCTGACGGAGATCGGACGGTCGCTCGGCTTGGTGGACGATGCGCGCTGGGATGCCTTCAGCCGCAAGCGCGACGCCGTGGCGGCCGAAATCCAGCGGCTCGGCGAGACCCGTGTCAATCCGGCGGTGCTGGATGCCCATGCCCGCGAACACCTGTCCCTGCAGCGGCTGGACCGCCATCCCAGCCTGCTGGATCTGCTGCGGCGTCCCGACGTCGAATACGACGCCTTGATGGCCCTGCGGGACGAACAGGGAACGCTGCTGGCCGGTCCCGGGCTGGAAGACCCCGTGCAGGCCGAACAGGTCGGCATCCAGGCCAAGTACGCCGGCTACGTGGACCGCCAGCGCGGCGAGATCGAGCGCCAGAAGGCCCAGGCCGACCAGGCGGTGCCGGACGATTTCGACTACGCCGGCGTCGCCGGCCTGTCCACCGAGGTGCGCCAGCGCCTGGAAACCGCGCGGCCCGCCACCGTCGGCCAGGCGGCGCGGATCTCCGGAGTCACGCCGGCCGCGGTGTCCCTGCTGCTGGTCCACCTGAAGCGGCACGCGCGCGGGCGTCGGGCGGCATGATCGGCGACATCCCCTTTCCCCAGTTTCGCGAACGCCTGGAGGCGGCGCTGGATGTCCTGGGCATGCCGCAGGATCATGCGCGCGTCCCCGCGCTGCTGGGCTACCTGGAGCAGCTGCAGCACTGGAACAAGGCCTACAACCTGACGGCCATCCGCGATCCCGGAAAGATGCTGGTGCAGCACGTGTTCGACAGCCTGGCCATCGTGCCCGAACTGCGTGCCCGCTGGCCGCGTTCCGGCCTGCGTGTCGCGGACATGGGATCGGGCGCCGGTTTACCGGGTATCATTCTGGCCATCTGCCAGCCGGACTGGTCCGTCGTCTGCGTGGATGCGGTGGGCAAGAAGACCGCGTTCGTCCGCCAGGCGGCCGGCGTCCTGGGGCTGAAGAACGTGCGCGCGGAACACGGCCGCATCGAGTCCATGGACGGCCTGCGGGCGGACCTGGTGATCTCGCGCGCGTTCGCCTCGCTGTCGGACTTCGTGCGCGTCGCCGCGCACCATCGCGCCCCCGGCGGCGCGATGCTGGCCATGAAGGGGCAGGATCCCGTGGCCGAACGGGCCGCCCTGGAAGCCGATACGGGCTGGTCCGTGAAACGCGCCGTCGAACTGAGCGTGCCCGAGATGGATGCGCACCGCTGTCTGCTGGAACTCGATCCAACCGAAGGAACTCCATGACTGCCGATCGTCCGAAATCCGCCCGCGTGTTCTGCATCGCCAACCAGAAGGGCGGCGTGGGCAAGACCACCACGGCCATCAACCTGGCCGCGTCGCTGGCCCTGCATGGCCAGCGCGTGCTGCTGGTCGACCTGGACCCGCAGGGCAATGCCACCATGGGCAGCGGCATCGACAAGAACGCGGCGTCCGTCAACCTGTACCAGGTGCTGATCGGCGAGGCCGACGTGGCGCGGGCCCGCATCCGGTCCGAGACCGGCGGCTACGACGTGCTGCCCTCGAACCGGGAACTGTCCGGCGCCGAGATCGACCTGGTGCAGATGGACGACCGGGAAATGCAGCTGAAGCGGGCCCTGGCGGCCGTCGCCGGGGACTACGACTTCATCCTGATCGACTGCCCGCCGACGCTGTCCCTGCTGACGCTGAACGGCCTGGCGGGCGCCCATGGCGTGATCATCCCCATGCAGTGCGAATATTTCGCGCTCGAAGGCCTGTCCGACCTGGTCAACACCATCAAGCGGATCTACCGCAACCTGAATCCGGACCTGGAACTGATCGGCCTGCTGCGCGTCATGTTCGATACGCGGATGACGCTGCAGCAGCAGGTCTCGGCCCAGTTGGAATCGCATTTCGGGGACAAGGTCTTCAAGACGGTCGTACCGCGCAACGTACGTCTGGCCGAGGCGCCCAGCCACGGCCAGCCCGGCGTGGTCTACGACAAGTCGTCCCGGGGCGCCCGGGCCTATCTCGCCTTCGGCGAGGAGCTCATCCGCCGTGTCGGCGGCAAGATTCGTCCGCGCGCGGCCTGAAGGGCCGCCCGGCATCACTCATAGGACACACACGATGGCCACTCGCAAGAAAGGACTCGGACGCGGACTGGACGCCCTGCTGGGCGCGGACAACGGCGCGCTGGACACGGTGGGGCGCCGGAAGGACGATTCCCCCAGCCAGCTGCCGGTCGGCGCCCTGCGCGCCGGGCGCTACCAGCCGCGCACCCGCATGGACGAAGGCGCGCTGAACGACCTGGCCGAGTCCATCCGTGCCCAGGGCATCATGCAGCCCATCCTGGTGCGGCCCCTGGAAGACGAGCCCGGCCAGTACGAGATCATCGCCGGCGAGCGGCGCTTCCGCGCCGCGCGGATCGCCGGCCTGGACGCGGTCCCCGTCCTGGTGCGCCAAGTGGCGGACGAGAACGCCGCCGCCATGGCGCTGATCGAGAACATCCAGCGGGAAGATCTCAATCCGCTGGAAGAGGCCCATGGCGTGCGCCGCCTGCTGGACGAGTTCGGCCTGACCCACGAGCAGGCCGCCACCGCCATCGGCCGCTCGCGCTCGGCCACCACCAACCTGCTGCGACTGCTGAACCTGGCCGAGCCCGTGCAGACCATGCTGCTGGCCGGCGACATCGACATGGGCCACGCCCGGGCCCTGCTGGCCACCGATGCCGCGCAGCAGATCCTCCTGGCCAACGAAGTCATCGCCCGGCGGCTGTCCGTGCGCGAGACCGAAAAACGCGTCGCGCGCGCCCTGCGCGAAGCCGACGAGCCTGTCGCCACGCCGGCCGGCCGCGCAGCCCGGGGCGCGGCCGGCGCCCGGTCCGGCGATCTCGACCGGCTGGAAAAGGCCTTGTCCGACCATCTCTCGACCCAGGTGAGGATCCGCACCGGCGCCCGCAAGGGCGGGCAGCTGGTGATCGAGTTTTCCGACTGGGAACACCTGGACGCCCTGTTGGAACGCCAGGGCCTGGGTTCCGTCCTGGCCGATCGCGACGCGGTCGCTTGACACCAGGTCAGAATATCTTCATAATCCGAAATTCGCTTCGGTGGGGTGCCCGAGTGGTTAAAGGGGGCAGACTGTAAATCTGTTGGCCTTGCGCCTACGTTGGTTCGAATCCAACCCCCACCACCATGCGAACGATGTCGCTATGCACGGACATCGGCAGGGATCCGAATCGCGGGTGTAGCTCAATGGTAGAGCAGAAGCCTTCCAAGCTTACGACGAGGGTTCGATTCCCTTCACCCGCTCCAGCGGGTCCGGTTCGACGGATGTCGAAATGAATACCGCCCATGTGGCTCAGTGGTAGAGCACTCCCTTGGTAAGGGAGAGGTCATGCGTTCGATCCGCATCATGGGCACCACAAATTCTTGGATCATTCCACAGTCAGGAGTCAGCCATGGCAAAAGGCAAGTTTGAACGGACCAAACCGCACGTGAACGTGGGTACGATCGGCCACGTTGACCACGGCAAGACGACGCTGACGGCGGCGATCACGACGGTGCTGGCCAAGGCTGGCGGGGGCGAAGCCAAGGGCTACGACCAGATCGACAACGCGCCGGAAGAGAAGGCGCGCGGGATCACGATCAACACCTCGCACGTGGAATACGAGACGGCCAACCGTCACTACGCGCACGTGGACTGCCCGGGTCACGCGGACTACGTGAAGAACATGATCACGGGCGCGGCGCAGATGGACGGCGCGATCCTGGTGGTGTCGGCCGCCGACGGCCCGATGCCGCAGACGCGCGAGCACATCCTGCTGGCGCGCCAGGTGGGCGTGCCCTACATCATCGTGTTCCTGAACAAGTGCGACATGGTCGACGACGAGGAACTGCTGGAACTGGTCGAGATGGAAGTGCGCGAGCTTCTGTCGAAGTACGACTTCCCGGGCGATGACACGCCGATCGTGAAGGGTTCGGCCAAGCTGGCGCTGGAAGGCGACGAGGGCCCGCTGGGCTCGCAGGCGATCATGCAGCTGGCCGAGGCGCTGGACAGCTACATCCCGACGCCGGAGCGCGCGGTCGACGGCACGTTCCTGATGCCTGTGGAAGACGTGTTCTCGATCTCGGGTCGCGGCACGGTGGTGACCGGCCGTATCGAGCGCGGGATCATCAAGGTCGGCGAGGAAATCGAGATCGTGGGGATCCACGACACGGCCAAGACGACGTGCACGGGCGTGGAAATGTTCCGCAAGCTGCTGGACCAGGGCCAGGCGGGCGACAACGTGGGGATTCTGCTGCGCGGCACCAAGCGCGAGGAAGTCGAGCGTGGCCAGGTGCTGGCCAAGCCCGGTTCGATCCACCCGCACACGAACTTCACGGCCGAGGTGTACATCCTGTCCAAGGAAGAAGGCGGCCGCCACACGCCGTTCTTCAAGGGCTACCGTCCGCAGTTCTACTTCCGCACGACGGACGTGACCGGGACGATCGAGCTGCCGGCCGACAAGGAAATGGTGCTGCCGGGCGACAACGTGTCGATGACGGTGAACCTGATTGCGCCGATCGCCATGGAAGAGGGCCTGCGCTTCGCCATCCGCGAAGGCGGCCGTACCGTGGGTGCCGGCGTCGTCGCCAAAATCATCAAGTAATTCTGTAGTACAATGGTGGGCTGGCCAGGCCGCCCACCGCTGCTTTTCAAAAAACGGGGGTGCGGCAGCGCCGCCGTTTTTCGAGGTTTAGGGGTATAGCTCAATTGGCAGAGCGTCGGTCTCCAAAACCGAAGGTTGAGGGTTCGATTCCTTCTGCCCCTGCCACCGATCTCATTGCCGCAGCAGCGGCGTCGAACACCCGTATATGTCTCACCAGAACGTAGAAACCGTCAGCCGCGCCGCCGAACGCATCAAGCTCGGCCTGGCCGTGCTCGTGATCGTTGCGGGTATCGTGGCGTATTCGGTCCTCGTGGACCAGCCCGGCTACGTGCGCGTGGGCGCCTTTGTCGCGGGCCTGGTCCTGGCCGCGATCATCGTCTGGTTCAGCGACACCGGCCGGCGCACCTTCGCCTTCGGCCGCGAATCGTACAACGAGACGCGCCGCGTCGTCTGGCCCACACGCCAGGAAACCACGCGCATGACCGCGATCGTGTTCGCCTTCGTGCTGGCCATGGGCGCTCTGCTGTGGATCGCCGACAAGCTGCTGGGCTGGATCATCTACGGCCTGCTGCTGGGCTGGAACTAAGGAACGAAAACCGCATGAGCAAGCGCTGGTACGTCGTCCATGTCTACTCGGGCATGGAAAAAAGCGTCCACAAGGCCCTGGCCGAACGCATCGAGCGCGCCGGCCTGCAGGACGCGTTCGGCCGCATTCTCGTGCCCTCCGAGGAAGTCGTCGAAATCAAGGACGGCCGCAAGTCGATTTCCGAACGCCGCATCTTCCCGGGCTACGTCCTGGTCGAGATGGACCTCACCGACGAAACCTGGCACCTGGTGAAGAGCACCAACCGCGTCACGGGCTTCCTCGGCGGTTCCGGCAACCGTCCCGCCCCCATCTCCGAAAAGGAAGTCGAAAAGATCCTTTCCCAGATGGAAGAAGGCGTCGAAAAGCCGCGCCCCAAGGTCCTCTTCGAAATCGGCGAGACCGTCCGCGTCAAGGAAGGTCCGTTCGCGGACTTCAACGGCAGCGTCGAGGAAGTCAACTACGAGAAAAGCAAGGTCCGCGTGTCGGTCACGATCTTCGGTCGCGCCACGCCGGTCGAGCTGGATTTCAGTCAGGTCGAAAAGGTCTGATTTCTTACCGCCAGGCCGCCCTCCGGCGCAGTCCCCCCGCTTTAGGGGACGGCAAGCCGAAAGCGCGGCGTGGAGGATTCTTAACCCGGGGAGCCGGTCTCATCGAAGGCCGGCGCACGTACCCGACAGGAGCATCGCATGGCGAAGAAAATCGTCGGCTTCATCAAGCTGCAAGTGCCAGCTGGTAAGGCCAATCCCTCTCCCCCGATCGGTCCGGCGCTAGGTCAGCGCGGTCTGAACATCATGGAATTCTGCAAGGCGTTCAACGCCAAGACCCAGGGCCTGGAGCCCGGTCTGCCGATCCCCGTGGTGATCACCGCCTTCGCCGACAAGAGCTTCACGTTCATCATGAAGACTCCGCCGGCCACGATCCTGATCAAGAAGGCCGCGAACGTCCAGAAGGGCTCCGCGACGCCCAATTCCGCCAAGGTCGGCACGCTGACGCGCGCCCAGGCCGAGGAAATCGCCAAGACCAAGCAGCCCGACCTGACGGCGGCCGACCTGGACGCCGCCGTGCGCACCATCGCCGGCAGCGCCCGCAGCATGGGCATCGATGTGGAAGGAGTCGTCTGATCATGGCTAAGCTGAGCAAACGCGTCGCCGCCATCGCGGCCAAGATCGATCGCACCAAGCTGTATCCCGTGGCCGAAGCCATCGCGCTGGTCAAGGAAACCGCCACGGCCAAGTTCGATGAATCCATCGACGTCGCCGTGCAGCTGGGCATCGACCCCAAGAAGTCCGACCAGCTGGTCCGCGGCTCCGTGGTGCTGCCCGCCGGCACCGGCAAGACCGTGCGCGTCGCCGTCTTCGCCCAGGGCGAAAAGGCCGAGGCCGCCAAGGCCGCCGGCGCCGACATCGTCGGCCTGGACGACCTGGCCGCCAGCATCAAGGCCGGCAACATCGACTTCGACGTGGTCATCGCCTCGCCCGACACGATGCGTGTCGTCGGCGCCCTGGGCCAGGTCCTGGGCCCCCGCGGCCTGATGCCGAACCCCAAGGTCGGCACCGTCACGCCCGACGTCGCCACCGCCGTCAAGAACGCCAAGGCCGGCCAGGTGCAGTACCGCACCGACAAGGCGGGGATCATCCACGCCACCATCGGCCGCGCGTCCTTCGACGTCGAAAAGCTGCAGGTCAACCTGGCCGCGCTGATCGACGCCCTGAACAAGGCCCGCCCCGCGGCGGCCAAGGGCATCTATCTGCGCAAGGTCGCCGTGTCCTCCACCATGGGTGGCGGTGCGCGCGTCGAACTGGCTTCGCTGGCCGCCTGAGGCCGGCACACAGAACTTTGGGCTGCGCCCGGCCTTCGGGTCGGGCGCCGCTGTCAAAGACCGCTGGAGCCGATCGCCCCTGGCGTGACGCTTAATCCCGGGCCGTATCGCCGGATCCAGCGTAGACGGCGCCCAGGAAGAATTCATTCATGAACTCGACCAGGCGCGCCGCATTCGGTTGATGCCGGGGGTTTCCCCGGCGTCGTTAGATGGAGTGTTCAACCATGAGTCTCAATCGCCAAGAAAAGGCGGTGGTCATCGAGGAAGTCTCGGCCGAAGTCGGTCGCGCCCAATCGATCATCGTCGCCGAGTATCGTGGTCTGGACGTCGCCTCCGTAACCGTATTGCGCAAGACTGCGCGTGAATCGGGCGTGTACCTGCGCGTGTTGAAGAACACGCTGGTGCGCCGCGCGCTGGCCGGCACCCCCTTCGAGGGGCTGTCCGCTCAGCTCACCGGTCCGCTGATCTACGGGATCAGCGCCGACCCGGTGGCGGCCGCCAAGGTCCTGGCCGATTTCGCGAAAAGCAATGACAAGCTGGTCATCACAGGCGGGGCCCTGCCCAACAGCCTGCTGAACCAGGATGGCGTCAAGGCCCTGGCCACCATGCCGTCCCGCGAGGAATTGCTGTCGAAGCTGCTGGGCACCATGCAGGCGCCCATCGCTCAGTTTGTGCGTACGCTCAACGAAGTGCCCACGAAGTTCGTGCGCGGCCTGGCGGCCGTGCGCGACCAGAAGCAGGCCGCGTAAGCGGTCCGCCGGCATCCCTTCGTTGCTGGAAGCGACAACCAAACCTGGCTTATTCAATTATCTGGAGTTCTAAAAATGGCAACTAAAGCTGAAATCCTGGACGCGATCGCCGCCATGAGCGTGCTCGAACTGTCCGAGCTGATCAAGGAAATGGAAGACAAGTTCGGCGTGTCCGCCGCTGCCGCTGCTGTCGCCGTGGCCGCCGCCCCGGCCGCCGCCGGTGCCGCCGCTGCTGAAGAGCAGACCGAGTTCACGGTCGTCCTGGCCGAAGTCGGCGCCAACAAGGTCAACGTCATCAAGGCCGTGCGCGAAATCACCGGCCTGGGCCTGAAGGAAGCCAAGGACCTGGTCGACGGCGCTCCGAAGCCCGTCAAGGAAGGCGCGGACAAGGCCACGGCCGAAGACGCGAAGAAGAAGCTGGAAGAAGCCGGCGCCAAGGTCGAACTCAAGTAAGACCGCGTCGCCGCGCCCGGGAAGCCCGGGGAAGCGTCGGACCCCTGTTTCAGGCCCGTTCGACGCTTTCCAAAGCCTCCCGGGCTTTTGCGTTTCCAGAAAACCCGCGTTCGACGCCCCGCCGCGTCACGCAGAGCCGGGTTTTCCGGAGTCGTAAACCATGGCCGTGGTTGACGGCCTAAGCAACCCTCGAGTCGGAGTGCTCATGCCTTATTCGTACACCGAAAAGAAGCGCATACGCAAAAGCTTCGCCAAGCGCGAGGACGTCCAGGACGTCCCCTACCTGCTGGCGACTCAGCTGCAATCGTTCAAGACCTTCCTGCAGTCGGACGTGATCGCGTCCAAACGCAAGGAAGAAGGACTGCAGGCGGCCTTCAATTCGATATTTCCCATCGTCAGCCACAACCAGATGGCGCGATTGGAATTCGTCAGCTACGTGCTGGGCACCCCCGTGTTCGACGTCAAGGAATGCCAGCAGCGCGGCCTGACCTACGCGTCGCCGCTGCGCGCCAAGGTGCGCCTGGTGCTGATGGACCGCGAAGTCAGCAAGCCCACGGTCAAGGAAGTCAAGGAACAGGAAGTCTACATGGGCGAAATCCCGCTCATGACGGACACCGGTTCCTTCGTCATCAACGGCACGGAACGCGTCATCGTGTCCCAGCTGCACCGCTCGCCCGGCGTGTTCTTCGAGCATGACCGCGGCAAGACCCACAGCTCGGGCAAGCTGCTGTTCTCCGCGCGCGTGATCCCCTACCGCGGCTCGTGGCTGGACTTCGAGTTCGACCCCAAGGACATCCTGTTCTTCCGCATCGACCGGCGCCGCAAGATGGCGGTGACGATCCTGCTGAAGGCCATCGGCATGACGCCGGAGGCCATCCTGGCCTATTTCTCCAGCTTCGACCACATCGCCCTCCACCAGGAAGGCGGCATGCTCGAATTCGTGCCCGAGCGCTGGAAGGGCGAGGTCGCGCGCTTCGATATCGCCGACAAGAAGGGCAACGTCATCGTCGAGAAGGACAAGCGCATCAATGCCAAGCACCTGCGCGACCTGACCGCCGCCAAGGTCGACCACATCTCGGTGCCCGAGGACTTCCTGCTGGGCCGCGTCCTGGCCAAGAACGTCGTCAGCCCGGACACCGGCGAAGTCCTGGCCCAGGCCAACGACGAGATCACCGAATCCCTGCTGGCGGAATTCCGCGCGGCGGGCATCCGCGACATCGAGACGCTCTACATCAACGAGCTGAACGAAGGCGCCTACATCTCCCAGACCCTGCGCACCGACGACACCGCCGACCAGATGGCCGCGCGCGTGGCGATCTACCGCATGATGCGCCCCGGCGAGCCGCCCACCGAGGAAGCCGTCGAGGCCCTGTTCCAGCGCCTGTTCTACTCCGAGGAAACCTACGACCTGTCGCGCGTCGGCCGGATGAAGGTCAACAGCCGCCTGGGCCGCGACGCCGGCAATACGGGCCCGCTGACCCTGACCGACGAGGACATCCTCGACACCATCAAGCTGCTGGTGGAACTGCGCAATGGCCGCGGCCAGATCGACGACATCGATCACCTGGGCAACCGCCGCGTGCGCTGCGTGGGCGAACTGGCCGAGAACCAGTTCCGCGCCGGCCTGGTGCGCGTCGAGCGCGCCGTCAAGGAACGCCTGGGCCAGGCCGAGACCGAAAACCTGATGCCGCACGACCTGATCAATTCCAAGCCGATCTCGGCCGCGATCAAGGAGTTCTTCGGTTCCAGCCAGCTGTCCCAGTTCATGGACCAGACCAACCCGCTGTCGGAAATCACCCACAAGCGGCGCGTGTCGGCCCTGGGACCGGGCGGCCTGACGCGCGAGCGCGCCGGCTTCGAGGTCCGCGACGTGCACCCGACCCACTACGGCCGCGTGTGCCCGATCGAGACCCCGGAAGGCCCGAACATCGGCCTGATCAACTCCCTGGCCCTGTACGCGCGCCTGAACGAGTACGGCTTCCTGGAAACGCCCTACCGCAAGATCATCGACGGCAAGGTCTCCGACCAGATCGAATACCTGTCGGCCATCGAGGAAAGCAAGTACGTCATCGCCCAGGCCAACGCGGTGCTGGACGAGGAAGGCCGCTTCACCGACGACCTGGTCGCCTGCCGCGAGGCCGGCGAAACCATGCTGACCGCCCCGGCCAACGTGCACTACATGGACGTCGCGCCGTCGCAGATCGTGTCGGTCGCCGCTTCGCTGATCCCCTTCCTGGAACACGACGACGCCAACCGGGCCCTGATGGGCGCCAACATGCAGCGCCAGGCCGTGCCCTGCCTGCGGCCTGAAAAGCCGCTGGTCGGCACCGGCATCGAGCGCACCGTGGCGGTGGACTCGGGCACGACCGTGCAGGCCGTGCGCGGCGGGATCGTGGACTTCATCGACGCCGAGCGCGTCGTGATCCGCGTGAACGACGACGAGAACGTCGCCGGCGAAGTCGGCGTGGACATCTACAACCTGAAGAAATACACCCGTTCCAACCAGAACACCAACATCAACCAGCGGCCCATCGTGTCGCGCGGCGATCTGGTGGCGCGCGGCGACGTGCTGGCCGACGGCGCTTCCAGCGACCTGGGCGAACTGGCCCTGGGGCAGAACATGCTGATCGCGTTCATGCCCTGGAACGGCTACAACTTCGAGGACTCGGTGCTGATCTCCGAGCGCGTCGTCGCCGACGACCGCTACACGTCGATCCACATCGAAGAGCTGACCGTGGTCGCCCGCGACACCAAGCTCGGACCCGAGGAAATCACGCGCGACATCTCCAACCTGGCCGAAATCCAGCTCAACCGCCTGGACGATTCCGGGATCGTGCACATCGGCGCCGAAGTGCGCGCCGACGACGTGCTGGTCGGCAAGGTCACGCCCAAGGGCGAGACCCAGCTGACGCCGGAAGAAAAGCTGCTGCGCGCGATCTTCGGCGAAAAGGCCTCCGACGTGAAGGACACCTCGCTGCGCGTGCCTTCCGGCATGGTCGGTACCGTCATCGACGTGCAGGTCTTCACCCGCGAGGGCATCGAGCGCGACAAGCGCGCCCAGTCCATCATCGACGACGAACTGCGCCGCTACCGCCAGGACCTGAACGACCAGCTGCGCATCGTCGAGAACGACGCCTTCGACCGCCTGCGCAAGACCCTGATCGGCAAGACCGCCAACGGCGGCCCGCGCAAGCTGGCCAAGAACACCGACCTGGCGGCCGAGTACCTGGACGACCTGGACCGCTGGCAGTGGTTCGACATCCGCCTGGCCGACGAGGAAGCCGCCGTCGCCCTGGAACAGGTCAAGGACGCCCTGGAACAGAAGCGCCACCAGTTCGACCTGGCCTTCGAGGAAAAGCGCAAGAAGCTCACGCAGGGCGACGAGCTGCCCCCGGGCGTGCTGAAGATGATCAAGGTCTACCTGGCCGTCAAGCGCCGCCTGCAGCCGGGCGACAAGATGGCCGGCCGTCACGGCAACAAGGGCGTGGTCTCCCGCATCACCCCGATCGAGGACATGCCGCACATGGCCGACGGTACGCCCGTGGACATCGTGCTCAATCCGCTGGGCGTGCCCTCGCGGATGAACATCGGCCAGGTGCTGGAAGTCCACCTGGGCTGGGCCGCCAAGGGCCTGGGCCATCGCATCGCCGACATGCTCGAAGACGAACGCGGCGTCCAGGTCAAGGCCGTGCGCAAGACCCTGGAAACCGTCTACAACGCCTGCGGCGGTTCGGTGAAGCTCGACCAGCTGAGCGACGACGAAGTCCTGACGCTGGCCGGCAACCTGCGCGGCGGGGTGCCCCTGGCCACGCCGGTGTTCGACGGCGCCTCCGAGGAAGACATCACCCGCATGCTGGAAATCGCCTACCCGGACGACGTCGCCGAGCGCCTGAAGCTCACCAGCGGCCGCACCCAGGCCTGGCTGACCGACGGCCGCACCGGCGAGCAGTTCGAGCGTCCCGTGACCGTGGGCTACATGCACTACCTGAAGCTGCACCACCTGGTGGACGACAAGATGCACGCGCGTTCCACCGGTCCGTACTCCCTGGTGACCCAGCAGCCGCTGGGCGGCAAGGCCCAGTTCGGCGGCCAGCGTTTCGGGGAAATGGAAGTCTGGGCGCTGGAAGCCTACGGCGCGTCCTACACCCTGCAGGAAATGCTGACGGTGAAATCCGACGACATCACCGGCCGGACCAAGGTCTACGAGAACATCGTCAAGGGTGATCACGTGATCGACGCGGGCATGCCCGAATCGTTCAACGTGCTGGTCAAGGAAATTCGATCCCTGTCCCTGGACATGGATCTGGAGCGTAAATAATGAAAGCGCTACTCGATCTCTTCAAGCAAGTCTCCCAGGACGAGCAATTCGACGCCATCAAGATCGGCATCGCGTCGCCGGAAAAGATCCGTTCGTGGTCCTTCGGCGAAGTCCGCAAGCCCGAGACCATCAACTATCGCACCTTCAAGCCCGAGCGCGACGGCCTGTTCTGCGCCAAGATCTTCGGCCCGATCAAGGACTACGAGTGCCTGTGCGGCAAGTACAAGCGCCTGAAGCACCGCGGCGTGATCTGCGAGAAGTGCGGCGTCGAAGTCACCGTGGCCAAGGTGCGCCGCGAGCGCATGGGCCACATCGAACTGGCCAGCCCGGTCGCCCACATCTGGTTCCTGAAGTCCCTGCCCTCGCGCCTGGGCATGGTGCTGGACATGACGCTGCGCGACATCGAGCGCGTGCTGTACTTCGAAGCCTGGTGCGTGATCGAGCCGGGCATGACGCCGCTCAAGCGCGGCCAGATCATGTCCGACGACGACTACCTGGCCAAGACCGAGGAATACGGCGACGACTTCCACGCCCTGATGGGCGCGGAAGCCGTGCGTGAACTGCTGCGCAACATCGACATCGATTCCGAGGTCGAAAAGCTGCGCGCCGAACTGAAGGCCACCGGCTCCGACGCCAAGATCAAGAAGATCTCCAAGCGCCTGAAGGTCCTGGAAGGCTTCCAGAAGTCCGGCATCAAGCCCGACTGGATGATCATGGAAGTGCTGCCGGTGCTGCCGCCGGACCTGCGTCCGCTGGTGCCGCTGGACGGCGGGCGCTTCGCCACGTCCGACCTGAATGACCTGTACCGCCGCGTCATCAACCGCAACAACCGCCTCAAGCGCCTGCTCGAACTGAAGGCGCCGGACATCATCCTGCGCAACGAGAAGCGCATGCTGCAGGAAGCCGTCGACTCGCTGCTGGACAACGGCCGCCGCGGCAAGGCCATGACCGGCGCCAACAAGCGCCAGCTCAAGTCCCTGGCCGACATGATCAAGGGCAAGAGCGGCCGCTTCCGCCAGAACCTGCTGGGCAAGCGCGTCGACTACTCCGGCCGTTCCGTGATCGTGGTGGGTCCGCAGCTGCGCCTGCACCAGTGCGGCCTGCCCAAGCTGATGGCGCTGGAACTGTTCAAGCCCTTCATCTTCAACCGCCTGGAAATGATGGGTCTGGCGACCACCATCAAGGCGGCCAAGAAGCTGGTCGAGAGCCAGGAACCGGTGGTCTGGGACATCCTCGAAGAGGTCATCCGCGAACACCCGGTGATGCTCAACCGCGCGCCCACGCTGCACCGCCTGGGGATCCAGGCCTTCGAACCGCAACTGATCGAGGGCAAGGCCATCCAGCTGCACCCGCTGGTCTGCGCGGCGTTCAACGCCGACTTCGACGGCGACCAGATGGCCGTGCACGTGCCGCTGTCGCTGGAAGCCCAGCTGGAAGCCCGCACCCTGATGCTGGCCTCCAACAACGTCCTGTTCCCGGCCAACGGCGAACCCGCCATCGTGCCTTCCCAGGACATGGTGCTGGGCCTGTACTACGCCACGCGCGAACGCATCAACGGCAAGGGCGAAGGCATGTTCCTGGCCGACCTGGCCGAGGTCCAGCGCGCCTACGACAACCACGAAGTCGAGCTGCAGACGCGCATCACGACCCGCCTGCCGGAATACGTCAAGGACGAGAACGGCGAATGGAAGGCGGTCGTGGGCCGTTTCCAGACCACGGTCGGCCGCGCGCTGATGTCCGAGATCCTGCCCAAGGGCCTGCCCTTCTCGGTGCTGAACAAGGCGCTGAAGAAGAAGGAGATCTCGCGCCTGATCAACATGTCGTACCGCCGCTGCGGCCTGCGCGCGACGGTGATCTTCGCCGACAAGCTGATGCAGACCGGTTTCCGCCTGGCCATGCGCGGCGGCATCTCGATCGCCATGAGCGACATGATCGTGCCCGACGTCAAGAACGAAATCCTGGCCCAGGCCTCGAAAGAGGTCAAGGAAATCGACAAGCAGTATTCCTCCGGCCTGGTCACGTCCCAGGAACGCTACAACAACGTGGTGGACATCTGGGGCAAGGCCGGCGACCGCGTCAGTAAGGCCATGATGGAACAGCTTTCCGTGGAGCCGGTCGTCGACCGCCACGGCAAGGACGCGCAGCAGGAATCGTTCAACTCCATCTACATGATGGCCGACTCCGGCGCCCGGGGCTCCGCCGCCCAGATCCGCCAGCTGGCGGGGATGCGCGGCCTGATGGCCAAGCCGGACGGCTCCATCATCGAGACCCCCATCACGGCGAACTTCCGTGAAGGCCTGAACGTGCTGCAGTACTTCATCTCGACGCACGGCGCGCGCAAGGGCCTGGCCGACACCGCCCTGAAGACCGCCAACTCGGGCTACCTGACCCGCCGTCTGGTGGACGTGACCCAGGATCTGGTGATCACCGAGGACGATTGCGGCACCAGCCACGGCTACGTGATGAAGGCCCTGGTCGAGGGCGGCGAAGTCATCGAGCCGCTGCGCGACCGCGTGCTGGGCCGTGTGGCGGCCGCCGACATCGTCAACCCCGATACCCAGGAAACCCTGATTCCGGCCGGCACCCTGCTGGACGAAACCCTGGTCGAGCTGCTGGACGAAGTGGGCGTGGACGAAGTCAAGATCCGCACCCCGCTCACCTGCGAAACCCGCCATGGCCTGTGCGCGCATTGCTACGGCCGCGACCTGGGCCGCGGCTATCTGGTCAGCAAGGGCGAAGCGGTCGGCGTCATCGCCGCCCAGTCCATCGGCGAACCGGGCACGCAGCTCACGATGCGGACCTTCCACATCGGCGGCGCCGCCTCGCGTTCGGCCATGGCCAGCTCGGTCGAGACCAAGTCCGCCGGCACGGTGGGCTTCGCCATCGGCCTGCGCTACCTGACCAACGCCAAGGGCGACCGCATCGCCGTGTCCCGCTCCGGCGAAATCGTCATCTATGACGACAACCGCCGCGAACGCGAACGCCACAAGGTGCCCTACGGCGCCACCATCGTCGTGGGCGACGGCGACGTCGTCAAGGCCGGCGCCAAGCTGGCCACCTGGGATCCGCTGACGCGCCCGATCGTGTCCGAATATTCCGGCACGATCCGTTTCGCCAACATCGAGGAAGGCGTCACGGTGGCCCGCCAGGTGGACGAGATCACCGGCCTGTCGACCCTGGTCGTGATCACGCCCAAGACGCGCGGCACCAAGGGCGCCTCCGCGCGTCCGCAGATCCTGCTGCTCGACGAGCAGGGCCAGGAAATCAAGGTGGCCGGCACCGACCACGCGGTGGCGATCTCGCTGCCCGTGGGCGCGCTGATCACCGTGCGCGACGGCCAGGCCGTGGGCGTGGGCGACTTCCTCGCCCGGATTCCGCAGGAATCCCAGAAGACCCGCGACATCACCGGCGGTCTGCCGCGCGTGGCCGAGCTGTTCGAGGCCCGCTCGCCCAAGGACGCCGGCATGCTGGCCGAAGTCACCGGCACGGTCTCCTTCGGCAAGGACACCAAGGGCAAGCAGCGCCTGGTCATCACCGACATGGACGGCGTCAGCCACGAGTTCCTGATTTCCAAGGAAAAGCAGGTGCTGGTGCACGACGGCCAGGTGGTCAACAAGGGCGAGCTGATCGTCGACGGTCCGGCCGATCCGCACGACATCCTGCGCCTGCAGGGCATCGAGCCGCTGGCCTCCTACATCGTCAACGAGGTCCAGGACGTCTACCGCCTGCAGGGCGTGAAGATCAACGACAAGCACATCGAAGTGATCGTGCGCCAGATGCTGCGCCGCGTGAACATCAGCAATTCGGGCGACACCAGCTTCATCACCGGCGAACAGGTGGAACGCTCCGAACTGCTGAACGAGAACGACCGCATGGAAGCCGAGGGCAAGATCCCGGCCACGTACGACAACGTGCTGCTGGGCATCACCAAGGCCTCCCTGTCGACGGATTCGTTCATCTCGGCGGCGTCCTTCCAGGAAACCACCCGCGTGCTCACCGAGGCTGCCATCATGGGCAAGCGCGACGAGCTGCGCGGCCTGAAGGAAAACGTCATCGTGGGCCGCCTGATCCCGGCCGGCACGGGCATGTCCTATCATGTCGCGCGCCACGAGAAGGAAATCTTCGAGGCGGCCGAGCGCGCCGCGGCCCGCGAACTGGCCAATCCGTTCGGGGAACCGTCGGAGATGGCCCACGTGGGTTCCGACGAGTCCGATCCGGACGCCGCCGGCGCGGCCGACGGCGAGGGCCCGGCCGAGGAATAAGGACCCGCGTCCTGATCGGCCGGCGGGACGCCTCTTCGGAGGCGTCCCGCTTTTTTTGGTGCGCCCGGCAGGGCGCACCCACTAGCGGGTGCAAGTCCCGTATACGGCTATCGACATGTACCGGCGCTTCTTTCTCGGGGATGGCTGAGCGCCGGTCCGGCGCGGCGGGGGCGGCCCGCCGCGGCCCCGCGCATGGACCCGGTGATATTGAAGACAGCAATAAACCGAATTGTCTTCATTGTATAGACAATAAATAGACCCGGGTTCTATCTTGTAGGTGCCTCTCTCCGACAAAGAGCACCGCCATGAAGCCACCGCATTTCCAGCATTGCCGCTACGAGGTCGACGGCCAGGTCGTCGCCATCGCCATCGACCGCCCCGAAGTGCTCGACGCGCTGCATCCGCGGGGCCACCAGGAAATGTCCGACGCCTTCGACCGCTACGCCGCGGGCGGCATCCTGGGGCGGCGGATCGTCGCCACCTCGGCCGGCACGCAGACCAATCCCGGCATCGCCAAGGCCCTGGCCCAGAAGGCCATCGACGACGACGCCTTCGTCGTGTTCGGCCCGGCGTATTCCGGTTCCATCATGGCCAGCATGGCCACGACCGAATCGGCCAAGGTCCTGCCGCCGCTGTCGGCGGGAAAATGAAGGGATTCCACATGGATCTGAATCTCACGCCCGAGCAGGTGATGCTCGTCGACACCGTCAGGAAGTTCGTCGAGCGGGAACTGCTGCCCCTCGAAGAAGGCATCGAGGAAAAAGGCTGTCTGGAGCCGGAACTGGCGCGCGCGCTGTTCGAGAAGTCGCGGGCCAACGGCATGTACGCCATGAACATTCCGGAGGCGTTCGGCGGCGGGGGGCTGTCCGCGCTGGATACCATGCTGGTCGAGGAACAGTTCGGCCATGCCAAGGACATCCTCATCCGGCGGGCCTTCGGCAATGTGTACGAGGTCCTGCTGGGCGCCGACGGCGTCCAGCGCGAACGCTGGCTGCTGCCGACCGTGCGGGGCGAGCGGACCTGCTCGATCGCGATCACCGAGCCGGGCGCGGGTTCCGATGCCGCCTCGATCCGCACGCGGGCGACGCGGCGCGGCGACGGCTGGGTGCTCACCGGCGGCAAGCACTTCATCAGCGATGGGGAATTCTCGGATTTCTTCATCGTTTCCGCGGTGACCGACCCGGCCGCCGGCACGCGCGGGATTTCGCTGTTCCTGGTGGACAAGCACCTGCCCGGCCTGGTGGTGGGCCGCGACCAGAAGATGATGGGGCTGACCGGCACCAGCCACGTCGAGCTGCATTTCGACGAGGTCGTCCTGGACCCGGCGTGCCTCCTGGGCGCGGAAGGCACCGGCTTCGGGCAGGTCCTGGAGACCCTGGGGCGGGTGCGGCTGGCACAGGTGTGCGCCCGGGCCGTCGGCAAGGCGACGCGCCTGCTGAACCTGATGGTGTCCTATGCCGACGAGCGCAAGCAGTTCGGCCGGGCCATCGGCGATTTCCAGATGATCCAGCAGATGCTGGCCGACAGCGCCATCGAGATCAACGCGGCCCGCTGGATGGTCTGGGATGCCGCGGCCGATATCGACGACGGCAAGGATCCGCGCGAAAAGATCTCGATGGCCAAGGTCTACGCCTCGGAAATGCTGGGCCGCGTGGCGGATCGCGCCGTCCAGGTCCATGGGGGGATGGGCTATTGCGCCGACCTGCCGATCGAGCGCCTGTATCGGGATGCGCGCATTTTCCGGATCTTCGACGGGACTTCGGAAGTGCACCGTGTCGTCGTGGCGCGCGCCCTGCGCAAGCAGGGCGAAGCCCTGTACGGGACGGTCTGAGGCGACGCGGAGGTCCGGCCTCACGCCCGGACCTCCGGCGGATGCGGGCTCAGGCGGACAGGCAGCGGCGTGCGCCGTCGATGCAGCGGCGGGCCCATTCCTCGGCCCCCAGGGCTGCGAAGCGGGTGTCGTTGGGGATTTCCAGCGAATAGGGCATGTCCGGCAGCGCCGCCAGAATGCCGCGCACGTCGATGCCGCCTTCGCCCGGTACCAGGCGATCGCTGCGCGCGGTGTGGATCACGCCCTCGACGGTGTCGGGGATTTCGGCCGGCGCGTCGCAGACCTGGGCGAAACGGAACCATTCGCGCGGCATCCCGCGCAGGACATCCACGCTGTCGCGTGCCCGGTCGAAATGCAGGGTGTCGACGACGATGCCGCCGTTGGGACGGCCGGCGGCGCGCACGACGTCCGCCGCGGCCTGGAGATTGGGGGTCTGGGTCCAGCTGGGGTATTCCAGGCCGACGGACAGGTCCAGGGGGCGGGCCATGTCGCAGAGCCGGCCGAACCGGTCCGTCGCGCGCGCGCGGTCGGGGTCGGGCAGTTGGGCCAGGATATGTCGCGCGCCGAGTTCCGCCGCCGCGTCCAGCACGGCGGCGTAGGTTTCGGGCTCGATCCCGGGGGGCATGCGGGCCAGTTCGATGTCCAGCACGCGCACGCCGGTGTCCTTCAGCATCGCCTTGACCTCGGCCATCATGGCCGGGTCGTCCTGCAGGGCGAAGACATGCTCCGTGGGCGTGACGGCGGTCAGCCGCAGGCTGATGAAGTCATATCCGGTGCGCCGGGCGATGCGGATCATGTCCATGGGCGAACAGCTCAGCACCGTGAGGTGGGCCAGAGAAAACTGGAAAGCCATTTCCGTCATCCTGAAAACCGTTTTTTCAATATAGAACTATATTCTGACAAGCGCAACATAAAAACAGAATCATGTTCTGATAGTATCCCATCCGGTTTACAGCGGGAATCGGGCACCGTATTCTTAATCCCTTTTGCCCGCAGGAGCCAGCGATGCCCGATCGCTATGCCGTCATCGGCAACCCGATATCCCAGTCCAAGTCCCCGCTGCTGCACACGGCCTTCGCCCGCCAGTTCGGCCATGAACTGCAATATGAAAAGCTGCTGGCCACGCACGAGACCTTCACGGACACGGTGCGGCGCTTCATCGACGAGGGCGGCAAGGGCATGAACGTCACGGCGCCCTTCAAGCTCGCGGCACTGGAATTCGCCGATGCGCTGACGGATCGCGCGCGCGCCGCCCGGGCCATCAACACCCTGAAATTCGGGGAACACGGCGTGCAGGGCGACAACACGGACGGCATCGGCCTGGTCAGCGACATTCGCGACCGCCTCGGGATCGGTCTGGAAAACCGTCGCATTCTCGTCATCGGCGCGGGCGGCGCGGCGCGTGGCATCCTGCTGCCGTTGCTGGAGGCCGGGCCGGCCCATCTGCTGCTGGTGAATCGCACCGAATCCAAAGCGCACGAACTGCTGCAGGCGTGCGGCGCGGGCGCGGTCGCACAGGCCGGCCCCCTGGGCGCGGTGGCGGACGGGGCGTTCGACGTCGTGATCAACGCCACGTCCGCCAGCCTCAGCGACGCGCACCTGCCGCTGGGGAGCGGAGTCTTCGCGCCGGGCGCCCTGGCCTACGACCTGGTGTATGGCCGGGGTGATACCGCCTTCATGAGCGATGCCCGCCGCCTGGGGGCGGCGCACGTGGCGGACGGCCTGGGCATGCTGGTGGGACAGGCGGCCGAATCCTATCGCCTGTGGTTCGGCCGCCGGCCCGATGTGGGGCCGGTCATGGCCCTGTTCGCCTAGCGTTTCCGCGCCCGCCGTGGCGTTCTTGCGCGGTCGTGGCCCGGTCTCCAAAGCAAGGGCATGAACGTCACGGCACCCTTCAAGCTCGACGCGCTCGAAATCGAGAAACGCGATTCTAGAAAGTAGTTGTGTCAGATAGAATTCTGTTCTAAAGTTAAGTGTGGCCCATTGGCAGGCACCGAACGAGGAACAGAATGGCAAAGGCCTTGGCGGGTATCCGCGTACTGGATTTGACGAACGTGCTGGCGGGGCCGTTCTGCGCCTATCAGTTCGCGCTCCTGGGGGCCGACGTCATCAAGGTCGAGGTGCCGGATTCCGGCGACCTCGCCCGCCAGCTCGGGGCGGACGCCGAGCTGAACGGCCGGCACATGGGGGCGTCCTTCCTCGCCCAGAACGGCGGCAAGCGCTCCCTCACGCTGAACCTGAAATGCCCCGCCGGCCGCGAAGTCCTGCTCCGCCTGGTCCGGTCCGCGGACGCCCTGATCGAAAACTTCCGGCCCGGCGTGATGGACCGCCTGGGGGTCGGCTACGAAACCCTCAAGGCCGTCAATCCCCGCCTGGTCTACTGCGCGATCTCCGGATTCGGCCAGGACGGGCCGATGCGCCATGCGCCCGCCTACGACCAGATCGTCCAGGGCCTGTCCGGCGTGATGAGCATCACCGGATCCGAGGAATCGGCGCCGCTGCGCGTGGGCTACCCCATGGCCGATACCATCGGCGGCATCACGGCGGCCTTCGCCGTGGCCAGCGCCCTGGTGCGCCAGCAGCGCACCGGCGAAGGCGATTTCATCGACGTCTCCATGCTGGATTCCACCATCGTCACCATGGGCTGGGTGGTCTCGAACTACCTGATCGCGGGCGTCGAACCCCGCCCCATGGGCAATGAGAATTTCACCGCCGTGCCTTCCGGCACCTTCAGGACCGGCGACGGCCTGCTGAACATCGCCGCCAACAAGCAGGAACAGTTCGAGGCGCTGATGGACGTGATCGGACGCCCCGACCTGAAGGCCGATCCGCGCTTTGCGGCCCGCGAATGCCGCAAGCGGAATCGCGCCGCCCTGACGGCCGAGATCGAACAGGCCCTGGCCAGGAAATCCGCCCTTGAATGGGAGGACATCCTGTCGCGCATCGGCGTGCCTTCCGGACGCGTGCTGGGCGTGCCGGACGCGCTGTCGCATCCGCAGATCGTCCACCGCGCCCTGCTGCGGCAATTCGATGAAGCGCCGGGGGTGGGTCGGCCGATCAAGCTGGCCCGCGCGGGATTCAAGATGGCGGGCGGCGATCCGGACATCGAGGCGCCGCCGCCGGTCCTCGGCCAGCATACCGACCGGATCCTGGCCGAACTGGGCTACGCGCCCGACGAGGTCGCGCGCCTGCGCGACGAACGAGCAATCTGAAAGGGGACGGCAGCATGACGGCACCGCATGACGATCGCGTGGATGAAGCCAGCCGGTGGTGGTCCACGGGCATCATCGACATCCATCCGGGTGAAATCAACGTTCGCGGATACGCGATCCAGGACCTGATCGGCCGGATCGGCTTCCCGGAAATGATCTGGCTCATGCTGCGCGGCGAACTGCCGGGCAAGGCCCAGGCGGCGCTGCTCGAGGCCGCGCTGGTCTCGTCCGTGGACCACGGGCCGCACGCGCCTTCCATCGCGATCTCCCGCATGGCGATCAGCTGCGGCGTGGGCTTGAACAATGCCATGGGTTCGGCGGTCAACGTGCTGGGCGACATCCATGGCGGCGCCGGCCAGCAGTGCATGGAAATCTACCTGGACAGCCAGGCGCGCGCCGCGCGCGGCGAGGCGCGGCCGGTCAAGGCCGCGCTGGATGCGTATCGGGCCGAAAACGGCAAGATCGTCCCCGGTTTCGGCCATCGCTTCCATCCGCGTGATCCGCGCGCCAAGCGCCTGCTGGCGCTGGTCGACGAGGCCGTCGCCCAGGGCGTCGTCACGGGCGAATTCGCCCGCATCGGCCGCGAGGTGGAAGCCGTCCTGGAGCAGGAAAAAGGCCGGCACATCCCCATGAACATCGATGGCGTGACGGCGGTGATCTATTCCGAACTCGGTTTCGCGCCGGAACTCGGGCGCGGCATCTTCATTCTGTCGCGTTCGGTGGGCATCCTGGCGCACGCCTGGGAACAACTGCGGGACGGCCGCCGGATCAAGGGACCCATGCCGCCGTCCATTCCGTTCACCTACACCGGGCCGCGCGGCGCCGAACTCCCCGAATAACAGCTTCTGGAGACAGACATCATGCAAGAACTCATTTCCCGCCAGCTGGTCCGCTACCTCGAGGACCGCGGGGTCGAGCACGTCTTCGGCCTGTGCGGCCACACCAACATCGCCGTGCTGACGGAACTGGGCAAAAGCGGCTCCATCCGCTTCGTCAACACGCGCCACGAGCAGATCGCCGCGCACGCGGCGGACGGCTATGCGCGGATGACCCGCAAGGCCGCCGTGGTCCTGAGCCACCTCGGACCGGGCCTGACCAATGCCGCGACCGGCGTGGCCAACGCCGCGCTCGATTCCATTCCCATGGTCGTGATCGCCGGGGACATTCCCAGCCATTACTACGGCAAGCATCCGCACCAGGAAATCAATCTGCATGCCGATGCCGCCCAATGGGAAATCTATCGTCCCTTCGTGAAGCGCGCCTGGCGCGTCGACCGTCCGGACCTGTTCCCGGAAATCCTCGAAAAGGCCTTCCAGCTGGCCGAAAGCGGCCGGCCCGGCCCGGTGCTGGTGTCCGTGCCGATGGACATCTTTTCCAGGGAAGTGGACACGGCGCTGTTCGAGCGGCTGCGGGCCCATGCCAAGCAGCTGGAAAAGCCCTCGATCGACGATACCCTGGCCCGGCGCATCATCCAGGAACTGCTCGACGCCGAACGGCCGGTGATCTATGCCGGCGGCGGGGTGATCCTGTCGGACGCCGCCCGGGAACTGGCCGAACTGGTCGACCACCTGGGCGTGCCGGTCGCCCACACGCTGATGGGCAAGGGCGTGCTGCCGGACGATCATCCGCTGGTCCTGGGCATGACCGGCTTCTGGGGCGCGCAATTCGTCAACGACGCCTGCCTCGCCGCCGATCTGGTGCTGGGCCTGGGGACGCGTTTCGCGGAAGCCGACTGCAGCTCCTGGGAAAGCGGATACACCTTCCGCTTTCCGGACACCCGCCTGATCCACATCGACATCGACCCGGCGGAAATCGGCCGCAACTATCCGGCCCGGATCGGCGCCGTGGCCGACCTGAAGCAGGCGCTCAAGGTGCTGAACCGCGTCGCCCGGGAAATGCTGCCCGCGCCGCGCCGCAACGAGCCGCTGCGCCAGCGCCTCGCGGACCAGCGCCGCGAGTTCGGCGCCGGCAACGTCGAGGCCATCCGCAGCGACGCCTTCCCGATGATGCCCGAACGCATCCTGTCGGAAGTGCGCGAGGTCCTGCCGCGCGATGCCATCATCACGACCGACGTGGGCTGGAACAAGAACGGGGTGGGCCAGCAGTTCCCCATCTATGAACCGGGCAGCATCCTGACCCCGGGCGGCTATGCCACCATGGGCTTCGGGGCGCCCGGCGCCCTGGGGGCCAAGCTGGCCTGCCCCGACCGGGTCGTGGTGTCCCTGGTGGGCGATGGCGGCTTCGGCCAGAATCCCGCGCTGCTGGCGACGGCCGTGGAGGAAAACATCCCGGTGGTCTGGGTGGTGATGAACAACTGCTCGTTCGGCACCATCGCCGGCTTGCAGAAAGCGCACTACGGGACGACGACCGGCACGGTGTTCGCCAAGGACGGCGGACCCTATTCGCCGGACTTCGCGGCGGTGGCGCGCGCCTATGGCGCGGAGGGCATCCAGATCCAGGGCGCCGCCGAATTCAAGGCGGCGCTGCGCCAGGCCGTGGAAAGCGGCAAGCCGTGCGTCATCGACGTGCGGATGCGCAATAATCCTGTCCCGACCTCCGGGCATTGGAACATTCTGGACATCTATTCCCCGGGCAGGAAGGTTTCCCACGTCAGCGTGGATTGAGTCGGTTCCGTCCGTGCCCGCGCCGGCGGGACACGGGTGCGGAGCGGAAAAGGGCGCCCCGAGAGCGCCCCCGGACCGTGGCAGGGACGCCCCGTCTGACGAACAGGGTCTCTTCACGGTACATTTTGCAAGCCAGCGTCAATCGAGTTGGTCACAAGGAGACAAATATGAAAGCAGTGAAACAGTGGAAGCAGCACATCCTGGCCGGAGGCGTCGCCCTGGCGATCCTGGGCCTGGGCGCCCCCGCGTTCGCGGCCGATACGGTCAAGATCGCCGAGGTCGTCGAACTGACGGGGCCGGGGGCGACGGCCGGCACCAACTTCAAGAACGGCGCCGACCTGGCGATCAAGGAAATCAACGCCGCGGGCGGCATCCTGGGACGGCAGATCGTCACCACCTCGGCCGACACGCAGACCAATCCCGGCATCGCCAAGGGGCTGTCCCAGAAAGCCATCGACGACGACGCCTTTGCCGTGTTCGGGCCGGTCTTTTCCGGCTCGATCATGGTCAGCATGGCCACGACCGAAGCGGCCAAGGTCCCCAACTTCATCGGCGGCGAAGCCGCGGCCATCACGGAAAAAGGCAATCCCTACGTCTTCCGCACCAGCCTGACGCAGGCCGACGCCATGCCCAAGGTCGCGCGCTACCTGGACGGCCGCAAGGACATCGGCAGCATCGCCGTGATCTTCGTGAACAACGACTTCGGCAAGGGCGGGCGCGACGCCATCATCGAGGCGCTCAAGAGCACCCACGTGAAGGTCGTCGCGGACGTGTCGACCAGCACCGGCCAGGTGGACTTCAGCTCCGCCGTGCTCAAGGCCAAGCAAAGCAACGCGGACGCGATCTTCGCCTACCTGAACGAAGAGGAATCCGCCCGCCTGCTGCGCGAACTCAAGAAGCAGGGCTGGGACAAGCCGGTCATCGGCGAGACCACGCTCACGGGCCAGAAGGTCATCGATCTCGCCGGCCCCGCCGCCGAGGGCGCCATCGCCCACGTCGGCTTGACCGTGGACGCGCCCCTGCCCGGCCTGAAGAAGTTCGGCACGGACTTCCAGAAGGCCTATGGCTACGTGTCCGACCATAACGGGATCAAGGGCTACACCGCGGCCTACATCCTCAAGGCCGCCATCGAGAAGGCCGGCAAGTTCGACCGCGAACTGGTCGCCAGGACCCTGCACGGCATCCACATTTCGGCCAAGGATCATCCCGGCGTCCTGATGGATGTCTCGATCGACGACAAGGGCGACCTGGACCGCGAGAGCTTCCTGGTGCAGGTGGTCGACGGCCGGCAGAAGGTCACCGAGATCCTGCCGCCCCTGGGCCGGAAGTAGACCGGCATGAACCCCTCCTCCGGGACCTGTCCGGGGGAGGGCGCGCCACCCGTGGGCCTCACGCCTATCGGTCCGTGAATCCGAACCGGCGACCGTCAAGATGACAGACTTCATTCAACTCGTAATTTCCGGGATGGCCACCGGGGCGATCTACGCCCTGGCCGCGCTCGGCTTCACCCTGTTGTGGCAGGCCTCGGGAACCATCAATTTCGCCACCGGCGAGTTCGTCATGCTGCCGGCATTCTCGATGCTGGCCTTCCAGGCGCTGGGCCTGCCCCTGCTGGCAAGCTTCGCGCTGACGCTCGTCGTGGCGACCGCCGTACTGGGCTACGGCTTCAAGCGGGCCATCGTCGATCCGATGCGCAGGTATGGCGTGATGCCCCTGGTCGTGGCCACGATCGGGCTGGCGCTGATCATGCGCAGCGGCGTGCAGCTCTCGTTCGGCGCGCAGGCGCTGCCTTTCCAGAACATCTTCGGCTACGAGGTCTTCAGCCTCGCCGGCGTGAACGTATCGGCCGGCGACCTGGGCACCCTGGCCGTCACCCTGGTCGTCGTCCTGGGGCTGCAGGCCTTCCTGCAGCGCACCGTCACCGGCCGCGCCATGCAGGCCGTGGCCCAGAACACCGAATCGGCCGAGGTGCTGGGGATCAGGGTCAACCGCATGATCTTCTACACCTTCGCCATCAACGCCATGCTGGCCACGCTGGCGGCCCTGCTGGTGACGCCGCTGTACCTGGCCAAGTTCGACATGGGGATCACCCTGGGCCTCAAGGCCTTCCTCGCGGCCATCATCGGCGGGTTCAACAATTCGCGCGGCGCGCTGCTGGGCGGCGTCATCATCGGCGTGAGCGAGAACCTGCTCGGCGCCTACGTGTCCTCGGCCTACAAGGACGGCGCGGCGCTGGCGCTGTTCATGCTGGTGATCCTGTTCAAGCCCAACGGTCTGCTGGGCGCGCCCACAGAGCGCAAGGTCTGAGGGGGCGGCCATGAAGAAAATCAATCTGATCCTGGGCATGCTGAGCCTCGTGGCGCTGATCGTCGCGCCGCATCTCTTCAAGACCTACGGCGTCTATCTGCTGACGTACTGGCTGGTCTACGTCATCGCCAACCTGGGGCTGAACCTGATCGTCGGCTACGCCGGCCTCAAGGCGCTGGGCCATGCCGCCTTTTTCGGAATCGGCGCCTATTCCTCGGCCATCCTGATGCAGGCGGGCGTCAATTTCTGGGCGGCCATGCTGGTGGGCATGGTGCTGTGCTTCGTGCTCGGCCTGCTGGTGGGCTTTCCGGCCCTGCGCGTGCAGATGCACTACCTGGCCTTCGCCACCCTGGGCCTGAACGAGATCATCGTGCTCGTCCTCAAGAACGAGGAGTGGCTGACGGGCGGCACCTTCGGCATCTCGGGCATCGAGCGGCCCGGCCTGTTCGGCTATGTCTTCAAGGGGGCGATCCCGTACTACTATTTCGTGCTGGCCTTCGCCGCGGTCGCCTTCCTGCTGCTGTGGTGGCTGATCCATTCGCCCTGGGGCAAGGCCTTCACGGCGCTGCGCGACAATCCGATCCGCGCCGAGAGCCTGGGGGTCAACATCCGGCGCTACACGCTGCTGGCCTTCGCCATCGGCGGCGTGTACGCCGGGGTGGCCGGCTCGCTGTTCGCCTCGCTGGTGCAGTTCATCGATCCGGCGCCCTTCGACGTGCAGATCTCCATCCTGATGTTCCTGATGGTGATCCTCGGCGGGCCGGGCTATCTGCTCGGGCCGGTGCTGGGCTCGTTCATCGGCGTATTCGCGCCCGAGTGGCTGCGGTTCACCGAGGGCTGGTACCTGCTGCTGTTCGGCGGCGTGGTCGTGTTGTCGATGATCTGGCTGCCGGGCGGGCTGCTGTCGCTGCGCCAGGCGCTGGCCGCGCGCCGCGAGGCCAGGGCGCATGAGGCGGCGCGCCTGTCGGCGGCCGCGCAGGCAAGGAGAGGCGCATGAATCCGATACTCAGCGTCAAGGCGCTCAAGAAATCCTACGGCGCCATCCAGGCCGTGCGCGGCGTGTCCTTCGAGGTCATGCCGGGCGAGATCTTCGGCGTGATCGGGCCCAACGGCTCGGGCAAGACCACCATGTTCAACAGCATGCTCGGACAGATCCGGCCCGACGAGGGCCAGATCTTCCTCGACGGCAAGGAGATCACGCATCTCGATCCGCAGCAGCTCAGCATGCAGGGCGTGGGGCGCACGTTCCAGACCCTGCAGGTCTTCGGCAACATGACCGTGCGCGACAACCTGATCGTGGCGGCGCAGGAGCACCGGGGCACCATGCTGAGCCGCCTGTTCGCGCCGACCGATTCGGGCCTGGGCGGCAAGGCCGATCATCTGATCGATTTCTTCAACCTCGCCCACGTGCGGCACAAGCTGGCGGGCTCGCTCAGCTATGGCCAGCAGAAGCTGGTCGACATCGCCATGGCGTTCATGAGCGATCCCTCCCTGGTGCTGCTCGACGAGCCGTGCGCGGGCGTCAACCCGCGGCTGGTGGGCGACATCTCGCGGATGCTCAAGGGGCTGAACCGGGACCGGCGGGGTTCGTTCGTGGTGATCGAACACAACATGGACTTCGTCATGGACCTGTGCCACCGCATTCTGGTGATGGTCGAGGGCGAGGTGATGATGGTGGGTACGCCCGCCGAAGTGCGCGCCAACAAGCGCGTGCTCGACGCCTATCTGGGGAGCTGACGGCATGTCCGACATCGCAATCGAATTCCAGGGGGTCGTGGCCGGCTACAAGGATTTCATGATCCTCAACGAGCTGTCCTTCCAGGCTCGCCGGGGCGCGATCACCCTGCTGCTGGGGCCCAACGGGGCGGGCAAGTCCACGGTGCTCAAGACCCTGTTCGGGCTGCTCAGGGTGCGCCAGGGCAGGATCCTGCTGCACGGCGAGGACGTCACGGGCGCCGGCGCCCGCGAACTGCTGTCGCGCGGCATCGCCTTCGTGCCGCAGGGGCGCAACCTGTTCGGGCAGCTCACGGTCCTCCAGAACCTGGAACTGGGCGGCGTCACGCTGGGCATGAAGACCACGCGCGAACGCATCCCCGAGGTCCTGGATCGTTTCCCCCGGCTCAAGGAGCGGTTGCATTCGCAGGCCTCGACCCTGTCGGGCGGCGAGCAGAAGCAGCTCGAGATCGGGCGCGCGCTGTTGCTGCGCCCCAGCGTGCTGCTGATCGACGAGCCTTCGATCGGCCTGTCGCCGCAGGTCGTGGCGGGGGTGTTCGAGCTGCTGCGCCAGCTGGTGTCGCAGGGGCTGACGGTGCTGATGGTCGAGCAGAACGTCAATAGCGCGCTCAAGATCTCGGATGACGCCCTGGCGCTGGCCTCGGGGACCTGCGTGCTGCACAAGCCGGCGGCCGAGCTGCTGCTCGATCCCCACATCGAACGGCTGTTCCTGGGCGCCGGGCTGCCCGCCGCGGAAGCGTCCCGGGAAGCCGTCTGACCCGCGCGCCGCCCCCGCCCGCCGCGAGCGGGGGCGGGCTCCGGCGCCCGATGCGGCGCCTCAGGCCAGCAGGTACCGCAGGATCATGTCGATGACGTTCCCGCGCCGATGGGCGTAGGCTTCCGGCGCCATCACGTCGCGCTTGAAGATCAGCGAGAACGTGTGCTGGTTCGAGACGTTGAAGAAGCACAGGGCGCTGATCGAGGCGTGCAGGTCGATCGGGTCCAGGCCCTTGCGGAACACGCCCTGTTCGCAGCCGCGCGCATAGATCTCGCGGATCCCGGTGATGGCGGGGCTGTTCAGTTCCTTGATCGATGCGGATTGGGCCAGGTACCTGCCGTGGAGCATGTTCTCGTTCATCACCAGGCGCACGAAGTCCGGATTCTCGGCCTGGTAGTCGAAGGTGAAGCCGACCAGCGTGCGCACGGCCTCTTCCGGCGGCAGGCTTTCGAGGCGCAGCGTCTCTTCGATCCGGCGGATGTCGCGATAGGATTTTTCCAGCGCCGCCAGGTACAGGCCCTGCTTGTTCTTGAAGTAGTAGTAGATCATCCGCTTGCTGGTCGCGGTCTTGGCGGCGATTTCGTCGATGCGGGCGCCGGCGAGTCCCTTCCTGGCGAATTCGCGGATCGCGACCTCGAGGATATCCCGGCGGGTCGCTTCCGGGTCGTTGCTGCGGTTGCGGAGGGTCGGTTTCCGGGTCATGGCGTCATCCGTGGGAAGGGCCGCGCGGCGCGGCGCCGCTGCCGAACAGGGTCATGCAGGCCTGGCGCAGCCAGCGGTTGCCGGGATCGTGGTGGAAGCGGGCGTGCCAATGCTGTTTCACGCTGAAGGGCGCGATCGGGAACGGGCAGGGGTGCAGGCGCAGGGCGTTGCGTCCGGCCAGGGTCTCGCCGGTCTGGCGCGGCACGGTCACGACCAGGTCGCCGGCCTCCAGCACCGCCGACAGGCCGAGGAAGCCCGGCAGTTCGAGCACGACCGCGCGCGCGATCCGGGCGCGCTTGAGCGCGTGTTCGAGCAGGCGGTGGCCGGTGCCCGAGGCGATCTCGATGTGGCCTTCGCGGCGGTAGTCCGCCAGGGTCAGCCGCGCGCGGATGCGGGGGTGGTCCGCGCGCGCCAGGCAGACCCAGTCCTGCGTGAACAGGGTCTGCTGGTAGAAGCCCGCGCCCAGTTCGGGGATCAGGCCCAGGGCCAGGTCGGCCGCGCCCGATTGCAGGCGCTCGGGCAGGGAGGGATCGATCGCGCCGGCCCTGAGGCCGCACCCGGCCGCCATGTGGCGCAGGTGTCCGAGGATCTGCGGCAGCAGGTTGACGTGGCTCGCGTCGCTCATGGCGATGCAGAATCGCCGGTCGGACCGGGCGGGATCGAATTCGGGCGCCACCCCGATCTGGCGCAGGGCGTCCAGCGCGGTGCGCACGACGCCGATCAGGGACTCGGCGCGCGGGGTCGGCTGCATCCCCTTGGAGGTGCGCACGAACAGCGGGTCGCCCAATCGTTCGCGCAGCTGGGCGAGCCAGATGCTGATGGTCGGCTGGCTGAGCCCCAGCTGCTGCGCGGCCGCGGTGACGCTGCCCTGGGAATAGAGCACGTCGAACAGGCGGAGCAGCTTGGTCTCGGGCAGGGGGTCGAGGGGCGTATCAGGCACTGATTATTTGTATATCCAATGATTGACATTGAGATTATTGCATTTAACTTAGATTCGTGCCTGTCTAGAATGGACGCATGGAGCGGCGACGCACCGAGGCCGAGGAGAGTTTTCCCCATGAGGATCTGCATATTGGGCGCGGGCGCCCTGGGCTGCGCCATCGGCGCCGGGCTGGCCGAGGGCGGCGCCGACGTGACGCTGGTCAACCGCAACGCCGCCCACGTCGACGTCATCAATGCCGATGGCCTGCGCCTGCGCGATCACGACGGCGAACGCCGGGTGCGCATCAAGGCGGCGACCTCGGCCGCCCAGGTCGGGCCGGTGGACCTGATCATCCTGCTGGTGAAGTCCTTCCATACGCGCGAAGCCATGGAAGGGGCCGGGCCGCTGCTGGCGCCGCATACCCTGGTGCTGTCCCTGCAGAACGGCCTGGGTCACGAGGACATCCTGGCGGAATACGTCGGCCGCGCGCGCGTGCTGGCCGGCAAGACCTATGTCGGCGGCACGCTGCTGGGCCCGGGCCGCATCATTTACGGGGCGCGTGGCAAGGAAACCGTGATCGGCGAGCTCGACGGCCGGGTCACCGACCGCGTGCGCGCGGTCGCCCGCGAATTCGAGCGCGCCGGCATGCCGGTCGGGATCAGCGACAACATCATGGGCACGATCTGGGACAAGCTCCTGATCAATGTGGCCACGGGCGCGGTCACCGCCATCTCGCGCATGCCCTACGGCGACCTGTATGGGTGCGGACCCCTCGAGGCCGTGGGCGTGGCGGCGGTGCGCGAGGCGATGGAGGTCGCCCATGCCAGCGGCGTGCGCCTGTCCTTCACCGATCCTTGCGAAGCCTGGCGCAAGGCGGGCGCCGGCCTGCCGGCGGATTTCCGCACTTCGATGCTGCAGAGCCTGGACAGGGGCGGCGTCACCGAGATCGGCTTCGTCAACGGCGCCGTGGTCGATCGCGGCGCCCGGCTCGGTATCGCGACCCCGGTCAACAGCACCCTGGTCGCCTGTGTGCGGGGAATCGAGGCCATGCTGGGGCGGGCGGCGCCGCCTCGGCCCGTCGCCGGGGTCGATCACGTCGCCGTGAAGGTGGCGGACATCGACTGGAACATCCGTTTCTTCGAAGAGGTCCTGGACATGCCGGTGCGCGAGCTCGACGGTCCTCGTGAGGCGCCGCGCCAGGCCTGGCTGGAAGGAGGCGTCCAGCTCATCGCCTCGCCCGGCATGGCCGTGCCGGCCGCGCCGGCGCAGCCCTGGATCGCCCACGTCGCGGTCCGCGTGCGGGGCCTGGAGGCGGCGCTTGCGCGCGCCGCGGACTGGCCCGTGACCGTCCTGCCGCAGGGGCCGCACTGGCTGCGCACCCCCGATGGCATCGCGCTCGAATTATTCGACTGCTGAGGAATCGGATCCATGAAGGCACTCTATTTCGACGAGGTCGAGGCCGGCGCCCGGGGCGTTTCGCCCACGCTGACCGTGACCGAGGCCCACATCGACACGTTCGCCGACCTGACCGGCGACTATACGCCGGTCCATATGGACGAGGCCTATGCCCGCACGACGCCCTTCGGCACGCGCGTGGCCCACGGGCTGCTCGGGCTGTCCCTGGCCGACGGCCTCAAGAACCAGTCCGACCTGCGCTTCGCGCCGGGCATGTCGCTGGGCTGGACCTGGGACTTCACCGGCCCGATCAAGATCGGCGACACCGTGCGGGTGCGCTTTCACGTGGCCAGCGCCCGGCCGTCGCGCAGCCGTCCGGGCTGGGGCATCCTGGTGCTGTCCTCGGAAATGCGCAACCAGCACGGCGAGGTCGTGCAGCGCGGCGAGCACCGGCTCATGATCCCCTGCAGTCCCGGCTTCACGCATTGAACGGAGGAACGCGGCATGACGACGCAAGCACGCCCCCTGGAGGGCATCCGGGTCATCGACTACAGCCATTTCCTGGCCGGTCCCTACCTGTCGCGCTGCCTGGCCGCCCTGGGCGCCGAGGTGATCAAGGTCGAGCGCCCCGCCGAAGGCGACGCCGGACGGCAGCATCCCTTTTTCATCCAGGGCCAGAGCGGCTATTTCCTGCAGCAGAACATGGGCAAGAAGGGGCTGTGCGTGAACCTGAAGGATCCGCGCGGCCGGGACCTGATGGAAAAGCTCGTGGCCACGGCCGACGTCTTCGTCGAGAACTACCGCCCCGGCGCGCTGACCCGGCTCGGGCTGGGCTACGAAGCGCTTTCGGCGCTGAACCCGGGCCTGGTCTATTGCTCGATTTCCGCCTACGGCCATACCGGGCCGGAATCCCACCGCGCCGGCTTCGGGCTGATCGCCGAGGCCAAGAGCGGCATCATGGCCATGGTGGGCCTGCCGGGCGAAGCGCCGCCGCTGCTGCGCATCGCCCTGGGCGACATGTACACCGGCATCCACGGCGTGGCGGCCATCAACGCCGCGCTGCTGGGGCGCATCAAGTCCGGCCGGGGCCAGCACATCGACCTGTCGCTGTATGACTGCCTGGTGTCCATGCACGAGTATGCGGGCCAGTGCTATACCCTGTCGGGCGGCCAGGTGGTGCCCGAGCAGACCGGCCACGATCTGCCCGACTCGACCCTCTATGGCGTGTTCACGGCGAAGGACGGCTACCTGGTCATTGCCGCGCAGATCGAGGCGAGCTGGAAGCGCCTGGCGCGGCTGGTCGGCGGCGAGCCTTTCGCGGCCGATGCGCGGTTCCATACGGCGCAGGGCCGCAACGCCAACCGCCTCGAGATCCTGCCCGTGGTGCGCGCCTGGGTCGAGGCGCGCACGGTCGCGCAGTGCCTGGAGGCGCTCGACGCCGCCGACGTGCCGTGCGCCAAGGTGCAGGACATCGGCGAGGTGCTGCGCGATCCGCAGATCGCCGCGCGCGGCATGGTGGTGCGCCAGCGCCACCCGGTGGCGGGCGACGTGGAACTGCTCAATACGCCGTTCCGGTTCTCGGGCTGCGACACGACCATCCGCGAGCCGGCGCCGCTCATGGGCCAGCACAACCGGCGGATCGCCGCCGAACTGGGTTTCGGCGCCGCCGACATCGAAGCCATGGTGCGCGACGGGGTGCTGTACCAGGAGGCCGCCGTCGCCGGGCTGGAGGCCTGAAGCGCCGCGCCCCCGCCGGGCCGGTAAAGACGAGGGGCGCCGCGAGGCGCCCCTTTCGGCGTGCCCGGCTTGCGGCCGGGACGCGGTCCGGGCTCAGGCCTGCTTCGCCTTGGCGGCGGACACCGCCGCGCGCAGGGCCAGCAGGTAGCTGTCCACGCCGAAGCCGCAGATCTGCCCCAGGGCGATTTCCGCGAAGACGGACTTGTGGCGGAATTCCTCGCGGGCGTGGATGTTGGACATGTGCAGCTCGACGATGGGCACGGTCAGGATCGCCAGCGCGTCGCGCAGGCCGTAGCTGTAGTGCGTCCAGGCGCCGGCGTTGATCAGGACGGCGTCCACGCCGTCCTGGTAGGCCTGGTGGATCCGTTCGCACATCGCGCCTTCGCAGTTGGTCTGGTAGCTCTCGATCGCGACGCCCAGTTCCTTGGCCAGGCTGGCCAGTTGCGCGTCGATCTGTTCCAGCGTGATCGTCCCGTATTGCCTGGGGTCGCGTTTGCCGAACATATTGTGGTTGATGCCATGCAGCATGAGGATTTTCATACGATGCTTCCTGTCCTGAGTGGTCTGGGCCGAAGGGCCGGCGCGGGCCGTGCGCGGCGCGCGCCGGACGCGATTAGGGTTTGCGGATCTTGTCGATTTCCGCGTACATCGACTTGACGGTGTCTTCGCCGACTTCCCGAGTATATTTTTCGACCACCGGTTTGACCATCTCGCGCATCTTGTCCAGGTCCGCGGGCGAGAGCTCCGTGACCTGCATGCCGTGCTTCTTCAGGGTTTCCAGCGCCGTGTGGGCCGCGTCGCGGGATACCTTGCGCTGGTAGGCGGCGGCCTCGGTGGCGGCGTCCTGGATCAGCTGCCGCTCGTCCGGGGTGAGGGTGTCCCAGAACTTCTTGCTGATGATGACGGACTGCGGGTTGTAGATGTGGCGCGTGACGGCCAGGTATTTCTGCACCTCGTCGAGCTTGGCGTTCAGGATGACCGTGAACGGGTTTTCCTGGCCGTCGACGGCGCCCTGCTCCAGCGCGTTGTAGACCTCGGGCCAGGCCAGGGGCGTGGGGTTGGCGCCCAGCGCCTTGAAGACGTCCACGTAGATCGGGGACTGGATCACGCGCAGTTTCAGGCCGGCGATGTCCTCGGGCTTGTTGATCGGGTGCTTGCCGTTGGTGATGTTGCGAAAGCCCAGGTCGAAATACGCCAGGCCCACCAGGCCCTTGTCCAGCAGCTTCTTGTGCAGCGCCTGGCCGAAGGGGCCGTCCACCAGGGCGTCGACTTCCTTGTCGTTGTTGAACAGGAAGGGAAAGTCGAAGGCCGCGAAGTCCTTGACCTGCGCCTGCAGGATCCCGGAGTTCAGCACTGTCATCTCGATGGTCCCGCCCTGCAGGGCCGAGACCGTTTCCAGGTCGCCGCCCAGCACGCCGCCCGGGAACAGGCGGACGCGGATCTTGTTGCCGGATTTCTGGGCCACCAGGTCGGCGAATTTCTGCATGCCCATGACCTGGGGATGGCCCTTGTTGTTCTGCGAGGCGAACTTGATGCTGTGTTCGCGGATGTCGGCCGCGTGGCCGACCCCCAGGGATGCCAGGCCGAGGCCCAGGGCCACGAGGGAGGAAAGGACGAGGCGTTTCATGGTTGTCTCCTTGGATCGTCGGATGAATCAGTAGAGCCAGCGCGCGGGAACGAGCACCAGATCGGGGAACAGCACCAGCAGGAAGAGGATCGCCAGTTGCGCGAGCAGGAAGGGGAAGGCGCCGCGCGTGACGTCGTCCATGCTCAGGCGCCCGACGCCGGCGACCGTGTTCAGCACGGTGCCGACCGGCGGCGTGATCAGGCCGATGGCGTTGTTGATGATGAAGAGCACGCCGAAGTACACCGGGTCGATGCCCGCCGCCTTGACGGCGGGCATCAGGACGGGCGTGAGGATCAGGATGGTGGGGGTCATGTCCATGGCGGTGCCGACCAGCACCACCAGGACCATGGCGGCCACCATCAGCAGCAGCGGCTCGCCGATCAGCGGTTCGAGCAGGTCCACCATGCGGTCGGGCAGGCCGGCCACGGTGATCAGCCAGGCGCTGACCATGGCGGCTGCCACCAGCAGCATGATCACCGCGGAGACCTTGGCCGAATTGAGGAACACCTGGTAGAGGCTGCGCAGGGACATCTCGCGGTAGATGAACGTCGAGACGAACCAGGCGTAGACCGCGGCCACCACGGCGGCCTCGGTGGGCGTGAACACGCCGAAGCGCAGGCCCACGATGATGATCACCGGCATGCCCAGCGCCCAGATGCCCTCGCGCGCGGCGTGCAGGACGTCGCGGGCGCTCTTGCGCGGCTGGGGCTCCACGGCCTCGCGGCGGACCAGGTAGGCCCAGGTGAACCACAGCGCGGCGCCCATCATCAGGCCGGGGAAGATGCCGGCCAGGAAGAGCTTGGAGATCGACACGTTGGCCGCGACCCCGAAGATGATCATGCCGATGCTGGGCGGAATGATGGGCGCGATGATGCCGGCCGAGGCGATCAGGCCGGCCGAGCGCCTGCGGTCGTGGCCGGCGGCCGTCATCATGGGCAGCAGCAGGGCGGTCATGGCGGCCGCGTCCGCCACGGCGGACCCGGACAGCGCCGCCATCAGGCAGGCCGTGATGATGGTGACGTAGCCCAGGCCGCCCTTGACGTGGCCCACCAGGACCATGGCGAAGTCCACGATGCGCCGGGACAGGCCGCCCACCGTCATGATCTCGCCGGCCAGCATGAAGAAGGGCACCGCCAGCAGGGGAAAGCTGTTGGCCCCGTTGATCAGGTTCTGCGCGAGGATCTGCGCGTCGAACATGTCCAGCTGCCACATCAGGGCGGCGCCGGAGATGAGCAGCGCGAAGGCGATCGGAACGCCGATGGCCATGGCGCCCAGGAGGGCGACGAGGAAGGTCGTCAGGATCATGCTTGTTCTCCGGCGTCGTCGATGTAGCGGTCCACGGTTTCCATGGAGCCCGTGGCCAGGCGGTAGAGATCGCCCAGCAGGACCAGGGCGCCCGCGACGCTGAAGACGATGCCGCTGGAATAGAACCAGCCCATGGACATTCCCGTGATGGGGGCGGCGACCGGCAGGTTGATCAGGGTCTGGGACAGCGCGCCCGAGAACACCAGCCAGCAGATGTACAGCATGGCGAGGCGGCCGGCGAACAGGCTGACGCGCCGGCCGAGCGGGGAAAACCGGCGGACGACGAAATTGGAGCCCAGGTGCGCGTTCTCGCGCATGGCGATGATGCCGCCCAGGAAGGTGATCCAGATGAAGAGCCAGCGGGACATTTCCTCCGAGACGAGGATGCCGGAGTTGAAGCCGTAGCGCAGGACGACGTTGCCGAACACCAGCACGACCATCGCCGCCAGCATGGCCACGATCAGGGCCCCCAGGCCGCGCATGCAGAAGTCGATCATCTTTTTCATGGGGATTCCTTGCGTCGGGCGGGGTGGGCCCGCCGGTCCGGGGCGGCCGCGGCGCGGCGCGCCAGGATTTCGGCCACGTGCGCGGCCATGCGCCGCGCGTCGGCGGCCATGCCGTCCGTATAGAGTTCGAAGGCCCGGGCCGCCTGGTGCACGACCATGCCCAGCCCGTCGATCGTGTGGCAGCCCTTTTCGCGCGCGAGGCGCAGCAGCTCCGTCTCCAGGGGGAAGTAGATGATCTCGGCGAACCAGTGGCGCGGCTCCAGCAGCGCCGGCGGGATCGGCGTGCCGGGATGCTTGCGCATGCCCACGGGGGTCGCGTTGATCAGGCCGTCGGCCTGGCGCATGGCCGGGGCCGGATCGCCGCCGGCATCGATCGGGATGCCGGGGAAGCGCGCCCGCAGGGCCTGGGCCAGGTGTTCGGCGCGCCCGGCCGTCTGGTCGAACAGGGTCAGGCCGCGCGCGCCCAGCCGGAGGATGGCGTCGGCCACCGCGGCCCCCGCCCCGCCCGCCCCCAGCTGGACCACGCGGCCCGGTTCCCGCGCTCCCAGCTTTTCGCGCAGGTTCTGCGAGAACCCGTAATGGTCGGTGTTGTGGCCGATGCGCCGGCCGCCGCGCAGGACGACGGTGTTGACCGCGCCCAGGGTGCGCGCCTCGTCGGACAGCTCGTCCAGATGGGGGATCACGGCCTGCTTGCAGGGATGGGTGATGTTCAGGCCGGCGAAGCCGAAGCGCTCGGCCGCGGTCAGGAGTTCGGGCAGGTCCGCCGGCCCCAGGCCGAGCTCGTCCAGGTCGATCCGCTGGTAGATGCAGAGCAGCCCGTGCCGGGCGGCCTCGGCCTCGTAGAGGGTGGGGCTCAGGGATTCGCCGATGCCCTCGCCGATCAGGCCGAGCAGCAGGGCGGGAGTTTCGTTTTCCGGACGCATGAAGGGGGATTCCTGAATGTATGTACTGGTTCGTACATATTCTCGCAATAGAATAGAATTCGGTTCCGAACGGCGTCAAACAGAATTTCCTAGGTGATTACCCTGGTTTGTTTAATTCCGTTCAGCAGAATATGATTCTGTTGGAAAGAACAAACAACTCGCTGCGGAGGGCCGGACCATGACGACACAGAGGCTCAGGATCGCCGTGCTCGGCGCCGGCCGGATCGGGCGCCAGCACATGCTGCGCCTGGAGGCCAGCCCGTCGTGCGCGCCGTCGGCGGTGGTCGACCCCGCGCCCGAGGCCCGCGCCCTGGCGGACGCGGCGGGCGTGCCCCATTACACGGACCTGGACCGGCTCTTCGATGCGGATCGGCCGGACGGCGTCATCATCGGGACGCCCAACGCCCTGCACGTCGACCAGGCGCTGGCCTGCCTGGCCGCCGGGGTGCCTGCGCTGATCGAAAAGCCCGTCGCGCACACCCTCGAGGCGGGCGAACGGCTCGTCCAGGCGGTGGACCGGTCCGGCACGCCCTTCCTGGTCGGCCACCACCGGGCGCACAGTCCCATCATGGCCCTGGCCCGCGAGGTCGTGCGCGGCGGCCGCCTGGGCCGGCTGGTGGCGGTGATGGGCAGCGCCCTGTTCTGCAAGCCGGACGATTACTTCACCGAGGCGCCCTGGCGCCGCCAGCCGGGCGGCGGGCCCATCCTGATCAACATGATCCACGAGATCGACAATCTGCGCGCCCTGTGCGGCGAGATCGTCGAAGTCCAGGCCACGGTCTCGAACGCCACCCGGGGATTCGAGGTCGAGGACACCGCGGCGATCGGCCTGCGCTTCGACAGCGGCGTCCTCGGGACCTTCCTGCTCTCGGACACCGCGGCCTCGCCGCGCAGCTGGGAACAGACCTCCCAGGAAGACCGGGCCTACAGCACCTATCCCGACGAGGACTGCTACGTCCTGGCGGGCACCCTGGGCTCGCTGGCCATTCCCACGATGCGCCTGCGCTCGTATGACGGCCAGGCCGACCGCTCGTGGTGGAAGCCGTTCCGGACGCAGGTGCTCAACCTGCGGCGCCAGGACCCCCTGGCCGCGCAGATCGAACATTTCGCCGCGGTCATCCGGGGCGAGGCCAGGCCCCTGGTCGGCGTGCGCGACGGCGTGCAGAACCTGCGGGTGGTCGAGGCCATCCGCGAGGCCGCCCGCGCAGGCCGCGCCGTGCGCATCCGGCCGCCCGGGCCGTGAGCGCGGCAAATCCCATTTGATACCACGAGGTGGAAACCGTCATGTCCCTGCCCCACTACGATCATTTCATCAACGGCGCCGGCGTGCCGCCCGCGTCCGGCGATTATTTCGACACGGAAAACCCTTATACGGGCGAGGCCTGGGCGCGCATCGCGCGCGGCGGCGCGGCGGACGTGGATGCCGCCGTGGCCGCCGCCAAGGCGGCCTTCGAAGGGCCGTGGGGCGGCCTGACCGCCACCCGGCGCGGCCAGCTGCTGCGCCGCCTGGCCGATCTCGTCATCGAACACGCCCCCCGCCTGGCGGAAATCGAGCAGCGCGACAACGGCAAGCTGTCCTCCGAGGTCGTCGCCCAGGTGCGCTACATGGGGGATTACTTCCACTACTACGCCGGCCTGGCCGACAAGGTCGAAAGCAAGGTCATCCCCACCGACAAGGCCGGCGTGTTCACCTTCACCCGCTACGAGGCCAAGGGCGTGGTGGCGATCATCACGCCCTGGAATTCCCCCCTGACCCTGACCAGCTGGAAGCTGGCGCCGGCCCTGGCGGCCGGCTGCGCGGCGGTCGTCAAGCCCTCGGAATTCACCTCGGCCTCGATGCTGGAATTCGCCGCGCTGTTCGAGCGGGCGGGCTTCCCGCCCGGCGTCGTCAACGTCGTGACGGGCTTCGGCGCCGAGGTCGGCGAACCGCTCGTGTCGCATCCCGATGTGGCCCACATCGGCTTCACCGGCGGCGAACTGGCCGGCAAGCGCATCTACGAGGCGGCCGCGCGCAACCTCAAGACCGTCACCCTGGAACTGGGCGGCAAGTCGCCCAACATCATTTTCGACGACGCGGACCTGGACCAGGCCGTCAAGGGCGTCGTGTCGGGGATCTTCGCCGCGTCCGGCCAGAGCTGCCAGGCCGGCTCGCGCGTGCTGGTGCAGGAAAGCATCCACGATGAACTGGTCCGGCGCCTGGTCGATTTCGCCGGCCAGGCCAGGCTGGGCGACCCGACCCTGCCCGACACCCAGATCGGGCCGATCTCGACCCGCCCGCAGTTCGAGAAGATCCTCGGCTACATCCGCATCGCGCGCGAGGAAGGCGCCCGGTGCGTGCTGGGCGGCCAGGCGCGCGGCGGCCTGGGCGCGGGCCAGTTCATCGAGCCCACGATCTTCACCGGGGTGGACAACCGCATGCGCATCGCCCAGGAAGAAGTCTTCGGCCCGGTGCTGTGCATCATCCCCTTCAAGGACGAGGCCGACGCCATCCGCATCGGCAACGACATCCTCTACGGCCTGGCCGGGGCGGTCTGGACGCGCAGCCTGCACCGCGCGCTGTACGTGACCGAGCGCCTGAAGGCCGGCACGGTGTGGGTCAACAACTATCGCGCCACCAGCTTCACGACGCCGTTCGGCGGCTACAAGCGGTCGGGCATCGGCCGCGAGTCCGGCTCGGACGCCATCCACGAATACCTGGACACCAAGAGCGTCTGGGTGTCCACGGACCTGGACGTGCCCAATCCCTTCATCCGGCGCTAAAACCCGCTGTCAAGACCCGCCGCTCAAACGCGGCGCGTCCAGGCTCAAGCGCGTGTGCCCTTCGCCCGCCGCAGCGGCAGGCGGCGGCGCAGGGCCTGGTCGTTGAGCCAGCCGGTCGAGCGCATGCCCAGGCGCGCCACGGCATGGGCCGGCAGCTGCCGGTAGTCCTTGTTGAAGACCAGCAGGCTGTAGCCGCCCTCGTAGTCCATGCCGTCCAGGCGCCGGACGAGGGCGGCGACCTGGTCGGCCAGCACGCCGTCGCCCGGAAACACCCGCATGTGGTCGGCGTCGTGCCGCCGGTGTTCCTGGAAGACCGGGACGCTGACGTCGGCGAGCTGGACCAGCACGATCTTGTCCGGCGGGATCTCGTCCAGGATGTCGAAGGCGAGGCCTTCGGCGATGAAGTGGAACGTGTCCAGCACGAGGCCGAGATTGGCGTGGCTGGCGCGGCACACCAGGTCCCAGGCGCTGCGGATGTCCGCGCCCGTGGGACTCCAGGGAATCGCCTTGAAGCCGATGCGCACGCCGGTGGGCACGGCCAGGTTGGCCAGCTTGCGCAGGTCGGCCTCGGCGCGGCCGGGCTCGAGCGGCCGGGGCAGCGCCGCCGAGGCGGACACGATCAGCATCGGGGCGCCCACGTCGACGCAGATTTCCAGCAGGGCCTTGGCCACGTCGAGCTTGTACCGGTGGGCCGGGCCGTTCATGCCCTCGTAGTCGCGCATCAGCTGCAGGCCGGCGACGTCCAGGCCGCTCTCGCGCACCCGCCGGACCGCGGTCTCGTAGCCGTCCGGGTGGTTGACCAGGTCCCGGGCCCACAGCATGACCTGGGAGAATCCGGCCGATTCCGCGGCGCGCAGGCGTTCCTCCAGGGAGCCGGCCATGCAGGCCAGGTCGATGCCGAAGCGCTCCAGGCTCATCGCGCGGGTTCCGGGGCCGGGGCGGGCGCGGCGTGGCGCACCAGTTCGAACGTCATGTCGTAGGACATGGCCGCGGTGATGGCGCCGTGGGCGTCCGTGTGGATGAAGGCGTTGTCCTGGAAGGGCACGCCCTGCGCGGCCATGGCCCGGACCGTCCCCAGCACGTCCGGCGTCCCGAAGGCCAGCCGCGCGAACTGCTCGTTCCATTCCGTGTCGTACAGGGCGTCGCCGACCGGCTCGACGAGCTGCAGGTAGAAGCGTCCACAGGGGCTTTCCAGGATGGTGCCCCGGGGCAGGATGCCGAAATGGGTTTCCGCGGGCAGCGCCTTGAAGCCGAACAGCTGGGCGTAGAAGTCGGTCCATTCGGCGCTGCGCCCCGGGTTGATGTACTGCACCAGGCCGAAGAAATGCAGGTCCGGGACGATGGGTTCCACGTCCCGCCGCTCGTCCAGGTAGATGAAATCGATGTCGTAGATGGAAAAGGGACGCAGGCGGTCGACGAGATAGATGACCGTGTCGCCCACGCCGTGGATGCCGGGGATGTTCAGTTCCATGGCGCCCGCCCGGGTGGGGATGGGCCAGGCGCCCCACGCCAGGCTGCGGTCGTGGGCCTGGCCGGCGTGGTCCACCTGGAACGCCAGGGCGCTGATCTGGTGGTCCCCGCCCTCGCGGGCCACGCCGCCCAGGGCGGCGGGGTCGGAATTGACGATGATGTTCATGCCGCCCTGGCGGTACAGCAGCACCTGCCGGGAACAGTGCCGGGCGATCAGCCGGAACCCGATCCGGGTCAGCACGGCGCCCAGCTCATCCGGCCGGGTGGAGGCGAATTCGATGAACTCGATGCCCCGGATGGCCGGCGGGGGGCTGGTGAACGCCGTTTCCTCGGCGCTCATGGCGAGGTTCCCGCGCCGCCGTCCCCCGGCCAGCGCCCGCCCAGGGCGTCGGTGAGTTCGGCCGCGTAGCGCTTCAGGACCGGGATGACCTGGGCGACCTTTTCCTCGCTGAAGCGATATTTGGGGCCCGAGATGGACACCACGCCGGCCAGCCGCTGGCCGATGCCGAACACGGGACAGGCCACGGCCCCGATCTCGGGGTCCCGCTCGCCCAGGGAGATCGCGTAAAGAGATTGTCGTATGTCGTCGTATTTCTCGCCCGCCTCTTGCTCGAAGGCGCGCATGACGTGGCCCGAGGCGCCCACCTTGAGAGGCAGCGCGTCGCCTTCGTGGACGGAATCGCGCACGGAACGCGGCGCGTCGACCCGGTGCAGGCAGATCCGGGCGTCGTGGTCCTTGATGAAGAAGGAGGCGCCCTCCTGGAGTTCCTCGACGATCCTGCGCAGCACGGGGACGACGATGTCGGCGCTGCGGAAGTGCTTCTGGTAGAGCGAGCCGAGGTACAGGGGCTTGGGCCCGAGGCGGTAGGTGCCGTCCTCGAGGCGGCGCAGGTAGCCGAATTTTTCCAGGGATTCGGCCAGCCGCAGCGTCGTGCTCTTGTAGAACCCCGCCCGCTTCGAGATGTCCGTGAGGGTGAGGCTGTCTCCCCCGTCGATGAATACGTCCAGTATGGTCAGTGCGCGGTCTACCGCGGCGACGCCTTCGCGGGTCATGGCTGGCGGCCTCTCACAAGGTGGGGGGGTCGATCATGAATCTATGATAACCGAATACGGTTCTATTTTTCAGCCTTCGTGGGGCAGGAAGGGCGCCGGCGGGCGCCGTAATGATTTATCCTTATGCTTTCTTGGAACATCGTATGACCGACAGTCCGATCGCCACCGGCGCACGTCCCCTCACGCAACCGCGGCGGCCGGCCTGACGACCCCATGGACACGAATCGTTCCGCCCGGGCCTGGCTGGGGCCGCTGCTCATGTGCGTGGCCAGCCTGTTCTTCTCCTGCCTGGACACGGGCACCAAATACCTGACCGCCGGCTACCCGGTGAACCAGATCGTCTGGGTGCGCTACATGGCCCAGGCGCTGGCCGTCTTCCTGATCTTCCAGCCGCGCATGGGACGCGGCCTGTTCCGCGCCCGCCGCTACGGCATCCAGCTGTTCCGGGGCCTGTGCCTGTGCTGCGGCAGCGTGATGGTGATCAACGGCCTGGCGCGGCTGCCCCTGGCCGAGACCACCGCCATCGTCTTCATGGCGCCGGTGCTCATCACCCTGCTGTCCGGGCTGGTGCTGAAGGAAAAGGCCCGGCGCCTGGACTGGGTCGCCGTGGCCTGCGGCTTCGCGGGCGTGCTGATCATCGCCCGGCCCGGCGGCGGCCTGCTGACCTGGGCCATCCTGTTTCCCATCGGCTCGGCCATCTGCAACGCGTGCTACCAGCTCGTCACGCGCGCCTCGCGCAGTTCCGAGCATCCCGCCACCAGCAACCTGTACACCGGCCTGATTGGCGCTGTGGTCCTGGCGCCCATGGGCATCGCCGATTGGGCGCCCATGGCCTGGGCCGACCTGCTGCTGGTGATCGGCCTGGGCACGGTGGCCGCCCTGGGCCACCTGATCATGACCCACGCGCTGCTGCACGCGCCGGCCGCCACGCTGGGGCCGTACGGCTACACCCAGATCTTCTGGGCGACCCTGCTGGGCTGGCTGGCCTTTTCGTCCGCGCCGGACGCCGTGGGCTGGCTGGGGATGCTGATCATCGCCGCGGGCGGCCTGCTGCTGTCGTCCGGCCCGCTGCTGAGGCGCGGAGCCGAGATGTGGCGGGGCGGCCGTCGCGGCCGCCGGCGTCCGTGACCCGGGGGGGCGGGGCCAATAACTCTTTGCTCCGCATGAACAAATCATGCTAAACTTCCTGGCTTGCTGGGTTAATGGCATCTGGTCGCGGTATGCGCCGCCGGTCTTGTGCCTGGTTTTTCGCCCCGGCGACGCCGGAGACCCCCGGTCTCTGGTGAGCAATCCCTTGTGCAAGACCCGCTCTTTACGTCATTCGTTTCAGGCGGATTTTGCGCACATCGCCTGAAAATGCCCCCCGCCGCCTTCGCGCGGCCAGGCAGGCCCGGGCACTCTGAATATCGACGTAAAACGTACGCAAGTACAAAGGATGCGTAAAGGTCATGCCTACCATTGCTCAACTGCTGCGCAAGCCGCGCCAAGTCAGTCGCGAGAGCAGCAAGAGCCCGGCGCTGGATAACTGCCCCCAGCGTCGCGGCGTCTGCACCCGTGTCTACACCACCACCCCGAAGAAGCCGAACTCCGCCCTGCGCAAGGTCGCCAAGGTGCGCCTGACCAACGGCTACGAGGTCATCTCCTACATCGGCGGCGAAGGCCACAACCTCCAGGAACACTCGGTGGTCCTGGTGCGCGGCGGCCGCGTGAAGGATCTTCCCGGCGTGCGCTACCACATCGTCCGCGGCTCCCTGGACCTGCAGGGCGTCAAGGACCGCAAGCAGGCCCGTTCCAAGTACGGCGCCAAGCGTCCCAAGAAGTAATCCCCGCCTTTCAGCAGTAACCCGATCCCTTTGGATCGGCCGTGCAGCCGCAGCCATGGGGCTGTGGCACGTAAGTGGCTCTCCGGATGGAAGCCGTGGCCGCACAGGCGGCTCAACTGAATCGTCACAAGGAAACAGAAATGCCTCGTCGTCGCGAAGTACCGAAACGTGAAATCCTCCCCGATCCCAAATTTGGCAGTGTCGAGCTGGCCAAGTTCATGAACGTCGTCATGCTGTCCGGCAAGAAAGCCGTGGCGGAACGCATCGTGTACGGCGCCTTGGACCAGATCCAGGCCAAGACCGGGAAGGAACCCATCGAAGTCTTCAACACCGCCATCAACAACATCAAGCCGGTGGTCGAAGTGAAGTCCCGTCGCGTCGGCGGCGCCAACTACCAGGTGCCGGTCGAAGTGCGCCCCGTGCGCCGCCTGGCCCTGGCCATGCGCTGGCTGCGCGAAGCCGCGAAGAAGCGCGGCGAGAAGTCGATGGACCTGCGTCTCGCGGGCGAACTGATGGATGCCGCCGAAGGCCGCGGCGGCGCCATGAAGAAGCGCGAAGACACCCACAAGATGGCCGAGGCCAACAAGGCCTTCAGCCACTTCCGCTGGTAATCCAGCCGGTCAATCACCAGGAAACACATCATGGCCCGCAAAACCCCCATCGAGCGCTATCGCAACATCGGTATTTCCGCGCACATCGACGCCGGGAAGACCACCACCACCGAGCGCATCCTGTTCTACACCGGCGTCAACCACAAGATTGGCGAAGTCCACGAAGGCGCGGCCACCATGGACTGGATGGAACAGGAACAGGAACGCGGCATCACCATCACGTCGGCGGCCACCACGGCCTTCTGGAGCGGGATGGAGCACCAGTACCCCGAGCACCGCGTCAACATCATCGACACCCCGGGCCACGTCGACTTCACCATCGAAGTCGAACGCTCCATGCGCGTGCTCGACGGCGCCTGCATGGTGTATTGCGCCGTGGGCGGCGTGCAGCCGCAGTCCGAAACCGTGTGGCGCCAGGCCAACAAGTACGGTGTGCCCCGCCTGGCCTTCGTCAACAAGATGGACCGCACCGGCGCGAACTTCTTCAAGGTCTACGACCAGCTCAAGCTGCGCCTGAAGGCCAATCCCGTGCCCATCGTCATCCCGATCGGCGCGGAGGACAACTTCCAGGGCGTCATCGACCTGACCAAGATGAAGGCCATCATCTGGGACGAAGCCTCCCAGGGCACGAAGTTCGAATACCAGGACATCCCGGCCGAACTCGTGGACAGCGCCAACGAATGGCATGAAAAGCTGATGGAATCGGCCGCCGAGGCCAACGAGGAACTGATGAACAAGTACCTCGAGACCGGCTCGCTGACCGAACAGGAAATCGACAAGGGCATCCGCCTGCGCACGATCGCCTGCGAAATCCAGCCCATGCTGTGCGGCACCGCCTTCAAGAACAAGGGCGTGCAGCGCATGCTGGACGCCGTCATCGACTACCTGCCCTCCCCGGTGGACATCCCCCCGGTCCAGGGCACCGACGACGAAGGCAATGAAATCAGCCGCAAGGCCGACGACAAGGAAAAGCTGTCCGCCCTGGCGTTCAAGCTGATGACCGACCCGTTCGTGGGCCAGCTGACCTTCATCCGCGTGTATTCGGGCGTGCTGACCTCCGGCGACACCGTCTACAACCCGATCAAGGGCAAGAAGGAACGCATCGGCCGCATCCTGCAGATGCACGCCAACAACCGCGCCGAAATCAAGGAAGTGGTGGCGGGCGACATCGCGGCCGTCGTGGGCCTGAAGGAAGTCACCACGGGCGAGACCCTGTGCGACGTGGGCGACCACATCCTGCTGGAAAAGATGGAATTCCCCGAGCCCGTGATCTCCCAGGCCGTGGAACCCAAGTCCAAGGCCGACCAGGAAAAGATGGGCATCGCCCTGTCGCGCCTGGCCGCCGAGGATCCGTCCTTCCGCGTGCGCAGCGACGAAGAATCCGGCCAGACCATCATCTCCGGGATGGGCGAACTCCACCTCGAAGTGCTGGTCGACCGCATGAAGCGTGAATTCGGCGTCGAGGCCAACGTCGGCAAGCCCCAGGTGGCCTACCGCGAAACCATCCGCAAGACCTGCGACGAAGTCGAAGGCAAGTTCGTCAAGCAGTCCGGCGGCCGTGGTCAATACGGTCACGTCGTGCTCAAGCTCGAACCCCTGGAAGCGGGCGGCGGCTACGAATTCGTCGACGCCATCAAGGGCGGCGTGGTGCCGCGCGAGTTCATCCCCGCGGTGGACAAGGGCATCCAGGAAACCCTGCCCGCGGGCGTGGTGGCCGGCTACCCGGTCGTGGACGTCAAGGTCACGCTGTTCTTCGGTTCGTACCACGACGTGGACTCGAACGAAAACGCGTTCCGCATGGCGGCCTCGATGGCGTTCAAGGACGGCATGCGCAAGGCCAGCCCGGTCCTGCTCGAGCCCATGATGCACGTCGAAGTCGAAACCCCGGAAGACTACGCCGGCACGGTGATGGGCGACCTGTCGTCCCGCCGCGGCATGGTCCAGGGCATGGACGACATCCCGGGCGGCGGCAAGACCATCAAGGCCGAAGTGCCCCTGGCCGAGATGTTCGGTTACGCGACCAGCCTGCGTTCGCAGACCCAGGGCCGCGCCACCTACACGATGGAATTCAAGCAGTACGCCGAGGCGCCGCGCAACGTCGCCGACGAAGTCATCGCCGCTCGCGGCAAGTAACGCACGGCCCGGCCGCATGGCCGGGCAACCACTTTTCATTTCCTAGGAAATACGGGATAAATCATGGCAAAAGGCAAGTTTGAACGGACCAAACCGCACGTGAACGTGGGTACGATCGGCCACGTTGACCACGGCAAGACGACGCTGACGGCGGCGATCACGACGGTGCTGGCCAAGGCTGGCGGGGGCGAAGCCAAGGGCTACGACCAGATCGACAACGCGCCGGAAGAGAAGGCGCGCGGGATCACGATCAACACCTCGCACGTGGAATACGAGACGGCCAACCGTCACTACGCGCACGTGGACTGCCCGGGTCACGCGGACTACGTGAAGAACATGATCACGGGCGCGGCGCAGATGGACGGCGCGATCCTGGTGGTGTCGGCCGCCGACGGCCCGATGCCGCAGACGCGCGAGCACATCCTGCTGGCGCGCCAGGTGGGCGTGCCCTACATCATCGTGTTCCTGAACAAGTGCGACATGGTCGACGACGAGGAACTGCTGGAACTGGTCGAGATGGAAGTGCGCGAGCTTCTGTCGAAGTACGACTTCCCGGGCGATGACACGCCGATCGTGAAGGGTTCGGCCAAGCTGGCGCTGGAAGGCGACGAGGGCCCGCTGGGCTCGCAGGCGATCATGCAGCTGGCCGAGGCGCTGGACAGCTACATCCCGACGCCGGAGCGCGCGGTCGACGGCACGTTCCTGATGCCTGTGGAAGACGTGTTCTCGATCTCGGGTCGCGGCACGGTGGTGACCGGCCGTATCGAGCGCGGGATCATCAAGGTCGGCGAGGAAATCGAGATCGTGGGGATCCACGACACGGCCAAGACGACGTGCACGGGCGTGGAAATGTTCCGCAAGCTGCTGGACCAGGGCCAGGCGGGCGACAACGTGGGGATTCTGCTGCGCGGCACCAAGCGCGAGGAAGTCGAGCGTGGCCAGGTGCTGGCCAAGCCCGGTTCGATCCACCCGCACACGAACTTCACGGCCGAGGTGTACATCCTGTCCAAGGAAGAAGGCGGCCGCCACACGCCGTTCTTCAAGGGCTACCGTCCGCAGTTCTACTTCCGCACGACGGACGTGACCGGGACGATCGAGCTGCCGGCCGACAAGGAAATGGTGCTGCCGGGCGACAACGTGTCGATGACGGTGAACCTGATTGCGCCGATCGCCATGGAAGAGGGCCTGCGCTTCGCCATCCGCGAAGGCGGCCGTACCGTGGGTGCCGGCGTCGTCGCCAAAATCATCAAGTAATTGATGGACCGGCGGGGGGAGCGCCCCCCGCCCCTTTCGTTCTTTAGGGATTCCCATGAAAAGCCAGAAAATCCGCATCCGCCTGAAGGCGTTCGACTACAAGCTGATCGACCAGTCCGCCGCCGAGATCGTCGATACGGCCAAGCGCACCGGCGCCGTGGTTCGTGGTCCCGTGCCGCTGCCCACGCGCATCCGCCGCTACGACGTGCTGCGCTCGCCGCATGTCAACAAGACCTCGCGTGACCAGTTCGAGATGCGCACGCACCAGCGTCTGATGGACATCGTCGATCCCACCGACAAGACCGTGGACGCCCTGATGCGTCTGGATCTGCCGGCCGGCGTGGACGTCGAGATCGCCCTGCAGTAATCCCCGTCCAGACCGCCCCGCGCGGCCCGCTCGGACGAAAGCGCCCTGTCATCTAGGCAGGGCGCTTTTTTTCATCGCCGGGCCGCCCCAAGATGAAAAAGCCCCCTCGGGGGCAGCAAGCCGAAGGCGTAGCGTGGGGGCAATTTCTATGTTAGAATCAAGGGCTTCGTCGTCCATTCGTGTTTTTGGGGTGTGTCGGCGGGAATTACAGCCCCGGCCAATCGCAGTCGGGATCGAAAACTGTGGGGAAACACCCCCCGGAGAAAACAATGTCGAATTCGACACCTACGCCCGCGGCCTGGCGCCTCGGGCTCGTGGGGCGCAAGGTTGGCATGACCCGCATCTTTACCGAGGAAGGCGAATCCATCCCGGTCACGGTGCTGGACGTGTCCAACAACCGCGTCGCCCAGGTCAAGACGCCTGAAATCGACGGCTATGCGGCGGTCCAGCTCGCCTACGGCGAGCGTCGCGCTTCCCGCGTGGCCAAGGCCCAGGCCGGCCACTACGCCAAGGCCGGCATCGAAGCCGGCTCCATCCTGAAAGAATTCCGTCTGGATCCCGCCCGCGCCGCCGAATTCACGGCCGGCGCCGTGGTCGCCGTGGAATCCGTGTTCGAGGCCGGCCAGCAGGTCGACGTCACCGGCACCACCATCGGCAAGGGCTTCGCGGGCACGATCAAGCGCCACAACTTCGGTTCGCAGCGCGCTTCGCACGGCAACTCGCGTTCGCACCGCGTGCCGGGCTCCATCGGCCAGGCCCAGGATCCGGGCCGCATCTTCCCCGGCAAGAAAATGTCCGGTCACCTGGGTGATGTCACCCGCACCGTCCAGAACCTGGACATCGTGCGCGTGGACGCCGAGCGCGGCCTGCTGCTGGTGAAGGGCGCCGTCCCCGGCCACAAGAACGCCGACATCGTCGTGCGCCCCGCCGTCAAGGCGACGCCCAAGAAAGGAGCCTAATCATGGAACTCAAGCTCCTGAATGATCAGGGCCAGTCCTCGGCCACCGTGGCCGCCGCCGACGAGATCTTCGGCCGCGACTTCAACGAAGCCCTGGTTCACCAGATCGTCGTGGCCTACCAGGCCAACGCGCGCATGGGCAACCGCGCCCAGAAGAACCGCGAGACGGTCAAGCACTCCACCAAGAAGCCCTGGCGCCAGAAAGGCACCGGCCGCGCCCGTTCCGGGATGACTTCCTCGCCGATCTGGCGTGGGGGTGGCCGCGCTTTCCCGAATTCGCCGGACGAGAACTTCAGCCACAAGGTCAACAAGAAGATGTACCGCGCCGGTCTGCGCGCGATCTTCTCGCAGCTGGTCCGCGAAGACCGCCTGGCCGTGGTCGAGAACTTCACCCTCGAAGCCCCGAAGACCAAGCTGGCCGCGGCCAAGCTCAAGGATCTGGGCATCGCCGAACCCGTCCTGATCATCACCGATGCCCTGGACGAAAACGTCTATCTCGCGACGCGCAACCTGCCCCACGTGGCGGTCATCGAAACGCGCTACGCCGATCCGCTGTCCCTGGTCCACTACAAGAAAGTGCTGATCACCAAGCCGGCGATCGCCCAACTCGAGGAGTTGCTGGGATGAATGCCGAACGTCTGATGCAAGTCATTCTGGCGCCCGTCGTGACCGAAAAGTCCACGATGATCGCCGAAAAGAACAACCAGGTCGCTTTCCGCGTCGTCGCCGACGCCACCAAGCCGGAGATCAAGGCCGCCGTCGAACTGCTGTTCAAGGTCGAGGTCGAATCCGTGCAGGTCGCCAATCGCAAGGGCAAGGAAAAGCGCTTCGGCCGCTTCATGGGCCGTCGCCGCAACGAACGCAAGGCCTATGTCTCGCTCAAGGCCGGGCAGGAAATCGACTTTACGGAGGTGAACTAAATGCCGCTGGTCAAAGTCAAGCCTACGTCCGCCGGTCGCCGGGGCATGATCAAGGTCGTGCACCCTGAACTGCACAAGGGCCCGGGCTACGCCCCCCTGCTGGAACCGCAATCGCAGAACTCCGGCCGCAACAACAACGGCCACATCACCGTGCGCCATCGTGGCGGTGGTCACAAGCAGCACTACCGTGTCGTCGATTTCCGTCGCAACAAGGACGGCATCGTCGCCAAGGTCGAGCGCCTGGAATACGACCCGAACCGCACGGCGCACATCGCGCTGCTGTGCTACGCCGATGGCGAGCGCCGCTACATCATCGCCCCGCGCGGTCTGGAAGTCGGTGCCACGGTCGTTTCCGGTCTGGAAGCGCCGATCCGCGCCGGCAACACGCTGCCCATCCGCGCCATTCCGGTCGGCTCCACCATCCACTGCATCGAAATGCAGCCGGGCAAGGGTGCCCAGCTGGCCCGTTCGGCCGGCGCGTCCGCCGTGCTGATGGCCCGCGAAGGCGTCTACGCCCAGGTCCGCCTGCGCTCCGGCGAAGTCCGCCGCGTGCACATCGACTGCCGCGCCACCATCGGTGAAGTCGGCAACGGCGACCACAGCCTGCGCCAGATCGGCAAGGCCGGCGCCGTGCGCTGGCGCGGTATCCGCCCGACCGTTCGTGGCGTCGCCATGAACCCGGTGGATCACCCGCACGGCGGCGGTGAAGGCCGCACCGGCGAAGGCCGCGAACCCGTCAGCCCGTGGGGTACTCCCGCCAAGGGCTACCGGACCCGTCGTAACAAGCGGACGGACAATATGATTGTCTCTCGCCGCAAGCGCAAATAAGGGGCGAACACTATGTCACGTTCTGTCAAGAAAGGCCCGTTCGTCGATGCGCATCTGATCAAGAAGGTCGATGCCGCCGTCGGGGGCAAAGAAAAGAAGCCGATCAAGACCTGGTCGCGCCGTTCCACCATCCTGCCCGAGTTCATTGGGTTGACGATTGCCGTGCACAACGGCCACCAGCACGTTCCCGTCTACATCAACGAGAACATGGTCGGCCACAAGCTCGGCGAATTCGCCCTGACGCGCACCTTCAAGGGGCACGCGGCGGACAAGAAGGCCAAGAGGTAAGCCATGGAAACTACCGCAGTCATCCGCGGCGTCCATATTTCCGCGCAAAAGACCCGCCTGGTGGCGGACCTGATCCGTGGGAAGTCCGTGGCGCACGCCCTCAACATCCTGACGTTCAGCCCCAAGAAGGCCGCCGGCATCCTGAAAAAGGCGCTGGAATCGGCCATCGCCAATGCCGAACACAATGATGGCGCCGACATCGACGAACTGAAGGTCACCACGATCTACGTCGACAAGGCCCAGTCGATGAAGCGGTTCTCCGCGCGCGCCAAGGGCCGCGGCAACCGCATCGAAAAGCAGACCTGCCACATCGTGGTCAAGGTCGGGGCGTAAGGAGTCGCAATGGGACAGAAAATTCACCCGATTGGGTTCCGCCTCGCGGTCAACCACAACTGGACTTCTCGCTGGTATGCGAACGACAAGGTCTACGGCAGCATGCTGGCCGAAGACATCCGCGTGCGCGAATACCTGAAGAAGAAACTGAAATCGGCTTCCGTGGGCCGCGTCGTCATCGAGCGCCCCGCCAAGAACGCCCGCATCACCGTGTACTCGGCCCGTCCGGGCGTGGTGATCGGCCGTCGCGGCGAGGACATCGAAACGCTGAAGGCCGACCTGCAGCGCCTGATGGGCGTGCCCGTGCACGTCAACATCGAGGAAATCCGCAAGCCGGAAACCGACGCGCAGCTGATCGCCGACTCGATCACCCAGCAGCTCGAAAAGCGCATCATGTTCCGCCGCGCCATGAAGCGCGCCATGCAGAACGCCATGCGCCTGGGCGCCCAGGGCATCAAGATCATGTCCTCGGGCCGTCTGAACGGCATCGAGATCGCCCGTACCGAATGGTACCGCGAAGGCCGTGTGCCCCTGCACACCCTGCGCGCGAACATCGACTACGGCTTCTCGGAAGCGCAGACGACCTACGGGATCATCGGCGTCAAGGTCTGGGTCTACAAGGGCGACATGCTGCCCAACGGCGAAATGCCCCCGGAAACCGCCGCCCCGCGTGACGAAGAGCGTCGTCCGCGCCGCGCGCCGCGTGGCGATCGTCCCGGCCGTCCCGGCGACAACCGCGGCCGCGGCCGTGGCCCGCGCCGTGATGCGGCTTCGGCCGCTCCGGCGTCTGAAGGAGAATAAAACATGCTGTCACCCTCTCGCAGGAAGTACCGCAAGGAACAGAAGGGCCGCAACACCGGCCTGGCCACGCGCGGCGCTCAGGTTTCCTTCGGCGAGTTCGGTCTGAAGGCCACCGGTCGTGGCCGCCTGACCGCCCGCCAGATCGAAGCCGCCCGTCGTGCCATCAACCGCCACATCAAGCGCGGCGGCCGCATCTGGATCCGGATCTTCCCGGACAAGCCCATCTCGCAGAAGCCCGCCGAAGTCCGGATGGGTAACGGCAAGGGCAACCCGGAATACTGGGTCGCGGAAATTCAACCCGGCAAGGTGCTGTACGAAATGGAAGGCGTGAGCGAAGAACTCGCCCGCGAAGCCTTCCGCCTGGCCGCCGCCAAGCTGCCCATCAGCACGACCTTCGTGTCGCGCCGCGTGGGCGCCTAGGAGAGATCAGGATATGAAAGCCAGTGAACTGCGCGCCAAGGACGCCGCCGGGCTCCAGACCGAGCTCGAGAGCCTGCTGAAGGCACAATTCAACCTGCGCATGCAGCGTGCCACCCAGCAGCTTTCCAACACCAGCCAGTTGGGCAAGGTGCGTCGCGACATCGCGCGCATCCGCACCATCATGACTGAGAACGCAGGAAAGTAACATGACCACCGAAACCCAGAAAGACACCGCCAAGCGTCAGCGCACGCTGGTCGGCAAGGTCGTCAGCAACAAGATGGACAAGTCCGTCGTCGTCAGCGTCCAGACCCGTGTCAAGCATCCCGTGCTGGGCAAGTTCGTCAACCGCACCGCGAAGTACAAGGCGCACGACGAAGCCAACCAGTACAACGAAGGCGACACCGTCGAAATCGCCGAAGGCCGCCCCATCTCCAAGTCCAAGTCCTGGACGGTGGTGCGCCTGGTCGAGGCCGTGCGCATCATCTGATGCCGCGCCAGGCGGCAGGGTTTTCCACTGCCGCCCGTCGACCCCGAACCCCGCCTTCGCGCGGGGTTCGTTCATTTTCGCGTCAGCGGGAATCGTTCCGGTTCCGGTAAGATGCGCAGTGCCCCGAGAAGAAACTGGAGACCTCAATGAATCTGCCCCGATTGTTCAGCGCGCTCGTCCTGCTGTGCGCCGGCGGGCTGGCGGCCCTGCCCGCCCAGGCCGCGGACGCCTGGCCGAGCAAGCCCATCCGCATCATCGTGCCCTTCGGCCCGGGTTCGACCCCCGACACCATGGCGCGGATGACCGCCGACTACATCGGACCCAGGCTGGGCGTGTCGGTGGTGGTGGAAAACAAGGCCGGGGCGGGGGGCAACATCGGCACCGCCGCCATGGCCAAGGCCGCCCCGGACGGCTACACCTTCGGCATCACGATCTCCGGCCCGCTGGCGGCCAATACCGTGCTGTTCCCCAAGCTGCCCTATCATCCTGTCCAGGATCTGGATTTCCTGACCATCGCCGCCACGCAGCCCAGCGTGCTGGTGGTGGCGCCGTCCCTGGGCGCCCGGGACGTCGCCGGGCTGCTGAAGGACCTGCGCGACCATCCCGGCGAATACAACTACGGCTCGATGGGGGTCGGCAGCATTTCCCATCTGGCGATGGCGGCCCTGGCGGCCAAGAGCGGCACGGACGTCGTCCACGTCCCCTATTCCACGTCGTCCAAGGTGGTGACGTCGATCCTGTCGGGCGAGACCCACATGGGGATCCTGCCGGCCGCCGCCGTCATGGAGCAGGTCGCGTCGGGCAAGCTGCGGGCCCTGGCCGTCGCCACGGCCAAGCGTTCCGCCATCCTGCCCGAACTGCCCACGCTGGCGGAGTCGGGCGTCGCCGGGATCGAGGCGGACGCCTGGATGGGTTTCGTCGCGCCGCACGGGTCCCCCCGGGAGGCCGAGGACCGGTTCACGCAGGAAGTCGTCCGGATGCTGAAGGATCCGGCGGTGGTCGGGCAACTGGCGAAGCTGCACGAGGAGCCCGTGGCCAGCACGCCGGCCGAGATGCGGGCCGTGGTGCAGGGCGACCTGGACCGCTGGACGCCGGTCATCAAGGCCAATGGCATCCGCTTCGACCAGTAGCGTCCGGCCCGTTTCCCGCGCTCCGGCCGTGACGCAATCCCCATGCGCCTGAAGATCCGCAACCGGCCGGATTTCTGGGCGGGCGTGCTGTTCGTCTGCGCGGGCCTGGCCTTCGGGCTGGGGGCGCAGGCCTATCCCATCGGCCGGGCCGGCCACATGGGGGCGGGCTATTTTCCCGCGCTGCTGGGGCTGTGCCTGGCGCTGCTGGGGCTGCTGCTGGGATGGCAGGCCTGCCGCGCGGCGGCCGCGCCCGCGTCGATCCGGCGCCCCGACTGGCGGGTCGCCGGGATCGTCCTGGGCTCGGTGTGCCTGTTCGCGATCGCCTTGCCCGCACTGGGGATCCTGCCGTCGGTGTTCGTCCTGGTCTTCGTCGGCAGCATGGCCGGCCACGACTTCGACTGGCGGGTGGCGTCGCTGGTCGGGCTGGGCATGATGGCGTTCGTCTGGCTGGTGTTCATCCAGGGCCTGGGCCTGGTGTTCCCGGCGGGCCTGCTGGGTTAGGGAGGACCGGGATGGAATGGCTGGATCATCTGTCGCTGGGCCTGTCCGTGGCGCTCAGCCTGCAGAACCTCGGCTACTGCTTCCTGGGCTGCCTGCTGGGCACCCTGATCGGCGTGCTGCCGGGCATCGGCCCGGTGCCGACGATCGCCATGCTGCTGCCCATCACCTACGTGCTGCCGCCGGAAGCCGGGCTCATCATGCTGGCCGGCATCTACTACGGGGCGCAGTACGGGGGATCGACCACCGCCATCCTGGTGGCGCTGCCGGGCGAGACCTCGTCGGTGGTCTCGGTGCTGGACGGCTATCAGATGGCCCGGGCGGGGCGCGCCGGCGCCGCGCTGGCCATCGCCGCCCTGGGGTCGTTCTTCGCCGGCTGCGTGGCGACGGTGCTGCTGGCCGCGTTCGCGCCGCCGCTGGCCCAGGTGGCGTTCAAGTTCGGGCCGGCCGAATATTTTTCCCTGATGGTGCTGGGCCTGCTGGCGGCCGTGGTCATGGCGTCCGGATCCCTGGTCAAGGCGGTGGCCATGACGATCCTGGGGCTGGCGCTGGGCATGATCGGCACCGACGTCAATTCCGGCATGCCGCGCTTCGACCTGGGCTTCCTGAAGCTGCAGGACGGCCTGGACTTCGCCGTGGTCGCCATGGGCATCTTCGGCCTGGCGGAGATCATGGCCAACCTGGAACAGCGCGAACGCCGCGTCCAGGTCACCGACAAGGTCGGGCCGCTCTACCCCAGCCGGCGCGAGTTCCGCGAGTCCTGGCCCGCCAGCGTGCGCGGCACCTTCCTGGGATCGATCCTGGGCATCCTGCCCGGCGGCGGCGCGGTGCTGTCCTCCTTCGCCTCCTATACCCTGGAAAAGAAGATGGCGCGGGACCCCGGGCGTTTCGGCCGTGGGCATCCGGCCGGGCTGGCGGGGCCGGAATCGGCCAACAACGCGGCGGCGCAGACCTCCTTCATCCCCCTGCTGACCCTGGGCATTCCCGGCAACGCCGTCACGGCGCTGATGCTGGGCGCCATGATCATCCACGACGTGCAGCCCGGCCCCAGGGTGATGAGCGCGCACCCGGACGTGTTCTGGGGGCTGGTGGTGTCGATGTGGGTGGGCAATCTGATGCTGGTCGTCCTGAACCTGCCCCTGATCGGCGTCTGGGTCAGGCTGCTGAAGCTGCCCTACCGGGTGCTGTTCCCCGCGATCCTGGTGTTCTGCTCCATCGGCGTCTATTCCCTGGACAACAGCCTGTTCGATGTCTGGATGCTGGCGTTCTTCGGCGCGGCCGGCTATCTGTGGACGCGGCTGGGCTGCGAATCCGCGCCCCTGCTGCTGGGCCTGGTGCTGGGCCAGATGATGGAGGAGAACTTCCGCCGCGCGCTGCTGCTCTCGCGCGGGGATTTCACGACCTTCCTGACGCGGCCCGTCTCCCTTTCCCTGCTGATCGTGGCGGCGGGCCTGCTGCTGCTGATCGCCGTGCCCGTGATCCGGCGCAAGCGGGACGAGGCCTTCGTGGAGGAATGAGCGCCGGAATCCTGTAGCATGAAGGCTTTCGCAAGGGCAGCCGCCATGGACATCACCTGTTTCGACGATCTCCTGCAGGCCGCGCGCCTGCAGCCCGAACCGCAGCGCCTGCTGTTCGTCTTTGCCGCCAGCACGGTGCCCGACGACGCCACGCCCGAACAGAAGGCCAGCCATGCCCGGGGCGAAGGCGGCGAACTCACGCCCGTCCTGTGCGTGGACAAGACCCCCGGCGAACTGGGTTCGTTCGGCGCGCTGGCCGATGAATCGCGCCGCACCGGCCAGGACTGGCAGGTGGTGTTCGTGGCTGCCATGGCCGACCAGTCGGCCTTCCTGCCGGACAACAAGGACGTCGACCAGGCCTTCCAGCGCATGACGCAGATGATCAAGTACGGCACCATCGGCGCGCTGCTGGCCTTCGACCGGGACGGCGAACCGATCGTGTTCGGCGCCGCCTGACGCGGCGCGCGAAGCCGGCGCACGGTGCGCGGATCCCCGCGCACCGTGCTTCGACATCTGGCGGACCTGTCAGGGCAAGCCCCGATTGTGTGCCCTGACAGCCAGTCAGTAGGGTGTCCGGTACTGGCCCGGAGCGGCCGATCCGGAGGAGCCCCCGTGAAATTCAAACTGCATGCGGTCCTGCTCGCGCTGGGCCTGTTGACGGCGTGTGCCGCCGTCCCCCCAAAGACCACGGCGCTGGCGCCGGCAAGCGCCCCGGCCACGACGGCGGTGAATCGCGCCGCCGCGGCGGCGTACGACTTCGACATGGATATCTTCCATCCGGTCGTCGCACGGCGTGGGATGGTGGCATCCGAACAGGCACTGGCCAGCCAGGCCGGGCTTCAGGTGTTGCAGGCGGGCGGGAATGCCGTCGATGCGGCCGTCGCCGTGGGCTTCGCGCTGGCGGTCGCGCTGCCCAATGCCGGCAACCTGGGCGGGGGCGGCTTCATGATGGTCCACGAGGCCCGCACGGGGCGGGACTTTGCACTGGATTTCCGCGAGATGGCCCCGGCCGGCGCCAACCGCGACATGTACCTGGATGACAAGGGCAACGTGGTGGAAGGCCGGTCCCTGTACACGCCGCTGGCGGTCGGGGTCCCGGGCACGGTGGCCGGCCTGACCCATGCGCTGCGGCGCTGGGGCAGCCTGCCCCTGTCGCGTGTCATGGCGCCGGCGATCTCGCTGGCCGAACACGGCTACCCGGTCAGCCAGACCTTGGCCGAAACGCTGGCCCATACCAGCAAATCCATGGGGCAGTGGCCGGCGACGCGGGCGATTTTCTGGCGTGATGGAAAGCCGCTGCAACAGGGCGATACGCTGGTGCAGCGCGACCTGGCGGAGTCCATGCGTCTGATCGCCCGCCAGGGTGCGGATGCGTTTTACCAAGGGCCGATCGGGGACAAGATCGTGGCCGAGATGAGCCGCCACGGCGGGCTGATCACGGCCGATGATCTGCGCAGCTACCGGGTCGTCGAACGCACCCCCATCGTCGGCACCTACCGGGGCTACCGCGTGGTCACCATGCCGCCGCCCAGTTCCGGTGGCATCCACCTGGTCCAGATCCTGAACATGATGGAAGGCTGGCCCATGTCGGACTGGGGGGCGGGCAGCGCGCAGGCCATTCATCATATGGCCGAGGCCATGAAGCTGGCCTATGCGGATCGCTCGGAATACCTGGGGGATACCGATTTCGTGAAGGTGCCGGTCGCGGGGCTGACCTCGAAAGCCTATGCGCGCAAGCTGGCCGCGACCATCGACGCCACCCACGCGCGCCCGTCGTCGCAGATCCACCCGGGTAAGCCGCAGCCTTACGAAAGCGACCAGACAACCCATTATTCCGTGGTCGATGCGGCGGGCAACGCCGTGGCCGTGACCTACACGCTGAACACCAATTTCGGTTCCGGCATCGTGGCCCAGGGCACCGGCATCCTGCTGAACAATGAAATGGATGACTTTTCGGCCAAACCGGGGGTGGCGAACGTCTACGGCCTGATCGGCGGCGAAGCCAATGCCATTCAGCCTGGCAAGCGCCCCTTGTCGTCGATGACGCCTACTTTGGTGCTGAAGGACGGGCGGCCCTGGCTGGTCACCGGCAGCCCAGGGGGGGCGCGCATCATCACGACGGTGCTGGAAACCGTGACCGATGCGATCGATTTCGCCATGAATCCCGCCGAGGCCGCCGCCACGCCGCGCTTTCACCATCAGTGGTGGCCCGATGAACTGCGGATCGAAAAGGGCTTCAGCCCCGACACCCTGGCGCTGTTGCGCAGCTACGGCCATCACATTGCGCTGAAGCCGACGATGGGTCGCACGCAGACCATTCAGGTGCGTGACGGGCTGCTGTATGGGGCATCCGATCCGCGCAATCCGGATGGACGCACGCTGGGATATTAGAGACTGGCGGGCATCCGGGGCGTCAGCCCCGGATGCCCGGGTTGCTCAGCGGGCAGGGCATCGGGGCTTGCCACTCCGAGTCGCCCCGCGGAATATCAGGCCTTCGGGGCCGCGGTCATTTCGTGGGTCGTTTTCTGGCCGACGTCTTCGTTGCGCAGTTCCTTGCGCAGGATCTTGCCCACGTTGCTGCGCGGCAGGTCCTCGCGGAATTCCACGAACTTCGGCACCTTGTAGCCCGTCAGCAGCTTGCGGCAATGGGCGATCACGTCGGCCTCGGTCAGGTTCGGGTCCTTGCGGATCACGTAGAGCTTGACGACTTCGCCGGAAGCGCCGTTGGGCACGCCGATGGCCGCGGCTTCCAGGATGCCGGGGTGCTCGATGGCGGCGGCCTCGACCTCGTTCGGGTACACGTTGAAGCCCGACACCAGGATCATGTCCTTCTTGCGGTCCAGCAGGAACACGTAGCCCTTGTCGTTCATGTAGCCGATGTCGCCGGTCAGCAGCCAGCCGTCCGCGTCGAAGACCTTGGCGGTTTCCTCGGGGCGGTTCCAGTAGCCGGCCGTCACCTGCGGGCCCTTGACGCAGATCTCGCCCGATTCGCCGATCGCCATGGCGCGGTTGTCGTTGCGCACGGAGACGTCCGTGGACGGCACCGGCAGGCCGATCGAGCCGTTGAAATCGACCTTGTCGAGCGGGTTGATGGTCACGGCGGGCGAGGTTTCCGTCAGGCCGTAGGCCTGGGCGATGGGCGTGCCGGTCGTTTTCAGCCAGCGCTCCGCGATGGCTTCCTGGACGGCCATGCCGCCGCCCAGCGTGATGCGCAGCCCGCTGAAGTCCAGCTTGCCGAAGTCGGGGTTGTTCAGCAGGGCGTTGAACAGCGTGTTCACCCCCGTCAGGGCGGTGAACCGGGCCTTGCCCAGTTCCCTGACGAAGCCGGGGATGTCGCGCGGATTGACGATCAGCAGGTTGCTGGCGCCCAGCCGCATGAAGGTCAGGCAGTTCGCCGTCAGGGCGAAGATGTGATAGAGCGGGAGCGCCGTCACGATGCATTCGCGGTCGCCCTGGCAGTAGGGCCGCACCCAGGCGTAGGCTTGGCAGACGTTGGCCACCAGGTTGCCGTGGCTCAGCATGGCGCCCTTGGCCACGCCCGTGGTGCCGCCGGTGTACTGCAGCGCCGCCAGGTCGGCGTGCGTCAGCGCGGGGCGGTGGTAGGGCGCGCGTGCGCCTTCGGCCAGCGCGTCGCGCAGGCGCACGACGCCCGGGATGCGCCAGGCGGGCACCATTTTCTTGACGTGGCGGACCACCAGGTCGGTGACCAGGCCCTTGGGAAAGCCCAGCAGTTCGCCCAGCGAGGTCACCACCACGCGTTTCACCTGGGTGCCTTCCAGCGCCTCCTGCAGGGTGTGGGCGAAGTTTTCCGCCACCACCACCGTGGCTGCACCGGAGTCGCTCAGCTGGTGGTGCAGCTCGTGCGCCGTGTAGAGCGGATTGGTGTTGACCACCACCGCGCCCGCCATCAGCGTGCCGAACAGGCAGATCGGGTATTGCAGCAGGTTGGGCATCATCAGCGCGACGCGGTCGCCCTTGGCCACCCCCTGGGACTGCAGCCAGGCCGCGAAGGCCCGGGCCTTGTCCAGCGTCTGCGCGTAAGTCATGGACGCACCCATGCTGACGTAGGCCGTGTTGCCGGCATACCGCCCGCAGCTTTGCTCGAACAGGTCGGCCAGCGAATCGTAGGCGGCGGCCTGGTCGGTGATGTCAGCCGGCACTCCTTCGGGGTAGTGTTCCAGCCAGATGCGTTCCATGATGCGGTTCCTTTATGTCAGATCAGTTGCTTTTGGATTCCTGGCCCAGCAGGGCCGCTTTCAGGGATTCCTGGGCCGGGTGGGCGCCCAGCCAGACCTTCAGGAGCGCGGTGGCGAACCGGGGGTCCTTCACTTCCCCCAGCGCCTTGCCCTTGAATGATACCGAGACGGTCCCCTGATTGAAAATCACGTCCACCCGGTCGCCCGAGGCGCCCTCGCCGCCGGTCTGCATGAAGGCTTCGAAATGGGCGATGGTGTCGGCCATGTCCTTCAGCTCGGCCTCGGTGCAGTTGGCCTTCAGGCCGTCGTTCAGCGCATCGGTCAGCGCCTTGCTGTTGATGTCGCGCAGCAGGGTCAGGCGCAGCATCTGCGGCTCGGGGCTGTGCAGGATCTCCTCGGCGTCCTTCGACGGCTGCGGCCGGTACAGGGCGGCGACGTAGACGTGGAAGACGAAGCGCTGGCGCAGCCCGGCGCCGTTCAGCGCCAGGTCCTGGCCGGCGACCGACTGCCGCTCGGGCACGTCCACGTTGGCCACGGTCAGGGCCAGGGCGGGCGGCGCCGCGCACAGGCCGGCGGCGGCCAGGGCCAGCGCGGCGCCAAAGGGGGCCAGTGCGCCGCGCAGCAGGCCGGCGCGCGCCGGCCGGGCCGCCGTGCGGGCGGGCCGCGCGGAATCGGGCGATGTGTTCGGATGGGTCATGATGCGTCTCCCGCCGCGTCGGGGCGCGGCTTGCGTTGTTTGTAGTAGGCCTTGTCGGCCAGATAGATGGTGCGCCGGACTTCCGTGTACACCGTGCCGTCGGCGTCCTTCAGTTCCACCTGGTAGATCCGCTCGGCCTCGTGGTCGCGGTCCAGGTCCTCGCGGATGCCCTGCAGCTCGGCCTCCGTCAGGATGAAATCCGCGTACAGCGTGCGGAATGCCGGCTTGCGGTAGCGGATCTCGGCGGCCTTGTCCCAGATGATGGCGTCCCGCCCCAGGCGGGCCATCAGCATGCCCACGTGCACGCCGTCGGTGACGGCGAACAGCGAGCCGCCGAACAGCGAGCCCACGATGTTGCGCGTGCGCCGCGTCAATGCCAGGCGCACGCGCACGTGCAGCAGGTCGTGGGACACGTATTCCACCCGGCCTCCCGTCGAACGGAAGGCCGGGTGGAGATTGAAGCCCGTGCGCATGGCACGCGCCCGCCACCGGGGCGGCAGGCGTTTCAACTGCGACAACTTCATGCCAGGCTCACGGTCGCCATGCTCAGAACTGGTGCGAGAACTGCACGCTCAGAACTGGTGCGAGAACTGCACGCCGACGATGTCCGCGCTGCTGTCGTAGTCGCCCTTCAGCACGCCCGCCTCCTTGGATGAGGCGTTGTTCACCGAGGTGCTCTTCACGAACAGGTGGGCGTAGCCGACGTCGACCTTGGTGTGCTTGTTGAAGCGGTATTGCGCGCCCAGGGACACCCAGTAGCGGTCGTTGTCCGGCAGGGAGGACGGGCGGTAGGCGTCGTCGCGCACCGGCGACTGGTCCCAGGCCACGCCGCCCTTGAAGGTCCAGGCGTCGCTGTAGCGGTAGTGCGCGCCCAGGGCCACGCGCCAGGCGTCCTTGAAGCGCAGGTCCAGCGTGGAGTTCGGCGCGCCGGTGTTCTCGATCTTCAGTTCCGGGATGCTGCTCCAGCCCGTCCAGGACACGTCGCCCAGCAGGGTCCAGCGCTCGTTCAGCTGGTGGACCACGCTGAGGATGGCGGTGTCGGGCAGTTCGACCGTGGTTTCGGCGTCGTGGTCGCCGAGGGGGACCGCGCCCAGGATCGGGTTGGGCTGCGTACCGGCGATGGGGTGGTTGAAGGTGCCGGGGATGTTCCGGTTGCTGACCGTCGTGGTGCCATCGGCGTTGATCTTGACCTTGGAGCGGTAGGACAGGCCGAAACGCGTGTCCGGCGTGGCCTGCCACAGCAGGCCCAGGTTCCAGCCCCAGGCGTCGCCCTTGGCCTTGACCTTGGCGTTCAGGTCGCCCCCGGGGACTATGCCCCCCATCTGGTCGGGCACGAACTGCGCCTTGCGGTAGTCCGCGTCCAGGTGCATGTAGTTCACGCCGAAACCGAGGGACAGGGTGTCGGTGGCCTTGAAGGCGATCGACGGATTGATGTTGATGCTCTCGATGGAGAACTTTTCCGAGTGGTAGCGGCCGGCCCAGCCTTCCTCGTAGTCGGTCATCAGGCCGAAGGGCGCGCCCACGCCCAGGCCCAGCCAGACGCGCGGATTCACTTCCCAGGTGAAGTAGGCGTTGGGCACGGCGGCCCAGGAGCCGGCGTCGCCGCCGTCGGAGCCGCTCACCGCGGCGCCCGTCGGACCGGTCGTGCCTCCGTTCGAGAACTTGAAGCTCGGCTTGATCGCCACCGCGCCCGCGCTGACGTTCATGCCCGGCAGCATCGTCATGCCGGCGGGGTTGTAGTAGACGGTGCTGGCGTCTTCCGCGATGGCGGCGGAGCCGGCATAGGCGCTCCCGATGCCGCTGGCGTTCTGTTCCAGCAACGAGAAGCCGGCGCCGTGGGCGACGCCCGCGGCGCCCAGGCCCAGGATCAGGGCCGACAGGGTCTTGAGCGTGTATTGCGTTTTCATCGTGTCTCCTCCGGATTGATGGATGAAAAGTCGTCTTCGTGCGCAGGCGTTCCTGCGCGATTGGGTACTGCCCGATCAACCACATCAGGCTTGGGGTTAAAATCCGGGGACGAACGTCCCCCGGCCGCGCGTCGGGTGCTTGCGGCCTTCCAAATCGAGTAAGCAAAACCCATCCCCGCCGCACGGTTCGCGCAGCGTCGTTCGGGTCGGCGGCGGGTCGCCGGGATCAGGCCGGCGTCAGGTCGAAATCAATCGTCTTCGAGTGTCATGGGTCCCCCTGTGTAGGGTGCGTAGCCCGTTCCGAAGATCACGCCCGCGTTGGCGAGTTCGGAATCGGCGACGACGCCGGCCGCCAGCTGGCGGCGGGTGGCGTCGATCAAGGGTTGCAGCAGGCGGCGCGCCAGCCCGGCCGGGGCCGCGCCGGCTTCGGCGCGGACGGGCCGGCCCTCGCGCCAGCGGTAGAAGCCCTGGCCGGACTTGCGGCCCAGTTCATTGCGGTCCAGGTGGCGCGCCAGGCAGGCGGGCGGGTCGGCCCGGCCGGTCAGTTGCGCGCCGGCGTCGCGGGCGATGTCCAGGCCCACGGTGTCGATGAGCTCGATCGGCCCCATGGGCATGCCGAAGGCCTTCATCGCGGCGTCGATGGCCTCGGGGCGCAGGCCTTCGTCCACGCAGCGCATGGCCTCCAGCATGTAGGGCGCCAGCACGGCGTTGACCAGGAAGCCGGGCACGCTCTTCACCGGCAGGGGAAGCTTGCCGATCCGGCCGACGAAGGCGCAGGCGGCGGCCTGGGCCTGCGGATCGGTGGCCTCGGCGGCGACGACTTCGACCAGGGGCATCTTCGCCACGGGGTTGAAGAAGTGGATCCCCACCAGGCGTTCCGGCCGCGCCAGGTCGCGTCCCAGGTCCTGCAGCGACAGGCTGGAGGTGTTGGTCGCCAGCAGCGCGCCGTCCTTCAGGCGTGGTTCCAGGGCGGCGTACAGGCCGCGCTTGGCGTCCAGGTTTTCGCTGATGGCCTCGATGACCAGGTCGGCGCGGGCGACGCCCTGGCCGTCCGGGTCCGGGACCAGGCGATCGGCGGTCAGCCGCGCCTCGCGGGCGGGCCGGACCTTGCGGGCGTACAGCGCATGGGCGCGGCCGATGGCCTGGGCGATACGCGCGCGGTCCGTGTCCTGCAGGGTGACGGTCAGGCCCTTGAGCGCGCACCAGGCGGCGATGTCGCCGCCCATCACGCCCGCGCCCACCACGTGGACGTGCCGCGCGGGGGCGCGGTCGCCGGCCTTGCCGAAGGACTTGAGGCGTTCCTGCATGCGGAACACGCGCAGCAGGTTGCGGGCGGTGTCGGACCGGACGATGCCGTCGATCAGCCCGGGCGCGGCCAGCGCGTCGCCGCCGTGATGCGCCCAGATATCCAGGATGGCGCGCGGGGCCGGGTAGTGGCCCCGCGGGTCGCGCTTTTCCAGGGTCTTGCGGGCCTGGCGCAGCAGCAGCGGCCGCAGGATCGGGTGGCTGAGCCAGGCGTCCTTGCCCCGCGGGCCGCGCACCGGCTGGTTCGACAGGACGTGGCACGCGGCCGACCGTTCCGCCAGCCGGGGCGGCACGCACAGGTCGGCCAGGCCGGCCGCCGCGGCGCGGCGCGCGTCCAGGGCGCGGCCGGTCAGCATCATGTCCAGGGCCAGCGGGGCGCCCACGCGCCGGGGCAGGCGCAGCATGCCGCCCCAGCCGGGGAAGATGCCCAGCATGACCTCGGGCAGCGACAGGCGCGTGTCGGGCCGGTCCACGACGATCCGGTAGCGGCAGGCCAGGGCCAGTTCCAGGCCGCCGCCCATGCAATGGCCCTGGATCAGGGCCAGGGTCGGCCAGGACACCGCCGCCAGGCGGTTGAAGGTCGTCCAGCCGCGTTCGACGAAGGCGCGCGCCGTGGCGGCGTCGTTCAGCTGGGAGAATTCGTCGATGTCGGCGCCCGCGACGAAGCCGGCGGCCTTGCCCGAGCGGATCACCATCGCGGCGGGCGGGGCGGACTGGAAATGATCCAGGACGCGGTTCAGTTCCGCCAGCGCGTCGCCCGACAGGCGGTTGACGGCGCTGCCGGCGCAGTCGAAGGTCAGCCAGGCGATGCCCTGCGGGTCCGTCGCGCAGCGGAAATGACGCAGGCCCAGGGATTCGAAGGTCATGTCAGGCCTCCTGGTCGCAGAGTTCGACCAGCATGGCGCCGCCCTGGCCGCCGCCGATGCAGATGGCGGCCATGCCCCGGCGCAGCCCGCGGGCCTGCAGGGCGCGCACCAGGTGCAGCACGATGCGCGCGCCCGAGGCCCCCACCGGATGGCCCTGCGCGATGGCGCCGCCGTCCACGTTCAGCCGGTCCATGTCCAGGTCTCCCAGCGCGCCGCGCCCCAGGTGTTCCCGGCACCACGACTCGTCGCGCCAGGCTGCGAGACAGCCTAGCACCTGGGCGGCGAAGGCTTCATTGATTTCCCACAAGTCCAGGTCGTTCAGGCCCAGGGCGTGGCGCGCCAGGATGGCCGAGGCCGCGTGCACGGGGCCCAGGCCCATGACGGCGGGGTCCAGGGCGGCCCATTGGGCGTCGACGATGCGGGCGACGGGCCGCAGGCCGCGTTCGCGCACGGCGCGTTCCGACGCCAGCAGCAGGAGCGCCGCGCCGTCGGTGACCTGGGAACTGTTGCCCGCCGTGATGTTGCCGTAGGGCTTGTCGAAGACGGGTTTGAGCCGGGCGAGCTTTTCCGGCGTGGAATCCGCGCGCACGCCGTCGTCGTCCGCGTACAGCGTGCCCTTGGCGTCGACCAGGGGCACGATTTCGCCGAAGGCCCCCCGGTCGCGCGCGGCCAGGACGCGGGCGTGGCTCTGCGCCGCATAGGCGTCGAGCTGGGCGCGCGTCAGGCCGAAGCGGTGGACCAGGTTCTCGGCGGTCTGTCCCATGGACAGGCCGATCACCGGGTCGCTCAGGCCTTTCAGCAGGCCGATCACCGGCTTGAAGTACGCGGGGCGGAAGCGCCGCAGCAGCGGCAGGCGCTGCGCCAGGGTGCGGGCCTGGTTCCACTGGGCCAGCCAGTGGACCATTTCGTCGGGGAACAGCAGCGGCGCGCGCGACAGCGCGTCCACCCCGCCGGCCAGGACCAGGTCGTGGCGGCCGGTCTGCAGGCCCATGGCGGCGGAATCCAGCGCCTGCATGCCGGAGGCGCAGTTGCGCATCACCGTCCAGCCGGGCACGCGGTCGCCGCAGCCCAGGCGTAGGGCGATCACCCGGCCGATGTTGGTCTCGTCGGCCGAGGGCGCCGCGCAGCCGATCACGACTTCGTCCAGTTCCGTGGGCGCGAAGGGCTGGCGCAGCAGCAGTTCGCGGCCCGTCTGCACGGCCAGGTCGGACGCGGAGAACGGGCCCGGCGCGTTGCGGGCCTTGAGGAAGGGGCTGCGCGCCCCGTCGACGATGTAGACGGGTTCGAAGGCCATCAGGGTCGGGCTCCTTCGGATTCGGTCCGGGACGGGCCCTGGAGGTCCGGGGCGAAGTCGTCGACGGCGATCACGCGGTCGCGCAGCGCGTTGCGCGCGCGGATGCGGTCCAGTTCGTCGTCGGTGATGCCGCCGGCCGCGTGGATGGCCTCGGCCATGTCGCGCACGTTGGCGCGCGGGTCGGCGGCGGGCACGCGGCCGGCCTTCTCGAATTCGCGCATGCGGGCCTCGATGGCCTGCGTGTCCAGCACGGCGGCGAAGGCGGCCTCGATGGCGCCGACGGGTTCGGCCGGGTCCCGGGGGACGTAGGCGCCCTGCGTCAGGCGGTCGCGCGCGCCGCCGGGCTGGCTGATCGCGTCGGCCACGGCCATGGCCAGCGCGTCGGACGGCGCGGCGAACGGCCGCCCCCAGGGGAACAGCAGCGCGCGCAGGGCCCAGGCCAGGGGGCGGTTGGGGAAGTTGGCCAGCACGCCGGCGAACGCGTCCTGGGCGCGGCAGAACGCGTCCTGGAGCGCCCAGTGCGCCAGCGGCGCGTCGGCGGCCTGGCGGCCCTCGTCCTGGTAGCGCTTCAGCGTGGCGGAGATCAGATAGAGCTGCGACAGGATGTCGCCCAGGCGGGCGGAGATCGATTCGCGCCGTTTCAGCGCGCCGCCCAGCGCCAGCATGGAGACGTCGGCCAGCGTGGCGAAGGCCGCCGAAAAGCGCGTCAGCTGCCGGTAGTAGCGGGCCATTTCGGGCGCGACGGCCGTGTCGGGGCGGGCCAGCAGCGCGTTCGTGAAGCCGTGGCCGACGGCGCGCAGCGCATTGACCGTGGTGTGGCGCGCGTGGCCCCAGAAGGCGCGGTCGAAGTCCCGCAGCCCCTGTTCGGGATCGGCGGCCTGGGCGGCGCGCATTTCGTCCAGCACGTGGGGATGGCAGCGGATCGCGCCCTGGCCGAAGATGATCAGGCTGCGGGTCAGGATGTTGGCGCCCTCGACCGTGATGCCCACCGGGATCTGCTGGTAGGCGCGACCCAGGAAGTTCTGCGGGCCCAGGCAGATGCCCTTGCCGCCGATGATGTCCATGCCGTCGTTGACCACGATGCGGCCACGTTCGGTGACGTGGTATTTGACGATGGCCGAGACCACGGCGGGCTTTTCGCCCAGGTCCACGGCGCCGGCCGTCATGACGCGGGCCGCGTCCATCAGGTAGGTGTGGCCGCCGATGCGCGCCAGGGCCTCGGCGATGCCCTCGAACTTGTGGATACGGGTGCGGAACTGGTCGCGCACCGCGGTGTAGGCGCCCACGGCGCGCGCGGTGAGCTTGGCCATGCCGGTGTAGGACGAGGGCAGCGAGATCGAGCGTCCCGCCGCCAGGCATTCCATCAGCATGCGCCAGCCCTGGCCGGCCATGGCCGGTCCGCCGATGATGAAGTCCAGCGGCATGAACACGTCCTGTCCGCGCGTGGGGCCGTTCATGAACATGGCGTCCAGCGGGAAATGGCGGCGGCCGGTTTCCACGCCGGGGTGGTCGGCCGGCACCAGGGCGCAGGTGATGCCCAGGTCGGGCGTGTCGCCCAGCAGGCCGTCGGGGTCGTACAGGCGGAAGGCCAGCCCCAGGATGGTGCACACCGGCCCCAGGGTGATGTAGCGCTTGTCCCAGGTGACGCGCATGCCCAGGACTTCGCGGCCCTGCCATTCGCCCTTGCACACGATGCCGTGGTCGGGGATGGCGGCCGCGTCCGAGCCGGCCCAGGGGCTGGTCAGGGCGAAGGCCGGGATGTCCTCGCCGCGCGCCAGGCGCGGCAGGTAGTGGTCCTTCTGTTCCTCGGTGCCGTAGTGCAGCAGCAGTTCGGCCGGCCCCAGGGAATTGGGCACCATGACGGTGACCGACAGCGCGGAGCAGCGGGTGGACAGCTTGGCGACCACGGCGGAGTGCGCCAGCGCCGAGAAGCCCAGGCCGCCGTATTCCCGCGGGATGATCATGCCGAAGAAGCGGTGGGTCTTGACGTATTCCCAGGCGTCGGCGGGGATGTCCAGGTCCTGGCGGGTGACGCGCCAGTCGTCGACCATCGCGCAGACGGTCTCGACTTCGTTGTCCAGGAAGGATTGTTCGTCCTCGGTCAGGCGCGGGGCGGGGATGGCGTGCAGGGCGCGCGCGCTGGGGCGGCCGCGGAAGAGTTCGCCTTCCCACCAGACGGTGCCCGCCTCCAGGGCTTCGCGTTCGGTGTCCGACATGCGCGGCAGGATGCGGCGGAAGGTCCGGTACAGGGGGCGGCTGAGGTGCCGGACGCGCAGGTCGCGGCTGGACAGTACGAAGGCGGCGGCCGCCAGCAGCAGGACGAGGAGGATCAGCAGGAACGTCATGTCGGGGCTCCCGGTAGCGGCGCGCCGGTCGACAGCGGGGCGCGCAGGCCGCCCAGCAGGAAGGCCATCAGGCGGCCGAGCAGGGCCTGGGCGTCGATGTTGTTGGTGTCGCCGGGCAGGTTCATGGCGCGGCTGGAGCTTTCGGCCCCCATGATGGCGTAGGCCGTGGCGCCCAGCATGAAGTGGAAGCGCCAGACGATCTCGGCTTCCGGCACGCCGGGCAGCGAGGCCAGCAGGGCGCGGGTGAAGCGGTGCGCGACCGCCGAGCGTTCGGCGGCGAACAGGGCGCTGATGGCGCCGTTCGGGTCGGACATGGTGCTGGATTGCAGCGGCATGAAGGCGCGCCGTTCGGCGCCGGCGCTGCAGGCGTGGCGCACCAGGGGGCCGAAGTAGGCCTCGACGATGGCGGAAGGCTTGAGCGGCTGGCCGCCGGCCTTGGCCTCGAGGGCGTCCAGGATGCTCAGGCGCTCGTCGTTGAGCGCGTCCAGGCGGCGCTGGAACACGGCCTCGACCAGGGCGTCCTTCGAGCCGAAGTGGTAGTTCACGGCGGACAGGTTCACCTGCGCCGCCTGGGTGATCTGGCGCATGGACGTGTTGTCGTGCCCGTGCTCGGCGAACAGGCGTTCGGCGGCATCGAGGATGGCATCGCGAGTGAGGGTCGAGCGGGAAGTGGCCATGAATTAATTCAAACGTTTGTTTTAAAACTATACACAATCTGCCCGGATTGGGTATCCGTGTTACCCCCTAGAATGAGGGAAGGCAGCCGTGCGCCGATGATTGTTTCTTGGGGAAATGCTGCGTCCAGGATACACTTTCAAAGATTCGTTTCCATAAGTTCTAAAGGGTGCGCGATGGCTTCCGTGCGACAGCTGCTGGTGATTTCGTCCCTGGTCATCGCCTGCATCCTCGTGGGCATGCTGGCGATGGGCACCAGCCTGATGGAACGCCGGCTCGACGCCCAGCTGCAGACCGACGGCGAGAATGCCGCCGCCACGCTGGCCCTGCTGGTCAGCGCCCAGCCCGATGCCGCCGCCCGCGCGCGGGTGCTGGACGCGGCCTTCCAGCAGGGGCGCTTTTCCGACCTGGCGCTGGCGCCCGACGACGCGGCGGCCCCCGCCTTCCAGTCCCGCCATCCGGGGCGCTCCGCCGGGGACGCGCCGGGCTGGTTCACCGCCCTGGCCGACATCCAGCCCCACCAGGCCTCGCGGCAGGTGGCCGGCGTCGGCTCGCTGCGGCTGACCCTGGATCCGGGGCCCGCGCGCGACGCGCTCTGGACGCACGTGATGCAGTGGACGTGGCTTGCCCTGGGGCTGGCGGCCTTCTGGGCCCTGTTCGTCGTCGCGCTGGTGAACCGGGTGCGCCGCGAGCTGTCCGCCGCGGCGGTGGCCGATGCGCCCGAAATCAAGATCAAGCGCACCGAGCCGGTCGAGGACGCCGAACTGATGGACGACGTCCGGGAACGCATCGCGCCCACGATGGACGAGCAGATGGCGCGCATCGAACGGCTGGAAATCGAACTCAACCGCGATCCGGTCACCGGCCTGGCCAACCGCAGCTATTTCCTCAACGAACTCAAGCGCATGCTGCGCGACGATTCCCGCCAGGGCGCGGTCAGCGGCTACGTGCTGCTGGTGCGCAGCCGGGACATGGCGCGCCTGCAGAACCAGACCGAACGCCAGGAACTGGACGACTGGCTGCGGCTGCTGGGGCGGCGCATCATCGAACTGCTGAACGAAAACCCGGAAGCGCGAGCCCTGCCCGCGCGGCTGACCGGCAGCGATTTCGTGGTGCTGTTCCCCGTGGGCGGCGGCCCCGAGGTCATGCGTCCGGTGCAGAAACTGCGCGAACTGCTCGAGACCCTGCGGGTCAAGCTCGACAGCCACAATCTGTCGCGCTGGGCCTACGCCCTGACGGACTACACCGTCCAGTGCACGACCAAGGAAGTCCTGACGCGCCTGGACCAGGCCCTGATGTGCGCCGAAAGCGCCGGCCACGAGGAAATCGAATTCCTGTCCTATGCCGACCACGAGGACGGCGAGCTGCTGATGGGCGAAGCCTCCTGGCGCACCCTGATCTCCCAGGCGCTGGACCACGACCGCCTGTCGCTGGACGTGCGCCGCGTCCAGTACGAGGGCGACGACATCGCCGACCGCCACGAGGCCGCGCTGGCGCTGCAGGAAGACGATCCGGACCAGCCGCTCATGTCGGGCTTCCTGTTCATGCCGGCCGCCGCGCGCCTGGGCCTGTCCCCGGCCTGCGACATGCGCGCGCTGTGCCTGGCGCTGAACTGGCTGGGCGAGCACGACGGCGTCCTGGTCATCCGCATGTCGATCGCCTCGATCCTGGACGCGCAGTACCTGGAGGAAATCCGCCAGATCTGCGGCAACGCCGATCCCGAACTGCTGCACCGCCTGGTGGTGGAACTGGACGCCTACGGCCTGAGCCGCCACCTCGAGGCCTTCCGGACTTTCGCCCGGGGCGTCATCGAGGCCGGCATGCACGTCGGGCTGCGCGGCCTGGACCAGCAGCCCGACGCCCTGCGCCAGATCCACGAGGTCGATTTCGCCTATGTGAAGCTGGGCGGAAACTTCGTGCGCGAACTGCTGGCCAGCCCGGGCGGCGTGCAGATGATGGTGGCCGTCACCGAGACCGCCATCGGCATGGGCATGCGCGTCTACGTGGACGACGCCGACGACCCGGGCACGCGCCGCATGGTGGTCGAATACGGGGCGCTGCCGCGCGTCGCGTGACCGCGGGGCGGGCCGTCCGCCGTTTTTTCGCAGAAGGGGCTTGCCAGACCCGTGCCGGCATCCTATAATGGCCGTCTTGCCCTATGGTGTGCGGCAAGACATGCGTTCATTTTGGATGCGTGGATCGCGCGCCGGGCAGTGGAAGTTCTCGAATTTCAACCCAGGGCGTACTTGGCCGATCAACCGGCTGCCTGCGTTGGCTACCCAAGCGACTAGCCAAGTGTGCCTGACGGGACCAAAACTGGCTGCGTGGCCGGGGATTCATGCCCTGGGCTTCGTTGTTAAGTTGGAACAGGAAAAATCATGATCCAAATGCAGACCACGCTGGACGTGGCCGACAACACGGGTGCGCGTTCTGTGATGTGCATCAAGGTGCTGGGCGGCTCCAAGCGCCGTTATGCCGCCATTGGCGACGTCATCAAGGTGTCCGTCAAGGAAGCGGCCCCCCGCGGCCGCGTCAAAAAGGGCGAAATCTACAACGCCGTGGTGGTGCGTACCGCCAAGGGCGTCCGCCGCAAGGACGGCTCGCTGATCCGCTTCGGCGGCAACGCGGCCGTGTTGCTCAACGCCAAGCTCGAGCCCATCGGCACGCGCATCTTCGGACCGGTCACGCGCGAACTGCGCACCGAGAAGTTCATGAAGATCGTGTCCCTGGCGCCCGAAGTGCTGTAAGGAGCAGATCATGCAAAACATTCGCAAAGGCGACGAAGTCATCGTGCTGTCCGGCCGCGACCGCAGCCGCCGCGGCACCGTGGTGGCCCGCGTCGACGCCGACCACGTGCTGGTCGAAGGCATCAACGTCGTGAAGAAGCACGCCAAGGGCAACCCCATGGCGGGCACGCCCGGCGGCATCGTCGACAAGACCCTGCCCATCCACATCTCGAACGTGGCGATCTACAACCCCGAAACCGGCAAGGGCGACCGCGTCGGCGTCAAGGTCGTGGACGGCGCCAAGGTTCGCATTTTCCGCTCCAACGGCGCCGTCGTTGGTGCGAAGGCATAAGGGGCGCGCACAAAATGGCTCGTTTACAAGATTTCTATCGCTCCAAGGTCGCTGCCGACCTGCAGGCGAAATTCGGCTACCAGTCGGTGATGCAGGTTCCCCGCATCACCAAGATCACCCTGAACATGGGCGTGTCCGAAGCCGTGGCCGACAAGAAGGTCATCGAGAACGCCGTCGGCGACATGACCAAGATCGCCGGCCAGAAGCCCGTGATCACCAAGACCCGCAAGGCCATCGCCGGCTTCAAGATCCGCGAGGACTACCCGATCGGCTGCATGGTCACCCTGCGCGGCCAGCGCATGTACGAATTCCTGGACCGCCTGATCTCGGTCGCCCTGCCCCGCGTGCGTGACTTCCGCGGCGTGTCGGGCCGTGCCTTCGATGGCCGCGGCAACTACAACATCGGTGTGAAAGAACAGATCATCTTCCCGGAAATCGAATACGACAAGATCGATGCCGTGCGCGGGATGAACATCAGCATCACCACCACCGCAAAGACCGACGAGGAAGCCAAGGCGCTGTTGAGCGCATTCAGCTTCCCCTTCCGCAACTAAGGGGCTGACGTGGCAAAACTTTCCCTCATCAATCGCGACATCAAGCGCGCCAAGCTGGCCGAGAAATTCGCCGCCAAGCGCGCCGCGCTGAAGGCGATCATCGCCGACCAGTCGAAATCCGACGAAGAACGCTATCAGGCTCGCCTGGCGCTGCAACAGCTGCCGCGCAATGCCAACCCCACCCGCCAGCGCAACCGCTGCGTGGTGACGGGCCGCCCCCGCGGCGTGTTCAGCAAGTTCGGGCTGACTCGTCACAAACTGCGTGAAATGGCCATGCGCGGCGAAGTGCCCGGCATGACCAAGGCCAGCTGGTAGGAGAATCACACATGAGCATGAGCGATCCCATCGCCGATATGCTGACCCGCGTGCGCAACGCGCAACTGGTCAACAAGACGTCGGTTTCCATGCCCTCCTCCAAGCTGAAGGCGGCCATCGCCGCCGTGCTGAAGGACGAAGGCTACATCGAGGATTTCCGCATCGGCGGCGAACAAGCCAAGCCGGAACTGGAAATCACCCTGAAATACTATGCCGGCCGTCCGGTGATCGAGCGCATCGACCGCGTCTCGCGTCCCGGCCTGCGTATTTACAAGAGCAGCACCGCCATTCCCCAGGTCATGAACGGCCTGGGCGTGGCGATCGTCTCGACCCCCCGTGGCGTCATGACGGACCGCAAGGCCCGCGCCAACGGCGTCGGCGGCGAAGTGCTCTGCTACGTGGCATAAGGAGCTCAACATGTCGCGTATCGCCAAATACCCCGTCGCGCTGCCGAAAGGCGTCGAAACCACCATCAGCGCCGGGCAGATCGTCGTCAAGGGCCCGCTGGGCACCCTGACCCAGGCCCTGGACGGCAACGTCCGGGTCTCCCAGGAAGACGGCCAGCTCACCTTCGTCGCCGCCAACGATTCCCGCCAGGCCAACGCCATGTCGGGCACCGTGCGCGCGCTGGTGAACAACATGGTCACGGGCGTCAGCGCCGGCTTCGAACGCCGCCTGACCCTGGTCGGCGTGGGTTTCCGCGCCCAACTCCAGGGCAATGCCCTGAAGCTGCAGCTGGGCTTCTCGCACGACGTCCTGCACGACATCCCCGCCGGGATCAAGATCGAATGCCCCTCCCAGACCGAAATCGTGGTCAAGGGCTCCGACAAGCAGGTCGTCGGCCAGGTCGCCGCTGAAATCCGCGCCTATCGCCGTCCCGAACCCTACAAGGGCAAGGGCGTGCGCTATGCGGACGAACGCGTGATCCTGAAAGAAACCAAGAAGAAGTAAGCGCGCAGGCAAGGACGAATCATGGACAAGAAAACTTCCCGTTTGCGTCGTGCCGCGGCCACCCGCCGCAAGATTCACGAGCTGCGTGTGCATCGCCTGGCGGTGCATCGCACGAATCTGCACATCTACGCCAACATCATTTCGCCGGAAGGCGACCGCGTGCTCGTCAGCGCCTCGACGCTCGAGCCCGAAGTCCGCAAGGAACTCGCCAGCCAGAAGGCCACCGGGGGCAACGCAGCCGCCGCCAGCCTGGTCGGCAAGCGCGTGGCCGAAAAGGCCAAGGCTGCCGGCATCGAACTCGTCGCCTTCGACCGTTCGGGCTTCCGTTACCATGGCCGCGTCAAGGCGCTGGCCGAAGCCGCGCGTGAAGCCGGCTTGAAGTTCTAAGGGAATCACATGGCTAAAGCACAAGGCAAGCACGCCCCGGAGCAGGAACGCGACGACGGCATGCGTGAAAAGATGATCGCGGTCAACCGCGTCAGCAAGGTCGTCAAGGGCGGCCGCACGATGAGCTTCGCCGCGCTGACCGTGGTCGGCGACGGCGACGGCCGCATCGGCATGGGCAAGGGCAAGGCCCGCGAAGTGCCCGTCGCCGTCCAGAAGGCCATGGAACAGGCCCGCCGCGGCCTGCTCAAGGTGGCCCTGAAGAACGGCACGCTGCACCACACCGTGGTCGGCAAGCACGGCGCCTCGACGGTGCTGATCTCGCCCGCCGCCGAAGGTACCGGCGTGATCGCCGGCGGCCCGATGCGCGCCATCTTCGAAGTGATGGGTGTGCGCAACGTCGTGGCCAAGAGCCTCGGCTCGAGCAACCCGTACAACATGGTCCGCGCGACCCTCAACGGCCTGCGCGCCTGCTCCACGCCCGCGGAAATCGCGGCCAAGCGCGGCAAGACGGTCGAAGAGATCCTGGGGTAAGACATGGCACAGAAGCAAATCAAAGTCACGCTCGTGCGCTCTGTCATCGGCACGCACAAGTCCCACCGCGCCACCGTGCGCGGCCTGGGTCTGGGCAAGGTCAACAGCAGCCGCGTCCTGGTCGATACCCCCGAGGTGCGCGGGATGATCCGCAAGGTGGATTACCTGGTCACCGTCTCGGAAGCCTAAAGGAATTCAGATGTCCGTCACTCAACTGAACACGCTCGCCCCCGCCGAAGGCGCCAAGCGCCCCCGCCGCCGCGTGGGCCGTGGCATCGGCTCCGGCCTGGGCAAGACCGCCGGCCGTGGCCACAAGGGCCAGAAGTCCCGCGCGGGCGGTTTCCACAAGGTCGGTTTCGAAGGCGGCCAGATGCCGCTGCAGCGCCGCCTGCCCAAGCGCGGCTTCACGCCGCTGGGCCGCCACCTGTTCGCCGAGATCCGCCTGTCGGACCTCCAGGCGCTGCCGGTCGACGAGATCGACCTGCAGGTCCTGAAGGCCGCCGGCCTGGTGGGCGAGCTGGTCCGCACCGTAAAGGTCATCAAGACCGGCGAACTGTCCCGCAAGGTCACCCTGCGCGGCATCAATGCGACGGCCGGCGCTCGCGCCGCGATCGAAGCCGCCGGCGGTTCGCTGGCGTAAGGGGCGGCTGTGGCCAAAGCTCAGGCAAATAAGCCCAGTGCGGGATACGGCGACCTCAAGCGCCGTATCCTGTTCCTCGTGCTCGCCCTGATCGTCTACCGCCTGGGGACCCACATCCCCGTGCCCGGCATCAATCCGGACGCGCTGGCCGACCTGTTCCAGCAGAACCAGGGCGGCATCCTGGGGCTGTTCAACATGTTCTCCGGCGGCGCCCTGGAGCGCTTCTCCGTGCTGGCGCTGGGGATCATGCCGTACATCTCGGCGTCCATCATCATGCAGCTGCTGGCGGTGGTCGTGCCCTCGCTGGAAGCGATCAAGAAGGAAGGCCAGTCCGGCCAGCGCAAGATCACCCAGTACACCCGCTACGGCACGGTGTTCCTGGCGACCTTCCAGGCGATCGGCATCTCGGTGGCGCTGGAGTCCCAGCCCGGCCTGGTCATCGACCCGGGCCTGCTGTTCCGCTTCACCACGATCGTGACGCTGGTCACCGGCAGCATGTTCATCATGTGGCTGGGCGAACAGATCACCGAGCGCGGCCTGGGCAACGGCATCTCGCTGCTGATCTTCGCCGGTATCGTCGCCGGCCTGCCCGGCGCGCTGGGCGGCATGCTGGACCTGGTGCGCACGGACTCGATGTCCATCCTGTCGGCGCTGTTCATCCTGGCCCTGGTGGTCGCGGTGACCTACTTCGTGGTCTTCGTCGAACGCGGCCAGCGCCGCATCACGGTGAACTACGCCAAGCGCCAGGTGGGCAACAAGCTCTACGGCGGCCAGTCCTCGCACCTGCCGCTGAAGCTGAACATGTCCGGTGTGATCCCGCCGATCTTCGCCTCGTCGATCATCCTGCTGCCCGCGACGGTCACCAGCTGGTTCTCCAGCAACCCGAACATGCGCTGGCTGGGCGACCTGGCGGCGGCCCTGTCGCCGCAGCAGCCGCTGTACGTGACGCTGTATTCCGGCCTGATCATCTTCTTCTGCTTCTTCTACACGGCGCTGGTGTTCAACAGCCGCGAGACGGCGGACAACCTGAAGAAGAGCGGCGCCTTCGTGCCCGGGATCCGTCCCGGCGAGCAGACCGCCCGCTACATCGACAAGATCCTGATGCGGCTGACGCTGTCGGGCGCGATCTATGTCACGCTGGTCTGCCTGCTGCCGGAACTGATGCAGATGCGCTGGAACGTGCCCTTCTATTTCGGCGGCACGTCCCTGCTGATCATCGTCGTCGTCGCGATGGATTTCATGGCGCAGGCGCAGGCTTACATGATGTCCCAACAGTACGACTCGCTGCTCCGGAAGGCGAACTTCAAGGGCGCCGCGGGATTACCCATGCGCTGAAGAACATGTCCAAGGACGACGTCATCCAGATGCAAGGGGAGGTCATCGAAAACCTTCCCAACGCAACGTTCCGCGTCAAGCTGGAAAATGGCCACATGGTACTGGGCCACATTTCGGGCAAGATGCGTATGCACTACATCCGGATCCTTCCGGGCGACAAGGTCACAGTGGAGCTCACGCCCTATGACCTGTCGCGCGCCAGGATTGTTTTCCGCTCCAAGTAGGTAGCGGCCGGTCAAGAACCAGGAGATCACCATGAAGGTAATGGCATCGGTAAAGCGGATCTGCCGCAACTGCAAAATCATCAAACGTCACGGCGTGGTGCGCGTCATCTGCACCGACCCGCGTCACAAGCAACGCCAAGGCTAAGGCCGGGCATCACGGAATTCACGAGGAACAGTCATGGCCCGTATTGCTGGCATCAATATTCCGCCGCACCAACACGCCGAGATCGGTCTGACCGCCATCTTCGGCATCGGCCGCACCCGCGCCCGCAAGATCTGCGAAGCGACCGGCATCGAGTACTCGAAGAAGATCAAGGATCTGACCGACGAGGAACTGGAAAAGATCCGTGAACAGATCAACGGCTACACGATCGAAGGCGACCTGCGCCGCGAAGTGCAGCTGTCGATCAAGCGCCTGATCGACCTGGGCACGTACCGTGGCATGCGCCACAAGCGCGGCCTGCCGGTGCGCGGCCAGCGCACCCGCACCAACGCGCGCACCCGCAAGGGCCCGCGTCGCGCCGCAGCGTCCCTGAAGAAATAACCTGAGGAAAGAACATGGCGAAAGCTCAGAGCGGCGCCTCGCGCGTCCGCAAGAAAGTCAAGAAGAACGTGTCCGACGGGATCGCCCACGTGCACGCGTCCTTCAACAACACCATCATCACCATCACCGACCGCCAGGGCAACGCCCTGTCGTGGGCCACGTCCGGCGGCGCCGGCTTCAAGGGCTCGCGCAAGTCGACGCCGTTCGCCGCCCAGGTGGCCGCCGAATCCGCCGGCCGCGTGGCCCAGGAATACGGCATCAAGACGCTGGAAGTCCGCATCAAGGGCCCCGGCCCCGGCCGCGAATCCTCCGTGCGCGCCCTGAATGCCCTGGGGATCAAGATCTCCAGCATTTCGGACATCACGCCGGTGCCGCACAACGGCTGCCGCCCGCCCAAGCGTCGTCGTATCTAAGGGGAACATCTTGGCTCGTTACACTGGACCCAAATGCAAGCTTTCGCGCCGCGAAGGCACCGATCTGTTCCTGAAGAGCGCCCGCCGTTCGCTGGACTCCAAGTGCAAGCTCGAATCCAAGCCCGGCCAGCATGGCCGCATCTCGGGTTCGCGCACGTCGGATTTCGGCCTGCAGCTGCGTGAAAAGCAGAAGCTCAAGCGCATGTACGGCGTGCTGGAAAAGCAGTTCCGCAAGTACTTCGCCGAGGCCGAGCGCCGCCGCGGCAACACCGGCGAGACGCTGATCCAGCTGCTCGAATCGCGCCTGGACAACGTCGTCTACCGCATGGGCTTCGGCTCTACCCGCGCCGAAGCGCGCCAGCTGGTGAATCACCGCGCCATCGAACTGAACGGCCATACCGCCGACATCGCCTCGATGCTGGTCAAGGCCGGCGACGTGGTCGCCGTGCGTGAAAAGGCGAAGAACCAGATCCGCATCAAGGAATCCCTGGAACTGGCGACCGGCAACGGCCTGCCCCAGTGGGTCGAAGTCGACGCTTCCAAGCTGTCGGGCGTGTTCAAGCAGGCCCCGGATCGCCAGGACGTCGCCCACGACGTCAACGAATCCATGGTCGTGGAACTGTATTCCCGCTAAGTCCGCGAGGTGGCCTGGCGCCACCACGCAGGCGGGATCCCCCGGGATTCCGCCCGCCATCCAGCCCACACTCAGGCCTGCGCCAGAGGTGGGCTGTGGTCTTGTTCCGGCAGTCCCGCCGGTCATTCATTCCGTCAGCCTTATCGGTGTAACGAGCCGAGGGTATTGAAAAGGAACATCCATGTCCGCACAAGGTTTTCTGAAACCCCGCACCATCTCCGTCGAAACCCTGGGCGCCCATCACGCCAAGGTCGTGATGGAGCCCTTCGAGCGCGGCTACGGCCACACGCTGGGCAACGCCCTGCGCCGCATCCTGCTGTCCTCCATGGCGGGCTACGCCCCCACCGAAGTCCAGATCAGCGGGGTCGTGCACGAATATTCCACGATCGCCGGTGTGCGCGAGGACGTGGTCGACATCCTCCTGAACCTCAAGGGCGTGGTGTTCAAGCTCCACAACCGCGACGAAGTCACGCTGCAGCTGAACAAGCAGGGCCCCGGCGAAGTCCGCGCCCGCGACATCGAACTGCCGCACGACGTCGAGATCATCAACCCGGACCACCTGATCGCCACCCTGACGGACAACGGCCGCCTGGAAATGCAGGTCAAGGTCGAGCAGGGCCGCGGCTACGTGCCGGGCAACGTGCGCGCCCTGGTCGACGACCGCTCGGCCACCATCGGCCAGATCGTGCTGGACGCTTCCTTCAGCCCCGTGCGCCGCGTCAGCTACGCCGTCGAAAGCGCCCGCGTCGAGCAGCGCACCGACCTGGACAAGCTGGTGCTGGACGTGCAGACCAACGGCGTCATCAGCCCGGAAGAAGCCGTGCGCCAGTCGGCCCGCATCCTGATGGACCAGATCTCCGTGTTCGTGTCGCTGGCCGACAAGGACGCCGGCCAGCTGACCACCAGCCTGCCGGTGGGCGGCCAGTCGGCCCCGATCGATCCGGTGCTGCTGCGTCCGGTCGACGACCTGGAACTGACGGTGCGTTCGGCCAACTGCCTGAAGGCCGAGAACATCTACTACATCGGCGACCTGATCCAGCGCACGGAAAACGAGCTGCTCAAGACCCCGAACCTGGGCCGCAAGTCGCTCAACGAGATCAAGGAAGTCCTGGCCGCGCGCGGCCTGACCCTGGGCATGAAGCTGGAAAACTGGCCGCCCGTCGGCCTCGAGCGCCCCTGATCGCAGTACCGGCATGGATGCGGCCGCAATCGCGGCGGCGTCCATGCTAATATCCCGCCCTGGCCGTTTCGGCGGCCAGGACATCACCCCACCCGGGCCGCGGCCTGTCCGATAGAAGATCCGGGTTCTCATAGATTCAAAAGGAAATCGAAATGCGCCATCGTCACGGCCTTCGCAAACTGAACCGCACCAGCAGCCATCGTCTGGCCATGTTCCGCAACATGGCGGTGTCCCTGCTGACCCACGAAGCCATCAAGACCACCCTGCCCAAGGCCAAGGAACTGCGCCGCGTGGTCGAGCCCCTGATCACCCTGGGCAAGAACCCCACGCTGGCCAACCGCCGCCTGGCCTTCGCCCGCCTGCGCGACCGCGACGTCGTCACCAAGCTGTTCAACGACATCGGACCGCGCTTCGCCGCCCGCAACGGCGGCTACACCCGCGTGCTGAAGATGGGCTTCCGCCAGGGCGACAACGCCCCCATGGCCTACATGGAACTGGTCGACCGTCCGGAAGCCGACGCCCCGGCCGGCGAATAAGCCTCCCGTTTTCGCCGCCTTCCGGGCGGCGACGCGATGCCACAAAACGAGCCCTGAGGGGCTCGTTTTTGTCGCCGGGCCGCCCCAAGGCAAAAAACGCCCCCTTGGGGGGATGAGCCCGGACGCGGGGCAGTCCCTGCGGACTGGCCTGCGCCTGGCGAATCCGAGCGGCATGCAGGCCGCGAGGTGGATGCAAGCCGAAGGCGCAGCGTGGGGGCTCGTTTTTGTCGCCGGGCCGCCCCAAGACAAAAAACGCCCCCTTGGGGGGCAGCAAGCCGAAGGCGCAGCGTGGGGGCTCGTTTTGCTTTGGGTCATGATGCCCGGGGGCCGCCCGGGTACAATGGGACCGATACCCACCCTCTGCCCGAAAATCATGACAGATCAGACACCTGGCGGCGGTTCCACGCCGGTCGTGCGCCAGGCCGGCGCGCCCACCGATACCGTGGTGGTGCTCACCACGGCGCCCGACGAACTCCTGGCCAAGCGCATCGCGCACGTGCTGGTCGAGGAATCCCTGGCAGCCTGTGCGCAGGTGGGGCCGGCCGTCGTGTCCATGTACCTGTGGCAGGGGGAACTCGAAGGCACGGACGAGGTCCAGCTCACCTTCAAGACCACGGCGGACGCGCTTCCCGCGCTGCACGCGCGGTTGTGCGAACTGCATCCCTACGAGATCCCCGAATTCCTGGTACTGGGCGCTCCGGCGGGCAGCCGGGACTACCTGGACTGGGTCGCCCAGGCCACCCGGGCCGCCGTCCAGGCCGCCGCCAGGAACGCCTGACGGAACGCTCCGTCGCTGTCTTCGAGGAATTCGTTCATGTCGTATCCGCCGGATCTTTTCCGATGGCCCGCGCCGGGCGCGCGCCTGGCTGTGCGCGGCCTGCCGCGCCGCGCGGCGGCGCTGCTGGCCACCCTGCTGCTGGCGCTGGGCGCCCTGCTGGCCTCGGGCGCGGCCCGGGCGGCGGACGATTTCCTGGACCCCGAACTGGCCTTCGTCGAGTCGGCGGCCATGGCCGATCCCCTGACCCTGGACATGCACTGGCAAATCGCGCCGGGCTATTACATGTACCAGGACCGCTTCGAGGTCCGCATCGAGGACGCCCGGGGCGGGCTGCTGCTGTTCCGGCGTTCCGACCTGACGCCGGCGGATGACGAGACCCGGACGCCGTCCTGGACGGACGCCCTGCGGCTGCCGCACGGACAGGTCAAGTACGACCCCACGTTCGAAAAGGACATGGAGGTCTTCCATGGCGGCGTGACGCTGCGGGCGGCGCTGCGGCCCGGCGCCGAGGGGCCCCTGCGGGTCACCGTCACCGGCCAGGGCTGCGCCGACGAGGGCCTGTGCTATCCGCCCATGACGAAGACCTTCGTCCTGCAGGCCGACGGCGGCGGCTACCGGGCGGTCGGCGACCAGGTCCGCGACCGGGTGCCGCCGCCGCGCGACGAAACGCCCGTTGCCGCGCCGGACGCCTCCGGCCGGACGTCCGGCGCGGGCGCCGGCCTGTCGGCCGCCCTGCGCGGCGGCGACGGTGCCTCGCCGGCCCGGGCGGACGGGCCCCGGGCTTCGTCCGCGGCCGTGCCCATCGGTCCGGACGGCGGATCCTGGCTGGACCTGGGCGACGTGGGCATGGCGGCCTGGCTGCATCAGGCGCCGTTGTGGCAGATCCTGGCGCTGAGCCTGGCGCTGGGCGCCCTGCTGTCCCTGACGCCGTGCGTCCTGCCCATGGTGCCCATCCTGCTGGCCGTGATTTCCGGCGAAGGCGGCGCGGTCGGCCGGGCGCGAGGCCTGGGACTGGCGGCGGTCTACGTGCTGGGCATGTCCCTGGTATACACCGCGCTGGGCGTGGCCGCCGGCCTGCTGGGCGCGGGCCTGGCCGCCTGGCTGCAGTCGCCCTGGGTGCTGGGCACCTTCGCCGTGCTGCTGGCGCTGTTCGCCCTGGCGATGCTGGACGTCTTCACCCTGCAGGCCCCGGTGGGCCTGCAGTCGGCCATGCAGGCGCGCCTGCAGCGCCTGCCGGGCGGCCGCGCCGGCGGCGTGTTCGTGATGGGCCTGTTGTCGGCCCTGATCGTCGGGCCGTGCGTGGCCGCGCCGCTGGCCGGCGTGCTGCTGTTCATCTCGCAGACCGGCGACGTGGTGGTGGGCGGCGCCGCGCTGTTCGCCCTGGCCTGGGGCGAGGGCCTGCTGCTGCTGGCGGTGGGTGCCGGGGCCGGTGCCCTGATGCCGCGCGCCGGGGCCTGGATGACGCCGCTGAAGGCCGGCTTCGGCCTGCTGCTGCTGGCCACCGCCTGGTGGATGGCGCGGCCGCTGCTGGCCGACGGGCTGTACGTCTCCGGCTGGATCGTGCTGGCGCTGTGGGCCGCCCTGCTGGCCTGGTCGGCCGCCGCCCAGGGCAAGGGCGAGGCCGGGCCGCTGCGGCTGCTGACGCGCGCCCTGGCCCTGATGCTGGCCCTGTGGGGGCTGGCGCAGGGCGCCGGGCTGCTGGCGGGCGGGCACGACATGCTGCGCCCCCTGGCGCCGTTCGCCGGCGGGGCCGGGACGGGCGGCGCGGCGGCGTCCGCGGACCCCGCCGCCATCCGCGCCCGATTCACGCGCGTGTCGTCCCTGGCGGACCTGGACGCGCGGCTGGCGGCCGCCGACCGGCCCGTGATGCTGGATTTCTACGCCGACTGGTGCGTGTCCTGCCTGGAGATGGAGAAATTCACCTTCAGCGACCCGGCCGTGGCCGAACGCATGGGCCGGATGCTGCTGCTGCAGGCGGACGTGACCCGCATGACGGACGCCGACCGCGCCCTGCTGGCGCGCTTCGATCTGTTCGGTCCGCCGGGCATCCTGTTCTTCGACGCCGGCGGGCGGATCATCCCCGAGGCCCGGGTGGTGGGGTTCAGGAAGGCCGAGGCGTTTCTGCGGGTGCAGGACCGGGTGCTGGCTGGAAAGTAGCCGGCGGGAAGGGCCGCCCGGGAGCGGCCGCGACGTTCAGTCGCCCGATTCACCGGTGGGTTCGTCCGTGCGGCTGAGCTCGCGGGCCGAATCCGCCTCGTCCTCGGGCGCGGGCTTGCGCTTTTCGATGGCGGCGGCGGCCAGGATGCCGATCTCGTACAGCAGGCACAGCGGCGCGGCCAGCAGGATCTGGCTGAGCACGTCGGGCGGCGTCACCACGGCGGCCAGCACGAAGGCGCCGACGACGACGTAGCCGCGCACTTCGCGCAGCTTCTTCACCGTGACCATGCCGGTCTTGACCAGCAGGATGACCGCGATCGGGACCTCGAAGGTCACGCCGAAGGCGATGAACATGGTCAGCACGAAATTGACGTAGGCCTCGATGTCCGGCGCCGGGGTGATGGATTGCGGCGCGAAGTGGGCGATGAAGCTGAAGACCGTGTGGAAGACCACGAAATAGCAGAACGCCATGCCCAGCAGGAACAGCAGGGTGCTGGAGATGATCAGGGGCAGCGCCAGGCGCTGTTCGTGGCGGTACAGGCCCGGGGCGACGAAGGCCCAGGCCTGGTACAGGACCACCGGCAGGGCCAGCACGAAGGACGCCAGCAGGGTGACCTTGATCGGCACCATGAAGGGCGTGATGACCCCGGTGGCGATCATGCGCGTGCCCTGGGGCAGCGAGGCCAGCATGGGCTGGGCCAGGATGTCGTAGATCACCGACGGACCTGGGTAGATGAACAGCACCACGAAGATGCCCAGCACGGCCATCACGGCCCGCAGCAGGCGCGTGCGCAGTTCGATCAGGTGGGAGATGAACGTGTCCTGGGACGAGGCGTCGGAAGCGTCTGTCATGCCGTGCTTCAGTGGCTGGAATCGGTGGGGGCCGGCACGGGCCGGGCGACGGGCGCCGGATCGGGGGCGGGCGCGGCGGCTGGCGCCGGCGCGGTGATCGCGGGCGCATCGGCGGCGGGATCGGCCGGGGTGGCACCGGTGGCGTCGGGCGCGGCGGCCGGCAGCGGATCGAGCGCCTGGCGGGCCTGGTCCAGGGTGTCCTTGATCGCCTGCGAGGGCTGGGTGACGGCGGCCTTGAGGTCGTCCACCGACGAGGTCATGGAGGATTGCACGGAACGGGCGGCGTCCTCCATCTGGTGCTTGATGTCGCCGATCTCCTTCAGGTCCATTTCCTTCTGGATGTCGGACTTGACCTCGTTGACGTAGCGCTGGGCGCGGCCGAGCAGGTGCCCGACCGTGCGGGCGACCTTGGGCAGGCGTTCGGGGCCGATGACGATCAGCGCGATGACGCCGATCAGCATCAGTTCGCTGAAGCTGACATCAAACATGGTGGATCCGGTGCGCGGCGGTGGGGATCAGGCGTCGGTCTTTTCGCGGGCCTGGACGTCCACGGTGTCGGGGTCCTGGGTCTGCTGGGTGACCGCCGGCTTGGCCGCGGGTTCTTCCTGGGCGTCCTTCATGCCCTTCTTGAAGCCCTTGACGGCGCCGCCGAGGTCCTCGCCGATGTTGCGCAATTTTTTCGTGCCGAAGATCAGGGCCACGATGACCAGGACGATCAGCCAATGCCAGATGCTGAAGCTACCCATGAGAACTCCTTAGGCGGCGGGCGCCGCGCGGTTTGACCAGGGGCGTTCGCCCCCCAGGATGTGGAAATGCAGGTGATCGATTTCCTGGCCGCCTTCGGCGCCGGTGTTGGCCACCAGGCGGAAACCCCCGGCGGGCATGGGATTGCAGCCGTTGGCGAAGGCGATTTCGGGCGCCAGGCGCAGCATGCGGACGAGCCAGTCGCCGTCGGCGGGACCGATGTCGGCCAGCGAAGCCACGTGATGTTTCGGAATCAGCAGCAGGTGCACGGGCGCCGCCGGGTTGATGTCGTGGAATGCGAGGAATTCGTCGTCTTCGTGGACAATGCGGGCGGGGATTTCGTGCCGGGCGATTTTACAGAACAGGCAATCGTGGCTCATGGGGATCTGCGAGGCGGGGCCGGACATCGGCCCGATCAATCCCGTATGTTGCCACATTTTCATGGAGGCCGGTTTGATCGGGCAGGGTACGGACGGCCCGTCTGCGGGTATGTCCCGAGAAGAGGACGGGCCGATCGGCGCGATGGCTTGTGCGGAGGTCCCCTAGTCCTTGGGCCGGGACGCCTTTTCCTCCAGGCCGGACAGGCCCTCGCGGCGGGCCAGTTCGGCCAGCACGTCCTCGGGACGCAGGTCGAAGTGCGTCAGGGCGACCAGGCAATGGAACCACAGGTCGGCGGTTTCGGCGACGATGCGGTCGCGGGCGCCGTCTTTGGCGGCCATGACCAGTTCGGTGGCTTCCTCGCCGATCTTCTTCAGGAAGGCGTCCGGGCCGCGCGCCAGCAGCTTGGCGGTGTAGGACGTCTGCGGATCGCCGCCGCGGTCGGGCCGGCGCGTCGCCAGGGTGTCGGCCAGCCGGGCCAGGGTGTCGGCGGTGGAGGAAGTCGTCATGTGGAGCAATCCGTGATCGAGGAAAGGCCGGGCGCGGCCGGCCCGGCGCGCGGTGCGCGCGTTCAGTGGCCGTGCGGGTGCGAGTGGCCGTAGATGGACCCGGGGTCCTTCAGCACCGGGTCCTGGGCGACCCAGGCCGGCTGGGCGCCGTCCAGGTCCAGGCCGCGGTAGAAGCAGCGTTCGCGCCCGGTGTGGCAGGCGATGCCGCCGACTTGGGTGATCTTCAGCAGCAGCACGTCGCCGTCGCAGTCCAGGCGGATGTCGTGGACCTGCTGGACGTGGCCGGATTCCTCGCCCTTGCGCCACAGGCGGGCGCGGGAGCGCGAGAAGTACACGGCGTGGCCGGTGCGCACGGTTTCGCGGACGGCTTCGGCGTTCATCCAGGCCATCATCAGCACGGTGCCGGTCTGCGCGTCCTGGGCGATGGCGGGGATCAGGCCCTGGTCGTCGAAGCGCAGGGCCGCCAGCCAGTCTTCCGGCGCGTTGGCCGCGGGTTGTCCGGATGCCGTCATGCGAGGGCCTGCGAGGGGATGGCCTGCCGCACCGGGATGCCCCGGGCGGCCAGGTAGGCCTTGGCCTCGGCCAGCGTGTGCTGGCCGAAGTGGAAGATGCTGGCGGCCAGCACGGCGCTGGCGTGGCCCAGGGTGACGCCGTCGGCCAGGTGCTGCAGGGTGCCGACGCCGCCCGAGGCGATCACCGGCACCGGCACGGCGTCCGAGACCGCGCGGGTCAGTTCCAGGTCGAAGCCGGACTTGGTGCCGTCGCGGTCCATGCTGGTCAGCAGCAGTTCGCCGGCGCCCAGGTCGGCCATGCGGCGCGCCCATTGCACGGCGTCCAGCCCGGTGGCGCGGCGGCCGCCGTGGGTGAAGATTTCCCAGCGCGGGGCCTCGTCCGCGCCGGAGACGCGGCGGGCGTCGAGCGCCACGACGATGCATTGCGAGCCGTGGTGGCGGGCGGCCTCGGCCACCAGTTCGGGGCGGGCGACGGCGGCACTGTTGATCGAGACCTTGTCGGCGCCGGCATCCAGCAGGCGCTGCACGTCGGCCACCTGGCGCACGCCGCCGCCGACCGTCAAGGGGATGAAGACCTGGCGCGCGACCGCCTCGATGATGGGCAGGATCAGGCCGCGGTCGTCGGACGTGGCCGTGATGTCCAGGAAGGTGATCTCGTCGGCGCCCTGTTCGTCGTAGCGGCGGGCGATTTCCACCGGGTCGCCGGCGTCGGTCAGGTTGACGAAGTTCACGCCCTTGACCACCCGCCCGGCGTTGACGTCCAGGCAGGGGATGATGCGGCGGCACAGGCCCGACAGAGCCTGGCCGGCCGGGGTGTCGGTCGGGGTCATGCGCCGGCGTCCTCGCCGTCCGCGTCCGGGGCGCCGGTCAGTTCGTCGGCGAGGCGCTGGGCGGCGGCGAAGTCCAGGGTGCCCTCGTACAGGCTGCGGCCCAGGATGGCGCCGTCGACGCCTTCGTGGGCCACGTCGCACAGGGCGCGGATGTCGTCCAGCGAGGCGACGCCGCCCGAGGCGATGACGGGGATGCGCACGTGCTGCGCCAGGCGCACGGTGGCCTCGATGTTGACGCCCGAAAGCATGCCGTCGCGGCCGATGTCGGTGTAGATGATGGATTCGCAGCCGTAGTCTTCGAATTTCCGGGCCAGGTCCAGCACGTCGTGGCGGGTCAGCTTCGACCAGCCGTCGGTGGCGACCTTGCCGTCGCGCGCGTCCAGGCCGACGATGATGTGGCCGGGGAAGGCCGAGCAGGCGTCGCTGAGGAAGCCGGGGTCCTTGACCGCGGCGGTGCCGATGATGACGTAGGAGATGCCGTTGTCCAGGTAGTATTCCACCGTGTCCAGGTCGCGGATGCCGCCGCCGATCTGCACGGGGATGGCGTCGTCGACGGCGTCCACGATGGCCTGGATGGCGGCGCGGTTGCGCGGCTTGCCGGCCACGGCGCCGTTCAGGTCCACCAGGTGCAGGCGGCGCGCGCCTTGGGCGGCCCACTGGTCGGCCATGGCGGCGGGGTCTTCGGAAAACACGGTGGCCTTGTCCAGGTCGCCCTGGCGCAGGCGCACGCAATGCCCGTCTTTGAGGTCGATGGCGGGGATCAGCAGCATGGTCGTCGTGGTCGGTGCGGAAAGGATGCGGTGCCGGGAGCCGGGCGGTTTCAGGGCTGCCAGCGGGTGAAGTTGCGGTACATCCGCAGCCCGGGGGCTGCGCTCTTTTCTGGATGGAACTGTACGGCAAAAATATTGCCGTCCGCAATGGCGCAGCAGAACGGCACGCCATGGCGGCTGACGCCGGCCGTCAGCGCCGGATCGGCGGGTTCGGCGTAGTAGCTGTGGACGAAGTAGAACGGCGTGTCCTGGGCGATGCCGTCCCACAGCGGGTGGGCGCGGGTCTGGGTGACGGCGTTCCAGCCCATGTGGGGGACTTTCAGCCGCGCGCCGCCGTCGGTCGCGTGGTCGAAGGCCGGCCCCTGGAAGCGGTGCACGCGGCCGGCGAACAGGCCCAGGCCGGGGGTGTCGCCCTCGTCGCTGGCCTCGAACAGCATCTGCTCGCCCACGCACACGCCCAGCAGGGGCTTTTCGCGCGCGGCGCGCAGCACCGCGTCGCGCAGCCCGGACGTGTCCAGCGTGCGCATGCAGTCGGGCATGGCGCCCTGGCCCGGGAACACGATGCGGTCGGCGGCGAGGATCTCGCCGGCGTCCCGGGCGATGCGGATGTCGTGGTCGGGGGCGGCGGCTTGCAGGGCGCGGGCGACGGAATGGAAGTTGCCCATGCCGTAGTCGACGATGGCGATGCGGGTCACGATGCGGGGGTCCTGGGTCGGTCGGCGGGGTGGTTTACAGCGAGCCCTTGGTCGAGGGGATGGCCCCCCCGGCGCGCGGGTCGACCTCGGTGGCCATGCGCAGCGCGCGGCCGAAGGCCTTGAAGATGGTCTCGCACTGGTGGTGGGCGTTTTCCCCGCGCAGGTTGTCGATGTGCACGGTCGCCTGGGCGTGGTTGACGAAGCCCTGGAAGAATTCGCGCGCCAGGTCGACGTCGAAGGTGCCGATGCGCGCCCGGGTGTAGTCCACGTGGTAGAACAGGCCGGGGCGGCCGGACAGGTCCACCACCACGCGCGACAGGGCCTCGTCCAGCGGCACGTAGGCGTGGCCGTAGCGGCGCAGGCCGGCCTTGTCGCCCGCTGCGGCGGCGAAGGCCTGGCCCAGGGTGATACCGACGTCTTCCACGCTGTGGTGGTCGTCGATGTGGGTGTCGCCGTCGCAGCGGACGTCCAGGTCGAACAGGCCGTGGCGGGCGATCTGGTCCAGCATGTGGTCCAGGAAGGGCACGCCGGTGTTCAGCGTGCGCGTGCCGGTGCCGTCCAGATTGATGCTGACGCGGATGCGGGTTTCCTGGGTGTTGCGGTCGATGGTGGCGGTGCGCATGGCGGTGGGCGGGTCGTTCGGGTGGGAACCGCGCGGCCGGGCGGGGCCGCGCGGGCGGAGGTCAGTGCGGGTCCAGGCGCAGCGAGGCGCTGGCGGCATGGGCGTGCAGGCCCTCGCCCGTGGCCAGGGTGGCGGCGATGCGGCCCAGGGTCTGGGCGCCGGCCCGCGAGACCTGGATCAGGCTGCTGCGCTTCTGGAAATCATACACGCCCAGCGGCGAGGAGAAGCGCGCGGTGCGCGCGGTGGGCAGGACGTGGTTCGGTCCGGCGCAGTAGTCGCCCAGGGATTCGGAGCTGTAGGCCCCCAGGAAGATCGCGCCGGCGTGGCGCACCAGCGGCAGCAGGGCCTGCGGATCGCGGACGGAGAGTTCCAGGTGTTCCGGCGCGATGCGGTTGACGATGTCGCAGGCCTGTTCCAGGCTGTCGGTGCGGATCAGCGCGCCCCGGTTGGCCAGGCTGACGCGCAGGATGTCGGCGCGCGGCTGGGCCGGCAGCAGGCGTTCGATGGCGGCCTGGACGGCATCCAGGTAGTCGCCGTCCGGGCACAGCAGGATGGCCTGGGCGAGTTCGTCGTGCTCGGCCTGGGAAAACAGGTCGATGGCCAGCCAGTCGGCCGGCGTGGAGCCGTCAGCCAGGATCAGGATTTCGGACGGGCCGGCGATCATGTCGATGCCCACCGTGCCGAACACGCGGCGCTTGGCCGCCGCGACGTAGGCATTGCCCGGGCCGACGATCTTGTCCACGGCGGGCAGCGTGCGCGTGCCGTAGGCCAGGCCGCCCACGGCCTGGGCTCCGCCGATGGCGAACACGCGGTCCGCGCCGCCCAGGGCGGCGGCGGCCAGCACCATGGGATTGCGCGCGCCGCCGGGCGTGGGCGTGACCATGATGAGTTCGGGCACGCCCGCGACCTTGGCCGGGATGGCGTTCATCAGCACCGAGGACGGGTAGGCGGCCTTGCCGCCCGGCACGTACAGGCCGACGCGGTCCAGCGGAGTGACCTGCTGGCCCAGCACCGTGCCGTCGGATTCCGTGTAGGTCCAGGTCTCGGCGCGCTGGTGCTCGTGGTAGCGGCGCACGCGGTCGGCGGCGGCCTCCAGCGCGGCGCGCTGGTCGGCGGGCAGGCCGTCCAGGGCCGCCAGCCAGTCGGCGCGGGGGATTTCCAGCGCCGCCAGGTCGTCGGCCCGCACGTGGTCGAAGCGCGCCGTGTAGTCCAGGATGGCCGCGTCGCCGCGCGCCCGCACGTCGTGCAGGATGTCGCGCACGGCGGTTTCGATGGCCTCGTCCTGGGAGGCGTCATAGGCCAGCAGCCGGGCCAGGGCCGCGTCGAAGTCGGGAGAGCGGGCATCCAGGCGGTGAATCAGGGACATGGCGGCGATCGGAGTGTGAGAGGTCTATCTTACCGTCTTACTGTGTGGCGGCGCGGGCGAAGGCGGCCAGGAAGGGCTGCAGGCGTTCGCCCTTCATCTTGAGCGCGGCCTGGTTGACGATCAGGCGCGAGGAGATCTGGCGGATTTCCTCGACTTCGACCAGCCGGTTGGCGCGCAGCGTGCCGCCCGAGGACACCAGGTCGACGATGGCGTCGGCCAGGCCCACCAGCGGGGCCAGTTCCATCGAGCCGTAGAGCTTGATGATGTCCACGTGCACGCCCTTGGCGGCGAAGTGCTCGCGCGCGGCGCGCACGTATTTGGTGGCGATGCGCAGGCGCGAGCCCTGGCGCACCGCGGCCTGGTAGTCGAAGCTCTCGGGGGCGGCCACGCACAGGCGGCAGCGCGCGATGTTCAGGTCGATGGGCTGGTACAGTCCGCCGGGGTGCTGCGCCATGTGCTCGTGCAGCACGTCCTTGCCGGCGATGCCGAAGTCGGCCGCGCCGTACTGGACGTAGGTGGGCACGTCCGAGGCGCGCACGATGATGATGCGCAGTTCGTCCGAGTCCGTGGGCAGGATCAGCTTGCGCGAGGATTCCGGGTTTTCCGGCACGCCCACGCCGGCGGCGGCCAGCAGCGGCAGGGTCTCTTCGAAGATGCGTCCCTTGGACAGGGCCAGGGTCAGGGGGGATTGAGCCATGTCGCCCTTATTGGATGCGTTGGATGTCCGCGCCCAGCGCCTGGAGCTTGTGTTCCATGCGTTCGTAGCCGCGGTCCAGGTGGTAGATGCGTTCCACCGTGGTCTGGCCGCTGGCCGCCAGGCCGGCGATCACCAGGCTGGCCGAGGCGCGCAGGTCGGTGGCCATGACGGTGGCCCCCAGCAGCTGCTCGACGCCCTGGACCACGGCGGTGTGGCCGTCGATCTCGATGTCCGCGCCCATGCGGTGCAGTTCCTGCACGTGCATGTAGCGGTTCTCGAAGATGTTCTCGGTGATGACGGCGGTGCCCTCGGCCAGGGTGTTCAGGGCCATCAGCTGGGCCTGCATGTCGGTCGGGAAGCCCGGGTATTCGCTGGTGCGGAAGCCCGTCGCGCGCGGCCGGCCGGCCATGCGGGCGCGGATCCAGTCCGGCCCGGCGGTGATTTCCAGCCCGGCGTCGCGCAGCTTGTCCAGCACCGCGCCCAGCGTGTCGGGGGCCGCGTGGCGCAGGGTGATGTCGCCGCCCGTGGCCGCCACGGCGCACAGGAAGGTGCCGGCCTCGATGCGGTCGGGCACGATGCGGTGGGCGGCGCCGTGCAGGCGTTCCACGCCCTCGATGACGATGCGGTCGGTGCCGTGGCCTTCGATGTGGGCGCCCATGGCGATCAGGACTTTCGCCAGGTCGACGACTTCCGGTTCGCAGGCGGCGTTTTCCAGCACGGTGCGGCCGTCGGCCAGGGCCGCGGCCATCATCAGGTTTTCGGTGCCGGTCACGGTGACCATGTCCGTCAGGATGCTGGCGCCGCGCAGGCGGTCGGCCTCGGCCACGACGAAGCCGTGGTCGATGCGGATGCGCGCGCCCATGGCGGCCAGGCCCTTGATGTGCTGGTCCACCGGCCGCTGGCCGATGGCGCAGCCGCCGGGCAGGCTGACCCGGGCGCGGCCGAAGCGCGCCACCAGCGGCCCCAGCACCAGGATGGACGCCCGCATGGTCTTGACCAGTTCGTAGGGGGCTTCCTGGCTGGACACCTGGTCGGCCTGCAGGGTGACGCGGGTCTCGTCCCCGCGTTCCGCGCGCACGCCCATGCGCTGCAGCAGGGTCAGGGTGGTGCCGATGTCGCGCAGGGCCGGGACGTTGTCCAGTTCCAGCGGCTCGGCGCTCAGCAGCGACGCGCAGAGGATCGGCAGGGCGGCGTTCTTGGCCCCCGAGATGGAGACCTCGCCGCGCAGCGGGCGGCCGCCCTGGATCAGCAGTTTATCCATTGTGCTTGGCGGCCTCGTATTCGGCGGGCGTCAGGGTACGCATCGACAGGGCGTGGATTTCCGCGCGCATGCGTTCGCCCAGGGCCTGGTAGACCGCCTGGTGGCGGGCCAGCGTGCGCTTGCCTTCGAAGACGGGGCTGACGATCAGGGCCTCGAAGTGGGCGCCGTCGCCGTAGACCTCGAGGTGTTCGCAGGGCAGGTTCTCGGCGATGTACTGGCGGACGTGGTCGGGGGTGGGAGACATGGTTCAGCTCCGTAGTTTGTAGCCGCGCGCCAGCAGGCGCAGGGCGAACAGGCTCAGGGCCACGGCGACGGCCAGCACGATGGCCAGGCCGCGCCAGGGGGAAACGTCGGACGCCGCGAAGAAGCCGTAGCGGAAGCCGTCGATCATGTAGAACACCGGGTTCCAGCGCGAGACTTCCTGCCAGAAGGGCGGCAGGCTGTGGATCGAGTAGAACACGCCCGACAGGAAGGTGGCGGGCACGATGAGGAAGTTCTGGAAGGCCGCCAGCTGGTCGAATTTTTCCGACCACAGGCCGGCGACCAGGCCCAGCACCCCCAGGATCCAGCACGACAGCACCGCGAAGGCCAGCAGCCACAGCGGGGCCGCGACCGGCAGGCGCACGAAGAACAGCGCCACCAGCCAGACACAGGCGCCCACGACCAGTCCGCGCGCGACCGCCGCCAGGATATAGGCGGCGAAGATCTGGCGGTGGGAGAACGGCGGCAGCAGCACGAAGATCAGGTTGCCGGTGATGCGGCTCTGGATCAGGGACGAGGACGGATTCGCGAAGCTGTTCTGCAGCATGCTCATCATCATCAGGCCCGGGATCAGGAAGGCGGTGTAGGAGATCGCGTCGTATACCCGCACGCGGTCCTCCAGCACGTGGGAGAAGATCAGCAGGTACAGCAGCGCCGTCACCACCGGGGCGGCGATGGTCTGCAGGCCGACCTTCCAGAAGCGCATCAGTTCCTTGTGCAGCAGGGTCGGAAAGCCCGAGCCCATCTCGGGGCGGGCCTGGGTGACGGGGCGGATCACAGCTCGGCCTCCAGCACGGAATCGTCGTGCATGATGCGCACGAAGGCGTCTTCCAGGTCGGCGCCGCCGACCCGCGCCATCAGCGCCTGGGTGGTGTCCAGCGCCACGACCTGGCCGGATTTCAGCATCGCCACGCGCCCGCACAGGGATTCGGCTTCTTCGAGGTAGTGGGTGGTCAGCAGGATCGTGTGGCCGGCCTGGTTCAGGCGCGTGATGAAGTCCCACAGCGTGCGGCGCAGGTCCACGTCCACCCCGGCGGTGGGTTCGTCCAGGATGATCACGGGCGGGCGGTGCACCAGGGCCTGCGCCACCAGCACGCGGCGCTTCATGCCGCCCGACAGTTCGCGCATGTTGGCCTCGGCCTTGTCCAGCAGCCCCAGGTTGTCCAGGATCTCGTCGATCCAGTCGTCGTTGTTGCGCAGGCCGAAATACCCCGATTGCAGCCGCAGGGTCTCGCGCACGGTGAAGAAGGGGTCGTAGACGATTTCCTGGGGCACGACGCCCAGCGACTGGCGGGCGCGGCGGAAGTCTTCGACCACGTCGTGGCCGCAGACCCGGGCGCTGCCCCGGGTGGCGCGGGACAGCCCGGCCAGGATGGAGATCAGCGAAGTCTTGCCCGCCCCGTTGGGGCCCAGCAGGCCGAAGAATTCACCGTGCTCGATCGTCAGGCTGACGTCGCGCAGGGCCTGGAAGCCCGCGGATGCGGGACGGCCGCTCAGGCGGTCGCGCCAGGATCGCTGGCGCGGAGCATAGACTTTGGAGACGTGTTGCAGGTCGAGGGCGGGCATGGGCAGGCGATGCGCCTCTGAATGGGCGCCATCGGACATTATAAGCGGTCGGGAGAGGCAGCCTGCGCGTGGACGTGAAGGGCAGGGCAACCGCGTGAGGCGCCGGCGGGCTGGCGCGGCCCCGGAAGCGGCATGGGAGGCAGGGCCGCCCTGTTCGGCGGTCCTCCCAGCGGTCGGACTGCCCGGCCCTTCCTCGTACAGCCGGGCGGCGGGCGATCGAGAGCCGCGTTACTGCTTCGCGTTCAAGGCCGAGATCAGCCCGTCGATCCCGCTGCGGTTGATCTCGGAGGCGAACTGGTTGCGGTAGTTCTGGATCAGCCAGATGCCTTCCACGTTCAGGTCGTAGACCTTCCAGCCCGCGTCCGTCTGTTCCAGCCGGTAGTCCACCCCGATCGCCGGGCTGTTCTGCTGCGAGATCGCCGTGCGCACCACCGCGTCGTCCGCCTTCGGGTCGCCCCGGAACGGCAGCAGCGAGATCGTCGTGCCGGACGTCACTTTCGTGAACGCCCCGCTGTAGGTGCGGATCAGCGTCCCCGTGAACGCCTGGACCAGCGCGTCCTGCTGGGCCGCCGAGGCCTGGCGCCAGTAGCGTCCCGCCGCCAGGCGTGTCGTCTTGTTCATGTCCACGTACGGCATCGCGTAGCGGCGCACCAGGTCCGCGATGTGGGCGGGGTCGCCCTGCAGCGCCTGGGGATCGGCCTTCACCGCGTCCAGCATGTTGTTGGCCACGGCCCCGAGGAAATCGTTCGGCGCGGCCTTGGGGTCGACCGCGTGTTCGGCCGCGCCGGCGGATGCGGCCGACAGGCACAGGGCGGCGCCCAGCAGGCACGGGCCGATCGCCCGGCGCAGGATCTGGAGGAAGGAAGGAAAATGCATCGTCGTCTCCGTGTGGCGTCCGCCCGCGCGGGGCGGGCGGGTTCGTCAGTTCGCGGGCGCCGCGTCCGGGTCTTCGTAGACCGGCAGGCTCGAGTCGGCCGGCGCCGCCGCGCGGTCCAGGTCGTCCGCGGTCGATGCGCGGGCGCCCTGCCGGCGGCTGTCCAGCATGGCCTTGCGGCGCTGCAGGTAGGCGTCGCGGATGAAGCTGTACTTGTCGAGCGCGATCTGGTCCACCAGGCGGTCGGCTTCCAGCAGGTTGGCGCGCGTGTCCACGATGTACAGGCCCAGGATGGAATTGCGGACCGGTACGTTGTCGATGGCGAAGACCGCGGCGGTCGGCGTCACCGGCGCCGTCAGGGTGACGGCCGTGCCGACCCCGTCGCGCACGGTGCTGGGGCCCAGGAACGGCAGGACGAAGTACGGCCCCTGGCCGAAGCCCCAGACGCCCAGCGTCATGCCGAAGTCGTTGGGGATCTTGCGCGCCCCGTGCATCGAGGCGATGTCGATGCAGCCGCCCAGGCCTGCCGTGCTGTTGAACAGCACCCGGCCGAACGTGTCCACGAAGTCGCGGCCGCGGCCCTGCAGCAGGCTGTTGATGCCCGACCAGACATCGCCCAGGTTGCTGAAGATGTTGTGGATGCAGGTGCGCACCGGACGCGGGGTGACGGTCTCGTAGCCCGTGGCGATGGGCTTGAGCACGGCGCGGTCCACCGTGTCGTTGAAGCGGTACATGCCCCGGTTGTAGGATTCCCAGGGGTCGTTGGGCGAGGGATGCGGCACCTGCGCGCAGCCGGCCATCAGGGCGGCCGCGGCCAGGGCCAGCCCGGTGCGGGCCGTGAGGCGCCGGGAACGCGGCGTGGCTGGCGTCGGGATGGTGGGGTTCATGTCGTGTCTCGTGCGGTCGGTGTCGGGAGGACGTCGAAGTGTCGCATATTGTAATGGGGGCCGGTCAATGGCCGGCCGCCGGCGCGGCGGCGCCCCCCGCGCCCGGACCTTCCTTCGAGCCTTCCTTTTCGGCCGAGCTGTAGAGGAACTTGCTGATCAGGTCCTCCAGCACCACGGCGGACTGCGTGAATTCGATCGTGCCGCCGTCCGCCAGGTTCTTGTCGTCCCCGCCCGGGGTCAGGCCGACGTATTGCTCGCCCAGCAGGCCCGAGGTCAGGATCGAGGCCGAGGAGTCCTTCGGAAAGGCGTAGGGCTGTTCCAGGTCCAGCGCGACCGTCGCCTGGAAGCGCTGGTTGTCGAAGCCGATGGCGGCGACCCGCCCGACCACCACGCCGCTGCTCTTCACCGGCGCGCGGACCTTCAGGCCGCCGACATTGTCGAAATACGCCTGCACCCGGTAGGTGGGCGCGAAGGAAAAGGAGCTCATGTTGCCGGCGCGCAACGCCAGGAACGCCAGGGCGACCAGGCCCAGCAGGATGAACAGGCCTACCCAGAAATCGGTTTTTTCGCGTGTCATGAATTCGTTCCGCAGGTTTCGGTTGGCGAAAACAGGCCCTAGTGGGCGAACATCAGCGCCGTCAGCAGGAAATCCAGCCCCAGCACCGCCAGGGCGCCGCTGACCACGGTGCGGGTGGTGGCGCGCGAGACGCCTTCGGGGGTGGCGCGCGCCGTCCAGCCCTGGTAGAGGGCGATCAGGGTCACGACGACGCCGAAGACCAGGCTCTTGATCACGCCGTTGAGCACGTCGTCGATCACGTCCACTCCGCCTTGCATCTGCGACCAGAACGCACCCGGGTCGATGCCGATCAGCACCACGCCCACGAACCAGCCGCCCAGGACGCCGACCATGGAGAACACCGCCGCCAGCACCGGCATGGCGATCACCCCGCCCCAGAAGCGCGGCGCCAGGACGCGGCGGACCGGGTCCACGGCCATGACTTCCATGGCCGAGAGCTGCTCGCCGGCCTTCATCAGGCCGATTTCCGCCGTCAGCGACGTGCCGGCGCGCCCGGCGAACAGCAGCGCCGTCACCACCGGCCCCAGTTCGCGCGTCAGCGACAGGGCCACCAGCAGGCCCAGGGCTTCTTCGGAGCCGTAGCGGTTCAGCGTGTAATAGCCCTGCAGGCCCAGCACGAAGCCCACGAACAGGCCCGAGACCCCGATGATCAGCAGGGAATGGTTGCCGATGAAGTGGACCTGCTGGGCCGTCAGGCGCGGCCGGCGCAGCACCACGCCGCTGCGCGCCAGGATGGCCCCGAACAGGCGCGCGAAGGCGCCCAGGCCGGTGATCATGGACACGAAACCGTGCCCCAGGGCGGCGATGCGGTTCGCGAACGCGTTCATATCGCCCCCTTGGGGCGGCCTTGCGTGCTCATGCGGCTCTCCGGGCGGCCAGCCAGCGCTCGAAGGCCGGCGTCAGGGGATAGTGGAAGCCGATCGGGCCGTCGGGCCGGCCCTGCAGGAACTGCTGCAGGTAGTCGTCCTGCGAGGCGGAGAGTTCCGCCGGCGTGCCCCGGGCCATCAGCCGGCCCTGGCCGATCAGGTAGACCTGGTCAGCGATGGCGAAGGATTCCGCCACGTCGTGCGTGATCAGGATCGACGCGCAGCCCAGCTGGTTCGTCATCGTGCGGATCAGCTGGGCCGTGATGCCCAGGGAGATCGGGTCCAGGCCGGCGAAGGGCTCGTCGTACAGGATCAGTTCCGGTTCCAGCACGATGGCGCGCGCCAGGGCCACGCGCCGCGCCATGCCGCCGGAGATCTCCGAGATCCGCAGGTGCGCCGCGTGCCGCAGGCCCACCGCCTGGAGCTTGTCCAGCACCCGTTCCAGGATCTGCTGTTCGGAAATGCGGGTGTGTTCGCGCAGCGGGAAAGCCACGTTCTCGAAGACGTTCAGGTCGGTGAACAGCGCGCCGCCCTGGAACAGCACGCCCATCCGCTGGCGCACGGCCCGCAGCGGCTCGCCGTCCAGGCGGGCCATGTCCTGGCCGAACACGCGGATGCGTCCTTCCTGCGCCGCCAGCTGGCCGGTCACGGCCCGCAGCAGCGTCGTCTTGCCCGAGCCCGAGCCGCCCATCATGGCCACGACCTGGCCCGGCATGACCCGCAGGTCGATGCCGCGCAGCACGGTGAAGTCGCCGTAGCCGAGCGAAACGCCATCGAATGTGACGAGGGGATCGGGGGAGGTGTCGGTCATCTGGAAAAGGGGGCGGCCGCCTGTCTTTGACATGGATTGTACCCGGCTTGTCCCGGGCGCCAGGGTTTACGAAACGTGAGCCGCGGCGGACGGTCCTCCGGCGGCAAAAAAATCCTGGATGTCCGGACCGTGGCTTTCCCTGGAATCTGAAAACCACCTGTCTGACATAATTGTTCTATTTCAATAGAATCAATATGTCCCCATATTTGAATCATAGGATGGCGTTGGATATTAAATAGGGACGTATCAACAAAAAATCCTATTGCAACCAAGGACTTGGGGCTGTAATTTCCACCTTCTGCCGTCTGGAACGGCATCCGTATTCCGCCTCGCGAGTCCCATCATGACCCACCCCGTCTCCTGTCCCACCGGCCTGCCGGCCGCTCAGGGTCTGTATCGTCCCGAACAAGAACACGACGCCTGCGGCGTCGGCTTTGTCGCCCACATCAAGGGCCACAAGAGCCACTCCGTCATCCAGCAGGCCCTGAAGATCCTGGAAAACCTGGACCACCGGGGCGCGGTCGGCGCCGACGAGCTGATGGGCGACGGCGCGGGCATCCTCATCCAGATCCCCGACCAGCTCTACCGCGAGGAAATGGCCGCCCAGGGCGTCACCCTGCCGCAGCCGGACGACTACGGCGTGGCCATGGTGTTCCTGCCCAAGGAAACCGCCTCGCGCCTGGCCTGCGAGCGCGAACTGGAACGCGCCGTGCGCGACGAGGGCCAGGTCGTGCTCGGCTGGCGCGACGTGCCCATCGACCGCGACATGCGGATGTCGCCCGCCGTGCGCGCCTGCGAACCCGTCATCCGCCAGCTCTTCATCGGCCGCGGGCACGACATCATGGTGCCCGACGCCCTGGAGCGCAAGCTCTACGTCATCCGCAAGACCGCCAGCCACGCCATCCAGCGCATGCAGCTCGCGCACGGCCAGGAATACTTCGTGCCCTCGATCTCGGTGCGCACCGTGGTCTACAAGGGCCTGCTGCTGGCCAGCCAGGTGGGCCTGTATTACCGCGACCTGGCCGACACCCGCGCCGTCTCGGCCCTGGCGCTGGTGCACCAGCGCTTCTCCACCAACACCTTCCCGGCCTGGCCGCTGGCGCACCCCTACCGCATGATCGCCCACAACGGCGAGATCAACACCGTCAAGGGCAACTTCAACTGGCTGCGCGCCCGCGAGGGCGCGATGAGCTCGGCCGTGCTGGGCGAAGACCTGGCCAAGCTCTACCCCATCGTCTACGAAGGGCAGTCCGACACCGCGACCTTCGACAACTGCCTGGAACTGCTGGTCATGTCGGGCTATTCCCTGGCCCACGCCATGATGATCATGATTCCGGAGGCCTGGGAGCAGCACGCCGACATGGACGAGTCGCGGCGCGCCTTCTACGAATACCACGCCGCCCTGATGGAACCCTGGGACGGCCCGGCCGCCGTGGCCTTCACCGACGGGCGCCAGATCGGCGCCACGCTGGACCGCAACGGCCTGCGCCCGGCGCGCTACCTGATCACCGACGACAACATGGTGATCCTGGCGTCCGAGGCCGGCACGCTGCCGATCCCGGAACACCGCATCGTCAAGAAATGGCGCCTGCAGCCCGGCCGCATGCTGCTGATCGACCTGCAGCAGGGCCGCATCATCGAGGACGAGGAAATCAAGTCCCAGCTGGCCAACGCGCATCCCTATCCGCAATGGATCGAGCGCCTGCGCCTGAAGCTGGACGACCTGCCCGCGCTGAAGGCCGACGACCTGCCCGAGCCGTCCGCCAGCCTGCTGGACCGCCAGCAGGCGTTTGGCTGGACCCAGGAAGACTTCAAGTTCATCCTGGAGCCGATGGCGAAGAACGGCGAGGAGGCCATCGGTTCCATGGGCAACGACGCGCCGCTGACCGTGCTGTCGGACCGGCCCAAGCCCTTCTACAACTATTTCCGCCAGATGTTCGCCCAGGTGACCAACCCGCCGATCGATCCGATCCGCGAACAGATGGTCATGTCGCTGGTGTCCTTCATCGGGCCCAAGCCCAACCTGCTGGACATCAACAACGTCAACCCGCCGCTGCGCCTGGAAATCAGCCAGCCGGTGCTCGACCGGGCCGCCATGGCGCAGCTGCGCCACATCAGCCGCCAGACCAACGACAAGTTCCGCTGCTGCGAGCTGGACATCACCTACCCGGTGGCCTGGGGCCGCGAAGGCATCGAGGCCTGCCTGGCTTCGCTGTGCGCGACCGCGGCCGACGCGGTGCTGAGCGGCGACAACATCCTGCTGATCAGCGATCGCCACGTGGACGCGGAGCGCGTCGCGATCCCCGCGCTGCTGGCGACCTCGGCCATCCACCAGCACCTGATCCGCGCGGGCCTGCGCACCCGCACCGGCCTGATCGTGGAAACCGGCTCGGCCCGCGAGACGCACCATTTCGCGCTGCTGGGCGGCTACGGCGCCGAGGCCGTGCACCCCTGGCTGGCGCTGGAAACCCTGGCCGCGGGGGTGGGTCCCCATGCCGAGCCGGGCGCCCCGGCGGCGCTCACCGACGCCGCCAAGGCCACCGAGAACTACATCAAGGCGATCGGCAAGGGGCTGAAGAAGGTCATGTCCAAGATGGGCATCTCGACCTACATGTCCTACACCGGCGCGCAGATCTTCGAGGCGGTGGGCCTGCACGACAGCCTGGTGAAGAAATACTTCACCGGCACGCCCAGCAACGTCTCGGGCATCGACATCTTCCAGGTGGCCGAAGAGGCCCTGCGCACCCACCAGGCGGCCTTCAGCGCCGACCCGGTGCTGGCCAACGCGCTGGAGGATGGCGGCGAATACGCCTTCCGCATCCGCGGCGAACAGCACCTGTGGACACCGGATTCGATCGCCAAGCTGCAGCACGCCACGCGCGCCAACAACTACTCGACCTTCAAGGAATACGCCCAGCTCATCAACGACCAGTCGCGCCGCCACATGACGCTGCGCGGGCTGTTCGAGTTCCGCGTCGATCCGGCCCGGGCCATCCCCCTGTCGGAAGTCGAGCCCGCCAAGGAAATCGTCAAGCGCTTCGCCACCGGCGCCATGTCGCTGGGGTCGATCTCCACCGAGGCGCACGCGACCCTGGCGGTGGCCATGAACCGCATCGGCGGCAAGTCCAACACCGGCGAAGGCGGCGAGGACGCGCTGCGCTACCGCGCGGAAATGCGCGCGGGCAAGCCCACCGTGCGCAAGGGCGACAGCCTGGCCTCGGTGCTGGGCCAGGACCGCATCGTGGCCGACATCCCGCTGGCGGCGGGCGATTCGCTGCGTTCACGCATCAAGCAGGTGGCCTCGGGGCGCTTCGGCGTCACCGCCGAATACCTGTGCAGCGCCGACCAGATCCAGATCAAGATGGCCCAGGGCGCCAAGCCCGGCGAGGGCGGCCAGCTGCCGGGCCACAAGGTCACGGACTACATCGCGCAGCTGCGCTATTCGGTGCCGGGCGTGGGCCTGATCTCGCCGCCGCCGCACCACGACATCTATTCGATCGAGGATCTGGCGCAGCTGATCCACGACCTGAAGAACGTCAACGAGCGCGCCTCGATCTCGGTGAAGCTGGTGGCCGAGGTGGGCGTGGGCACGGTGGCCACCGGCGTGGCCAAGGCCAAGGCCGACCACGTGGTCATCGCCGGCCACGACGGCGGCACGGGCGCCTCGCCCGTGTCCTCGATCAAGCACGCGGGCATTCCCTGGGAACTGGGCCTGGCCGAGACGCAGCAGACCCTGGTGCTGAACCGCCTGCGCAGCCGCATCCGCGTGCAGGCCGACGGCCAGATGAAGACCGGCCGCGACGTGGCCATCGCCGCCATGCTGGGGGCCGACGAGGTCGGCTTCGCCACGGCGCCGCTGATCGTCGAAGGCTGCATCATGATGCGCAAATGCCACCTGAACACCTGCCCCACGGGGGTCGCCACCCAGGATCCGGTGCTGCGCAAGAAGTTCAGCGGCAAGCCCGAATACGTCGTCAATTATTTCTTCTTCGTGGCCGAGGAGGTGCGCGAGATCATGGCGCAGCTGGGCATCCGCACCTTCGACGAGCTGATCGGCCGCGCCGACCTGCTCGACATGCGCAAGGGCATCGATCACTGGAAAGCGCGCGGGCTGGACTTCAGCCGCATCTTCCACCAGGTGCCCACCGAGGACGCCGTGCATCACACCGACGCCCAGGACCACGGCCTGTCGCACGCGCTGGACCACCAGCTGATCGAACGCAGCAAGTCCGCGCTGGAGCGCGGCGAGAAGGTGTCCTTCATCACCCCGGTGCGCAACCGCAACCGCACCATCGGCGCCATGCTGTCGGGCGAGGTGGCGCGGCGCTACGGCCACGAAGGCCTGCCCGACGACACCATCCACATCCAGTGCAACGGCGCGGCGGGGCAGAGCTTCGGCGCCTTCCTGGCCCACGGCGTGACCCTGGACCTGGTGGGCGAAGGCAACGACTACGTCGGCAAGGGCCTGTCGGGCGGCCGCCTGATCCTGCGCTCGCCCAATGATTTCCGCGGCTTCGGCCCGGACCACATCATCGCCGGCAATACGGTGCTGTACGGCGCCACCGGGGGCGAGGCCTACTTCAACGGCGTGGCCGGCGAACGCTTCGCGGTGCGCAATTCGGGCGCCGCCGCCGTGGTGGAAGGCACGGGCGACCATGGCTGCGAATACATGACGGGCGGGACCGTGGTGGTGCTGGGCGAGACGGGCCGCAATTTCGCGGCCGGCATGTCCGGCGGCATCGCCTACGTCTGGGATCCGGAGCAGGTCTTCGCGCGCCGCTGCAATACCGGCATGGTGCGCCTGGACCCGATGGAGGCCGACGAGGCCCAGCGCCAGGCCGGCGAGCCGCAGTTCTGGCACAGCCTGGACCGCAACAGCCCGCGCGAGACCGACGAGACGATCGTGCGCCGCCTGGTGGAAAACCATTTCCGCCTCACCGGCAGCTTCCGCGCCCGGGAAATCCTGGAGGACTGGAGCCAGGCGCGCCGCGCCTTCGTCAAGGTCACACCGATCGAATACCACCGCGCCCTGGGTGAACTGTGGCAGGCGGCCCAGACCCAGGCCCAGGCCGCCTGAAGGAACATCGCATCATGGGAAAAATCACTGGTTTCATGGAATTCGCGCGGGTCAAGCCGGCCTACGAGGCGCCCGAGTCCCGCCTGCGCCACTGGAAGGAATTCGTCTCGCCGCTGACCGACGAGCAGGCCCGCGTCCAGGGCGCGCGCTGCATGGACTGCGGGGTGCCGTTCTGCACGCACGGCTGCCCGGTCAACAACATCATTCCGGACTGGAACGACCTGGTCTACCGCCAGGACTGGAAGCGCGCGCTGGACGTGCTGCTGTCGACGAACAATTTTCCGGAGTTCACCGGCCGCATCTGCCCGGCGCCCTGCGAGGCGGCCTGTACGCTGAACCTGAACGACACGGCCGTCGGCATCAAGTCGATCGAGCACACGATCATCGAGCGCGGCTGGCAGGAAGGCTGGGTGGTGCCGCAGCCGCCCGCGCGCAAGACGGGCAAGCGGGTCGCCATCGTGGGTTCGGGGCCGGCCGGCCTGGCTTGCGCGCAGCAGCTGGCGCGCGCCGGGCACAGCGTGTCGGTCTATGAAAAGAGCAACCGCATCGGCGGGCTGCTGCGCTACGGGATCCCGGACTTCAAGCTGGAAAAGCTGCACATCGACCGGCGCCTGGCGCAGATGGAGGCCGAGGGGGTGGAGTTCTTCCCTTCGACCTATGTGGGAGAGGCGGCGCACGCGGAGGACGGCCTGACGGTGGTGACGCCCGACGAACTGCTGGCGCAGTACGACGCGGTGGTGCTGTCGGGCGGGTCCGAGCAGCCGCGCGACCTGCCGGTGCCGGGCCGCGATCTGCGCGGGGTGCATTTCGCCATGGATTTCCTGCGCCAGCAGAACAAGGTGAACCACGGCGATCGCATCGCCAAGCCGATCAGCGCGAAGGGCAAGCACGTGGTGGTGATCGGTGGCGGCGACACGGGGTCGGACTGCGTGGGGACGAGCAATCGCCAGGGGGCGGCGTCGGTGACGCAGTTCGAGCTGATGTTCCGCCCGCCGGAGGAAGAGGACAAGCTGCTGACCTGGCCCTATTGGCCGATCCGGCTGCGGACTTCGTCTTCGCACGAGGAAGGCTGCCAGCGCGATTGGGCGGTGGGCACGCAATCCTTCGAGGGCAAGGGCGGCAAGGTCGAGAAGCTGGTCGCGATGCGCCTGGAGTGGCTGAAGGACAAGGCGACGGGCCAGATGAAGATGCGCGAGGTGAAGGATTCCCGATTCGAGATCCAGGCGGATCTGGTGCTGCTGGCGATGGGTTTCGTGTCGCCGGTGCGCTCGGTGCTGGACGCGTTCGGGGTGGAGGTGGACGGCCGCGGGAATGTGCGGGCGAACACGGACGATTACTGCAGTTCCCGGGCGAAGGTGTTTGCTGCCGGGGACATGCGGCGCGGGCAGTCGCTGGTGGTGTGGGCGATCCGCGAGGGCCGGCAGTGCGCGCGGTCGGTGGACGAGTACCTGATGGGGGCTTCGGTGCTGCCGCGCTGAACGTTGTTTGCTGGCGGATTCTGGGTGTTCTTGATCCGCCGGGACAGGCGGACCTGCCTCTGCCGGAGGGCCTGGCGGTCCTCCCTGCGGTCGGACTGCCCGGATCTGCCTCGTCCGGGCGTGCGGCGGGCGAACTCGCCGCGCTGCGCGCGACTCGGACACGCCCGCCGACTTCCCACGCCCTCCCTTCGTCAGCATCCGGCGCCCGGCAACACCGGCGCCGGCAGGCCCGCCTATCCCGGCTCGTACCTGCCCAGAGCCGCCAGAGGCGGCGCACAATTGCGATTCGCACTGGCTTGAAAAGGGCTCCGTTTTCGTAAACGGAGCCCTTTTTGCATTACCGGCCGCGGCTTACTGGTCCAGCGTCGCGCCGCCGTCGACGCGCAGGTCGTGCAGGGTGATGTGGCTGGCCTGGTCGGAGAGCAGGAACAGGACGGCCTGGGCGATTTCGTCGGGGGTGGCGATCTTGGCCAGGGGAATGCCCAGGCGCCAGCGGGCGGGGTCGCCGGCGATGACGGCCTCGCGCGAGCTGCCCAGGGCCCACATGGCCTGCTGCATGGCGGTGTCGGTGGAGCCGGGGGAGACGATGTTGACGCGGATGCCGTGCGGGGCCAGTTCCAGGCCCAGGCAGCGGGCGAACTGGGTGGTGGCGGCTTTCGAGGCGGCGTAGGCGGCCATGCCGGCGCGCGGTGTGGTGGCGGCGTTGGAGCTGACGACGGCGATGGCGCCGGCGCGGCGTTCGCGCAGGCGGCGGGCGACGGCGCGGCAGGCGTGGAAGACGCCGGTGGCGTTGACGTCGAAGCAGCGCGCCCATTGGGCGTCCTCCAGGTCGACGACGTCGCCCATTTCGAGGACGCCGGCGACGCTGGCCAGGCCGTGGAGCGGCCCCAGGGCGGCTTCGGCCTGGGCGACGATGTGTTCGACCCGGACGGCGTCGCGCACGTCCAGGGTGGCGGTCCACAGGCGTGCGTCCAGGTCGGCGCCGCCGGAGGCGGCGTCCGACGCGTGCGTCCGCAGGCGCTGCAGGCCGGCCTCGTCCAGGTCGACGGCGGAGACGCGGGCGCCCCGGGCGAGCAGCTGGCGGGCGACGGCGGCGCCGATGCCGCTGGCGGCGCCGGTGACGAGGATGTGGCGGTCCAGGAAGTCGTCCTGGCGGTGCGCGGCCGGGCCGGCGCGTCCGGTGTCGGGCAGGGCGTTCATGATGCGCGGGTCTCCCGGGTGGCGGATGGCGCGGCGTCCTGCGCCAGGGCCTCGAAGATTTCGTCCAGGGTCAGGCTCACGCCGCAGCGGCGCGCGACGTGGGTGATGGCCATCCGATGGTCTTCCAGGCTGAAGTCGGCGCAGGCGTCGATGGCCAGGAAGGGCTGGACGTCCTGCATGAAGGCTTCCAGCGCGGTGGCCAGGCAGCCGATGTGGGCGTAGACGCCGGTGATGATCAGCTGGTCGCGGCCCTGGGCGCGCAGCCGGTCCCGCAGGTCGGACCGCTGGAAGGCGCTGTAGCGCCATTTGGTCAGCACGGTGTCCTCCGGGCGCGGGCGCAGGGCCGCGACGATGCGCGCCCCGTCCTGGTGCTCCGGCGCGGTCAGGCCCGGCCCCCAGAAGTCGTTCAGCAGCGCCCGGTCGGCCTCGGGCTGCACGGGCGGCTGGGCGGTGTAGAACACGGGAATGCCCAGGTCGTGGCAGCGGTCGCGCAGGTGGACGATGGCAGTGATCAGGTCGGGGATCGGCGCCTGCGTCACGTCGTACTTGCTCAGGAAATAATCCTGCATGTCGTGGATCAGCAGGGCGGCGCGGCGCGCGTCGGGGCGCCAGTCCACGCGGTTGCGCGCGGGCTCGCGGGGCATGGCGTAGGAAGGCAGGGAGGGGATGGTCATGAAACGAGACTCCGGAAAGGGCGGCTGGCGGCCTTAAAGAAGCCCCAGCGCGTCCAGGACGGTGCGCAGCTTGTTGCCGGTTTCCTGGTATTCGAGCGCGGGGACCGAGCCGGGGACGATGCCCGCGCCGGCCGACAGGGTCAGGCGGCGGCCGCTGGCCTGGGCGCAGCGGATGGCGACCGCCCAGGCGCCGTCGCCAGCGGCGTCGCACCAGCCCACGGCGCCTGCGAAGTAGCCGCGTTCGAACGGTTCGAGCGCCGCGATGGCGCGCCGTGCGTCCGCCGTGGGCAGGCCGCAGACGGCGGGGGTGGGGTGCAGGGCGATGGCCAGGTCCAGGGCGCTGATGGCGGGATCGGCCAGCTCGCCTTCGATCGGGGTGCCCAGGTGCCAGAGCCGGGCGGTCGAGGTCAGGCCGGGCCGCGCGGGGACGTCCAGCGTGCGGCACAGCGGCCGCAGCGCGGCCTCGATGGCCTCGACCACGACGGCGTGTTCCAGCAGGTCCTTGGGCGAGTCCAGCAGCGCCTGGGCGACGCGGGCGTCCTCGGCGGCGTCGGGGTGGCGCGCGGCCGTGCCGGCCAGGGGATGCACCCGCACGCGGCGGCCCTCCCGGCGCACCAGCAGTTCCGGGCTGGCGCCCAGGAAATAGTCCTGTCCGTCTTCCGATACGGGCAGCGCGTAGGTGTGGCCGTGCGGGCTGGCCCGCCACAGCCGCGCCAGGACCTCGGGCAGGTCCAGGGGACGCTCCAGTTCCAGTTCCAGGGTGCGCGACAGCACCAGCTTGCGCAGGCCGTCGGCCCGGCCCAGCCGTTCGAGCGCCGCGCTCACGCCGCGTTCGTACCCGGCCTGGTCGGGGTGTTCCCGGCGCTGGAGGATGGCGGCGCCGCGCGCGGGCGGCAGGTCGCGCGGCGCGTTGATGCGCCGCAGCGACCGGGGCACGCGCAGCAGGGCCGGCGCCGGACCGGCGGGATCGTAGGGCAGCAGGCCCAGCAGCAGGGGGCGCGCGGCGCCCGTGCCGGCCCCGGCCGGCGCCGGTGCGTCCGTTTCGGCGCGCAGTTCGGCCGCCTGCGCGAGCAGGCGGGCGGCGCAGGCCCCCACGTCCTCGCGGGGGGCGGCCCGCAGCAGGCAGCCCTGGCCATGGAACCCCAGGCCCTGCGCGGTGAACAGGCTGTCGCCCGGCTGGAAGCCGGCCAGGTCGCCGGCGCGCGGGTCCGGGGGCGTGCGGGCAAGCATGTCCATGATCAGCGGCGGGCCTCGATGCGCACCAGGCGGTCGCCGCGCGGGTCGTCCTTGCTCTTCTTCACCATCACCCAGGCGTTGCCTTGCGGGTCCAGCGCGATGTGGTTCGGGGCGGACCCGGTGTCCACCTGGGCCTGGATCGTGCCGTGTTCGTCCACGACGGTGACGGTGCCCGCGCCGCGGTTGGCGACGTAGGCGAGGCGGTGGACGGGGTCGAAGGCGACGTTCAGTGCGCCGGCCCCGGTCGCCAGGTGCTGCAGGACCCTGCCGTCCCGGGCGTCCAGCACCGTCAGGTCGCCGGTCTTCTGGGCCGCCACGTAGATCCGCTGCGCCTGGCTGTCGACGGCGACGCCGGAGGCGCCCTGGACGCCGGGCACGGCGTAGCGGGCGGCCTGGCGGCCCGTGGCCGTGTCGATGGCGAAGACTTCGGCCGTGTTCAGGCTGACGGTGTACAGGCGCTGGCGGTCGGCGTCCAGCGCCAGGCTCATGGGCTTGGGCGCCTCGCCCGCGCCGGTGAGCGTGATGCCGGGCAGCGGCTGCAGCGTGGCGCTGTCGAACACGTGGATGACGTTGGAGGCGGGCGAGGAGACGTAGGCGCGGTCGTGCGCGGCGTCGACCAGCACGTCGCGCGCGTGCGGCGTCACGTCGTCGGGGAACTGCCTGACCAGGGACAGGTCCGATTGCCGGTAGACGGCGACCGAGCCGCTGCGGGTGTTCGTGGTCCAGATCTGGCTGCGCGCGTCGTCCACCGTCAGGCCGTAGACGGCCTGCACTTGTCCATCCGCGCGGCTGGCCTGCGGGGCCGGGACGATGGAGGCGACGACGCGCAGGCTGGCCGGATCGATGGCGAGCAGGCGCGATTCCTTCACCGGCGGGCGGCCGATGGCCGAGGTCGCGTACAGGCGCTGGGCGCGCGCGCTGTAGGCGCCCTGGTAGACGCCCGGGGGCAGGTCGACGGACTGCGCCGTGACGGACCAGGCCGGCGCGGCGGCGGCCGGGACCGCGGATTGCCGCGCGTCCGGTCCCGTGGCCGCGCAGCCGGCGGCCAGGGCCAGGGCGGCGCCGGCCAGCAGGGCGCGGGCGCCGCGCCGCAGCGCCGGGTGGGAGATGATGTGCGTGTTCATGCGGGTTCCTCGTGTGATCGAAGGGGCGGAAACGGATTCAGGCGGGGGCGGCGACCGGCGCGCCCCGGTCGGCCGTGCGCAGGCAGGCGTCCAGGACAGGCGCGATATGGGCCGTCGCGGCGGCGCCCGGCAGGCCGGCATGGGTGCTGTCCACCGCGTGGCGGGCCAGTGCGCCGACGTGCGGCAGCCACAGGTCCGGGTCCAGGCCGGAGTCGACATGGTCCAGGGCGGCCTGGAAATGCAGCGCCGGGCCGTCGTAGCGCGTGTGCCGGTGGCCGCGCACCAGGCGGTTGGTGTGGCCGACGGTCTCGAAGACCGCGTCCAGCCGCGCGTCGGACAGTTCGCCCAGCGGGTGGCCCTGGGCGCGCAGGAATTCGATGACTCCGGCGCGGCTCAGGCGTTCCGGCGGCAGGGCGTCCGGGTCGGCGCCGGCGATGTGCAGCAGCGCCTTGTACAGGTCCTCGGGGGCGGGCTCCGGTCGGTCCCGCCAGGCTTCGCAGGGATAGGCGTCCAGCAGGGCGACGACGCCCACGGCGCGGCCGCGCGCCTGGAGTTCGGCGGCCACGGCCTGCGCCAGGATGCCGCCCACGGACCAGCCCGCCAGGTGATAGGGGCCTTCGGCCTGCAGCGACAGCACCCGGTCGGCGTAGGCGCGCGCCAGGGCGGCCAGGCTGTCGGCCGGCGGCTGGCCGTCCAGGGCCAGGGCGGACGCCTGCAGGCCGTGGACCGTGCGCGGCGTGGGCAGGGCGCGGGCCAGGGCGCCGTAGCACCAGGACAGGCCGCCGGCCGGATGGATGCAGAACAGCGCCGGGCGCCCGGCGGCCTCGCGCAGGGTGACGACGGGACCGAAACCGGCCTGCGCGGCGCCGGGCGCGCGCGCGCGCCCGTCCTCCAGGTGGGCGGCCAGTCGCGCCACCGTGGGGTACTGGAAGACCGTGCCCAGCGACAGGTCGTGGCCGTCGCGCAGCGCCAGGGCCAGGCGCGCCGCCAGCAGCGAATGTCCGCCCAGGGCGAAGAAATCGTCGTCCGCGCCCGGCGGGTCCGGCAGCCCCAGCACGGCGCGGAAGGCCTTGGCCACCCGGTGTTCGGCGGCGGTGCGCGGGGGGCGGGACGTCTCCGGTCCGGACAGTCCGGGGGCGGGCAGCGCCTTGCGGTCGAGTTTGCCGTTGGCCGTGACCGGCAGCGCCGCCAGCGGCACCCAGGCGGTCGGCACCATGTAGTCCGGCAGGCGCCCGGCCATGTGGGCGGCCAGGGCGTCGCGGTCGAAGGCGCGGCCGGCCTCGGGCACCACGTAGGCCGCCAGCAGCGTCTGGCCGGGCCGGTCCTCGCGGGCCAGCACGGCCGCCTGGGCGACATCCGGGTGCGCGGCCAGCGCGGCCTCGATCTCGCCCAGTTCGATGCGCTGGCCGCGCAGCTTGACCTGGTGGTCCAACCGGCCCAGGTAGACCACCGCGCAGTCCTCGCGCCGCGTGGCCAGGTCGCCGGTGGCGTACAGACGGTCGTCCGGCAGGCCGGCGGGGGCCGGGACGAAGCGTTCGGCCGTCAGGTCGGGCCGGCCCAGGTAGCCGGTCGCCAGCTGGCGGCCGCCCAGGTACAGCTGGCCGGGCGTGCCGGGCGGCACCGGCCGCAGCCGTTCGTCCAGCACGTGCAGCCGGGTGTTCCAGACCGGCCAGCCGATGGGGACGGGCTGGCTGTCGTCGTCCGCGCCGGCCGGCCAGTAGGACACGTCCACGGCGGCCTCGGTCGGGCCGTACAGATTGTGCAGTTCCGCCTGGAACGTGCGGTGGAACCGGTCGCGCAGGGCGGCGGGCAGGGCCTCGCCGCTGCAGAACACCAGGCGGGCGGCCAGTCCGCGCGCTGCGGGCTCGTCCAGCACGGCGGCCAGCATGGACGGCACGAAATGCAGCACGGTGATGCGCCGTTCGCGCACCAGGCGGCACAGCCAGGCCGGATCGCGGTGCGCGTCGGGCGGGGCGACCACCAGGCGGGCGCCGCTCAGGAAGGGCAGGAACAGTTCCCAGACGGACACGTCGAAGGTCGCCGGGGTCTTCTGCAGGATGCGGTCTTCCGGGCCGATGGCGTAGTGCGCGCGCATCCATTCCAGCCGGTTGACGATGGCCGCGTGGGGCACGATCACGCCCTTGGGCGCGCCGGTGGAGCCCGAGGTGTAGATCACGTAGGCGGGGTCCTCGGAGCCGGCGTCGGCGCCCGCGCGGGCCGCGTCGTCCGTTTCGTCCGCCGGCTCCGGGTCGCCCAGCGTGTCCGCCGCCAGCGGGCGGGTGTCCAGCCCCTCGCACAGTGCGCCGGGGCCGATCAGGACGCGGGCGCGGGCGTCGTCCAGGATGCCGCGCAGGCGCGCGGCCGGCTGGCGCGGATCCAGCGGCAGGTAGGCCGCGCCGCTGCGCAGGATCGCCAGCATGCACAGCACGCGCAGCGCCGAGCGCGGCAGGGCCACGGCCGCCAGGGCGCCGGGGCCCGCGCCCAGGGCGCGCAGGCGGCTTGCCGCGCGCGCCGTCCAGGCGTCGATGTCGGCATAGGTCCAGGCGCCGGCTTCGTCCTCCAGGCCGACGTGGCCGGGCTCGGTGCGCAGCCGGTCGCGGATGCGCGACCAGAGCGTGCCGTCGGGCACGGGGTGTCCGGTGCGGTTGGGCGCCAGCGCCCAGCGTTCGTGCTCGTCCGCCGTCAGGGTGGGGACGTCGGCCAGGCGCGGCGCGGCCAGGGCGGCCGCCAGAAAGGCTTCCAGGCGCCGCAGGTGGGCCCGGGCCTGTGCCTCGGTGTACAGGGCGGGATTGGCCTCGATTTCGAGGCGCAGGCCGCCGCCGTCGGGCGCCGCCCGGAAGCCGAGGGTCAGGTCCTCGACCGGACCGGTGCACAGCACGGCCTGCGAGGCGTCCAGGCCGGCGGCCTCGTAGGGGGCGTCGAAGGGCAGGACGTTCAGGATCGGGCCGTGCAGGCGCGGCAGGCCGCCCGGCAGCGCCAGGTCGCGGCGCAGGTGCTCGGCGCGGTAGCGGCCGTGGCGCCGCAGGCCGCGCAGCGACCGGGCGGCGTCCCGCAGCGTGTCGGCCAGCGGGGCGTCCTCGTCCGGGGTCCAGGCCCAGGGCAGTACGTTCATGACGGTCGCCACGGCGCGGGCGCTCCTGCTGCCCAGGCGGCCCATGGCGGGCACGCCCGTCACGCAGGCGGACGGCCCCAGGTGGCGCGCCACGTAGGCGGCGCCCAGGGCGGTGAGGAGGTCGGGCCAGCCGATGTCGGTGGCGGTTTCCAGGGCCTGCAGCGATTCGACCAGCGCGGCGGACGCGTCGAGCTCCATGCGCAGGCAGTCGTGGGCGCTCAGCGCCGACCCGGCGGCCAGGCTGGCGGCGGGCACGTGGCCCGCGCATTGGGCCAGCCAGAATTCGCGGGCCTGCGCGCGCTTCGGATCGGCGCGCCAGGCGCGGTCCTCGTCCCAGACCGGTGCCAGCGGCGCCAGCGGCGGCTCCCGGTCGGCGGTGTCCTCTCCCAGCGCCCGGTACAGGCGGATGGCGCGGCCTTCGATCAGGGCCATGCCGTAGCCGTCGGCGGCCAGGTGGTGCACGCGCTGGTACCACAGCGCCAGGGCCGGGCCGCACAGGAACAGGACCTGGCGCGACAGGGGATCGCGCACGGGATCGACCGGGCGCCGCAGGTCTTTCCGGATCCAGTCGTCCGCCTGTTCTTGCGCCCGCGTTGCCGGCAGGTGGCGCAGGTCGCGGATGTCCAGGCGCGGCGCGCGCGCGGGATCGAGGCGCTGCGCGGGGCCGTCGGGGCGGTCCTCGAAGCGCAGGGACAGGGATTCGGCCTCGGACAGCGCCTGGTTCACGGCCCGCTCGAAGCGCGGCACGTCCAGCGGCCCGCGCAGGACGGTGCGGTGCGCCGGATTGAAGATCGGATTGGCCGGGTCCAGGCGCTGGGCGTACCACAGGCCCTCCTGGGCCTCGGTCAGCGGCGCCCAGGCGGAATCGGCGGCGGGTGTGTTCATGCCCCCGCCTGGCCGCGCGCCACGATCGCCCACCAGTGCGCCAGCGTGGCGTCGGCGGCCAGATCGGCGAATTCCAGCCGCGCGCCGGCCTCGCGCCATTGCGCGGCGAGCTTCATCAGGCGCATGGAATCCAGGCCCAGGTCCATCAGGTTGTCGTCGTCCAGGATGTCTTCGGGCGATTCGTGCAGCATGCGCGCGATGTCGGCGCGCATGGATTCGAGGCTGAGGGTGCTCATGTCGGTGCTTCGTATCGATGAAAGGTCGGGCGGCGGGCCTACTGCGCGGCGCGTTCCTGTTCCAGCAACTGCGCGCGCAGCTGGGCGCGCAGGGCCTTGCGGCTGATCTTCAGGGCGGCGGTGGACGCGAATGCGTCCACGAACACGATCTGGTCGGGGACCTTGAAGTCGGCGATGCCGCGCGCGCGGATCCAGCGCTTCAGTTCGGCCGGGCGCGGCCGTTCGCCCTTGGGGATGACGAAGGCGCAGCTGCGCTCGCCCAGGAATTCGTCGGGCACCGACACCACGGCGGCGTCGAAGACCTGCGGGTGCGACAGCAGGTGGTCCTCGATTTCCTCGGCCGAGATCTTTTCCCCGGCGCGGTTGATGTGGTCGCCCGCGCGGCCCTGGACCTCCAGGTAGCCTTCGGGCGTCATGCGCACCACGTCGCCGGTGCGGTAGTAGCCGTCCTCGGTGAAGGAGCGCGCGTTGGCCGACGGGTTGTCGTGATAGGCGCGGATCGTGTAGGGGCCGCGCGTCAGCAGGTGGCCCGCCTGCCCCGGCTCGACCGGCCGACCCTCGTCGTCGAGGATCAGGATCTCGTCGTCCGGGCTGATGGGGCGGCCCTGGGTGTGGATGATCAGTTCGTCCGGATCGTCCAGGCGGGTGTAGTTCACCAGCCCTTCGGCCATGCCGAAGACCTGCTGCAGCGTGGCGCCCAGCGTCGGGCGCACGCGGCGGGCGATCTCGGCCGAAAGCTTGGCGCCGCCCACCTGAATGGCGCGCAGGCTGCCCAGGTCGCGCCCCGAGGTGGGCGCGCGGTCCAGCCATTGCAGCAGCAGCGGCGGCACCAGGCTGGTGACCGTGACGCGTTCGCGCTCGACCAGGGCGAAGCACGATTCCGGGTCGGGCGAGGGGGCGAGCACCACGCGGCCGCCCGCGTACAGCGTGCCCAGGAAGCCGGGCGAGCTCATCGGGAAGTTGTGCGCGATCGGCAGCGCGCCCAGGAACACGGAGTCCGCGTCCAGCCCGCAGATGCGGGCGGATTCGCGCAGGGTGTAGATGTAGTCGTCGTGCGTGCGCGGGATCAGCTTGGACAGCCCCGTGCTGCCGCCGGAGATCTGCAGGAAGGCCACGTCCGACCCCCGCGAGACGCTGGCCGGGACGGCGGCGCCGTCCGTGGCGTAGAGCGCGTCCAGGCGCGGGAACGGATCGGCCGGGGCGGATGCGTCTTGCGCCGCGGCACCGGCGGGCGCCGCGATCCAGACGTGTGCGACGCGCGGCTGGCGGTCCTGGAGTTCGCGCGCCAGCGCCGTGTAGTCGAAGCCGGCGTGCGCGGCGGCGGCCACGTAGGCGCGCGCGCCCGATCCCCGGGCGAAGTGCTCGATTTCCGTGATGCGGTGCGCGGGCAGGGCGTAGACCGGGATCAGGCCGGCGCGGAACAGCCCCATCACCACGGCGATGAAGTCGGGAATGTTGGGCAGGTGCACCAGCACGCGGTCGCCCTGTCGCAGGCCGGCGCCCAGGAATCCGGCCGCCAGGGCGCTGGCGCGGCGGTCCAGTTCGGCGTAGGTCCAGCGCTGGTCGCCGCCGACCACGGCCAGGCGGTCCGGATGGGCCGTGGCGCGTTCGCGCAGCCAGGCGCCGAAGGTCTCGTCGCGCCAATGGCCGGCCGCCCGGTAGCGGGCGGCGAATGCGTCGGGCCAGGCCTGGATGGGGCGGGGCGGTTCGGCGGAGGCGGGGGCGGTGGGAGTGGGTGCCGTCATGGTTCAGGCGTCAACAATCTGAGCATGATAATGAGAATGATTATAGTCTATGAAAATACGGGGTCCAGCCTGCGGATTCAGCTTGCGGTCAGCTTTCCAGGACGGCTCCCCGGTCCGATCCGCCGATCCAGTCGGACAGCGCCAGCGTCTTCAGCGGCCAGTCGTCCGGGGGCGGCGCCGTTCCCTGCAGGCACAGGGCGGCGCAGTGCGCCGGGGATGTCCACAGCAGGCGCACCCACAGGCCTTCGACCTCGGGCCTGCCCGAGACCGGCGTCCAGTCCCCGTCCACGGCGTCCGTCAGCCGCAGCGTCCCGGGCTCGGCCGCCAGCCCCAGGCCGCAGGCCTTGAGGACGGCCTCGCGGCGGACCCACTGGGCGCAGAACGCCCGGGGATCGGGCGCGGCTTCGGACCCGCCCGGGGCCGGGGCTGGAAGCGGCAGGCCGGTGACCTGACGCCACAGGTCCGCGTCCACGCGCTCCGGGCAATGTTCCACGTCCACGCCCAGCGTCCCGGGGCCGACGCCGACCAGGACGAGGTCGCCGCTGTGCGCGATGTTGAAGTGCCAGGCGGGGCGTGGTCCGGACGGCGCGCCGGGATCGCCGCACGCGAGCATCGGCTTGCCGCCCGGCCCCGCGCCCAGGAGGATCGCGTCGGGCGCCAGGCCCAGGCGCCGGCCCAGCAGCCGGCGGGCCAGGGCGCGGCCGACCAGGCTGCGCAGGCGGTCGTCGGGGCGCCGCAGGCGGGCGATCCAGCGCCATTCGGCCTCGGGCAGGTCCCGGCGCAGGCGCGCGGCCCCGGCTTCGTCCGGCAGGCCCCGGGACAGGATCAGCCGGTGCGGGGCGGCGGCGTTCGGGGCGGGCATGGCGTCGGCGCGGGCGGCTGGCGGGTCTTCAGGCGGCGGCGAGCGCCATCGCCCGCAGCGCGCCGGCCCGCAGCGCATCGCCGTGCTGGACGCCATCCAGGCGTTCCAGCTCGCATGCCAGCCAGGGAATGTCCGACAGCCGGCGGCGCAGCGCTTCCAGCCGGGGCAGGGTCGGGATGCCGTCGGCCGGACGGCGCGGGTTCGCGGGATCGGGAGGGCGGGGATACCAGCGCTCGTCCGTGCCGGCCATGAGCGTCAGCCGGGGCGATGCCGCGCCGGCGGTGTCCGGACCGGACGGCAGCGCGCGCGGCAGCCCGTCGAGCAGCGCCTCGATCCTGCCGTCGCGCCACCAGAGCGAGGGGCTGGCGCAGATCGTGCGGGCGAATCGTCCGGGGTGGCGGGCCAGCGCGTAGAGCGCGCACAGGCCGCCGTAGGAATGGCCGTACAGGCTCAGGCGGGCCGGGTCCAGGGGCGCCTGGGCGCCCGCCCAGGCCAGCATGGGGCCCAGCAGCGTGTCCAGGAATGCATCCGCGCCGCCGCACTGCCATTCGGGCCGGCGCGGATCGGGCCAGCGGCCGCCGTCCGGCGCCGGCGGCGTGAAATCCAGCGCGCGCCGCGCCAGGGCCTGAAGAGCGGCCGGGGCCGATCCGCCCTGCCTGGCCAGCCGGGGCGGAAATGGCCCGCGCATGCCGCCGTGGCCCGGGATCAGCACGGCGCAGGCCGCGCCGCCCTCGGGCGGCGGGTCCAGGGGCCAGACCCAGTCCCCGTCCAGCAGGACCAGCAGCGGCCAGCCGTCCCGGGGCGGCGCGCCGTCCGGGACGTGCAGGCGCAGGCGGCGCGCATCGGGCGTGCCGGCCGCCAGCGCGGTTTCCCGCAGGCTCATCGGGCGGGCTCGGCCCCGGGCTTCAGGTCCACCAGATAGGTGCCTTCCAGGGGGACGGCCAGGAACCGCTCGTTGATCTCGCGCAGCGTCGCGGCCGGGTCCACGTCGGCGAACCGGTCCGGGTGGATCCAGTGGGCCAGGGCCTCGATGAACACCACGTGCAGCGGCGAATCGTTGAAGGCGTGCCAGATGCCGTGGCTGTTGCCCGAGCGCACCGCCGGCAGCGCGCCCAGCCGGTTGGACTCGATCAGGCGTTCCAGGCTGGCGCGGGCGTCGGCCTCGCTCACGCCGGCGCCGATCGCCAGGCCCGTGCCCTTTTGCGAGCCGGTGCCCGTGGCGACGTAGACCTGGGGCGCGCGCGCGTTGATGTATTCGAAGTTCAGCTTGCCCGTGGCGCTTTTCAGCACGTCGGCGCCGATGTTGTGGCCGCCCGCGTACGTGATCATCTCGTTGAAGGTGCCCGTGCCCGGCGAGCTGCAGCAATCCATGGCGCCCGCGTGCGCGTGGACGAAGACCGGCGGCCGCCGGTCCGCGGGCAGGTCCGCCAGCCGCTCGGCGACGGCGCGCATGTGCCGCTGGTAGAAGGCGATGAAGGCTTCGGTGCGTTCCGGCTGGCCGATGGCCTGGCCCAGGGCGCGCAGGCTGGGCACGGTGTTCTCCATCGGCCGGATGAAGAAGTCGATCACGATCACCGGCACCCCGGCGGCCTCCAGCCGGCCCACCAGCGGCGATTCGCCGGCCGGCTGGCCGGGCCTCAGGCCGGCGAACGTGGCGGTCATGACCACCAGGTCGGGGCGCAGCGCCAGCGTGCGCTCCACCGAGAACGAATCCGGCGTGTGACGCCCCACGACCGGCACCTGCGCCAGGGCGGGGAAGCGCTTCAGGGCGGCCTGGTAGTCCGGCGCGAACGAGGTCCGCAGTTCGTCGGACCAGCCCGCCAGCAGGGCGGCCGGGTCCGGCGCCAGCAGGGACAGCACCTGGAAGTGCCTGGCCTGCGCCAGCACGACGCGGTGCGCGGGCGCGGGCAGCGTGACCTGGCGGCCCAGGATGTCGGTGACCTGGATGGGGGCGGCCGTCGCGGCGCCGGCCAGGCAGGCCAGGGCCAGCGGCAGGACGCGCAGGAAATTCAGGAAGGAGGACATGGTCTGGTTTCTCATGAGGCCGGAGAGGAGGCCGGGGCGCAGAGCCCGTCGATCAGCACGTGGGACAGTCCGCGCGAGCAGGTCTCCACCCGGGCGTCGACCTGGTAGACGTCGGCCAGGGACTCGGCCGTGACGACCTGGTCCGGCCGGCCGTGGCCGACCAGTTCCCCCTCGCGGATCAGCAGGGCCTCGTCGCTGCGCTGCAGGGCGATGTTCAGGTCGTGCAGCACGATCAGCGTGGTCAGGCCGTGCTCGCGGGTTTCCTGGGCCAGCAGGTCCATCACGTGGCACTGGTAGTTCAGGTCCAGGGCCGACAGGGGTTCGTCCAGCAGCAGCAGGCGCGGCGTGCGGATCAGCGCCTGGGCCAGTCCCACCAGCTGCTTCTGGCCGCCGGACAGCTGGTCCAGGTAGTGCATGGCCAGGTGCTCGATGCCCAGGCGCCCGAGCACGTCCAGGATGCGCTGCGGGCTCGCGTCCTGGGCATGCGGGTCCAGGTCCGAGGCGCGCGCGGCCACCATCACGGACTCGAAGACCCGCAGGTGCACGGCTGCCGGCAGGGATTGCGGCAGGTAGACCACGCGCTGCGCGCGGCGTTCGAACGACAGCCCGGTCAGGTCCTGGCCGTCCAGCACCACCTGGCCGCGAGTGACCTTCAGCAGGCCGGCCAGGGCCTTGAGCAGCGTGGACTTGCCGCTGCCGTTGGGGCCCAGCAGCGACACCACCCGGCCGGGCAGCAGCGGCCCGGCGGACAGGTCGCGGATGATGGGGCGGCGGCCGTAGGCGACCGACAGGTCCTGGATCTGCAGCATGGTTATTTCCGCATGGCTACTTCATCTGGCGGCGCAGCACCACCGCCAGGAAGAACGGCACCCCGACCAGCGAGGTGACGATGCCCACCGGCACGATGATGCCGGGCACGATGTTCTTGGAGGCGATCGAGGCCAGCGACAGGATCGTCCCGCCCACCAGGGCGCTGCCCGGCAGGTAGAAGCGATGGTCCTCGCCGAACAGGCGGCGCGCGATGTGGGGGGCGATCAGTCCGACGAAGCCGATGGTGCCGACGAAGGATACGGCCAGCGCGGCCAGCACGCTGATGCGCACCAGCGCCGTCAGCCGCAGGCGCGGCACGTCGATGCCGAAGCTCGCGGCGCGGTCCTCGCCCAGGCGCAGCGCGGTCAGCTTCCAGGTGTCGCGCAGCGACAGCGGCAGCAGTACGGCGAAGACCAGCAGCAGGATGCCGACCTTGGGCCAGGACGAGCGCGCCAGGCTGCCCATGGTCCAGAACACCAGGCCCTGCAGCGCCTCGGCGCTGGCGACGAACTGCACCAGCGACACCGCCGCGTTGAAGGAGAACACCAGCGCGATGCCGAACAGCACCAGCCCGGACGTGCTCATCGAGCCCCAGCGCGCCACCGCGTCCAGCAGCAGCGCCGAGATCAGCGCGAAGACGAAGGCGTTGGCGGCGATCGTCCAGGATTGCGGCACGCCCGGCAGCGACAGGCCCAGCACGATGGCCAGCGACGCCCCGAACGCGGCCGCCGAGGAGATCCCCAGCGTGAAGGGGCTGGCCAGCGGATTGTTCAGGATGGTCTGCATTTCCCCGCCCGCCAGGCCCAGGGACAGGCCCACCGCCACCGCCATCAGGGCGTAGGGCAGGCGGATGTCCCAGACGATGACGCGGGTGGTCGGATCGGCCAGGTCGGGGTGGAACAGCGCGTGGCTCAGGTCCGCCCAGCCCAGGCCGGACGGCCCCAGCATGAAGTCCGCCAGGATCGAGGCCAGGATGACGACCGACAGCAGCGCGACCAGCAGCCATCGGCGGCGCAGCATGCGCCGGTAGTCCATCAGAACCGGGGCGGAAGTCGTCAGCGTGGCGTCCATGCGGAAAAGGCGGCGGTCCGCCGCGCGGGGCGGCGGGCGCGGAACCTGGAGTGGCGGATGAATGAGTGTATAGAATGAGAACCGTTTACGGCTCCGTCAGTATAGTGGAACATGACCTCGCTTGCCTTCGATCCGACCCTGGAGGACGGCCGCGCCTGCGCCGTGCGCGTCGCCGTGCCGCCCGGCCTCATGCCGGCGGACGGCTGGCCCGTGGCCTATGTGCTGGATCTCAAGCAGTTCGAGTCGATGCGCGCCGACCCGGCGGGCCTGCCCGGCCTGCTGGTCGGCCTGGGGCCGGGCGTGCCCGAGGACCGTCGCTGGGACTATGTGCCGGCGGGCGGGGGCGGACCCTGGCGTGGCGCCGATGGCGCCGATGGCGCCGGCGGCGCCCCGCCGGGCATGCGATCGGGCGCCGCCCGCTGGCTGCGCGTCCTGGACCGCGTGCGCGCACGGATCGCCGGCGACTGGCGCCTGGACCCGCGCCGCCAGGTCCTGTGCGGCCATTCCCTGGGCGCCCTGTTCGCCCTGTACGTCCTGACTCACCGGCCGCATGCCTTCGACGGCTATGTGCTGTCCAGTCCTTCGGTCTGGTGGGGCGGACGCTACGCCGGCCGCCTGTTGCGCCGCCGCCGTCCGTGGCTGTGCCGCCAGGGCGTGCCGGCGCTCGGCGTCCGGCTGACCGTGGGGGAATACGAGCAGGGCCTGGCGCCCGATGAATGCGGTCCCGGCATCGACGCGGCGGAACGGGCGCGCCGCCTGGCCATGCGCCGGGCGCGCGCCATGGTGGACGGCATGCGGGCTCTGGCCGGGGAACTGGCCCTGTGCCCCGGCCTGCGCCTGGACAGCGCCGTGCTGCCCGGCCATACCCACCGGACCGCGCCGCTGGACGCCCTGATGCCGGGCTGGCGCTGGCTGCTGGCGGAAAACGGCACCTAGGCCGGCGGCCCACCGACCCGGTCGGGGGTGCGTGACGGGGCGGCGAACGCCCGCCGTTCAGATCCCGCCGTTCAGCGCGGGCCCGCCTTGCCCGCCATGCGCAGGATGTCGTCCAGCGCATTGCCGTCGCCGTTGGCGTCGAGCAGGCTGTTCAGGCCGCCGAGCAGGCCGCCCGGGGACTGCGCGCCGCCCTGGCCCTGGCCGCCGAGCCCGCCCAGCAGGCCTCCCAGCAGCCCGCCCATCGGCGAGGCCGGGGCCGCCTGGCCGCCGCCGTTCGTGCGGGACATGAACCCCGCCGCCAGCGCCGCCAGCAAGGGCAGCATCTGCTTCAGCAGCGCGGGGTCCAGTCCGCTGTTCGCGGCCGCATGCTGGGCCACCGTGCGGCTGACGTCCTTCGAGCCGAATATCTGGCCCAGCACGTCATTGCCCCGGTCCGTGTCGCCCGGCCCCAGGTCGCCGGCCGTGCGCGGCAGGTCCGCGCCGCCCAGCTGGGACAGCAGCGTGTCGAGTCCGCCGGCGCCTTGCGCCTGCTTTTGAAAGCCGCCCAGCACGGCCGGCAGCAGCGCCTCGGCGCCGCTGGCCGCCTGCGTTTCCGTGATGCCCAGCTGGCGGGCGATGGGCGCCAGTCCGCCCGCCAGGGCGAGGATGTCCGTGATTTGCATGATGTGGCTCCGCGCCGGCCGGGCGGGCGTGCCGCGCCGCCGGGCCGGTCTTGGGATTGGGATGGATCAGTCCAGCAGATCGGCCGGCACGTTGCCGCCGTTTTCCGCCAGGCGGGCCAGCACGGCCTTGTGCAGCCACATGTTCATCTGGGCCGAGTCGCCCATCTTGTCCGCCGGGCAGCCCAGTTCGGTGGCCAGTTCCTTGCGCGCGCCCAGGCTGCTGTCCATGTCCAGCAGCTTCATCAGGTCGACGATGGACGTCTTCCAGTTCAGTTTCTGGGGATTTGCGGCGGCCTTTTGTTCCAGCTGGCCCACCACGTCCACCACGGAGATCGCCTGGCTGGCGGGTGCGCCCGCGGGGGCGGCCGCGGCGCTTGCGGCGGCGGACGCGTCGGGCGCCGGCGCGGCCTGCGCGCCGCCGAAGCCCAGTTTTTCGAGAATGGTGCTGAACAGACCCATGGCGATCTCCTTGAGGTTTCGATGAATGAAGGTCAAGGAATTTGACCATCTCCGGCGCGGGGCGGGGAAATCCTTGACATTGTTTGACGCGCCGGCCCGGCGCGCCGCCGCGAATGCTATAGTATTCAATTAATATTCATTCTCATTCGCATCCGCCGGAATACGGCGGATCCTTGCCGGATGTCCGGGGGCCGGCATGACATGGAATCCACCGAGCCGGGGACGGGCGGCCTGGTCGCCAGCCTGACCCATCACTACGACGACCTGGTCGGATACGTCGGCCGCCGCTTCGGCGACGCCGACTTCGCGCGCGACGTGGTGCACGAGGTCTGCGCCGACCTGCTGGACCGGCCCGAGCCCGCCGGGGTGCGCGAGCCGCTGGCCTTCCTGCGCCGCGTGCTGCGCAACCGCGCGATCGACCGGCGCCGGGGGGATGCCGTGCGCGCCCGCCTGGCCGAGACGCTGGCGGGCCGCGCGGTCCGGGCGGACCAGGAAGACGCCGCCACCCGCCTGCGCGGGATGCAGGCGACGGAGGCGCTCGCCGCCGTGATCCTCGCCCTGCCCGACCGCGCGCGCCAGGTCTTCATCCTGCATCGCCTGTACGACATGCCCCAGACCGCGATCGCCGGCGAACTGGGCCTGTCCCTCAATGCCGTCGCCAAGCATTACGCGGCGGCGGTCCGGCGCATCCGCGAGCGGTGGGTCCCCTGATGAGCGACCCACGGACTCCCCGTCCCGCCGAACGCCCGTCGCGGACGGACGCCGCGCCCGCCGATCCCTTCATGCCGTTCGAGGACGCCTTGCGGGCCTGCCTGCCCTCGCGCGAGGAGATCCTGCGCGAGGGCAAGGCGCAGACGGCGCGGCGCCGGATGCGGCGGCGCCAGGGCGTGGCGGCGGCCTGCGTGGCGCTGTGCGCGGGGCTGTGGGCCTGGAACCCGGTGCTGAAGGAACGCACCGTGGTCGTGGCGGCGGGGGTGCCCCGCGCCTGGACGGCGCATGATGGCACGGTGGTCGCGCTCGACAGCCGCTCGTCCCTGACGATGCAATTGCGGCTGCGGTCCCGCGACCTGTATCTGAACGCCGGCCAGGCCGTGCTGGACGTGGCCTCGAACTGGCGGCCGCTGCGCGTGCACGTGGGCGACACGGTCATCCGCGACATCGGCACCGTTTTCCGCGTGCGGCGCCAGGGTGACGCCGCCCAGGTGGCCGTACTGGAGGGCCGGGTCGAAGTCTCGGGGCCGTCCGGCCGGGCGGAACTGGACGCGGGGCAGGCGCTGGATCTCGGGACGCTGCGTCCGCTGCCCGCCAGCGTGGCCGGGCTGGAGCGCGAGACCGCCTGGCGCGAAGGCCGCCTGCGGTTCGACGGCACGCCCCTGTCCGAGGTGCTGGCGCTGCTGAGCCATTACCGCGCCGCGCCCGTCCGCTGGGCGGGCGCGCCGGTCGCCGGGCCGGAGCCGCGCCTGTCGGGCGAATACCGCATCCGGGACGTCGAGTCGCTCATCGACAGCCTGCCCGCCATCCTGCCCCTGCGGATCGAACGCCGTCCGGACGGCGCCGTCCTGGTTTCGGCCCGATAAATCGTAAGAATTCGTGACGCGATGTCCATGTCGGACATCGCCGGATCGTCATTGCTCCTGATTTGATCAATTCTCAATCTCATTATTGACACAGGGAGCGAAGACAATGGCGAATTCCAGGAGACCCCGGCGTGGGGCCGCGACGGTGCTGTCCGTGGCCTTGGCGGCGGGCGGCCTGGCCTGCGGCCAGGCCACTGTCTGGGCCCAGACAGCCGTGATCGCGCTGGACCTGCCCGCCCAGCCGCTGGACCAGTCCCTCAATGCGCTGGCCGCGCGCACCGGCCTGCAGGTGATCTTCCCGACCGCGCTGGCCGAAGGCCGCCGGGCGCCGGCCCTGCGGGGGAACTATTCCGCCCCGCAGGCCCTGGACCAACTGCTGCGGGGCTCCGGGCTGGAAGCCCGGATGACCGGGCCGAACCGCTACACGGTCGTGCGCCGGGGCGAGGATGCGGGCGGCGACGCGCGGGTGCTGCAGCCGGTCGTCGTGCGCGGCGCGCTGGATCCGACCACGGAAGGCACCGGATCCTACGCCGCGCAGGCCAGCAACACCTCCACGCGCCTGAGCCTGTCGGTGCGCGAGACTCCGCAATCGGTCAGCGTCATCACGCGCCAGCGGATGGACGACCAGGGCCTGACGCAACTGGCCGATGTAGTGGACAACACGCCGGGCCTGACGATGAAATCCGGCGGCAACCGGGGCGGGGATTCCAGTCCGATCTACGCGCGCGGTTTCGAAGTGCAGAATTATCAGGTCGACGGGGTCAATCTGATCAACAGCGGCTACAGCGGTATCTTCCAGACCGCCGACATGGCGCCCTACGACCGGGTCGAGGTGATCCGGGGCGCCAACGGCCTGATGAGCGGCGTGGGCGCGCCCGGCGCGACCATCAACCTGATCCGCAAGCGCCCCACGCGCGAGTTCCAGGCGCGCGCCAGCGTCGAGGCCGGCTCCTGGGACCTGTACCGGACCGAGGCGGATGTGTCCGCGCCCTTGAACGAGGCGGGCACCGTGCGTGGCCGGCTGGTCGCCGCCTGGCAGAAGAACGGCTCCTGGATCGAGCGCCTGCAGGAGCGCGGCAAGACTCTGTATGGCATCGTCGAGGCCGATCTGGGGCCGAACACCCTGGCCACCCTGGGCTTCCTGTACCAGAACCAGGACGCCACCGGCCATGCACGGCTCGGGCTGCCGATGTTCTATACCGACGGCGGGCGCGTGGACTGGGACCGTTCCAAATCCGCCGCCGCCAGTTGGGCCTATTCCCGGCGCCATACCCAGACCTGGTTCGCCTCGCTGGAGCATCGTTTCGAGGGCGGCTGGAAGGTCAAGGGCACGCTGGAACGCAGCTCCTATCGCTACGACGAACTGACCGCATCTGGTTATGCCACGAGCGGCACGGTCGATCGCGCCACTGGCGCGGGGACCAGGATCCACGTGGGCCGCTGGGCGGGCAAGCCGGTGCAGCATTCCCTGGACGTGTATGCCACGGGCCCCTTCACCCTGCTGGGCCGGGAGCATGAGCTGGTCGTCGGCGCCACGGTATCCCGCATGCGGGACGAGTCCTCGCCCTACCAGTCTCCGGACGGCGCGGGCTGGTTCATGCCGGCGATCGACGATATCTACACCTGGAACGGCCAGACGCCGGCCGAACCCTTCAATCCCGCGATCGGAGATTCCGTCAACCGCGAGAACCTGACCAGCGCCTATGCCACCGCGCGCTTCAAGCCCACCGACCGCCTGTCGCTGATCATCGGCGGCCGCATCACCAGTTGGGAGAACATCAAGGACACGCATTACTACGATGGCAGCGCGACGCATCTGGACCGCCACGAGTCGGACCAGCTCACGCCCTACGCGGGCATCGTCTACGACCTGAGCGACGAGTGGTCCGTCTACGCCAGCTACACGGACATCTTCAAGCCCCAGAACAATCAGGACCCCAGCGGAAATTACCTGGACCCCCTGCTGGGCCGCAGCTACGAGGTCGGCGCCAAGGGCGAGTTGCTGGACGGCGGGCTGAACGTGTCGGCGGCCCTGTTCCGCGTGCAGCAGGACAATTTCGCCGTGGCCCTGCCGGGCGTCATGACGCCCACCGGCGGCCAGGCCTACGAGGCCGTTTCCGGCACCACCACCCGGGGCATCGACCTGGAGGCGTCCGGCGAAGTGCTGCCGAACTGGCAGGTGGCCGCCAGCTTCACCCGCGCGCTGTCCCAGGACCGCAAGGGCGCGCCCCTGAACACGAACGTGCCGCAGAACACCGCCAAGCTGTTCACCAGCTACCGCTGGCCCGGCATCGGCCACGGCCTGACGGTGGGCGGCGGCGTGCGCTGGCAGAGCCGCGCCTACACCAAGGTTTCCGGCAAGAACGTCCAGCAGGACGCCTACGCCGTGGTGGACCTGATGGCGCGCTACCAGATCAGCCGCGACGTTTCCGCCCGTCTGAACGTCTACAACGTGTTCGACAAGTACTACCACCCCGATCCGGGCTCGACCTACTACGGCGCCCCGCGCGCGTTCCGGCTCGGCCTGGACATGCGCTTCTGAGGCCCCGGCCGCCGATCGACATCCTGCAAGGAATCCGCATCATGCACATCCCCTCCATCCGCTTCCCTCGCATCGCCGCCGGCCGCGCGCCGGCCCGCCTGGGCATGCTCGCCCTGTGCGCCGCGCTGGCCGCGTGCGCCGCCCCCGGCGGGCAGCCGGGCAAGACCGGTCCGGACGCGCAGGCGCAAGCCCAGGTCCCGGCGCGGCAGGCCGTGCTGCGCCGCGACCTCGCCCCCGGGCTCTACGAACTGGTGGTGGCCGACGGCGACGTGTTCGTGGCGTCCTCGGGCAAGAGCTTCAAGGCCGACGAGGGCGGCGCGATCTACCGGCTGGACCCGGACACCCTGGAAACCAAGGCCGTCATCCAGACCGAGCGCAAGCCCTATGGCCTGGCCTATGACGCGCGCACGGACACGCTGTACGCCGGCAACACCCTGAACGGCATCGTGCAGGCCATCGACCTGAAGGCCGGCAAGGCGGCGAATTACCGGCTCGGCCAGGCCAAGGCCAAGGGCGGCTTCGAGCACGTTCGCCAGATCGTGCTGGACGAGGCGCGCGGCCGCATGTTCGTCACCAATCCCGACACGGCGGGCAAGGTCTGGATCGTGGACCTGAAGCGCGGCGCCCTCCTGCACACGCTGTCCGGCCTGCGCAAATGGCCCGCCGGCGCGGCCTACGACCCCGCCGCGAACCGCCTGTACGTCGGACAGGGCGGGGACTACGGCGTGACCGTCATCGACCCGGACAGCGGCAAGATCCTGCGCCGCTTCGCCCTGGACGGCGCCGAACCCTTCCTGGTGAACGTCGCGCTGGACGATACCGGTGCGCGCCTGTTCGGCGCCGATGCCAACAGCGGCCGCCTGGTCGTCTTCGACACCGCGACCGGTCGCGTCCTGGCGGCCGTCCCCGTGGGCGAGAGCGCGCTGGACGTGCTCTACAACCCGGTCCGCGACGAGATCTACGTGAGCAACCGGGGCGCCTCGCGCGCGCATCCCATGGGCACCGGCGCGATCACGGTGATCGACGGCACGACCTATGCCGTGAAGGCTCGCCACGACCTGCCGGCCCATCCGAACAGCCTGGCCCTGTCGGCCGACGGCGAGGTCCTGTTCGCCACGATCAAGGGACCGCACGACGACAAGCACCCCGCCTACCGGGCCGACGGCATGGAAAGCGTCGTGCGCATCGACCTGCGCGGATGAGCGGCGCGACGGTCGTGGCGGCGTCCGGCGGCGCCCGCCGCTGGCGCGCGCGCGCCGGCTGGATCCTGCTGGCCCTGGCGGCGGCCGCCACGGCCGTCTGGGCCGCGCGTCCGGCGCCGCCCGCGTACGAGGTGGCGCGCGTCGAACGCGGCCAGGTGCGCGCCACCGTCCACGCGCTGGGCACCCTGCGGCCCCGGCACTACGTGGACGTGGGCGCGCAGGTGTCCGGGCAGATCCAGAAGATCCACGTCCAGCCGGGCGACACGGTCGGCCCGGGTCAGTTGCTGGTGGAGATCGACGCGTCCGTGCAGCAGGCGACCGTGGACGCGGGCCGCGCCTCGCTGGATGCCCTGCGCGCCCAGCTGGACGAAGCCCGGGCCGCCGCGGCCCTGGCCCGCGCGGACGCCGGGCGCCACCAGCGCCTGCTGCGGGCTGGCGCCACGCCCGCCCAGCAGGCCGACGCCGCGCGGGCCGGCCTGCTGGCCGCCGAGGCGGTCGTGCGGCGCATCGAGGCCGACATCCGCCGCACCCGGGCCTCGCTGCAGGGCGACGAAGCCTTGCTGGGCTACAGCCGGATCTACGCGCCGATCGCCGGCACGGTCGTGTCGCTGGAGGCGCGGCCCGGCCAGACCCTGAACGCGACCTACCAGACGCCCAACCTGCTGCGCATCGCGGACCTGTCGGCCATGACCGTGTGGACGCAGGTGTCGGAGGCCGACGTCCCGCGCCTGCGCGTCGGCATGGAGGCCGTCTTCACGACCCTGGCGCAGGACGGGCGGCAATGGCGCGGCACGGTCCGGCAGGTGCTGCCCATGCCGCAGCCCGAGCCGGCCGAGTCCGGCGGCGGCGCCGCGACGCCGCCCGCCGCCGGCGCCAAGGCCGTGTTCTACACCGTGCTGTTCGACGTGCCCAATCCCGACCGTGCCCTGCTGCCCCGGATGAGCGCGCAGGTGGCCTTCGTCACGCGCCAGGTCGAGGACGCGGTGCTGGCGCCCCTGGCGGCGCTGCGTCCGGCGGGGGACGGGGCGGGGGCCGGCCTGGACCGGGCCGCCGACGCCGCCCGGACCTACCGGGTCCGGGTCCTGGAAAACGGCCGCGCGGTCCAGCGGACCGTCCGGATCGGCGCGCGCGACCGCCGCGCGGCGGAAGTCCTGGAAGGCCTGGCCGAAGGCGAACTCCTGATCCTGGGCGATCGCGCGGCGGACGGCGGCATGCCCCGCTTCGTGCTGTGAGCGCCCTGATCCGGCTCGAGGGCGTCGGCCGGTCCTATGGCGGCGCCGCGGGCGCGCCGGCCGCCCGGGCGCTGAGCGACGTGTCGCTGTCCATCCGCGAAGGCGAATACGTCGCCATCGTCGGCGCCTCCGGCTCCGGGAAATCCACGCTGATGCACATCCTGGGCTGCCTGGACCGGCCCGACAGCGGGACCTACCGCTTCGAGGGCCGCGACGTCGCGGCCCTGCCGGCCGACGAGCGGGCCCGGCTGCGCCGGGAAGCCTTCGGTTTCGTGTTCCAGGGCTACCACCTGATCCCGACCGACAGCGCGCTGGAAAACGCCGCGCTGCCGGCCCTCTATGCGGGCGAAGACCGCGCGGCGCGCGAGCGGCGCGCCGCCGGGCTGCTGGAACGCCTGGGCATGGGCGGGCGGCTGGGGCACCGGCCGGCCCAGCTGTCCGGCGGGCAGCAGCAGCGCGTATCGATCGCGCGGGCATTGGCCAACGGCGGCCGCGTCATCCTGGCCGACGAGCCGACGGGCGCCCTGGACTCGCGCAGCGGCGCCGAGGTCATGGCCCTGTTCGACGAGCTGTCCGCCCGGGGCCACACGATCATCCTCATCACCCACGATCCGCAAGTGGCCGCCCGCGCCCGGCGCGTCATCGAGATCCGCGACGGCCGCCTGGTCGCCGACCGGCCCGGCGCGGGAGCTGCCGCATCGCCCGCTGCGCCGGAGGCGGCGTCCGCATCGGCCTCCGCGTGCGTGCCCTCGTCGGCATCGGCGGCGGCCGGCACCTCTCCCCGCGCCGGGACACGTCCTGCGGACGTACGGGGCAGGGACGTGGAGGGCGAGCGGCTCCGCCCCGGCCACGCTCCCGCCGCTTCCGCCCTGGCGGAGGCCTGGCGCGCCGCCTGGCGGGCCATGGCGCTCAATCGCGTGCGCACGGCCCTGACCCTGCTGGGCATCGTGGCCGGCGTCGCCTCGGTCATCGTCATGCTGGCCATCGGGCGCGGCGCCAAGGAGCAGGTCGTGCGCCAGATGGGCGCCCTGGGCGCCGCCATCCTATACGTCAGCGGCGGCGTCGCGCCCGAGGGCGGCGTGGAGGGCGTCGTCACCCTGGACGACCTGGCGGCGGTCGCCGGACTGCCCGAGATCGCGCGCGTCATGCCGGTGATCGGCAATCCGGTCATGCTGCGCCACGGCGCGCACTCGCGGCCTTCCTACGTCGTCGCCAGCACGGCCGACCTGCCGGCCATCCATCGCTGGCCCGTCGCGCAGGGGCGCTTCCACATCGCCGCCGAGAACCGCGAACTGGCGCCCGTCGTGGTCCTGGGCAGCCGGCTGCGGCAGCGGCTGCTGCCCGACGTGGACGATCCCATCGGCCAGCTCGTCCTGATCGACGCCACGCCGTTCGAGGTGATCGGCGTCATGAGCGCCAAGGGCGCCGAATCGGGGTCGGAAAACTACGACGACCAGGCCTTCATCCCCTTCGACACGGGCCGCGCGCGCGTCTTCACCGCCATCGGCGAACCCGAATACGCCGTCATCGAGGCGCGCTCGCCGCAGGACGCCATCTCGGCCGAGGCGGCCATGCGGGACCTGCTGAGCGCGCGCCACGGCCGCGAGAGCTTCAGCATCGGCAACGCGGCGGCCAAGCTGCAGGCCGCCGCCGAATCGCGCAACGCCATGACCCTGATGCTGGGCCTGATCGCCGCCGTGTCCCTGCTGGTCGGCGGAATCGGCGTCATGAACGTCATGCTGATGACGGTGCGCGAACGCACGCGCGAGATCGGCATCCGCATGGCGGTCGGCGCGCGCCAGCGCGACATCCGGCGCCAGTTCCTGACCGAGGCCGCCCTGGTGTCCCTGTGCGGCGGCGCGGCCGGCGTGGCGCTGGGCCTGGGCATCGGGCTGGGTCTGCTGGCGTCGGGCGTCGAACTGGTGTTCTCGCTGACCGCCATCCTGGGCGCCTTCGGCTGCGCGGTCGCCACGGGCCTGGTCTCCGGCCTGATGCCGGCGCGCGCGGCGGCCCGGCTCGATCCGGTGGCGGCATTGTCGGGCGGATAGAGTTAATGAGACAAAGAATGAGAATCGTTGTTATTATTCACGTCCATATTTTCTGTAAGGTTTTTGCCGGGCGACGTCACGCAGCCGCGTGATCCGGGCGGCGAGGGCCGTCTTTCCCATTCCTTCAGGAAGCGATTCTCATGACTCATTTCATCCGAGCTGCGGCACTGTGCCTGGCAGCGGCCGTCGGCCTGGCGGGCTGCGGCATCGCCTCGAAAAACACCCGGACCGCGGAGGCCGCGCAGGCGCCCGCCGTCAGCCGTGCCGCGGTCGCCCAGGGGATGTACGAACTGGCCTACAGCGGGAAGCGGGACGTGCTGTTCGCGGCATCCGCCGGCAGTTTCACGGACACCGCCGTGCCTTCCCGGATCCTGATCATGGATCCGGCCGATCTTTCCGTCATCCAGTCGATCGAGCTGCCCCTGAAGGCGTTCAGCCTGGCGCTGGACGATGCGGGCGATCGGCTGTACGTGGGCAATACGGGCCAAGGCGCCGTCACCGTCATCGACACAGGGACGCGGCAGATCCTGGATACCTTCCGCCTGGTCAGGATGAACAAGGGCAAGGACGGCCGGGAACGTCCCGAATACCATTTCAGGGAACTGATGCTGGATACCAAGCATCACCGCCTGTACATGCCGGCGTTCGACAACGACACGAGCAAGCTGTTCGTCGTGGATGCCCGGGACGGGCATATCGAGAAAATCATCTCCGGCTTCGGCTTCACGGCGACGGGGATCGCGCTGGACGAGAAGACGGGGCGGCTCTACGTGTCCAACATGCAGGGCGAGGCCATCGTCCTCGATACGAACACGAATGAAATCGTCGACCGCTTCAGCCTGGGCGGCGCGGAGCAACCCCTGAACCTGGCGTATGACGCCGTGCATCACCGGTTGCTGGCCGTGGACCAGGGACACCCGAAGATGCGTGGCTTCCAGGAGCGGGGCATTCCCGGCTTCAAGTCGAAGCATCCCGGGCAGCGGGTGGTCGCGATCGATCTGGCGACCAAGAAGCCGGTGGCGGAATTCCCCGCCGGAGGGCCGGTTTCCCTGAAGCTGGATGGCGCCCGCCAGCGGCTGTACATCTCCAACCGCATGTCGGGCGAAGTGACGATCTTCGATGCCGCCGACTACAAGAAGCTGCATGCCGTCAGCCTGCCGGACCATCCCAACAGCTTCGCCCTGGACGGGAAGACGGGGGATGTGTTCGTGACGGTCAAGAACGGCGAGGGCGCATCCAAGGGCGCCCCGGAGAGCGTCGCCCGGATCCGGTACTGAAGGCCGAGGCCTGCGGGAAAAGCGGCCTGAGCGAAGTATTTCAAACCAAAAATTTTCAAACCAAGAGGGGTATGAGTTGATGCCTGTTGTCCAAACCTTGCCGGCGAGCCTGAAAGCGCGCCATATCGTCGTTCTCCTGTCCCTGGCCTGGTGCGCGGGCGCGCATGCCCAGGCCCAGGCGCCGCGCGCCTTGCAGGCCATTACCGTGCAGGGGAATGGCGGCGAGGAAGCGCTGCCCGCCGTCGCTCCGGGCGGGCAGGCCGCGACCGGCGCCCGCCTCGGCACGCTGGGCAATGCCGATGTGCTGGACGCCCCGGTGAGCATCAGCGCCTATACCGAGCAACTGATCAAGGAGCAGCAGGCCAGGACGGTGGCGGATGTGCTGCAAAGCGATCCCTCGGTGCGCTACACCACCAACAGCGGCCACATGCTGGAACATTTCCAGATCCGCGGGCTGGACGTTCTGGGTTCCAGCCTTGCGCTCAATGGCCTGTATGGCCTGGCGCCGGCCGGGCATGTGCCCACCGAATTCCTGGAGCGGGTCGAGGTGCTGCGCGGGCCCAATGCCTTGCTGAACGGCATGGCGCCCGATGGCCTCAGCCTGGGCGGGACGATCAACCTGGTCACCAAGCGGGCCAAGGACGAGCCGATCACGGAGTTCACCACGTCCTGGTCGTCGGATTCCTATTTCCAGGGACATGTGGACATCGGCCGACGTTTCGGCGAGGAGAAGCGCCTGGGCCTGCGTTTCAACGGTGTATACGGTCAAGGCGACACCGGCGTCGCGGACCAGGAAAAGGGCCGCCAGCTGGGTACCCTGGGGCTGGATTACCGGGGCGACGGCTGGGAGGCGTCCCTGGACGCCTATGTCGGGCGCGAAAAGATCAAGAATGGCTCCCCGGCGATGTACGGTCTGGCGACTCGCCGTGGAGCGGCGGTGGGCGTCGGTGAACTGGTGGACGTGCCCGACGCGGACAGCAACATGTTCAAGGGCACCCAGGGTGTCTACCGGACTTCCGGTTTCATGCTGCGCGGTTCGGTGCGGCTGGCCGACCGCCTGGAGGCCTATGCCGGCGTGGGCGCCGCCAACAGCCGCGGGCAGGGCCTGATGTTCGGCACGCGCACGATCGTGACCGACACGGCCGGGAACGCCACGGGCTACGTCTACAACGTCGATACGGCCAACCGCACCCGGTCGGGCGAGATCGGCCTGCGCGGCTCCTTCGACACCGGCCCCGTCCTCCACAAGGTCAACGTGGCGCTGTCGGCGCTGAGCTACAAGGACGGCACGAGCAACCGGGCCAACGAGGGCTGGGCGCAGAACATCTACGATCCGGTCGCGCCGGTGTTCCCGCAGGCGCCGGACGCCCCGGAAATGAAGACCAACAACCTGCTGACTTCGCTGGCGCTGACGGACACGCTGGAGATGCTCGACGGGCGTGTCCAAGTGATCCTGGGCGCGCGCCAGCAACGCGTGCGCCAGCCCGTGCAGCAATATGACGAGTCGCGGCTGTCGCCTTCCGCCGGCCTGGTGCTGAAGCCGTGGGGCGAGAACACCTCTCTGTACGCCAACTACATGGAAGGCCTGGCCCCCGGGCAGATGGTGCCGCTCAACCAGGGCTATGAGAATGAAGGACAGGTGTTCAAGCCGCTGGTGGCCAAGCAGATGGAAATCGGCCTGAAGCAGCGCCTGGGCAGTTTCACCCATACGCTGAGCGCCTTCCAGATCGACCGGCCGACCCTGGTCTCCAGCAAGACCGCGCCGAAAGTGATGTCCGAAGGCGGCAAGCAGCGCCTGAAGGGGCTGGAATGGACGATGTACGGGGAACTGGTGCCGACCCTGGACATCCTGGGCGGCGTGGTCTACACACAGGCGCGGCAACGCGACACGGGCAAGGACAGCTACGGTGTGCCCGAGTGGGCCGCGAACCTGGGCCTGAAATGGGCGACCCCCGTGCAGGGGCTGAGCATCGGCGGCCGCGTGATCTATACGGGCGCGCAATGGGCGGATTCGGCCAATACATTGCGTCTGCCGTCTTCGCACCGGTATGACTTGAGCGCCGAATACGCCACGAAGATCGCCAGCACGCCGGTGACTTTCAACCTGTATGTCGAAAACCTGACGGATCGCAAATACTGGTCCGGCCTGTTCGGGGACGGCTACCTGATGCCGGCGGCCCAGCGGACGGTGCGCCTGTCGGCGACCTTCGCGTTCTGATCGCGGCCGGCGAGTCATGACGCAGCGCGGCGTATCGAGGCCGTGGACGCTGGCCGGGGCTGCGCTTGCCGCCGCGCTGGCCTGGGTGCCGACGGCGGCTCCGGCGCCGGCGGCGCCGATGCAACGGCCGGACGCGGTCCTGTCCGCCGCCGATGCGGGCCGGACGCTGTCCGGGCGCCTGGCGCCCGGACAGGTATTGCGCTACATGGTCGATCTGCCCGCGGGCCATGTCGTCCAGGGCACGTTCGAAGGCGTGGATGCGTCGCTGGACCTGGAGGATGCCGACGGGCGGCACCTGCGCCGCCTGGGGAATCCGGGCGGAGGCGGGCGGGACTGGATGTGGGCCGTGCCTTCCGGGCCGGTGCGCCTCGTGGTGCGCGCCCGGGCGGCGGGGCCGTTCCAGCTGACGGTGGCGCGGGTGCTGGCGCCCGACTCGTCGCCGGCCGCCTCCGCCGCCGATCCGGCGGTCCCGGAAAGCCCGCGCCTGCGCGCGCTGATGCGGCATCTGGACCGGGGCGGCTCGACGGAGCCGTTCTGGCGCGAGATCCGCCGGCAGGGGACGCCGCTGGTGGAGCCGCTGTCTCCGGACGAGTTTCTGGTGACGTTCCTGTGGCGCGGCGCGCGCGACAACGTGCGCCTGTTCGGCGGTCCGTCGGGGGATCACGAGCCGCTGCACCGCCTGGGAAACAGCGACCTCTGGTGGGCCGGCTTCCGGATGGCCGGCACGGCCCGGCTCAGCTACCGGCTGGCGCCGGACGTGCCCCGGGTCCGGGGGACGGCACGGGATCAGCGCCGGGCCATCCTGGCCACGGCCCAGCGCGATCCCTTCAATCCCCGGGTGTTCCCGGCTTCCCTGACCGCGCCGGTGGACGCGTTTCAGGGGGATTCCGCGCTCGAATTGCCGCAGGCGCCCCCGCAGCCCTGGGTCCGGTGGCGGCCGGGCGTCCAGCGCGGTGTCCTGCTGCGCGAGCGGCTGACCAGCGATGCGCTGGGCAATGAGCGGGATGTCTGGGTGTACCGCCCGGCCGGCGCGGCGCCGCGCGCGCTGCTGGTCTGGTTCGACGCGCACGAATATCTGACCAGGGTCCATGTGCCGACGATCATCGACAATCTCGTCGCCGACGGGATGATTCCGCCGGTCGCGGTGGCCCTGGTGGGCAATCCCAGCCCGCAAGCCCGTGCGCGGGAACTGCCGCCCAATGCCGCGTTCACCCGATTCTTGGACAAGGAACTCATGCCGTGGCTGCAAGCGCGCGGCCTGGACCTGCCCGCATCGCGGACCGTGATCGGCGGGTCCAGCTATGGCGGTCTGGCCGCCGCCCAGGCGGGATTCGCCCTGCCGCACCGCTTCGGCCATGTGCTGAGCCTGTCGGGCTCCTATTGGTGGGCGCCGGACGGTGAACCGCCGGGCTGGGTCATGCGGCGGTACGCCGAGGCGCCGAAGCGGGACGTGCGCTTCTATCTGGATGCGGGCCGGTATGAACGGTCGCGCGCGGGAAGTGCCGGCATCCTGGAAACGAATCGCCGCCTGGCGGACGTGCTGCGCGAGAAAGGCTACGACGTCACGCAGGTCGAACATGAGGCCGGCCACGATTATTTCCACTGGCAGGGTTCGCTGGGCTGCGGCCTGGTGGCGCTGCTGGACCCGGCTCGCCATGCACGGGGACTTGCCGGGTGCCGGACGGGCGGGGCGGCATCCCGGTAGGGCGGCATTCCTTCGTTGTGTCGGATGGGACGGCGGGATACGGACACCCTTGGTTTGTAAATAGGAACGTTTATCGTTTATATTTTCGTCTGACTTTTTGACACATTGCAGCAATCAAGGAATTTCTATGTCCCCCATGAAGGTTCAGGGCCGCGCCCTGCAGCCCCTCGGCCTGCTCATCGCCCTGGGCCTGGTCGCTTCTCCCGCCGGCGCGCAATCGTCCGACGGCGTCGCCCAGCTCGACCGCGTCGTCGTCAAGGCCGAACAGGAACTGAAGCAGACCCCGGGCGCGTCCACCATCACGGCCGAGGACATCCAGAAGTCCCCGCCCGCCACCGACGTGTCGGAAATCATCCGCGCCATGCCGGGCGTGAACCTGACCGGCAATTCCTCCAGCGGCCAGCGTGGCAACAACCGCCAGATCGACATCCGCGGCATGGGCCCGGAAAACACCCTGATCCTGATCGACGGCAAGCCCGTGTCCTCGCGCGGGTCGGTGCGCTTCGGCTGGCGCGGCGAACGCGACACGCGCGGCGACACCAACTGGGTGCCGCCCGAGCAGATCGAACGCATCGAAGTCCTGCGCGGCCCCGCCGCCGCGCGCTACGGCAATGGCGCGGCCGGCGGCGTGGTGAACATCATCACCAAGCCGATCGCGGACAAGCTGACCGGTTCGGTCTCGGTCTACGCCAACGCACCCGAGCACAGCGACGAGGGCTCGACCGCGCGCACCACCTTCAGCCTGGCTGGTCCGATCTCCGACACCCTGGGTTTCCGCCTGAACGGCAGCGCGGCGAATTTCCAGGGGGATGCGTATGACATCAACAAGGGGCACCAGTCGGAACGAGGCACGCACGCTTCGGTTGCCGGAACGTTTCCGGCCGGCCGCGAGGGTTTCAAGAATCGCGATGTCGATGGCGTGTTGAGCTGGAAACCGGTCGCTGGGCACAAGATCGATTTCGAAGCCAGCTACGGACGACAGGGCAACATCTACGTCGGCGATACGCAAAATACGAATACCAACGACTATGTCAATCCTCAGCTGGGTGGTGAGACGAATCGAATCTACCGTCAGGCTTATTCCATTACGCACAATGGCGATTGGAATGCCGATACCCATACTCTGAGTTATCTGCAGTACGAGCAGACGCGCAATACCCGGCTGCTGGAAGGTCTGGCCGGAGGAACGGAGGGCATCTTCAACGATCCCGATGCGGCGACCGGGGTGGGGGGTTATGGCGATATCAATCTGCGCACATTGACGGCGCATACGGAACTGAACCGTCGGCTGAATTGGGGCGGTATCGACCAGATGGGCACCTTGGGCCTGGAGTGGGTGCGGCAAGATCTGGAAGATTTTTCCTCCGACCTGACCGCCCGTAACAAGCCGGGTGGCTCCATGCCGCAGGTGCCGTTTGCCTATGTGCCCAAGACGCATGCCAACATCTATTCCGTGTTCGCTGAGGACAATCTGTACATCGGCGACCGTTGGACCGTGACGCCGGGCCTGCGTTTCGACCACCATAGCCTCCAGGGCAACAACTGGAGCCCCGCGCTGAACCTGTCCTACATGGTCAACGAGCAGTGGACGGTCAAGGCCGGTATCGCCCGGGCCTACAAGGCGCCCAACCTCTACCAGAGCAATTCCGGGTATGTGCTCTATAGCGCGGGCAACGGCTGCTGGGGCAACCCGCCGGGCGGCACGACGGGCTGCTACCTGCTGGGGAATTCGGATCTGAAGGCGGAAACCAGCATCAACAAGGAACTGGGGATCGAATTCCGCAGCCCCGACGGCCTGGGTGCCAGCCTGACCTATTTCCACAACGATTATCGGGACAAGATCGAGGCGGGGCATTCTCCGGCCTACTCCTTTGTCGCGGGTGGCAAACCCTATAACGTCTATCAGTGGGAAAACATCCCTCGCGCCGTCGTGCAGGGCATCGAGGGCAACCTGACCTGGCCCTTCGCGCAGGACTGGCTGTGGTCCACCAACTTCACCTACATGATCGAGTCGAAGAACAAGGAGACCGGCGAACACCTGTCCACCATTCCCGAATACACGATCAACAGCACCCTGGACTGGTCCGTGACGCCGGCCTGGTCGCTGCGCGCCAAGGCCACCGTCTACGGCGAGCAGGAAGGTCCGAAGTATGACTACTACGGTCAGCGGTTGACGGGCAGCGCCACGGACAAGGTTCCGCCCTATGCCCTGTTCGGCCTGAGCACGCAGTACAAGGTCAACAAGCACTTCCGGGTGACGGCGGGCGTGGACAACCTGTTCGACAAGCGCATCTTCCGCCGGGGCAATGCGATTGGGGTCAATCTGGGCAAGGTGAATGAAATCCAAGGCGCCGGCGCCTACACCTACAACCAGCCCGGCCGCACCTTCTTCATGGAAGTAACCAGCTCGTTCTGATCGATCCGTCGCTGCGACAAACCGGTCCCGCGCCCCCTTTCCCAAGGGGCGCGGGATTTTTACTATGAGGGCGCATCAAACGTGATGGCCACGTGTCCACCACCTTGCATAGCCATTTAATCGTATTTACAATTTATACGGGCGAGGCGTCCCATGGAAATCGAATACGACCCCGCCAAAAACGACCGGAACGTAGCGGGTCGCGGTCTGTCGTTCGAGTTGGTCCGGCGTCTGGATTGGAACGAGACTTTGGTGGTCGAGGATGTCCGCAAGGATTACGAGGAGCCTCGTTTCCAGGCGCTAGGTCCGATCCAGGGACGCCTGTACCTGCTGGTGTTTACGATACGGGGCAGAGCCTTGCGTATCATCAGTCTGCGCAAAGCCAACGCACGCGAGGTCGCTGGGTATGAAAAAGCCAAATCCTGAACTGATCGATGCTGACAACCCCGAATGGGGCGCAGCGGATTTTGTACGTGCACGGCCAGCGGTCGATGTATTGCCCGAAGCCTTGCATGAATCATTGGGCATCCGCCGGCGTGGCCCCCAGAAGACACCGGTCAAGAAAATGATCACGATCCGCTTGTCCCCCGAAGTCGTCGATGGCTTTCGGGCGACGGGACCCGGCTGGCAGGCGCGTGTGGATGACGTGCTGAGAAACTGGTTGAAGGCGCACCCCGCCCCCTAACCCGCCTTCCTGGGCCTTCCGCGCGGCGCCGGGCTGACGCGCCGGGACGCCAGGCGCCCCAGGTGCGCCAGGAAGATCCTTTCCCCCAGCGCCCATTGCCCCGACAGCGCCGCCTCGATCGGCCGGCTCTGCGATTCGCCCAGGCCGGCGGCCAGGCGGTTGCGCCAGACGGCCTGGCGGGCGAAGGGCGTGTCGCCTTCGCGCCAGTAGTCGGGGTGATCCGTCAGGACCGGGCGGGCGCCCGCCGCATTCCCCAGGCCCAGCCCCCCGTGTTCCGCCGCCGACGACCAGGGCCACTGCGTCGCCGCGCCGACCTGGCCGGTCGAGACCGGCAGCGACTCCAGCCAGAGCATGGCCGGCAGCACCCAGCGGCCCGGCTCCAGCAGGGCGTTGCGGTATCGACCCGCGTAGACCCGCGTGCGCATCAGGCCCGAGCCCATGCGCCGTCCCAGCGCCTGCATCAGGCGCGACAGCGCGGCCTCGTCCCCCGGCGTGGCCAGCAGCGTGATCCGGTCCGGCAGGACGATCCAGCCGTGCAGGGCCACGGCGCCGGCCTCGCCGGGCGCGGCGCGGCCAATTTCTTCGGCCAGCCAGCCGCGGATCCGGTCCAGCGCCGCCGCGGGGGCGGGGGCGTCCGCCGGCGCCAGCGGACGCGCGAAGCGCGCCTCGACCAATTGGGGGATGCGGGGGGCGTAGAGGCGGGGCAATCGGGCCATGATGATGGGGACATCTTTAAATTCAAACGATCGTTTGAATTTTCAGCGCAAATCAGCGACAATCGAAAAATCGGGCAACTCATTAAAACCAGCGAGGACACAATATCATGCAAACCAGCCAGTCCGCCCCCCTGTTCATCCGCCGCGTGGCGGTGTGCGGCGCCGGGGTCATGGGCGCGCAGATCGCCGCCCACTGCGTCAACGCCGGCGTGCCGGTCGTCCTGTTCGATCTGGCCAAGGACGACGGCCAGGGCGGCAAGAACGGCATCGTCCAGCGCGCCATCGCCCAACTGAAAAAGCTCAACCCCGCGCCCCTGGGCGTTGACGCCCTGGCCGACCTGATCACGCCGGCCAACTACGACGAGGATCTGGCGCTGCTGGCCGATTGCGACGTCGTCATCGAAGCCATCGCCGAACGCCTGGACTGGAAGCGCGACCTGTACCACAAGCTGGCGCCGGCCCTGAACCCGCACGCCATCGTCGCCAGCAACACCTCGGGCCTGTCCATCACGTCCCTGTCCGAGGCATTGCCCGAGACCCTGCGCCACCGCTTCTGCGGCGTGCACTTCTTCAACCCGCCGCGCTACATGCCGCTGGTCGAACTGATCCCCACCGCCGCCACCGAGCCGGCGCTGCTGGACCACCTGGAAACCTTCCTGGTGTCGCAGCTGGGCAAGGGCGTGGTGCGCGCCAAGGACACGCCGAACTTCATCGGCAACCGCATCGGCGTGTTCGGCATCCTGTCGGTCTTCCATCACACCCAGGCCTTCGGCCTGCCCTACGAACTGGTCGACGACCTGACCGGCACCCGCCTGGGCCGCGCCAAGTCCGGCACCTACCGCACCGCCGACGTGGTCGGCCTGGACACGCTGGCGCACGTCATCGACACGATGAAGAACCAGCTGCCCGACGATCCCTTCCGCGCGCATTTCGGCGTGCCGCCCGTGCTGGCCGCCCTGATCGAGAAGGGCGCCCTGGGCCAGAAGACCAAGGCCGGCTTCTTCAAGAAGGAAGGCAAGGCCATCCTGCGCCTGGATCCCGCCGCCGGCCAGTACGTGCCCTCCGGCGAGAAGGCCGACGACGAGGTCAAGGACATCCTGAAGGAACGTGATCCCGCCAAGCGCCTGCAGGCGCTGCACGATTCCGCGCATCCCCAGGCGCAGTTCGTCTGGGCCGTGCTGCGCGACACCTTCCACTACAGCGCCGTGCACCTGGGCGACATCGCCGACAGCGCGCGCGAACTGGACCAGGCCATGAAGTGGGGCTTCGGACACAGCTTCGGTCCCTTCGAGATCTGGCAGGCCGCCGGCTGGCGCCAGGTCGCCGAATGGATCAACGAGGACATCGCCGCCGGCAAGACCCTGTCGGACGCGCCGCTGCCCGCCTGGGCCACCAGCGGCGTCGTCTGGGACAAGCAGGCCGTGCACACGCCGGAAGGCTCCTTCAGCCCGGCCACCGGCGCCTACGTGCCGCGCAGCGCGCTGCCCGTCTATCGGCGCCAGATCGGCGCGCCGCGCCTGGTGGGCGAAGGCCCGTCGCTGGTGCCCAACGTGGTCCATGAAGACGACGCCGTGCTGTGCTGGACGCTGCCCGCCCCGCATCCCCAGGACGTGCTGCTGGTGTCGTTCAAGACCAAGATGCACACTCTCAGCCCGGACGTGGTGCGCGGCGTGATCCATGCCGTGGACCTGGCCGAGCAGGGCTACAAGGCCCTGGTCGTCGCACAGCTGGATGATCCGTTCTCCGCGGGCGCCGACCTGAAGGCCATGCTGCCGGCCTTCATGTCCGGCGGCGTCAAGGCCGTCGAGCCGATCCAGAAGGAAATGCAGGACATGGTCATGCGCCTGCGCTACGCCCAGGTGCCCGTGGTCGCGGCCGTGGCCGGCCTGGCGCTGGGCGGCGGTTGCGAACTGTCCGTGCATTGCGCGCGCCGTGTCGCCCACCTGGAAAGCTACATCGGCCTGGTGGAAGTCGGCATCGGCCTGGTGCCGGGCGCCGGCGGCATCACCTTCAGCGCCCGCCGCGCGGCCGAAATCCAGGCCCAGTCCGCCCCGGACGCCCCGCTGCTGGCCTACGTGAAGGACTTCGTCCTGGCCGTGGCCACCGCGCGCGTGTCCAAGTCCGCCCTGGAAGCCCGCCAGATCGGCTACCTGCGCGATTCCGACCCCATCGTCATGAACCGCCACGAACTGCTGTACGTGGCCGTGCGCGAGGCCGCCAACCTGGCCGAACAGGGCTGGCGTCCGCCGCTGGCCGCGCGCTTCCCCGTGGCCGGCCGCGACGCCATCGCCACCCTGAAGGCGCAACTGGTGAACATGCGCGTGGGCGGCTACATCTCGGACTACGACTTCCACATCGCCGAACAGGTCGCCACGGCCATCTGCGGCGGCGACGTCGATCCGGGCAGCCTGGTCGACGAAGCCTGGATGCTGCGGCTGGAACGCGAGGCCTTCCTGGGCCTGCTCGCCAACCCCAAGACACAAGAGCGCATTGCCGGTCTCCTGCAAACCGGCAAGCCCGTCCGCAACTGAGGAGACCACAATGACTGCCCTTCAACAAGCCTACATCGTCGCCGCGACGCGCACGCCCATCGGCAAGGCCCCGCGCGGCATGTATTCCCACACCCGGCCCGATGAACTGCTGGCCAAGGCCATCCAGGGCGTGATGGCCCAGGCGCCCGGCCTGGACCCCGCCGCGATCGAGGACGCCATCGTCGGCTGCGCCATCCCCGAAGGCCCGCAGGGCCTGAACGTGGCGCGCGTCGGCGTGCTGCTGGCCGGCCTGCCGCAATCGGTCGGCGGCGTCACCGTCAACCGCTTCTGCGCGTCCGGCCTGACCGCCGTCGCCATGGCGGCCGACCGCATCCGCGTGGGCGAGGCCGACGTGATGCTGGCCTGCGGCACCGAGTCCATGAGCCTGGTGCCCACCATGGGGATCAACACCTCCTTCAGCCCGGACGTCTACCTGAAGGAAGAAAACATCGGCATTGCCTACGGCATGGGCTCCACCGCCGAACAGGTCGCCCAGCGCTGGAAGATTTCCCGCGAGGACCAGGACGCCTTCGCCCTGCGTTCGCACCAGCGCGCCCTGGCCGCCCAGCAGTCCGGCGAATTCGCCGACGAAATGCTGCCGGTGGAAATCGTGCGCCGCGTGCCCGACCTGGCCGCCGGCGAAGTCCGCGAGACCCGCCACACCGTCAGCCTGGACGAAGGCCCGCGCGCCGACACCAGCCTGGAGGCCTTGGCCCGCCTGCGTCCCGTGTTCGCCGCCAAGGGCAGCGTCACCGCCGGCAACAGCTCGCAGACCTCCGACGGCGCCGGCGCCCTGCTGGTCGTGTCCGAACGCGCCCTGAAGGAACACAACCTGACGCCGCTGGCGCGCTTCGTGTCCTTCGCCGTGCGCGGCGTGCCGCCCGACATCATGGGCATCGGTCCGAAGGAAGCCATCCCCGCCGCCTTGAAGAAGGCCGGCCTGACGCTGGACCAGATGGGCTGGATCGAACTGAACGAAGCCTTCGCCGCCCAGTCCCTGGCCGTCATCCGCGACCTGGGCCTGAACGAGGACGTCGTCAATCCCATGGGCGGCGCCATCGCCCTAGGCCACCCCCTGGGCGCCACCGGCGCGATCCGTTCCGCCACCACCATCCACGCCCTGCGCCGCCGCAAGCTGCAGTACGGCATGGTGACGATGTGCGTAGGCACGGGCATGGGCGCGGCCGGGATCTTTGAACGCTGCTGATCGTCTTCCCGACGGCTTGAACGCCCCGGTCTTTTCACTGCAAGGTGGAGGGGCCGGGGCGTTTTGTCATGGGGACGTCATGACATAATGACCGGCGACTCCGCCGATCCAGATCTTGCCGCCATGTCCGATCGTCCTACAGCCGCCGATACGCCCGCTCCGCTGACCGAGCTTCCCGAATGGAAGCGCTTCGCGTTGGCGGCGCAGACCTGCGCCCCTCGCCCTGATGCGCTGGACCTGATCGAGGCCCCCGGCCTGGCGCTGGATTCCAGCGGCCAGCGCCATTCGCCCGAACTCATGGACGCGGGCGAGGCGCTGCTGCGCGCGCGGGGCTTCGAGACGCAGCGCGCGCGCCTGCTGGCGGGCGAACCCGTCAACGTCACGGAAGGCCGCGCGGCCTGGCATACCGTGCTGCGCGCGCCGGAGGCGCCGGCCGAGGTGCAGGCGGAACGCGAGCGCATGGATGCCTGGGTGCGGCGCGCCGACGCCGGGCGGCGCTGGCGCCACGTCGTGCACGTGGGCATCGGGGGTTCGGACTGGGGCGTGCGCCTGGCGGTGACCGCCTTCGGCTACGCCGGCACCTGGCGCGACGTGCGCTTCGTCGCCAACATCGACGGCCATGCCATCGAGGGCGGGCTCGCGGGGCTGGATCCGCGCGAGACCCTGGTCGTGCTGGTCTCCAAATCCTTCACCACCGCGGAAACCCTGGAAAACGGCGCCCGCGCCCGGGAATGGCTGGCCGCCGCCGGCCTGGACCCGGCCGCCCACCTGGCCGCGGTCACCGCCCGGCCCGACCGCGCGCGCGCCTGGGGGGTGCCGGACGGCCAGATCTTCCAGTTGTGGGACTGGGTCGGGGGGCGGTTTTCCCTCTGGTCCGCGGTCAGCCTGAGCACCGCGCTGGCCGTGGGCGTCGACGTGCTGGAAGGCCTGCGCGCGGGCGCCGCCGCCATGGACGCGCATTTCGCCCAGGCGCCCCTGGCGGAAAACGCCCCCGTACGCATGGCGCTGGCGGGCGTCGCCAACCGCAGCGTGCTGGGCCAGGGGTCGCTGAACATCGCGCCCTACGATTCGCGCCTGGCGAACCTGGTGCCCTACATCCAGCAGCTGGACATGGAATCCCTGGGCAAGTCGGTGGACGCCGCCGGCCGGCCCGTGGGCGTGCCCACCGGCCCCGCCGTCTGGGGCATGCCGGGCACCGACGCGCAGCACACCTTCTTCCAGTGGATGCACCAGGGCAGCGACGGCGCGCCGGTGGACTTCATCCTGTGCCGCGAGGCCGACCACCACTGGCCGGCGCACCACCGCCAGCTGCTGGCCAACTGCCTGGCCCAGCGCGAGGCCCTGATGCGCGGCAAGACCCTGGCCCAGGCGCGCGCCGAATGCCTGGCCGAAGGCATGGACGCGGCCCGCGCCGACTGGCTGGCCCCGCACCGCGTCCACCCGGGCGGGCGCCCCAACCACCTGATCGCCCTGCCGCGCCTGTCGCCGTATTCCCTGGGCGCGCTGCTGGCCCTGTACGAACACCGGGTCTTCACCCAGGGCGTGATCTGGGGCATCGATCCTTTCGACCAGTGGGGCGTGGAATACGGCAAGATCCTGGCGCGCGGCATCATCGCCGAACTGGATCCGTCCGACCCGACGCGCGTTGCCGCGCCTGCCGCCGATGACCCCGCCGTTCGCCACGACGCCTCCACCCGCCACTGGATCGACCGCTTGCGAGGTGGAGGCGCATAGGGACTTTCCCTGCCATCCCCGTCCGGTTCATGAATATTCCCTGAAAACCCCAGGGTTTACCCGGGATTATGCGTCCGGCCGAAAAGCCCTTATCGTGCTTTGCGCATGGTTGCCCGAAGAGGCCTCCGGTAGAGTGGCCGCAAGACGCCGGGATGGCGTTTTCGGACTTTCCGATCCAGTTCAGACATGATGGAATGCGCCAGCCACGGCGACATTCCGCTCCTTGGAGACAAGACATGAGCAAAACCGTCGCCCCGGTGGACGAGATCCTGCCGATGGGCCAGTTGACGGCCCTCGGGCTGCAGCACGTGCTGGTGATGTACGCCGGCGCCGTGGCCGTTCCCCTGATCATCGGCCGGGCGCTCGGCCTGGACTCGCACGAGGTGTCCCTGCTGATCGCCGCCGACCTGTTCGCCTGCGGCATCGCCACCATCATCCAGTCCCTGGGCGCCACCCAGTGGTTCGGGATCAAGCTGCCCGTCATCATGGGCGTCAGCTTCGCCCCGGTCGGCCCCATGATCCACATCGCCCAGTCCACCCCCGGACACGAGGGCGCGCAATTGCTGTTCGGCACCATCATCGCGGCGGGGATCGTCACCATCCTCATCGCGCCCTGGATCAGCCGGCTGCTGCGCTTCTTCCCTCCGGTCGTGACCGGCACCATCATCGCCATCATCGGCATCACCCTGATGCGCGTGGGCATCAACTGGATCTTCGGCAACCCCGTCGGTCCCACCGCGCCGTCCCTGGTCGATCCCAACTACGTCAACTGGCTGAAGGACATCCGGGCCGCCGCGGGCGCGCCGGGTTCGCCCCTGCCGGAAATCCCGCAGGGCCTGGCCATCATGCCCACGGTGCCCAATCCCAAGTACGCCAACCTGACCGGCGTGGGCATCGCCGGCGTCGTGCTGCTGTCGATCCTGGTGATCGCCAAGTTCTGCAAGGGCTTCCTGGCCAACATCGCCGTGCTGCTGGGCATCGTGATCGGCGCCGTCATCACGGCCGCCATGGGCATCATGACCTTCGAGAAAGTCGGCAGGGCCGAATGGGTCGACGTGGTCCTGCCCTTCCATTTCGGCATGCCGAAGTTCGACTTCTGGATGATCCTGACCATGGTGCTGGTCATGATCGTGATCCTGATCGAATCCACCGGCATGTTCCTGGCCCTGGGCGACATGACCGGCAAGAAGATCGGCCAGAAGGACCTGGCGCGCGGCCTGCGCACCGACGGCCTGGGCACCCTGATCGGCGGCATCTTCAACACCTTCCCGTATTCCAGCTTTTCGCAGAACGTCGGCCTGGTCGCCGTCACCGGGGTGCGCAGCCGCTATGTCTGCGTGGCCAGCGGCGTCATCCTGCTGGTCCTGGGCCTGCTGCCGAAACTGGCCGCGCTGGTCGAATCCCTGCCCACCGTCGTGCTGGGCGGCGCCGGCATCGTGATGTTCGGCATGGTCACCGCCACCGGCATCCGCATCCTGGGCGGCGTGGACTTCGCCAAGAACCGCCACAACGCCATGATCGTGGCCATCTCCATCGGCATGGGCATGATCCCCGTGGTCGCCCCGAACTTCCGCCAGTGGATGCCGCACGCCATCCACCCGCTGATCGAATCGGGCATCCTGCTGACCTCCCTGTCGGCCGTGCTGCTGAACCTGTTCTTCAACGGCGCTCCGCACGACACCGACGCCGCAGTGGAGGCCGCGAAGCACGCGGAGGCTTGATCTTCGGGCGGTCCGGATGGCTTGGCCATCCGGTTCCGCTGCCGTGCGCCATGCATCGGGCGCCTTCCTTGAAAGAGGAAGGCGCCCGATTTGTTGCTGTGATGTGATCCGGGCAGGCGACAGGCTTGCGTAGAAGTCACAGGCTGACAGCGCCTGGTCCAGGTGGATATGCTGGATTTCCTTTGGTCATGATTCTGGGTGATATACAATGATGATATCTACTGAAGACTCAAAAACCATGGCCAGAATCCTCATCGACCTCTCGGAAACGCAGTTGCAGGCCCTTGCCGCAAAAGTGCGCACCGAAGGGCGGTCCCGTGCGGCCATCATCCGTGATGCCATCGATGCCTATCTCACGCACCATGCGCCGAGTGATGTGTCGGCCGTGTTCGGTCTCTGGCGGGATCGCCCGATCGACGGGCTCGAATACCAGGAGGCGCAAAGAGCGGAATGGTAAGAGCGCTGATCGATACCAACGTGCTCATCGATTTTCTCAGCGGGCACGAAAAGGCGCGTACCGAACTCGACCGCCATGCGCGGCCGGCCATCAGCATCATTACCTGGATGGAGGTGCTGGTGGGTGCCGTGCCGCACGAGGAATCCGCGATCCGTCGCTGGCTGGATTCCTTCGAGCGGATCGGGGTGGATGACCAGGTGGCGGGTCGTGCCGTCGTCATCCGCAGGGAACGGCGCATCCGGCTACCGGATGCCATCATCTGGGCTTCCGCCCAGGTCCATGGGATGCTGCTGGTGTCGCGCAATCACCGGGATTTTCCCGTGGATGCCCCGGATGTGCGGGTGCCATATTGAATATGCCTGATCTCCCCGCCGCCTGGTACGTCGCCCACACCAAGCCCCGCCAGGAACGCACGGCGGCCGAACAACTGCGGCGCCAGGACTTCGAAGTCTACCTGCCGCTGTTCAAGGTCTTCCGGGAATCGGGGCGGCGCCGTCGCGCGTCCGTCGCACCGCTGCCGTCAGACTCGGCTGGTGCAGCCGCGATCACAGCCGATCCCGCACTGGTCGCCCACGAACCCATGTTCCCCCGCTACCTGTTCCTGCGGCCCACCCGGGCCACGCAGTCCCTGTCCGTGGTGCGTTCCACGGTGGGCGTCAGCCGGCTGGTCATGTTCGGTCACCAGCCCGCCACCCTGGCGGACGATGCCGTCCAGGCCATCCGCCGGGCCGAAGGCCTGCGCGAAACCGCCGCCCTGGCCGACATCGGCCCCTATCGCCCCGGCATGGCCGTGCGTTTGCAGGATCCCGCCCTGGCCGGCGTCCAGGCCCTGGTCCAGGCAGTTTCCGCCGACCGCGTCACCCTGCTGCTGGACATCCTGGGCCGCCCGCAGACCGTGCAGGTCGAATTCGGACGGATCGCGCCGCTGTAGCCGTACGGGTAGGCCGCCGCGTCCGCGCAGGCTGTACCATGCAACGATCCTTTCATCCAGGGAACCGCAATCCGCATGAATATCCTGCTTACCGGCGGCACGGGCTACATCGGCAGCCACACCGCCACCGTCCTGGCGCAACAGGGCCATCGCGTCGTCCTGCTCGACAACCTGTCCAACAGCGACGAGGCCGTCGTCGGCCAGCTGGCGCGCATCCTGGGCGTGGCGCCCGCCTTCGTCCGGGGCGACGTGCGCGACGACGCACTGCTGGAATGCGTCCTGCGCGAACACGCGATCCAGGCCGTCATCCACTTCGCCGGCCTGAAGGCCGTGGGCGAATCCGTCGAAAAGCCGCTGGACTACTTCTCCAACAACGTCCAGGGCACGCTGTCCCTGTTGCAGGCCATGCGCGCCGGCGGCGTGCGCACGCTGGTCTTCAGCAGCAGCGCCACCGTCTATGGGGAACCGCATTATCTGCCCCTGGACGAGCGCCACCCCACGCGCGCCGTCAATCCCTACGGCCGCAGCAAGCTGCACATCGAGGAAATCCTGAGCGATCTGGTCGCCTCCGACCCGTCCTGGCGCGTGGCCTGTCTGCGCTATTTCAATCCGGTGGGGGCGCACGACAGCGGCCTGATCGGCGAAAGCCCCCGGGGCGTGCCGAACAACCTGATGCCCTATGTCGCCCAGGTGGCCGCGGGCCTGCGGGCCGAGCTGAACGTCTTCGGCGACGACTACTCCACGCCCGACGGCACCGGCGTGCGGGACTACATCCACGTCGTGGACCTGGCCGAAGGCCATGCCGCCGCCCTGGGCTTCCTGGCCGGCCATGCCGGCTGGCATGCCTTCAACCTGGGCACCGGGCGCGGCCACAGCGTGCTGGAAGTCGTGCGCGCCTTCGAGCAGGCATCCGGGCGGGATGTGCCCTACCGGATCCAGCCGCGCCGCCCGGGCGACGTCGCCGCCTGCTACGCCGACCCTGCCAAGGCCCGCCAGGACCTGGGCTGGACGGCGACCCGCACGCTGGAGGACATGTGCCGCAGCGCGTGGAAGTATCAGCCGGGGGCGGGGTAGGCTGGTCCGTGCATCGTTCTATAGCACCGGCTGGATCAGGCTTTCGGCCGGAATGCCAAGTTCCCGATGCAGCTTCCGGATCATGGGCAGGGTCAGGGCGCGTTTCCGGTTCAGGATCTCGTAGACCCGGTTGCGCCGTCCGATCATCGGCTCCAGGTCCTTGACGCTCAACCCTGACTGTTCCATGCGGAATTTGATGGCTTCGATCGGGTCCGGCAGATCGACGGGATAGTGGCGGGCTTCGTAAGCTTGCACCAGAGTGGCCAGCACGTCCAGCCGATCGCCTTCGGTCGTGCCGGGCGCGGGATCGAGATCGACCAGACGGGATACTTCCTTGAGTGTCGCCTCGTAGTCGGCTTCGGAGCGGATGGGACGGATTTCCATGGTGGATCTACTCCATTTCGACCGTTGCGGCATCGATATCGTCATATTCGGCATGGGTGCCGATGAATTTCACGTACACGACACCCAGGCCGTAGGCGATCGCCACAATCAGTCGGTAGTCATTGCCTTTGATGTTGGATACGACACGTCGATTACCAAGGATGCTGGCATGGGCATAGCAGGCCTTGACGTCCGCCGGTTGTTGCCAACTGGCCTGGCGGACTTCGTCTACCCAGGCCTGGACGGCTTGCTTTGCGCTTGGGTGTCGTTCCCAGAATCGCCGCAAGGTACGCGTGGCAATGATGCGCATGGCTTAATCTTAGTCCCGTAATGGGACTATCGCAATAGAGGGTGGAACCGACAAACTACCTGCTCTTCCCTGAGCAGGCTATTCGTAAAAGCCGAACCTGCTTCACACCGACCCCCCGCTTGATCCATCCTAATTCCACTGCATACAGAATCCTCCGTTCCTTGCCTCTCCTGTAAAACCAGGATGTCACATTCAGTGACATATAACCCTGACAGGAGACAAGCATGTCCATCTTCAAGACCCGTCATGTCCGCGCCATCCTGGCGCTGTGCTGCCTGGGCCTGCCGCCGCCGGGCCTGACGCAGGCATCGACCGAGGCGCCGTGGGACGATTCCCCGGCGCCTTTTGTTTTGCACGGAGAATGGATCGACGTCGCCGAAGACCGGCGCGTCGATCGGGGGCTGCAGCTGGAAAGCGCCAGCGGGTTCCGTGTCGCCGCCGGACGGACCTTGTGGCTGCGAGGCCCCGTCCTGGGCCATCCCATCGATCCCACGATCCCCGTCCCGTTCTGGAAACTGGGCGGCGGGCACCTGGAACTGGCCGGCGCCGGCACCACCACCGGCCAGGTCATCCTGGCCGAAGGCAGCCTGGGCCTGGCGCATGACGATGCCCTGGGCGCGCCGGTCAACAGCCTGGAAATGGCGGCCGGCACCCGCCTGGAGCTGCGTCCCGGCGTGCGCATCGGGCAGCTGCTGCAGGTCCGTTCCTCCGCCACCGCCCAGACGCCGCCGGCGCATTGGGGCCTGCCGTCCCTTGCCGGCCCGTCCGGCGCCGCCGTGTGGCGCGTCGCGTCCGGGGAGGCCACGCTCGCGGGCCACATCCAGGCCGACGCGCCCATCGTCAAGGATGGCGCCGGCATCTTGCGTCTGGCGGGGACGGGCTTCAGCCCTGGCCGCGATCCCCTCACCCTGGCGCAGGGCGGACTGCGGGTCGATCATCTGTGGTGGGGTCCAGTCCTGACCCGGCCCGGCACCGTGCTGTCCGGCGTCGGCCAGGTGGACGAAGCCCGCGTGGCCGGACGGCTGCACCCCGGCGCGCCGGATCGGACCGGCACCCTGCTGATCGGCCAGCGCCTGGCGCTGCTGCCGCAATCGCAAACCCGCATCCGCATCGGTGCCGACGGCCAGTCCGACCGGATCCGGTCCTTCGGCACCGCGCGCCTGGGCGGCGACCTGTGGGTCGAGCCGATGCCAGGCAGCTGGACGCCTGGCCGCCGCTGGACCATCGTCCAGGCCGACGGCGGCCTGGAGTACGGCGCGGACATCAGCGGCGATCCCGTGCCGGGCGACGGCCGCTACACCCGGGCCGTCAGCGCCTTGCGCTACCTGGATCCCGTCCTGGACTATGGCGTCAACGCCGTCACCCTGGGCCTGCGATACAACGACCGGGGCTTGAACACCGCCGACGCCGCCTGGCGCGGCGCCGTGCTGGACGACAGCCGTTTCCCGCGGGAATCCGCCCTGGCGCATACCGCCGGCGGACAGGCCTGGGTCCAGACCTGGGCCGCCAATACCGAACGGTCCGGCGCCCAGGGCCTGCCGGGTGACGATCGGGATACCGGCGGCCTGCAGATCGGCGTCAGCCGTCTGGTGGGGGATCGTGGAGCCCTGGCGGTCTACGCAGGCGCGCAGGACTTGCACCTGTCGACCGGCTCGGGAACATGGCCCCTGGCCGACTCGTCCGGCACCGATGCGGCCGGCGGCGCATACCGCCTGCGGGACCGGTCCGCGCACCTGGGCCTGGGTGCCAGCCTGGCCCGGGACGCCTGGCGCCTGACCCTGGGGGCCGCGCAGTCCTGGCACCGGGCCGACATCAGCCGCCAGGCCGACCCGGCCGAATCCCCGCTGCGCAGCCGGCCCGCCGCCCGTCTGACCCAGGCGTGGCTGCATGTCCAGCCGGAGAGGCCTGTTCCCGTGGGTTCATGGCAATTGACGCCCTACGCCCAGGCGACCTGGCTGCGCCTGCACCGCCCCGCTGTGCATGAAAGCGGCGGACTGGCCGCCGTCGTCCTGGACGCGCGGACCGACCAGCGGTGGATGGGGCAACTGGGGGTGCGGATCCAGCGCGCATGGTCCACGCCGCAGGGTGATGCGCGGATGATCCTGGGCCTGGGCGTGCGTCGCCTGTGGGGCGGATCGACCCTGTCCAGTCCCCAGGCCTATCGTGCCGATCCGGGGCGGGGCTTCGAGGCCGAAGGTCTACCTGTGCCGCGCCATGTCCTGCGCCTGGATCTGGGCGTGCGGGCGCCCATCGTCCGTCGTGTCCAAATCATGTTGGCCTACACCGGCCGGCACGGGGGCGGGCAGATGCAGCATGGGGTGTGGTTGGGAGTGAGGGGCGGGTTCAGGTAAGCGCTTGAACCTCAGTCGCGGAAGACGTCGTCCAGCGTGGCGGCGTCCAGGATGTTCAGAGACCAGGTCTCCAGATTCCGGGCATGGGCAGAACGGACCCGCTGCGTGGTCTCGGCATCCACCGGGCCGAAGCGGCGTTGGATCAGGCGCAGCAGCAGATCAGCCTGGCCCTCAACGCGACCCTCCTTACGGCCTTCGCGGAGCCATTGCCGCGCCCAGATGCCGGGTTTCTCAGCGATCATCATATCGAGCTCCTGTAAGGTGTTGACGCGCGGCAGTTTTTCCACAGGGCTGGCATTGCGTTTCGCCACGATGAACAGCCACGCCGTCAGGCTGCGGTTCAGTTCTTCATATCCGGGCTCAGCGCGGACTGCCTGAATCAAAGTTTGCAGCAAACCGCGCCACTGTTCAACATCACGGCTATGGCCTAGACGAAACAGCAGGGCAGCCAGGTTGGTGTCTGACAGGCCCATCTGCTTGAGCAAGTCTTGCTCATCCACCAACAGGTAACGCATCTGCGGCTGGTTGGGCCGTAGGTCTTCCGGTATGTTGCCGATCAGACCCTCCAGATCAAGGGAAGCTCGCCAGCGGCCCCGGCCGCTGTAGAGCACCACGGGCAACACCGGCGGTAATGGCGGGCTGATTGTCTGGTCGCGCAGCAAGGCCTGATACGTCAGGCCGGTATAGGTGACGATGCGCAGCGCCATGAAGGAGTCGGACTCGATCTGCTGTTCCAGGATCAGCAGAATGCAAAGGTCTTGGTGTGGCGACTGTTTACCAGGAATCAACCAGGCGCAATCGCCGCTGCGTTGTTCCAGGTCATCACTGACGTGATTCGTGGGTACGGATTGCATCCGATCCCAACTCAGGGCGTTGAACAATGTTGGGTTCAGCACGCAGGCCAGCAGATCACGCAGCAATTCCTTGTGCTGAAACAGGCGGCGGTACGCCGCATCCACTTTGCCCATGGGGTTCTCCGATTGGATTCGGGAAGCCCTATTCTGGGGATGCCGACCTCGCCCCGCCAGACTGGAATCTACGAACGGATTAAAGTGTCACACCGACTCCAGTGCCGCCAGCACATCCAGCCGTTCCCCGTCGGGGCTGTCGAAAGGCGGTGTCAGGTGAGCGCCTGAACCTCAGTCGCGGAAGACGTCGTCCAGCGTGGCGGCGTCCACGAAATTCAATGACCAGGTTTCCAGATGAGCGGAGTCAGCGGAGCGGATCCGCTGCGTGGTGGCTTCGTCCACCGGGCCGAATCGACGCTGGATCAGGCGCAGCAACAGGTTGGCTTCGCCTTCGGTGCGACCTTCGGTACGGCCTTTCGCCATGCCATGGCGCTCGGCGATCGTCACATAGCTCATCTCATGCTCCTGTTCCAGCTGCCGGGCAGCCAGCAAGTAGTCCGATTCCAGTGCCGTCGGCAAGCGAACCATCGATTCCACCAGCCGCAGCAATGCGCCGATCCGATCCCGCGTGTAACCATAACCATACAGCCGTCGGGTCAGGTCCAGCAGCGGTGCCAGCCGGGTGGCTTTGTCCGGATGACCGGCCGCCTGCACCTGTGCCATGATCACCACGGCAAAAGGATTCGTCGGGGCCAGCGCGTCCAGTTCGTCCCAGCGGCTGCGCCATGACTCCAATTCTACAATCGGAAAGGTGAATCGGGTCTCCTGCGTCAGGAAGTCGTTCCGATAGGTCAGGGTGCCTGCGGGTGGCATATCGCCCGAACGCGTAGGCTGGTTGATCAGGATGCCCAGGCTGTAGACCTGGGGTGGCAGCAGCGCCCTGCCTCTGCGCCGTTCCCGCTGCCGGAACAGCACGCTGTATTCCAGCATGCGCCAGCCGAAGACCTGGAGGGCCTGCGGGCTGGACAGGCGGCCCTGAACCTCGACATGCACCAGCAGGAGAGCGTCCGCGCCGGTCAACAGACGCACCCGGGCCAGCTTGTCGGCGTGGCGGCGACTCTGGGCGGGCGCGCTGGCCCTCAGCACTGCTTGCAGTTCCTTGTCCAGGAACTCGACCGGCACCAGCCAATCGATGGTCGCGTGCAAATCAGGTGCCAGCAGGGCCATCGCCTGGGAGAAGAACAACTCCAGCGCTTCCTTCCACGGGCTGTCGTGATCGTCGTGCGGCGCGGCTGGCGGTGAGGCATTGCGGGCGGACATGACGGGCTTTCGGGTTCGGAAAGCCCCATTCTGGGCAGCCCTCCGCATCCCCGCCAGACTGGAATCTACGAACGGATTAAAGTGTCACACCGACTCCAGTGCCGCCAGCACATCCAGCCGTTCCCCGTCGGGGCTGTCGAAAGGCGGTGTCAGGTAAGCGCCTGAATCTCAGTCGCGGAAGACGTCGTCCAGCGTGGCGGCGTCCACGAAATTCAGTGACCAGGTTTCCAGATGAGCGGAGTCAGCGGAGCGGATCCGCTGTGTGGTGGCTTCGTCCACCGGGCCGAAGCGGCGCTGGATCTGGCGCAGCAACAGGTTGGCTTCGCCTTCTGTCCTGCTTTGCCTGCGAACTACACGTTCGACGGTCGTCATGTATGCCATTTTGCTTTCCTCTGCCAGAGCGGTCACCGCTTGTACATAGTCCGATTCCAGTTCGACAGGCAGCGCAATCATCCAGTCGATCAAGCGGTAGATCTGCCTTGCCACATCTGGGGCGTAACCGTATCGTCGCAGTCCTCGCACCAGATCCAGTTTCGGCCCCAGCCGAGTGCGTTTGTCGGGATGCCCATTGGCCCGCAACTGGGCCATGATCAGCACGGTAAACGGATTGATCAGCGCCAAGGATTCCAGTTCGTCCCAACGGTCTCGCCAGCTTTCCAATTCTACGACGGGAAAGGTGAATCGGGCGCCCTGGCCCAGGTGTTCGTCGGTGTAGACCAGATGGTCGCCGACACCCCGGTTTTCCAACAGCACCCCCAGGCTGTAGATAGGGGGTGGCAACTCCAGATCCTGTTGTCGCATGGCACGCGCCTGGATGCGGTGGCGGTATTCATACATCCGCCAGCCAAAGATCCGTAGTGCCTTGCGGCCTCTCAAGCGGCCCTCGACCTCGATGTGGATCAGCAACCAAGCGTTGGCGCCGCTCCGCAGGCGCACCTGTACCAGCTTGTCCACGCAGCGGCGGCCCTTTTTTCCAGGGAAGGCGATGGCCTGCAACTCCTTGTCCAGGAACTGAGTTGGCACCGACCAGTCGATTTTGGCGTGCAGACGTGGCGCCAGCAACGCCATCGCCTGGGAGAAGAACAACTCCAGCGCTTCCTTCCACGGGCTGTCGTGATCGTCGTGCGGCGCGGCTGGCGGTGAGGCATTGCGGGCGGACATGACGGGCTTTCGGGTTCGGAAAGCCCCATTCTGGCCAACCCCTGCCGCCCCCCGCCAGACTGGAATCTACGAACGGATCAAAACGTCATACCAGCCCCGTTCCGATGCTCCGCCTGGTACGCGACGAATGGCCGCAGGCAGGATCCAGCACGGCGCATGACTGGATCCAATGCCCGATTTCAGATAAGTCCCATAGGCATTTCCGGGTTTTGGTGCTTGGCCAGGTGATGTATCATCCCGTTCATTCGATGAACATTACCCTGGCGCTTGCTGACCGTGTCACAGCACGGCGGTAGCGTGCCTGAAACACCTGAAACGTTGCCCATGGCCCATTACCAACACGAAACCGCCATCGTCGATCCCGGCGCGCAGATCGGCGAAGGATCCCGCGTCTGGCATTTCGTCCACATCTGCGGCGGCGCCCGCATCGGCGCCGGGGTGTCTCTGGGGCAGAACGTCTTCGTCGGCAACAAGGTCGTCATCGGCGACCGCTGCAAGATCCAGAACAACGTCTCCGTCTACGACAACGTCACCCTGGAAGAGGGCGTGTTCTGCGGCCCCAGCATGGTGTTCACCAACGTCTACAACCCCCGTTCGCTGATCGAGCGCAAGGACGAATACCGCGACACCCTGGTCAAGAAGGGCGCCACCCTGGGCGCCAACTGCACCGTCGTCTGCGGCGTCACCATCGGCGAATACGCCTTCGTCGGCGCGGGCGCCGTCGTCAACAAGGACGTCAAGCCCTACGCCCTGATGGTCGGCGTGCCCGCCCGCCAGATCGGCTGGATGAGCGAACACGGCGAACAGCTGGACCTGCCCTTGAGCGGCAACGGCGAGACCACCTGCACCCATACCGGCGCCACCTACCGTCTGGCTGACGGCCAGTGCGTCCGTCTCTGATTTTCATCCCACATCCACAATCACCATGCAATTCGTCGATCTGCAAGCCCAGTACCAGCGCCTGAAATCCGAAATCGACGCTGGCATCCAGCGCGTGCTGGCCCACGGCCAGTTCATCCTGGGGCCGGAAGTCGCCCAACTGGAAGAGCGCCTGGCCGCCTATACCGGTGCCAAGCATTGCATCACCGTCGCCAACGGCACCGATGCCCTGCAGATCGCCCAGATGGCGCTGGGGATCGGGCCGGGAGACGAAGTCATCACCCCTGGCTTCACCTACATCGCCACGGCCGAGACCGTCGCCCTGCTGGGCGCCAAGCCCGTCTACGTCGACATCGACCCGCGCACCTACACCCTGGATCCGGCCAGGCTGGAAGCCGCCATCACCCCCCGGACCCGCGCCATCATCCCCGTGTCCCTGTACGGCCAGTGCGCCGACATGGATACCATCAACGCCATTGCTGAAAAGCACGGCCTGACGGTCATCGAGGATGCCGCCCAGAGCCTGGGCGGCAGCTACAAAGGCCGCAAGAGCGGCAACCTGTCCACGATTTCCTGTACCAGCTTTTTTCCCAGCAAGCCCCTGGGCTGCTATGGGGACGGCGGCGCGATCTTCACCAACGACGACGCGCTGGCCGTCGTGCTGCGCCAGATCGCCCGCCATGGCCAGGACCGCCGCTACCACCATATCCGTGTCGGCGTGAACAGCCGCCTGGATACCCTGCAGGCCGCCATCCTGCTGCCGAAGCTGGCCGTCCTGGACGACGAGATCGCCGCCCGCCAGCGCGTGGCCGACACCTACACACGCCTGTTCAATGCCGCGGGCATCCAGGCCACGCCCGTCATCGAGGCCCACAATGTCTGCGCCTGGGCGCAGTACACCGTGCAGATCGAAGGGCGTGACGCCGTGCAAGCCGCCCTGAAGGCCGCCGGTGTCCCCACCGCCGTGCATTACCCCATCCCCCTGAACCGCCAGCCCGCCGTGGCCGATGACAGTGTTGCGCTGCCTGTTGGCGACGCCGTGGCCGCGCGAGTGATGAGCCTGCCAATGCATCCGTATCTGGACGAGGCCGCCATCGGCCGCGTCGCCGATGCCGTGGCGCAATGCCAGCCGGCCTGATCCACCAATTTTTTTATCCAATCCGAACGAGAGACATGAAGAACTTCGCCCTGATCGGTGCCGCCGGCTACATCGCCCCGCGCCACATGAAGGCCATCAAGGACACCGGCAACCGGCTGGTGGCCGCCCTGGATCCCAATGATTCCGTCGGCATCATCGACAGCCATTTCCCGGACGCGGAATTCTTCACGGAATTCGAGCGTTTCGACCGTCACGTGGACAAGATGCGGCGCGCGGGCGATGACAAACGCATCGATTACGTGTCGATCTGCTCGCCCAATTACCTGCACGATTCGCACATGCGTTTCGCCTTGCGTTCGGGGGCCGACGCTATCTGCGAAAAGCCCTTGGTGCTGAATCCCTGGAACATCGACGGCCTGCAGGACATCGAGCGTGATACGGGGCGCAAGGTCAACACCATCTTGCAATTGCGCGTACACCCGGCCATCGTGGCATTGCGTAAGCAAGTTGCAGAGCAGAAGAAGAACGCCAAGCATGAAGTGGACCTGACCTACATCACGTCCCGCGGCCACTGGTATCTGCAGTCCTGGAAGGGCGACGTGAAGAAATCCGGTGGCATTGCCACCAATATTGGCGTGCACTTCTTCGATATGCTGCATTACATCTTCGGCGCGTTGCAGGCCAACGTGGTGCATGCCAATGCGGAAACCTACGCGGGCGGCTATCTGGAATACGAACGGGCGCGGGTTCGCTGGTTTCTGTCTGTAGATTACGCCGACGTGCCGGAAGCGCAAAAGGCCGTCGGCCAGCGTACCTACCGATCCATCACCGTCGACGGCCAGGAAATTGAGTTTTCCGGCGGTTTTACCGATCTGCATACGCGCAGCTATGAGGAAATTCTTGCTGGTCGCGGTTTTGGCTTGGAGGAAAATCGTGTGGCTATTGAGACCGTATCTACTATCCGAAATGCAGTGTTGGCACCATTGGCAGGCGATTATCATCCATTTCTGAAAAAATGACTGACGGTATTTACGAAGAGAGCCATCTGAAGGTCCTGCGGCTGTTGGAGGCCGACCCGGGGCTGAGTCAACGCGACTTGTCGCAGGCATTGGGCATCAGCTTGGGCAAGACCAACTATTGCATGCGCGCCTTGCTGGACAAGGGATTGATTAAGATGCAGAACTTCAGAAATAACGACAACAAGCTCGGTTATGCCTACTTGCTGACTCCAGCAGGGATCGCAGCCAAGGCGGAACTGACGCGTAATTTTTTGAAGATCAAGATACGGGAATATGAGGTATTGCGGCAGGAGATCGAACAATTGAAGACAGAAGCTAGTCGTACACCACAAGCACGTGAAGAATCTTAATCATGAAGCTGATGACCATTATTGGGGCGCGTCCTCAGTTCATCAAAGCAGCGGCGGTGTCGCGTGTGCTTGCGAGAGATTTCTCAAATGTACAGGAAATTCTGGTTCACACCGGTCAACATTACGATATCAATATGTCCGACGTATTTTTTGAGGAATTGGGCATCCCCCGGCCGGATCATTACTTAGGCATCGGTGGAGGGTCGCATGGACAAAATACTGGCCGAATGCTGGAGAAATTGGATGGGTTGATGGCTCAGGAGCACCCTGATTGGGTGCTGGTCTATGGTGATACGGACAGCACACTGGCTGGCTCTCTGGCTGCGGCAAAGTTGCATATCCCTGTGGCTCATGTCGAAGCGGGTCTGCGGTCTTTCAATCGCCGGATGCCAGAGGAAATCAATCGTGTTTTGACCGATCATATTGCTGATCTGTTGTTTGTGCCAACTCAAGCTGCACAGCATAACCTGCGTCGGGAAGGTGTCAAAGACAAAAATATCCGTGTAGTGGGCGACGTCATGTACGATGCTGCCTTGCATTATCGAGACAGAGCCCGGCAGCCTATGTGGTTTGCCGCATTGCAGCTAGATGCTTTCATCTTGTGCACCATCCATCGCGCTGAGAATACAGATGATCAGGACCGTATACGCAGTATCCTGGCTGGTTTGGCAAGTGCGCCACTGCCAGTCGTGCTGCCTTTGCATCCCCGTACCCGCAGGCAGATAGACCATTTCGGCTTGGTGTTACCGGATACTGTCCACGTGGTGGACCCTGTGGGTTACCTGGAGATGGTCTGGCTGGAATCCCGGTGTGAGTTCGTTCTGACGGACTCTGGCGGAGTGCAGAAGGAAGCCTATTTTCATGGCAAATCCTGCATCACGTTGCGAGATGAGACCGAATGGGTGGAGTTGGTCGAGGCGGGGGTCAACGTGTTGGTGGGGGCGGATACACAGCGAATTGCCGCAGCTATGGTGGCGGTGAAGCCGGTGTCTTTGCAGCTTGGATTATATGGCCATGGTGACAGCGCGCGACGTTTGATAAGCTGTCTGGTCGGAGTGTCTGCTGATGACGAGTTTAAACAGTGACCTAGTTTAAATATACCGGCTGAAATATTAGAAGCGTGGAAAATGATGTTAAAAGAGAAAACTATTCTTGTTACTGGTGGAACGGGGTCATTTGGTCATACATTCGTGCCGATGACTTTAAAGAGGTATAACCCAAAGCGCATAATCATCCTTTCTAGAGATGAAATGAAGCAGTGGGAAATGGCGAAGCTATATGGTGATGATCCTCGAGTCCGGTTTTTCATCGGGGATGTTAGAGATAAGGATCGCCTTTACCGGGCTTTAGATGGTATTGATTTTGTAGTTCATGCCGCTGCTACAAAAATTGTACCTACTGCGGAATATAACCCTTTCGAGTGTGTAAAGACCAATGTCATGGGTGCTATGAATCTGATTGATGCTTGTATCGATCAGGGAGTGAAGCGTGTTGTTGCCTTATCGACAGACAAGGCGAGTAGCCCGATCAATCTGTATGGCGCTACAAAGTTAGCGTCGGACAAGTTATTTGTGGCGGGAAATTCTTATTCTGGTGCACATGGTACTAGATTCTCGGTGGTGCGTTACGGTAATGTCATGGGGTCGCGTGGTTCTGTGATTCCGTTCTTTATGTCCATACGAGATCAGGGGGTGTTGCCTATTACGGATGATCGTATGACTCGGTTCATGATCTCTCTGGAACAGGGGGTGGAACTGGTTTGGCATGCGTTCAGCGACATGGTGGGTGGCGAGATATATGTTAAGAAGATCCCATCCATGAAGGTTACTGATCTTGCTCGGATCGTCGCTCCGCAAGCTGTACATAAAATTATCGGTATCCGGCCAGGAGAGAAATTGCATGAGCAAATGATTGGTGCGGAGGATTCTTATTACACTTATGAATATCCTGAGCATTATAAGATTCTACCAGCCATCAATGGCTGGTGTGACTCTCCAGAGCGGATCAAGGATGGTAAGAAGGTGTCTGAAGGATTTACTTATGCCAGTGATACTAATCCAGAGTGGATGCAGCCGGAGACCTTGCAAACTTGGATTGAGGCCAATATTGGAAAAATTGGCAGGATCTGAGTCATGATTCCCTATGGTCGACAGGACATTACGCAAGCTGATATCAGTGCAGTGCTGGAAGTATTGCAATCAGACTTTTTGACGCAAGGGCCCAAGGTGCCGGTCTTCGAACGGATCATTGCGGAGAAGGTGGGGGCGGCGCATGCTGTGGCAGTTAATAGTGCCACTTCTGCCCTGCACATTGCATGTTTGGCGTTGGGTTTGGGGCCGGGCGATTGGTTGTGGACAACTCCGATTTCCTTTGTGGCGTCTGCCAACTGTGGTCTATATTGTGGCGCGCAAGTGGATTTTGTGGATATTGATTCACGCACCTACAATATGGATTCGGCAGCCTTGGAGCATAAGCTGATTCAGGCGGAACAGTTGGGGCGGTTGCCCAAAATTGTGATTCCTGTACATCTATGTGGGCAGCCGTGCAATATGGAGGCAATTCATGCTCTGTCCGAGCGGTATGGATTCAGAATTATTGAAGACGCTTCGCATGCTATTGGAGGGCGTTATCGTGATGAATATGTTGGGAATTGCCGCTATAGCGACATCACGGTTTTCAGTTTTCACCCAGTAAAGATCATTACCACAGCTGAGGGCGGGATGGCTGTGACTAACGATTCTGTTTTAGCCGAGCGGATGTCTTTGTTTCGTAACCATGGGGTTACTAGAAATCCCGATTTAATGACGCATGAGTCGGATGGTTCTTGGTATTACCAGCAGATTGAGCTTGGTTTCAACTACCGCATGACTGAACTGCAAGCGGCTCTGGGAATTTCTCAAGTGGCGCGTTTGGACCAATATGTGGCATGTCGACATGATCTGGCTGAAAATTATAATCAAATACTGAAATATCTGCCTGTCACTATACCTTGGCAGTGCCCCGATAGTTATTCAGGATTTCATCTTTATGTGATTAGATTGCGACTGGATCTGATTGATAGAAATCGCTCTCAGGTGTTTGATTCATTGCGTCGGGCAGGGATAGGAGTGAATGTTCATTATATTCCTATATACAAACAGCCTTTTTATAAAAAAATGGGGTTTTCCGATGGGGATTTTCCTAATTCTGAGCGCTATTACGCTGAATCTATCAGTCTGCCCATGTATGCGACCTTGAGCTTGCCGCAGCAAGAGATTGTCAGGGATGCTTTGGAAAGGGGGGTGTATGCATAATAGAATAAAAAATCAAAAGACAATATTCCTGGAATCAGAGGGGGATGCCTGGTTCGGTAGAAATGCTGAAAAATTATCTGCGAGGAATTTCTCAAGAGACCCTGTTATTCAGAAGATAGTTGAGATTTCCGAAATTTCAGTGGTGCCTACGGGATTGTCCGTCTTGGAGATCGGGGCGGGTGCTGGGGGCCGTTTGGAGTGGTTGCAGAGTCATGAGGAAGTGCAGTGCGCTCAAGGGATTGAGCCGTCAAAACTGGCTGTGGATGCGGCAAGAGCACAAGGGCTTTCTGTTGTACAAGGAACTGCGGATTCCTTGCCATTTAATGAGAAGTCTTTCGATATCGTCATATTTGGATTTTGTCTCTATCTGTGTGATCGCGATGATCTTTTTAGAATCGCCAGTGAGGCCGATCGTGTTTTGAAGGCGAGTGGATGGATTATCATTCATGATTTCTATGCTTCATCTCCTAAGATGAGGCCTTATCATCATAAGACTGGTGTGCATTCGTTCAAGATGGATTATAGGCGCTTGTTTGATTGGAATCCTGCATATACCTGCTATTCGCATGATCTGAGTTCTCATGCTGATGGAAAATACACTGATGATAATGAGGAGTGGGTGGCAGTATCGGTACTTAGAAAGCTAGCTTGGCATGGATAAAGGTGGTTTCGGTATGCTGCGTGGATCATCCAGAATAATTCTAGGAACGGCTCAGTTTGGGTTGCACTATGGTGTAGCTAATGTCATGGGTCAGCCGAGCCAAGGAGATGTACAGCGTATCTTGGATAGAGCCAGAAGCGGCGGCATCAAAGGAATTGATACGGCAATCTCTTATGGGGAGAGTGAGCGCGTCCTTGGTGTGGCTGATGTCCAAGGTTTTGAGGTTATTAGCAAATTGCCGCAAATTCCCAACACGCAAGAGGGAGGGGTTTCTGCTTGGATGAATACTCAGGTACAAGGCTCTCTTGCTCGTTTGCGGGTTGATTGCCTGGATGGTTTGCTTTTGCATAGACCTGAGCAATTACTGACAGCGCAGGGGACGCTGTTGTACCGTGCTCTGCAGGAACAGGTTTCTAACGGACGTGTGCGAAAGATTGGAGTATCAATCTATGACCCCTCGGATCTTGATAGGCTGATACCACGTTTCGATTTTGATATCGTACAAGCGCCTTTTAATATATTGGATGCGAGATTTGTGAGATCTGGCTGGCTGACTCGATTGAGGAAAATGGGAATTGCATTGCATATCCGTTCCGTTTTTCTGCAGGGTCTGCTGCTGATGCCTGCTGAACGTCGCCCTGTCTATTTTGAGCGGTGGGAACCTATCTGGGCCAAGTGGGGAGCTTGGCTGAGAAAATATCATTTGACACCCCTGCAGGCCTGTTTGCGGTATGCATTGCACGTGGATGGTGTGGAGCGAGTCATTCTGGGAGTTGACTCTGCAGAGCAGTTGGATGAAATCCTTGCAATTGCAGATGAAGGCGCAGTTCCAGATGGTTATCAATCCATGCAAACGCAGGATGTTGACTTGTTAAACCCCACGCATTGGAAGGCTCTATGAGAGTGGCTGCTATTGTGCAGGCGCGCATGGGTTCTACACGGTTGCCGGGCAAGGTCATGAAACTCATCGGCAAGCGGCCCATGATCGAAGTGCTGCTTGCTCGCTTGTCACGAGCACAGTCGCTCCAGCAGATTGTAGTGGCGACATCCGCCGATCCCATCAACCAGCCTCTGATGAATCACGTTAGGTCTCTTGGGTATGAATGTATCGCAGGAAGTGAAAAAGATGTTCTTGATCGATATGTGCAGGCAGCTACGCAAGTTCAGGCGGACGTCATTGTACGTATTACTGGTGATTGCCCGCTGATCGACCCCGATATTGTGGATCGAGTAGTGGAACAGTTCATGGCTGGAGAAGTTGATTACCTGAGCAATGTGAGCCCACCAACCTACCCTGATGGGCTGGATGTTGAGGTCTTTACGCGAGTAGCGTTGGAACGGGCAAGTAGAGAATCTTCCGACCCGTTCGATCATGAGCATGTCACTCCGTACCTGCGTCGCCCTGAGCTATTTCGGTGTGACACGGTGAGGCATGATGAGGATCTCTCAGGCCTGCGTTGGACAGTCGACGAGGCAGCGGATCTCGATGTCGTGTCACAAATCTTCCGGTACTTCTCGCCGGACATTTTCTTTTCTTGGCGAAGTGTTCTTGCGCTGCGTACGAAACGTCCGGAGATATTCGCCACCAATCAGACCATCCATCGCAATGAAGGAGCGAACATGGGTACGGGGCAGAAGTTGTGGAAGCGTGCTAAGGATATTATTCCAGGCGGTAACATGCTGCTCTCCAAGCGAGCGGAAATGTTTCTTCCGGAGCAGTGGCCAGCATATTTCAGTAAAGCCTCGGGCTGCCGCGTCTGGGATCTGGATGGGCGTGAGTACGTGGATATGTCCATTATGGGTATTGGTACCAATACGCTGGGTTATGGGCACCCGGAAGTCGATGCCGCTGTTCGTGGCGTAATCGATTCCGGAAATATGGCCACCTTTAACGCGCCGGAGGAAGTGTATCTTGCTGAGCGCCTGGTAGAACTACATCCCTGGGCTGATATGGTCCGCTTTGCTCGTACTGGCGGTGAGGCCAATGCAGTGGCGATTCGCATTGCGCGAGCTGCTACGGGTAAGGACAAAGTGGCGATTTGTGGTTATCACGGATGGCATGATTGGTATCTGTCTGCCAACCTGGGGGATGATACCCATCTGGCGGGTCACTTACTTCCGGGCCTTGAACCCAATGGGGTCCCCGCCGGACTGCGTGGTACGACCCTGCCTTTTAATTACAATGATTTTGCCGGGCTGGAGGCCCTAGTGCGTGATCATGACGTTGGTGTAATTAAGATGGAAGTCTCGCGTAATATGGGTCCTCAGGATGATTTCCTGCAAAAGGTCCGCAAACTGGCAAGTGACCATGGTATTGTACTGATATTCGATGAGTGCACTTCTGGCTTTCGCCAAACGTTTGGCGGGTTGCACAAGCTGTATGGTGTAGAGCCGGACATGGCAATGTTCGGAAAAACGTTGGGGAATGGCTATGCCGTGACGGCAACGATTGGCCGCCGTGAAATCATGGAGGCGGCTCAGGTCACCTTCATCAGCAGCACGTTCTGGACGGAGCGGATCGGCTCGGTGGCGGGGTTGAAGACTTTAGAGGTTATGGAACGATTGAAATCCTGGGATGCCATCACACAAATCGGACTTACGGTACGTGGTAAGTGGCAGGCATTGGCTGAAAAGCATGGATTAACGATCAGTCATTGGGGGCTGCCTGCGTTGACGGGTTATACATTTGAAAGCCCAAAGGCATTGGAATACAAGACGCTAGTGACGCAAGAGATGTTGGCGTATGGGTTCTTGGCCGGTAACAGTTGTTATGCTTGCATCGCGCATACGCCCGAGGTTATCGATGCCTACTTTGAGGCTCTCGACCCGGTCTTCGCACTAGTGCGCGAGTGTGAGGACGGGCGAGATGTGAGTACCTTGCTTAAGGGGCCGGTATGCCATGCAGGGTTCAAGCGTCTGAATTGAAGTGGCGCTACAGATGAGAATCATATTCCGTGCTGATGCCTCCCTGGATATCGGTACCGGTCATATCATGCGCTGTTTGACACTGGCTGATGCTTTGCGGAGTATAGGTGCGGAGTGTTATTTCATCTGTCGTGAACACCCAGGACATCTGGTCGACCGGATTAGGGCTCGAGGCTATAAAGTTTACTCACTGTCATTGTCATCGGCTCCGGAGCTTGGTTCGGACGAGACGGACGCTCTTGCACCAGCGCACGCTCGTTGGTTGAGCGGTAGCCAGATACAGGATGCACGGGATTGTGTACCCATCTTGCAGCAGATACGGCCTGATTGGTTGGTTGTGGATCACTATGCGCTGGATGCGCGGTGGGAGTCTCTCCTGCGCCCGTACTGCTGCAGAGTCATGGTGATCGATGATCTGGCTGACCGCGAGCATGACTGCGATCTGCTGCTAGATCAGACATTCGGGAGGCAGGCTGAAGATTATTTATCCTTGATCCCAGAGAACTGTATGCTTTGGTGTGGCGCAAAATATGCGCTCCTACGGTCAGAATTTGCACGGTGGCGGCCATACAGTTTGGCTCGACGTGAAGGGAGCACTGAGCTGCAGCACCTGCTTATCGCCATGGGGGGGGTAGACCAGAACAATGCGACTGGTCGGGTGTTGGATATGCTTACTCCCAGCTGCCTGCCTCCAAATTGCCGTATTTCCGTCGTCATGGGAGGAAATGCACCGTGGCTAGATCAAGTCAAGCAAAAGGCGGCGCAGCTTTCGTGGCCAACCAGTATTCTCGTGGACGTTATATGTATGGCACCCTTGATGGCAGTCAGTGATCTGGCCATTGGCGCTGCAGGTGCGACGTCCTGGGAACGGTGTTGCCTGGGGCTGCCGACCCTGCTGATGGTGCTCGCGAATAATCAGCGGACCGCCGCACAGAACCTGGAGCGGGTGGGCGCTGTCCGTGTCATTGATTTAGGCTTTTCTGAGGGTTACGCATCCATCAGCCAGAACTTATTTGATTTAAGTGTCAATTCTAGCGCGATGGTGGCAATGACTCATGCCGCCGCGGATGTGGTGGATGGTAATGGTGTTGAACGGCTGGTACACGCGATTTTCCGAGTAGATCATGCCGCCTGATTGCCGTCTGCGGTTGCTATGCCCCTCCGACCTATCCTTGATCCTTAGTTGGCGCAATCATCCCAATGTGCGTCGTTGGATGTATGCCGATCACGAGATACCACTGCATGAACACCTGCAGTGGTATGGGCGTGCATCGAAAGACAAGACACGTACCTTACTGGTTTTTGAGTGTGATCAGAAACCGCAAGGGTTTGTAAATTTGCACCAGATCACTGATTGGGGGCTGGGGGAGTGGGGGTTCTATGTCGCTCCCGATGCTGCGAAGGGCACGGGACGCGCTCTGGGAGTGGCTGCACTCCGATATGCCTTCGAAACATTGAGTCTGCGTAAGCTTTGTGGTGAGGTGATCGCAACTAACGTGCGCTCCCTTCGCTTTCACGAGAAGCTTGGCTTTCAGCGTGAAGGAGTGTTACGTGAACAGCACTTCGATGGAAAAAACCATCTGGATGTCCACTATTTTGGCTTGTTGATTAGGGAATGGCGTTCCCTGTATCTAGGAAACAACTCATGAATTATATACCGAGCATATCCATCGCAGGCCGTCATATCGCAGAAGATGCTCCGCCCTACATAATTGCGGAACTTTCTGCTAATCATAATGGCAGCTTAGATACTGCGCTGCGAATTATTACGGAGGCCAAAAGAGTTGGTGCAGATGCGGTGAAGCTGCAGACCTATACAGCTGACACCATCACTGTCGATTGTGACAGTGAGGATTTCCAGATCCATGGTGGCCTTTGGAATGGGAAGACTCTATATAAGTTATACCAGGAAGCGCATATGCCATGGGAGTGGCACAAGCCCTTATTTGAGCATGCCCACGATCTTGGGATCACTATTTTCAGTTCGCCGTTCGATTCGACTGCAGTGGATTTGTTGGAGGACTTAAACGCTCCTGCTTATAAGATTGCTTCTTTTGAGGCGGTGGACCTGCCCCTGATCAAATATGTTGCTCGTACCGGCAAACCCATGATCATATCTACCGGCATGGCTAATGCGGAGGAAATACAGGAAGCCATCGATGCTGCCCGTGAAGGGGGGTGCAGAGAACTTGCTATCTTGCATTGTGTAAGTGGCTATCCAGCCCCTGCCGAAGACTATAACCTGCGTACTATTACGGACATGATAAGGCGGTTTGGTCTGGTCACTGGGCTGTCCGATCATACCTTAGATAATACAACGGCAATTGCTAGCATTGCCATGGGGGCATCGATTATTGAAAAGCATTTTACTCTCAGTCGCAATGGCGGTGGACCGGATGACAGCTTTTCGCTGGAGCCGGATGATATGGCCGCCCTATGTAGAGATGGTAGAACAGCTTGGGCTTCTCTTGGGAAAGTGGACTACGGTCGCAAGTCGAGTGAGCAAGGGAATGCAAAATTTAGGCGATCTCTATATTTTGTGAAGGATTTGGCTGCTGGTGAGGTAGTAACCGAGGAGTCTGTTAGAAGCATCAGGCCTGGCTTTGGGCTACCACCTAAAATGCTAGATAAGGTGCTTGGTGCTAGGGTAATACGTTCAGTGGCGCGTCATCATCCTGTGCTCAAAGACGATCTGGTGGATTGATCTTTTCTGATTTCAATCAAAGAGATTGTTTTCTATTTGTAAAAATAAAAATATCATGCTTTGTTTTTGAGTATGAATTTTTGATTGCGATGAGGTTTTCAATTGGGAGCTGGTGTGGGCGTTCGAGAAAAATTTAAAGTCTGCATAGTGGCTGGCGCACGGCCTAATTTTATGAAAATTGCGCCTATTATGCGTGCCTTGAACGACGCCTCTGATGTTTTTGATCGTTGTCTTGTTCATACCGGGCAGCATTATGATCAAGAAATGAGTGAGGTTTTTTTCAAGCAGTTGGGTATACCAACCCCTGATTGCTATCTCAATGCTGGAGGTGGTACGCATGCTGAGCAAACTGCGAAAGTGATGGTTGCGTTCGAGCGAGCGATAGATCAGATAAAGCCAGATCTGGTTCTTGTCGTTGGTGATGTGAATTCCACACTTGCCTGTGCGTTGGTAGCAAAAAAATCAGGTATTCGTGTAGCTCACGTTGAGGCTGGACTGCGTAGTGGCGATTGGGGAATGCCAGAAGAGGTTAATCGTATAGCAACCGATGCGATCAGCGATCTGTATTTTGTGACCGAGGCTTCAGGGCGGGAAAATTTACTCGCCGAGGGAAAGTCCGACGCGGCAATACATTTTGTCGGACATGTGATGATCGATAACTTATTTTTTGAATTAGCACAGTTGCGTGCAGGCGCTTCTGTGAGCAGAGAGATCGAGGCTATCAAAGAGACTTATAAGTATTATGCGGTCGTTACGCTCCATCGTCCTGCCAATGTTGATCATCCAGAGGTTTTACGTCAAGTGTTGTCTGGTTTGTCTCGTGCTGCACTGCGCTTGCCTATGATTTTTCCTGTCCATCCGCGTACTGCGAAGCGGATTGAATCTCTGGGACTGATTTTGCCAAAGTCGATTCATCTGTTGCCGCCTCTGGCGTATAGAGATCTATTGTTTCTTACTAAGGATGCGGTGGCCGTTCTGACCGACAGTGGTGGGTTACAGGAGGAGTCAACAGCACTAGGCGTTCCTTGTCTGACGATTCGTGATAATACCGAGCGTCCAGTTACTGTGGTTGAAGGAAGCAACACCTTGGTCGGGTCGGACCCGGAGAGGATCGATAGAGAGGTTGCGGCAATATTAAAAAATGGTGGGAAACGTGGACAGCAGCCTGCCTTATGGGATGGTCGTGCTGCAGAGCGTATTGTAACTGTATTGCGACATCAGTTTATTTAATTATCGCTCGCATGCCTGCGGAGCAATGAATGGGTTGGAAGGCATCACAAATCCATAAAAAAATCGACGTGCTCAATCTTGAGTGGACGAGTGGGTCCAGTCGTGATCGTGTAATGGCAACGCTAGTATGCAATTATCTACGTCGACAAGGGCTTTTGGTTAGAGAATGTTCGGTGCACGATGGTCTAAATGCGATTAACGGATTGTGTCCTCGACTATTGTTCATGACGAATACCATTGGGGCGCGGGAGAATTTTGAAATCATGCGCTACGCTGTCCAGCGCGGTGTGAGTGGTGTTAGCTTGATTGTTGAGGGAAATATCCGAGAGGGTGATGATGAATTAGAGTCGGCAATGATATGGGGCTGGAATCATGATCATGTTCTGTATGAGGATTTGCATTTCCAGTGGAGTGAGAGAGCTCGCCGTATTACGCTGCGACAGCATCCAGAACTGCAAGGGAGGGTATTGATATCGGGTGGCGTCGGTTTTGATAACTACAAGATCGGTGTTTCGGTAGATCGCCCAGAAATATTACGCAATTTTGGCAAGGCACGGTATGCGAAGGTGGTGGGTGTCGGTTGTTGGGATTTTGGGATTTTTTACCCAGAAGATTCGCGTCATGCAATATGGGGAAAATACTATGATAAATCAGCCCAGGAAAATTTTAGAGCTGATGGGCGCCGTTTCCATGATCTGTTAGAACAAACGATCATGCGCAATCCCTCGGTGCTTTTTCTGCTTAAGGAGCATCCGGGTGTATTGCTTGGGAGAAGGGCGTCTGGAATCGAGGGCCTTGATAGCTATGATAACGTCATTATCTTGAAGGATGAACTTCCGATCGATCAATGTATCGCTGTGTCCGATGTATGGCTGGTTTATGAGTCAACGACTGCGTTAGAGGCGTGGCTAATGGGCAGGCAAACTGCATTGCTCAACCCTTCCGGACGTGACTTTCCAAGGGATGTGTTGCATCAAGGCAGCCCAGATTATGCGACGGCAGATTCTGTATGCGATGCTCTTGAGCTATTTTTCTCGAAAGGGATGTTGCCAGGGTTCATGGAGCGACAGGAGAAACGTGATTCGCTGATTGAGGATGTGATTCAATGGGGAGATGGTTTAAATCATGTCCGCGCTGGAAATGAAATTATAGAACTGTTGCGACAGAAGTCAGCGCTGCCACTGAAAGCGGAAAATGCTGGTGAGCAACTTCAACGTTGGCGTCAGCATGTTCGCTGGGTGATCAAATCGTGGAGAGCAGATAAATCTACACCTTATGGGTTTTCGGACCAAGAGGTCAATGAGTTCGCTGCTGAAATGCGGGTTCGTCAAGAGGCGTTCTATGATCATCTGGGCTTGACGTCTGCTGATCTTTTGAGTGTACGTTCGATATGACCGCCGGAGAGGCTGTGCATCAACGAAGTTGGCTTCGAACAGTCTTTTCAACAGGAAAATGGTATCTGCTCTCGAGCCTAATGACCAAAGGGCTCTCGTTGATTCTTTTGCCTGTTTACACGAGGTATCTGACGCCGGAGGAGTTTGGCATATTGAATACCCTGACGGCCATCGGAGGTGTTCTCCCTGTATTTATTTCGTTGCAACTCGATGCTGCATTTGCGCGTTTCTTCCATGAATACAAGAGCAATCAGCCTATGTTGCGTGCTCTTTACTCAACGATCTTCTGGTTTGTCACATGCTACGGTGGCTGTGTGGTTCTGTTCTGCTTGATTGCTGCAACATATAATCCAGAATGGTTCCCAGATGTTCCATATATATATCTGTTGTTGACCTTTGTTCCTGCGTTATTCTTACAACTTGGTCAGTTAGGTACGGTTTTCTTGCGCCAGTCACTTGATTCGGTGAGAACAACTTCTCTTGAAGTTGGAGGGGCGCTGCTTTCTGCGCTAATCACTCTTGTGTTGATGATTGGCTTTGATTTGGGTGTATTGGCTCGTTTGCTTGGCATAGCAATTCCTCCGCTGTTCATTTTGTTTTATTACATCCTATATTTCAGACGGGCCGGGCTCTTGGCTATTATGTGGAAGGGCCCGATTTTCAAGAAAGCAATTATCTATGCATTGCCATTGGTGCCTAGCATAGCTGGGGGCTGGATTACCGGACTTTCTGATCGCCTTATCATTGCGCATTATGTCGATTACGATGCGGTCGGCATCTATTCGTTGGCGGCTAGTTTGGCGCTAGCGATGTATGTTCTGCAGGATGCTATAACACAAGTGATTGGTCCTTTAGCGATGTCGGGTTTCTTTGTTGACAGAAAGCAAATGCTCGAAAATATGCAGAAAAGCGCAGCCCAGCTATGGATTTTAATGCTTGCTGCGAATTTTATGCTGGTATTATTCGCGAACGAAATAATCGCTATTGTCTCGACTCATGCGTACGCTTCAGCTTCCTTGCTGCTTGGTGTTATTAGCTTTGCCTATGTGTTGGGGTGTCAGTATCGGAATTTTGTGACTATTATTAGTCTGCATAATCGCACCTGGATTCTGACTGTCGGCGGCATAGGCCAGGCAGTGCTAAGCGTAGTGATTAATATATTGTTTATTCAGCATTTTGGTATCCGAACGGCTGCCTGGGCACTCTGTATTTCTACGCTAGCATTCGCTGGATGGCTTTATTATTGGAGTTGGAGGCTTGAGAGATTCCGCCTGCGAGAAGGGGCGATGTTTCTTCAGTTTTCTGGTTTTGCTTTCATGGTCTATCTTTATGACTTGTTTCTAGCTGACCGTCCGTTATCCCTCTGGTTGTTTGCCGAAAAGTTGGCATTGGCTAGTATCGTTGCTGGACTTGCATTATGGCTAATGCGGAGGGTTGTGTGAAAAAACGCCTTGTCGTGCTCTCCGATTCTCTCGGTCGCCCGAGACCAGAGATTGATGGCGCTGATAAAACAGAATTGTGGCAGGTCTATGGGTCAATCCTGCAAACTCTTCTGGGTGATGATTGGGTTGTAGATCTTATATATATAGACTCACTGGATAGTGATGACGCAATTCACTGGAATCAGCGAATGGTTGCTTATAGAAGACCCGATTTGGTTATTTATCACCTTGGAATCAACGATTGTGCGCCACGCTTGTTCTCCAAAGGGTCAAGAAGCATTCTTTTGCATTCGTGGTTTAAATTCGTGACCCGTGATATTGGGGTTCGAGTGCTTTCAAGGTATAGAAGGTTTTTTACCCGAGTAAGAAAGATAACCTATGTGCCATTGAGTCGTTTTGCTGCAAATTTACGTTGCATGCTTCAGGACGTTCTTGAGTATTCTCCGGGTTGTAGGTTTATTGCGGTTTTAATTGCTACACCGGCTGCTTCCTTGGTTGGCCGTAGTCATGGCTATGGTGCGAATGTCGAGAGATATAACGCCGTTTTGAAGGAGCTGTTTCCAAATCATGTGGATGTTGATTCCTTGCTGCTGGGGGATTCTCCGTTGATCGCTGATGGAATCCATTTGCAGGCACGAGCACATAAAATGCTGGCAGAAAAGATCCATGCATGCATCGTGCAAACAGGAGGACATTCATGTGTGGAATAGCAGGATTGTTTTTCCCCAACGCACCAGTTCCTATCAGTTGCTTGCAAGAGGCATCCCGGGAAATTCGTCATCGCGGTCCTGATGACGAGGGCTTTGTTTGTTTAAGGGATGGTGTCTTGAACTCATTCCGAGGCAACGATACGATCGGTGAGTTAAAACATCTTCCTTCTGTTTCGGATGCCGGTGTCGCGGTCTTGGGGTTGCTGCATCGTCGTCTCTCGATCATTGATCCAACACCAGCCGGGCATCAGCCGATGCTTGATGCATCCAGATCTGCGTCGATCGTTTTCAACGGCGAAATTTTCAACTATCTTGAACTGCGTACTGAGTTGGAGGCGGCTGGTCGGTACTTTCTGACGCGCACGGATACTGAAGTTGCTTTGCAGGCCTATTTGGAATGGGGGGTAGGGGCCTTCAGTCGATTTAATGGTATGTGGGCCCTGGCGATATGGGATCAATGCGAGAAGCGTCTGATCCTTTGCCGTGATCGGTTTGGTGTTAAGCCATTGTTCTATGCTACCTGTGATGATGGTGTACGTTTTGCCAGTGAGATAAAGGCGCTATTGGCGTTACCTTCCAGGAAATCTCATCCATTGGATAGAGATGCAATGAGAGCCTATCTTGAGCGCTGTTCCCTCTTTGCAAGTAATGGAACCTTTTGGCAAGGTGTGTCCGAGTTGCCGCCTGGCACCTGGATGACATTGGACTCTGAGGGTTGTACAAACAGTGGGCGCTACTGGCGCCTTATCCCCGAGGAGAGGCCTATCGATGCTTCTCTGGCACGAGAGCGTTTCGCTGAGCTGTTTGAGGATTCTTTAAGCTTGCGCATGCGTTCTGATGTCGAGGTTGGAACTTTGCTGAGCGGCGGGTTGGATTCAAATAGCATTGTTTTTGGTTTGCAGAAACTTGGATTCATTGATGGGGGAAGGTTCAATTCCTTTTCAGTCACGTTTGACTCGCCGCGTTTTGATGAGAGCTCTTACATACGAGAGTCTCTGGCCAAGCTCTCTGTGCAGCCGCATTGGATTAAACCGGACCCCAAAGATCTTATCGAGGATCTGCCCCGCTTATTGCGGCATACCGAGGTGCCGCTGCGCTCATTGAGTGTCTATTCGCAGTTCAAGATATACGAGTACATCAAGGCGAATACGCGAGTACGCGTTGTACTCAATGGTCAGGGCGCGGATGAGCTGTTCGGTGGTTATGGTTATCACCACCATTGGCGATTCATTGAGTTGTTGCAGCAGATGCGTTTGATCCAGTTCGGATCCGAGGCGAGGATGTTCCTGGCTGATCGAGGAGGGAGTTGGTATAGGCTGCTGAGGCAATTGGCAGCTGTGGTTGTCCGTGCACCCCGAGGCATGAATTCGCTCAACCATCATCTTGTCAATGAGGTTTCCGTTGCTCCGTTGCGTGAATACCTATCCTATGATGATCGGACGTCAATGTCCGCAAGTATCGAGGCGCGTACGCCCTTTCTCGATTATCGCCTCGTAGAATTCGCCTTTACACTATCCTCTGATTTCAAAATTTGTAATGGCCAGAACAAGAAGATAGAGCGCGAGTATGCACGTGCAATGGTGCCGCACATAATTACCGACCGTCGTGACAAGATGGGCTTTGTGTCGCCTCAGGAGGAGTGGCAGCGCAACGAGATGGCTCCTGACATAGCGCGCGTATTCAGCGTCCTGGACGAACGTGTCTCTGACGCCCTGAGCGGTGACGCCCAGTCCTTGTATCGGCGTTATATCGCGGGGGAGCAGTCGTTGTGGCCGCAGATATGGCGTTTGTATTGTGCGCATCATTGGTGCGACCTTTGGAATCCTCAATGAACGGTGATGATTTGCTTTTATTGACCTATCGCTTTCCACCCACTGGTGGGGTGGGATCACGTCGTTGGGCGAAATTTTCGAAATATCTATCACGCCTGGGGTGGCGTATTCATGTCGTGGCGGCCGAGTTTTGTCTTGATGACAAAATCAACTGGTCGAGGGATGTCGTAGGCAATGACCACATTCAGATTCATCGCGTCTTGCCGGGCGTCCCTGAGGCCTTCCTGCGGCCGACTCGCGGGCTTCTGATGCGTGTGCTTAGGCGTGTCATCCTGAAAATGAGGAGGCGCTATCTCAAGGCCATGGATCTGGCAGAATTCGCCTTGCCAGACTATGTGAGCATGGCGAAAAAGTTGATTATGACGCATGGCGTCAGGAAGGTAGTGGTTTCTGGGCCCCCTGGATCCTTGTTTTATGCTGGGGCTTTGCTCAAAATAGATTGTCCATGGATTGATCTGACGCTTGACTATCGCGATGCTTGGTCGCAAGACCGCGACTTCCACTTCCCGGAGCAAACCTCTCTATACAAGAAAGAGCGGATTATTGCATGTGAGGCACTCGCACTTCGTGTTGCTGACAGGGTGGTCGTTGTCACGGAGGATATGCGTATGATGTTGCTCCGAACTTATCAGATCGAGTCGGATCGGGTTTATGTCATCCATAATGGATTTGACCACGAAGATTATGTGGTGAATGATTCTTCTTCGGCAGCATCGACGTGTTCGCCTGATGTGGTGCGCATTTTTTATGGTGGCGTATTAGGTGCTGACAAAGGTGGTCGCCTACTAGCATTGGTTGAGCTGGCGAAGTGTTGTGAGCACTTGGCAAACCAAGGTATGCGGTTTGAATTTATAATTTTTTCTGATCTTCCCGCTGATTTCTTTATCGCACATGAATCTCCCATCTTGCGCTATGCTACGCGCTGCTCACCTATGGTGGATCATGCGGCGCTTGTCCAGGAGATCATATCCGCGGATGTATGTCTGTCAATCAATGATAGAAAAGATCCTCACGCCTTTGGTACTAAGATATTCGATTACATGGCTCTGGGGCGATCGATTCTCCATATTTCTAACGGCGGAAAGTTGGCGGATCTTCTAGATCAATCAGGCGAGGTGACTGCGACATATGATCCGCGATCTCTTTTAGATGCATTGCTTGAATTGTGGCGACGGCACGAGTCAGGATTTATAAAGGCTCGTGCTGATGTTTATGAGCAGTTTAGTATTGAGAATCTGGCCACACGGTATGATGCTCTGCTCCGGAAGGATTTGCCTTGAGAGTTGGACGCTTCGTTCCGCCAGCAATTAGGCCGCAGCCTCTTGATGAAGAGATGCTTGAACGCTTGACAGGCAAGCATTGGGCTTATGTTTCCAGTGGCAAAGCTGCGATCTATCATTGTCTGCGGGCAATGCAAGTAAGTGGACCCATTGCGGTACCTGTCTATGCATGCGCTTCAGTTCTGGTGCCGATCAGAGCACTCGGGCTTGAACCGGTGTTTGTGGATGTTGATCCAGTTGATCTAAATCTTTCCTTCGAATCTTTTGTTTCCCTCGCCGAGCAACAGAAGGTCGGTGCTCTGATTGCTCCGAGTCTTTATGGCAATCCTGCTGATCTTGGTCGTTTCGAGAAATTTTGTCGCGAACAGGGCATTTTCATGATTGACGATGCAGCACAGAGCTTTGGCGCTAGGCTTGATGGTCGTTGTGTTGGTACCTTTGGCGATGCGGGTTTTTTTTCTTTTTCTCCTGGGAAGGCCACAGCAGGACATGCAGGGGGGTTTTTCTGGACAAGGGAGCCCTATAGATTTAAGCGTAGTGCACATCCTCTGATACATCGCATTAAGTGGTGGAATTTCTATTGGTCTCGATTAAAATTCTATGATACGCAGTCATATGGCTGGTTATTTAGACCGATTGAGATTCTATCCAATAGACTTGATAAGCCCTCGTTATGGTGTGATCAAGTAGAGTCCTTCGAAAGGCCGCTACTAGGGGGGATTTTGCACTCGCTATTAAATGAACAATATGCATTTCGCTCAGAGTGGCATGCGCGGTTTTCGCGATTGCTGGCCTCGACAAAGGCAATTCGTCTTATACAGGCAGAGCGAGGAATCGCTCACCCTCATAAGTTAGTGATGGTCGTGGATACTCCCTCGATGGCGGTTAGCTTTCGGAAATTCTTTGAGCGCTCTAGCATCTTTTCTGCCATGGGATATTCTCCTTTAATAGATAGCAAGGTTTTTCCAGGAGCAACGGATATCAGTGATCGAGTTGTGGAGCTTGCAATTGATGAGGATGGCAGAAGAATGGAATTTCAGTGTCACATCCTTGAGAAATTCATAGAGCTAAGCGGCCAATGAAGACCTTCATTACAAATGACGATTCTGTGTTTCAGAGCCTTCTGCCGATCTTTGCGACGCGGGAGTATCTGAGTCTTCAATCAAAGGAATTCGGCTGGTTTGTCAATGATGATTTTGCTATGCCGTGGTATATTACAACAAAATTTGGTTTTCGTAGTCTGCGTATAACGGCATCGCCTGTTTTGCTTGGCCGTACTCATTCACTTGACGACGAGCAGTGTTTTCTTGATGCCGCGTGTCGCTTGTCAGAAAAGGAACTGAGGGTTGATCGCATCACACAACCGCAAAATAATGCGCTTTTCCAAGCGGTGCCTGATGATTGCGTGTTTGCACCGTTTGGCACTCTCTTCGTCCCACTTAAGCAACGTGATAGCGTCGATCTTTTTGCTGGAATACATTCCAAACATCGTAATGTCATTCGCAAGGCTGAGCGTGATGGGGTGAACGTTGTTACTGATGATGTGGATGTAGGCGCGTGTATCGATTTGTTCTGCGAGACCATGGCTCGACAGCATATGAGTAGTCCGAGCGTTGCCTACTTTGAGTCTTTGCTTGATACGCTCGATGGGCAAGTATTGCTGGCATCTGCGATACGCGATGACGTGCTCCAGGGGTGCGCGCTCATTCCTTGGAATCATCACGGCGCATATTACTTTTGGGGGGGTAGTATTGAGCGTCCCTATGGCGGATCTTTGAATTTATTGCATTGGCGCATCATGGAATTTATGCGAGAACAAGGGGTCGACAAGTATGATTTCGTGGGCGCACGGCTGCGGCCGGAGCCGGGGTCGAAACCTGAGAGTATTCAGCGATTCAAAGAGCGTTTTGGTGCCACATTCATGCCTGGCTATCTTTGGAAGCGCGATTGTAAACCTTGGCGTATCAGAGCTTTGACCACTGCCCTGTCCGCCAAGGCGCTGCTATCAGGTAGACGAGTGGTTCCGGACTTGATTGATCAGGAGCGCCTTAGACTGAGGGTGGGCTCGTGACAGTGGATCGAGAATTGTCTCGCATGCTCTTGTTGACGTATGACTATGAGCTCTTTTTTCGACGTAGTGGCACGGTTGAGCGTTGTTTGCTGGAACCTACAGAACAGATATTGGAGGTAGGCCGTAGGCATGGCGGGATGGCATCTACATTCTTTGTGGATACGATGCATCTACTCCGTTGTAGGGGTGGAAATCAATCAGTTAGAGATGATTTTGAGCGTATGGCTGAACAATTGCGCCGTGTTGTGGCTCAAGGGCATCGTGTCGAATTGCACCTTCATCCACATTGGCTTGATGCGGTGCATGAAGGCTCTGGCTGGCGCTTTCCAAGTTATGATCGCTATCGATTGCATGCTTTACCTCAATCGGAGATTGAGTCATTGTTTATAGCTGGTACGCAGATCTTGGAAGAAATAGTGTCAGAGGTTGACCCAGCATATAGAGTTCGTGCGTTTCGTGCAGGTGGTTGGTGTATTCAGCCAAGCCGCCCTATCGTCAGTGCTATGAGGAAGGCTGGCATTCATATTGATTCTTCAGTAGGACCAGGTTGTAGTGCCGCGGGACGATCACATTTTTTTGATTTCCGTGGAGTGCATATTGATCGTCCCTATTGCTTTAATTCAGATGTCACGAATCAGAGCGATAGCGGATCGCAATATGAAGTTCCGATCTCGACGTTGAACTTGGTATTTTTGGATCGTTTGGCTAGACGATTGGAAGTCTTGCTGGCAAAGCCGGAAAATCAGCCATTTGGTGACGGAAGGGGGATGCAGGTGGCGGAGGGCTCAGTAACTACCGTCGGCCGTTTGCAGCGTCGATTGAGGGGCGAGACAACCTTTCTTACACTGGATAATATGTCCTTTTATACGATTCGACGCGCAATGAAGCGTGCCGGAGACTATCTATGTTTTATCTCGCATCCGAAACTGATGTCTGGTCACTCCTTGCGGTTGTTGGAGAGTCTTGCCCAAGATTCGCGGAATCACTTTTTAACAGTTGCTGGAGCGGCGGATAGGAGTTGGTCAGAGTGTTGAAATTACTCTATCTTTCTGACTGCTATGTAGAAGCCAGTATTTTCGCCAGCCAAGTACATAGCCTGTGTGAACATCAGAGTGACTTTCTGGAAGTGAATCTGCTTGCCCATACTCATGGTGCTGTGACTCCATCGAGACATCGTTATGGTCTGCAGTTGCGCAGGTGGGTGCCTAACATGTCGATGCCGCTGATTGCTGCTTCTGTCGGCGCGTATTATGGTTTGACCGGGATTGTGCGCGGCTATGATGTGGCGCATTGCCGTGGGCATGTTATGAGCTTTGTCGCGATCGTTGCGCGCGCAATCAGCCGTGGGAGGATCAAGATTGTTGCTGATATTCGTGGAGAGTCTGCTGCGGAAATGGCTGGAGGCGGCTCTTCAGCTTTACGTTGGCTTAAGCAGAAGTCGATCCGGTGTATGGAACGGGTGATATTTCGCAACGCTGATCATATCTGCTTTGTCAGTGAGGCGATGCGGGAGCATTTCTGTGATATGTATACAATAGCACCTTCAAAAATTTCCATCTTTCCGACACTTGTTAATACTCTCTTCTTTCAGAAATCTGCTGCGCAGCGTATGCAGAAACGAGCTGAGCTAAGGCTGCGAGATGATCAGGTGCTCTATGTGTATTCGGGCGGGGTGAGCCGTTGGCAAAATGTGGATAAGATCATTGCCCGCTTCTCTAGCATTGCCCAAGATAACGATAAGTTTATGCTCTTGGTCCTTACGACTGCACCAGATGTTGTGCGTGGGATGATCGCAGATGTTGGGGCGAATTCGGAGAGAATCGTTGTGCGCAAGGTCTCTTACAATGAGGTCGGGGCCTACCTAAATGCAGCCGATGCTGGTCTGCTGATACGAGACGATAGTGCTATAAATCGTGTCGCGTCGCCAACAAAGGCAAATGAATATTTTGCATGTGGGCTTCCAGTGATTGATGATCTGCAAGGAATTGGTGAAACTGACTTCTCTGCATGGACTCGGAGTGTCACTACTTTTAAATCTCTCGATGATGTCGCAGCGGGACATCGAGACATTTATGAATTTTTATGTCTAAATAATAGTAATTACGATCCAAAGGTAGAATTATAACTCTCTATTGATGGGTGGTGTGTAGGCGGTCAGATATTAAATTCATATTTTTTTATAATAAAAGATAGATGCGTATCCTGCATGTTATTACCGGCCTTTCTGATGGTGGGGCCGAGGCTATATTATATCGCTTGTGCCAGAATGCAGAGCAGGATGAGCATATTGTGGTGTCTCTAACGAATGCTGGTAAATACGCTGATCTATTGAGTGCCATGGGAGTCCGGGTGTCCTGCATAGGGCTACGGCGCGGAGTTCTTGCTTCGCTTGGCCTTTTTCGTTTGTGGCGCGTCATTCGAGAAGAGTCTCCGTTTGTTATTCAAACTTGGATGTACCATTCTGATCTGCTCGGTGGTGTGGCCGCTCGGCTTGCTGGATGCCCTCGAGTTTTTTGGGGAGTTCATAATACAATCCTGACGCCGGGGAAGTCTCGTTGGACGACGATTTGGATTGCGCGCATTAATTCCTGGTTATCACGATGGGTTCCTACAAAGATCATATATTGTGCTGAAAAAGCACGTCAGATACATCGTGGCATGGGATACGATGATCGGCGTGCTGTTGTGATCCCCAATGGCTATGATGTCCGATTTTTTCGGCCTGACTTGCCGGCACGAACTGGTCTGCGTCGGGAATGGGGGGTGAACGAGAATACGCCTGTAATTGGTCTTGTGGCGAGACTCGATCCCCAAAAGGATCATGACAATCTTCTTGCCGCCATCGCCATCTTAAAGCGGCAAGAAATAGATCTGCGCTGTGTTTTGGTCGGCATGGGATTGGAGCCGGATAGTCCGGATCTGTCGGGCCTCTTGACTAAATATGGCTTGCGAAAGGGCGATGTGATTATTCCGCTTGGACGGCGACAGGATATCCCCGGAATCATGAGTGCTTTGGATGTGCATGTTCTATCCAGCCTTGGGGAGGCTTTCCCCAATGTGCTGTGTGAGGCTATGGCGTGCGGTACCCCTTGCGTGACGACGGATGTTGGTGATGCCGAAATCATCGTGGGTGATACGGGATGGGTTGTGCCGCCAGGTCAACCAGTTGAGTTGGCTGCGGCGATTCGGAAAGCGCTGGACCTGTGGGCTAAGAGCCCGGAGGAGTGGAAAGAGCGTCAACGGCAGGCGCGACATCGAATTGCTGATCATTTTGATATTGCGAGGATGGTGGATGCTTATCGCAAGGTGTGGAATAGTCAGTAGTGATTCTGATGTCGCGGTCTGAGCAGGTAACCACTCGCATCAAACCGTAGCCTCGTCTTCCATATCCCGCCTATCTTCTCTGGTATTTACCCAGAGAAGATAGGCGGGATTTTTATTTTTGTTTTCAATTGGCTTGTTCAAAAATATAAGAAACCCTTACGCAACCGTCACATTGCCCTGCTTATGATCGGTGGGTACATCTGATTGGTTGTGAGCATGAATCGAAGCTGGACGATGATGGGCCTGCTGGGGATCCCTGTGTTGCTGATGGCCTGGGGCAGTCTGCGGTATACGCTGACTCCGCTGGGCTATTGGGTGGCCTGGGGGCTGTGGGCCGTTGCTGTGATGGCCGAGGAATGGCACGGGCGTGTCTGGGCGGGATGGGAGGAATCCGGCTTGTGGATGGCGGCCGCCTTCGGTTTGCTGGTCCTGGGCACGGTCTTGTCCTCATGGGCCAACCACGATGGTGTCACACTGTATCAGGCGTTCAAGATCCTGGTCATCGGCCTCTTGTGCTGGGTCATGAGGCGCTTGGCCGCGCGTATGGATGCTGAATTCCTGTTGCGAGTGCTGTACGCTGGATTGGCGTTGGTGACACTGGTCTTTTTCCTGTCTAAGATTTTTTCCTCTGCCTCGTATGATCTGGGCGGCTCGCGGGAGGGGGATGTATTCGCCCGCGCAGGGGTCCTCTGGAAGGCGGGCCTGTTTTTCTTGCCGCTGTTCATCGCCGATTGGCTGTGTAACCCCCGGCGATGGGTCGCGGCGGCCTGCGCGATCGGGGCATGCTTGTTCCTGGTGTCGGTCGATGGTAGCCGGACCGGACTGTTGCTGATCGTGGCGGTCGGCCTGGGCTTTGGCATCGCTCTGGGGTGGCGAAGGGACTGGCGCACGGTTCGGCGCCGGCCATGGGCCCTGCCTTTAGCGGCCGGGGTCCTACTGGCCCTGCTGCTGCTCAATGCCGGGATGAATGCCTGGAAGCAGGGCGCTTTCACGGGGGCGCCAGCTACGGAATCATCCCGAGTCGAGGCCCTGGTGGGGCAGGCCCTCGCGCCCGTGATGGACAATCGTGTGGGCGAAGGCGATGCGCCTCGTATCCGCCTTCTGCGCAACGGCCTGGAAAAGTCCCGTGACTGTTTCCCCCTGGGATGCGGGTTCGGCTCGACCGCGATCGACGCGGGCTACGGCATTCCCATGAACGTGCACAACGCCTACCTGGGGGCCTTGGCGGACTTCGGCATATTGGGCCTGCTGGGCATGCTGGGGTTCGTCGTCGCGTCGGTCTTGCCGATGCGGGTGCTGTGGGATCGCTCGGCGGATCCGGGACGGGTGTATTTCGTCCTGGCGACGTCGGGGTCGGCGCTGGCCTATTGCGTCGCACTGAATCTGCACACCTTCAGCACGGAAATGTCCGAATGGGGCTATCTGCTGCTGATGCTGGCGTTTGCCTGGCGGCCGGCCCGGGTGTCCTGATGGCCCGGCGCGGATCGATGGGGGCGCTGGCGCGCAATGCCGGTGCGCTGTATGGGGTGCAACTGGCGTCCTATCTGGTGCCCTTGCTGGAAATCCCGATCCTGGCACGTGCGCTGGGACCCGGCCTGTATGGGCGGATCCTGTTCTGCCAGGGGCTGGCGCTGACGGCGTCGGTGGTGGCGGAATACGGCTTCAATCTGAACGCGGCTCGGCAGGCGGCGGTGCGGGGCGATCGTGCAATGCTGGCCGGCCTGTTCGCCCAGGTGATGGGGGCCAAGACGCTGCTGGCCGTGCCCATGATCGCCATCGGGCTGCTGGTCTGGATGGGCGGCTGGGGCGGTGTCGCGTTGGCCGATCCGGCGCTGGTGCCCTTCGTGATCGCGTATTTCCTGGCCTTCGGCTACAGCCCCATGTGGTATTTCCAGGGAGTGGAGCGCATGGCCGGGCCGGCGGCGCTGGACGTGGCGTTGCGCTTGGGCGGGCTGGCGGTGCTGGCCTGGGCGGTGCGCGGGCCGGGGGATTTCCATGCGGCGCTGTGGATCCTGGCGGTGCCCCCTCTGCTGAATACGGGTCTGACCCTGGGCTGGGCGCGTTGGCAGGTTGGTCCTGGACGATGGGATTGGCGCGGATCCTGGCGTCAGTTGCGCGAAGGCTTTCATTTCTTCGTCTATCGCGGCGCCGGCGGCCTGTCCATGGCGGCGGTGCCGGTGGGCCTGGGCATGGCGGCCGGGCAGCATGCGGTGGGCGTGTTCGGGCCTGCGGAAAAGCTGGTCAAGGGCATGGTCAGCCTGGCGCAGCCTCTGTTGATGGCCTTGTATCCGGTATGCGCCCGCACAGTGGGGCGGGGCGGGAGGGCCGCCTATGGCGGTGCCGCACGCCTGGTGCTGGTCCTGGGGCTGCTGGCACTGGTCGGGTCGGCGGTGGGGGCCTGGATGGGACCCTGGGTGCTGGGGCTGATGCTGGGCGATGGCTTTGCCCAGACTTATGGGGTGTTTGCCGGCCTGCTGGGGTTGGTGCCCTTGCGGGTGTTGAACCAGGGCCTGGCCTTGATCCTGCTGATTCCGGCGGGGCGCGCGCAGGCCGCCAGTTACGCGATTTCGGGATTTTCGGTGGCGGCGGTGCTGGCGGGCATCGTGCTGTCGCGCCTCTACGGTGGGCTTGGCATGGCCGCCGGCCTGCTGGTGGGCGAAACCCTGCTATTCGGGGTGCTGGCGCTGATGGCCTGGCATGTGTGGCGGACCCCGCCTGCGGCTGCCGACGCACCTGCAGGGTCGGGGCTGCGCATTCTGCTGGTGTCCACCGGGCTGAACATGGGCGGCGCGGAGCGGCAGGTGGTGGACCTGGCCGACAGCCTGGCGGAGCGCGGCCATCGGGTGATGATCGCGTACATGGTCGATGGTGTGGCGCTGCGGCCGAGGCACCGGCGCGTCAGCCTGTATCCGCTGCATTGCGCCAAGACGCCCCGGGGTCTGCTGCGCGGCTATGCGCGCCTGGCGGCCATGATCTATCGCTGGCACCCGGATGTGGTGCATAGCCACATGGTGCACGCCAATCTGCTGACGCGTCTGGTGCGCCTGGCCGCGCCCATGCGCCGTCTGGTCTGCACGGCGCACAGCAATCGCGAAGGGGGCCGTGCGGTCATGCTGGCCTACCGTCTGACCGACGCCCTGGCGGATGTGACCACCCACGTCAGCCACGAGGCCGCCGCCGAATACGAGCAGGCCGGCGCGGTGCCCGAGGGCGGCATGGTGACGGTCCACAATGGCATCGACGTGAACCGTTTCCAGCGCGGTGCGCACAGCCGCTATCCGGATGCCGAAGGCTGGCCGGGACCGGCCGGCCGCCGGCGCGTGCTGGCCGTGGGGCGGCTGGTGCCGGAGAAGAATCAGGCGGCGTTGCTGCGCGCGTTTGCCCTGGTGGTGGACGATTATCCCGACACGGACCTGTGGATCGCGGGGGATGGCCCCTTGCGCGCCGACCTGGAGACCTTGTGCGGCCAGCTGGATCTGGCGGACCGGGTGTTTCTGATGGGCGAGCGCCATGACGTGCCCGCGCTGATGCGCGCGGCGGACCTGCTGGTGCTGTCGTCCCGGGTGGAGGGCTTCGGTCTGGTGGTGGCCGAGGCGATGGCATCGGGCACGCTGGTGGTGGCCACCGACGTGGGTGGCGTGGCCGAGGTCATGGGCAACCATGGTTTCCTGGTGCCGCCGGACGATGTCGCGGCGCTGGCGCAGGGCATCTGGGATGCGCTGCGCATGGACCCGTCGCGGGCCTCTTTGCTGGCGGCTTGCAACCGGGCCTATGTGGCGCGTCGTTTCGACATCCGCCGTGTGACGGAAGACTGGCTGGGCATCTACCGGGGAGCGGGGGAATGCTGACCGTGTTGACCCCGACCTATGAACGGGCCCGGACTCTGCCGCGGCTGTTCGACAGTCTGCTGCGCCAGGACGGGGCGGATTTCGAGTGGCTGGTGGTGGACGATGGCAGCACGGACGGGACGGCTGCGCTGGTCGACGCGTTTGCCGCGCGGGCCTCGTTCCCCGTGCGGCGAGTGGCCCAGGACAATGCGGGCAAGCACGTCGCCGTCAACACAGGAGTGGCCCATGCGCAGGGGGACTGGATTTTCATCGTCGACAGCGACGACTGGCTGACGGACAACGCCTTGCGCGTGGTGAAGGCCGCCCTGTCTCCCGTGGCGGATGACGCGGGGGTCGTCGGCCTGTGTTTTCGCAAGACCGATGCGGATGGAAGGATCCTGGGCCTGCCCTGCGCGGACCTGCCCGTGCCCTGGGCCGCCGCGCCGACCGAGGCCGGCCGCCGCGTACGGGGGGAACTGGCCTACGTCTTCCGGCGCGAGGCCATGGCGGCGGCGCCGTTTCCCGTCATCCCGGGCGAAAAGTTCGTGCCGGATCTGCATGCCTGGAACCGGATCGGGGATATTGGGGCCATCCTGTTCTATCTGGATCGCGCGGTTTATCGCTGCGAGTACCTGGAGGATGGGTATACTCGGAACTTTTCGATACATCTGCGGCGCAACCCCCGGGGGTTTTTCCTGTTCTACGCTGCCCAGATCCGCAGGGAGCCCCATTTCGTGGACAAGATCAAGGCCGTGGTGCGTTGCGCGCAATGCCTGGTTTACAGGGCTGTTCGCCGTACGCGCGTGGGCGGGGCGAGTGGATAATCCCGGTATGCCGAAGACGATAGCCCTGATCGCCCATCATGCGGGATCCCTGCTGAATTTTCGCGGAGACTGGATCCAAGGCCTGTGCGCCTCCGGCGCGCGGGTGCTGTGCCTGGCGCCCGACTATCTGGACGAGGACCGGGCCGCCGTGCGCCGCCTGGGGGCCGAGCCGATCGACTACGGCTTGCGGCGCACCGGCATGAATCCCGTGCGCGATCTGCGCGACGCCTGGGCGCTCGTGCGCCTGCTGCGTCGTCTGCGCCCGGATGTGACGTTCGCGTTTTCGACCAAGCCGGTCATCTACGGCTCGCTGGCGGCCTGGGCGGCGCGGGTGCCGCGCCGCGTGGCGATGATCGAGGGCGTGGGTTTCGTCTTCACCGACGGCGATCGGCCGCTGGGCTGGAAACGCCGGATTCTCCGCCGCGTGGTGGGCGGGCTGTATCGGCTGGCCCTGTCGCGCGCGCATCGGGTGATCTTCCTGAACCCGGACGATCGCCGAGAGTTCGTGGAGCGCGGCCTGGCGCCGGCCGATCGCGCCGTGGTGCTGGGCGGGATCGGGGTGGACCTGGACGCCTGGGCGCCCGTGCCGCCGGTGCGTGATCCGGTCACCTTCCTGCTGGTGGCGCGGCTGCTGCGTGAAAAGGGCATCGTCGAGTATGTGGCGGCGGCCAGGGAAGTGCGCGGCCGGCATCCCGGCGTGCGGTTCCTGCTATTGGGCGGGCTGGACTCGAATCCGGGCGGCCTGGGCCGCGCGGAAGTCCAGTCCTGGGTGGACGAGGGCATCCTGGAATGGCCGGGGCATGTGGAGGTCCGGCCCTGGATGATGCGGGCCAGCGTGTTCGTCCTGCCGTCCTGGCGCGAAGGCGTGCCGCGCAGCACCCAGGAAGCCATGGCCATGGGGCGGCCGGTGATCACGACCGATGCGCCGGGGTGCCGGGAAACCATCGAGGACGGCGTGAACGGCTATCGGGTGCCGGTACGGGACGCGCAGGCGCTGGCGCAGGCCATGCTGCGCTTCGTGCGGGACCCGGACCGGATCGAGTCCATGGGGGCGGCCAGCCGCCGCCTGGCCGAGGATCGCTTCGACGTGCGCCGGGTCAATGCGCGTTTGTCCGGATGGCTGTGGGATGCGGCGGATGATGATCATAGGGGGATTGCTTGAGAGTGCAAGAGGACGATGGGGTGGGCCGCTACGAGCGCCGCCATTCGCGGTGGTATGAAATCCTGCTGTTGAACGGGCCGTTCCAGTTGCTGGCGGGCCTGTGTGTCGTCCTGCTCGCGCCGGCGGTCTGGTCCTGGGGCACGGTGTTCTGGCGCCACCTGGATGCGGCGCGGATCAATACGCTGTGGGCGGTGGGCCTGTCGTTCGTGGTCGTCGTCCTGGTGCTGCGTCGCTTGTCGCGGTTCTCGGGGGGCGGCATCATGGCCCACATCGCGCCTATCGTGTCCGGGATGTTCCTGCTGGCGTTTGCGATATTGTTCTTCAGTCGCAGCAGCTATTCGCGCGCCGTCCTGCTGTCGGCCTACGGGCTGTGCCTGCTCTGGTGCTATGCGGGGTATTTCGTGGGCCGGCGCTACCGGCGGGTGAAGCTGGCCGTGCTGCCCATGGACCCGCCCTGTAATCTTCAGTCGGCGCCCAATCTCGAAATCCGTCACCTGACCGAGCCGGACCTGCGGGGGGTGCGCTATGACGCCGTCGTCGCGGACTTGCGCGGGTCGACCATGACGGCGCAGTGGGAGCGCTTTCTGGCCCAGTGCATCCTGGCGCACATCCCCGTGTTCCATATCCGCCAGGTGATGGAAGGCCTGACCGGGCGCGTGCGCATCGACCACCTGTCTGAAAACGAAGTCGGCACCCTGCTGCCCTCGCCGCTGTATACCGTCTGCAAGCGCCTGATCGATATCGTGGGTGTGCTGGTCGTCGCGCCGATCGTCCTGCCGCTGATGCTGTTCACGGCCATCGCCATCCGGCTGGACAGCCCCGGTCCGGCGGTGTTCGTGCAGAATCGCGTGGGCCTGGGCAACCGCGATTTCCGCATCTACAAATTCCGCAGCATGCGCACCGATGCCGAAGCCGACGGCGCGCGCCTGGCCTGCGACGGCGACGACCGCATCACGCGCGTCGGCGCCTTCATCCGCAAGACCCGCCTGGACGAACTGCCCCAGCTGTGGAATGTGCTGAAGGGCGACATGAGCCTGATCGGCCCCCGGCCGGAACAGCGTGTGTTCGTGGACCAGTTCGACGCCGAGATCCCTTTCTACATCTACCGCCACGTCGTGCGCCCCGGCATCACCGGCTGGGCCCAGGTGATGCAGGGCTACGCCGGGGACGCCGACGCGACGCGGGTCAAGATCCAGCACGATTTCTACTACATCAAGCATTTCTCGCTGTGGCTGGACATCCTGATCGTGTTCAAGACGGTGCGGATCGTGTTGACGGGGTGGGGGGCGCGGTAGGGGGCAGGCAGGGCGCCGTGACAGCTCCGTCGAATTGGGTAGACTGTCGCTGATTCGATTCAGGCGGTCCTCGGGCTTGCGAGGCATCCTGGTGTCGGCGTGTCCATGATCAATAAAAGGGGGCGCTTCCCATGTACGAATCCCGCGGCGAGCCCCTGCTCCCCACCGCGCATTTTCGCCGCCGCCTGGCCCTGCACGCCGGGTATGCCCTGCTGCTGGTCGCCGCCACGCTGTGCATAGGCGTGCTTGGCCACCGGTTCCTCGGCGGTCACGACTGGCACGACGCCCTGATGAACGCGGCTTTCATCATCGGCGGCATCGGCACCTATGCGATGCCGGAGTCGGCCGGCGGCAAGATCTTTTCCGCCGTCTACGGCTTCTTCGTCGGCCTGGTGGTGATGGCGGCCCTGGGCGTCGTGCTGGCGCCGATCGCGCATCGCATCATGCACAAGTTCCACTTGGACGAGACGGACGACTGACCGCCAGACCGGTCGGTTTGACCGTCGTCAATGACGCTTCACTTTCCCCGGCTGGGCCGCTTGAATTCCAATCCGGAAAAACCCATATTGAAGGCATGGGCTGGAGGGTGCGGTCCATGCGCGCCGTCCGACCCGTTTCCTGTGGTTGACCGTATTGGGAGGTTCGACATGGCAAATCATCTGACGCGTTTCAATCCGTTCGGGGATCTGGCGGGTTTCGAGAGCCTGCGAGGCGTCGACGACTTCTTCAACCGCTTCCCGCTGGCCTCGGCCCTGTCCGGCCGCGCCGACGAGCCGCGCCTGAACATCGATGTCACCGAGACGGAGCAGGCCTATGCCGTCAAGGCCGAAGTCCCCGGCGCCCGCAAGGAGGACGTCAAGGTCTCGATCGAGGGCAACGTGGTGTCCATCCGGGTGGAAAAGACCCGGGAGGACGTGGAAAAGGAAGGCGAGACGGTGCTGCGCCGCGAGCGCTATCACGGCGTGCAGATGCGCCGCTTCAGCCTGGGCCACGACATCGACGCGGCCGGGGCGGCCGCGCGCTGCGCGGACGGCGTGCTGGAACTGACGCTGCCCAAGAAGACCAGCGACCAGGGTGCCAGGCAGCTGGACATCCAGTAGGCGGGCGTCCTGGACCGGGAGCGTGGCGGCCTTGGGCCGTCACGCCTCTTTTGCGGGTTGCGGATCGCCCGATGGGTCCGAAAGCACCAGGAACAGCCCGATGCACAAGGAATAGAACGAGACGGTGCGCATCCCCCGGAACATGGTCTCCGTGAATCCGAAGATCAGGAACCCCAGGCTCACGGCCAGCCCCATGGCGGCCGCCGCCCGGATCCGGGCGGGATGCCGGAATGCCAGGCGCCTGACGAAGACCCAGGCGGGAGCCAGGTAGATCAGCAGCAAGGCGATGCCGCCGGGGACGCCGTAGCTGGCGAGCGCCAGCATCAGGTCATTGTGGGGCTCGCCCCAGCCCTCCGCCACGAAGGGCGAGACGGTCCCTTCCGGCAGGGATTCCTTGTTCAGATAATCGTTGAAATAGCGCTTGGAGCCCGTCCCCGCGATCGGACGCTTGCTCATCATGTCCAGCGAGGCGCGCCACATCTGCAGGCGGATGCAGACCGATGTGTCGGCCGTACTGCCGCTGCCGGTGCAGTCGACCACTTCCTGGTAGGCCATGGTGGCCTTGCGGCGCATGTCGTCGCTCGAGGCGAAGAATGCGCCCATCACCAGCATGGCGACCAGTGCGGTGGCCAGCAGCCGGCCGGGTTTGCGAGGCGGGCTGAAGAGGGCGGCGGCAATGACGACGAACAGGGGCACGGCGACCCAGGCCGTGCGGACCAGCGACATCATCAGGGCGGTGAAGGTAATGACGAAGACCAGCAGCTTGAGCGCGATTTCGGGGCCGGGGCGTTGTGTAAGGGGCTGGCGCAGGGTGAGCAGGGTCAGCGTCATCAGCAGCGCGATCAGGCTGCCGTAGCCGACGGCGTTGTAGATGCCGGTGTTGTCCGGGCGGTAGCCCATGGACAGGACCAGGTAGATGAAGTATGTCGATGCGATCAGGGCGGCGGCGATGAAGCCCCAGAGCGCGTGCCGCAGGTGCGCTCTGGGAATACAGGAATAGGCCAGGCCCAGGACCCAGGCGCCCAGCAGAAAGCGCAGGCCGACCTCCAGGTCCAGGCCCTCCAGGTGCCCGTGCCAGGCGGCGGAAAACAGCGCCACGGCGGTGGGGGCCGCCATGCAGATCAGCAGGCCTTTGTTGTTCTGGTGGAAGTGCCGCGCGCCTGCGTAGCGGTGCCGGACCAGCACGCTCAGGCCGGCGGCCAGCGTCAGGTAGAAGAGCGGGCTGGGAATGCTCTGGCTGGTCATGACGGCCACGGGCATCAGGGCGGTCAGAATGATGAGGAGCGTGCTGGGCATGGGGGAGCGAAATGCCGAGAACCGGCGTGATCTGGGAGGATGCCGGAATTATGTCATAGGGATGACGCGGGCGTCTCCCGGTAGAATATCCGCTCCATTCCTCAACCATCGGACGTGCGACATGCGCCTCATCATTGCCCTGCTGCTGCCCTGGCTGGCCTTCTTCACCATCGGCCGCCCCATTTCGGGGATCATCTGCCTGATCCTGCAGATCACGTTGATCGGCTGGATTCCGGCGGCGATCTGGGCGGTCTACGCGCTCAGCCAGTACAACACCGACAAGAAGATCGAAAAGGCGATGGGTGGCCGTGCCTGATTTCCGGGCGGCCGGGGACGCCGCGGCCCCGGACGGCCCCGAGGCCTGGCGGACGCTGGCGGCGGCGCTGGATCTCCAGCCCCACCCCGAAGGCGGCTACTACCGCGAGGTCTTCCGGTCGGACCTGCGCGTGCCGTTCCAGGGGGCGCCGCGCAGCGCCGGGACGTCCATCTACTATCTGCTGGCGCAGGGCGCCCGGTCGGCCTGGCACCGGATCGACGCGGACGAGACCTGGTATTTCCACGCGGGCGGGCCGCTGGCGCTGCACGTGCTGCTGCCCGGCGGCGAGCTCGTCACGCATCGGCTGGGGGATCCCCTGCGCCATCCGGGGGCGGTGTTCCAGGCGGTGGCGCGCGCGGGCTGCTGGTTCGCGGCCGAACTGCTCCATCCCGATGATTTCGCCCTGGCGGGCTGCGCGGTGGCGCCGGGCTTCGAGTTCTCCGGCTTCCGGCTGGCCGATGCAGCGGATCTGGCACCGGCGATCCGCCGCCATGGTGACTGGGTCCGGCGGCTGCTGCGATAGGCGGTCGCTGGGCAGGGTCTGGGTGGGGTTATCGGCGTAGAGCAGGTGGCGGTGCGCTTCAGCCTGAAGGCTGTATTTGCCACACTCGGGAGGCCATTTCATTCCAGGGAACAGGTAACATGGATCTTGTTCCCATGAGTATCGTCATGCACAAGCTCCAACTCTCTCCGCCAGTTCTTGACTGGGCCGCGACTGAAGCCGGCCTGAGTCTTGCTGCGATCGCTGAAAAGCTGAGCAAACAAAGTGCGGATGAAATTTTGAAGGGACGCCTGACCGAGCCACAGGCGGAAAAATTCGCCCAAGTCGCCAAGATACCGCTGGGCTATCTGTTCATGAAAGAGCCTCCAGCGCCGCGCGAGGCAGACGTGGCAGATTTTCGGACAGTGGTCGGTCCTGCGTTCTTAAGCAAGGATTTCTTCGACGTATTCGATGATGTTCAGTACAAGCAGGACTGGTATCGAGACTATCTGGAGGGCGTCGGAGCTGCTCCGCTGGCGTTCGTGGGTAGGTTTGCAGGCAGTGGCCTGGAGGTCCGCCAGGTTGCCGAGGAAATCCGTCTGTCTTTGCAATTGTCCGAGGAAGATCGGGGACGATTGCGATCGCCCGATGATTTGTATGCTTTGCTGGTGGACCGATGCGAAAGTATTGGCATTCTGGTGTTCAAGAACGGCGTTGTAGGGAACAACACGCGCCGTCCCCTTTCGGTCGATGAGTTTCGCGGATTTGTCCTGTGCGATCCGTTAGCGCCGGTGGTTTTCATCAATGGCGCCGATGCGCCGGCTGCGTGGGTCTTTACGCTGGTGCACGAACTGGCGCATATCTGGCTGGGCGATTCGGGCATTTCCGACGCCAAGCCGGGGACCCGGAACACTCGCGAGGCGCGGTGCAATGCCATTGCCGCCGAAGTGCTGGTGCCACAGGATCTGTTTCGAGCGTTCTGGGCCGCTCAGGACGCCAGATTGCCTTCCATCCAACGGATCACGGCGGGACGTCACCATTTTCGTGTGAGCGAATTGGTGATTGCGCGACGCGCCCTGGATCTGAATCTCATTTCGCCTCAGGTTTACGATCAGGTCTATGCGGACAACCGGAGACGCGCCCAACCCAACGGGGGTGGGGATTTTTACCGGACTGTGAATGTCAGGAACAGCAAGAAATTCACGGCCAGGGTTTCGTCGCTTGCCATGTCGGGGATGGTGTCCTTCCGAGAGGCAGGTAAGCTGCTGAATGTGGCTCCAGCAAAAATTGCCACGCTTTACCAGAAGAATCGTGCGCTATCTTCTTGACTCCGATGTGTTGATTGCCGCGAAACATAGGCGGCCAAGCTACCGGCCTGCAGGGGTGCAGAAATTCATCAGAGCGGATGCCGCCGATGCGTGGCTAGTCGCTTTTGCCGCCAGCTTGGTCCAGGAATACACCATCGTCACGAACGAGGTGGGGGCCCCGGAGGGGCGGCGGGACATCAAACTGCCGGACGCCGCCGCCGCCTTTGGCGTGCCGACGATCAAGCTGTTCGATCTTCTGGATCGGATGGCGTATGGTACGTTTGATTTCAGGCATCCTTGATCTCGTTTCGAGCACGCCTGCTTGAAGTGTCAAAATTTGACAAGATGCCGGTCGGGGATGGGTGGCCGGGGCCGCTTGCGATATAGTTGTCCGGGCAAGGACGGACGCGGTCCGCGCCCGCCCGGAAAACCCACGCACCGGAGACTCATCCATGAGCGGCGATTACATCCTCAAGCGCAGCGGCGAACAATTCATGTTCAACCTCAGGTCCGGCAATCACCAGGTGATCCTGACCAGCCAGCGGTACGCTTCCAAGGCATCCGCCCAGCAGGGCATCGAGTCGGTGCGCAAGAACGCCGCCGCCGATGCGCGCTACAACCGCTTGACGGCCAAGGACGGCTCCTTCTATTTCAATCTGACCGCCGCCAATGGCGAGATCATCGGCGGCAGCGAGATGTACACGACCGCCGCCGCCCGCGACAAGGGCATCGACTCGGTCAAGGCCAACGGCCCGACCGGCGTGGTGAAGGACGAAACCTGAATCATGCCTGCCTGCCGTCCGGCCCATGCGCCGGCGGCACGGCCTTGCCGCTCAGCCGCTCGTAGTTGTCCCGCAGGAGCAGCCCGGCGTAGTACACGTGCTCGCGCATCAGCTGTTCGGCGCGCGCGCCGTCGCGTTCGATGACGGCGGCGACGATGCGGTGGTGGTCGTTGTGGGACCGCAGGATCACGCCGTGGTCGTCCCACAGCATGATCCGGTCCGACGCGAACGGCGCCGTCTGCGCCTGGGTGGCGAAGCGCGTGACCCAGGAATTTTCCGCCGCTTTCAGCAGCGTTTCGTGCAGCGTGATGTTCATCTGCTGGTAGGGCTGGTGGTCCTCGGGCAGCAGCACGCCCTTGGACAGGATCGCGTCGCCTTCGGCCAGGCAGGCCTTGAGCCGGCTGATGTCCAGGCCGGACAGGCCCTTGTGGGCCGCGCGCCGGCAGGCCAGTCCTTCGAGCACGGCGCGCACTTCGTAGGCGCCGATGATGTCCTCGTATTGATAGACGCGCACCGCGTAGCCGCGCTTGGGCTGGTGTTCCAGCAGCCCTTCGTTGCCCAGGTTGGCGAGCGCCGCGCGGATGGGGGTGCGCGAGACCCCGAGCTTTTCCGCCAGGGGGATCTCCTCCAGGCGTTCCCCCGGGGCCAGGATGCCTTGCAGGATCCAGTTGCGCAGGGTCTCGGTGACGTGCTCGGCCAGGGTATTCATCGGATTATTGTATACATGGACCAGAAAAAATGATGAAAGCTCAGGGGGAAAATCGACGAATTTAGGTGGAAACCCGAATGACCCGCCGGTTTCCATGTATGCATAATAAACCTAGATCAAGAATTTTCATGAATTTTCCTTGGATCTGGTAGGGGTAATTCCGGGATTCGATTCCTTATGTATACATGAAGGGTTGGACATGGCGGGACGTTCGGGTATGGAACAGCGCAGGATCGCTCTGGTGACGGGAGCGGGCGGAGGCATCGGGACGAGGATCTGCCACCGGCTGGCCGGCGACGGCTACCGGGTGGTGGCTTGCGATCTGGCGGCGGACCGGGCGGCGGCGGCGATCCGGGGGCTGGAAGGCGGCCACGAGTGGCGCGCGTTCGACGTCAGCGACGAATCCCAGGTCGAGCGGGCCTTCGACGAGATCGAGGCTGGACTGGGGCCGATCGCCGCCGTGGTGTCCGCGGCCGGCCTGCTGCTGTTCCAGTCCGACGGCCAGCGCCCGCTGATCAAGTCCACGCCCCTGGACACCTGGGAACGCAGCTTCGCCGTGAACACGCGCGGGGTCTTCCTGTGCGCGCGCGCCTACATCCGTCACCGCGAAAGCCGGCCGGTCCGGGACGGCCGTTTCATCACGTTCAGTTCGGTGGCCGCGCAGCTGGGGGGCTACCGCTCCAGCGCGTCCTACATCGCGGCCAAGTCCGCCGTGCTGGGCCTGACCAAGGCCATGGCCCGCGAGGTGTCGCGCATGGGGATCACGGTCAACAGCGTGTCGCCGGGGCTGATCGACACCGACATGCTGCGCAGCACGGTGAGCAGCGGCGGCGCCCTGCGGGACGCGGCCGAGGCCATCCCGCTGGGGCGGATCGGCACGCCCGACGATGTCGCGGACGCGGTCGGTTTCCTGGCCTCGCCGCAGTCGGGCTACATCACGGGCAGCGTCATCGACGTCAATGGCGGTTATCGCATGCAGTAGGCCGGACCGGCGCCGCCGGGGCGGAGGTCAACGAGCAATCCACGAGGAGACATCATGAAATTCAGCATCGTCAAGAAAGCGGCCCTGTGCGCGGCGGTCGCGGGCCTGGGCCTGGGGATGTCCGCCCGGGCGGCCGAACCCGGCATCACCGATTCCACCATCCGGATCGGCCTGTTCTCGCCCTTGTCGGGCAGCGGCATGGCCTACGGGTTCGACGTGGTGAACGCGGCCAAGATGTACTACGAAAAGATCAACAAGGAAGGCGGCATCCACGGCCGCAAGATCGAGCTGGTCGTCGAGGACACCCGCTGCAACGCCAACGACCTGGTGGCGGCGGTCAAGAAGCTGGTCGAGCAGGACCACGTGTTCCTGCTGAACGGCGGCTCGTGTTCGGCGGCGGTGGTCGCGGCCAAGGAATACGTCGAACGCGCCAAGGTCCCCTTCCTGATGCTGAACGCCTCGGGCGACGGGGCCCTGTATCCGCCGTCGAAATACATCTACGGCGCGTTCTCGATTTCGCAGTACGCGGTGGGCGGGTCGATGGTCGAGTTCGCGGTCCAGCACCTGAAGGCCAGGAAGATCGGCTACATCAACCACGACGACGCCTATGGCGGCTGGAACCTCACCACCGCGGAATTCCAGGCCAAACAGCATGACGGGGTCTCGCTGAGCGTGCAGTCGGTCAATCCGGGCATCAACGACGTCACGGCGCCGATGCTGAAGGTGCGCGCGGCCAATCCCGACGTGCTCCTGCTGACGACCTACGCCCGCCCGGCGGCGCTGATCATCAAGAAGGCGCATGAACTCGGCTGGAACAAGCCCATCGTGCTGGCGGTCACCGGCACGGCCGACCTGACCCAGCTGGTCGAGAACGTCGGCGGCCCGGCGGCCCTGAAGAACTTCTACATCCAGGACGTGGTGGCGGGCCTGCCGTCGGATCCGAAGATGAAGTGGGTCTACGACATGTACAAGGAATACTACCCGGACCTGGCCGCCAAGCCGGGGCACCCGCAGAGCTACATGCCCTATGGCCTGCCGCCCGCGATGACGGTGGTGCAGGCGCTGAAGGACGCGGGTCCGGAGCCCACGCGCGAGAAGGTCCTGGCCGCCCTGCAGCACTTCAAGCTGGACACGGGCGTGATGGCCAGCCCCGTCGAGTTCACGCCGGATGACCACGCGGCGCAGAAGTCGGCCATCTACCTGAAGTTCGACGGCCAGCACAAGGAACTGATCCCGGGCTCTTTCAAGAGCACCTGGACCTACCAGCCGAAGCAGTGAGCCGTCCGCGCGTGAAGGCCGGGGGCGCCGCCGCGCGCCCGGCGGCGCGGCGCCAGTGGAGTGATCGATGAGTTTTGCGGATATCTGGCTTTTCCTGCAGCAGGGCGTGTGGTCCGGCCTGGTGACGGGCAGCGTCTACGCGCTGCTGGCGGTGGCGGTCGTGATCGTGTTCAAGACGACGGACGTGCCGAACTTCGCGCAGGGCGAGATCTTCATGGTGGGCGGCTACGTGGCGCTGTTCATGATCCTGGTGCCGGGCTGGCACTACGCGGTGGTCATCCCGGCGACGCTGGCGGCGGTCGCGGTGATCTGCGCGCTGTTCCAGCGCGTGGTGATGGAACGGGTGATCCGGGCCAAGGGCGTGGGCGTGCAGCTGGTGATCGCCACGCTGGGCCTGGCCTACGTGCTCAAGGGCGCGGTGCGCCAGACCGGCCTGGGGGACTCTCCGCGTTCGCTGCCGGCGCTGGTCTCGTCCGATACCGTGATGATCGGCGACGCGGTGCTGACGCGCCTGGACCTGATGATCCTGGGCGCGGCGATCGTGGTGATGCTGGCGCTGTACGTCCTGTTCAACCACACGCGCATCGGCAAGGCGATGCGGGCGGTGGGCATGAATCCCAGGGCCGCCCAGATCGTGGGCGTCAGCCTGGTGCGCATCCGCATGGCGGTCTGGGCGCTGGCTGGCCTGATCTCGGCCGTGTCGGCGATCCTGATCACGCCCAAGATCCTGATCACGCCGGACATCGGCCACGTGGCGATCCTGGCGTTCGCCGCGGCGATCGTGGGCGGCATCACCAGCATTCCGGGCGCGGTCGTGGGCGGCTTCATCATCGGCGTCGCCGAGAACCTGGTGGGCCTGTTCGTGTCGACCAACGCCATCGTCGTGGCCCCGTTCCTGGCCATCCTGATCGTCCTGATCGTCCGTCCGCAGGGCATCCTCGGCGGCAAAGCGCAGGTCAAGAAAGTATGAAAAACCATTTCGACACATGGGGCCTCGTGGCGCTGGCGGTGGTGCTGGCGGTGCTGCCGTTCACGGCCAGCGGCTACGTGCTGTATATCGTCAATCTGCTGATGATCTACATCGTGCTGGCGCTGGGCCTGCACCTCGTGATCGGCGAGACCGGCCAGTTCGCCCTGTCGCACGCCGCCTTCTACGGGATCGGCATCTATGCGGCCGGCATCATCAACAACACCTGGCATCCGAATTTCGTGGTGTCGGTGCTGGCGGCCGGCGCGATCACGGCGGCGCTGGGCTATCTGCTGGGCGCCCTGGCGATCCGGATGCGCGACATCTACCTGGCCCTGTCCACCTTCGCCTTCGGCGAGGCCATGCAGTGGGTGTTCCTGAACTGGACCGAGGTGACCAACGGCTCGAACGGCTACCAGATGTCGCCGGCGCGGTTCTTCGGGTTCGAACTGACGTCCGACCTGGGCGCCTATCCCTTCGTGGTCCTGGGCGCGGCCCTGATGCTGTGGCTGACGGTACGGCTGTCGCGCTCGCAGTTGGGCGCGGCGTTCCGCGCGGTGCGCGAGAGCGACGTGGCGGCGCGGGCCATGGGCATCGACGCCAACGTCGTCAAGCGGGTCGCCTTCATGTGCTCGGCCGCCTACGCGGGGGTGGCGGGCGGCCTGTACACGACCTTCGCATCCTTCATCCACCCCGAAAGCCTGGGCTTCTGGACCACGATCCTGATCCTCATCATGATCGTGGTGGGCGGGATCGGCTCGGTGCGCGGGGCCGTCGTCGGCGCCGTGATCTTCGGCCTGATCTCGGAACTGCTGCGCCAGGTGCTGTCCTTCCAGGAAATCATCTACGGCCTGATCCTGATCGGTTTCATGATGTTCGCGCCGCGCGGCCTGTTCAGCGGCCGCGCCCGCGCGCGCAAGGCGTCGCCGGGCGGCGCCGGGAGGGCCGGCGCATGAGCATGGATCCGCGGACGATGCTGTCGATCGACGGCCTGACGGTGCGCTTCGGCGGCCTGACCGCCGTGGACGACCTGTCCTTCGAGGTCGGCCAGGGGCGGATCCACGCCCTGATCGGACCCAACGGGGCCGGCAAGTCCACCACCTTCAACTGCATTTCCCGTTATTACGATCCCACGGGCGGCGCGATCGCGCTCGCGGGCGAGGACATCACGCGGCGGGGCGCGTCGGACATGGCGGCGCTCGGAGTCGCGCGCACGTTCCAGAACCTGGAGCTGTTCAATGAGCTTTCGGTCGAGGAGAACGTGCTGCTGGGCACGTATGCCTATGGCGCCCGGGGCCTGTCGCGGCTGCTGCGCCGCCCGTCGGCCGAGAACCGCGAATTCGCCCATCACCTGCTCGAACGCGTCGGCCTGGCCGATTATCTGGACGCCAAGGCCAACGGCCTGGATTTCGGCCGCCAGAAAATGCTGGAACTGGCGCGCGCGCTGGCGATCAAGCCCAGGCTGCTGTTGCTGGACGAACCGGCGGCGGGACTGCGCAACCGCGAGATCGACCAGCTGGACCGCATCCTCACCGAACTGGCGGGGGACGAGGGCGTGACGGTGCTGCTGGTCGAGCACGTCATGCAGCTGGTGATGTCGATTTCGGACCGCATCACGGTGATGTCCTTCGGACACAAGATCGCCGAGGGCACGCCGGCCGAGATCCGTTCGGACGCGCGCGTGATCGAAGCCTACCTGGGCAAGGGGACCGATGATGAGTGAGCCGTTCCTGTCGATCGAGTCCGTCTCGGCCTCCTACGGCAATATTTCCGCCCTGCACGACGTGTCCCTGGAAGTCCCCGGGGGAGAGATCGTCGCGCTGCTGGGCGCCAACGGCGCGGGCAAGTCCACGACCCTGAACGTGGTCTCGGGCCTGGTGCGCCCGACGCGCGGGAGCGTGCGTTTCGACGGCGAGCCCATCCACCGCCTGGCGGCCGACCGCATCGTCCGGCTGGGCATCGTCCAGGTGCCCGAGGGACGCGAGATCTTTCGCGACATGAGCGTGCGCGAGAACCTGGAGATGGGCGCCTACGCCCGCAAGGACCGGGCGGCGGCCGCGCGCGACCTGGACTCGGTGTGCGACCTGTTCCCGCGCCTGCGCGAGCGCATCGCCCAGAAGGCCGCCACCCTGTCGGGGGGCGAGCAGCAGATGCTGGCCACGGCGCGCGCCATGATGGCCCGGCCCCGCATGATTCTGATGGACGAGCCTTCCATGGGGCTGGCGCCGCTGGTGGTGGAACAGATCTTCGAGACGGTGCGCACGCTGAACCGCGAGCAGGGCATCACCATCCTGCTGGTCGAGCAGAACGCGAAGCTGGCCCTGTCGGTGTCCAGCCACGCCTACATCCTGGAAAACGGCGAGATCGTGCTGCAGGGCGCCTCGGCGGACCTGCGCAACGACGAGGCCGTGCAACGGGCCTACCTGGGGGGATGATGGCGCTGCTGGACGGCAAGCTGGCCCTGGTGACGGGCGCGGCGGGCGGCCTGGGCGCGGCCATCGCGCAGGGGTTCGCCGCGCAGGGCGCGCGGGTGATCGTGGCCGACCTGGACGGCGCGCGCGCCCGGGACCTGGCCGACCGCATCCGCGCCGGGGGCGGCCGGGCCTGGGGCGAGGCGATCGACGTGACCGACCGCGCGGCGGTCGACCGCTGGGCCGCGGACCTGGCGGCGCGCCTGGGGCCGGTCGACATCCTGGTGAACAACGCGGGGGTCGCGGGCCGCGCGCGCATCGATGATCCGCAGTCCCGCGAGATCTGGGACCGGGTGGTCGCCGTGAACCTGGACGGCCTGTTCAACGTCACGTACGCGTTCGTCGGGCAGATCAAGGCCACGCGCGGCTGCATCGTCAATCTGTCGTCGGTCGTGGCCTTCGTCAGCGGCATTTCGTCGGCGGCCTACGTCGCATCCAAGGGCGCGGTGCGTTCCTTCACCCAGGCGCTGGCGCGCGACCTGGCGCCGTTCGGGGTGCGCGTGAACGCGGTGGCGCCCGGCCTGATGCTGACCGAGATGGTGGCGCCGCAGCTCGCGGCGCCCGGCGGCGCGGACTGGTTCATGACGCGTGCGCCGATGGGCCGGGGCGGCGAACCCGGGGAAATCGTCGGCCCCGTCGTGTTCCTGGCCTCGGAGATGGCCAGCTATGTGACGGGCGTCGTGCTGCCGGTGGACGGCGGCTTTTTATCGGCTTGAAGCGAGGAAATCGGCATGAAGGCAGTGGCATTGGTGACGGGCGCGGCGGGTGGCATGGGACAGGCGATCGTCCGGCGCCTGGCGCTGGACGGTTTCAGGGTCGTGGCGGTCGATCGCGGCGAGGCGCCCCTGCGCGCGCTGGCCGCGCGCCTGCGGGACGAGGGGCTCGAGATCGAGCCGCGCGTGGTGGATCTGGCTGACGAGGCGCAGATCGACGCGCTGATCGGCGGACTGCCGCCGCTGGCGGCGTTGGTGAACAGCGCGGGCCTGTTCGACGAACGCAAGTTCTTCGATGTGTCGCAGGAGGATTTCCGCCGCATGTTCGAAGTGAATCTGATCGCGGCGGCCAGCCTGACGCAGAAGGCCGCCGCGCGGATGGCCGCCGGCGCGAAGGTGGTGAACATCGCCTCGCGCGCCTATCTGGGGGCGCGCCACCACGCGCACTACGTGGCGTCCAAGGCCGCGCTGGTGGGCTATACCCGGGCGAGCGCGATGGAGCTGGCCGAACGGGGGATCCTGGTCAACGCGATCGCGCCGGGCCTGATCGACACGCCGATGCTGCGCGCGCTGACGCCGGAGCGGCTGGCGGCCCAGCTGGCCCTGCAGCCGACGGGCCAGGCGGGCACGCCCGAGGACATCGCCCACGCGGTGTCGTTCCTGGCGGGGCCGGCGATGTCCTTCATCACCGGCCAGGTGCTGTTCGTCGATGGGGGCAAGTCCCTGGGCGGATCGGGAGCGTGAAGATGGACGACGTGCAATGGGACGAGACCGTCGATGTGGTGGTCCTGGGGTCGGGCGCGGCCGGGATGTCGGCCGCGCTGACGTGTCATTTCGAGGGCTTGCGGGCGCTGCTGCTGGAAAAGACCGATCGCATCGGCGGTTCGACCGCGGTGTCGGGCGGGGCGGTCTGGATTCCCCTGAATCCGGGGGGCGCCGGAGCCGGCCACGGCGACGATACGTTCGAGCAGGTCTGGGAATACCTGCGGCGGACCGTGGGCGACGCCTCTCCGCCGGAGATGCTGCGGGCCTACCTGGAAAACGGCCCCGCCATGGTGGAATACCTGCAGGCGCGCGGCGCGCTGGCGCTGGCGGCGCGGCCGTATTCGCCCGACTACTATCCCGACCGGCCGGGCGCGTCCCTGGGCGGCCGGGCCATGGATCCGCTGCCCTTCGACGGCAGGCGGCTGGGCGCGCATTTCAAGGAACTGCGCGACCCCCTGAAGGAATTCGTCGTGCTGGGCGGCATGATGGTGAACGTCACGGACGTCTACCATCTGCTGGGCGCCTGGCGCTCGCCCAAGTCGTTCTGGCATGGCGGCAAGCTGGTGCTGGCCTACTGGATGGACCGCCTGCGCGGCCGCCATCGCGGCACGCGCCTGCTGCTGGGCAACGCCCTGGCCGCGTGGCTGTTCCACGCCGTCCTGCGGGAACGGATCCCCTACCGCCTGAACACGCCGGCCCGGCGGCTGCACCGCGACGCGCAGGGCCGCGTCGCGGGGGTCGAGGTCGAGCAGGGCGGGGCCGTGCGGCGCATCCGGGCGCTCCGGGGCGTCGTCGTCGCCACCGGCGGCTTCCCCTGGGACGCCGAACTGCGGGCCGCCTGCTATCCGCAACCCACCGGGCCCTGGTCCATGGCGCCCGAGGGCAACCGGGGCGAAGGCATCGGCCTGGCGCGCGGGGCCGGGGCGGTCATGGGGACGGGGCACGTATCGCCGGCGTTCTGGGCGCCGGTGTCCCTGTGGCGCAAGGCGGACGGCACGGTGGTCCGCTACCCGCACCTGGTCTGGGACCGCGCCAAGCCGGGCCTGATCGCCGTCAACCGGCGCGGCGAGCGGTTCGTCAACGAATCGGCCTCGTACCACGAGTTCGTCAGCGTGATGTATCGCGGCGAGCCGGCGCCGGAGATTCCCGCCTGGCTGATCTGCGACCACGCCTTCATCGAGACCTGGGGGCTGGGCCTGGCCCTGCCGGGCGGCCGCCCGCGACGGCACCTGATCGACGACGGCTATCTGGTCCGGGCGGCCACGCTGCCCGACCTGGCGGCGCGCCTGGGGATCGATGCGGCGCGCCTGGCCGCGACGGTCGAGCGCTACAACGGCCTGGCCGCGCGCGGCGAGGACACGGATTTCGGCAAGGGGTCGACCGCCTACAACCGCTATCTGGGCGACCCGGCGCACCAGCCCAACGCCTGCCTGCGTCCCCTGGGACGGGGGCCCTACTATGCCGTCGAGGTGGTGGCGGGCGACATCGGCACGGCCTGCGGCATCCGGACGGATGAACGGGCGCGGGCGCTGGACGCGCAGGGGCGGCCCATTCCCGGCCTGTTCGTCGCGGGCAACGACATGCAGTCGGTGATGGGCGGCGCCTATCCGGGGCCGGGCATCACCCTGGGGCCCGCGCTGACGTTCGGCTGGGTGGCGGGCCGCGCGCTGGCGGCGGCCGATTGAGCGCGTGCCGGTATCATGGACCGCGCGGAAAAACGTGGACGCCGGGCCCGCCGCGGCCCGGCTCCGGATTCTGATCTTCGGAGAGACGCATGAAACTGTATTACTCGCCCACCTCGCCCTACGTGCGCAAATGCCTGATCGCCGCCCATGAGCTGGGCCTGGCCGACCGCATCGAGCGGGTGCCGGTCGTCACCATGCCCACGGCGCACAACCCGGAACTGATGCGGGACAACCCCTTGTGCAAGCTGCCGACGCTGATCACGGACGACGGCCAGGCGCTGTACGACAGCCGGGTCGTGTGCGAATACCTGAACGACCTGGGCGGGGGCCGTCTGATCCCGGCCGGCGGCGGCAAGTGGGCCGCCCTGGTCGACCAGTCCCTGGCCGACGGGATCCTGGACGCCGCGCTGCTGATGCGCTACGAAGTCGTGCTGCGCCCCGCCGCGCGCCAATGGCCGGCCTGGCGCGAGACCCAGGAAGAAAAGGCGCGCAGCGCCCTGGCCCGGTTCGAGCAGGCGGTGGGCGGATGGCCGGCCGGCCGGCTGGACATCGGGGCGATCGCGCTGGCCAGCGCGCTCGGCTACCTGGACCTGCGGTTTCCGGACCTGGACTGGCGCGGCGCCTGTCCCGGCCTGTCGGCCTGGTTCGCCGGCTTCGATCAGCGGCCTTCGATGCGGGCCACGGTGCTGAAGGCCTGACGCGGGGCGCGGCGGGGGGCTGGCCCGCTGCGAGCCGGGGTCAGTCGGTGATGCCTTTGACTTGAGCCTCGTAGTCGGCCAGACGGCCCTGGACGGCGCGTGTGCCGTAATGGAAGGCCAGTACCGCTGCGGGCCACTGCCGGAGTTCGCTGTCGCCGATCCGCTGTTTGCCGAATTGTGTGCGGGTCGTAGCCCAGGCGATGGGCAGATGGTTGTTGTGCACGAATCTCATCAGCCCCTTCAGGAGTTCTGGCCTGCGCCCGATTCGGTGCGGGGCTATTCCGCCGTGCAGCAGGTCGGCCATCAGGTGGCGGATCAGAATGGTTTTGCCTACACGGCGAGGTCCCAGCAGCACAATGGCGCGTCGCAGGCCGGGCTCCAGCAGCAGTTGCCGGACGGGGGTGAGGTAGGCCCTGGGATGCATGGCCAATGTGTCGGCATCCATCCGGCCGGTTTGCCACCACAGGTTCAGTCTCTTAAGATGATCCGTAACCTGTTGATCTGAAACGTCTCTCATCTCAAAATCCAGTTAAGCATGAATTTTTATGCTTAACTCTATCATGAGAGCGGAACTTGGGTCTTGCTTCAGTCGCGCAACGCTACACCACCAGCGCCACTGCGTTCCGATACCCCGCGCACAGCGCCAGCATCCGGGCTTCCCGCGATCCGGTGTCCTCGTGCCGGTCCATGTCCAGCGGCCGGCGGTCCGCGTCGCGCCGCGCCAGGGACAGCACGGCCTCGCTGACGTGCGAGTCGTGCACCAGCACGTCGGCCTCGTTCAGGGCGCGCAACTGGCTCAGGGTGATGTCGCCCGGGTCGGCGGGGCAGGGGACGATCCAGCGCAGGGTGCGCGGCGGCGCCGGCTCGTCGCCGGCCTCGTCCAGGCGGGCGAGCAGCATGCGTTCCGCTTCGCCGGCGTCGTCCGCGCGCAACTGTTCCAGGACCGGGCCGTCGTACAGCCAGTCGTAGAAGCGGCGGCGCGCGCCGTGGTCGGGATAGGCCCGGCGGATGGCGGGCCGGTGGTCGCGGGCCAGCCGGGCCAGATCGCCCAGTGCGGGATCGAACAGGGCTTCCATGCGTTCGCGCAGGCGCCGGGCCAGGACCGGGGCGGCGCCCCCCGAGGAAATGGCGATGGCCAGGGGCGCGCGGTCGACGACGGCCGGCACCTGGAAGGACGACAGCGCCGGGTCGTCGACGACGTTGGCCAGGATGCGGCGGGCGTCGGCGGCGGCCTTGACGCGGGCGTTGAGCGCGCGGTCGTCGGTGGCCGCGACGACCAGCCAGGCGGCCGCCAGCCAGTCGTCCAGGAACGGGCCGTCCAGGTGCGCGAGGCGGCCCGTCTCGGCCCAGGCCCGCAGCGCGCGGGTCAGGCGCGGCGCGCCGACCCGCACCTGGGCGCCGCAGTTCAGCAGGGCGCGCACCTTGCGCTCGGCCACGGCGCCGCCGCCCACGACCAGGACCGCGCGGCCGTCCAGGTCGGCGAACAGGGGGTACAGGGCCGTCATGCGGGGCAGGCCAGGGGGCTGGCGGCCGGGCGATCGTCCCGGTTTCCGGCGGGATGGGCGTCGATGGCGCCGGCCTCGTGCGCCGGCAGGTCGTCCACCCAGGGCACGAGCGCCGGATCGGCCAGGGTGACGACGTCGCCGATCACGATCAGGCAGGGCGATTCCAGTTCACGGCGGCGGGCGGCCCGGGCCAGGCCGGCCAGCGTGCAGCGCACGGCCTTCTGGCGCGGCGTGGCGCCCTGGGAAACGAGCGCGGCTGGCGTCGCGCCGGGCAGGCCGTGCAGCAGCAGTTCCGTGCCGACGTGGCCGGCCTGGGACAGCCCCATGTAGAACACCAGGGTGCGCTGGCGGTCCGCCGCCAGGGACGTCCAGTCCAGATCATGGGCACCGTCCTGGCGGTGGGCGGTCATCAGGCAGACGCCGGCCGCCAGGTCGCGGTGCGTGAGGGGGATGCCGGTGGCGGCCGCGCAGCCCGAGGCGGCGGTGACGCCGGGCACCACCGTGACCGGGATGCCCTGGGCGCGCAGGGATTCCATTTCTTCTCCGCCGCGCCCGAAGATGAAGGGGTCGCCGCCCTTCAGGCGCACGACGGCGAGGCCGGCGCGGGCGTGCGCGGCCAGCAGGAGGTGGATGTCTTCCTGGGGGACGCTGTGCCGGCCCGCGCGCTTGCCCACGGGGATCCGGAGGGCGTCGGGACGGCAGTGGTCCAGCAGTTCCGGGGCGGCCAGGCTGTCGTGGAACACCACGTCGGCGGCCTGCAGGGCGCGCAGGCCGCGCAGGGTGATCAGGTCCGGGTCGCCGGGGCCGGCGCCCACCAGCCAGACGTGGCCGGGCGCCGGGGCGGTGTCCGGCGCGGTCCCGGCCGTCCGGGCGGGACGCGGGGCGGCCGGGACCGAAGGGGATTCATGCGAGGGTTCCGGGCGCATGGTCGGCCTCCAGGGGGTGGATGGGTTCGGGGCGGCCGACGCGCAGGACGCCGTCGGCGTCCACGCGCAGCGGCCAGCGGCGCACGCGTACGGTCGCGTCTTCCAGGCACTGGCCGGTGTCCAGGCGGAAGTGCTGCTTGTACATGGGCGAGGCGACGACCGGGTGGCCCTGGAGTTCGCCGACGATGCCGCGCGCCAGCACGGCCGCGCCGCAGAAGGGATCGACGTGGTCCAGGGCGAACGGACCCGTCTCGGTCAGGAACACGGCGACCTGTTCGCCATGGGCGCGGGCCGCGATGCCGGCGTCCGGGATCAGGTCGTCCAGGCGGCAGATGGGCTGCCAGGCCGCGTCCGCGCCGTCGCCGTGGACAGGCGCGGCGGCCGGCGGCGCGCCGTCCGGGGCGGAGAGGACGGCGGCGCCCTTGGCGCGGCGGTGGGTCGATGGCTTCATGGCGGGCTCCTTCATTCGGCCGGGACGGCCAGCGCTTCGCGTTCGCGCACGGTGGCCGGGCGCGGCTGGCCGCGTTCGCGCACGTGGACGATGTGCTCGTCGGGCGCGTCGCTGTTGATCAGCGGGCGGAAGCGGCGCAGGGCCTGTTCGTCCTTCAGGGTGGCGGCCCATTCGCATTCGTAGGCGTCCACCAGGGACTGCATCTGCGCCTCCAGTTCCGCGCCCAGGTCCAGGCTGTCGTTCACGACCACGTCCTTCAGGTAGTCCAGGCCGCCTTCCAGGCTTTCGCGCCAGGCGGCGGTGCGCTGCAGCTTGTCGGCCGTGCGGATGTAGAGCATCAGGAACCGGTCGATCATGCGGATCAGGGTGTCGTCGTCCAGGTCCGAGGCCAGCAGTTCCGCGTGGCGCGGGCGCATGCCGCCGTTGCCGCAGACGTACAGGTTCCAGCCCTTTTCGGTGGCGATGATGCCCACGTCCTTGCTCTGGGCCTCGGCGCATTCGCGCGTGCAGCCCGAGGCAGCCATCTTGATCTTGTGCGGCGCGCGCAGGCCCCGGTAGCGCTGTTCCAGGCGGATGGCCATGCCCACAGAATCCCGTACGCCGAAGCGGCACCAGGTGCTGCCCACGCAGGACTTGGCCGTGCGCAGCGCCTTGCCGTAGGCGTGGCCGGATTCGAAGCCGGCGTCGACCAGTTCGCGCCAGATCGCCGGCAGCTGTTCCAGCCGCGCGCCGAACAGGTCGATGCGCTGGCCGCCGGTGATCTTGGTGTACAGGTCGTACTTGCGGGCGACTTCGCCGATGACGATCAGCTTGTCGGGCGTGATTTCCCCGCCCGGAATGCGCGGCACCACGGAATAGGTGCCGTCCTTTTGCAGATTGCCCAGGTAGGCGTCGTTGCTGTCCTGCAGGGGCGCGTGCTGGGGCGCCAGCACGAACTCATTCCAGCACGAGGCGAAGATCGACGCCGCCGTGGGCTTGCAGATGTCGCAGCCCTTGCCCTTGCCGTGGCGGGCGATCAGGGTCTTGAAGTCGCGGATGCCGTTGACGCGGATCAGGTGGTAGAGCTCCTGCCGGCTGTAGGGGAAGTGTTCGCACAGGCTGTGGTCCACGGCAATGCCCCGGCGCCGCAGTTCGCCTTCCAGCACCTGCTTGACCAGGGGCACGCAGCCGCCGCAGGTGGTGCCCGCCCGGGTGCGGGCCTTCAGGTCGCCCAGGGTCGTGCAGCCGTCGGCGATGGCGCCGCACAGGGCGCCCTTGCTGACCTGGTTGCAGGAGCAGATCTGCGCCGTGTCGGGCAGCGCGTCCACGCCCAGCGCCGGCGCGGCGCCGGCCTGCGGCGCGATCAGCGTGGCGGGCTGCGCGGGCAGGTCCAGGCCGTTGCTGAAATACTGGTCCAGCAGGCCGAAGGCGCCGGTGTCGCCCACCAGCACGGCGCCGCGCAGGCGTTTGCCCTTCGGGTCCATGACCAGCTTGCGGTACGTGCCGGCCAGCGTGTCCTCGAACACGCAGCTGACGCTGTCGGGCGCGCGGCCGTGGGCGTCGCCGATGGAGCCGACGTCTACGCCCAGCAGCTTGAGCTTGGTGCTGGGCAATGATCCCTGGAAGACCGGCGTGTCCCGGCCCAGCAGGTGCGCGGCGCAGACCCGCGCCATCTCGTAGCCGGGCGCCACCAGGCCGAACGTGCCGTCCTGCCAGCTGGCGACTTCGCCGATGACGTAGACGGCGGGGTCGGAACTGCGGCAGTGCTCGTCGATCACGACGCCGCCGCGCGCGCCGATCACCAGGCCGCAGTTGTGCGCCAGGCGGTCGCAGGGGCGGATCCCGGCGGAAAAGACCACCATGTCGGTTTCCAGGAAGTCGCCGTCCGAGAAGCGCAGGCGGTGGCGCGAGCGCAGGCCGTCGACGATGGCCGAGGTCATCTTCGCGGTGTGGACGTGGATGCCCAGGGCCTCGATCTTCGTGCGCAGCAGGCGTCCGCCGGGCTCGTCCAGCTGTGCCGCCATCAGGTGGGACGAGAACTCGACGACGTGGGTGTCCAGTTTCAGGCCGTGCAGGGCGCGCGCCGCCTCCAGCCCCAGCAGGCCGCCGCCGATGACCACGCCGCGCCGGCTGCCGGCGGCGCATGCGCGGATGGCCTCCACGTCCTCCAGCGTGCGGTAGGGCAGGCAGCCGGGCCGGTCCGCGCCCTCGATGGGCGGGATGAAGGGGTTGGAGCCCGTGGCGATGACCAGCTTGTCGTAGGGGTGGAACTGGTCGTCCGAGACGTGGACCTGGCGCCGCTTGCGGTCGATCCAGGCGGCCCGCGTGCCGCGCAGCACGGTGATGCCATGCTCGCGGAAGAAGTCCTCGTCGGCCAGCGCCAGGTCCTGCGCGTCCGAGCCGTCGAAGCATTGGCTGAGCCGCACCCGGTCGTAGGCCAGGCGGGACTCGCCGCAGAGCACGGTGATGGCGTAGCCGTGCGCCTCGCGCGCCAGCTCTTCCAGCAGGCGGTGGCCGACCATGCCGTGGCCGATGACGATCAGGCGCGGCGCGGCGTCCGGGCCCGCGGCGGAGGCGGGAAGGTCGTGGGGGTTCATGTTTCGCTCCAGGAAAATCCGGTGGTTGGATGGGGCTCAGGACCGTGCGGCGGGCGTGTCCAGGGCGGGCCGCGCGCCGGGATCCCGGATGGCGGCGGGCGCCTGGACCGGGAGGCCGGCCCGGGCGGGCGAGGCCGCCCGGTAGGCGCCCGCGACGAAGACGGCTCCGCCCACGATGTTCCCCAGCGTCACCCAGGCCAGGTTCCAGGCCATGCCGCCCAGGCTCACGGTCTCGGGGTGGTTGCCGGCCAGGGCCAGCAGCAACAGGGTCATGTTCGCCACGCTGTGCTCGTAGCCGCAGGCGATGAAGGTCATCAGGCACCAGAAGATGACGATGCAGCGGGCGCTGTCGGAGGACACGCGGGCCGACATCCAGACCGCCAGGCAGACCAGCCAGTTGCACAGCACGGCGCGGGCGAACAGGCTGGCGGCGCCGCCGTTCATCTTGTGCGCGGCGGCCGTCATCAGCAGGCCCTGCGGGTCGTTCAGCAGGCCGCCGCCCCCGCCCATGACGAACAGGCCCGCCAGCACGGCCGCGCCGCACAGGTTGCCGACCCAGCTCACGCCCAGGACCGAGAAGGCCTCGGCCCAGTTGCCCTGGCCCCGGTAGCGGCGCAGCGCCATGACCATGGTGTGGCCGGTGAACAGTTCGGCGCCGGCGATGACGACCAGGATCAGCGCGATGCCGAACGTGGCGCCCATGACGAGCGGGCGCAGGTCCGGCGGCACGTGGCTGCCCAGGCTGAGGATCAGGATGATGCCCAGGCCGATGTAGGCGCCGGCCAGCATGCAGCCCACGAAGAACCCGTGCGGCGCGCGGCGCAGCAGGTCGAGTTTGGCGTTGGCGGCTTTCACGAAGCCGTCGATGGTGTCGTCGTACATGGTGCTCTCCCTGATGATGAAAGGACTTCATTCAGGGTTAAGCAATTCACGTGCCAACTTTTGAATGCAGGACCGGAAAGGCCTGTTCGCTACGCGCCGCGCAAGGGGGCGGCGGAGCCTGTCGCGGTGCCGCGCCGGATGGGGCGGGTCCTGGCCGCGGTCAGGCCGGGAGGATCGCCGATGGGGCGGCCCTGCATCAATGCGGTGCCGCGGTGCACCATGGATTGCCGGCGCGCGCCTGCGGATGCGTGCTGGCGGCCGATGAGAATATCAGTAGAATATTTTCCATTTCCCATTCTCCCGGCCGGCGCGGGGTTCGCCGCGCCGGCCGGGACAGACAGGACACGCATGCCGGACCTGATCGAAGTCCCCGCAACCGACGGCCTGCGCATCGCGCTCGTCTATGCCACGTCCGGCAACCTGACCGGCCGGCCGGTCTATGCGCCCGGCGCCCGCTGCGCCCTGCGGCCGCGGGCGGCGCACTGCCTGGAACGGGCCGTGCGCGCGGCGCGGCGGGCGGGCTTCGGCCTGATCGTCTACGACGCCTACCGCCCGGCGGCGGCCCAGGCGGTGTTCTGGCGGCTGCTGCCCGACCCGCGCTATGTGGCCGACGCGGCCCAGGGATCGCACCACACGCGCGGCGTGGCGGTGGACGTCACCCTGGCGGACGCCGACGGCGCGCCGCTGGACATGGGCACCGGTTTCGACGACATGCGCGACCAGTCGCATCACGACCGCGACGACCTGCCGCCCGGCGTGCAGCGCAACCGGCACATGCTGCTGGGCATCATGCTGCAGGCCGGGTTCCGCTCGATCCCGACGGAGTGGTGGCATTACGAATTGTCCGACGCGCAGGAATATGCGCTACTGCCGGAAAGCGACATGGTCCGGGTCGTCCCGGACTGAGGCGCGGTCCGGTCCCGCGAGGATCGGGCGCACGGGCGGAACCGGCCCTGCGGGACCGGGGCATTCCGCCGATGGGGTTTCATTGGACGGAGGCGATATGCAATCCACGATTCGAACGGGAATCCGCCGCGCCCTGATGGCGGCGGTGGTGGGTGCGGGGGCCTGGGCCCTGGCGGGTGGCGCGCTGGCGGCGACGCCGGCCGATACGCTGGTGATCGGCAAGCCGGCCGACCCCCAGACCCTGGATCCGGCCATCACGATCGACAACAACGACTGGACGGTCACCTACCCGGCCTACCAGCGCCTGATGCGCTACAAGCAGGTCGACGGCCACGGCTCGACCGAAGTCGAGGGCGATCTGGCGGCCAGCTGGTCGGCCTCGCCGGACAACCTGGTCTGGACGTTCAAATTGCACGACGGCCAGAAATTCGCCGACGGCACGCCCGTGGACGCCCAGGCGGTGAAGCAGTCCTTCGAACGCCTGCTGGCCAAGAAGCAGGGGCCGTCCGAGGCCTTCCCCGCCGACATGAAAATCGACGCCCTGGACGTGCAGACCGTGCGGTTCACGCTGCAAAAGCCCTTCGCGCCGTTCCTCTACACGCTGGCGAACAATGGCGCGTCCATCGTCAATCCCAAGGCCATGCAGCGCGACGACGCCGACGCCTGGCTGTCGGGCCACACGGCGGGCTCCGGCCCCTATCAGCTGGTGTCCTGGCAGAAGGGCCAGTCGCTGCTGCTGGAACGCAACCCGCATTACGCGGGTTCCAAAAAGCCCGCGCTGGACAAGTTCGTGGTGAAGATCGTGCCGGAATCGTCCGCGCGCCGCCTGCAGCTGCAGAAGGGCGACCTGGACGTGGCCGAGGAACTGCCGGTGGACCAGTTGCAGGCCCTGAAAAAGGACAAGGCCGTGCGCGTGGCGGAATTCCCGTCGCTGCGGGTGACCTATCTGTACCTGAACAACGCCAAGGGGCCGCTGCGGAACGTGGATCTGCGCCGTGCCGTGGTGGCTGCGCTGGACTACCAGGGCATCGTGGACGGCATCATGATGGGGCAGGCCAGGCAGATGCGCGGCCCGATCCCCGAGGGCATGTGGGGCTACGACGCCGCGCTGCCCCAGCCGAAGCAGGACGCGGCGGCGGCCAAGGCGCTGGTGGAAAAGGCCGGCGGGGTGAAATCGCCGCTGCTGCTGCGCTATTCCACCCAGGACCCGGCCTGGGAACCCATCGCCCTGACGGTGCAGGCCAACCTGACCGCCATCGGCGTGCCGGTCAAGCTCGAAAAACTGGCCAACGCCACGCTGCGCGAAAACCTGGGCCAGGGCAATTTCGACATTTCCATCGGCAACTGGAGCCCGGACTTCGCCGACCCCTACATGTTCACCAGCTACTGGTTCGATTCGGACAAGAAGGGCCTGGCGGGCAACCGTTCCTTCTATTCCAACCCGCAGGTGGACCAGTGGCTGCGCGAGGCCGCCACGCTCAGCGACCAGGACAAGCGCGTGGCGCTCTACAAGCAGGTCCAGGAACAGGTCGTCAAGGACGCGGCCTACGCCTACCTGTACCAGAAGAACTACCAGGCCGGGCTGGGGGCGAACGTCAAGGGCTTCGTCTTCAATCCCATGCTGGAGCGCGTGTTCAACGTCGCCGACATGACGAAATAAGATGAACGCGCCGGGCCGCCCCAAGCGTGGATTCCCCCCGGAGGGGGCGACATGAACGCGTCCTGGCTGTCCGTGGTGCGGCGGCGGCTGGCCAGCCTGGTCTGGGTGGTGATCGGGGTGTCCCTGATCACCTTCGCCATTTCCCACCTGGTGCCCGGCGACCCGGCCCGCCTGGTCGCGGGCGACCGCGCCACGCCGGAAATCGTCGCCCACATCCGCGCGCAGCTGGGCCTGGATCTGCCGCTGCCGCAGCAGTACCTGCGCTACATGGGGCAGCTGCTGCAGGGCGATCTGGGAACCTCGATCCGCACGCATCGGCCGGTGCTGCAGGACATCGCCGCGTTCTTTCCCGCCACCCTGGAACTGGCCCTGTCGGCCCTGCTGCTGGCGACGCTGCTGGGCATTCCGCTGGGGGTGCTGTCGGCGGTGTACCGCAACCGCTTCGTCGACCACGTCGCCCGCACGCTGGCGGTCACGGGCATCTCCACCCCGGCCTTCTGGCTGGGGCTGGGCCTGATCGTGGTGTTCTACGGCAAGCTCGGCTGGCTGCCGGGCGGCGGTCGCATCGACCAGGGCCTGTCGCCCCCGCCCGGCATCACGGGGCTGTATCTGATCGACGCGGCGCTGGCGGGCGACTGGGCCGTCTGGCGCAGCGCCTTGCAGCACATGATCCTGCCCGCCCTGACGCTGGGTTTCGTGCACCTGGGCGTGGTGGCGCGGCAGGTGCGTTCGTCCATGCTGGAACAACTGGGCGAGGACTACGTCCGTACCGCCCGGGCCTATGGCCTGAACCCCTGGACCGTGGTGGTCCGCCACGCCCTGCCCAACGCGCTGATCCCCTCCGTGACCGTGCTGGGCCTGGCCCTGGGCGACCTGCTGTACGGGGCGGTGCTGACGGAGACCGTGTTCGGCTGGCCGGGCATGGGGGCTTACGTGGTGGATTCGATCCAGGCGCTGGATTTCCCGGCGGTGATGGGCTTCGCCGTGGTGGTGTCCTTCGCCTACGTGATTCTGAATCTGCTGGTGGACCTGCTGTACCGGCGCCTCGACCCGCGCATCCGGGAGGTCGGCTGATGCGCTACCTGTTGTACCAGCTGCGCCGCAACCCGCTGATGCTGCTGGGGCTGGCGGTCCTCGCGGCGGTGGGCTTGGCCGTGGTCCTGGCGGACTGGGCGGCACCCTACGATCCCGAGCGCATCGACCTGGTGCACCGGCTGGCGGCGCCGTCGGCGGCGCACTGGTTCGGCACCGACGAGGTCGGCCGCGACATCTTCAGCCGCGTGCTGTACGGCGGGCGCCAGTCCATCGGGGTGGGGCTGTTCGTGGCCGGCTGCGCCAGCATGGTCGGCGCCGCGATCGGCTGTTTTTCCGGCATCGTGGGCGGCCGTTTCGACGGCCTGGTCATGCGGACCATGGACGTGGTGCTGTCGGTGCCTTCGCTGGTGCTGATCATGGCGCTGGCGGCGGCGCTGGGGCCCAGCCTGTTCAACGCCATGCTGGCGATCACGCTGGTACGCATTCCGTTCTACGTGCGCCTGGCGCGCGGCCAGACGCTGGGCATCCGCGAGATGGCCTACGTGCAGGCGGCCTGGACCTTCGGCGCGACGCGGCGCCACGTGGTGCGCTGGCACGTGGCGCGCAACGCCGCCTCGCCCATCGTGGTGCAGGCCACACTGGACATCGGCGGCGCGATCCTGATGGCGGCCGCGCTGGGCTTCATCGGCCTGGGCGCGCAGCAGCCCACGGCCGAATGGGGCGCCATGGTGGCCACGGGCCGCAATTTCCTGCTGGACCAGTGGTGGTACACCGTGACGCCGGGCTGCGCGATCCTGGTGACGGCGCTGGCCTGCAACCTGGTGGGCGACGGCGTGCGCGACCTGCTGGACCCGAAGTCGAGGGCGAAATGAGCGTGGACAGGACCGATCCGGTCATCGGGCGGCGTCCCGGGGGGCTGCTGGCGGGGGCCCTGGACAGCGGGGCCTTGTACAACGGCGCCCCGGACGTCGGAGTCCTGGGCGGCGGCACCTTGGACAGTGGCGTAGCGGACAGTGTCGGCGCGGCCGAACCCGTCCTGGAGATCCGCGATCTGTCGCTGGAATTCCCCGTCTTCGGCGGGGCGGTGCGGGCGCTGGGCGGCGTCAGCCTGCGCGTCATGCCGGGGGAAATCGTCGGCGTGGTGGGCGAATCGGGCTCGGGCAAGTCGGTGACGGCCATGGCGGCGCTGCGGCTGCTGCCGCCGGGCGGCTACCGGGTCACGGGCGGCGGCCTGCGGCTGTGCGGCGAGGACGTGCTGGCCGCGTCCGAAGCGCGCATGCGGCAGTGGCGCGGGCGGCGCGCGGCGATGATCTTCCAGGAGCCCATGACCGCCCTGAACCCGACCCGGCGCATCGGCGATCAGCTGACGGGCGTGCTGCGCGCGCATCACCGCCTGGGCCGGCGCGAGGCCCTGGAGCGCGCCGGCGCGCTGCTGCGCGACATGATGATTCCCGATCCGGCCCGCACGCTGCGCGCCTATCCCTTCGAACTGTCCGGCGGCATGCGCCAGCGGGTGATGGCCGCGATGGCGTTTTCCTGCGACCCGGCGCTGCTGATCGCCGACGAGCCCACCACGGCGCTGGACGTGACGGTGCAGCGCCAGGTGCTGCAGCTGCTGCGCCACCGGGCGCGCGAGCGGGGAACCGCGATCCTGTTCATCACCCACGACATGGCGGTGGTGTCGCAGTTCTGCGACCGGGTGTACGTCATGTACGCGGGGACGGTGGTCGAGCAGGGGCCGACCGGCCGGGTGCTGGACGCGCCCCGCCATCCCTACACGCGCGGCCTGCTGGACGGCCTGCCGGAGCGCGCCGCGCCGGGCGCCGATCTGGCCGCGATTCCGGGCCGGGTGCCGGACATGCGCCGTCCGCCCGCGGGCTGTGTGTTCTTCGACCGCTGCGCATTCGCGGACGAGGCCTGTCGCCAGCGGCCCGCGCTGCGGTCCCTGGCCGACGCGGAATCCGGCGCCGGTCCCGGGATCGCGTCCGAACGCCGGGCCGCCTGCTGGCACCCCCTGGCCCCGGAGCTGGCCGCGCAGCCGGAGGAGGACGCATGATGACGCCTGCCGGTACGGCCGCGCCCGGGGCCCGCCCGATGCCTGGCGCGGGCGCGGCGTGGGCCGGTGCGGGCGCCCCGGGCGCGCCGGTGCTGGAAGTCCAGGACGTCCACGTGCGCTTTCCGCTCGCCCGCGACTGGCGGGGGCGGCCCGTGGTCCACGCCCATGCCTTGAACGGCGTCAGCCTGCAGGTGCGGCGCGGCGAGGCTTTCGGCATCGTCGGCGAATCCGGCTGCGGCAAGAGCACCCTGGCGGCCGTGCTGATGGGCCTGCTGCGGCCCACCGAAGGCGGGCTGCGGCGGCCGCCGCGCGCCGACGGCCGTCCGGCCGACGTCCAGATCGTATTCCAGGATCCGCAGTCCTCGCTGGATCCGCGCCTGCCCGCCTGGCGGGTGATCGTCGAGCCGCTGGTCGCCGCGGGCGGATTGAAGGCCGTCGGATCGCGGGGCCGGGATGGCGCGGCCCGGCGCGTCCGTCCGGGCAAGGCCGCCCTGCGCGCGCGGGCCGACGCCCTGGCCCGGCAGGTGGGCCTGCGGCCCGAGCAGCTCGACCGCTACGTGCATGAATTCTCCGGCGGGCAGCGCCAGCGGATCGCCATCGCCCGGGCGCTCGCCCCGGACCCGGACGTGATCGTGCTGGACGAGCCGACCTCCGCGCTGGATGTCTCCGTCCAGGCGCAGATCCTCAACCTGCTGCGGGAACTGCGCCGCGCGCACGGCCTGACCTACGTGCTGATTTCGCACAACGTCTCGGTCGTGCGCCACCTATGCGACCGGGTGGCGGTGATGTACCTGGGCCAGGTGGTCGAACAGGGCCCGGCCGCGCAGGTGCTGGAGTCCCCGCGCCATCCTTACACACGCGAACTGCTCGACGCCGTGCCACGCCTGGACCGTCCCTGGCCCGAGGACGCTCCGGCGACCCCGGCCGAACTGCCGGGCAACACCGTCCTGCCGCAGGGCTGCTTCTTTCGCGGCCGCTGTCCCTGGGCGACGACCGGCTGCGACCGGCCGCAGATGCTGCTGGCCCGGCCCGACGCGCCCCTGCACGCGTACCGCTGCCACGTGGCGGGGACGCGGTAGCTTGGTGCGTCTCAGGTCGTCGTCGAATCCATCTGTTTCATGATGCGATCGGCCAGTTGCTGGAAGTCCTTCTTGGCATCACGGACGGCACCCGCGTGGCTGCCGATGGCGCCATCGGCCGACGTCAGTTTGAAGATCGGTTTGCGGCGTTCTTGAGCCATGGGGATGAGGCTGCGGTAATGCTTGATCGTGGCCAGGCAATAGGGGTCGTCCTGCTGGCGCATGTCGGGGATGGCGGGTTCGGAAAGAACCGCCTCGCGGTAGATGGCGGGGATGCGCTGAACCCATTTATCGTAGGCCTGCACAGGCCGATCCAGACGGACACTATGCTGTTGGCACAGATACCCGATGGGGCGCATGCTGCCTGCGGGCAGCTCGAAATCCGGGTACTCTGCTTTTTCGCGGCTGGCGTTCCAGTTGTCGAGGCGTTTTTGCCACAGACTTTGCCATTGACGTAGCGTGGGGCCAAGGTTGCTGAGACCTTGCAGGGAGAACAGATCGGCTCCCAGCGGGATGACGACGTAATCGGTCGCCAATAGAACGGACCGATTGATGGCGCCCAGATTGGGCCCGATGTCCACCAGGATGATATCCGCCTTGGCGCTTCTGGCGGCCATTTGCATGACTTGCCAGAAGGCGCTCAGGATACGCATGGGGCGGTATAGATTGCGGTCGCCCATGCTGTTGGGCCATTCGGTGGACAGCAGGTCTTCATAGCTGGAGAGCGCGACGTCTCCGGGCAATAGATGGAGTCCCGTTGTGATGCGCTGCAGCTTGGGCCGGGAGATGTCGCCCACGCCAGCAAGAGGCTTGACGCATTCGTAGATGGTGGAGCCGGAGGTCTGCTGGCTCCAGATTTTTTCGATCCGGTCTTCGTCCAGAAAGGCGGCTGTCAGGTTGGCCTGGGGATCAAGGTCGACAGCAACGACGCGCTTTCCTTGGCCGGCATACGTCCAGGCCAGGTGGTAGATCAGCGAAGTCTTGCCGACGCCGCCCTTGTTGTTGAAGAACGTGAGTACGGGTGTCATGGCTTCGGTTTACCGGGCAGCGTGCAGGCCACCATGCTGGGGCTGAGGTCAAATTTCGGGGGCGGGTTGCCGTTTTTTTCCATTTCCTGCCGCGCGATGGCGATGCCCCGCCCGAAGGCTTGGATAAAACCGAAGACTTTCAGTGCGTCCGCGATGTTGGGGTTGCGGTAGTCGGTGATGCCGGGGCGGCCGAAATTCTCTAGAGTGACGTTGCCGTAGGGGCCTCCGGGGCTGTGGATCTCGATTCGATCGTTGAACCAATAGATACGGATTGGCGCGTTGGTGCCTTCGTAGGTACGGTGCAGGACGGCGTTGTAGAGAATTTGCTGCAAGGCGGCCTGAGGGTAGGGCGAGTCTTTCCGGTGGGTAGGGGCGGACAGGACGTCAAAGGCAATCCGGTTGTGTGCCCTGAGTTTTTCTTCGACCTGTCGAAGCATCTCGACCAGGGCCCCGCCGATCAGGGCTTCGTCGATGACGGGGTCGGTCAGGTTCGCCCCGTCGATCCGTAGGAACTGGATGCTTGCACCAGGCAGGAAGTCCTGGGGAGCCTTGCCGATCGCTAGCAGGCCCAGGACGGTCGGTGTAGGGTCGTCCGGAGAGACGATCATTCGGCAGGAGGCCAGCCGTTCTTCGTAGCTGCGATGGTTCGCTTCCAGAATGTCGTCCGCGAAAGCCTGGGGTAGGTATTCGGCTTCGAAGATGGTGCGCGACAAGTCGTTGAGGCTGGCGGAGGGCACGGGGTACAGATCGAATGGCAGATTCTTGTAGCGCCGCTTTTCCGTCAGGATCCGCTCTTCCTGGGCGTTGGCGATGGCGCGGCGTGGACCTGTGCGGATCCAGATCCGACCGTCGTATTTGACGGGAGGCATGTCCGAAGGCTGGACGGTGACGACCGCGAACGCGGCGTCGTCGAGTATGCGTTTTTCGACCGACAGGACGGGAAGTGGCAGGATGTTGCCGTCGGTTTTCATGTCAGACAGGGCGAGTAAAAGCCGATCGCTGATTTCGATGCCGCTGGATGTGCCGTTGTCCCGTGCGCCGATGAACAGAACGCCGGGCGCGTCATGGACTGGCAGGTCATTCGCAAAGGCACACACGGCTTGCCTGGCCTTTTTCGGGACATCGCCCTTGAAGGTCTCCTTGCGTTCCACCCGATCGGATTCTAGATCATGGAGGAGAGAGAGCAGCGTGTCGTCGCTCAGCCGTTGCATGCGTGTCCTTTCTGACGTTCAAGCCGTGTTCGCGTCATAGCATAGTTCGCTCATTATAAATAGGACGCTGACGGGTGAGGCGTATGCGTTCCAGCTGATCGCCTGAGCCAAGTGAGATTGTGAAAACTACGGCCGTAGTTTTGCGACTGTCCGCCCGGCCGCCGTTTTCCTATCCTGTCGTCACCATACGAAAACGGAGAGGCGACATGCGGGAACGACTGGACTGCGCGATTCTGGCGCCGGGCAGGGAAGACTGGGCGGGCGCCCTGCGCGGCCCGCACCTGGGGGGACGCCTGGTGCTGCACACGCCGCAGCAGCCCCACGGCGCGGCGGCCGACGCGCTGGCCGATCCGGCCATGGCGCGGGGCCGCTACGACGCCGGGCTGCTGTACGTGGACGAATCCTCGATCCGCGACTGGCGCACGGCCCTGGCCGCCCTGGCGGGCCGCCCGCCGGCCGTGCTGCTGGTCTACGCGGTGGGATTGCGGGCCCAGGCGGTGCGCGATCTGATGGCGCTGGGTGCGGCCGATTTCGTGCGCCCTCCCTTCTGCCCGGAAGAACTGCGTGCCCGGCTGGACCACGCCCTGAACCGCCTGGCGCCGGCCTGCATTTCCGAACATGTGCCGGCTTATGGCGCCGGCCTGTCGGGGCCGGGGACCGGGGCGGGTCCGGGGCGCCCCCCCGCCGTGCGGGCCGGCGCCCCGGAGCCCCCGGTCACCGAGTCCGAGCGCGCGTTCTGCGACACCATCCTGGACCGTTCCGGCAACGAACTGGAAGCCTACGCGGTGGCCGTGGCCATGCAGCGGGCCACCTCGCGGGAATCCTTCCGCGCCGCCAAATGCCAGGTCGTCGCCCGGTTCGAACGCGCCTACATCCGCGCGGCCCTGGGGCGGCACGCGGGCAACATCACCCTGGCGGCGCGCATGGCCCAGAAACATCGCCGCGCGTTCTGGGCCCTGATGCGCAAGCACGACATCGACCCGGCGCCCTATCGGCGCGCGCCGGCCTCGGAATGAGGCGGCCGCGCCGATAGGCGATCAGGACCGCCCGCCGCCCTGGTTCTGGAAGTATTCCCGCGTCAGCTTCACCACCAGCGGGCTCAGCAGGATCAGCGAGACCAGGTTGGGCAGCGCCATCAGGCCGTTCAGCGTATCGGCCAGCAGCCAGGCGAAGTCCAGCTGGCTGACGGCGCCGAACGGGATCACGGCGACCCAGACGATGCGGTAGGGCAGGGTCGATTTGGTGCCCAGCAGGAATTCCCAGCACTTCTCGCCGTAGTAGCTCCAGCCCAGGATGGTGGTGAAGGCGAACACCACCAGCGCCAGGGTCAGGACGGCCCCGCCGATGCCGGGCATGGACACTTCGAAGGCGCTGGCCGACAGCGCCGCGCCGCTGGCGCCGCTGCTCCAGACGCCGGAGCACACGATGGCCAGGCCGGTGATGCTGCAGATGATGATGGTGTCGATGAAGGTCCCCATCATGCCGATCAGGCCCGATTGCACCGCGTTGTCGGTGGTGCCGGCGGCCTGGGCGATCCCGGCCGACCCCAGGCCGGCCTCGTTGGAGAAGATCCCGCGCGCCACGCCGTAGCGGATGGCGGCCATGACGGCGGCGCCCGCGAAGCCGCCGGTGGCGGCGATGGGCGAGAAGGCGTGCGTGAAGATCAGGTCCAGGGACTCGGGAATGCGTTCGGCGTTGACGACCAGCACGATCAGGCCGGCCAGCACGTAGGCCACGCACATGAAGGGCACCAGGGACGCGGCGACCGCGCCGATGCGCTTGATGCCGCCCAGGATCACCAGGCCGATCAGGACCATCGTGACCACGCCGGTCACCCACAGCGGGATGGAGAAGGCCGATTCCAGGGCCTGGGCCATGCTGTTGACCTGGACCATGTTGCCGATGCCGAACCCGGCGAAGCCGCCGAAGACCGCGAACGCCACGCCCAGCCACAGCCATTTGCGGCCGAGGCCGTTCTTGATGGCGTACATGGGGCCGCCGGCGTGTTCGCCGCGGTCGTCCTTTTCACGGAAATGGACGGCCAGCACCACTTCGCAGTATTTGGTGGCCATGCCGACCAGGGCCGTGCACCACATCCAGAACAGGGCGCCCGGGCCGCCGACGGCGATGGCGGTGGCCACCCCGGCGATGTTGCCGGTGCCGACGGTGGCGGCCAGGCAGGTCATCAGCGCCTCGAACGGACTGATTTCGCCGGTGGCGGTGTCGCCCCGGTGGCGGCCGCGCCAGATCATCGCGAAACCGGTGCCGATGCGCCGCAGCGGCATCAGCTTCAGGAGCACCATCAGGAAGAAGCCGGTCCCCAGGATCAGGACCAGCATGGGCGGCCCCCAGACCAGACCGTTGATCTGGTTGACGAGTTGATTCATGAATTCCATGTTTGAAGCACCCTCCGTATGGAAATTTCGGGAATGCTAACACCCTGCTTTCAGGCAAAATCCCTGAAATTTCCGCGTAAATAGGGAAAATTTCTGCTGACATGGCAAAAAGACCAGAAATAAGGGTAAACCATGATGCCTGGAAATGGGCTTCCGCCCGGGCCGGCGTGGATCCCACACCTGGAATCGTCTTAAAGCTTGATAATTATCATTTGCATTTGATGGTCGCCATGCCGACAATCCACAAGATCGATTCCGGCTGCGCGTATGACTCCCCGACCTTCGCCGTTCACCGTCCCGTTCCCCGGCGGCCTGTCCGCCCGTGGCGCCCGGCGCCGCGCCCTGCTGGGCCTGGCGCCCGCGCTGGGGCTGCTGTCGGCCGCGCCGGCGCATGCCCAGGCGTCCGCCACGTCCGATGTGGCCGCCGTGCCGCTCGACCGGCCCCTGGTCCTGTCGGGGCCGCCGGCCACGGTGTCCTATCCGCTGGTCCACATGGCGGATTCCGGCATCCTGGCCGACCTGGCGCCGGAAACGCGGTTCCAGCTGTGGCAGAACCCGGACCAGCTGCGCGCCTGGGCGGTGCGCGACGGCGCGGATTTCATGGCCATGCCGTCGAACGTGGCGGCCAATCTGTACAACCAGGGGGTGCCGCTGCGCCTGCTGAACGTGTCCACCTGGGGGATGCTGTGGCTGGTGACGCGCGATGAATCGCGGCGTTCGCTGGCGGACTTCCGGGGCCAGGAAATCGCCATGCCGTTCCGTTCGGACATGCCCGACATCCTGTTCGGCCTGCTCGCGATCCGGCTGGGGCTGGACCCGAAGCGGGATTTCTCGCTGCGCTACGTGCCCACGCCCTTCGACGCCATCCAGCTGCTGCTGACCCGGCGGACGGACCACGCCCTGCTGCCGGAACCCGCCGTGTCCATGGTGCTGCGCAAGAGCGAATCCTTCCCGGTGTCGGTCGTGGCGCCCACGCTGTATCGCGGCGTGGACCTGTCGCAGGCCTGGGGCGACATCCTGGGCCGCGAACCGCGCATCCCGCAGGCCGGGATCGCGGCCGTCGGGCCGCTGCGCACGGATGCGCGCCTGGTCGACCGGGTGCGGCGGGCCCACGCCGATTCGCTGGCCTGGTGCCTGGCGCACCCCGGGGAATGCGGCGAACTCGTCGCGCGGCACATCCCCATGCTGACGCCCGAAGCCGTCGCCGATTCGATCGCGCAGGCGCGGGAACGCGCGGTGGGTGCGCGTGAAGCCCGGCCGGAACTGGACTATTTCTTCAACTGCCTGCTGGACGGGCAGCCCGCGCTGGTGGGCGGGCGACTGCCGGACGATGGCTTCTATGCCTAGGGAACCTCTGAACAAGTCCTCGCGTCGCGTGCATCTGTGGATTCGGGCGGTCTGCGGCGTTGCTCATCCTCGCGATAGCTACGGCTATCGCTGCGGTTCGCGCCTTGCATCCCATCCCGAACCACAGCGCCCGCTTTCCGCTCGACTTATTCAGAGGCTCCCTAGGCATCCGCTGGACGTGACCTACGGATCCGATGCGCCCGCCGGATGGATGGCCGCCGCGTCGCGGCGCCTGGCCGGTGGCGCGGGGGCGGTCCTGGCCTATCTGTGGAGCGGCTGGGGCGCGGTGGCCAGCCTGCTGCTGTTCTGTGCGCTGTGGGAATGGGGCGGGCAGTACTACGGGCCGCTGATCCTGCCTGGGCCGCTGGCGACGTTCCAGCGGCTGGGCGATCTGCTGGCCTCCGGCCTGGCCGCGCCGGAACTGTGGATTTCCGCCCGCCGCACGCTGACGGGCCTGGGCGCGGCGGTGCTCGCGGGCAGCGTGCTCGGCATGCTGGCGGGACGTTCCCTGACGGCGGCGCTGGTGTCCCGTCCGCTGGTGACCCTGCTGCTGGGCATGCCGCCGATCGCCTGGCTGGTGCTGGCCATGCTGTGGTTCGGCATGGGCGACGCCACGCCGGTGTTCACCGTGGCCGTGGCCTGTTTCCCGATCGTCTTCGCCGGCGCGATGCAGGGCGCGCGCACGCTGGACGGCCAGCTCACCGACGTGGCGCGGGTCTACCGGCTGTCCTGGTGGACGACGCTGCTCGACGTGCACTTGCCGCATGTGGTGTCGTACCTGCTGCCGGCCTGGATCACGGCCCTGGGGATCTCCTGGAAGGTCGTGGTGATGGCCGAGCTGCTGGCGGCCTCGGATGGCGCGGGCGCCGCGCTGGCGGTGTCGCGCGCGCAGCTGGACATGGCCGGCTCGATGGGCTGGATCGTGGCGGTGCTGGGACTGCTGCTGGGCATCGAATACCTGCTGCTGGAACCGCTCAAGCGCACCATCGAACGCTGGCGCGCGGCGGACGCGTCATGAACATGCCGGGCCGTTTCCGATCGCGCATCCCCGGGCGCGCCGCGCGCGGCGGGACGGCGACATGACCGCGCTGGCGATCCGCCGCCTGGGCCACCGCTACGGCCTGACTTCCGTGCTGTCGGGCGTGGACCTGGACCTGCGGGCGGGCGAGACCCTGGCGCTGGTCGGCCCCTCCGGCTGCGGCAAGAGCACGCTGCTGCACGTCGTCGCCGGCCTGCTCGAACCGTCCGAAGGCCGTGTGCGTTCGACGTTCCGGGGGATCGGCTGCGTGTTCCAGCAGCCCCGGCTGATGCCCTGGAAGCACGCCGTGGACAACATCGCCCTGGGGATGAAGGCCCTGCGCGTGCCGGCGGCGGCGCGCCGCCGCCGCGCCCTGGACTGGGCTGCGCGCATGGGCCTGTCCGCCGAGGACGGGCGCAAGTATCCCCACGAACTGTCCGGCGGCATGCAGAGCCGCGTGGCGCTGGGCCGCGCGCTGGCGGTGGCGCCCGAACTGCTGCTGCTCGACGAGCCTTTCGCCGCGCTGGACGTGGGCCTGAAGCTGGAACTCTACGCGGTGCTGCGCGAACAGGTGGAACGCGGCGGCAGCGCGGTCCTGATGATCACCCACGACCTGATGGAGGCCGTGCGGCTGGCCGACCGCATCGCCGTGATGGCCAGCGGCCCGGGCCGCGTGCTGCACGAATTCGCCGTGGAACGGCCCCGGGCCGCGCGCGACGAGGCCTGGATCCACCGGACCACGGCCGATCTGATGGGCATGCCGCCGGTGCGCGAATGCTTCGGGCTGGTGCCGGTCCCGGAGGCCGGGACGTGAGCCGCCGGGGCATGGGCGGCTGGGGCACGATCGGCCGGGGCATGATCGGCCGGGACGCGGCATGGACCGCCCATCCGCTGTGGTTCTGCGGCTTCCGGCCGTTCTTCGTGCTGACGGCCGCGAGCGCCGTCGGCTTCCTGGGCGTCTGGCTGCTGATCCTGGGCGGCGCGGGCCCGTCGGGCTGGGCGCCGCCGGGCGGGGTGCTGTCGTGGCACGCGCATGAACTGGTGTTCGGCTTCGGCCTGGCGGCCGCGGCGGGCTTTCTGCTGACGGCGATTCCCGAATTCACCGGCGCCGCGCCCATTCCCGCCCGTCCGCTGGCGGGGCTGGCGGCCCTGTGGCTGGCGGGCCGCGTCGCTTATGCGCTGAGCCAATGGCTGCCGGCGGGCGCGGCCGTCGTCCTGGCGGCGGCGCCCAACCTGCTGTTCACGGCGTTGCTGCTGGGATACCTGGCGCCGGCGCTGTGGCGCGACCCGCGCCGCGCGCACCTGGGCTTCGCCTGGACGCTGGGCGGCCTGCTGCTGGCGCAGGCCGGGTTCTTCGCCGCGCTGTTCGCCGGCGGCGACGGGCTGGCCTGGATCCACGGCGCCATCGACCTGACGATGATCCTGATCCTGCTGGCGGGCAGCCGGGTGTCCGTGAGCGTGCTCAACGGCTACATCGAGGCCGGCCGTCCGGGCGCGCCGCCGCCGTCGGACGCATACCTGGCCCGTCCACCGCGCCGCTACCTGGCGGTCTTCGCCATCGGGCTGTGCGGCGCGGCGCAGGCGGGCCTGGGCGGCGGTCCCGTGGCCGGCTGGACGGCGCTGGCCGCCAGCGCGGCGGTGCTCAACGTGCTGAACGACTGGCACGTCGGGCGGCCGCTGTTCACGCGCTGGGCGCTGATGCTGTACGCCTGTTTCTGGCTCATCGCCCTGGGCTACGGGGCCATGGGCCTGGCCTGGCTGCTGGACCTGTGGTCCGCGTCGGCGGGCCGCCATCTGCTGACGGCGGGGGCGATGGGCCTGTCGGTCTTCACCATCATGAGCCTGGCGGGGCGCATCCATTCCGGGCTGTGGCTGGACCGCCGGCCCTGGCTGCTGGCGGCGGCCGGCGCCCTGGGGATCGCCGCCCTGGCGCGCGCCGCCGCCGGGCTGCCGGCGCTGGCGCCGTGGTCCGGCACGCTGATCCTGGCGTCGGGCGCGGTCTGGGCGGGGGCTTATGCCGCCTACCTGTGGCATGCCTGGCCGGTGCTGGCCGGCCCGCGCGCCGACGGCCGCGCGGGCTGCGCCGAGCCCGTCGGCAAGTCGCCCAGTCCGTTTTCGGGGCCGGAATCGGGTTGCTGAGGGGCGGGGGCGGCGTGGGCCCAGGTTGACGGCGCCTGGCGCGCTTTTGGCTTCTTCAGGACGGGGGATACGCCAGCCGCCACGCGAGGTATTCCGCACGGCGCACACGATACCGGGTGATCCTGCCTTCGTTCAGGTGCTTCAGTGTCATCCTGAGCATGTCCGTGAAGGCCGTCAGGTCGGCTGCTTCGGCGTGATCCCGTGCGACTTCCGCAATGACCGCCTCGGTGGGAGGGCGCATCCCCTGGACGATGGCCTGAACAGCCTGGATCTGTGCGATGCGGTATTTGATCTTGAACGGGTCGGCGGGTGCCATCGTGTTGCTGACGGCCAGGTATTGTTGGCACGAGCGTTCGTAGGCCCAGAGGAAGACGTCGCGCAGCAGCTCGATGCGGCGGAACTCGTAGACGCCCAGCGTGCCCTCGAGGTAGGCGCGTTCGGGCACGTCGAGAAAGGACAGCGGGCACAGGTTGTGCTTGAACAGCGGGATGTTCGCGCCGATGCGCGAGACGCGTTTGTTCACGTCCTCGAAGGGTTGCAGATAGGGCAATTGCACCATCAGAAAGAAAGCCTGCTCGAACGGGTCCGGGATGGCGGCGGCTTTGTTCAGCAACATGCCAAAACAGTCCTCGATCGCTTGCGGTACGGCCAGCGGATGGAACACGGTGCCCGAGATGCCCACGGGCCGCCAGCGCAGACAGCCGCTGGCCTCCGGGTCGCGCATCAGGCCTTCGGACAGCGTGGCATGCAAGTTCAGGAATGTGAAGGGATCGAAGTCGATTTCGTCCGCATTTTCGACCAGCATTTCGATGGCCGCCTTGTGATTCAGGATCATCTGGGTTTCGTCGGCGTCCTTGCCCTGGGCGATCTGGCCGAATTCGATCAGGTTCCGGGTGTCGAGCCGGCTGTAGGTGTTGCCCTCCAGTTTTGACGAAGCCCACGACAGGTCGATCAGCAGCCGGGTCAGGATGTCCCGGGCGTAGGTGCCTGCCGGCCGTGCGTGTTCGGACGTGCGGCCCATGATGTGCAGCTGGCGGCGCAGCGATTCAGGCAGATAAAAGGTGTCACCGGGGATGTAGGCGTCCAGAAAGTCATGCTGGTAAGCGGCGTGGCGGCGGTGCATCAACGGCTGCCGGATCCGGTCACGGATGTCGGCCCCTTCGGGTGACATGCGGACATACACTTCGGGTTCGGCGAGTTCCAGCCGGGTGGTGAAGGCGATGTCATTCACCGGCGCGGCGGCACCCGGGATCGGGCGGTAGACCAGGGCGATGCTGGCGCCTTCCGTGGACAGACGTCGTGCGTCAATGAGGTGCTGCAGCCGCCGTTGCAAGGTGCGGCGGTTGGGTGCGTCGCCGTAGAGGCGCGTCATTTCGGCCTCGATGTCGGCAATCCGGATGCCGCCCGGGCGAGCCGCAACGATGGATTCGATCCGTTCCAGGTCTTCGATCAGGGTGGGGCGCGGCATTTTCTCTGGCTCCCGAGAAAGCATGTGTCGCGCCGTGTCGTGCTGGAACGACACGGCGCGACACTATTATGTCGTGCAATATGTCGCGCTTCAAGGCCTTTGTGGGCTTGCCTAGTGCAGCGTGCAGCAGCTGAACAGGACCTCGTCCTGCGGGGACGCGGAAGGCGGGACGCGCCGTTTCGGATCGGGCGGTGGCAGCCGGGCCTGCTTGCACAGGGCCTCCACGTCGAGCAGCACCAGTTCGCGGTTGCGCCCGCCGATCAGGCCGTCGCGGCGGAAGGCGCCCAGCATGCGCGACAGGTTTTCCGGCGTCATGTTCAACTGCCGCGCCAGCACGCGATGATGGGCCGGCAGGGTCAGCCAGGCGCTGCCTTGTTCGACGTAGAGGTTCACCAGGTAGGTGACGAGGCGCTGCATCGAATTGGCGATGGTCAGCAGATCGATGCGGCCGATCGCCTGCGTCATCTGGCCGGCCACGATGCGCAGCAGCGTGCAGGAGAATTCCGGCGACCGTTGCGCCATGCCGATCAGCGGCGCGCCGTCCAGGCGGTGCAGCACGGTGCGCGCGTTGGCCTGGGCGGACACGGGGTAGCGCCGGTCGTCCGAGAACATCACGGTGGCGGCCACCAGGCAGCCGTCCTCCAGGACCTGGAAGACGCGTTCGTCGCCGTTGTAGCTGGGCAGGTACAGGGTGACGCTGCCGGTCTCGATCCAGTAGAAATGGTCGGCCGGTTCACCCAGGTGGAACAGGTGCTGGCGGGCCGACAGCACCGTGCGCCGGGCGCTGGCCGCCAAAGCGTTCAGGCCATCGGGGTCGGCGTGGCGGAACGCGGGAAAGCTCGCGAAGGCCTTGTCCAGGAATGAGGAAGACATGATGGTCCGGGACCCGTGGGGCGTGGCGATTGGAAAGTCCATTTTATTTTTAATGAGAATAATTATCAATACTATCTATAAGGTCATCCGCCAGGTGTTCGGACGCACCGGCGGAGGGCATCAGAAATTCTTCCGCAACTGCAGCGAGATCTCGTTCTGCGAGTAGCCGTAGAAGATCGAATTGCTGTGGTTGACGATGTGCTTGAAGCGCAGTTCGGGGTAGACGCCCCAGACCGACAGCCGCGTCGATCCCAGGGTGGCGATGTAGAGCTGCTGTTCGTCGCGGCGCCGGACGCCGAGGAAGAAATCGCGCTCGTCGTTGCGGCTGACGCGGTAGAGGGCCAGCAGGTTGACGAAGGCGCCGGACTGCCCGAAGGCGTGGAACACCCCGGCGCGCACGGCCAGGTCCTTGCCGCTTTCCGTTGGCATGGGATATTTGCGGCGGGTGAAGTCGATGCCCGCCTGCAGGCTGGTGTTCGCCGTGGGCATCCAGGCGATCCCCAGTCCGGCGGCCTTTTGCGTGTAGTCGCTGAAATAGCGGCTGTCCTGTGCCTTGTAGGCGTAGCGCTTGACGCTCGCCTGGGCCGTCAGGCGCAGGCTGGGCGTCAGTTCCCGGCTCCATTCGGCCTGCAGGCCGGGGGCCTGGTAATTGGTGTGGCCGTCGCGGGCATACAGCTCCATGAACGGCAGCAGGCTGAATTTCTGCCGCGCATCGGCGTACTGGTAGCCGGCGTACAGCACGTGGGTCTGCTGGCTGTAGTCCTCGATCGCGCGCCCTTCCGGGGCGGTCTCCTGGTAGAACGTCCCGTAGCTGACGGGGCGCAGCAGCAGGTTGTGATGGCCGGCCAGCGCGATCCGCTTGCTCAGCACCAGGTCGTAGCTGGTGAAGGACGAGGCGATCGGATCGGGCAGCTTGAGCCGCGCCAGGCACAAGTTGAGAAAGCGCAGCGAACATTGCTCGAAGCCGTTGGCCTGGTTGATGTTGTCGTTGTGGCCCCGGCCCACGGCGATGGACCCCTGCCAGTCGCCGCGCCGGTCCACGGCGTCCACGTAGCTCTGCAGCAGCTGGCGGGTGTCGGGCGGCAGGCTGTTGCCGATGGCCTGTTCGAACAGGGCGCGCGATTCCCGGTCCTGGCCGTCCTCGGCGTAGGCGCGGGCCAGTTCCATCTGCGTACGCGCGTCGCCGGGGGCGTCGTCGCGGGCGTCTTCCAGCAGGCCGATGGCCCGGCCGTAGTCGCCCTCGGCCCGCGCCGCCAGGCCGTCGGCCAGCAGGACCAGGTGCGGCTTGTGGCCCGCCAGCCGGCGGTACGAATCCGCCAGCGCGCGCGCCTCGCCCCACTGGCCCCGGTTGATGGCCACGTACAGGGCTGGTTCCAGGTCTTGCAGGGTCGGTTTGACCCGGTAGGCCCGGCCCTCGATGGTGAGGACCAGGCCCCCGGGGTGCGGGGCCAGCGCTCCCGCCCCGCCGTCCCGCTGGCGGCCGATGCGTCCGGCCTGGTCCAGCAGGTAGCGGGTGTCGTCCTCGTCCGCCCGGGCGGGCGGGGACGGCAGCAGGGCGCAGGCCAGGAGCAGGGCCGGCAGGAAGTGAGGCTGCGTCCAGCGGATCGTCATCGTGCCGGTCCCGTCCCCGCTTACTGCCGCGCGCCGCCGAAGGCGACGTGATCCTGCGCGGTCGCGCCGGTGTAGATCCCCGCCAGGGCCTCGGCCTGGGAGCCGTAGAACTGGCCGGAGATCGACGAGCCGTTGGTGAAGGCGCCTTGGGAATTGATCGTCGTGTTGGCGAAATTGACGGCATCGGCGCCGCGCACGATGCTGCCGGCCAGCGTTCCGCTGCTTCCGCCGTAGGTGGCCGTCAGCACGCCCTGGTAGACGCTGGGGTTTTCCGGGTTGTGCTGGTTGATGCCGACGACGTTGTATTGGGCGTTGACCAGGGTCGGCATGGACGTGGTCGGGTTCTCGCCCACGTACCACACCGTGCGGTCGGCGCTGCCCATGTTCAGGTCGGCGTTGTCCGGGGCGGAATAGTTCGGACCCTTGGGCGCCCATTCGCCGAAGTAGACCGGCGAACCGTCGACCTTGCCGATCACCAGCCCGCCGAAGTCGGGCATGAACGGCAGCGGCGGCACGATCATCTGGCGCACGCTGTTGATCGTGGTGGTGTCGCCGTTGTAGACCACGTCGTTGCGCCATACCTGGGCGATCTGGGTGTTGCCCAGGATCAGGCCGGCCAGGAAGTTGATGTCGCTGCCTTTCAGGTAGTAGTTGCCGCTGGCGTCGGGGCCGCGGCTGATGGCGTTGTTCGACTGGGCGATGGGACCGCCGGCCAGATCGATCGCGGCCGAACCGCCGTTGAAGATCAGGCCGGCGTTGCCCGATCCGAACAGCGTCGAGGATGCCCAATCGACGTTGGTGTCGTTGGACGTGCCGCCCAGCACGGTGGCGGCCGGGGCGTGGGAAGCGGCCAGGGCCAGGGAAGCGCCGATGAGGGCGCGGGACAGGGATCGTTTCATATCAACTCCTTGAAGAAAACGATGGAAAGACCTGGTTTTCAGGGAAAGCCAGGAAACCCTGGAACTTCGGGACCGCTAGAACTGCGCCCGCATGCCGACGGTGATCGTGCGTCCCGGGCCGGGGGCGGGGATCTTGGCCATGGGGTCCAGGTAATAGCGGTCGGTGATGTTGGTGACGCCCAGGCTCAGCGTGACGTTCTTGGTGGCGCGCCATTGGGCCGAGGCGTCGAGCAGCATGACGGGGTGCCAGTACAACTGGCGCATGCTGTTTTCCTTCCAGATGGATGGGCCGTAGGGGGTGTTCAGCAGGTCGTCCAGTTGCTTGTTTTCCGCCTTCGAGTGGTAGACGGCGCGCAGCGCCAGTTCCAGCCGGTTCTGCAGCAGCCGGGTGCCCAGCTCGGCGTTGATGGAATAGCGCGGCTGCAGGCTGGTGGCGGTCAGCATGTCGGGAAAGCCGCCGGTCATGCATTCCGGCATGCGGTTGTAGAAGGGGTCCAGGCCGTAGGCGTAGTCCTTGTCGCACAGTTGCTGCTTGAGCCGCCAGGTGGCGCCCAGGCCGCCGAAGAACCGGCCGCTGTCGAAGCGCGACTGGAACTCGATCCCGGTGGTCTTCTTGCGGTCGAACTGGATCACGTTCAGGTAAGCATCGCGGTCGATGAAGTCCTGGATGGTGGTGTCGAAATAGCTCAGGCGCACGTCCGCCTGGCGCAGGCCCGGCAGGAACGAGGCCAGGTCCTGGGCATAGCCGATTTCCCAGTTGGTGCTGCGTTCCGGCTTGCCGGCGCCGCTGCCCAGGTAATAGGTGTTGCCCAGGCCGACCGAGGTGGAGGCGATCTCGAAGATGCTGGGAAAGCGCGTCATCTGCGCGTAGCGGGCGTAGACGCTGATGGTGTCGGTGACGCGCGCCGTGGCGGAGAAGACCGGCGACCAGGCGTGGCCGTATTGCCGCTTGGGCGGCGCCCATTGCTGGCCGGCGGCGGGGGTGGCGTAGACGGTGGAGGTGCCGACCGGAATGATTTCCTGGAACTCCCCGGTCTTGCCTTGGGGGTTGGTCGCCGTCTGGGAGGGATCGATGCCGCCACCGGCGAAGGGGCTTTGCGAGGCATCGACCTTGCCGTCCACGACGGGGACGACGACAGCTTTCTTCCAGTACATGGCCGTGTCCCCCGTGCTGGTGATCGGAGGCTTGGCAACGGTCGCTGTCGCTCCATGCGCCGAGATGTAGGTGTCAAGGGCGGCTTTGGCGTCGTGAAATGCCTGCATGGCGGGCGTCGTCACGTTGTGGTCGACGAGCTGCTCCCAGTCGGAAGTACTGAGATTGCTGATCGCCGCAGCCTGCGAGTCCGATAGCGTCGTCCACTGAGCTACTTCCGCATTCGTCATCAACTGGCCGTATTCCAGCGCCATCCCGGTCCGTTGCCCGGTGATCTGCGAGCCGTCCACCTGGTTCGCGCGCCGTTCGGCCAGACCGTCGTCGAAGGCCGAATATTCGTTGTAGCGGGTGCCGGCGGTCAGGGTGAGCCAGTCCGTGGGCCTCCATTCCAGGTTCATGGTGGCGGCCCATTCCCGGCGGGTGCCGGAACGCGGGCCGAACTTGATGGTGGATTCGGCCAGGGCGGCGCCGCCGAGGCCGGTGGCGCCGCCGGTCAGGTCCAGGTTGACGACGCGCTCGTCCAGCTTCTCGTGTTGCAGTTCGCCGCCGACGGTCAGGCGCAGCCGGTCGGTCAGGGTGAAGCGGTTGCTGAAATCGAAGCCCTTGCGGTCGTGGCTGGTCCACTGCGCGCTGCCGGCGAAGATGTGGCCGTCGTGGTCGGGCTCGACGGGCGCGGTGCCCCCCAGGGCGGGGTTCAGGGCCGGGTTGGTGAAGCAGGTGAAATTGGCCGCGCCGCTGGGCAGGGTCGGGTTGGCGAACGGGTTGCCCCGGCACACGTCCCAGTCGGCCTTGAGGATCTGGTAGGCGTCCAGCGCGCCGCTGCGGGGGATGTAATAGGCGGCGCTGCCGCTCTGGTGGCGTTCGCTGTCGGTCTTGGTCATCCAGAGATGGGCTTCCAGGTCGACCACGCGCGAGCCTTCCGGCTTCCATTCGTAGTCGAGCTTGTACGTGTCCAGCCGGATGTTGGAACGGGGATATTCGGCGACGAGCTGGCCGGGCAGGCCCTGCCCCGAGGGTTTGGACAATTCCTCGGCGATGCCCATCATCATGATCGACTGGCCGGTGGAGGTTTCCGCGAAATCCAGGTCGGTGCGCATGAAGCTCAGGCCGATCTGCTGGTCGTGCGGCAGGTACCAGCGGTTCTTGAGCAGCAGGGTCTCGGTCTTGCTGGCCGTGCTCAGCACCTCGTTGCCCGGGTGGTAGAGCTTGGTCAGGTTGGGAAAGTAGGCCGAGGTGTCCTTGGCGTAGGCGTCGTTGTCGGTGTAGGCGTCGGCGCCGTTCTTGCCGGCGAAATAATTGCCCCGCTTGCGGTAGCTGTAGGCCAGCAGGGCGTCGGTGTGGTCGTTGCGCCCCGCGATGGCGAACATGAAGCTCTTGTCCTGGAAATTCATGGCGTCCCCGGCGCCGCGGTCGCGCGGCACGGGCTGGGGGATGTTGACCGCGTAGTCCGAACCCAGCGTCGCGCCCGGAATCGTGCGGTAGTCCTTGCCGAAATAGCTGTTGGCGTCGACGGCGGGCGCAATGGTGTTGCCGGAGGTCTCCAGCTTGACTTCGAGGCCCAGGCTGTCGCCGTCGGGGATGATGTCGGACGGGTTGATGGTGCGCACGTTCACCGCGCCGCCGATGCCGCTCTTGATGCCCCGGCTCAGCGACGGGCCCTTTTCCACCTCGATGCTGCGGAACAGGGCGGGGTCCACGTAGTTGCGGTTGCCGGCGCCGTAGACCTGCAGCCAGACGTTGACGGACTGCTCGGTGCCGTCCACCGTCAGCGGCACCCGGCCTTCGCCCGACAGCCCGCGGATGTTCGGGGTGATCGACGAACCGTTGCGCGCATCCATGCTGTAGACGCCGTTCATGCCCTTGAACACGTCGGCGGGGTTGGTGGTCTGGTAGCGGTCCAGTTCCTTGCGGTCGACGTAGAGGTTGGTGACGTTCTTGCGAAACACGTTTTCATGCCCCTGGACGTCCGGGTCCCGGATGCCCCGGACGCGGACCGGCGCGAGCGCCTTGACGTCGTCTTCCCCGGCCGCCTTGTCCACGGTTTCGGTCGTGCCTTGGGGGAGGGGGGGGGCGGTCCGTGTCGCGGCGCCGTCCGGCGGGACGGCTTGCGCGAAGGCGGGCGCGCCGGACGCCAGGCTCAGGACGGCGGCGAGCGCGGTCAGGGCGATCGGCCCGGCGGTTCGCCGGACAGTCGCGGGTTCCTCGAAGAACATGATGGTTGATGGCCACGGAAAAGGGACGGAAGGATGCCGCCGCCGGGAGACCGGCGGGCGGCTTTCGGGCGTACCTTACGGGGGTGGTGATCTAAATGAGAATGATAATTATCAAGTGTGGTTTTCCCGGATCCGGGATGCGCCGGAGGGAAACCGGAGCCGGCCCCGGAAGGGGCGCGGCCGTTTCCGGCCCCGATTCCCCAAGCCGGGTAAAATCCAGGCAACGTCCCCGCACGGACGATTTCCCGGATCCGTGGTGGACGTTCGTCTCATCGGATCCCGCGCCGTTCTCCTAGGATCCGCTGTGCCCGAACTGAAAAACGACACCTTCCTGCGCGCCCTGCTGCGCCAGCCCGTGGCCTACACCCCGCTGTGGATGATGCGCCAGGCCGGGCGCTACCTGCCCGAATACAACCAGACCCGGGCGCAGGCCGGATCCTTCATGGGGCTGGCCCAGAATCCGGAATACGCCTGCGAGGTCACGCTGCAGCCGCTGCGGCGTTTCGCCCTGGACGCGGCCATCCTGTTTTCCGACATCCTGACGGTGCCCGACGCGATGGGGCTGGGGCTGCGATTCGTCGCGGGCGAAGGGCCGCGCTTCGAGCGCCCCCTGCGCGACGAGGCCGCGATCCAGGCATTGCGGGTCCCCGACCTGGACCGCTTGCGCTACGTGTTCGACGCGGTGTCGCTGATCCGCCGCGAACTGGCCGGCGCGGTGCCGCTGATCGGCTTTTCCGGCAGTCCCTGGACCCTGGCCTGCTACATGGTCGAAGGCGCGGGCAGTTCCGATTACCGTCAGATCAAGACGCTGCTGTACGGCCGGCCCGACCTGCTGCATCGCATCCTGTCGGTCAACGCCCAGGCCGTGCAGGCCTACCTGAACGCCCAGATCCAGGCGGGCGCCCAGGCCGTGATGGTGTTCGACAGCTGGGGCGGCGTGCTGGCCGACGGCCTGTTCCAGCAATTTTCCCTGGCCTATACCCGCCAGGTGCTGGACGGCCTGGTCCGCGAACACGAGGGTCGGCGCGTGCCGGTCATCGTCTTCACCAAGGGCGGGGGGCAGTGGATCGAGGACGTCGCCGCCACGGGCTGCGACGCCGTGGGGTTGGACTGGACGGCCAACCTGGCCGCCGCGCGGCGCCGGATCGGCGACCGGGTCGCCCTGCAGGGCAATCTGGACCCCATGACCCTGTTCGGCGGCGAGGCCGCGATCCGCGCCGAAGTCCGGCGGGTCCTGGCCGATTTCGGCCCGGTCGGGGCCGGGGGCCACGTCTTCAACCTGGGGCATGGCATTTCCCAGCACACGCCGCCGGAGGCCGTGTCCGTCCTGGTGGACGAGGTCCATGCCGCCAGCCGCGCGTATCATGGAAAATGACGTCCGGCGACCGGGGCTCCGTGCCATGCGGGGCCCGGAAACCGGGGCGGAACGGCCTGTTTGAAGACCAAAGCCCCGGTTGATGCGGGCTTCGGGGTTTTGTGCTTATGCACAAAAAAATCCGGAATCAGGGTTTACGAGCATCATTGCAGACGGATTCTCGCTATGTCTCGCAAGCTGTTGTTTTCAATATAGAAATCAGTCTTTGTCACAAATCTCTAAGAGACTTGACCATTTGGGCGGCTTGGTGTTGACCCCTTTGCGCGGTGATTCTCCACAAAGTTATCCACAGGCTGGGCGCGATGGAGCGGCGGCGGAGCGGCCATGGCCGTGAAACGGCCGGCGGACGCGGCTTCCGGCGATTCGGGCGTCCCGGCCGCGGACGCGGCTCCGGCGCCCGCGCCGCCCGGCGAGGCGGGAAAACCGGTCTACCTGGCCGTGGCGCTGGACGTGCCTCTGCCCGGCCTGTTCGATTATTCCCACGACCGGCCCGTGGCGCCGGGGGTGCGCGTGCGGGTGACGTTCGGCCGCCGGGCCATGGTGGGCATGGTGTGGGCCGTGCGCGACGCGCCCGGCGTGGCGGCGGACCGTGTCCGGCCGATCGACGCCGTGCTGGACGACCTGCCGCCCATGCCGGACGACTGGCTGCGCCTGGCGGAATTCGCCGCGCACTATTACCACCGTCCCCTGGGCGAGGTCCTGCTGCCGGTGCTGCCGCCCTCCTTGCGCAAGCCCGCCGCCTATACCGGCGCGCGCTCGGCCGGCGGGCCGGTGTGCCGGGCCGACCGGCGGCCCGGGGCGTCGCGCGCGCGCAAGGGCGCCGCCCAGGCCGGACCGGCCGATGGCCCGGACACCGCCGTGCCGCGGGCCGCCGATCCGGCGCGGGACGCTCCGCCGCCGGCCGACGACGGCCCGGCCCTGACCGGTGCCCAGGTCCGCGCCCTGGCCGGCCTGGAGGATCTGCTGGCGGCCGGCGGCGGCGTGGCGCTGCTGCATGGCGTGACGGGCAGCGGCAAGACCGAGCTCTATCTGCGTCTGGCGAGGCGGGTGATCGCGGCGGGGCGGCAGGCGCTGCTGCTGGTGCCGGAGATCAACCTGACCCCGCAGCTGGAACAGAGCGTGCGCGCGCGCCTGGGCGACCGGCTGGCGGTGATCCACAGCCGCCTGTCCGAAGGCGACCGCCTGCGCGCCTGGCTGCGGGCGTCGCGTGGCCAGGCCGACATTCTGCTGGGCACGCGCCTGGCCCTGTTCACCCCGCTGCCGCGCCTGGGCCTGATCGTGGTCGACGAGGAACACGACGCGTCCTACAAGCAGCAGGACGGCCTGCGCTATTCGGCGCGCGACCTGGCGGTGTGGCGCGGCCATGACCTGGGCGTCCCGGTGGTGCTGGGCTCGGCCACGCCATCCCTGGAGACCTGGCGCCACGCGCAGGAAGGCGACTACCGGCTGCTGTCGCTGCCGGATCGCGCCCAGGCCCAGCCGCTGCCGGAAATCCGCCTGGTGGACACGCGCCGCGCCAGGCTGGAGCAGGGCTTCACGCCCCAGCTGCTGGATGCGCTGGAAGACCGGCTGGCGCAGGGCGGGCAGAGCCTGGTGTTCATCAACCGGCGCGGCTATGCGCCGGTGCTGCGCTGCGCGTCCTGCGCCTGGGTCAGCCAGTGCCGGCGCTGCACGGCGCACATGGTGCTGCACCGCCTGGGCGGCCGGCACGTGCTGCAATGCCACCACTGCGGCGACGCCATGCCGGTGCCGCGCGCCTGCCCCGACTGCGGCGATCCCGACATCCAGCCCATGGGGCGGGGCACGCAGCGGGTCGAGGAATTCCTGGCCGAACGCTTTCCCGGGGCGCGCATCCTGCGCATCGACGCCGACGCCACCCGCCTCAAGGGCAGCGCCGAGGCGCTGTTCGCCCGGGCGCACGCGGGCGAGGCCGACATCCTGGTCGGCACGCAGATGGTGTCCAAGGGGCATGATTTCGCGCGCCTGGGGCTGGTGGGCGTGCTGAACGCCGACGCCATGCTGTTCTCCCAGGATTTCCGCGCGCCGGAACGGCTGTTCGCGCAACTGATGCAGGTGGCCGGGCGCGCCGGCCGGCGCCAGGGCGGCGCCCGGGTGATCGTGCAGACCGACTACCCCGAGCAGGCGGTCTACCAGGCCCTGCTGCGGCACGACTATGCGCGTTTCGCCGCCTACGCCCTGGAAGAGCGCCGGGACCTGGGCCTGCCGCCGTTTTCCAGCCAGGCGCTGCTGACGGCGCAGGCGGTCCGGGTGCGCGACGCGCTGGACTTCCTGGAAGCCGCGCGCGCCCGGGCGCGGTCGCTGCCGGAAGCCGCCGGCGTGCGGATCCACGATCCCGTGCCGCTGCGCATCGTGCGCGTGGCGCGCATCGAGCGTGCCCAGCTGCTGTTCGAGTCCGACGGGCGCGGCGCGCTGCACCGGCTGCTGCGGGCGCTGCTGCCCGGCCTGGACGAGCTGGCCCGGGGCGCCGTCCAGCACTGGGGGATCGAGATCGATCCCCAGGAGATCTGATCCATGGACCCGGGATCCACCCTGCCGCAGGGCCTGAACGCCCGCCAGCGCGAGGCCGTGCTCTACCTGGACGGCCCGTGCCTGGTGCTGGCCGGCGCGGGCAGCGGCAAGACCCGCGTCATCACCCAGAAAATGGCCTATCTGCTGCGTGAATGCGGCTACCAGGCCCGCCACGTGGTGGCGCTGACCTTCACCAACAAGGCGGCGCGCGAGATGAACGAACGGGTCCGCGCGCTGGTCGATCCCCGGCTGCTGCGCGGCCTGACGGTGGGCACCTTCCATTCCCTGGGGCTGCGCTTCCTGCGCGAGGAATACGCCGGCGCGGGACTGAAGCGCGGCTTTTCGATCCTGGACGCGACCGACGCCCAGGGCATCGTCCAGGAACTGCTGGCCACGACCGACCGCGCCCGCCTGCGGGCGGTGCAGCAGACGATTTCCCTGTGGAAGAACGCCCTGCTGGACCCGGACGGCGCGGCGCGGGTCGCGCAAGGCCCCGACGAGGCCGAGGCGGTGCGCATCTACCGCAGCTACGAGGCGACTCTGCGGGCCTACCAGTCGGTGGATTTCGACGACCTGATCCGCCTGCCCGCGCGGATGCTGGCGGCCGACGAGTCCCTGCGCGCGCGCTGGCAGGCGCGGGTCCAGTACCTGCTGGTGGACGAATACCAGGACACCAACGTCTGCCAGTACCAGCTGGTGCGCATGCTGTGCGGGGACCGGGCCATGTTCACGGCGGTGGGCGACGACGACCAGGCGATCTACGCCTGGCGCGGCGCCACGGTGGAAAACCTGGCCCAACTGGGGCGCGACTATCCGTCGCTGCGGCTCATCAAGCTGGAGCAGAACTACCGCTCCGTCCAGCGCATCCTGGAAGCGGCCAACCAGGTGATCGGCCACAATCCCAAGACCTTCGACAAGACGCTCTGGTCGGAACTGGGGGCGGGCGAGCCCATCGTCGTCACGCCCATGGATTCCGACCTGGCCGAGGCCGAGTCCATCGCCATGCGCCTGTCGGCGGCGCGTTTCGAGCGCCAGGCCCAGTGGAAGGATTTCGCCGTGCTGTACCGGGGCAATCACCAGGCCCGCGTCATGGAACAGGCCCTGCGCACGCTGCGGATCCCCTACACGATCTCGGGCGGGCAGAGCTTTTTCGACAAGGCCGAGATCCGCGACGTGCTGGCCTGGCTGCGGCTGATCGCCAACGAGGACGAGGACCCGGCCTTCATCCGCGCGGCGACCACGCCCCGGCGCGGCATCGGCCAGGGCACCCTGCAGGCCCTGGGGGCGGAGGCCGCCCGGCGCGGCGTGTCGCTGTATGCGGTGGCGGCCGACGTGTCCGAAGCCGTCCTGCCGGCCGGCCGGCAGCGCGAGGCCGTGCATCAGTTCGTCCGGCTGGTGGATCATTTCCAGGCGCGCGCAGCGCGGCGCGGCGGCACGGTGCCGCCGTTGCCGGGCGCGGACGTCCAGGGCGACTTGCTGGCCTTCGATCCGGACCCGCCGGCGTTCGACGCGGATCCCGTGTCGGCGGCGAATGCGGGCGGCCCGGCGGCCGCCGGTGCGCCGCCCGCCGGTCTGGCGGGCGCGGCGGTGGGCATCGACGGCCTGCGCGGCGACGATGCCGGGCGGGTGCTGGACGATCTGCTGGCGGCGATGAACTACGAGCGCCACCTGTACGACCTGCTTGACGAGCGCCAGGCCCAGTCCCGCTGGGCCAATGTGCTGGAACTGCTGGACTGGCTCAAGCGCAAGGCGGACGAGGACGACATGACCCTGCTGGAACTGGTCCAGCACGTCGCCCTGGTCACCATGCTGGAACGCGCCGACGACGAGGAGCCCGACGCGGTCAAGCTGTCCACCCTGCACGCGTCCAAGGGGCTGGAATACCCCCACGTCTACCTGATCGGGGTCGAGGAAGGGCTGCTGCCGCACCGGGGCGGCGACGATGAGGGGGATGTGAGCGAGGCCGCCGTCGCGGCGCGGGCGCGCCGCATCGAGGAAGAGCGGCGCCTGATGTACGTGGGCATCACGCGCGCGCAGCGCACGCTGCGGATCAGCTGGTGCCGCAAGCGGCGGCGCGGGCGCGAGGACACGATCTGCGAGCCCTCGCGCTTCATCGCGGAAATGGGCCTGCGGGCGGAAGCGCCCCGTCCGGTCGGCGATACCGACCCGGACCGGACGCTGGACCGGCTCAAGGCCCTGCTGAAACGCTGAGCATGTGCACGCGGCGTGTCGCCGGCAACACAAAGCCCCGTGCGGGGACGGGGCTGCGGGCATTCAGCGGTGTGGCGCCGGAGGCGCCACGGGCGGATTACCAGGGGGTGCGGCTGTAGCGCATGTCGCGCGCGCGGGCTTCGGCCTGGGCGTTGATGACGCTGGCGATGAAGCGGCCGGTGGCGGCGGCGGCGCGGCCGAGCGCACGGCCCGCCTTGCGGGCGGCCTTGCCCAGCTGCAGGGGCTGATGCGTGGCATCGAGGAGGGAGCGGCTGTAGGCGCGTTCGAGGGCGTCGGACAGCAGATTCGGGGTTTGCGTGGCGTACATGACTGACTCCTGTTTCAGAAGCTTCAGATTTCAACAGGGTCAGTATAGGGTAAACCCTAGGATAAAGATAGGGGAAAACCCTAATCAAATGAAAGTCCCGAAAATTCTGGCCGAAAAACAACAGACGGGGCGGGCGCCCCGCTCCGTGGCGGCTGAAGACCGGTTCTGGAACGGGATGGGCCGACGTCCGCCGCGTCCGCCCTTTTACTTCTTGCCGCGGGCGAAGAATTTCTGGAAGGCCGCCTGGGCCTCGGGCGATTTCAGCCGGTCGAAGAACACCGCGGCCTCGGCGTCCAGGACGCGGTGGACCTCGGCGCGCCCGGGTTCGCGCAGCAGGCGCTTGCTGGCGCGCACGGCCGGGGCCGGCTGGGCGGCCAGCGACTGGGCGCAGGCGCGCGCCGCCGCGAGGGGATCGTCCGCCAGGGCGGTCAGCAGCTGGCCGGCCAGGGCGTCCTCGGCCCCGAAGGGTTCGGCGCCCAGCAGCCACCGGGCCGCCCGGCGCTCGCCCGCGATGCGGGGCAGCAGCAGGCTGGAGGCGCCCTCCGGGCACAGGCCCAGGGAGACGAAGGGCAGGCGGAACACCGCATCGGCGGCGGCGTAGACGAAATCGCAATGCAGCAGCAGCGTGACGCCCACGCCCACCGCCTGGCCCCGCACGGCCGCGATCACCGGCACGTCCACCGATGCCAGGGTGTGCAGGAAGGCGATCGAGCCCACGTCGCGGCTGTCCTGCGGCATCTGGAATTCCGCCAGGTCGTTGCCGGCGGTGAAATGCCCGCCCGCGCCGTGCAGGACCACGGCCGCGCAGGCGGGGTCCGCGTCGGCCTCGCGCAGGGCGCGCTCGATGTCGCGGTACATGGCGTCGGTCAGGGCGTTGCGCCGTTCCGGCCGGTCGATGAGGATCTCCAGGACGGCCCCCTGGCGTTCGGCGCGGATCATGCGCGGACCTCCTCGACGAAGCCGTCGCGCAGCGCCTGGGCGGCCTCGCGGTATTCGTCGCGCAGGCGGGCGACGATGTCGGCGGTGGGCAGCACGGCGTCGATGTTGCCCACGCCCTGGCCGGCGCCCCAGATGTCGCGCCAGGCCTTCTTGCTGTCGCTGCCGAAGTTCGTGCCCTGGGCGGCCGGCAGGTTGTCGGGATCCAGGCCGATGTTGCGCACGCAGGGCTTCAGGTAGTTGCCCGGGATGCCGGTGAAGTACGGGGTGTAGACGATGTCGGCGGCGGCCGTGTCGACGATCATCCGCTTGTATTCGGGCTGGGCGTTGGCCTCGGCGCTGGCGATGAAGCGCGTGCCGACGTAGGCGAAGTCGGCGCCCATGGCGCGCGCCGCCAGGACGTCCTGGCCCCGGCTGATGGCGCCCGACAGGCAGACCGGGCCGTCGAAGATGCGCCGGACTTCGCCCAGCAGGGCGAAGGGCGACAGCGTGCCCGCGTGGCCGCCGGCCCCCGCGCACACCAGGATCAGGCCGTCGACGCCCGCGTCCAGCGCCTTTTGCGCATGGCGCAGCGTGGTCACGTCGTGGAAGACCTTGCCGCCCCAGCCGTGGACCGCGTCCACCACCTGGTTGGGCGCGCGCAGGCTGGTGATGATCAGCGGCACGCGGTGTTCGGCGCAGACCTCCAGGTCGTGCTGCAGCCGGTCGTTGGACTGGTGGATGATGTGGTTGATGGCGTAGGGCGGGATCGGCCGGTCCGGATCGGCGGCGCGCAGGGCCGCCAGGCTGGTTTCGATCTGCGTCAGCCATTCGCCCAGTTTTTCCTGGGGGCGCGCGTTGAGGGCCGGCATCGAGCCGATGATGCCGCTGGCGCACTGGGCGATCACCAGTTCCGGGTTCGAGACGATGAACATGGGCGCCGCCATGACGGGCAGCGTCATGGACTGGTGCAGCGCCGTGACGATGGGGTGGGGCATGAGGATTTGTCTCCGCGTGGGCATGAGGCCGCCCGGACCGGCCGGGCGGACGAACCCCGGCTGGCCCGCCGGGTGGTGCCCCATTCTAAATCAAACAATCGTTTGAAAATAGGTGGGTGATTCCCGCTCGTGATCCGTCGCGACCACGCACGAAAAACCCCGGCGCGGGGCCGGGGTCTCGTGCAGCGTGGCCGCGCCGGGCGCGGCCGGTGCCGGGGCTTACTTCGCGGCGTCCACCATGTACTGGATGGCGGCCTTGAGCTCGTCGTCGGAGGCTTGCGAGCCGCCGCGCGGGGGCATGGCGCCCACGCCGGAGATGGCGTTCTTCAGCATGGTGTCCAGGCCCGTCTTGACGAAGGGTTCCCAGGAGGCCTTGTCGCCGAACTTGGGCGCGCCGGCCAGGCCGATGGAGTGGCAGGTGATGCAGACGGACTCGTAGAGCTTCTTGCCCACGGTGTTGCCGGCGTCGGCCTGGGCGGCCGGCTTGGTCTCGGCCTGGGGCGCGGCGGCCGGGGCGGCGGCGGGCTTGGCTTCGGCGGGCTCGGTTTCGGCGGCCTTGGGCGCTTCGGCCGGGGCGGCCGGCGCGGCGGCCGCTTCGGGCTTGGCGGCGTCGCCGGCCGCCGGTTCCTTGGGCTCGTCGAAGCTGGCGCCCGAATGATTGGTCATGTAGACCACGGCGCGCGCGACCTCGAAGTCGTCCAGCGAGGCGTTGCCGCCCTTCGGAGGCATGGCGCCGATACCGTGGATGGCGTTCTTGACCAGGTCCTCGTAGCCCTGCTTGATGAACTTGGCCCAGGCGTCCTTGTCGCCGAACTTCGGCGCCCCCGCCACGCCCGTGCCGTGGCAGGCCGAACAGGTGGACTGGAAGACCTGTTCGCCGGTCTTGAAGACCTTGGGCGCGTCGGCGTCGACCAGCTTGAAGCCGGCCACGGGCTGGATGCGCCGGGCGATGGCTTCTTCCGACTGGCTGTCGGAACCGGCGCCCGTGCGGATGGACGCGCCGACCAGGTTGACCAGCAGGATGATGACCGCGATCGGGATCAGGAAGGCCAGGATGACCGTGACCAGCAGCTGACGCGGGGTCTTGATGGCGCTTTCGTGTCCGTGGGCGTGTTCGGGGAGACTCATGATGGGATCCTGGTAATCGTTCGTGTTACAGGCTTCAACCGAAGATTATAGCGACTGGCCTGTGCGGTTGCATGGCACGCACGTGGCCATGCCAGCGGGGGCGGCGCAAACACGCTACAATGGCGTCCCCATGCTGCGCCTGTAGTTCAATGGATAGAATAGGAGTTTCCGAAGCTTCTGATACAGGTTCGATTCCTGTCGGGCGCGCCACCTGCTCAATGCTCAGCCACTGCTGGGCATTTTTCATTTGGGCCGGTCAGAGCCGTTTTTCCATCCGGTAAGTGTGGATCGGAACGCCGTGGCGCAGGAAGTCGGGGCGTTCGATTTCCCGGAAATCGTGGCGCAGGAAGAAGCGCCGCGCGGATTCGCTGGCCTCGACCCGCAGCGTCCGCCAGCCGGGCGGCATCCTCCGGCCTGAAGTTTCGGATGATCATGAGGCGCCCCGATAACCATGTTGGTTGTGTGGCGATCTGAAAAGCGCGATGATAGCTTCATGGCGGCGTCGATACCCCCTCGGGTGGAACGGCTTTCCTTCCTGGCCTTTGCGTGATCGGCCAGGTTGAGGGCCCGGTTCCTACCCAGGAAAACCTTGCGGGGATCGTTTCGGACGAAGGGGGTGGTCGTTTCGGACGTCATATCGATGAGTGCAGTCAACCCTTGCGGACAAGAGAAAAAAACAGCGGGAGAGCCGGTCGCGGCTCATGGACGACCTCCGGTCTGCGGCCGGACGGAAAGTGGCGACGGCGGGCCGTGCGGGTGCAGAGGCCTGCATCTGGCCGCGGCGCTTGCGGGCATCTCCTTCGCGGCGATGGCTTTCCCGGCGCCCGCCCGGAGCGCGGATTGGGCCGGCGGCGACGGGAACTGGTCGGACGCCAGCCAGTGGGTGCCCGCGACGACGCCCGATGCCGCGACGGACGTCGGCGTCAAGAGCGGAACCGTGCATGTCGGAAGCGGAACGGTCGATTCCCGGAATGCGGTCGTCGATACCGGCGGCAAGGTCGAGGTCTCGGGCGGCGGGACGGTCTGGGACAATAGCGGCAGCTCGCTGGGCTATAACCAGCGCGGTGGCGCCATCGTCGTGGGTGAAACCGGCGTCGGGACACTGGACATTTCGAACGGCGGTACGGTCAAGACCACCGGCACGCCGGCTGGAACGCTGCTGGTCGGCGATCAGGCGGGCAGCACCGGAACCGTGAACGTCGGGGGCGGGACCGGCACTTCGACGCTGGAGAATGCCGGACCCGTCGGGTATCCGGGCAACTTCTATGTCGGCTACGACGGCACGGGCGTGCTGAACGTGAATGCGGGCGGAACCGTATCTGGTTTCGATGGCATGGCACTGGGCATCGGAGCGACCGGCGTCGGTACGTTGAACGTCGATGGCGGCTCCGTCGATGTGAGCCCGGGCAACCTTGATGTCGGCCAGGCGGGGCGTGGGACCTTGGTGGTGAAGAACGGCGGGACTGTCGAAAGCCGTGGCGGGACCGTATCCGGCAATGGCGGCAGCGCCGCGACCGTGACCGGGGCGGGTTCCGCCTGGCATATCGGATCGGGCGGATTGAAGGTAGGCTACGGCCAGGACGGCAGCCTGTCCATCTCCGATCACGGAGTGGTCGATACCGCTGGAGGCCAGTTCTATCTGGGGCAGAATGCCGGATCGGCCGCATTGACCCTCCAGAGCGGAGGGACCCTCAAGACTCATGGCGCCGTCATCGGGCAGGGCATGACCGGCACGGCCACACAGGTTTCGATCACCGGGGCAGGGTCCAGCTGGGACGCGGTTGGGACGGGCGATTATTTCTGGGCGTACAGCGGCGCCGCCGGCACGGCGATCGACGTGACGGCGGGCGGCAGCCTGATGACGAGCAGCGCGATCATTGGCGATGTCGGAACGGCCGACACCGCCGTCACTGTGGATGGCGCTGGCTCCAGCTGGAGCAGTACCGGCAACATCTTTGTCGGCTATCACAGCGCAGCCACAAGCAGCACCGGCACGCTGAACCTCACCAACGGCGGCGCCGTGACCGCCTCCGCCCTGAAGCTCTATGCGCCTGGGACGCTCAACCTGGGCACGGGCGGCCTCGCCGGCACGTTCACCGGAGCCCTCATCGTCAACGATGGCCGGATCGTCGCCGATTTCACGGACGCCGCGATCCTCGACTCGGCCATTTCCGGTTCCGGCACCCTGACGAAGAAAGGGACCGGCACACTGACGCTGAACGGCGCGAGCACCGCCTATGCGGGCACGACCTCGGTCGATGGCGGCACGCTGACGGTGGGCGACGGCACCCATCCGGGCGCCGGCCTTGCCGGCGGCGTGAGTGTGAACGCGACCGGCACGCTGGGCGGCATCGGCACGCTGGAGCACGTGACCATCGCTTCGGGCGGCACGCTGGCACCGGGCAATTCCATCGGCACGATCAACGTCGCCGACGTCGCCTTCGACGCCGGTTCGACCTATGCGGTCGAGGTCGACGCGGGCGGCCACTCGGACAAGACCGTCGCCACGGGCGCGGCGACGATCAACGGCGGCACGGTGAAGGTCCTGGCCGGCTCCGGCAGTTATGCCGCCCGAACCGACTACACCATCCTGACCGCCGCGGGCGGCCGCACCGGCATGTTCGACGGCGTGATCTCGAATCTCGCCTTCCTCACGCCGTCGCTCGGATATGACGCCGACAGCGTCTATCTGACGATGACGCGCAACGGGACCGGCTTTGCGGCGGTCGGCCTCACGCCCAACCAGCGGGCCGCGGGCGCGGGCTCGGAAAGCCTGGGCACGGGCAGTTCGGTCTACGGCGCATTGGTCGATCTTTCCGCCGATCAGGCCCGTGACGCGCTCGACCAGCTCGCGGGCGCCGCCCACGCATCGGCCAAGGGCATGCTGCTCGAAGGCAGCGCTTTTGTCCGGGATGCGATCGACAGCCGTCTCCGCTCCGTGTCTGGGGACGCCGGCGCGCCGGCCCCGCGTCTGCTGGCCTACGGCTATGGCGGCACGGTCGCCGACAGCGGTCCTCTGGCCGCCATCGGCGGTACGTCCGCGCCGGCGGACACCGGGCGCTTCGCCGCCTGGGGTTCGACCTTCGGTTCGTGGGGCGCCACGGACGGCGACGGCAATGCCGCCGGGCTGCATCGATCCACCGGCGGCTTTCTCGCCGGTGCCGACGGGGAGGTGGCGTCGCATGTGCGGCTGGGCTTCCTGGCCGGCTACAGCCATGACCGTTTCGATGTCGATGGCCGCGACGCGTCGGGGTCCAGCGACAACTACCACCTGGGCCTCTATGGCGGTGCGCAGCCGGGCGCGCTCGGCGTGCGGGCCGGCGTCGCCTACACCTGGCACGATGTGTCGACCCGCCGCGCGATCGCCTTCCCCGGCTTTGCCGACAGGTTGACCGCCGATTACGACGCGGACACCTTCCAGGCCTTCGGCGAACTCGGCTATCGCATCGACACGGCGGCGGCCTCGTTCGAGCCGTTCGCCAACCTGGCCTACGCCAGGCTGCATACCGCCGGCTTCACCGAACAGGGCGGGGACGCCGCGCTGAGCAGTCCGTCCCAGGACACCGACACCACGTTCACCACGTTCGGCATCCGGGCCTCGACGCGGCTCGACCTGGGCGGTACGACGGCGACGGCGCGCGGCACGCTCGGGTGGCGCCACGCCTATGGCGACACCACGCCGCGGACGACGCTGGCTTTTGCGGGCGGCGATGCCTTCACCGTCGCCGGCGCGCCGATCGCCGAGGATGCCGCCGTGCTGCGAGCCGGCCTGGACTTCGCCATCGGACGCGATGCCGCGCTTCGCGTCTCCTATACGGGCCAGTTCGGCGACCACGCGTATGACAATGGCGCGGAGGCCAGCCTGGACGTGGTGTTCTGATCGGCGCGCCTAGCGGAACCACAGGGACAGCCAGGGCACGAAGGCGATGATGGTGGCCGCCGCCATGAGCCCCAGGAAAAGCGGCCAGATCCGCGCGGCGATGGCGGGATAGGGGACTCCGCTGACGGCCGATGCGACCATCAGGCTGGTCGCTCCCAGGTCTTCCGCCTGCCGCGCATGGATCGTCGCCTGGTGGGTCGAGACCGCGCCGATGCCGACGTTGATCGCGGCCTTGCCGCTCGCGGTCCGGCAGACGGTCCGCAGGACCGCGGTGCGCTCCTCGTCGGTGAGGTAGGGGCCTTCGCAGGTGCTGGCGATGCAGGTGACGCCCGCCACCCCGGCCGCGATGATGCGCCGGACGTATTCTTCGAGGATTTCCGTGTCCACTCTGCCCGCGGTGTCGTAGGGCGTGGCCAGATAGCTGTAGAGCCCCCCGGGATCTCGTATCGTCATGTCGATGGCCCCTCGTGTCCGTGCCTGTCGGAGTCAGGCGCCGGCGTCTTCGGGGAACTTGTCCCGGCCGGATCCGATTTCCACCGTCTCCCCGGTATCCGTGAAGGTGCGGGTGACATGCGAATCGCGCAGGACGCCGTAGATCACCATGACCAGGGCCGGCTCCGTGCCGATGTTGCTGAACTCGTGGGCGACGCCGCCGGAAATGAAGGTGGAGTCGTAGGGTTCGCAATCCCTTTCGATCTCGTCCAGCTTGATGCGGACCTTGCCCTTCAGCACGGTGACCTGCTCTTCCGCGTTGGGATGGCAGTGGTTCGGCACCGAGGTGCCGACGGGCAGCCAGGTGACCCCCGAGTGGATGCGTGTCGCGCCTTGTCTGGCGCTCGCGATCGGGTGGTTCACGATCCCGCGGCCTCGCTCGACGGAGGGGAGCTGATCGTACGCCAGGAAGTGTAGTTCTCGTGCCATGCCGTGCTCCTGTGCAATTATTAGAGGCTTAAATCAATGAGCCCAGTCTTGCATGAAGGGTATGGGGGAACAAGGGTCGCCGGCGCTTATTCGGATGTATAAATCCCGGAATTGGGACAAAGCCACGACAAAAAAACGCGCCGCGCGCGATTCGGGGCGTGCGGCGCGGGTTCGTCGGCCGCTTTTCCATCCGGCGGCGGGTGGGAACGGCGGGGTGGGAAGTCTGGGCGGGAGACGGAGCTGCGCGCGGCCTCAGCGCGCCGGCGCCGGTCCCAGCGCCGCGTGGAAGCGCGCCACGTAGTCCTCGAAGGAAATCGTGTCGGCGGCCTCGATGGCGGCCTGCCCGGCGATGGATTCCCGGGCCGCCGCGTCGTAGTCCGCCAGGACGCCGGCCGGCAGGCCGCGCGCGCGCAGGGCGTCCCAGTGCGTCTGGCTTTGCGCCAGGGTCCAGTCGTGGAACTCCCGGCCCTCGTCGCGCAGCGCGGCCAGCAGGCGGGCCGAGGGGGTGTCGTCCGGATCGCGGGCCTTGGCGCGCTGCCGGTCCAGGGCGGCGGCGTGGCCGCCGTCGCCGGAATGCTCGTCCAGCAGCCGGGCATAGGGGGCGATGCGGTCCAGGGCTTCCTCGGCCCAGTCGCGCAGGCCGGTGGCGCAGCCGTCGCGCTGCAGCAGCAGGCCGGGTCGGCGGCCTTCGCGGGAGACCAGGGCGAAATTGTCCTGGCTCTCCTGGCAGAAGCCGGGGGGAGGAAACAGCGGGCTTTCCTCGACTGCGCAGTACAGCAGGAAGGCGTCCAGGAAGCGGCTGGTCTCGACTGTGATGCCGGCGGGCGCCCACGGGTCGATGTCCATGCAGCGGACCTCGATGTACTGGATGCCGCGTTCGCGCAGCACGGTGTTGGGCCGCTCGCAGCGGCCCGTGGTCTGCTTGGGCCGGATGCTGGAATAGTATTCGTTCTCGATCTGCAGGATGTTGGTGTTCAGCTGGATGCGCCGGCCGTCGCGGTGGGTGCCGATGGCCTCGTAGGCGGGCCATGGCGTGGTGACGGCGCGGTGGATGCGGGCGGTGAAGGTGTCCAGGTCGTTGTAGCAGAGCTGCAGGTCGGACTGGATCGGGTTCTTGTAGCCCAGGTCGCTCATGCGCAGGCTGGTGGCCCAGGGCAGGCAATAGGTGTCCGGGCTGAGCCGCGTCAGGCTGGCCTCGAAGCCGGCATGCTGCAGGAAGCTGCGGGACACGGCGGGCGAGGCCCCGAACAGGTACATCAGCAGCCAGGCGTGGCGCGTGAAATTGCGGATCAGGGCCATGTAGCCGGTGTTGCGCCGGTCCTGGGGCGTGTCGCCGTCGGCCAGCCGGTCCCAGACGGCCTCGGGCAGCGAGAAGTTGTAGTGCACCCCGGCGATGCATTGCATGACCTTGCCGTAGCGCCAGGCCAGGCCCTGGCGGTAGACGTGCTTGAGCATGCCGGTGTTGGACGTGCCGTACCAGGCGACGGGGATGTCTGCTTCCGGCGGCAGGTGCGCCGGCATGGACTGGTTCCAGATCGGCTCGCCGGGGTTGCGCAGGGCGACGAAGCCGTGGATGTCGGTCAGTTCGCCGATCAGCGCCTCGGCGTCGGGCAGGGGGCGGGTGATGAGCTCCAGCAGGGATTCGGAATAGTCGGTGGTGATGCGGGGATTGGTCAGCGCCGACCCCAGGGCGGACGGGTGCGGGGTCATGGCCAGGTTCCCCGACGCATCCACCCGCAGGCCTTCTTTTTCGATCCCGCGCCGGATGGCGCGCAACAGTTCAGGTTGCGCCGCCAGGTGGGCGCGCCGTTCCGAGGCCAGGCTCATGATCAATGGGTACCGGGTTGGTCTGAATAAAGAGGGATTTTAGCTGCATCGCCGTCCCGCCCCGGATCGCGGGCGCGGATCGGGGGACGTACAATGCGGCCGACGGGCGTCGGGCGCCGCACGCGGGCCGGGCGCGATCGAGACACGGTCGGAGGATGACATGCTCAGGATGCTGGCGGTCGGTTGGTGCGCGGTCCTGCTGGCCGCCTGTTCGCCGACCTTCGACTGGCGGCCGGTGGCCTTCGGCCAGGACGGCGCGGCCGGCGTGCTGCCGGACACGCCGCAGGCGCAGACCCGTCCGGTACCGTTCGAGGACCGGACGCTGAACCTGACGATGCGCTCGGCGCGGGCCGGCGGCGTGCTGTTCGCGCTGGGGGCGGCGGAACTGCCGCCCGGCTGGGCCGACGACGCGGCGGTCCGCCGGCGCCTGGCCCGCTGGGCGGTCGACGCCCTGTACCGCAACGCCGGGGCCGAACCCCCCGGCCCGGACGCCGATCCGGAACAGCGGTTTTCCTTCCAGGGGCGCGGGCCGCAAGGCCCGGTGCGGGTCGAGGCGCAGGTCAGGGTGACGTCGACCGAGTGGCTGGAGGCCGTGGTGATTGCCGGGCCCGACGACCATGCGCGCGCGCCGGTGGATGATTTCTGGCTGTCGCTGCGCTGGCCGGACGGGGCGGGGACAGCAGCGCCTGGCTCATCGCCGCGGTGATGGCGGCCTGGCGAGTGCGCACGTCCAGCTTGTCGCAGGTGTTGGCGATGTGGAAATTGGCGGTCCGTTCGCTGATGCCCAGGATGCACCCGATCTCCCAGCTGGTCTTGCCTTGCGCCGCCCAATACAGGCAGTCGTGTTCCCGCTCGGTCAGCAACTTCATGGTGACGTGTCCCCCGTCGGATCTAATGATGCCTTAATGAAAGCTAACGTGAGCAAATGTATCATCGCCCTCCGGTTCATCGGACGGGAATCCGGAAAACGTTGATGTGCCTTAATTCCAGGGGGCGGCCAGACCGGCCTGGCTGCGGACGGGCCGCACCGTGGACCGGGCTTGCCCGCGCGGCGGATCGCGGTGCTAGAATGAACCACGAATTCGCGCCGATTTGCCTGATCCGCTTGCGGGCGCTCCATAAATCCAGCTAAAGAGGTCTCATGACCACGACCGCCGTTCCTTTCGCGCCCGCCTCCGCGCCGGCCGCCTCCCCCATCGATCCGCGACCCGTGCCGGAAGGCAGCGTCGGCTTCGTCTCCCCGGAATTCCTGCATTTCTCCGAACCCCTGACGCTGTCCAGCGGCCAGGTGCTGCCGTCCTACACCCTGGCGGTGGAAACCTACGGCCGGTTGAACGCCGCGCGCAGCAACGCGGTGCTGGTCTGCCACGCGCTGAACGCCTCGCACCACGTCGCCGGCATGGACGCCGAGCGGCCGGACCAGATCGGCTGGTGGGACAACATGGTCGGCCCCGGCAAGGCCGTGGACACCGACCGGTTCTTCGTCATCGGCGTCAACAACCTGGGGTCGTGCTTCGGCTCCACGGGGCCGACCACGGTCGATCCCGCCACCGGCCGGCCCTGGGGGGCGTCGTTCCCGCTGCTCACGGTGGAAGACTGGGTGCATGCCCAGGCGCGCGTCGCCGACCATTTCGGCATCGAGCGCTTCGCCGCCGTGATGGGCGGATCGCTGGGCGGCATGCAGGCCCTCAGCTGGGCGATCACCTGCCCGGAGCGGGTGGGCGATTGCATCGTGGTCGCCAGCACGGCGCGCCTGTCGGCGCAGAACATCGCCTTCAACGAAGTCGCCCGCCGCGCCATCCTGACCGATCCGGATTTTCGCGGGGGGGACTATCACGCCCACGGCGTGGTGCCGTCCAACGGCCTGTCGGTGGCGCGCATGGTGGGCCACATCACCTACCAGTCCGACGAGGTCATGGCCTCGAAGTTCGGCCGCGCGCAGCGCGCGCCCGGTCCCACGGGCGACTACCGCTACAACTACGACGTCGAGTTCGAGGTCGAGTCCTACCTGCGCCACCAGGGGGAAAAATTCTCCCGCTACTTCGACGCCAACACCTACCTGCTGCTGACCCGCGCCCTGGATTACTTCGACCCGGCGCGCGCGCACGGCGGCGACCTGGCCCGCGCCCTGGCGGCGGCGCAGGCGCGCTTCCTGCTGGTGTCCTTCACCACCGACTGGCGTTTCGCGCCCGAACATTCGCGCGAAATCGTCCGCGCCCTGCTGAAGAACCAGCGCGAAGTCACCTACGCGGAAATCGACGCGCCGCACGGCCACGACGCCTTCCTGCTGGGGGACCCGCGCTACCACGCGGTGGTGCAGGGCTACTACGACGGCATCGCCGCCCGCCTGGGCCTGGGCGAACGCCGCCGCGTCGCGGGGGTGCTGGCATGACGGCGGTACAGGCTTCGGTGCCGGCGCAGGCCGCGCCGGACGCGGCGGGGACGGACCGGCCGCTGCGGATCGACCTGCTGCGGATCGCCGAATGGATCGAGCCGGGCAGCCGGGTGCTGGACCTGGGCTGCGGCGATGGCCGGCTGCTGGACTACCTGCAGCGGACCCGCCGGGTGCGCGGGGCCGGGGTCGAGCTCGACGACGAGCGCATGATCGCGGCGGTGCGGCGCGGGGTGCGCGTGATCCAGCAGAACCTGGAAGAAGGCCTGGCGCTGTTCGACGACAAGCAGTTCGACACGGTGGTGCTGTCCCAGACCCTGCAGTCCATGCACCATACGGAACACATCCTGCGGGAAATGGCGCGGGTGGCCCGCTACGGCATCGTGTCCTTCCCGAACTTCGGCTACTGGCCGCACGGCTGGTCGATCCTGCGCGGGCGCATGCCGGTCAACGACCAGATGCCCTACCAGTGGTACGACACGCCCAACATCCACCTGTGCACCCTGCGCGATTTCCAGGACCTGGCGGCGCGGCTGGGGCTGCGGGTCACGCACCTGGCCGCGTTCCGGGGCGACCGGGAAATCCATTGGCTGCGCGGCTGGCGCAGCCAGCTGGCGGTCTACCGCTTCGAATCGCCCGGGGTCGGGCGCGCATGACGCAGGCCCGGGACGCGGATCCCGGCGCGGCCGGCGCCGAGGCCCCGACGCGGGGCTGGCGGGTCTACGGCGGCCGGCGCGTGGCGCCGCTGCTGGTCCTGGGCTTCGCCAGTGGCCTGCCGCTAGCGTTGACGTCCGGCACGCTGCAGGCCTGGGCCACGGTGTCGCAGGTTTCGCTGCAGAACATCGGCTTCCTGACGCTGGCGGGCACGGCCTACACGCTGAAATTCCTCTGGGCGCCGCTGGTGGACCGCTACGCGCCCCCCTGGCTGGGGCGGCGGCGCGGCTGGGTCTTCCTGACGCAATGGCTGCTGGCGGCCTCGATCGCCGCCATGGGCCTGTTCGACCCGGGTGCGGAACTGAAAACGCTGGCCCTGCTGGCGGTCTGGGTGGCCTTCCTGTCGGCGACCCAGGACATCGCCTTCGACGCCTACAGCACCGACGTGCTGCGCCAGGACGAGCGCGCCGCGGGCGCGGCGCTGAAGGTCATGGGCTACCGGCTGGCGATGGTGGTGTCCGGCGGCCTGGCGCTCATCCTGGCCGACCAGTGGCTGGGCTGGGGCGCCATGTACATGCTCATGGGCGGACTGATGGCGCTGGCGTCCCTGGCGACGCTGTGGGCGCCGGAACCGGAGCGCGCCGCCCGGCCGCCGCGCACCCTGCGCGAGGCCGTGGCCGAACCCCTGCGCGAATTCTTCGGCCGCCGGGGAGCCTGGGCCATCCTGCTGCTCATCGTGCTGTACAAGCTGGGCGACGCGTTCGCGGGCGCGTTGTCCACCACCTTCCTGATCCGGGGGGCCGGCTTCGACGTCACCGAGGTCGGCATGGTCAACAAGGTCTTCGGCCTGGCTGCCACCATCGTCGGCGCGCTGGCCGGTGGCGCGCTGATGACGCGCCTGGGCCTGTACCGCGCCCTGATGGCCTTCGGCCTGCTGCAGGCGGTCTCGAACCTGGGCTACTGGATGCTGGCCGTCACCCCGCCGCACCTGTATTCCATGGCGCTGGTCGTGGCGGTGGAGAACCTGTGCGGCGGCCTGGGCACGGCGGCCTTCGTGGCGCTGCTGATGGCCCTGTGCCGGGTGGAATTTTCCGCGACCCAGTTCGCGCTGCTGTCGGCGTTGTCGGCCGTGGGCCGCACCTATCTGGCCGGGCCGCTGACGCCGGTGCTGGTCGCCGGCTTCGGCTGGCCGGTCTTCTTCGTCCTGACCGTGGCGATCGCCCTGCCGGGGCTGGGTCTGCTGTGGTGGATGCGCGGGCGGGTGCGGGCGCTGGATGCGGCGGCCTGAGGCCGCGCGGGTCTTGCGCCTGGCCGCCCGCGCCCGGCCCGTCGGCTCAGCCTCGAACGGGCGGATCGTCTTCCCGCGCCCCCGCGGCGAACGCCCGGGGCGTGACGCCGACATGCGCGCGGAAGGCCGCGATGAAGGACGACAGGCTGTCGTAGCCGCAGGCCAGCGCCACGTCGGTGATGCGGTCGCCGCGTTCCAGCAGGGGCAGGGCGTGGACCAGCCGGGCGCGCTGGCGCCACAGGCGGAACCCCAGGCCCGTCTGCCGCTGGAACAGCCGCGTCAGGGTCTTGTCCGACAGGCCCAGCCGGCGGCTGAACGCGCCCAGGTCCGGCGCGCTGTCGGGGTGGCTTTGCAGCTGGCGGCACACCGATTGCAGGCGCGGATCGGTGGGCCAGGACAGGATCAGGCCGGCGTCCGGGCTGACGGCCAGCTGGTCGGCCAGCACCCGGGCCAGGCGGCCGTCCGGGCCGTCGGGGTCGTATTCGACGGGCAGGGTGCTGAAGCGCCGGATCAACTCGTGCAGCAGAGGGCTGACGGCCAGCACCCGGCAGGCGGACCAGTCCAGGCCCAGCGCGTCGGCGTCCAGGTACAGACTGCGGATGACGGTGTGGGGCGATTGCCTCACCTGGTGCGTCACCCCGGCCGGAATCCAGACCGCGCGCTGCGCCAGGGCGACGAAGCGGGCGTCCGGCGTCCAGACCTGCAGGTAGCCCTGGGTGGCGTAGGACAGCTGCGCCCAGGTGTGCTTGTGGTGCCGGGGGATCAGGATGTTCGACTGGCTGTCGATGTGCCCGTAGACGGGGCGGGGCAGGCGGCGCAGCCCGCCGCGCCGGCCCGGGACGGCGGCGTTGCCGGGGGGGGTGCCGGGATTGCTGCCGGCTCGGACGGTGTCCGCAGGGCCCTGGATGCCGCTTTGCATGTCCGTTCGCGAATGTTTCATAGCTGTTTACCGCCAAACATGGCCTTCCAGCCAGTTTAACCTTCTCTTCGAGAGCCCCGGACCGCCGGAGCACCCATTTCCATGATGTCGAAATTACGTCTGCTGTTCGATCGTTTCACCCTGATCCTGATCGCGGTCGTCACGGCCGCCACGGTCTTGCCGGCCCACGGCCAGGGCGCGGTGTTCTTCGAACGGCTCACGGCCGCGGCAATCGCCTTGCTGTTCTTCCTGCATGGGGCCAAGCTTTCCCGCGAGGCCATCATCGCAGGCGCGACGCACTGGCGGCTGCACGGCGTGATCTTCATCTGGACATTCGTGATTTTCCCCATCCTGGGGTGGGTGCTTCGGCCGGTTCTTTTGCCCTTGCTGGGCGAACCGCTCTACGTGGGCATCGTCTACCTGTCGGTACTGCCCGGCACGGTCCAGTCGGCCATCGCCTTCACGTCGATCGCGCGCGGCAATGTGCCCGCCGCCGTCTGCGCCGCCTCGGCGTCCAGCATCGTCGGCATCGTCATCACCCCCCTGCTGCTGCAATTGTTCCTGGGCGCTGACACGTCGGCCCTGGGCGGCAGTTCGCTGCTGCAGGCGATCGGCCGCATCAGCGTGCAGATTTTCCTGCCTTTCGTCGCCGGCCATTTGATGCGTCCGGTGATCGGCCGCTGGATGGACGGCCACCGCAAGCTGGTCACCAGCGTGGACCAGAGTTCGATCCTGCTGGTGGTCTATACGGCGTTCAGCGAGTCGGTGATCGGCGGGCTGTGGCAGACGGTGGACCCGGCGTCGCTGGCGTGGCTGGTGGTGGCGTGCTGCGTGCTGCTGGCGCTGGTGCTGGTGCTGAACACGTGGTCGGCGCGCCGCATGGGTTTCAACCGCGCCGATGAGATCACGATCGTGTTCTGCGGTTCGAAGAAGAGCATGGCCACGGGGGTGCCGATGGCCGGGGTGCTGTTCAGCGCGGGCGCCATCGGGCCGGTGCTGCTGCCGCTGATGATCTTCCACCAGATCCAGTTGATGGTGTGCGCGGTGCTGGCGCAGCATTATTTGCGGGCGGGGCAGGGAAAGGGGGCCGGGCGTCGCCGAGCTACTGCCTGATCTGGGCTGTTAACTGGCAACTTCCAGCCTGCGTTTTTCTGGTGATCAGGGGCTATTGATGGCCCCTGTTTGCGTTTGTGGTTTGAGTTCTTGACCCGCCCGCCGCCCTCGCACCCCGCCGGGGCCAGGTCGGGACGGCTCGGGCGCAGGTCGTGCGCCCTCGGCCTATGGCTTCCCGCCCCTCCAACAGGCCTCGCCGGGGCGCAAGAGCGTCGAGCTGGCGGTGGGGTTGGGCCTCAAGCCTTTTTCACGAATTCCGACTTCAAACCCATCGAACCGAAGCCGTCGATCTTGCAATCGATGTCGTGATCGCCATCGGCCAGCCGGATGTTCTTGACCTTGGTGCCGATCTTCACCACCGAGGACGAACCCTTCACCTTCAGATCCTTGATCACCACCACCATATCTCCGTCCTGCAGCACGTTGCCGTGGGCGTCATGCACGACGCGGGCCCGCTCGGGGTCCGCCGTGGCCGTCTGGGACCATTCGTGGGCGCATTCAGGGCAGACGAAGTGATCGCCGTCTTCGTAGGTGTATTCGGAGTTGCACTGAGGGCAATTGGGGGGGGAGTTCATGGGGATTTTCGTGTGTGGGATCATTGAATCGTGCGGGGCAGTGTAACGTGGCTCCCTGGGTCTGTTGCCGGGGGTGCGGACTTGCGATAGCGATGCAGCGTGGTAGGGTGGAATGTGCGGTGTCGGATGAGTGCGTTGGTTGCTATCAGCCAAGAGAGAGCATTTAGCGGCTCAAGCCTATGGAGGTGATCGAGTATGAGGAACAAGCACCTAAACGGCACTAGAGGAACTTAGGATCATGCGCTTGCTGATCCCATCCAACCGCCTGAGGTGGCTGCCTGCGGACACCCGCTTGGCGCACGAGTTTTGTTTCTTTCTCCACGACGAAATCGTGCGAATGCTGGTCGAATATGAGGGAGCCAACGCACACCAGGTCAAGTTCAAGTTTTCGAGCGATCGAGAGCGCAAGAGGTTTGAAGCGATTGTGAAGACAACCGATCCAGTGTCTGTCTTGAATGCCCTCGGGCGGCATTCAGAGGCGCGTCGCGTGGTGTTGAACACGATCACGATGGCCATGGTTTCCGATTGCACGCACCACATTTACGAAGCCCTTCGATGCTTCGAGAAAGCAAAGATTATTCCCGGCTTCAATCTGTTGCGTAAGCCGCTCCTCGACAACTTGGTGTACTTCACATGGATGGTGGCCGACGAGGACGGATTTCACGCGGCGTTCACGTCTGGTGACCCAACAAAGATCACCCAAAAGGTACTTGGCAACCGACGCCGCGAGTTCATACAAGTAGCCATAGAGCAAACAGGGCTATCTGATGTTATGCAGATGGAGGACCTTCATTCGATAGTCTTCGACGTCAGCAATCCAGATGGGCTGTATGGGTTGTTTCAGCATGCAGTCCATCTGGTGACTGTGGATCGAGTTGAGATCAAGACATCTCCGGAGAATTTCAACTTCATTTTCAGTCATCCTGCAGATCACGAGATTTACAGAACGCTGTACGCATCACTTCCCACTGTGCTGCTTTACTTGACATTTCTAATAATGGTGCTTTATCAGCGTATTCATCCGATGGACAAGGGTACGCGAGGTGCTCTCGTGTTTCGAGCTATCAATGGGTATCGCCTACTTCTGGGTAAGCAGGTTTCACTTGCCGTAGCGAGTGCCATCGGCGAAGTCCTTTCACCCCGTTTTCAATGTGCTGACTGTAAGACACGCCTGAAGGTCACGGAGAGCAATGCTGCGAAGCTTCTCCTCGCTGATTGCTTCCAATGCACTGCGTGTCGCCGCAAGCAACTGTTCCCGTTCTCGTGGATGTTCTGAATACTCGACGAGCGAGGCTTTAGTCGCAGAGCGAACGGCCATAGCCACAACATTCCAGCCGTTGGTTAGCGCAAAATGAATGGTTGAAATGGGTCGAAAACAGTCATTCACAAGAGGTCACCCACCCCAACCACCAACGAAAAAGGGCCTGGAATCCCAGGCCCCAATCCACGGAGAAAATCCTTCGTCAGGCAGTCACATGCAGCAGCGTGCCCACCATGCCGCCGTTTGCCAGTTGCGGGACGGAGGGCACCGAGTTGACCAGACTGAGGATGGTGTTGGACTGGCCGTCCAGGACCTTGCGCAGCAGCAGGTTGTCTTTTTCCTGCATCATGTTCCAGTTCTGCAGGCCGGTCGCTGCGGCGACGGTGCCTTCGATGGAATCGGACATGAGGGGCTCCTGTAAAAAATGCGGCCTTCACGCGGGAACGCGGGCGGCGAAAAACGGATCTTGTCTCTTCTACGACGTTGATTGTACTTTCTTTAGGCCGTTCATGGCGACCACGCCCCTCGTCGGACGGTCATGCGCTACGCTATGACTGACCGCGATCGGCTGGCGACATTTCGAGTACATGATCATGCCATTGAGCCCCAATCCCCCTGATTACACGAGCTGCTGTGTCGTTGGGGGCGGGCCGGCCGGCATGATGCTGGCGTTGCTGCTGGCCCGGGCGGGCGTCCCGGTGACCGTCCTGGAAAAGCATGGCGATTTCCTGCGCGACTTCCGTGGCGATACCGTCCATCCTTCGACCCTGCAGATCCTCCAGGAACTCGACCTGCTGGAAAAGTTCGAACAACTGCCCCAGCGGCACGAGCGCCTTCTGAGTGGGCTGATCGCGGGGCGCGAGCAGCCTGTGGTGGATTTCAGTGGGTTGCGGCCGTTCGACTATCTGGCGCTGGTGCCGCAATGGGATTTTCTCAATCTGCTGGCCGACGCAGGCAGGCGCTACCAGGCCTTCGATCTGCGCATGCGCCATCGGGCCACAGGCCTGATCACGGAAGGTGGGCGTGTGGTCGGCGTTCGGGTCGAATCACCCGAGGGGAATCATGAACTGCGCGCCGCTCTGGTGGTGGCCTGCGACGGGCGCCATTCCCTGATGCGCGAGGCGGCCGGCTTGCCAAGCAAGGACTACGGTGCCCCCATGGATGTGCTGTGGTTCCGGGTGCCGCGCGCGCCACACGATCCACAGGGCACTTTCGGCATCGCGAACGATGGCCACTTGATGATCCTTCTGAACCGCAACGATTATTGGCAGACGGCTTTCGTGGTGCCCAAAGGCAGCGACGCCGCCTTGCGTGCCCGGCCGATCGACGGCCTGCGCGATGCGGTTGCGCGGCTTGCGCCATTCCTGTCCGATCGCAAGGATAGTATTGAGGGCTGGGATGCGGTCAGCACGCTGGCTGTGCAGGTCGATCGCCTGGAGTGCTGGCACAGGCCCGGTTTGCTGTTGATCGGGGACGCTGCGCACGCCATGTCGCCGATCGGTGGCGTCGGCATCAATCTGGCGATTCAGGACGCCGTCGCCGCAGCCAATGCGCTGGCGGCGCCGTTGCGTGAGGGACGCCGTATCGACGGGACGCTGCTCGCCTCCATCCAGCGGCGGCGCGAGTTCCCCGTGCGTGTGGTGCAGCGGGTACAACTGGCCATTCAGAACCGCATCATCAGCCGGGCGCTGGAGGCGGGCGGCGGGCCACCGCGCATTCCTTGGCTGCTTCGCCTGTTGCTGAAATTCCGCGTGGTACGCAACCGCCCCGCTCGGCTATTTGGCTACGGGATTCGCCAGGAACATGTGCGCACGCCGTGCATTGACCAAGCCGAAGTCGGCGTTGACCAGGGCGTTCACGACCAATCGTAATCGATGGTCAGCGGCGCGTGGTCGCTGAACCTCGGTTCGCGGTGGATGGAGGCGGCGCGCGCGCGGGCTGCGATGCCGGGGGTGGCGATGTGGTAGTCGATGCGCCAGCCGACGTTCTTGGCCCAGGCCTGGCCGCGGTTGCTCCACCAGGTGTAGGCCTCGCCGGTGGCGTCCGGGTGCAGGCGGCGGTAGACGTCCACCCAGCCGTGTTCGTCGAAGACCTTGCTCAGCCAGGCGCGCTCTTCGGGCAGGAAGCCGCTGTTCTTCAGGTTGCCCTTCCAGTTCTTCAGGTCGATTTCCTGGTGGGCGATGTTCCAGTCGCCGCAGATGACGAATTCGCGGCCGGTGTCGCGGTGTTCCCGCATCAGTCCGTCCATCCAGGTCTCGAAGTGGTCCAGGAATCGGTATTTGGCCGTCTGGCGTTCGTCGCCGCTGGATCCTGAGGGCAGGTAGGCGCTGATGACGGTCAGGCCGGACCAGTCGGCGCGCAGGATGCGGCCTTCGGCGTCGAATTCGGGGCAGCCCATGCCTTCGGTCACGGCGTCGGCCGGGCGGCGCAGGTAGAGGCCCACGCCGCTGTAGCCCTTTTTCTCGGCGTGGTGGAAATGCCCGGTCAGGCCGTCCGGATGGCGCAGGTCGTCGGCCAGGTCGTCGTCCTGGATCTTGATTTCCTGCAGGCAGACGATGTCGGGGCGGGCCTCGGCCAGCCAGTCGGCCAGTCCTTTGCGGAAGGCCGAGCGGATGCCGTTGACGTTCAGGGAAGTGATGCGCAGCACGTGGGTGTCCGGTTGGTCATTGCAAGCCTGAACTTTAACCTACCCGGCTCACGGGGCTCGAGACGAGGCGCCCGCCAGCCGGGGGCGGCCCGGCTTCAATCGAACCGAAAACTGGACACGGTCAGCCCGCCCGCCGCCTCGGTTTCGTGGTGGCAGAGGCTGGCGGGAGCGTCGCCCGCCGCGCCGTTGGCGACGAACAGGGGCGCCAGGTGGTCTTCCATGGGATGGGCGATCCGGGCGGCGGGGGCCTCTTCCCAATCCCTCAGCCGCTCATGGCGCGCCGCCGCCGTGGCGGGCGCCATCGCTTCCTGCAGCCAGGCGTCGAACTGGACGGAGGGCTCGCGGCCCGCCGGGCCGAACAGGCGCAGGTTGTGGTAGCTGAGCCCGCTGCCGATGATCAGGATGTTCTCGTCGCGCAGCGGCGCCAGGGCGGCGCCCAGACGGTGGTGCCAGTCCGGGTCGAAGCCGCGTTCGATCGACAGCTGGACCATGGGAATGTCCGCCTCCGGGAACATGACGTGGGCGGGCACGAAGGCGCCGTGGTCGAATCCGCGTTGCGGGTCGAAATCCACGGGAATGCCGTCGGCGCGCAGCAGGTCGGCGGCGCGCTCGGCCAGCGCCGGCGATCCGGGGGCGGGGTAGCGGATCTCGTAGGTGTGGGCGGGAAAGCCGTAGTAGTCGTACAGCATGTCCGGCTGCGGATGGTTGCCCAGCAGCACGCCGCCGCGCGTGATCCAGTGCGCCGACACCATCAGGATCGCGTCGGGGCGCCGGGGCAGGGCGGCGGGAATCGCCCGCAACGCGGCGGTCAGGGGCGCGTAGGCGTCCCGCGCCTCGGGCATCCAGGGCCAGGGGCCTCCGCCGTGGGACAGGAAATAGACGGGTTGGCGCATGGGATGGCCTTGCAGGTCAGAGGGACGAAAAGGACATGATAGCCGCACGGCCGCGTTTTATACGTCCCGGGCCGGACGGGCACTCGCCATGGCGCACAGGAGCATGCTCCGTCTCCGTGCCCGCTCGGATCCGGCCCAAATATCCGATAATGTCGCCTTTCCCGCACAGAGATCATTCGCCATGCCCGGTTCCCGCGCCCAAGCCTTCGTCCGTTTCGCCCTGGAGCAGGGTGTCCTGAATTTCGGCGACTTCACGATGAAATCCGGCCGCCGCAGCCCGTATTTCTTCAACGCGGGCCTGTTCAACGACGGCGCCTGCGTCGGCCGCCTGGGCCAGTTCTACGCCCAGGCCCTGGCGGATTCCGGCCTGGACTTCGACATGCTGTTCGGCCCCGCGTACAAGGGCATTCCCCTGGCCACCACCGCCGCCATCGCCCTGTCCAACCACCCCGCGCGGGCCGGCCGCCCGGTCCCGTTCGCCTTCAACCGCAAGGAAGCCAAGGACCACGGCGAAGGTGGCACGCTGGTCGGCGCGCCGCTGCAAGGCCGCGTCGTGATCATCGACGACGTCATCACGGCGGGAACGTCCGTACGCGAATCCGTCGCCCTGATCCGCGCCGCCGGCGCCCAGCCCGCCGCCGTGCTGATCGCCCTGGACCGCATGGAACGCGCCGGCGCGGACGACGCGCTGTCCGAGGGTTCGGCCGTCCAGGAAGTCGGACGGGCCTACGGCATCCCCGTGGTCAGCATCGCCTCGCTGGCCGACATCATGGCTCTGCTGGAAGACGATCCTGCCTTGGCCCAGTATCGTGACGCGGTGTCCGCGTACCGAGGCAAATACGGGGTCTGATTCGGTGCAGTGATTCCAGCGCGGAGTTTTAACCGGCTGGATCATGCGCTGTTCTTTGCGCACAGGTCGAACGGTCCTGACTTCGTGGGGATTGCTCGGCCGGATCGCCTGAATCAGGGTACACGGCCGGGCCATCGAACCCGATGGTCGTTGTTGCGTCAGGACGGGGCGTGTCCCCACCCCAATGCGCTGTTCGAGCCCGCCGGGCAGAGGACCGTCAGCGGGGAGGCAAGCGAGCCACTGTTCGAGCAAGACGGGTGCGGCCAGTCCAGTGGACTGGCCGCCTTGCGAGTTTGGCGAGCGCCCCGATGATGGTCTGGCGCCCGGGCAGTTCCGGCATCGCCGGAACCGGGTGAGCTGCGCATTGGGGTAGGGGCATGCACCGGCCGAGATCTACACGGGGTGAACGGTTCAAGGCCAAGATGTACGCAGCTAAAAAAGCCTCAAGAATCCAGCTTCCGCTTCAGAACCTCGTTCACCTGCTGCGGATTCGCCTTGCCCTTGGCCGCCTTCATCACCTGGCCCACCAGCGAATTGAACGCCTTCTGCTTGCCCGCCCGGTACTCCTCCACGATCGCCGGGTTCGCCGCCAGCACCTCGTCGATCATCGCCTCGATCGCGCCCGTATCGCTGATCTGGCGCAGCCCGCGCGACTCGATGATCGCGTCCGGATCGCCGCCCGACTCGCCCGTCCACATCGCCGCGAACACATCGCGCGCGATCTTCGTCGAAATCGTCCCGTCCAGCACTCGCGCGATCAGCGCCGCCAGACCCTGCGGAGACACCGGCGACGCGCCGATGTCCAGGTCGTCGCGGTTCAGCGCCGCCGACAGCTCGCCCAGGATCCAGTTCGCGGCCTGCTTCGCCTGGCCGGCCGGCAGGGCGGCGGCCGCGGCCTCGAAATAATCCGCCGTCGCGCGGTGCAGCGTCAACTGGGCCGCATCGTAGGCCGACAGGCCCAGATCCGCCTCGAAGCGCGCGCGCTTGGCCGCCGGCAGTTCCGGCATCGCCGCGCGCACCTGTTCCACCCATTCCGGCGACACCACCAGCGGCGGCAGATCCGGATCGGGAAAATAGCGGTAATCGTCGGAATCTTCCTTCGTCCGCATGCTGCGGGTCTCGTCGCGGTCGGCGTCGTACAGGCGCGTTTCCTGCACCACCTTGCCGCCGTCCTCGATCAGCTCGATCTGGCGGCGCGCCTCGTACTGGATCGCGCGTTCCAGGAAGCGGAAGGAATTCAGGTTCTTGATCTCGCAGCGCGTGCCGAATTCGGCCTGGCCGCGCGGGCGCACCGACACATTGGCGTCGCAGCGGAACGAGCCTTCCTGCATGTTGCCGTCGCAGATGCCCAGCCACACCACCAGCCCGTGCAGCGTGCGCGCATAGGCCACGGCCTCGGCCGCCGAGCGCATTTCCGGTTCCGTCACGATTTCCAGCAGCGGCGTGCCGGCGCGGTTCAGGTCGATGCCGCTGGATGATTCCCCGTGCGGCCCCGTGAAGTGCTCGTGCAGCGACTTGCCCGCGTCCTCTTCCAGGTGCGCGCGCGTCAGGTTCACCGTGTGTTCCTGCTCGCCCACGAAGAAGGACAGCTTGCCGCCCACCACGATCGGCAGCTCGAACTGGCTGATCTGGTAGTTCTTCGGCAGGTCGGGGTAGAAATAGTTCTTGCGCGCGAACACCGACCGTTCGGCCACCCGGGCGCCGATCGCCAGGCCGAACTGGATCGCGCGTTCCACCGCGCCCCGGTTCATCGCCGGCAGCGAACCGGGCAGGGCCATGTCCACCGCGTTGGCCTGGGTGTTGGGCTCGGCGCCGAAGCGCGTGCTGCTGCGGGAAAAGATTTTCGACCGCGTGGAGAGCTGGGCGTGGGTTTCCAGCCCGATGACGATTTCCCAATCCATTATGCGTGTTCCGGAATGCGTTGGTGCCAGTCGGTGGCCTGCTGATAGCGATCGGCCAGGGCCAGCAGGCGGCCTTCGTCGAAATAGCGGCCGATGAGCTGCAGCCCGATCGGCAGGCGGCCCGATTCGCCGCCGAAGCCGCAGGGGATGGACATGCCCGGCAGGCCCGCCAGGCTGACGCCCAGCGTGTAGATGTCGCCCAGCCAGTCGGCGATCGGGTCCTGGCGGTTGTCGCCGATGCGGCGCGCCACGGCGGGCGTGACCGGCCCCATGATCACGTCGCAGTCCTCGGTCAGCGCCCGGCGGAAATCGTCGGCGATCATGCGCCGTACGCGCTGGGCCTGCAGGTAGTAGGCGTCGTAGTAGCCGTGCGACAGCACGTAGGCGCCCACCAGGATGCGGCGGCGGACCTCGTCGCCGAAACCCTCGGAGCGGGACCGGCTGGTCATGTCGGCCAGGTCGCCGTATTCGGCCGCGCGGTGGCCGTAGCGCACCCCGTCGTAGCGCGACAGGTTGCTGGACGCTTCCGCCGGGGCGATCACGTAATAGGCGGGGATCGACAGGCGCGTGCGCGGCAGGGACACGTCCACGCGGACCGCGCCCAGGGATTCGAAGACTTGCAGGGCCGATTCCACGGCGGCGCCGACCTCGGCGGACAGGCCCTCGTTGAAGAACTCGCGCGGCACGCCGATGCGCAGCCCCGCCAGCGGACGTTCGCCGCCCGCCTGGAAGTCGGCCTGGGCGGCGTCGAACGCGGCCTGGACGCGGCCGGGCGCGTTGGGCACTCCGTCGCAGGTTTCCAGGCTGGTCGAATCGCGGGGATCGAAGCCGCTCATGCTGTCCAGCAGCGGCACCAGGTCGCGGGCGCTGCGGGCCAGGGGGCCGGCCTGGTCCAGGCTGGAGGCGTAGGCGATGATGCCGTAGCGCGAGACCGTGCCGTAGGTGGGCTTGATGCCGCTGACCCCGCACAGGGCGGCGGGCTGGCGCACCGAGCCGCCGGTGTCCGTGCCGGTGGCGCCCAGCACCAGGCCGGCGGCCACGGCGGCGGCGGAGCCGCCGGACGAGCCGCCCGGGATCCGTTCCGGGTCCCAGGGGTTGCGCACCGGGCCGTAGGCGGAGTTTTCGTTGCCCGAGCCCATGGCGAACTCGTCGCAGCTGAGCTTGCCCAGCGAGACGGCGCCGGCCTCGCGCCAGCGGTCGACCACGGCGGCGTCGAAGGGGCTGACGTAGCCGGCCAGCATCTTGCTGGCGGCGGTGGTGGGCCAGCCGCGCGTCACGAACAGGTCCTTGTGGGCGACGGGGATGCCGGTGAGCGGCCCGGCGGCGCCGTCGGCCAGGGCCTGGTCGGCGGCGCGCGCCTGCGCCAGGGTCAGTTCGTCGTCGATGTGCAGGAAGACGTTGGGATCGGCGTATGCGCGGGCCGCGCGCAGGGCGTCGGCGGCCAGCTCAAAGGCGCTGACGCGCCGGGCGCGCAGGGCTTCGCCCAGCGCGTGGATGCTGCGGAATTCTGAAAGCTGGGTCATGGCATCATTCGATGACGGTGGGTACCAGGAACAGGCCCTGGTGGGGAGCCGGGGCGTTGGCCAGGCAGGCGTCGCGCTGTTCGGGCGTCTGCGCCGGGTCGGGCACGTCGTCGCACAGGCGCAGGGCGATGTCCTGGTGGGCGGCCAGCGGGTGGGCCATGGGTTCGACGCCGGCCGTGTCCACGGCCTGCAGTTCCTCGATCAGGCCCAGGATGCGGTCCAGTTCCTGGCGGGCCCGGATCTGGTCGTTGGAATCCAGCCGCAGGCCCGAGAGCCGTGCCAGCCGGGCGATGTCCTGTTCGGTGAGTGCCATGTCGTCGTGCCGGAGGGGCCGCCGCCGGGGCGACCGGATTGAGTGTGTGCGGATGTGACCGGAGCGGCGAAAACCGGGAATTTTGCAAAACATTCCCCTCTGATCCGGGTCTAACCCCAGAGGATTATAAGTTATCATTGCTGATTCCATGCGGTTTGCCCGGCCTGCGCCTTCGTTCTGGCGGTCTTTGTTCAGTATCAGTCGGCACGCTCGCGCGGATCCACCAGACACCCCATTTTATTAGTGCGCCCATGTTCGGATTCCTACGCAGCTACTTTTCCAGCGACATGGCGATCGACCTCGGCACGGCGAATACGCTGATCTATGTCCGCAGCAAGGGCATCGTGCTCGATGAACCCTCGGTCGTCGCCATCCGCCATGACGGCGGCCCCAACGGCAAGAAAATCATCCAGGCCGTCGGCCACGAGGCCAAGCAGATGCTGGGCCGCGTCCCCGGCAACATCGAAGCCATCCGGCCCATGAAGGACGGCGTGATCGCCGACTTCACCGTGACCGAGCAGATGCTCAAGCAGTTCATCCGCATGGTGCATCCGCGCAGCATGCTGGCCCCCAGCCCCCGCATCATCGTCTGCGTGCCCTGCGGTTCCACCCAGGTCGAACGTCGCGCCATCCGCGAATCGGCCCTGGGCGCGGGCGCCAGCCAGGTCTACCTGATCGAGGAACCCATGGCCGCCGCGATCGGCGCCGGCCTGGCGGTGTCCGACGCCAGCGGCTCGATGGTGGTGGACATCGGCGGCGGCACCACCGAAGTCGCCGTGATCTCCCTGGGCGGCATGGTCTACAAGGGCTCGGTGCGCGTCGGCGGCGACAAGTTCGACGAGGCCATCATCAACTACATCCGCCGCAACTACGGCATGCTGATCGGCGAGCCCACCGCCGAACTGATCAAGAAGGAAATCGGCTCGGCCTTCCCGGGCTCCGAGATCCGCGAAATCGAAGTCAAGGGCCGCAACCTGTCCGAAGGCGTGCCGCGCAGCTTCACGGTGTCCTCCAACGAAATCCTGGAATCCCTGACCGATCCGCTCAACCAGATCGTGTCGGCGGTGAAGACGGCCCTGGAGCAGACCCCGCCCGAACTGGGCGCCGACATCACCGACAAGGGCATCGCCCTGACCGGCGGCGGCGCGCTGCTGCACGACCTGGACCGTCTGCTCCAGGAAGAAACCGGCCTGCCCGTGGTGGTCGCCGAAGACCCGCTCACCTGCGTGGTGCGCGGCTGCGGCGAGGCGCTCGAACATCTCGAGCGCCTGGGCGGGGTGTTCATCTACGACTGATCCCCGGCCAGGCGTTCCTCGTCATGCGTGAACCGGGAACCCTGAGACTCTTCAAGCGCGGTCCCAGCATCGAAGTCCGGCTGGTCCTGCTGCTGGCCCTGTGTCTCGGGATGGTCGTGACCGATGCGCACTGGCCCGTGCTGGGGCCGGTGCGCAGCGCCCTGTCCATGGTCCTCTACCCCTTCCAGCGCGTCGCGCTGGCGCCGCGCGACGCGCTGGAGTATTTCGACAGCTGGTCGCACGCGGCCACGCTGGCGCGCGACGAACAGGAGGCCCTGCGCCGCCAGCGCATCGAAATGGCCCAGCTGTCGACCCACGCGGCCCAGCTGGCCACGGAAAACGAACAGTTGCGCCGCCTGCTCAACGTGTCCGAGTCCATCGCCCAGCAGTCGGTGGCGGTCGAGGTCTTCTACGTCCCGCCCAATGCCTTCAATCATCGCCTGATCTTCAACAAGGGCTCGCATGCCGGCATCGCCCCGGGCATGCCGGTGATCGACGAGGGCGGGGTCGTGGGCCAGATCGTGCGCGTCACGCCCTTCACGTCCGAAGCCGCCCTGCTGATCGACGACCAGGTGTCCATCCCCGTGCAGGTGCTGCGCAACGGGCTGCGGCTGATCGCGTTCGGCGGCAACGAGGTCGGCAAGCTCGAAGTCCGCTACCTGTCGACCGGCGTGGACGTGCGCGCCGGCGACGTGCTGGTGACCAGCGGCATCGGCGGGCTGTTCCCGGCCGGCCTGTCCGTCGGCCGCGTGGAACGGGTCGAGCGCGACCCGGGGACCGGCTTCGCCATGGCGATCGCCGAGCCGCTTTCGCACCCCGAGCGCTACCGCCATTTCCTGGTCCTGCGCGTGGACGTGGCCGACGTGCCCCGGCCCGAGGAGATCGAGCATGCCCTCGACGAACAATAGGCGCCCGGGGGGCTCTTCCCTGATGGACCTGCAGCCGGTGGACGCCGGCGCGTTCCAGGGCGCCGCCTCCGGCTGGCTGGTGTGGGGCTCGCTGATCGTGGTGTGGGTGGCGTCCCTGCTGCCCTGGCGGCTCTGGCAGCCGGTGCCCGACGTGCTGCTGCTGGTGCTGCTCTACTGGTGCCTGCATGCGCCCGCCCGGGTGGGGCTCACGACCGCCTTCGTGTTCGGCCTGCTGATGGACGTCCAGGACACCGGCCTGCTGGGCCTGCACGCCCTGTGCTACGTGCTGGCCGCCTACGGCATCCTGCGGCTGAGCCACCGGTTGCGGCATTTCAACGCCTGGCTGCAGACCCTCCAGGTCCTGCCGGTTTTCGTGGCGTCCTGCATGCTGTCCAGCCTGCTGGGCGCCTGGCTGAACGGCGCCTGGGAAGGCTGGGAATGGCTGTGGTCGGCGCTGTTCACCGGGGCGCTGTGGCCCCTGCCCGACATCCTCATGTCCCTGCATCCGCGCCGCCTGGGCGGCGACGGCGCGGGGCCCTAGGGCCGGCATGTTCGAGTTCCGCAAGACCGGCCATCGCCAGCGCCAGACCGTGCTGCTGCGCGCCTGGGTCGCGGGGCTGTTCGCCCTGGCGTGCCTGCTGCTGCTGGCCGGGCGCCTGTGGTATCTGCAGGTCGTGCGCTACGACACCCTGGCGGCGCGCGCGGAACAGAACCGCATCACCATCGTGCCCATCCCGCCCCGGCGCGGGCAGATCGCCGACCGCAACGGCGCGGTCCTGGCGCAGAACCAGCGCGACTACACGCTGACGGTGACGCGCGCCCAGGTCCGGGGCGACATCGGCGACGTGCTCGACCGGCTGGGCGAACTGGTCTACCTGAGCGAGGGCGACCGGCGCAAGTTCATGCGCCTGTACCAGCAGAGCGGCCGCTACGCGCCGGTCCTGCTGCGCAACAACCTGAACGACATCGAGGCGTCCTGGTTCGCCGTCCACGCCTACCGCTTTCCCGGCGTCAGCCTGGAGGCCCGCTGGGTGCGGTCCTACCCCATGCACGAGTCGGCCGCCCACGTGCTGGGCTTCGTCGGGCGGATCTCCGAGGAAGACCAGCAGGAACTGGAGGATTCCGGCCAGATGGGCAACTACCGGGGCACGCTGGTCATCGGCAAGAAGGGCGTCGAGAAGACCTGGGAAAAGGCCCTGCACGGCCGCACCGGCGTCGAGGAACTGGAGGTCACGGCGGGCGGGCGCCCGGTGCGCGAACTGAGCCGCACGGACCCGGTGCCCGGCTCCAACCTGGAGCTGTCCCTGGACATCGGCCTGCAGCGGCTGGCCGAGGCCCAGTTCGAGGGCCGGCGCGGCGCGCTGGTCGCCATCCAGCCGCATACGGGCGAGATCCTGGCCTTCGTGTCCTCGCCGTCCTTCGATCCGAACCTGTTCGTGGACGGCATCGACGTGGAAAACTGGCGCAAGCTGAACGAATCGCCCGATCATCCGCTCATCAACCGGCCGCTGTACGGCACCTATCCCATCGGTTCGACCTACAAGCCCTTCGTGGGCCTGGCGGCCCTGGAAATGGGCCTGCGATCTGCCAAGGAACTGGTCCCGGATCCCGGCTACTTCGAACTGGCCGGGCAGAAATTCCGCAATGCCGGCGGTGCCGCCTATGGGCCGACCGACATGCACCGGGCCATCATGGTGTCCTCCGACACCTACTTCTTCTCGCTGGGCGCCCAGATGGACGTGGACGCCCTGCACGATTTCACCAAGCAGTTCGGCTTCGGCCAGATCACCGGCATCGACCTGGACGGCGAGCGCCGCGGCGTGCTGCCCTCGCGCGCATGGAAGCGCCGAACCTACAAGAAGCCCGAGCAGCAGCACTGGTACCAGGGCGAGACCGTGTCGGTCACCGTGGGGCAGGGCTACAACGCCTTCACCCTGCTGCAGCTGGCGCAGGCCACTTCCGTGCTGGCCAACAACGGCGTCTACATGAAGCCGCACCTGGTGCGCCGGATCATCGACCCGCTCACCGGCCGGTTCAGCTACCCGGTGGTCGGGCCGCAATACACCATCAATCTGAAACCGGACAATCTGCGCGTGATCCGCGAGGCCATGGTGGACGTCGTGCGCAAGGGCACGGCGCGCCGCGCCTTCGAGGGCGCGGCCTACCAGGCGGCCGGCAAGACCGGCACGGCCCAGGTCTACAGCCTGCGCGGCGCGAAATACAAGGCGCATGCGGTCGATGAACGCCTGCGCGACCACGCGCTGTTCATGGCCTACGCGCCGGTCGAGGATCCCCAGATCGCGGTGGCCCTGATCGTGGAAAACGGCGGCTGGGGGGCCTCGGTGGCCGCGCCGATCGCCCGCACGGTGTTCGACTACTGGCTGGATCCGGCGCGCGTGGCGCAGCGCCGCACGCGCCAGCGGGTGGAGCAGGAGGCGCGGGACGCCCAGGCGGGCCCGGCGCCGGCGGCGTCCCCGGGGCGGCCCGACGCGCAGCCCGCGCCCGACGACGAGGAAGCCCCCGAACCGGCGCCCCTGCCCGACGAGGCCTCGGCGCCCGAGGACGGCGCCCAGGAGGAGAACCCATGAAACTGATCGTGCTGGCGGTGCGCCGCATGTTCGCCGTCCTGGATTGGCCGCTGCTCATCCTGCTGGTCATCATGGCCCTGGTCGGCATGGCCACCATGCATTCCGCGGTGGGCAACACCGATTGGCGCTTCGCCGACCAGCTGCGCAACTTCCTGCTGGCGTTCGCGGCCATGTGGGCCGTCGCGATGCTGCGCCCGGCCTGGATCATGCGCTCGGCGCCGTTGTTCTACGCGCTCGGGGTGGGGCTGCTGGTGGCGGTCATGCTGTTCGGGGAGACCAGCAAGGGCGCGACCCGCTGGCTGAACCTGGGCATCGCGCGCATCCAGCCCTCCGAAATGATGAAGATCGCGGTGCCGCTGATGCTGGCCTGGTACTTCCAGCGCCAGTCGGCGAACCGCTTCCGCGTCCTGGATTTCCTGGTGGCCGGCGTGCTGCTGGTGGTGCCGGCGGGGCTCATCATCGACCAGCCGGACCTGGGCACGGCGCTGCTGGTGCTGGCCTCGGGCTTCTGCGTGATCTACTTCGCCGGCCTGTCGTTCAAGCTGCTGATCCCGGCGGTGCTGGCCGTCACGCTGGCGCTGGGGACGCTGGTGGCCTACGAGGACCAGATCTGCCAGCCGGAGGTGGACTGGGTGGTGCTGCACGACTACCAGAAATACCGCGTCTGCGTGCTGCTCAATCCCGGCTCCGACCCGCTGGGCAAGGGCTTCCACACCATCCAGTCCATGATCGCCGTGGGTTCGGGCGGTCTGTACGGCAAGGGCTACATGCAGGGCACCCAGACGCATCTGGACTTCATCCCCGAGCGGACCACGGACTTCATCTTCGCCGTGTTCGCCGAGGAATTCGGCCTGTACGGCGGGGTGACGCTGCTGGTCCTGTACGCGCTGCTGGTCCTGCGCGGCCTGACCATCACCGCGCGCGCGCCCACCCAGTTCGGACGGCTGCTGGCCGGCGCCATGTCGATGATGATGTTCGTCTACGTCTTCGTGAACATCGGCATGGTGACCGGCGTGCTGCCGGTGGTGGGGGTGCCGCTGCCCTTCATGAGCTACGGCGGCACGGCGCTGATGACGCTGGGCGTGGCCTGCGGCCTGCTGATGAGCATCGGCGCGCACCAGCCGCGCCCGGACCCCTGAGCGGTCAGCGCGGCAGCGGCGTGTCCGCGTACAGGCTGGCCAGCAGCCGGGCGACCGGTGCCGGCATGCCGTGGGCGTCCAGGTCGCCGATGGGCGCCCAGGTCCGGTCCGCGCCGGGCCGCGCGGGCGCGGCGCCCGGCAGCCGCAGCCAGCGGGGCTGGATGCGCAGCCGGAAATGCGTGAACACATGATCGATCGCCGCCAGCGCCAGCGGCGGTTCGGCCGCGGCCAGGCCGGCGCAGGCGGCTGCCAGCGCATCGGCGTCCTCGAATTGCGGCAGGGTCCACAGGCCGCCCCAGATGCCCGTGTCCGGCCGGCGCTCCAGCAACACCCGGCCGTCGCATTCCGCGATCAGCATCCAGCAATGGCGCAGCGGCTGCGCGCGGCGCGCGCGCGGCGTCGGCAGTTCGTCCTGGCGGCCCTCGATCCGCGCCCGGCAGTCCGGTGCCAGCGGGCAGCGCGCGCAATCGGGCCGCGTCCGGGTGCAGACCGTGGCGCCCAGGTCCATCTGCCCCTGGGTATAGGCCGCCATGTCCAGATCGGCGGGCGCGGCGTCGACCAGCGCCCGCGCGTGGTCCCAGAGCCGTTGCGCCGTGCGCGCGGCCGTGGGGTCGCCCTCGACGGCGAAATAGCGCGCCAGCACCCGGCGCACGTTGCCGTCCAGGATCGGCGCCCGCTCGCCGTAGGCGAAGGCGGCGACGGCGGCGGCGGTCGACGGGCCGATGCCGGGCAGCCGCGCCAGTTCGGCGGCGGTGCCGGGGAACCGGCCGCCGTGCTCGTCGCGCAGGACCTGCGCGCAGCGGTGCAGGTTGCGCGCGCGGGCGTAGTAGCCCAGGCCGGCCCAGGCCCGCAGGACCGCGTCCTGGGGCGCGTCGGCCAGGTCGACGACGGTGGGGAACAGGGCCAGGAAGCGTTCGTAGTACGGGACGACGGTGGCGGCCTGGGTCTGCTGCAGCATGATTTCCGACAGCCAGACGCGGTAGGGGTCGCGGGTGCGCTGCCAGGGCAGCCCGTGGCGCCCGGCCCGGCGCTGCCAGGCGGCGATGCGCGACGCGGCGTCGTCCGGGACGGCGGGTTCGCCGGGGGTGCCGCGCGCCATCAGAACCGGGTGCGCCGCGTGACCGACAGGCGCGCGGCGATGGCGCCCAGCAGGGCGACCAGCAGGCCGGACAGCAGCAGGTCGGGGACGGCCGGCAGGCGGATGGCCCAGTCCACGCCGTAGCTGCGGGCGAAGCCGCCCAGGATCGCGTTCAGCGGGGTCAGCGCCAGCCAGGCCAGCAGCAGCGCCAGCAGGCTGGCGGCCAGGCCGGTCAGGGCGCCCAGGTACAGGAAGGGGCGGCGGACGAAGGGTTCGGTGGCGCCCACCAGCCGGGCGACGGCGATTTCCTCGCGCTGGGTCAGAGCCTGCAGGCGCACGGTGTTGAACACGGTCGCCAGCACGACGATGACCACCGCGCCCGCCAGCATGCCCAGGCCCACCCGCACGAAGGAGAGCAGGGATTCCAGGCGCCGCACCCATTCGCTGTCGAGCTGGATTTCCTGGACCTCCGGCCACTGGCGCCAGGCCTGCGCCAGGTCGGCGGCCTCGCGCGCCGGGGCGTCGGAGTCGCGCAGGGTGACGATCAGGGCGTCGGGCAGGGGGTTGTCGGGCAGGGCGTCCAGGGCGCGCGCCCAGGTCGGATCGGCGCGCAGCTGGGCCATGGCCTGGTCGCGCGGCATCAGCCGGGCCTGGGCGATCCGGTCGCCGGCCTGTTCGCGCACGCGTGCCAGCAAGGCTTGCTGGGCCGTGGAGGGCGTGCCGGGCTTCAGGAACAGGGTCAGTTCCGGCGCGACCGCCAATTGCCGGGCCAGCGGCTGGCTGGACTGCAGGACGGAGGCGCCCAGGATGGGCACGGCCAGCATCAGGGCGATGACCGCGATGTTGGCCAGGGACGAGAAGGGATGCCGGCGCAGGCGCCGCAGCGCCACGCCCAGGGCATACCGATGATGCCGAAGCCAGCGGGTCATGGAGTCGCCCTCCCGGCGTGGCGCGCCGTGCCGTTCAGGACGCTCATGACGGCACCCCCGGCACGTCCTCGAAGCGGCCGGCGTCGATGCGCAGGGTGCGCCGCGCGTAGCGGGCCATGAGCGCGGTGTCGTGCGAGGCGATCAGGGTCGTGACGCCGACCTGGTTGAAGTCGCGGAATACGTCCATGATGCGGGTGGCGCTGTCGTGGTCCAGGTTGGCGGTGGGCTCGTCGGCGATCAGGATGGCGGGCCGGCCCACGATGGCGCGGGCGATGGCCAGGCGCTGCTGTTCGCCGCCGGACAGTTCGATGGGCGACAGGTCTTCCTTGCCGCGCAGGCCGACCTTTTCCATGGCGGCGCGGGCGCGGGTCGACGCCGTGGCGCGGTCCAGGCCCAGCACGGCCAGCGGCAGCATGACGTTGTCGAAGGCGTTGCGGTCGAACAGCAGGTGCGCGTCCTGCAGGATCAGGCCGACGGTGCGGCGCAGGTAGGGCAGCGTGCGCGCCGACAGCCGGTCGATGCGGTGGCCGTTGACCGTGACGGCGCCCCGGCTGGCGGGCTCCAGCCCGCCGACCAGCTTCAGCAGGGTGGACTTGCCCGCGCCCGAAGGTCCGGAGACGAAGACGAATTCCCCCGGCGCGATGCCGAAATTGACGTCGGCGAGGATGTTGCGCCCCCGGCCGAAGGATTTGAAGACGTGCTGAAATTCGATCATGCGTACCTGGTGTGCCTGGCAGGATGGTCTGGATCCGGTCGTCGGGCCCCCCGATGCCATGGCGCGGACGGATTGCCATGACGGGTGCAGGGATATCCCGCATGTTTCACGCCTGCGATGGCAGGCTACGATCTAGCCCAGACGGACCAATTCCACGAGATTGTATTCCGTGTCGTTCACCACCACTTGCTCAAATCGGGAAAGGAAGATTATGAAACTGATGAAACTCGCCGCCGTCAGCGCGGCGCTGCTGTTCGCCGGCACGACCGCTCAGGCAGGTGAAACCTACAACGCCGTCAAGGCGCGCGGCTTCGTGCAGTGCGGCGTGAACGCCGGCCTGCCGGGCTTCTCCCAGGCCGACAGCAAGGGCGTCTGGAAGGGCATCGACGTCGACATGTGCCGCGCCGTGGCCGCCATGGTGTTCGGCGACGCCAGCAAGTTCAAGGCCACCCCGCTGACCACGCAGCAGCGCTTCACCGCCCTGCAGTCCGGCGAAGTCGACGTGCTCACCCGCAACACCACCGCCACCATGACCCGCGACACCACGCTGGGCCTGATGAGCGCCGGGGTCAACTACTACGACAGCCAGGGCGTGCTGGTCAAGAAGAGCCTGGGCGTGAAGAGCGCCACCGAACTGGGCGGCGCCGCGGTCTGCGTGCTGCAGGGCACCACCACCGAACTGAACCTGGCCGACTGGTTCCGCGCCCACAAGCTCGACTTCAAGCCGGTCGTGATCAATACCTCCGAAGAAGGCTTCCGCACCTTCGAATCCGGCCGCTGCGACGTCGTCACCAGCGACAAGTCCCAGCTGGGCAGCCTGCGCGCGTCCTCGGCCACGCCGGACGACTACGTCATCCTGCCGGAAGACTTCTCCAAGGAACCCCTGGGCCCCATGGTCCGCCAGGGCGACGACGAATGGTTCATGGTCGTGCGCTGGGCGCTGAACGCCATGATCGAGGCCGAGGAATACGGCATCGACTCGAAGAACCTGGACGAGATGCTGAAGAGCCCCAACCCCAACATCCAGCGCATCCTGGGCGTGTCCGGCGACATGGGCAAGGGCCTGGGCCTGGACAAGAAGTGGGCCTACAACATCATCAAGCAGGTCGGCAACTATGGCGAATCGTTCGAGCGCAACATCGGCATGGGTTCCCCGCTCAAGCTGGAACGCGGCCTGAACGCCCAGTGGTCCAAGGGCGGCGTGATGTACGCCTGGCCGATCCGCTGATCGCCTGATCCGGTCTTCGGTCTTTCGGCCGCCGGGGTCCTCCCGGCGGCCGGGTTCCGGCGGCGGCCGCCGCCTTCACCGCCCGCATCCTATGACTCAGACAACACATCGCGCACCCAGGGCGCCCCGCCGGCGCTGGTCCTGGAACGATCCGGCCACGCGCGCGCTGATCTATCAGGTCCTGATCCTGGGCCTCGTCGCCCTGGGCGTGTGGTACCTGGCATCCAACACGCTGCACAACCTGGCGGCGCGCAACATCTCCACCGGCTTCGCCTTCCTGCACGAGGAAGCCGGCTTCGCCATCGGCGAATCGATGGTGGACTATTCACCCGCCGACACCTACGGCCACGCGGTCGTGGTCGGCCTGCTGAACACCCTCAAGGTCTCCGTGATCGGGGTGATCGCCGCCACCCTGTTCGGCACGCTGCTGGGCATCAGCCGCCTGTCCAAGAACTGGCTGATCTCGCGCCTGTCCAGCCTCTACATCGAGGTCATGCGCAACATCCCGCTGCTGCTGCAGCTGTTCTTCTGGTACGCCCTGATCACCGAGCTCATGCCCGGCCCCCGGCAGGCGCTGCAGCCCCTGCCGGACGTCTTCGTCTCCAACCGCGGCTTCAAGATCCCCTGGTTCAAGGGCGACGCCATGGACTGGGTCTTCGGCGGGCTGGCGCTGGCCATCGTGCTGATCGTGCTGCTGGCCCACTGGGCGCGCCGCCACCAGGACGCCACCGGCAAGATCTTCCCCCTGGGACGGGCCGCGCTGGGCCTGCTGGTCGTCGTGCCCCTGCTGGCCTTCTGGGTCAGCGGCGGTTCGCTGGAACTGGACCGGCCCGAACTCAAGGGCTTCAACTTCCAGGGCGGGCTGAACATGTCGCCGGAATTCTCGGCGCTGCTGCTGGGGCTGGTGACCTACACCTCGGCCTTCGTGGGCGAGGTCGTGCGTTCCGGCATCCAGGCCGTCAGCCAGGGCCAATGGGAAGCCGCCTCCTCGATCGGCCTGTCGCGGGCGCGCACCCTGCGGCTGGTGATCCTGCCCCAGGCCATGCGGGTGATCATCCCGCCCATGACCAGCCAGTACCTGAACCTGACGAAGAACAGCTCGCTGGCCGTGGCCATCGGCTATCCCGACATCGTGGCCGTCACCAACACCATCCTGAACCAGACCGGGCAGGCCATCGAGGGCATCATGATCATCATGGCGGCCTACCTGGTGGTCAGCCTGTCGATCTCGGTCTTCATGAACTGGTACAACAAGCGCATCGCGCTGGTGGAGCGATAGATGGACCATACACTCCCTGGCGCCGATCGCCTGCCGCCGCGCGTCGACACGGGCGTGATCGGCTGGCTGCGCAGCCGGCTGTTCTCCTCGCCGCTGAACGCGATCCTGACGATCCTGGCCCTGTGGCTGCTGCTGATGGCGGTCCCGGCCCTGATCGACTACCTGTTCGTCAAGCCCGACTTCGCCGCCACCACGGCGGCCCAGTGCCGGGAAACCGGCGGCTATTGCTGGGCCTTCGTGCGTGAAAAGCACCGCCTGATCCTCTTCGGCATCTACCCCTACGACGAGCAATGGCGGCCCCTGCTGGCCTCCGTGATCCTGGTGGGGGCGATCGTCTGCAGCTGCATCCGCTGGTTCTGGAAGCCGTTCCTGGGGCTGCTGTGGGTCGTCGCCCTGGTGGCCGTCGGCGTGCTGATGTGGGGCGGGGTCCTGGGCCTCACCTACGTGGAAAACGCCAAGTGGGGCGGCCTGCCGCTGACCCTGATCCTGTCGACCTTCGGCATCGCCTTCGCGTTCCCCTTCGGGCTGCTGCTCGCCCTGGGGCGGCGGTCGCACATGCCGGGCGTCAAGGCCGTGTGCGTGGTCTACATCGAACTGATCCGCGGCGTGCCCCTGGTCAGCCTGCTGTTCATGTCCTCGGTGATGCTGCCGCTGTTCCTGCCGGAAGGCTTCTCCATCGACAAGCTGCTGCGCGCCCAGATCGCCATCATCCTGTTCGCGGCGGCCTACGTGGCCGAGACCGTGCGCGGCGGCCTGCAGGCCATCCCCAAGGGCCAGTACGAGGGCGCCGATTCCCTGGGCCTGGGCTACTGGCAGCAGATGCGCAAGATCATCCTGCCCCAGGCGCTGAAGATCGTCATCCCTCCGCTGGTGGGGATCTTCATCTCCCTGTTCAAGGACACGTCCCTGGTGGTGATCATCGGCATCTTCGACCTGACCCAGGCGGCCAAGGCGGCCGTGTCCGACGCCGTCTGGCGCGGATTCAGCACGGAATCCTACCTGTTCATCTCGGCCATCTACTTCATCTTCTGCTACTCGATCTCGCGCTACAGCCTGTCGCTGGAACGCAAGCTGGATCAGGGGCAGCATCGTTAATCTTCGCACCGGCGGGGCCGCGGTCCCGCCCCAGGAGCCTCCGCCCATGTCGGAACCCATCATCCGCCTGCAGAACGTCAACAAGTGGTACGGCCAGTTCCACGTCCTGAAGGACCTGAACCTGGACGTCGCGCCCGGCGAGCGCATCGTGATCTGCGGACCCTCCGGGTCCGGCAAGTCGACCATGATCCGCTGCATCAACCGCCTGGAGGAGCACCAGGAAGGCCAGATCATCGTCGACGGCACCGAGCTGACCAACGATCTCAAGCAGATCGAAGCCATCCGCCGCGACGTCGGCATGGTGTTCCAGCATTTCAACCTGTTCCCCCACATGACCGTGCTGGAAAACCTGACGCTGGGGCCGGTGTGGGTGCTCAAGCGGCCCAAGGCCGAGGCCGAGGCGACCGCCATGAAATACCTGGAACGGGTGCGCATCCCCGACCAGGCGAACAAGTTCCCGGGCCAGCTTTCCGGCGGCCAGCAGCAGCGCGTGGCCATCGCCCGGTCGCTGTGCATGAACCCCAAGATCATGCTGTTCGACGAGCCGACTTCCGCCCTGGACCCGGAAATGGTCAAGGAAGTGCTGGACGTCATGGTCGAGCTGGCCGAGGAAACCGGCATGACGATGCTGTGCGTGACCCATGAAATGGGCTTCGCGCGCAAGGTCGCCGACCGGGTGATCTTCATGGACCACGGCGAGATCATCGAACAGAACGCGCCGGACGCCTTCTTCGACACGCCGCAGAACGAGCGCACCAAGCTGTTCCTCAGCCAGATCCTGCACTGATCCGCTGATCTGCCAGGTCCCCGACGGGCGCGGCTTGCCGCGCCCGTTCGCGTGGCGCGCCGTCCCGGCGTCCGGATCTTTCCGGCGGAAATATCGCGTCGTTTTTCGCTGCATCGGCTTACACCGCCGTCCAGGCTTCTTGCTACGCTGTCCTCGTTCGCACAACAAGGAGAACGCGATGCGCACAGCAACGGAACGGGCCGCCCGGGTGGCGGCGGTCGGCAGCCTGGCGCTCTTGACGGCCTGCGCCAACATGTCGCCCCAGGGCCAGAACACGGCGGTCGGGGCCGGCGCGGGCGCCGCCCTCGGCGCCGGGCTGGGGGCGCTGATCGGCGACAGCAGCCAGGCGGCCCTGATCGGCGCCGGCATCGGCACCGTGGTGGGCAGCGTCGTGGGCTACAACTGGAAGGCGGTCAAGCAGGACGTCGAGAAATCCGGCGCGTCCGACCTGGGGATCGCCGTCATCGAAATGCCCGACGGCACGCTGAAGGTCAACATCCCCAGCAACGTTTCGTTCGACACCAACAAGGCCGTGCTGAAACCGGCGCTGCTGCCGGTCCTGGACAGCGTGGCCCGGGCCCTGAGCCAGCACCCCGAACTGCGCGCCAAGGCGATCGGCTACACCGATTCCACCGGCACCGACGCCATCAACGTGCCCCTGTCCCAGCGCCGGGCCGGCGCGGTGACGCAGTACCTGGCGGGGCAGGGCGTGGCCGCCGGCCGGCTCACGGCCGAGGGCCGCGGCGCCGCCAACCCGGTGGGCGACAACGGCACCGCGGAAGGCCGCGCCCTGAACCGCCGGGTGGAACTGTTCCTGTACGCGGTGAAGTAGGATGAGCCCGGACGCCGGCAGTCCCCGCGGACTGCGCGGTGCCTGGCGAATCCGGGCGGCATGCAGGCCGCTAGGTGGAGACCCGACGGCTCAAGGCTTGCCGTCAGCCTTCAAACGCTGCACGGCCTTCATCGTTTCCTCGACGTGCCTGAGCGGATCGCTGCCCTCGTGGACGAAGATGATCCTGTCATCCGTGTTCACCACGTAGGAAATACGATTCGCCCGATTGGTCGCCAGTCCGCCGGCATCGTAGGCCCGAATGGTACGGCCCTGCGGATCGGATCCGACGGCGAATTTGTCGCGGCATTCTTCGCGTGAGAATTTCTTGAGCGTCTCGATGTCGTCGTGCGAAACACCGATGACGGTCGCGCCAAGGGCGGCGAATTGCGGCGTGGCCTCGGCGAAGGCATTGGCTTCGACCGTGCATCCCTGCGTGAATGCCTTGGGGAAAAAGTAAAGCACGACCGGCCCTTTTTTCAGGGCTTGCGCCATGTCGAACTCGAAGGGCTGGCCCGCCACCGCGGCCTGTGTCTTGAACACGGGGGCGGCATCACCCGGTTTGAGCGCCGCCCATGCGGGCGAAAAAACGGCCATGGCGGCCAGGATGGCGATCAGGTGTTTCATGGTTTGTGGCTTTCTTCAACCGTTTCCTGAGTATGCCACCCCGACCTGTGACGGACAATGCCCGGCCTGTCCGGGCATCGCCGTGACCGGGTGGTCGTCCCGCGGTTACGCCTTGCTGTAGATCTCCGATCCCTGGCCGATGAATTCGGCGGATTTCGCGGCCATGCCCTGCGCCAGCGCGGCGGCCTCGTCCAGGCCGTTTTCCCTGGCGTAGTCGCGCACGTCCTGCGAGATCTTCATGCTGCAGAACTTGGGGCCGCACATCGAGCAGAAGTGCGCCACCTTCATCGAGTCCTTGGGCAGGGTCTCGTCGTGGAAGGCGCGCGCCGTGTCGGGGTCCAGCCCCAGGTTGAACTGGTCTTCCCAGCGGAACTCGAAGCGCGCCTTGGACAGGGCGTTGTCGCGGATCGCCGCGCCCGGATGGCCTTTGGCCAGATCGGCCGCGTGGGCGGCGATCTTGTAGGTGATGATGCCGTCCTTCACGTCCTTCTTGTTGGGCAGGCCCAGGTGTTCCTTGGGGGTCACGTAGCACAGCATGGCCGTGCCGTACCAGCCGATCAGCGCCGCGCCGATGCCCGAGGTGATGTGGTCGTAGCCCGGCGCGATGTCCGTGGTCAGCGGTCCCAGGGTGTAGAACGGCGCCTCGTGACAGTGCTTCAGCTGCAGGTCCATGTTCTCTCGGATCATCTGCATGGGCACGTGGCCCGGGCCCTCGATCATCACCTGCACGTCGTGCTTCCAGGCCACCTGGGTCAGCTCGCCCAGCGTGCGCAGTTCGGCGAACTGCGCCTCGTCGTTGGCGTCGTAGCCCGAACCCGGCCGCAGCCCGTCGCCCAGCGAGAAGCTGACGTCGTAGGCCTTCATGATCTCGCAGATGTCCTCGAAGCGTTCGTAGAGGAAGCTTTCCTTGTGGTGCGCCAGACACCATTTGGCCATGATCGAGCCGCCGCGCGACACGATGCCCGTCATGCGGCTGGCCGTCATGGGCACGAAGGGCAGGCGCACGCCCGCGTGGATGGTGAAATAGTCCACGCCCTGCTCGGCCTGCTCGATCAGCGTGTCGCGGAAGATCTCCCAGTTCAGTTCCTCGGCGATGCCGCCGACCTTTTCCAGCGCCTGGTAGATCGGCACGGTGCCGATGGGCACCGGCGAATTGCGGATGATCCATTCGCGCGTTTCGTGGATGTGCTTGCCGGTGGACAGGTCCATCACCGTGTCGCCGCCCCAGCGGATCGCCCAGGTCATCTTCTCGACCTCCTCGCTGATGTCCGAGCGGATGGCGGAATTGCCGATGTTGGCGTTGACCTTGACCAGGAAGTTGCGCCCGATGGCCATGGGCTCGACCTCGGGGTGGTTGATGTTGGCCGGGATGATGGCGCGGCCGCGCGCCACTTCGTCGCGCACGAATTCGGGCGTGATCCGTTCGGGGATGGCGGCGCCGAAGGACTGGCCGGGATGCTGGCGGGTCAGGCGCTCGGCCAGGCGGGCGCCGTCCGGGCCGCTTTGGCGCAGGGATTCGACGTATTGCTCGCGGCGCAGGTTCTCGCGGATCGCGACGAACTCCATCTCGGGCGTCACGATGCCCCGGCGGGCGTAGTGCATCTGGGACACGTTCGCGCCGGCGCGGGCGCGGCGCGGCGCGCGCTTCAGGTCGAAGCGCAGCGCGTCCAGTTCCGGATCGGCCAGCCGGGCGCGGCCGTACTGGCTGGTGAGGCCGGGCAGTTCCTCGGTGTCGCCGCGCTCCAGGATCCAGGGCAGGCGCGGGGCGGGCAGGCCCTTGCGGATGTCGATGGCGGCCTCGGGGTCGGTATACGGGCCGCTGGTGTCGTAGATCGTCAGGGGCGGGTTGGGCTCGCCGCCGAACAGGGTGGGGGTGTCGTCCTGGCGGATTTCGCGAAAGGGCACGCGGATGTCGGGCCGGGACCCGGTCTCGTGGATCTTGCGGGATTGCGGCAGCGGTTCGATCGCGGCCAGGTCGACGGTGGCGCGGGTGGCCAGGAATTGCGGGTTGGCGTTCAAGATGTAGCTCCAGGTTCGAAAAGGATTCGGAAATGGAGCCGAGTCGGGGAGGGGGAAAGCGCGTTCCGGAGGGGAAATGGTTCCGGGAATGGACTGGAAACCGGGGTGGAAACCGCGCACGCTCCCAGCATCGGCATTATCCGTACTGGTACGAAGGGTTTCTCTCAACACGCCGGCCAGGCCGGCGAGTACCCCTGCGTGGGAGCAGTATACCGCCTGCGTGGGGCCTTTTCGCCGCCGGGCCGCCCCAGGGGTGAGGCGGGACATGGGAAGTCCCCTACGGACTGTCCCATGCCAGACGAATCGGAGCGGCGTGCAAGCCGCGACGTGGGCGCACAAGCCAGAGAAGGCCCTATCCCTCGTTTCCTGAAATCAGCAGGCTGTCGATCAGGGCGCCGACGGCGCTTTCCACGACCAGGCGGTCCTTGCGGGTCAGGGTCCAGAATTGCCGGGGGTCGATCGAGGGGAAGGGCCAGGCGCCTTCCCCCAGGGAGCCCGTCGCGCGGGGAGACGGCGTCATGTCGCCCAGGCCCCGGCTCAGCCAGTAGATGTCCACTTCCAGGACCTGGGCCAGGTTCAGCAGTTTCTTCGGCGATTGGCGGGTGCCGTTCTCGTAGCTGGAGATGGCGCTTTGCGACAGGCCGCAGGCGCGCGCCAAGGTCTCCTGCGACAGGCCGCGCAGGAGCCGGGCATGCCGGAGCCGTTCTGCAAAGGTTTCCACCCGCCCATTGGACTAAAAAGGACAATGACATTGGTGTTTATGAAATAATACATTTGTAATATTCGACGGACGGACAGGGGGGAAATGTATGCAGGGCCGCCGGGTGTGGGCATTGGCGCCGGACGACAATGCCGATCTGCAGTATCTGAGGGCCGAAGGCTGCCAGGTGCGGCGTTGCGGCTCCATCGAAGGACTCGACCGGAAAACGGTCCAGGCCGGCATGCAGGCCTGCGATGCCGTGCTGCTGATGTCGGATGCGGCCGCCAACTGCCGCGTGGCGTGGCTGGCGCGCGACCTGGGCCTGCCGCTGGACCTGGTGGCCGTCATGGGGCCCGTGCGCCGGGGCGAGCTGACGGCGCTGCTGCAGGTCGGGGTGGACTGGGTGATGCGGCAGGGCGACCCGCCGGCCTTGCTGGCCGCCGTGCTCCGGGCCTTGCGCCTGCGGCGGCGCGACCGCGCCGCGGGTGCGGCGGAGCCGCAGCACGGCATCGGGCCCTGGACCCTGGAGGACCAGGGCTGGCGCCTGAGGCATCGGGACGGGGCCTCGCTGCGCCTGACGGTCTCGGAACGCGCGATCCTGGTCTGCCTGTTCGAGGCGCCAGGCCATCTCGCCAGCCATGCCATGCTGAACCAGGCCCTGTGCCAGGGCTGGCGGCACGCCTACGGGCGCCGGCCGCACGATCCCAAGCCACGCGGCATCATCAGCCGTCTGCGCTGGCGGGGACTGCGGGCCGGCATGGAGCCGCCGGTCGAGTCCCTGCGCGGCTACGGCTACGTCTGGGAAGTCTAGTGTCCTGTCTGGCTAATTCTGATCCTTATCTTCGGCGCCTGGCCTCGCCATGCTGCGTTGCAAATCCTCGCGATAGCGACGGCTATCGCTGCGGTTTGCGCCTTGCCTGACAAGCCCATGCATCCGAATTTAAGTGACCGAACTAACCAGACAGGACACTAGGGCCTGTTCAGCGGTAGCGCTGGACGCCCAGGTCGTCGTGGCGGATGTCGGTCGGCTTGCCGGACACGATGTCCGCGATCAGCCGGCCGCTGCCGCAGGACATGGTCCAGCCCAGCGTGCCGTGGCCGGTGTTCAGGAACAGGTTGCCCAGCCGGGTGGGGCCCACGATGGGGGTGCTGTCGGGGGTCTTGGGGCGCAGCCCGGTCCAGAAATGCACGTCGCCCGGGGTGTAGCTGCCCGGGAACAGGTCGTTCAGCACCATTTCCAGGGTCCGCTGGCGGCGTGGATCCAGGGCCGTGTCGTAGCCCACGACCTCGGCCATGCCGCCGACGCGGATGCGCTGGTCGAAGCGCGTCAGGGCGATCTTGTAGGTCTCGTCCAGCAGGGTGGACACCGGCGCCCGTTCCGGGTCGGCGATGTCCACGGTGATGGAATAGCCCTTCATGGGGTAGACCGGGATGTCGACCAGGCCGCGCAGCAGCAGGGGTGAATAGGACCCCAGCGCGACCACGTAGGCGTCCGCCCGTTCCAGGCCCGAGACGCATTGCACGCCCGTGACGCGGTCGCCCGCCGTCTGCAGGGACTGGATGGTCTCGCCGTAGCGGAAGCGCACGCCCTCGGCCTCGGCCAGCCGGGTCAGGGCCTGGGTGAACAGGCGGCAATCGCCGGTCTCGTCGTCCGGCGTGCGCAGGCCGCCCACCAGCTTGTGGCGGACCTGGGCCAGCGCGGGCTCGTACTGGGCCAGCCGGTCGCCGTCGACCAGTTCGTGGGCGACGCCGGCCTCGCTCAGGGCCTGGACGTCGCGCTGGGCGTCGTCCATCTGTTTCTGGGTGCGGAAGACCTGCAGCGTGCCCTGGCGCCGGCCCTCGAACTGGATGCCGGTGTCGGCCTGCAGTGCGTGCAGGCACTGGCGGCTGTAGGCCGACAGGCGCAGCATGCGGTCCTTGTTGGCCGCGTAGCGGGCCGGCGTGCAGTTACGCCACATGTCCAGCATCCAGCGCAGCTGGAACAGGCTGCCGTCGGGCCGGACGGTCAGCGGGGCGTGGGGCGTGAACAGCCACTTGAACGCCTTCAGCGGAATGCCGGGCGCGGCCCAGGGCGAGGAATAGCCGAAGGACAGCTGGCCGGCGTTGCCGAAGCTGGTTTCCTCCGCCGTGCCGTTCTCGCGGTCGATCACGGTGACTTCGTGCCCTTGCCGGGCCAGGTAATAGGCGCTCGTGACGCCCACGACGCCCGCCCCTAGAACCAGAACCTTCATGATGCACCCTCAGTGGATTAATTTTTCATGATGATAGGCAATGTACCCAGATAAATTTTTATGAAAAAATGAAGTTTTCATGAAAATACGATGGTGATGGTGAGAGGCGACGCGGGCGGGCAGGACAAAATCCTGGTGCGCCGCACCGATGGCGTTTCCAGGGGATTTCCGGGCCGCTTTTCCGCGAGCGGGCGCGGGTCCTGGCCTCCGCCGACACCCCCGTTCCGGAGAATGATCATGCGCGTGCAGAAGGAATCCGTCCATGCCCTGGACAAGATCGACCGTCGCATCCTGGACCTGCTGCAGCAGAACGGCCGCCTGTCGATGACCGAACTGGCCGACGCGGTGGGACTGACGGTGACGCCCTGCATCGAGCGCGTGCGCCGCCTGGAACGCGACGGCGTGATCACCGGCTATCACGCCCGGGTGTCGCCGGCCGCCCTGGACGCCGGCCTGCTGGTGTTCGTGGAAATCAGCATGTCCAGCAAGTCCGGGCGCACCTTCGAGGACTTCCGCCGCGAGGTGCTGTGCGTGCCCCAGGTGCTCGAATGCCACCTGGTGTCCGGGGATTTCGACTACATGGTCAAGGCGCGGATCAAGGAAATCGGCCAGTACCGCAGTCTGCTGGGCGACATCCTGCTGCGCCTGCCGGGCGTGACCCAGACCAAGAGCTGCGTGGTGATGGAGGAGGTCAAGGAGACCCAGTTCATCCCGGCCCAGCGCTAGGCAGGCCTGGTGAGCGTCGCAGGCACGATTGTCTTCAATCGTAACGGCTCCCCACGTCGCGCCTTGTAAGGCGCTCCGATTCGTCCGGCATAGGATACGCGGGGACTATCCTATGTCCCGCCTCATCCGCGCGACGACCATGTTGTCGCGGTGGATCAGTTCCGGGTCGGACAGGTGGCCCAGGATGTCCGCGATGCGGGCGCTGGGCTGGCGCAGGATGCGCGCCGTGTCGGCGGACGAATAGTTGACCAGGCCGCGCCCGCATTCCACGCCGTGCTCGTCCACGCAGGCCACCACGTCGCCGCGCTCGAAATCGCCCTCGACGGCGATCACGCCGATGGGCAGCAGGCTGCGGTGGCCCTGGGTCAGCGCGCGCACGGCGCCGGCGTCCAGGGTGACGCGCCCGCGCAGGCGCAGGTGGTTGGCCAGCCAGCGCTGCCGGGCCGAGCGGACCGGCAGGACGGCGCGCAGTTCGGTGCCGATCGGCTCGCCCGAGGCCAGGCGCCGCAGCACGGCGGGCTCGCGGCCGGAGGCGATGATGGTGTGGCCGCCGCTGTTGGCGGCGCGCCGGGCGGCCAGGACCTTGGTCAGCATGCCGCCCGTGCCGATGGCGCTGCCGGAACCGCCCGCCATGGCTTCCAGCGCCGGGTCGCCGGCCTGGCCCTGGTGGATGAAGCGCGCATCCGGATGCTTGCGCGGATCGGCGCTGTACAGGCCGGACTGGTCGGTCAGGATGACCAGCACGTCGGCCTCGATCAGGTTGGTCACCAGGGCGCCCAGGGTGTCGTTGTCCCCCACGCGGATCTCGTCGGTGACGACCGTGTCGTTCTCGTTGACGATGGGCACCACGCCCAGGGCCAGCAGGGTGTTCAGCGTGCTGCGCGCGTTCAGGTAGCGGCGCCGGTCGGCCAGGTCCTCGTGCGTCAGCAGGATCTGGGCCGTGCGTACGCCGTGGCGGGCGAAGGCGGCCTCGTAGGCCTGGATCAGGCCCATCTGTCCCACGGCGGCGGCCGCCTGCAGTTCCGGCATCAGCTTGGGCCGCCGGGGCCAGCCCAGGCGCGCCATGCCTTCGGCGATCGCGCCGCTGGACACCAGCACCAGCTGCCGGCCCGAGGCGTGCAGGCCCGCGATCTGCTCGGCCCATTGGGCGACGGCCTCCAGGTCGATGCCCCGGCCCTCGTTGGTGACCAGGGATGAGCCGACCTTGAGGACGAGGCGTTGCGCGTCCCGGGCGACGGAAGGGGAAGGATCCGGACGAGTCATGGTGGCGGGCGAAGCGGGAGGAAGCGGAGGGTCAGCGTGCGAAGCGGGGGTCGTCCGGATCGGCGGTGTCGGGCGTGTCCGGGTTGGCGTCCGCGTCCGCGCCGCCGCGCGTGAAGCGGGGGTCCTCGTCGTGGGCGTGGGCGCTGCGCCGCTGTTCGTCCAGCCAGGACTGCAGCGCCCCGGTCAGGGCCTGGGTGCCTTCGCCGGTCAGGGCGGAAATGCCGAAGACCGGCCCCGTCCAGCCGAGTTCGCGGCAGACGCGGTCCTGGACGGCGGCGGGGTCTTCCACCATGTCCAGCTTGTTCAGTACCAGCCAGCGCGGCTTGGCGGCCAGGTCCGGGCTGTAGCGTTCGAGTTCGCGCACGATGGCCTGGGCGTCCAGCACGGCCTGGGCGCAGGCGTCGACGTCCGGGTCGGGCGAATGCACGTCCAGCAGGTGCAGCAGCACGCGGGTGCGGCTGAGGTGGCGCAGGAACAGGTGGCCCAGGCCGGCGCCTTCCGAGGCGCCCTCGATCAGGCCGGGGATGTCGGCGATGACGAAGCTGTGCGACGGCGAGGTGCGCACCACGCCCAGGTTCGGGTGCAGGGTGGTGAAGGGATAGTCCGCGATCTTCGGGCGGGCATTGGACACGCGCGTGATCAGGGTGGACTTGCCCGCGTTGGGCATGCCCAGCAGGCCCACGTCGGCCAGCACCTTCAGTTCCAGACGCAGGCGGCGCTGTTCGCCCTCGCGCCCGGGGGTGAACTGGCGCGGCGCACGGTTGACGCTGGACTTGAAGTGCAGGTTGCCCAGGCCGCCCGCGCCGCCGGCCGCCAGCGTGACCTGCGCGCCGTGGCGGTCCAGGTCGAAGAGCTGTTCGCCGGTGTCGGCGTCGTGGATCACCGTGCCCACGGGCATGCGCAGGACGATGTTCGGCGCGCCCGCGCCGTACTGGTCCGAGCCCCGGCCGTTCTCGCCGTTCTTCGCCCGGTGCAGCCGGGCGTAGCGGAAGTCGATCAGGGTATTGATGTTGCGGTCGGCCACGGCCAGGACGGAGCCCCCCCGGCCGCCGTCGCCGCCATCGGGGCCGCCCATGGGAATGAATTTTTCCCGGCGGAAGCTGGCGACGCCATTGCCGCCCTTGCCGGCGATGACCTCGATGGTGGCTTCGTCTACGAATTTCATGGTGGGTTCCGGGGCCTTGGCCGAACGGTGTGACGGTCGCGCGCGCGACAGGCGCGCGATTCATTTTATCCAATACAAAAAGGCCCTGCCGGCTGGCAGGGCCTTTGCGCGCGAGGCGACCGGGATCAGTTCGCCGCGTTCACCGAGACGGTGCGCTTGTTCTGCGCGCCCTTGACGGCGAATTGCACCACGCCGTCCACCAGGGAATACAGCGTGTGGTCCTTGCCGATGCCGACGTTGACGCCGGGATGGAATTGCGTGCCGCGCTGGCGGACGATGATGCCGCCGGCCGAGATCTGCTGGCCGCCGTAGACCTTCACGCCCAGTCGTTTCGATTCGGAATCGCGGCCGTTGCGAGTCGAGCCGCCGCCCTTTTTGTGTGCCATGATGAGCTCCTAAATGCGATGACCGGATCAGGCAGCGACGGCGTCGATGCGGATTTCGGTGTAGTTCTGGCGATGGCCTTGACGCTTCTGGTAGTGCTTGCGACGGCGCATCTTGAAGATCTTGACCTTGTCGTGACGGCCTTGTGCAAGAACGGTGGCTTTGACCGCGGCGCCTTCGACGAAGGGCGCGCCGATCTTCAGCGTTTCGCCTTCGCCGACGGACAACACCTGGTCGAGCGAGATTTCTTGCCCAATGTCAGCCGGTATCTGTTCGATTTTCAGTTTCTGGCCGGCGCAAACGCGATATTGCTTGCCGCCGGTTTTTATGACCGCGTACATGGGGATTTCCTGTGAGAATGCCCGGTGCGGACCTGGGGGCTTCGATTGCGATCGGATACTGCGATGCGCAAGGCCCCGCGGACCTGGCCGGGTATGCCAAAAACGGCCCGATCCGGTGCGGACAAGGCCAAGCCCTGTATTTTACGCAGAAATCCTTTTGTAAATCAAGTGGTTTCTGGATTTCGCGGCGTGAGGGGCATCTGGCCGTCCCGGAGGCAGCCTTCCGCGAGGGCGTGCCTGAGGGCTGCGTTCATCCGTGTTTGCCAGCCGGGCCCGCTGCGTTTGAACGCTTCTATGACGTCCCTGTCATACCGGATCGTGACGGCGACCTTGGGATGCGCCAGGCGTGGACGTCCGACCTGCCTCAGGCGCTTGAATTCGGCCGTGTTCAGCTCGTAGGTGTCGGGGTCCGCCGCGATCCCGCGCGCGATCGCGGCGTCCTCCTCAGGCGTTGGCAGCAGGAGTTTGCGTGTGTTCGACATAATTACGTACCTCCCGGGCGTTGGCCTTGCGCAGGCTGATGACGTGCCTTCTGTCCTGGCGTTGTGTGTAGACGACGCAATACAGTCTGTTTTCGATGATGGCGTAGCCGATTTCCCGGATTTCGCCATAGTCCCGGCGCGTGTCCGGGATCGTGCGCGCGGAAGACCAGTCGATTGCTGCCGCCAGCGACAGGGATACCCCGTGCTTTTGCACGTTGGACCGGTCCTTCACGGGGTCAAAGCTGATCCTGGCTAGATTATTGTAGCTACGAAAATTGAGCTTCACAATGGGCGCCTGCCTCGTGGCCGGGGTCGAGGCTTTCCAGCATAAATGCGTTCGGCGCCTTGCAGCGTCTGGGTGAGACAAGCGCGTCTCAGCCGCGCATCGACTTCTTGGCGTGTTTCGATGCGCGACCGTGTCTACGACCGGTAGTCGGCGTTGATGCTGACATATTCGTGCGAGAAGTCGCAGGTGTAGACCGTATCGGCCACGTCGCCGCGCCCCAGGACCACGCGCACCAGGATTTCGGCTTCCTTCATGACGCGCTGGCCGTCTTCCTCGCGGTAGCCGGGGTCGCGGCCGCCTTGCGAGGCCACGCGCACGTCGCCCAGCCACAGGGTCAGCTTCGAGACGTCCAGGTCGTCGATGCCGGCGTAGCCGATGGCCGCCAGGATGCGGCCCAGGTTGGGGTCGGAAGCGTAGAAGGCGGTTTTCACCAGCGGCGAGTGGGCGATGGCGTAGGCGATCTTCAGGGCTTCGTCCGTGGAGGCGGCCTGCTCGACGCGGATGGTCATGAATTTCGTCGCGCCTTCGGCGTCGCGCACGATCTTCTGGGCCAGGTCGCGGGCGGCGGCCGTCAGGGCCTCGGCCAGGGCGGCGAAGCGCGGATCCTGTTCGGATTCGATGCGCGCGCCGCTGGCGCCGGTCGCGATGAGGATGAAGGAGTCGTTGGTGGACGTGTCGCCGTCCACCGTGATGCGGTTGAAGGACTGGTCGGCGATGCGCCCGGCCAGGCCGCGCAGCAGCGCGGGCGGCAGGCCCGCGTCCGTGCCCAGGAAGCCCAGCATGGTCGCCATGTCGGGGCGGATCATGCCGGCGCCCTTGCTGATGCCGGTGATCGAGACCGGGGTGCCGCCCAGGTCGATCCGGGTGGAGTGGATCTTGGGCTGGGTGTCCGTGGTCATGATGCTGTGGGCCGCCTGGAACCAGTGGTCCGGGCGGGCGTCGTCCAGGGCGGCCGGCAGGCCGGCGATCAGGCGGTCCACGGGCAGCGGTTCCAGGATGACCCCGGTGGAGAACGGCAGGATCTGTTCCGGCGCGACGCCCAGCCGGTCCGCCAGGGCGCGGCAGGTGTCGTGGGCGGCCCGCAGGCCGGGTTCCCCGGTGCCGGCGTTGGCGTTGCCGGTGTTGATGACCAGGGCGCGGATGCCGGCGCCGGCGGCCAGGTGCGCCTCGCAGACCTGGACCGGCGCGGCGCGGAAGCGGTTGCGCGTGAAGACCCCCGCCACCGAGGTCCCTTCGTCCAGCAGCAGGACGGTCAGGTCGCGGCGCCCGGCCTTGCGGATGCCGGCCTCGGCCGTGCCGATGCGGATGCCGGGGATCGGGTGGATGGCGTCTTGCGCCGGAATGATCAGATTGATGGCCATGGCGGGGTGGGGATCCAGTGGGGCGGTGGGGGGCTGCAAAAAAAACAGCCCCCATTCTATGCCGAATGGGGGCGTCGGGGATGCCGTGGGCGGGCGGGGCCGGGATCCTGGCGTCAGATCGCCGGCAGGCGCGCGTAGGTGGACTGTTTCAGGTCGCCCAGGAGGTCGAACAGCGTCGTGCGCGCGGTCGGCGCCAGGCCGCCCAGCAGGGACTGGATCCAGGAGGCGTGCGCCCGCTGCATGCGGCGGTGGTAGCGGCGGCCCTTCAGCGTCAGGCGGATCAGCGAGCTGCGGCGGTCGGTGTCGTCCTTCAGGCGTTCGACCAGGCCGTCTTTTTCGAGCTGGTCGGTGATGCCGGTGATGTTGCCGTTGGTCACCATCATCAGGCGGGACAGTTCGCTCATTTTCAGGCCCTTGGGGGCGTGGGTGAGCTGCGACATCAGGTCGAAGCGCGGCAGCGTGGTCTGGAATTCGGTGCGCAGCCGGCTGCGCAGTTCGTTCTCGATCAGCGTGCAGCAGCTGAGCATGCGCAACCACAGGCGCAGGTCCTGGGGTTCCTGGCCGGTGGCCTGGGTTTCGAGGTCCGGCACCGGGGGGGTGACGGAAGGATGCTGGGTAGCGGCGTATTGGGTGTAGTCGGTCATGACGCGCCTCCGGGCGGACTTGATCAGAGCGTACCCAGTGTAGGGATCCGCAGGCGGCGTGTCCTTGTCCTGCGTCAAGAAACTTGAAGTTCGGATTATTGAAGATGAGATCGGGCATGCAAGGGTCCCGCTGGGCCATCGCATGCCCGTCGCACCGGAGCCGCTTGCGGACGGCGAGGCTCAGGGCCGTCGTTACAGCCGCGCAAACACCCGGTCGGCCGCGTCCAGCGTCGCCTGGATGACGGCGTCGTCGTGGGTGGCCGAGACGAAGCCGGCCTCGAAGGCCGAGGGCGCGAAATGCACGCCTTCGGACAGCATGCCGTGGAAGAAGCGCTTGAAGGCGTCGAGATCGCTGGCGGAGACTTCGGCCAGGCCGGTCGGCACCGTGTCGCGGAAATACAGGCCGAACAGGCCGCCCTGCCAGTCGCCGCTGAGGGTGACGTCGTGGCGGCGGGCGCGTTCGACCAGGCCTTCGATCAGCAGGCCCGTCCGCCGGTGCAGGGCATCGTAGAAGCCGGGTTCGGCCAGGCGGCGCAGGGTGACGCGCCCGGCGGCGACCGCCACCGGGTTGCCCGACAGCGTGCCCGCCTGGTAGACCGCGCCCAGCGGCGCGATGCCGGCCATGATGTCGGCGCGGCCGCCGAAGGCGCCCACCGGCATGCCGCCGCCGATGATCTTGGCCAGCGTGGTCATGTCGGGCGTGACGCCGCACAGGCCCTGCATGCCCTGCGGGCCGACGCGCAGGCCGGTCATGACCTCGTCGAAGATCAGGACGGCGCCGTGGCGGGTGCACAGCGCGCGCAGCCCTTCGAGGAAGCCGGGCGCCGGGCGCACCATATTCATGTTGCCGGCGATGGGCTCGACGATGACGCAGGCGATGTCCTCGGGGTATTGGGCGAAGGCGGCCTCGACGGCGCCCAGGTCGTTGTAGTCCAGCACCAGGGTGTGCTGGACGAATTCGGGCGGCACGCCGGCCGAGGTCGGGTTGCCGAAGGTCAGCATGCCCGAGCCGGCCTTGACCAGCAGGCTGTCGGCATGGCCGTGGTAGCAGCCCTCGAACTTGATGATCTTGTGGCGGCCGGTGTGGCCGCGCGCCAGCCGGATCGCCGACATGGTGGCCTCGGTGCCGGAGCTGACCAGGCGCACCTGCTCGATCGAGGGGATGCGCTCGATGATGGCCTCGGCCAGGTCGATCTCGGCCTCGGTCGGTGCGCCGAAGGACAGGCCGTCCACGGCGGCGGCCTGCACGGCGGCGACGACCTCGGGGTCGGCGTGGCCCAGGATGGCGGGGCCCCAGGAGCCGATGTAGTCGATGTAGCGGGTGCCTTCGGCGTCCCACAGGTAGGGGCCCCGGGCGCGCTGGATGAAGGGCGGGGTACCGCCCACGGAGCGGAAGGCGCGCACGGGCGAATTGACACCGCCGGGGATGGCGCGGCAGGCGCGTTCGAAGAGTTCGGTGTTGCGGGACATGGCGGAATTCCGGTTGCTGCGGGGTTCAGGAAAGCGTGTCTGTATCGAACAGGGCGGTGAAGCGGCGCGCGGCCGCGCGGATGTCGGGGGCGTCGAACAGGGCGCTGATGATGGCGACGCTGTCGGCGCCCGCCTGGATCACGGGGGCGGCGTTGTCGGGGGTGATGCCGCCGATGGCGACGACCGCCGCGCGGCGCATCCCGCCGGCGGGCGCGCCGTTGATGTGCGCTTCGGCCAGGCGGCGGCCGGCGCGGACGTGGTCCAGGGTGGCGCGCACGGCGTCGGGTTTGACGCCGGACGGGTACAGGGCGCCGAAGGCGATGTAGTCGGCGTCGTCCCGCAGCCGCCGGGCGGCCAGTTCCGGCTGGTCGTAGCAGGAGCAGCCGATCAGCTTGTCCGAGCCCAGTGCCAGGCGCGCCTGGGCGACGGCGCCGTCGTCCCGGCCCAGATGGGCGCCGTCGGCGTCCAGGTCGGCCGCCAGGCGCCAGTCGTCGTTGACGATCAGGACCAAGCCCAGCCGCAGGCACAGGTCGCGGACCGCGCGGGCCTGGGCGCGCAGGTCGGCCGGGGCACCCAGTTTGCGGCGCCATTGCAGGGCGGCCATGCCGCCGGCGTGGGCCTGTTCGATGGCGGCCAGCAGGCGGTCGGTGTCGGCCCAGTCGGGCGTGACGCCGTACAGGCCGCGCGGGAATCGGGGCGTGGTCACGGGGCTTCCTTCAGGCCTGGGTGGGGCCGGCATGCAGCAGGATGCGCTGCCCCATGCCGGGGTGGAAATGCCGTTCGAGCAGGGCGGTGGCGGTCGCGACCGCCTGGGAGGCGGCTTCGTCCGGATCCAGGCCGCGGGCCAGCAGGCAGCACAGCACCGTGGCCAGCAGGCTTTCGGCGTCCCCCGTGCGCACGCGCGGCGCGGGCCAGGGCCAGCGGCGGCCGGCCTGGTCCCGCGCATGCAGGATCAGGCCGTTCAGCCCGGGGCCGAGCGCCGCGTTGCAGCACAGGACGAGCGGCGCGCCGAGTTCGTGCAGGGCGCCGATCGGGTCGTCGGCCCGGGTCGAGGACAGCAGGCCCTGGCCGGCCCATTGTTCCGGCAGGCGGGCGTCCACGACGACGAGGTGCGCCTGGGGCACCAGCAGTTCGAGCAGCGCGCCGACGGTTTCCTCGGGGTCCAGGTCCTCGAGATCGGGGACCGGCGGCGGCGCGCACAGCTGCAGCACCAGCGGCAGGGCGCTGTAGTCGGCCGCGATCTGGGCCAGCGTCGAGATGGTCTCGGGGTCGTACTGCGGGCCGATCTTCAGGGCGCCGATGGCCATGTCCTCCAGCAGGCAGCGGGCCTGGTCGTCGACCAGGTCCGGGGGCAGGCGCTGGATGGTTTCCGTGCCGGCGGTGTCCTGGACGTGGATGGCGGTGGCCACGGAACCCGCGTGCGCGCCCAGGCCGGCGCAAATGACCGCGTCGATCGGCAGGTGACTGGCCCCGCTGGGGTCGAACGGACCGAAAATCAGGGGCAGGGGGATGGCAGGGGAATCGGGGGCGGACATGATGGCGGAAAGGGAGGCCGGTCGCCATGGCCGGCGGTTTGTGTACTATGGCATCCATTCTAATCGAATGAACGGGGCCGGACGCGGGGCGATCCCCTGCGGGCCGCCCCGCGTCCGTCGAATCAGAGGATGAGGATTTGATTGCCATGCGAACCTGGATGTGCCTGATCTGCGGCTGGATCTACGACGAGGCGGCCGGTTTCCCGGAGGACGGGATCGCGCCCGGCACGCGCTGGGAAGACGTGCCCCCCAACTGGGTCTGCCCCGAATGCGGCGCCCGGAAGGAGGACTTCGAGCTGATCGAGATCTGACGCCGCGGCCGTTCGTGATTCGATCCGTTTCTGATACTCTAGCGTCATGGGCACGGGGCGCCTCTGAATCAGAGACGCCCCAGGAGCCGGACTACAGGGGATCGCCATGACGACAGTACCGCATGCTTCCGACGCCGGTTCACGCATCGACCTGTCCCGGCAGTTCCTGCTGGCCATGCCGGGGATGGTGTCGGGCGAACTGGCCAATACCGTGATCTATGTCTGCGAGCACACGGAACACGGCGCGCTGGGGCTGGTGATCAACCGGCCCACCGATCTCACCATCGGCGACCTGCTGCAGCGCATCGACCTGCCCCTGTCCCTGGAAATCGGTCCGGTGCGGGAATCGCCGGTCTTCTTCGGCGGGCCGGTGCAGACCGATCGCGGCTTCGTGCTGCACGTGCCGCGCGGCGAATACAGTTCCAGCATCGAACTGGGGGGCGACGTGGCGCTGACCACGTCCCGCGACGTGCTCCAGGACGTCGCCGCCGGCCACGGCCCGGCCCGGCTCCTGGTGACGCTGGGCTACGCGGGCTGGGGCGCGGGCCAGCTGGAAGACGAGCTCGCCCGCAACGCCTGGCTGAACGTGCTGGCGTCCAACGACATCCTGTTCGACACGCCCGCCGAGGACCGCTACGACGCCGCCCTGGCCCAGCTGGGCATCCGCGCCTCGATGCTGGCCAGCGACGCGGGCCATGCCTGACACCGAACAGACGCTGCTGGCCTTCGATTTCGGCCTGAAGAAAATCGGCGTGGCGCTGGGCAACACCCTGACGAACCAGGCGCGCCCGCTGTGCATCCTGACGCCGGCCACGCGCGAACAGCGCTTCGCCCAGGTCGGCGCCCTGCTGGCCGAATGGCAGCCCGACCGGGTGGTCGTGGGCCTGCCCCTGACGCTGGACGGCGGCGAGCAGCCCGCCTCGCAGCACAGCCGCCGCTTCGCGCACCAGATCGAAGGCCGCTTCCGCGTGCGCGTCGTGCTGGTGGACGAGCGCGGCTCCAGCCTGGAGGCCCAGCAGATCCTGGGCACCCACGCTCCCGACGACGCCATGGCCGCCGCCGTGATCCTGCAGCGCTACCTGGATCATCCGGCCCCGAGCCATTCCTGAATTATGATGTGCGCCATTGCCCATTCCGGGTAGGGGATGCCGGTGGCGCCGTTTCTGTTCCTGTTCCGTTTCGTCTGCGTGTCGGCCTGGATCCTGCTGGGTCTGCTGACCGAACTGGTGGTGTTTCCGATGGTGGGCCGCGCCTGGCGGCGCCGGATCGTGGGCGGGTGGTCGCGGGGGCTGATGCGGCTGTGCGGGGTCCGCGTGCGCCGCCTGGGCGAACCCGTGAGCCGGGGCGCCGTCCTGTGGGTGGCCAATCACGTCTCCTGGGTCGACATCTTCGTGCTCAACAGCGTGCGCACCACGTCCTTCGTGGCCAAGAGCGACATCCGGCGCTGGCCGGTGATCGGGCTGCTGGTCGCCTGGGCGGGCACGCTGTTCATCGACAGGCGCCATCGGCATGCCGTGCGCGACGCCGGCCGCCAGATGCGCGCCTGTTTCGACCAGGGCGATGCCGTGGGGCTGTTTCCCGAAGGCACGACCACCGACGGTTCGGATGTGCTGCCCTTTCATGCGGGGCTGTTCGATGCCGCCGTGCGCGCCGGCGTGCCGACGCAGCCGGTGGCCCTGCGCTTCCTGAAGCGCGGGCGGCGGGCGCCGGAACTGGCCTTCGTCGGCGAACAGACCCTGGTGGCGAACCTGTGGTTCCTGCTCGGCGCCCGGGGCGTGTCGGTCGAGTGCGACTTCCTGGCGCCGATCCGGGCGGCGGAAGGCCTGGCTCGGGCGGATGTGGCGCGGCGCGCCCAGGCGGCCATCGGTGCGGCCGTGCGCGACGGATCGGCGTGAGCCGGGGCCGGCGCGCAGGCCGGACGCAGCGCCTGCGTCAGCGGCAGGCCGCGCAGTCCTGCTGGATGATTTCGTGGTCGCGCAGCCGCAGCGCGGTCAGCGCGCGTCCCCAGACGCAGCCGGTGTCCAGGCAGATCGCGTCCGGGCGGATGTGCAGCCCCAGGGCGGACCAGTGGCCGAACACCACCGGTTCGGACGGGTCGCGCCGTCCGGGCAGTTCGAACCAGGGCAGCAGTCCCGGACTGCCGTAGGGCTCGCCCTTGTAGCGGAAATCCATGCGGCCGTCGTCGGCATGGCAGACCCGCATGCGGGTCAGGGCGTTGACGATCACCCGCATGCGGTCGGGGCCGCGCAGGGCGTCGTCCCAATACAGGGGTTCCTCGCCGTACAGGTCGTGCAGGGCGGGATGCCAGTCGGGGCGGCGCAGGGCGGCCTCGATCTCGCCCGCCAGCGCCTGGGCCTGGTCCAGGGTCCAGGCGGGCAGGATGCCGGCGTGGACCATGACGTGGCCCCGGCCGCGCACCAGCAGCGGCCGGTGGCGCAGCCAGTCGATCAGTTCGGCGGCGTCGGGCGCCTCCAGGATGTCCTGGATCGTGTCGGACTTGCCCGGCGGGCGCACGCCGGCCACCACGGCCAGCAGGTGCAGGTCGTGGTTGCCCAGGATGGCGCGGGCGCGGGGACCCAGGGAGCGGATCAGGCGCAGCGCCCCCAGGGAATCGGGGCCGCGGTTGACCAGGTCCCCGGCGAACCACAATTCCGTGTCGGGACGGGCAAGCTCGGGGTGGTCCAGCAGGGCGCGCAGGGCGCCCGCGCAGCCCTGGACGTCGCCGATGACCCAGACGTCGCCCCGGGGCGCCTCTGGCTGGGTCATGCGGGACTCCGCTGGAGCCTGCGCTGGCGCAGCCACAGGGACAGCGGGTGGCGGTGTTCCATGCCCAGCAGGGCCAGCAGGGCGGCCGCCAGGCCGGCCAGGCTGGGCACCAGGGCCGTGGCCCAGGGCGGCCAGTCGCCCAGCATGCCGGCGTTCAGGGCCAGCTGGTTGAGCATGAAGAAGCCCACCCCCAGGATGATGCCCGCGAAGACCTTGAGGCCGACCCCGCCCCGGCGCGTCTGCATGAAGCCGATCGGCGCGGCGATGGTGATCATGACCAGCAGGGTGAAGGGGTAGGCGATCTTGCGCCACAGGGCGACTTCCTGGCGGTCGGTCTGCAACTGGTTGTTCTTCAGGTAGTGGATGTAGTCCAGCAGGTCCGAGATCGCCATGCGCTCGGGCGTCAGGATGCGGGCGATCAGGCGTTCGGGCGTCAGCGAGGTGGGGATGCTGCGCTCGTCCAGGTGGACGAGTTCGCTGATGGGTGCGGCGGGGATGCGGGCGTCGGCCAGGGCGCGCGCGGATTGCGGGTGGATGCGGGTCTCGGTCAGGTCGCGCAGCACCAGGCGGCCCTGTTCGAACTGCCCGTCGGCGGCCTGGACGACGTCCCGCAGGGTATCGTCCGCCGCGAATTCGTAGAGCACTACGTCGTCGACGCGGCCCTGGCCGGTGAGCTGGCCGATGTTGATGATGCGGGTGCCGCCCTGGTCGTCCGCTTCCTTGAACCAGTAGCCGCTCGACAGGCGGCCGCCGTCGGTGCGGCCCAGCAGCGCCAGGCGGGACTCGCTGCCGCGCAGTTCCGCCGCCGGGGTGATGAATTCCGACAGGATGAAGGCGCCCATGACCAGCGGGATCGTGATCAGCCACAGGGCGCCCAGCAGGCGCATGCCGCTGACCCCCGAGGCCCGCAGGATGGTGAGTTCGTTGCGCTGCGCCAGTCCCGCGAGCGCCAGCACCGCGCCGATCAGCAGGCCGATGGGCAGCAGTTCGTACAGGTGGTTGGGGACGTCCAGGGCCTGCAGGTAGAACAGGTTCAGCAGGGTCAGGCGCTGGCCGACCTTGTCCAGGCCCTCGATCAGCGCGAAGAACATGAAGAGGCCCACCAGGGCCACCAGGACGACGGCGGTCGAGCGGTATATTTCGCGGGCGATGTAGCGTCGTGCCGTGCGCATGGACGGGAATGCGGTGAAAACCTCAATAGTACCCCGAACGGCGGGGACCGCCCCGGTCCTAGGGCACCGCGACCTGCGACATGCGGGCGCGCACGGTGGCCGCGCGGGACCGCAGGTAGGCGGTGGCGCCGCGGCGGTCGTAGTAGGCCGGGTTGGGCAGCATGGCCGCCAGCTGCGCGGCCTGGCCGGACGACAGGCGCGCCGCGTCCGTGCGGAAATAGTGCCGGGCGGCGGCCTGGGCGCCGAAGGTGGCGGTGCCCCATTGGGCCACGTTCAGGTAGAGTTCCAGGATGCGCCGTTTGCTCATGACCGCTTCGATCATGTAGGTCAGGATCAGTTCCTGGCCCTTGCGCAGGTAATTGCGCGAATTCGACAGGAACAGGTTCTTGGCCAGCTGCTGGGTGATCGTGGATCCGCCGCGCCGGCGCGAGCGGCCCAGGTCGGCCTGGCGCTGGTTGTAGCTCCAGGCCTTGCGGATGGCGTCCCATTCGACTCCGTCGTGGTCGACGAAGCCGCTGTCCTCGGAGGCGATCACGGCGCGCTTCAGATTGGGGCTGATGCGCTCGTACGGCACCCACTCGTGCGCCAGCCGGGCCCGGGGGTCCTCCGCCCGCAGGGCGTTGAGCGTGTCCTGCATGACGGGGGTGTTGGACGGGTCGCGGAAATTGAACCAGACCACCATGCCCAGCAGGCCGATCTGGTACAGGAAGGCGGCGCACAGCGCCACCAGCAAGGCGGTCGTGACGAGCCTGCGGCCCGGCGCGCTCATGAGGCCCCCTTGGCGCTTCGCGCCGTCCCCCGGTGGGGGAATTCGCGCTTGGGGCGGCCCGGCGCGCTCATGGCGACCCCGTGTCCAGGCCGTCGCGGGTGAAGTGCCAGGTCCGCGTGATGGCCAGGATGTCGGTGTGCCGCGCGAGTTCCGGCGGCAGGGGGTCGAAGGGCGCGGCCAGTTCGACGATGCGCCGGGCGGCGCCGTTCAGGACGGCCTGGTCCGAAGGCCGGTCGAACTGGATGTGATCCAGGCTGCCGTCGCGCCGGATGAAGACGGTCAGCTGCAGGTCGCCGTAGATGCGGCCGCGCGCCTCGGGCGGATAGTGCTGCGTGCCGATCAGCTCGATGCGCTGGCGCCAGGCCTCCACGTACCGGGCGTCGTCCGACGCCCGCGCGGATGGGGCGGTGAACGTCTGCCGGGGCAGGGCGTTGTAGCGTTCGATGCGTTCCTTCAGGGCGGCGATGCGGGCGCTGAGCACCAGGCTGTCCTGCTGGCGGTCGTCCTCGCCGGGGTCGGCGCTGCGGCCCAGCAGTTCCGGGGACGGCCGCGCCGCGGGGACCACGTCCCGGGATTCCAGCCGCGTCAGCAGGCGGCGCTGCTCGGCCTCGAGTTCGGCCTGCCGCCGCCGCAGGGCGGCCAGCACGGTTTCCTCGGCGCTGCCGTCGGACGTCCGGGGCAGGGGGGACGAGGCCATCCCCCGCGCCTGGTCGCCGCCGCCGTCCAGGTTCTGCTGGGCCAGCGCCTGGGGATTCAGGGGCGCCTGTTCGCTGCGGCTGTTGACCAGGGTGACTTCCAGGGTGGACGACTGCGTCGCCGGCGGCGCGGGCAGGAAGCGCCAGGCCAGCAGCGCCGCGTGCGCGGCCAGGGACAGCAGCAGGGCCGCCGCCATCCGGCCGCGGCCTTCGCGCCGGGACTCCAGCAGTTGCAGCGGCAGCGTATCCATGCTTCGCGGCTCCTCGAGTGGCGGGAACGGATCCTAGCCCGTTTCCCGCAGGCGGAATTCGATGTCCAGGCCGATCTCGTCGTAGCCCAGGACGTCCAGCCGCACTTCCTGGCCGCGCTCGAGTTCGGGCAGGCCGTTGATGCGGGTGACGAAGGGCGCGCAGGCCAGCCGGACCAGGTTTTCCCGCAGCACGTGGGCGCGCACTTCCTTCAGCCCCTGCTGTTGCAGCCAGCGGATGCACCAGTAGCGTTCCATCGCCGACTGGAACTCGCCCCACAGCGTGTACTGCGAATCGAAGGCGCCGATCAGGGCGTACAGGTCCGCGTCCTTGGGCTTGAAGGGGGCGGCCAGGCGCGCGGAGACGCCGTGCTCGGCCGCCGCCAGGATCTGGCCCTGGTTGATCAGGTCCACGTAGCGGCGCAGCGGCGAGGTCGACCAGATGTACTGCGGCACGGCGATGGATTCGTGCGGCAGCGCCTGGGTGGACATGCGGGTGCGGCCGGTCTGCTGGGACCGGTAGATGCCGGGGACGCCGTGGCGGGCCAGCAGGGCGCCCCATTGCGTGTTGGCCAGGATCATGTATTCGGCCACCAGCCGGTCCAGCGGGGCGTTGCGCTGGCGCGGCACCAGGCGGACGATGGAATCCGGATCGTCGGGCGGGCCGTCGATCTCGAAGCCGTATTCGACGCGGTCGTTGTTTTCCGGCTTGCCGCGCGCGCGGTCGCGCACGGCGCACAGCGCCTGGGCGAGCTGCCACAGGGGGCGCAGCCAGTGGCCGTGCGGCAGGGGCGCGTCGGGGTCGGCCAGCGCGGCTTCCGTGACCTCGCCGCCGATCAGGCCGTGGCGCAGGTTGGCGGCCACCCGGATGCGCTCCAGCCGCGTCTCGGTGTCCAGGATCTCGCCGTCTTCCAGGCGGCCGGTGACGTACAGCGACAGGGTCGGGCGCCACTGGCCTTCGTCCAGGGAAAAGGCGGCGATCAGCTCGGGCGACAGCATGGGGATCTTGTCGCCCGGCATGTAGACGGTGGACATGCGCGCGCGCGCCAGTTCGTCCAGGGCGCTGCCGCGCGTGACGGCCAGGGCCGGCACGGCGATGTGGATGCCGACGCGGACCGTGCCGGGGCCGGGGATCGAGACCGACAGCGCGTCGTCGATTTCGGTGGTGCTGGCGTCGTCCAGGGAATAGGCCTCGACCTCGGCCTGCGGCAGGTCCGCACCCCAGTCCAGGACTTCCACGGGCGGCCAGTCCGTGCCCTTGGGGAAGTGGGCCGACAGGAAGCGGTCGCGCATCATGGCCAGGGGGTGGGGCCAGACGCCCAGCGACAGCAGCAGCCGTTCGGGGCTGGTGCCCGACTGCTGCACGGCGGCGTCGAAGGCCTTCCATTCCAGCGTGTTCTTGTCGGGCCGGTCCAGGAAGGTGGCGGCCACGGGCCGCAGGGCGTCGGGCAGCGTGCCCGCCAGGATGGCCTCGGTCCATTCCCCCTGCAGTTCGGCCTGGCGGCGTTTTTTCTCGATCGCGGCCAGGGCGGCCTGCAGGATGTCGGGCGGCGCGGGGCGGAAGGCGCCCTTGCCGCGCCGGTGGAAGTAGGCCGGCGCGGCCGACAGGGCCAGGATCGTGGCGGTCTTTTCCACCGCGTCGGGCGCGTGGCCGAAGTAGTCTTCCGCCAGGGCGGCGGCCTCGAATTCCTGTTGCGGCGCGCATTCCCACAGGAAGCCGGCGTCCAGCGTGGCCGCCAGGGCCTCGGCGGCGGACAGCAGGCCGTCGGGGGCTGGCCGGTCAAAGGTGAACAGCACGGCGTTGCGCTTGATCTTGCTGCGCTTGCCGCTGGCCGACTCGACCTGCAGCGAGGTGTCGGCTTCGGAGAAAATGGTTTCGGCCTTGAGCTTGCCGGCGTCTTCGTAGAGAACGTGCATAAATGAGAAAAGGGACCGCGGGGTTCAATGGGGGGACCGGGGGCGTCGCCGCGCCAGCCGGTCGAGCAGGGTCTGGTGGATGCCGCCGAAGCTGCCGTTGCTCATGACGAGCACCTGGTCGCCGGGCTGCGCCGCGTCGCAGACGGCGTCGGCCAGGGCGTCCAGGTCGTCGCCCGACCACAGGCGCTCGCCCAGGGAGGCCAGCACCTGGCGGGGGTCCCAGCCCAGGGCGTGCCTGCCCTGGGTGGTGCCGTGGCAGAAGACCAGGTCGGCGTCGGCCAGCGCTTCCGGCAGCCGGGCGGCCATCGCGCCCAGTTTCATGGTGTTGGAGCGTGGTTCGATCACCGCCAGGATGCGGGTCCCGGGGCCGACGCGGCGGCGCAGGCCGTCCAGCGTCGTGGCGATGGCGCTGGGGTGATGGGCGAAATCGTCGTAGACGGCCACGCCGTCCCGCGTGCCGCGCAGTTCCAGGCGGCGGCGCACGCCCTGGAAGCGGTTCAGGGCGGCGATGCCGTCCTCGGCCGCGACGCCGGCATGGCGGGCGGCCGCCAGGGCCGCCAGGGCGTTGGCCTGGTTGTGGGCGCCGGCCAGCGACCAGTCCAGCACGCCGGCCGGCCGGCCCTGGTGCAGGATGCGGCAGCGCCGGCCGTCGTCCGTTTCCGGTTCCGACCGCCAGTCGCCGCCGGAGCCGAAGGTCTCGACCGGCGTCCAGCAGCCGCGCGCCAGGACCCGGTCCAGGGCCCCGTCGGCCGCCGGCCGGATCAGGTGTCCCGACGCCGGGACGGTGCGCACCAGGTGGTGGAACTGGGTCTCGATGGCGGCCAGGTCGGGGAAGATGTCGGCGTGGTCGTATTCGAGATTGTTCAGGATGGCGGTACGGGGGCGGTAGTGGACGAACTTCGAGCGCTTGTCGAAGAAGGCCGTGTCGTATTCGTCGGCTTCGATCACGAAGTGGCGGCGCGCGGGATCGTAGCGGGCCGAGACGCCCAGGTCCGGCGCCACGCCGCCGATCAGGAAATTGGCGGGTTCGCCGGACTGATCGAGGATCCAGGCCAGCATGGCGCTGGTCGTGGTCTTGCCGTGCGTGCCCGCCACCGCCAGGACGTGCTGGCCGCCCAGGACGTGGTCGGCCAGCCACTGCGGGCCGGACGTGTAGGGCAGGCCCTGGTCCAGGATGGCTTCCATCAGCGGGTTGCCCCGGCTGACGACGTTGCCGACCACGTACAGGTCCGCGCCCAGCCCGGTCTGGCCGGCGTCGAAGCCTTCGATCAGGTCGATGCCCTGTTCGCGCAGCTGCGTGCTCATGGGCGGGTAGACGCCCGCGTCGCAGCCGGTGACCCGATGGCCCGCCGCGCGGGCGATCAGGGCCAGGCCGCCCATGAACGTGCCGCAGATTCCCAATATGTGTACGTGCATCGCATCCTCCGGCCTGTATTGTAAGGGGGCTTGTTCGCGAGCGGCCTGGCCCGGGGGCGATGCTATGATGGACGGGACCGGACGCGCCATGGTCCCTGCGGACGATGGCGTGCCTGACGAATCCGGGCGGCGTGCAGGCCGCGAGGTGGATGGACAGCATGGAGCATGTTCCCTACATGGACAGGCGGAAATTCTTGCGCGCGGTTCTCCCGACGGCGCTGGGGCTCGCGGCCGCGGCGCGCGGCGCGGGGGCCTCGATCCTGCCGGCCGATCCGGTCTTCGGGCGCTCGTTCGCCGATCTCCAGGGCCGCGACCAGGTGCTGTCGGCCTATGTGGGACGGCCGGTGCTGATGAATTTCTGGGCCAGCTGGTGCGCGCCCTGCGTGCGCGAAATGCCCCTGCTCGAAACCCTGCACCAGCGCCATCCCGGCCTGTCCGTGCTCGGGCTGGCCATCGACACCCGGGCCAACGTCGAACGCTTCCTGGAAAAGGTCCATGTGTCCTATCCCCTGCTGCTGACCGGCACCCAGGGCATCCCGCTGATGCGCGAACTGGGCAACAAGGGCGGCGGCCTGCCGTTCACCCTGCTGTTCGACCGCCAGGGCCGCGTCGCGGACTCGGTCACGGGCGAGCTCAAGCCGGACGACATCCAGGCCCGCCTGGCGCAGATACTTTAGGTTTCAATATTCGGTCTGGCCGCCCCCGCCGACCCTGTTTTTATGGACAAATCGGCGGTTTTAGCGTAAAAAGGCGCTTTGAAGGGTATCTCCATACCCAGGATCAGGCGGCTTCGGGCAGGACTCCAGGGCTGCCCGCTGGCAGCAGCAACACATGTGGCCGTCGTGGATTCTCCCCGTTTCGCCGGGGTCGGACCGACGGCGCATTTGTTTTCGCCGCCCGGATCCGATCATCGAACGGCCCGCTCCCGCATGGGCCAGCACACAGGAATTTATCGCCATGGATCTCCGAAAACTCAAAACGCTGATCGACCTGGTGGCCGATTCGGGCATCGCCGAACTGGAAATCACCGAGGGCGAAGGCAAGGTCCGCATCGTCAAGTTCTCCCAGACCGCCGCGGTCGTCCCGGCCGCCGCTGCGGCGCCCGCCCAGGTCGTGGCGGCCCCGGCCGCCGCGCCCACTGCCGCCGCGCCGGCGCCCGCCGCCCCGCAGGGCCATCAGGTCAAGGCGCCCATGGTGGGCACGTTCTACCGCTCGCCCAATCCGAACGCGGCGGCCTTCGTCGAGGTCGGGCAGGCCGTCAAGGAAGGCGATCCCCTGTGCATCATCGAGGCGATGAAGCTGCTGAACGAGATCGAGGCCGACAAGTCCGGCGTGATCAAGGAAATCCTCGTCGAGAACGGCGAACCGGTCGAATACGGCCAACCCCTGTTCATCATCGCCTGAGCGCCATGTTCGAGAAAATCCTGATCGCCAATCGTGGCGAAATCGCCCTGCGGGTCCTGCGCGCCTGCCGCGAACTGGGCGTCAAGACCGTGGTCGTGCACTCGGAAGCCGACCGCGAGGCCAAGTACGTGCGCCTGGCCGACGAATCCGTCTGCATCGGCCCCGCCACGCCGCGCGACAGCTATCTGAACATGCCGGCGCTGATCTCGGCCGCCGAGGTCACCGACGCCGAGGCCATCCACCCCGGCTACGGCTTCCTGTCGGAAAACGCCGATTTCGCCGAACGGGTGGAAAAGAGCGGTTTCGTGTTCATCGGGCCGCGTCCCGAAAGCATCCGCACCATGGGCGACAAGGTCAGCGCCAAGCAGGCCATGATCGCCGCCGGCGTGCCGGTCGTGCCGGGCTCGGGCGGCGCGCTGCCCGACGACCCCAAGGAAATCCAGCGCATCGCCGCCGAGGTCGGCTATCCGGTCATCATCAAGGCGGCGGGCGGCGGCGGCGGCCGCGGCATGCGGGTGGTCTACACCGAGGCCGCCCTGCTCAACGCGGTGGCCATGACGCGCACCGAGGCCGGCGCCGCGTTCAACAACCCCGAGGTCTACCTGGAAAAATTCCTGGAAAACCCGCGCCACATCGAGATCCAGGTGCTCGCCGACGGCGAGGGCAAGGCCGTCTGGCTGGGCGAGCGCGACTGCTCCATGCAGCGCCGCCACCAGAAGATCATCGAAGAAGCGCCCGCCCCGGGCATCGAGCGCGCCCTGGTCGAGCGCATCGGCGAACGCTGCGCCGAGGCCTGCCGCCAGATGCGCTACCGCGGCGCCGGCACCTTCGAATTCCTGTACGAGAACGGGGAATTCTTCTTCATCGAGATGAACACCCGCATCCAGGTCGAGCACACGATCACCGAAATGATCACCGGCATCGACCTGGTCCAGCAGCAGCTGCGCATCGCCGCCGGCGAAAAGTTCACCCTGCGCCAGCGCGACATCCACCTGCACGGCCATGCGATCGAGTGCCGGATCAACGCCGAGGACCCCTACAAGTTCACGCCCAGCCCCGGCCGGATCACCAACTGGCACACGCCGGGCGGCCCGGGCGTGCGCATGGATTCGCACGTGTTCACCGGCTACACCGTGCCGCCCTACTACGACTCCATGATCGCCAAGCTCATCACCTACGGCGACGACCGCCACCAGGCGATCATGCGCATGGACATCGCCCTGTCGGAAATGATCGTCGAGGGGGTGCACACCAACATTCCGCTGCACCGCGAGTTGATGCAGGACGCCCGATTCGTCGAAGGCGGCACCAGCATCCACTACCTCGAACACAAGCTCGCCGCGCGCGCCTGAGGCCCGGCATGCGAGAGCTGGTGCTGAACTGCCCGGAAAGCCAGGCCGAGGCCTGGTCCGACACCCTGCTGGAAGCCGGCGCCCTGTCGGTGTCGGTCGAGGATGCCGACGGCGACACGGAGCACGAGCAGGCGCTGTTCGGCGAGCCGGGCACGGAGCCCGAGGTGCTCGCCTGGCGGCGCAACCGCCTGGTGGCCCTGCTGGCCGACGGCGACGACCCCGCCCAGCTGCTGGCCGCGCTGGACGGCCTGGCCGGGCCGGCGCCCGTGGCGGACGACTGGTTCCTGCGCGACGTGCCGGACGCCGACTGGGTGCGCCTGACGCAATCCCAGTTCGGGCCCATCGTCGTGGGCGAACGCATCTGGATCGTGCCGAGCTGGCACCGCGACGACGCGGGCCTGCCCTCGGTCGGCGCGCGCGACGGCATCGTGCGCATCGAACTCGATCCCGGGCTGGCCTTCGGCACCGGCAGCCACCCCACCACGCACCTGTGCCTGGAATGGCTGGCGGCCCATCTGCGGGGCGGCGAGACCGTGCTGGACTACGGCTGCGGTTCCGGCATCCTGGCGATCGCCGCCCGCCTGCTGGGCGCCGGTCCGACCTGGGGCGTGGACATCGACGAGCAGGCGGTGCTGTCCACGGCACGCAACGCGGCCGCCAATCGCGTGGACGTCCAGGCCGGCCTGCCCGACGACCTGCCGGCCGGGACCCGTCAGGTGGTGGTCGCCAACATCCTGTCCAATCCCCTCAAGCTCCTGGCCCCCATGCTGGCCGGCCGGGTCGCGCCCGGCGGCTGGCTGGCGCTGTCCGGCGTCCTGGAGCGCCAGGCCGACGAGGTCCGCCAGGCCTACGCGCCTCATCTGCCCCTGCGGGTCTGGGCGGCCCGCGACGGCTGGGTCTGCCTGGCGGGACGCAGGGCCTGACGGAGCGCGGCGGTGATGGACCTGACCACACGCTGCCCGAAATGCGGGACCGTGTTCCAGGCGGGCCTGTCGGACCTGCAGCTGCGCAAGGGCTATATCCGTTGCGTGCAGTGCGCCCATATCTTCGACGGCTATGCCGAGGTGGTCTCCGACGCGGCCGGGGCTCCCGCGGCGCCGCCGCGCGCGCCCGCCACGCCCGTCGTGCCTGCCGCGCCCGTGGCCGAGCCGCCCGCCGCGCCGCCGCCCCAAGTCATCCGTTCGGGCAGGCCCGTGGCGCCGCCCGAACCTGCGCCCGCGTTCCGCATCGGCGTCGCGCCCTGGCCCGACGACCGGCCCGAGCCCCGCATCGGGGAAGCGGCCGGCCGGACCGATCCGCGCCCGGTCGAAGAGATCCTGGCCGACGAGGGATGGATGCCCGATGCCGGGGCCGCGCAGGCTTTCGGCCGGGCCGAGCCGCCCGCGCAGGCCGAGCCGTTCGTGGTCGAGGCCCGGCCGGGCCATCGCAGCCAGGGCGGATCCGCCGCGCCCCTGCTGCGGGACGAGGACTCGCCGGGCTGGTGGGAAGCCCTGGTGCGGTTCTGCGCCCGGCTGCTGCTCGTCCTGCTGCTGCTCCTGCTGGCCGCCCAGGCCGTCTACGTCTACCGGGCCGACATCGCCCGGATGGTGCCCGCGCTGCGGCCCGCGCTCGAGCGGGCCTGCGAGCCGCTGCATTGCCGGGTGCCCTATGTCCGGGACATCGCCCGGATCGCCATCACCGGCTCCGCGCTCAAGGCGGCCGAGACCGACGCCGCGGCCGGCCGGCCGGCCGGCGGCCAGGCGCCCGCCGAACAGCATTTCGTGCTGCACGCCACCTTGCGCAACCAGGCCGAGCAGCCGCAGGAATGGCCGACCCTGATCCTGGACCTGAAGGACGTCGCCGGCACGCTGCTGGTGCGCCGCAACCTGTCCCCCGCCGACTACCTCGGGCCGGCCCGCGCCGCCGAGCCCTTCGCGGCCCGCAGCGAAATCCTGGTGCGCGTCCCCCTGACCCTGAGCGGCGTGCGCATCAACGGCTACCAGCTCGACCTCTTCTATCCCTGAAGGAATTCCATCGCCATGTCCAAGGACGTCCTGATCTGCGGCTCCATCGCCTTCGACACCATCGCCGTGTTCGAGGGCCGGTTCCGCGACCATATCCTGGCCGACAACATCAAGTCCCTCAGCGTGTCGTTCTTCGCGCCCTCGCTGCGCAAGGAATACGGCGGCTGCGCGGGCAACATCGCCTACAGCCTGAAGCTGCTGGGCGGCCGGCCCGTGCCCGTCGGCACCGTGGGCCACGACGCCGACGACTATCTGCAGCGCTTGCGCGACCTGGACATCGACACCCGCCTGGTGCGCGTGCTGCCCGACACCTACACGGCCCAGTGCCACATCATCACGGATCAGGAAAACAACCAGATCGCCTCGTTCCATCCGGGGGCGATGCTGCGTTCGGCCGAAAACGACCTGAGCGGCAACCCCGCGTGCTGGGCGATCGTCTCGCCCGATTCCAAGGACGGCATGTTCACCCATGCCCAACGCCTGCGGGACGCCGGCATCCCCTTCATCTTCGACCTGGGGCAGGCGATGCCGCTGTTCGACGGCGACGACCTGCGGCGCATGCTGGAAATGGCCAGCATCCTGACCGCCAACGACTACGAAGCCAGCGTGATCGAGGAGCGCACGGGGTGTTCCATCCAGGAACTGGCCGCCGGTCTGCGGGCGGTGGTGGTGACCCGGGGCGGCGAGGGCGCCTCGCTGTTCGACGGCGACGGCCGCACCGACATTCCGGCCGCGCCCGTGACCGGGATCGTGGACCCGACCGGCTGCGGCGACGCGCACCGCGCCGGCCTGCTGTACGGCCTGGCGAGCGGCTGGTCCCTGCGGGACGCCTGCTGCTTGGCGAACATCATGGGCGGCTTTAAAATCGCCCACAGAGGTCCGCAGAACCATAGCCCGTCGCGTGACGAGATCGCGGCGGCGCTGCAGATGCACTACGGTATCGACGCGGGCCGGTTCGCCTGATCCGGGCGCTGTCTTTTTATCCCAGGAGTCAATCATGGCGATTCTCACGCAAGCCCTTCCTGCCCGCGCGGCGCGCTTCGCCGCCGTCGCCGGCATCTCCCTGTCGCTGCTGGTCCTGGCCGGCTGCGCCAGCCAGTCCGCCTCCAGCTCCGTCTATACCTACGGCCAGGCCCAGCAGGAACAGATCGTGCGCTACGGCACCGTGGTGTCCGTGCGTCCCGTGGTCATCCAGTCCGACAAGTCCTCGGGCGTGGGCGCGATCGGCGGCGCGGCGCTGGGCGGGGTGGCGGGCAGCGCCATCGGCGGCGGCCGCGGCCAGATCCTGACCTCGATCGGCGGCGCCCTGCTGGGCGGCCTGGCCGGCAACGCGGTCGAGAACCAGGTCAACAAGACCAACGGCCTGGAAATCACCGTGCGCCTGGACAATGGCGAAACCCGCGTCATCGCCCAGGCGGCCGACGTGGCGCTCAGTTCCGGCCAGCGCGTCCAGGTCATCAGCGGCGGCGGCCCGACCCGCGTGGTGCCGATGTAATCGATCCGGCTTCCGGACGTGCAAAGGCCCGGCTTTTCAGCCGGGCCTTCGTTTTTGCGCCGGATCGGCATTCAAGTCGGGCACGAGGCGGGAAGCCGATGACAGTGCGCGATTGCACGGCGAGGCGGACCAACGATGTGATCGGCTTGAGTGCCGATCCGGTCAGGCGCCGAAGGTCGTGAACACCAGGTGATTCAGCACCATCATGGCGATCTGGGCCAGCACCAGCAGCACCAGGGGCGACAGGTCCAGCCCGCCCATGCGCGGCAGCATCCGGCGGATGGGGTCGAGCAGCGGCGCGGTCAGGGTGTAGAGCACCGGCATGATGGGCGACAGGGGATTGATCCAGGACAGGATGGCCTGGATCAGCGTCACCCAGACGATCACGTTGAACAGCCATTTCAGGCCGACCAGCAGGCCCGACAGCAGCAGGGGACCGATGGCCGAGGCGGAGGGCATCAGGCCGCCCATGGCGACCAGCCAGGTCAGCAGCAGGTACAGGATCGCGGTGATCCAGCAGGCCAGGATGCTGGGCCAGTCGAACCGGCCGCTGCCGGGAACGACCCGCCGGATCGGCCCCACCAGCCATTCCGTGGTCCGCAGGATGGCCTGGGAAAACGGATTGAAGGGGTGCAGGCGGATCGCGAACATCCAGGCCCTCAGGATCAGGCCGATGCCGAAGAGCTGGAAAACGATGTCGATCAGGAACTGCAGGATGTCTTGGGCCATGCGGTGCTCGTGGGCTGCGGAAAAGAAGCGGTCATTGTCGCATCAAGCGTGCCCGTCTGGCGAATGAAAAGGCCCGGCGGATGGCCGCCGGGCCTGGTGTGCCGTCCGTGCCGTCAGGGCCGCTTGTTCGCGGCGGGGAACGGCCAGGAAGCCGCCGGGTTGGCGTCCGTGCGGGCTTCGGGGGCGGGCGTGTCGGGCTTGGCGGCGGCTTTCTTGGCCGCCGGCGCAGGCTCGGGTTTGGCGGCCGGCTTCGCCGCCTTTTTCGCGGGGGCCTTGGCCGCTTTCTTGGCCGGCGCTTTCTTGGCGGCGGCCTTTTTCGCCGGCGCCTTCTTCGCGACGGCGGTTTTCGCCGCGGCCTTTTTCGCGGCGGGCTTGGCGGCCTTCTTGGCCGGAGCGGAGGCCTTCTTCGCCACGGCCTTCTTCACGGCGGCTTTCTTGACGGGCGCGGCTTTCTTCGCCACCGCCTTTTTCGCCACCGCCTTTTTCGCCACCGCCTTCTTCGGCGCGGCCTTCTTCGCCGCGGCCTTCACCGGCGCCGCTTTCTTGGCGGCCGCCTTCACGGCGGTTTTCTTGGCGGGCGCGGCTTTCTTGGCGGCGGCTTTCACCGGCGCGGCCTTCTTGGCGACGGCCTTCTTGGCTGCGGCCTTCACCGGCGCGGCTTTCTTGGCCGGGGCGGCTTTCTTGACGGCGGTGGAGGGGGAGGCTTTCTTGGCGGCCGGGGCGGACTTCTTGGCTGCCGGTTTGGATGCGGACTTCGGGGCTGCGGTTTTCTTGGCGGGTGCGGCCTTCTTGGCGGTTGCCATCGTCATGCTCCTTGGGATCGAAGAGAGTGTCCACCCATTTGATATGACCCCCACGGAGTGTGCGGCCCATCTCAAATGGCGCAGGCGCGCAATATCATGAATACTGCACGCCTTCAAGTCTATCGTAAGCCCTGTCGTGTTCCAAGCATTATTCCTGGCGCGGCGCCCGATGGGATGGATATTCGATTGCGCCTGTCTCGAAAAAGTCGCGTTGGTTGTGTGAGCGTCCTTTTTGCCGCCGGGCCGCCCCAAGGCGAAAAGCGCCCCCTCGGGGGAATGAGCCTGGACGCGGGGCAGTCCCTGCGGACTGGCCTGCGCCTGGTGAATCCGAGCGGCATGCAGGCCGCGAGGTGGATGCAAGCAGCCATGGGCTGCGCAGCGTGGGGGCCTTCACCATTGCAGATAGAACATGGCCTTGGCGAGGAACACGATCAGCACGACGTGGCAGAACACGCTCAGGTGGATGATCTGGAAGTGGCGGGATTTCAGCTTGCCGGTGCCGCTGAGCGTCATGGCGGTGATGAAATGGCCCAGCACGCTGAAGGCCAGGATGATCTTGATCCACAACAGCGTGGCGAAGCTGCTGGCGAACGGATGGGCGAGCGCTTCGCGGAACTGCCAGGCCATGCCCAGGCCCGCGCCGAACAGCACGATCATGGCGAAAGGCATGATGCGCCGCGCGCGCCGGCCGATGGCCAGCTCGACGTTGCGCATGGCTTCGCGGCCCAGCGGCTTGCGGATGCCTTCCAGGATGAGGACTTCGAAGAACACCGTGCCCACGAACAGGATGGCGGCGAACAGGTGCAGCGTAACGAGTAGTGAGTGGCTCATGTCGGTAGAATGGTGGCTTGCCCGCGGGATGCGCGCGCACCGGGAAATTGTAGGCCTGCAGTCCTTGCCGCCCCGCCGCGGCCCTGCGCCGATCCCGGGTATTGAATGACATTTGTCATGGATGGGAATCAAGCAATGGACCGCATTCGTATTCATGCCTGGGCCGCGTGCGCGGCCGTCCTGGGCACCCTGGCCGCCTGCGCGCCGATCAAGCCGGCGCCGGCGCCCGCCGAGGCGCCCGCCGCCCGGCCGTCCTGCACGGCGGCGGTGGCGGGCGATCCCCTGGTCGGCAACTGGTTGTCGGTCAGTTCGCAGAAAGGCGTCGCGGGCGCGCTGCGCACGCTCTACACGCTGAACCCGGACGGCACCATGAACTACGTCGAGCAGATCAAGCGTCCGCGCACGCCGTCCCAGGGGCTGTATGAATCGGGCTGCTGGTTGCACGAAGGGCAGACGCTGATCCTGCGCACCCTGGAATCGAACGGCTCGCCCGTGAACCTGGACGATCCGATCTACACCAACCGGCATCGCGTCGACCGGGTCAACGCGACGGAGCTGCGCCTGAGCGGCCCGGACGGCGCCGTGAAGGCGCGGCGCATGTCGCCGGGCTACCGCCTGCCGTTCTAGGGGCCGGGCGCGGCGCCCGGCGGGCGCTCAGGCCAGGCTGGCCGCCAGGCGCCGCAATACGGTTTCCCGGCCCAGCAGGGCCAGCACGGCGCCGATCGACGGCGTGTGCTTGTGGCCGGTGACGGCCACCCGCAGCGGGATCGCCAGCTTCGGCATTTTTGCCCCGTGCTCCTTCAGGACGGCCTTGAGCAGGCCGTCGAGTTCCGCTTCGGTCCAGCCGGGCAGCGCGCCGGCGCGCCGCAGGAAATCGTCCAGCAGGACCCGCGCCGCATCGTCCAGGACCTCGGCCCGCAGCGCGTCGTCGGCCGGCGCGTAGGGGCCGCAGAACAGCATGGCGCCTTCGGCCAGGTCTTCCAGGGTTTCGCCGCGGTCGCGCAGCAGCGCCATGATCGCGGTCAGGTCGGCCGACTCGGGGTCGCCGCCCCGGCGGACGATGCGCGGCGCGACGCGGGCGGCCAGGTCGGCCGGATCGAGCGCGCGCAGCGCGTGGGCGTTGACCCAGTTCAGCTTCTTCGGATCCCACTGGGCCGCCGATCGGCTGAGGTTGCGCGGATCGAACCATTCCACGAACTGCTCGCGGGTGAAGAGTTCGTCGTTGCCGTGGCTCCAGCCCAGGCGCGCCAGATAGTTGACCATGGCCTCGGGCAGGTAGCCCATGCGGTCGTATTCCATGACGCTGACGGCGCCGTGGCGCTTCGAGAGTTTTTCGCCGTCCGGTCCCAGGATCATCGGCACGTGGCCGTAGCGCGGCAGTTCGCCGCCCAGGGCGCGCAGGATGTTGATCTGGCGCGGGGTGTTGTTGACGTGGTCGTCGCCGCGGATGACGTGGGTGATGCGCATGTCCCAGTCGTCCACCACCACGCAGAAGTTGTAGGTGGGAGTGCCGTCGGGCCGGGCGATGACCAGGTCGTCGAGCTCGCCGTTGTCGAAGCTGATGGGACCCTTGACCAGGTCGTCCCAGGCGGTGACGCCGTCCTGCGGGCTGCGGAAGCGCACCACGGGCTTCACGCCCGCGGGGACCGGCGGCAGGGTCTTGCCGGGCTCGGGACGCCAGGTGCCGTCGTAGCGCGGCTTGGCGCCGACGGCGCGGGCGCGTTCGCGCATGGCCTCGACTTCTTCCGGCGTGCTGTAGCAGTGGTAGGCCGTGCCCTGGGCCAGCATGTCGGCGATCACGGCGCGATAGCGGTCCATGCGCTGCATCTGGTAGAACGGGCCTTCGTCGGCCTTCAGGTCCAGCCATTGCATGCCGTCCAGGATGGCCTGCACGGCCTCCGGCGTGGAACGCTCCAGGTCCGTGTCCTCGATGCGCAGCACGAAGGTGCCGCCGAAGTGGCGGGCGAAGGCCCAGGAAAACAGGGCGGTGCGGGCGCCGCCCAGATGCAGGTAGCCGGTGGGGGACGGGGCGAAGCGCGTGCGCACGGGGCGCGAGGATGTGTCAGTCATGGCGATGGTTCGGGCGGGGTTGTTGCACCGCAACAAAAAAGATGCAGAACCCCTGTAGAATCGGAAGGTCGATACGTTATTTTAAGGGACGGCCCGACCAGGGAACCTCTGAATAAGTCGAGCGGAAAGCGGACGCTGCGGATCGGGATGGGATGCAAGGCGCGAACCGCAGCCATGGCCGTCGCCATGGCGAGGATGAGCAACGCCGCAGACCGCCCGAGCCCGCAGTGTACGCGGCGCGAGGACTTGTTCAGAGGTTCCTCAGGGGCGTCCGGAGTCCTTCCCATGCTGCGCCACCGCCTGGCGGCCCTGTTCGAGCCGCGCTCCCTGCTGATCCTGAGTTCCCGCGAACTGCCCGTCGTGCGCACGCCGCCCGCCTTGCTGAAGGGGCGGATCGCCGATGTGCGGATCGGGGACGACGGCCGCTGGCAGATGCCCCGGCGGCTGGATTTCCTGGAAGACGGCCAGCGCCTGGACATGGCCCTGCTGTGCCTGGACCCCGCCCTGCTGCCGGCCGCGCTGGGCGCGCTCAAGGCGCATCGGCCGCGCGCCCTGGTGCTGCTGCCGCATTCCACGCCGGCGGCCGACCCCATCGAGACCCGCGCCTACTGCCAGTCCTGGGGCCGGATGAACGACTGCCTGGTGCTCGGCCCCGGCGCCCTGGGCGTCCAGCGCCCGCACCTGGGGCTGAACCTGGGGCTCGACCCGAACGGCGCGCCCGTGGGCCGGGTCGCCCTGGTCGCGCAGTCCCGCATGGTGGCCGCCGCCGTGCTGGACTGGGCGGGCGACATCCAGCTCGGCTTTTCCGCCGTGGTGTCGGCCGGCGACGCGGACGGCGTCACCGTGGCCGACGTCCTCGAATACCTGTCGATGGATCCGCGCACGGACAGCATCGTGCTGTACCTGGAAGAAGCCGATTCCTCGCGCCGCTTCACCAGCGCGCTGATGGCCGCCGCCAGCGTCAAGCCGGTCATCCTGCTGAAGGCCGGCCGTTCGGACAGCAATCCGGCCGCCGACGCGGTGTTCGACGCGCTGGTGCGGCGCACCGGCGCGGTCCGGATCCGGTTCTTCGTGCAGCTGTTCTCGGCGCTGAAGGTCCTGGTCCACGCCAGGCGCCAGCGGGGACGCCGCATCGCGCTGTTCTCCAACGGCTACGGCGCGGCCCACCTGGCGCTGGACGTCATCGGCGGCAGCGGACCGGTGTCGCGGGCCGACCTGTCCACGCAGACGCAGCGCGACCTGGCGGCGATCCTGGAGCCGGGCGCGGCCCTGGGCAACCCCGTCATCAGCCATGCGCCGCTGGATCCCGCCCGGCTGCAGCAGGCCCTGGGCGTGCTGGCGAACGACACCAACGTGGACGGCGTGCTGGTGCTGATCGCGCCGGACGCCCTGTCGGACATGGACGGCGCCGCCGAGGCCCTGGCCCGGTTCTCCGAAGCCTCCTCCAAGCCCATCATGTCCTGCTTCCTGGGCGACGCCTCGATGCGTTCCCAGCGCCACCGGCTGGACGCGGTGGGCCTGCCGGCCTTCCGCACGCCGGAATCGGCCGCCAACGCCTTCGGCATCCTGGCGTCCTATCAATACAACCAGACCTTGGCGCAGCAGACGCTGCCGCCGGAAATGCTCAGCCGGCCGCCGCGCCTGGACGAGGCCCGCGCGCTGCTCAACGACGCCATCATGTCGGGCCGCTCCGAACTGGACCGGTCCAGCTGCCGCTGGCTGCTGGACTGCTTCCACGTGCCGATCCGTCCGGACGACCAGCCCGTGCCCGACGCCGCGCGCGAGCACGTGTCCATGGCCATCCACGTGCGCCAGGACGCGCGCTTCGGGCCGTACATGCAGTTCGGTCCGGGGGGCGATTCCGCGCGGCTGGCGTCCCCCCACCGGGAAATCGAACTGCCGCCGCTGAACAACTACCTGGCGCGCCAGCTGATCCAGCGGGGCAAGTTCTGGTCGCGCGTGCTCGAACGCGACCTCAGTCCGGCCGCGTTCGAGCAGTTGCGCGAAGCGCTGGAGCGGATCTCCGAGATCGTCAGCGAACTGCCCGGCATCCGCACCCTGTCGATTGATCCGCTCTGGTGGGACGACACCAGCCTGTACGCCGGCGGCATCCGGGTCGGACTGGACCCGGACTACGACGGCGAACGCCCCGAGAACCGCGCCTACCGCCACATGGCGATCCATCCGTATCCGCGCCGCCTGGTCCGGCCGATGATCCGGGAAGACGGCCAGGAATGGCTGCTGCGCCCCATCCGGCCCGAAGACGCCGTGCTGCTGCAGGAGTTCGTGCGGGACCTGTCCGACGAATCGCGCTACATGCGCTTCGTGTCGATGCTGCGCGAGCTCACGCCGCGCATGCTGGCGCGCTACACCCGCATCGACTACGACCGCGAGGTCGCGCTGGTCGCGACGGCCCAGGTGCCCAACCCGGAGAACCGCGGCCTGCTGCGCGAGCGCATCGTGGGGTTCGCGCACTACCTGCGCAACGCCGACGGCCAGGGGGCGGAATACGCCCTGGTGATCGCCGACGACTGGCAGCGGCGCGGCGTCGGCGCGGCGCTGATGCGCAGCCTGGTCGACGTCGCGCGTCGCCAGGGCCTGGGCTACATCGAAGGCATCGTCCTGGCGACCAACCGCCCCATGCTGGGCCTGATGACGTCGCTGGGCATGCGCAACGACCCCGACGAGTCCGACCCGGGCATGCGGAGGTTGTGGATGAACCTGGACACTTGACAGTCCGCTACGGACTGTGCCATGCCTGGCGAATCGGAGCAGCCTGCAGGCTGCGACGTGGAGGGACGCTCCGATCCAAGAGTCCCCTGCGGACTGTCACGCGCCCGTAGTCACCCGCGTCAGGAATGCCTGGATGTCGTCCAGTTCCTGCGGGTGCAGGCCGTGCGGCATCGGGTAGGTGTGCCATTCCACCGGCTGTCCCTGCGCGGTCATCGCGTCCCGGCTGGTCTCGGCGTAGGCCATCGGCACCACCATGTCCATCGTGCCGTGCGCCATGAAGACCGGCGTGCCGGCGTTGGCGGGGTGGCGTTCGGCGGCCAGGGTGTTGCGCAGCGGCAGGTAGCCCGACAGGCCGATCAGGCCGGCCAGGCGTTCCGGGTGGCGCAGGCCGGTATACAGGGCCGTGGCGCAGCCCTGTGAAAAGCCCGCCAGCACGATGCGCTCGGCGGGGATGCCGCGCCGGTTCTCCTGTTCGATCAGCTCGGTGACCGCATGGCGGGCGGCGCGCAGGCCGTCGATGTCCTCGCGCGCGTCGCGGTCCAGGCCGTACAGGTCGTACCAGGCGCGCATCGGCATGCCCTGGTTCAGCGTCACCGGGCGCACGGGCGCGTGCGGGAACACGAAACGCAGCGCCGGCAGGCCGGGGTGGATCAGTTCGGGCACGACGGGCTCGAAGTCATGGCCGTCGGCGCCCAGGCCGTGCAGCCAGATCACGCTGTGCGTGGGCTCGGGGCCGGTCGTGCGTTCGATGGTTTCCAGTGTCGGCGTCATTGGAAGGTCTCGTCCTCGAAATCCAGGGTCTTCAGGGTCTGGAACAGGGCCCGGAAGTGCTTGCGCGCCGGTTCGCGGCCCTGGGGCAGGGCGGCGTTGTCGCGGGCTTCCTTGCGGGCGGCGCGGATCTGCGCGCGCAGGGACTGGATGTCCAGGCCGGGGAACCGCTCCAGCAGTTGCGTCAGGACCTCGTCGCTGTCGATCAGGCGGTCGCGCAGTTCCTCCAGCCGGTGCATCGCGCGGGTTTCCTCGCGCGAACCGTTGGCCCAGATGTCCAGTTGGGCGCGCAGGGCCTGGGCGTCGGCCTGGCGCATCAGCTTGCCGACATAGTGCACCTGGCGGCGCCGGCCTTCGTTGCTGTGGATGCGCTGGGCCAGGGCGATGGCTTCGCGCAGCGGTTCGTCCAGCGGCAACCGGGCCAGCTTGGCGGGGGGCAGCGCGATCAGTTCGCGGCCCAGGTCCAGCAGGGCGTGCATGTCGCGCTTGACCTGGGATTTGCTGGGCCGCCGGTCTTCCGGCATATCGTCCGGCGAGGCGGGCAGGGGCGTGTCGTCCATGGGTTCGGGCATAAAATGGTCCGTGATTGTCTATGATAACCGTCCCATACCGACGCCCCATACCCGAGTGACCCGCCGCATGAATCAACGAACCGATGATTTCCTTGATGTTCCCGCCCAGCAGGCCCAGTTCCGCGAACTGGTCGGCGATGCGCTGCGCCACGCGAAGCAGGCCGGCGCCACGGATGCCGCCGTGGAAATCTCCGAAAGCCGGGGGCTGTCCGTCTCGGTGCGCCGCCGCGCCATCGAGACCATCGAGCAGACCCGCGACCGGTCCATGGCCGTGACGGTGTTCGCCGGCCAGCGCCGGGGTTCGGCCTCGACCTCGGACTTTTCCCCCGAGGCGCTGCGCCGCACCGTGGACGCCGCCTGGCACATCGCCCGCTACACCGCCGAGGACCCGGCCGCCGGCCTGCCCGAGCCCGAACTCTTCGCCCTGCACTATCCGGACCTGGACCTCCACCATCCCTGGGCCATCGACGCCGAAGGCGCGGCCCGCCTGGCGATCCAGGCCGAACGCGCCGCGCTGGCGACCAGCAAGCGGATCACCAATTCCGAAGGCGCCTCCCTGGACACCATGGAAGGCCATTTCGTCCTGGGCAATTCGCGCGGCTTCCTGGGGGGCTATCCCTATTCGCGGCACAGCCTGTCGGTGGCGCCCATCGCCGGGCGCGGCGACGGCATGCAGCGGGACTACTGGTACACGTCCGCGCGCCGGGCCGGCGACCTGGCCGCGCCGGCCGAGGTCGGCCGCTACGCGGCGGAACGCGCCCTGTCGCGCCTGGGCGCGCGCCCGGTCAGGACCGGCCGCTATCCGGTGCTGTTCGAAGCCCCCCTGGCCGTGGGCCTGCTGGGCGCGCTGGTCCAGGCCGCCAGCGGCGGCGCGCTGTACCGCAAGGCCAGCTTCCTGCTGGACGCGCTGGGCAAGCCCGTCCTGGCCGACCACCTGGACGTGATCGAAAACCCCTACATCCCGGGCGCCCAGGGCAGCTCGCCCTTCGATGCGGAAGGCGTCCGCACCCAGGCCCGCCGGGTGGTGGACCAGGGCGTGCTCACGGGGTATTTCCTGTCCACCTACACGGCCCGCAAGCTCGGCATGGCGACCACCGGCAACGCGGGCGGGTCGCACAATCTCGGCCTGCGCTCACGCCTGACCCGGCCGGACGACGACCTGCCCGCCATGCTGCGCAAGATGGGCACCGGGCTGCTGGTCACCGAACTGATCGGCCAGGGGGTGAACTACGTCACCGGAGATTACTCGCGCGGGGCCTTCGGCTACTGGGTGCAGGACGGCGTCATCCGCCATCCCGTCCAGGAAATCACGATCGCCGGCAACCTGGCCGACATGTTCCGCGGCATCGCCGCCGTGGGGGCCGACGTCTATGCCCGGGGCGCCAAGTCCACCGGCTCGGTGCTGATCGACGGCATGGCGGTCGCCGGGCTGTAGTCCGCGCCGTTTCCCCGTGCGGCGCGGCGTGCAGCGCGGGGACGCGCAGTGTAATATCGAAAGGCTTGGTAGCAACGCATGCCAATTATTCCAACAGACAGGAGATCCTTCATCATGCAGCGTCGCGCATTTCTGAAAAAGGCGGGTCTGGGCGCGGTGGCGGGCACGGCGGCCGTGGCCGCCCCGGCCATCGCCCAGTCGAACCCCCAGATCAACTGGAAGATGACCTCGACCTACGGGCCGTCGCTGCCGCCGCTGTTCTCGACGGCGCAGATGTTCTGCGACCTGGTCAAGGAAGTCACCGACGGGAACTTCAACATCCGCCTGTATCCGGCCGGCGAACTGGTGCCGGGCTACGGCGTGATGGACGCCGTCGGCAACCGCACCGTGGAATGCGGCCAGACCGCGTCCTACTACTACTACGGCAAGGATCCCTCCTTCTGCTTCGACACGGCGGTGCCGTTCGGCCTGAACGTGCGCCAGATGAACGCCTGGATGTACGAGGGCGACGGCCTGAAGCTGATGCGCGAACTGTTCGCGCCGCGCGGCATCGTCAACTTCCCCCTGGGCAACACCGGCACCCAGATGGGCGGCTGGTACCGCAAGGAAATCAAGACGGTCGAGGACCTGAAGGGCCTGAAGATGCGCACGGCCGGCTTCGCGGGCGAAGTCCTGTCGCGCCTGGGCGTGATCCCGCAGCAGATCCCCCCCGGCGACATCTATCCGTCCCTGGAAAAGGGGGCGCTGGACGCCGTGGAATTCGTCGGTCCCGTGGACGACGAGAAGCTGGGCTTCCAGAAGGTCGCCAAATACTACTACTACCCGGGCTGGTGGGAAGGCTCGGCCCAGGTGTCGCTGTACGTCAACGACAAGGCCTACGCCGAACTGCCCAAGGCCTACCAGCGCGTCATCGACGTCGCCTCGCGCGCCGCGGGCTCGAAGATGGTCCAGGACTACGACGCCCACAACCCCGAGGCCCTGCGCCGCCTGATCGCCGGGGGCGCCGTGCTCAAGAGCTTCCCGCGCGAAGTCATGGACGCCTCGTTCGAGGCCTCCAACCAGGTCTACAAGGAATTCTGCGACAAGGACCCGGGCTTCAAGAAGATCTTCGACAACTACATGGCCTTCCGCGACAACATCGTGCCCTGGTTCCGAGTGGCCGAAGGCTCGTTCGACAACTACCTGGGCGCCGCCCTGGCCCGGAAGAAATAATCTTCTCCAGCCGCATGGACAAGGAGCCTCCTTCGGGAGGCTTCTTTTTCTCTGGGCGAATGGCGTCGCCGGCGGCTGTGGGGATGGCCGGTGTTTGTCTAACCTTGGGCAAGCATGTACAATGGTAGGATTTTCGTTTGGGTTTACACCGTACGGGCTATGGGACCGGCTCTGGCCGCCCTCATATAAAGCCCTGGCGGAGCAGGCGAAAATCCTTTCTTTCATTTCATCAGGAACACCATCATGAAGACCTTTGTGGCCAAGCCGCATGAAGTCAAGCGTGACTGGTTTGTGATCGACGCCAAGGGCAAGGTCCTGGGTCGTGTGGCCAGCGAAGTCGCACGCCGCCTGCGTGGCAAGCACAAACCCGAATTCACGCCGCACGTGGACACGGGCGATTACATCGTCGTCATCAACGCCGCCGACATCGTCGTCACGGGCGCCAAGGCGCAGGACAAGCGCTACTACCGTCACTCCACCTATCCGGGCGGGATCACGGAAACCAACTTCCAGAAGATGCAGCAGCGCTTCCCCGGTCGCGCCCTGCAGAAGGCCGTCAAGGGCATGCTGCCCAAGGGCCCCCTGGGCTACGCCATGGCGAAGAAGCTGAAGGTCTATGCCGGTGCCGAGCACCCGCATACCGCGCAGCAGCCGCAACCCCTGGACTTCTGAGGATAGGCCATCATGATCGGTAACTGGAATTACGGCACTGGCCGCCGCAAGACGTCTGTGGCGCGGGTGTTCCTGAAAAAAGGCACGGGCAAGATCGTCGTCAACGGCCGCCCCGTCGATGAGTACTTCGCGCGCGAAACCGGCCGCATGGTCGTCCGCCAGCCGCTGGAAGTCACCAACCACCTGGAATCGTTCGACTTCCACGTCAACGTCCACGGCGGCGGTGAATCCGGCCAGGCCGGCGCCGTGCGTCACGGCATCACGCGTGCCCTGATCGACTACGACGAAACCCTGAAGTCGCCGCTGAAGCAGGCGGGTCTGGTGACCCGCGACGCCCGCGAAGTCGAACGTAAGAAGGTCGGCTTCCACAAGGCCCGTCGGCGCAAGCAGTTCAGCAAGCGCTGATCGTTGCATCCAGGCGGCTTGCCGCCTGGCGCACGGAAAAACGCCGCTCCGGTTCCGGGCGGCGTTTTTCTTTGGGCGCGCGCCCGTTCCGGCCTACAGGTCCAGCAGGCCTTGCCGGATGTCCTCGCCGCCCACGCCTTCCTGCTGGAGCAGGGGGTGGGACAGGGTCTGTTCGACGGACATGCGCTGCTTCGGATCGGGGTGCAGCAGGCCGTTGACGAGATCCCGGACCTCGGGCGTCAGGTTCCCGATCCGGGTGCGCAGCCCCTCGTCGTCCGGATACCATTCCAGCACCTGTTCAAGCACGGGCTTGGAGCCCTTGCCGAAGGACTCGATGCGATCGCCTTCGATGGCGTTGTTCGGATCGGTTTCCCGGAAGAACGGCGACACCGAGTTCGGCCGCGTATCCACCAGCAGGCGGTAGGCCATGATGCCCAGGGTCCAGGAATCCGATTGCGGGTTGACGGGGATCGTCAGGCTTTGCTTGGCCTTCCGGATGTCGTTCAGGAGGTCTCGTTCTTCCTTGCGCAGTTCGGTCAGGCGTTCGGGCGAGGGTGCGCCGGGCCGGTTGTTCTCGGCCTTGTAGATCTCGCGCCTGACCTCGGTCAGGCGTGTCTGGAGCGCCGGGTCGCCGACGATCTTGAGCCGCTTGGCGATCAGGTTTTCGGGCGGGAGAAAGCGGTCGCTGTCGACCGGATGCTGGGACAGGTCGTGGTTCAGGCCGGACTTCGACGTGCCGAAGTCCATCAGGCGCAGCCGTCCTTGGCCGTCGACCAGGTAGTTCTCCGGTTTCATGTCCAGGTGCAGCACGCCCGCGCGGTTGTGCAGGTGGTCCAGGCTTTCTCCGACGTCGCGCAGCATGGTCAGGCCCATCAGCTCGCCCTGGCGGGAATCCACCCGGCCGTCCTCGCGCGCGCCGCAGAGCTTGTTGCCCAGGCCGAACGCATCGCCCTTGGGCGCGAGGGGCAGCACCAGGATGGGTTCGCCCAGGGGACCGGTGAGCTCGCCGAGCATGGGCAGGATGTTGGGATGCTCGCCGGATTCCTGGATCTGGCGGTGCAGGGCGATCTCGTCGCGCAGCGCCTGGTTGGCCTCCTGGCGCGATTCGCCCAGGCGCGCCAGGTAGCCTTCCAGTTCCTGCGGGTCCCGCGGCGGGGTGCCGGTGGGCACCTTGGGCCGCTTGAGCACGATGGCCTCGCCGTCCTCGCTGCGGTAGAGGTCGACTTCGCCGTTGCCGTCGCTGCCCAGGGCCTTTTCCTTGGCGTAGGTCTTGCCGCCGAATTCCACCGTGTCCTGGAGCAGCGGGGTGGATGTGCCCACGATCTTCTGCAGCCCCTCGGTGCGGATCTCGTGGCCGCGCCCGCCGGGCACGCCGTTCCAGACGTTGCCCATCAGCCGGTCGTGTTTCTCCGTGCCCAGCGAGGAGGAATTGCGCAGGATGGTGGCGATCGCCTGCTGCGCGACTTCCTGCTTGCTGGCGCGCGACTGGCCGCCGAACAGCCGGCTCAGCCAGTCGAAGGAGCCCGATTTCTTGTGGCTGGCGTACAGGGTGACGGAACCGTCTTTTTCGACCTTGCCCCGGATCTTGGCGTTGTCGCCCGCCAGCCGGGCGAATGCGTCGAGGTCCTGCAGCGTCGTTTGCGAGGTGACATTCAGCTGGAGCGGCATGATCGGGTTCCATGGGCCGCGGGTAGGGGGCTACGCCATCTGCCCGGGCCCCGGAGGCAGCGTCGTGGGAGCGGGCGCGGGTTGCGCGGGCCGCGCCAGGGTTCCGGCCCAGGCGTCGGCGGTGCCGGCCAGTCCCTGGAGCAGGGTGTCCAGCGTGGCGGCGCGCAGGCCGGCGACCGGCACCTGCATCAGTAACCGGATGGCCCCCTGGGTTCCTTCCTGGGCGAAATAGGCGCCGCCGGTCTGCGGCCACAGCAGGTTGTAGGCCAGCAGGGCCGACGCCGTCTCGCCCCAGGCGGCCGGGTCCGGCACGCCGATCGAGGTGGCGAGCACGAGTCGGCCGTGCGCCGCGTCCAGCGTCACGTCGAACCGGCGCGTCTCGAAGACCAGCAGCGACCAGTCGCCGGGGGCGTTCTGGTGCACGATGTCGATCGCTTCCGACAAGGGGCCCAGCTCTTGCAGGATTGCCAATGCTTCTTCTTCGATGTCCATGTTCGTTCCTGGAGGCCTGGGCCCGGCATGACGGCGCCGCGGGTTGTACGGTCCGTGCAGCAGCAGGTTACAGGATTCCGGCCCTTCCGCGCGCCTGCGCGGCCTGGCGGACGGGATGCGCATGCCATAATCTGTGGCACGAACACCGATGCGGTTCCCTCCGGCCTTCCGGGCGGGGCCGCCGTTTTTCCAGACAGGACGCCATCGCATGAGCACGAACACCTCCACTTCCATCAAGGCCGGCATCGTCGGCGGGACCGGCTATACGGGCGTGGAGCTGCTGCGCCTGCTGTCGCAGCATCCGGACGTGCGCCTGCACGCCATCACGTCCCGCAAGGAATCCGGCATGCCGGTGGCCGACATGTTCCCCAACCTGCGCGGCCACGTGGACCTGCGCTTCCAGACGCCGGAAGAAGCCGCCCTCGACCAGTGCGACGTGGTGTTCTTCGCCACCCCGCACGGCGTGGCCATGGAACAGGCGCGCGGCCTGCTGGACCATGGTGTCCGGGTGATCGACCTGGCGGCCGATTTCCGACTGCAGGACGTCGATACCTTCCAGCAGTGGTACAAGATGCCGCACAGCAGCCCCGACGTCCTCAAGGAGGCCGTCTACGGCCTGCCGGAACTGGACCGCGACCGCATCCGCCAGGCCCGGGTCGTGGGCAATCCCGGCTGCTATCCGACCACGGTGCTGCTGGGGCTCGCCCCCGTGCTGCAGGCTGGCCGGCCGCTGGTCGACACCGCGCACGTCATCGCCGACTCCAAATCCGGGGTGTCGGGGGCGGGGCGCAAGACCCAGGTCGGTTCCCTGTTCTCCGAAGCCGCCGACAATTTCGCGGCCTACGGCGTGGCCGGCCACCGCCATCATCCGGAAATCTCCGAATGCCTCGCCCGCATCGCGGGCGCGCCGGTGGGCCTGACCTTCGTGCCGCATCTGGTGCCCATGATCCGGGGCATGTTCTCCACCCTGTACCTGCGCATCCTGCCCGATGCCCTGGACACCGACTTCCAGGCGCTGTACGAACGGCGCTACGCCGACGAACCCTTCGTCGACGTCATGCCGGCGGGCAGCCTGCCGCAGACGCGCTCGGTGCGCGCCTCGAACATGCTGCGCATCGCCGTGCACCGGCCCGCCGGCGGCGATACCCTCGTGGTGCTGGTGGTCCAGGACAACCTCGTCAAGGGTGCCGCGGGCCAGGCCGTGCAGAACATGAACCTGATGTTCGGCCTGCCGGAAACCACCGGCCTGCGGCACGTGGCGGTGCTGCCCTGACGGGGACCCGCATGACGCAACCTTCCACGGCGCGCGGCGGTTTCAGCGGCTGGCTGGTGCGCGGCCTGTCCCGGCTCGTGTTCCTGCTGGTGGTGTTCGCCATCGGGGCGCTGGCCATGCACTTCGGCATGCATGCGGGGGAACGCGCCGAACGCCAGGCGCTGCAGTCCCGGATCGAATCCCTGCAGGCCGAACTGTCCGCCGCCCGGACCGACCTGGCGGCCCAGCGCAGCGAGGCCGAGGTCCAGGCGGGCACCCAGCGCGTGCTCCAGGACAGGAACGCCGAATTGCAGCAGGAACTGGGCCGCACCCGCGACCAGCTGGCGTTCTACGAACAGCTGATCCCGCCGGGGCCGGCGGGCGCCGTCGCGGTGCGCGCCTTCGATATCCAGGCCGACGGCGAGTTCCTGCGCTACCGGGTGCTGCTGACGCGCAACGCCGCGCCCCAGGCCGACCCCTTCAAAGGCCGCATGCGATTCGTGGCCAATGGCCGTTCGCAGGGCAAAGCCGTTAAAATCGAATTGAGCCCGCCGGTGGCCCCCGCCGCCGGCGAGGCCGCCGCGTCCGTCCCGGGGGCGGATCCGCTGGCCCTGGTCTTCGACCAGTTCCAGCGCAGCACGGGCGTCCTGCAACGGGTGCCGGACCTGTCGATCCAGTCGGTCCGCCTCGAGATCCTCGAAGGCGACACGGTCCGGGCCTCCCAGGACGCCGAACTGAATCGCGCGGTTCCCGACCGCGCAGGAGTCTTGCCTTGAGCACCATCGAACACGCGGATCTCGACGTTCCGCCCAGCCCCCTGATCTTCACCGACGCCGCCGCCGCCAAGGTCCGCGAACTGCTGGTCGAGGAAAACAACCCCGGCCTGAAACTGCGGGTCTTCGTCCAGGGGGGCGGCTGCTCGGGTTTCCAGTACGGCTTCACCTTCGACGAGGACGTGGCCGAGGACGACACCACCATCGAACGCGACGGCGTCCAGCTGCTGGTGGACCCCATGAGCTTCCAGTACCTGGTCGGTTCCGAGATCGACTACAAGGACGACCTGGAAGGCTCGCAGTTCGTCATCCGCAATCCCAACGCCAACACCACCTGCGGCTGCGGGTCTTCGTTCTCGCCCTGATTCCTTCCTGATCAGACAGGGTACAGGCAGCCCGCGATGGTCGCGTGCCGTGCGCCCGTGACGGCCGGCAGGCAGGCCGGGCGGCCCTGCAGGTGCGCCTGCGCCAGCCAGGCGAAGGCCAGCGCCTCGACGTCCTGGGCGGGCACGCCACAGGCGTCCGTGGTGCTCAGGCGGCAGGGCAGGGCCCGCGCCAGCGCATCCATGAAGACCGGATTGCGGGCGCCGCCGCCGCACGCCAGGATTTCCCGCGTGTCCGGCGCGTGCCGGCGCACGGCGTCGGCGATCGTGTCCGCCGACAGGCGCAGCAGGGTGGCCTGGACGTCGGCGGGTGCCGGACGGTCCCCGGCGGGCAGGGCGGCAAGCCGGCCGTCCAGCCAGGCTGGACTGAACAGGTCGCGTCCGGTCGATTTCGGCGGCGCCAGGCCGAACCAGGGTTCGGCCAGCAGCGCGGCCAGCAGTCCGGCGTGGCAGCGGCCCTGGGCCGCCCAGGCGCCATCCCGGTCGTAGGGCAGTCCCAGGTGCTTCAGGGCCCAGGCATCCATCAGCATGTTGGCCGGTCCGGTGTCGAAGCCGCGCACCGGGTCTTCCAGCACCGTCAGGTTGGCGATGCCGCCCAGGTTCAGGACCGCGCGGCCCGCGCCGCAGCCGAAGCGCGCGGCATGGAAGGCCGGCACCAGCGGGGCGCCCTGGCCGCCGGCGGCGACGTCGCGGCTGCGGAAGTCCGCCACCACCGCGATGCCGGTGCGTTCCGCCAGCCGCGCCGGTGCGTTGATCTGCAGGGTATAGCCCGATTCGGGCGCGTGGCGCACGGTCTGCCCGTGGGCGCCGATGGCGCGGATCCCGGATGCGGGCAGGCCGGCCCGCGCCAGCAGGTCGTGGGTCACGGCCGCGTAGCAGTCCGCCAGCGCGTTGGCCGCCCGGGCCGCCCGGGCGAGCTCGTCGGGGCCGGGGGCGTTCAGGGCCAGCAGTTCATGGCGCAGTCCGTCCGGCAAGGCCAGGCCGGCGCTGGCCAGCACCCGGATCGAGCCGCCGGCCAGGTCCGCCAGCACGCCGTCCACGCCGTCCGTGCTGGTGCCCGACATCAGGCCGATGTACGGCTCGGTCTCCCGGTCGGGGGCCATGCGGCGGCTTATTGCTGGGCGACCTGGATGCGGCTGTCCTGCAGCCGCGCCATCAGCTCGATCTGCGGCTGGTAGCGGGCCACCACGGTCTGGAAGGCCTTGCGGTCGGCCGTGTCCAGCGTGCGCGCCACCGGCAGGTCCACGGACAGCGGATCGACCGGTCGATTGTCGATGCGGAATTCGTAGTGCAGGTGCGGGCCGGTCGCCCATCCGGTCGATCCCACGTAGCCGATCAGCTGGCCCTGCTGGACGCGGTCGCCCTTTTTCAGGCCCTTGGCGAACCGGCTCTGGTGGGCGTACAGCGTGGAATACTTGCCGAAGTTCTTCAGGATGATGACGTTGCCGTAGCCGTTCTGTCGGCCGATGAATTCCACCGTGCCGTCGGCCGTGGCGTGGATCGGCGTTCCCGAGGGCGCGGCGTAGTCCACGCCCTTGTGGCCGACCCATTTCTTGTGGATCGGGTGCATGCGCATGCCGAAGCCGGAACTGATGCGGGTGAACTTGATCGCGGTGCGCAGGAAGGCGCCCTTCAGGCTGGCGCCGGAAAAGTCGTAGTAGCCGCCGGGGTCCTTGCCGTTCTGGAACCAGACGGCGCTGTAGGTCTTGCCCCGGTTGATGAATTCCAGGGCGCGGATGTGGCCGGTGCCGACTTCCTCGCCGTCGTGCATGTAGGCGTCGTAGACGATGCGGAAGCGGTCGCCCTTGCGCAGGTCCTTCAGGAAGTCGATGCGGCTGCCCAGGATGTCCACCATTTCCAGGGTGACGGCGTCGGGGATCCGCGCCTGGTCGGCGGCGCCGAACAGGGAGCTGGAGATCTCGCCCTCGGCGATGCGGGTTTCCCGCACGGCGGCGATGGTGCGTTCCTGGGCGGAAAATCCCCCGTCGGCGGGCCGGACCTCGAGCCAGGCGGAATCCACACCGGATTTCACGGTGGCGCCGGGCGTGTGGGCGTAGCGCAGCCACACCATCCTGCCCCGGTCGTCCAGGGCGGCCTGCACCGTGCGGCCCGGGTAGAGCTTGTAGATCGAGCGCGCGCGCTCGTCGTGTGTCAGGAAGGCGAGCAGGCCGTTCTCGTTCACACCCAGGCGGTTCAGCAGGTCGGCCACCGTGTCGCCGCGGCGGATGCGGGTCGAGGCGATGTAGGGCGCGGCGTCGTGGTTCGCCGGGCCGCCCAGGGGCGGCAGGTCGAGCGTCTGGCGGGCCTGGAAGACGGGTTCCGGAGGGGCGGAGGGCTGGACGACGGCCAGTGCGGCCGCGGTCAGGAACAGGCCGCCGGCGGCGAACAACAGACTGCGGGTGACGTGTCGGTGGCGTTGCGGCTGGTGGGCCTCGGGCATCATGGGCGGAATCGGTGTGGTGGATTCAGGCTGCACCTGTCCTGGGCGGGAAGGGGGGTTCTGCTAACATGAGGTCCCCGTCGCCCGGAGTGGCGTCGAATGTGTTGTACAGAAGCTGCGATGGCACGTTATGCTAGCGCATACCTGCTGTTTTTTCGAGCGGTTTTTCATTTTTTTTTGATCACTTTCTGATAAAAGCGTATATCATGTCGTCCCCCTCCGACCCCGTCGACCCCCGGATCGCCGAAGATCTGCGCGTGGCCCAGCGGGGTTGCGACGAACTGCTCGTCGTCTCCGAATTCGCCGCCAAGCTGGCGCGCAGCCGCGCCACCGGCACGCCCCTGCGCATCAAGCTCGGCCTGGACCCCACGGCGCCCGACATCCACCTGGGCCATACGGTGGTGCTGAACAAGATGCGCCAGCTGCAGGATCTCGGCCATACCGTGATCTTCCTGATCGGCGACTTCACCGCCCAGATCGGCGACCCCAGCGGCCGCAACGCCACCCGCCCGCCGCTCACGCCGGAACAGATCCGCGAAAACGCCAAGACCTATTACGCCCAGGCCAGCCTGGTGCTGGACCCCGACCGCACGGAAATCCGCTACAACTCCGAATGGTGCGATCCTCTGGGCACGCGCGGCCTGATCCAGCTGGCCTCGCGCTACACCGTGGCCCGCATGATGGAACGCGACGACTTCACCCGCCGCTTCAAGGGCGGGGTGCCGATCTCGGTCCATGAATTCCTGTATCCGCTGCTGCAGGGCTACGACTCGGTGGCCCTGAAGTCCGACCTCGAACTCGGCGGCACCGACCAGAAGTTCAACCTGCTGGTGGGCCGTGAACTGCAAAAGGAATACGGCCAGGAACCCCAGTGCGTCCTGACGATGCCGCTGCTCGAAGGCACCGACGGGGTCGAGAAGATGTCCAAGTCCAAGGGCAACTACATCGGCATCACCGAGGCGCCGGACTCCATGTTCGGCAAGCTGATGTCGATTTCCGACACCCTGATGTGGCGCTACTTCGAACTGCTGTCCTTCCGCTCGCTGCAAGACATCGGCGCCCTGCAGTCGGAAATCGCCGCCGGCCGCAATCCGCGCGACGCCAAGGTCCTGCTGGCCCGCGAGATCGTCGACCGGTTCCACGGCGCCGGGGCCGGCGAGCGCGCGCTGGAGCAGTTCAACGCCCGGTTCCGCGACGGCGCGATCCCCGACGACATGCCCGAAGTCACCGCCGGGGCCGCGCCCATGGGCATCCTCAAGGTGCTGCGCGAAGCGGGGCTGGCGGCCTCCGCGTCCGAGGCCCAGCGCAACATCGAACAGGGCGGCGTGCGCATCGACGGCGACCGCGTCGAAGACAAATCCCTGCTGCTGCCGGCGGGCACCTACGTGATGCAGGTCGGCAAGCGCAAGTTCGCCCGGGTCACCCTGACCTGAGCCGGGAGCCCGTCGCGTGGACGGGCGCCAACCCACGGAGGACCCCATGAAACTGCACAGCGTATCCTTCCCCGACCAGGGGGTCATTCCCGAACGCAACGCCTTCGCGCGGGTCGATCCGCAAGCCCACGTCGCCCTGGCCGGCAACCGCAATCCCCAGCTGGCCTGGTCGGACGTGCCCGAGGGCACGCGGTCCTTCGCGGTCCTGTGCGTCGATCCGGACGTGCCGACGCGGCCCGACGACGTCAACCAGGAAGGCCGCGAAGTCCCGGCCGACCTGCCGCGCACCGACTTCTTCCATTGGGTCCTGGTGGACGTGGCGCCCGATGCGCGCGCCATTGCCGAAGGCGACTATTCCAACGGCATCACCCCGCGCGGCAAGGCCGGCCCCCTGGCCCTGGACGGCACGCGCCAGGGCCTGAACGACTACACCGGCTGGTTCGCCGCCGACCGCGACATGAACGGCGACTATTTCGGCTACGACGGCCCCTGCCCGCCCTGGAACGACGCGCGCGTCCACCGCTACGTCTTCACGGTCTATGCGCTGGACGTGGCCGAACTGGGCGTGTCCGGCCGCTTCACCGGCGCGCAGGCCCTGGAGGCCATGCGGGGGCATGTCCTGGCCCAGGCGTCCCTGACCGGCACCTATACCCTGAACCCCCGCCTGCACGCCCTGTAGCCGCCAGGGGTTCGCGCTAGAATGACCCGATTTTCCCGACCTCTCTGCCATTCAGGACCACTACCCCATGTTTGACCGTTCCCGCACCCTCGATCAGGCCGACCCGGACATCTGGGCCGCCATCCAGCAGGAAAACACCCGCCAGGAACAGCACATCGAGCTGATCGCCTCGGAAAACTACGCCAGCCCCGCCGTCATGCAGGCCCAGGGCACGCAGCTGACCAACAAGTACGCCGAAGGCTATCCCGGCAAGCGCTATTACGGCGGCTGCGAATACGTGGACGTGGTCGAACAGCTGGCCATCGACCGCCTGAAGGCGATCTTCGGCGCGGAAGCGGCCAACGTGCAGCCGAATTCCGGGTCCCAGGCCAACCAGGGCGTGTACATGGCGGTCCTGAAGCCGGGCGACACCGTGCTGGGCATGAGCCTGGCCGAAGGCGGCCACCTGACGCACGGCTCGCCGGTGAACGCTTCCGGCAAGCTCTACAACTTCCATTCCTACGGCCTGGACGCCAACGAGGTCCTGGACTACGACAAGCTGGAAGAACTCGCGCGCACCCACAAGCCCAAGCTGATCGTCGGCGGCGCCTCGGCCTATTCGCTGCACATCGACTTCGAGCGCATGGCGCGCATCGCCCACGACAACGGCGCCCTGTTCATGGTGGACATCGCCCACTACGCGGGCCTGGTGGCCGGCGGCGTCTATCCCAATCCGGTGCCGCACGCGGACTTCGTCACCTCGACCACGCACAAGTCCCTGCGCGGCCCGCGCGGCGGCGTGATCATGATGAAGGCCGAATTCGAGAAGGCCGTCAATTCCGCCATCTTCCCCGGCATCCAGGGCGGTCCGCTGATGCACGTCATCGCCGCCAAGGCCGTGGCTTTCGGCGAGGCCCTGCAGCCCGAATTCAAGGCCTATGCCGCCCAGGTGGCCGCCAATGCCCGCGTGCTGGCCGACACCCTGGTCAAGCGCGGCCTGCGCATCGTGTCGGGCCGCACCGAAAGCCACGTGATGCTGGTGGACCTGCGCGCCAAGGGCATCACCGGCAAGGCCGCCGAGGCCGTCCTGGGACAGGCGCACATCACGGTCAACAAGAACGCCATCCCGAACGACCCGGAAAAGCCCTTCGTGACCAGCGGCATCCGCCTGGGCACGCCGGCCATGACCACGCGCGGCTTCAAGGAAGCCGAGGCCGAGCTCACCGGCAACCTGATCGCCGACGTGCTCGACAATCCGAACGATGCCGACAATGTCGCCCGCGTGCGCGCGCAGGTCAACGAGCTGACCGCGCGCCTGCCGGTCTATCGCTAAACCAACCGGAACGGGCGCCTTCGGGCGCCCGCAGCGCAGATGAAGTGTCCGTTCTGCAGTTGTGCCGATACGCAGGTCGTGGATTCCCGGGTCTCCGAGGAAGGCGACACGATCCGCCGCCGCCGCCGATGCACGGCCTGTGACCGCCGCTTCACGACCTACGAACGGGTCGACCTGATGATGCCGTCCATCGTCAAGCGCAACGGGACCCGGGTGGATTTCGATCCGGCCAAGCTGCACGGCAGCATGGCCCTGGCGCTGCGCAAACGCCCGGTCAGCGCCACGGCGCTGGACGCCGCCGTCGCGCGCATCCAGGAACGCCTGATGACCAGCGGCCAGCGCGAAGTGCCGTCCGATCACGTCGGCGAACTGGTCATGTCCGAACTGCGCCAGCTCGACCCGGTGGCCTACGTGCGCTTCGCCTCGGTCTATCGCAGCTTCGAGGACCTGCGCGAATTCGTCCAGGCCATCGACGAATTCCGCCGCGCGGACGATGCCGATGCCGGTGACACGGCCTGAACGATGACACGGCCCGAGATTTCCTTTACCACGGAAGATCATCGCTGGATGCGGCGCGCCCTGGCGGTGGCCGAGCAGGCCCTGTTCGTCAGCAGTCCGAATCCCCGCGTCGGCTGCGTGCTGGTGCGCGACGGCCGCTGGCTGGCCGAGGGCAGCACCCAGCGGGCGGGCGGTCGCCACGCCGAGGCCCAGGCCCTGCACGAGGCCGCCCTCCAGGGCGTGGACGTGCGCGGCGCCACGGCCTACGTCACGCTGGAACCGTGCAGCCATACGGGCCGCACGCCGCCGTGCGCCGACGCGCTGGTCGCGGCCGGTGTCGCGCGGGTCGTGGTCGCGCTGCGGGATCCCAACCCCAAGGCCGGCGGCGGGGTCGAGCGGCTGCGGGCCGCCGGCATCCAGGTCGACGTCGGCCTGTTCGCCGAGGACGCCCTGGCGCAGAATCCCGGCTTCTGCGCCCGGATGACGCGCGGCACGCCCTGGCTGTGGCTGAAGTCGGCCTCGTCCTTCGACGGACGCACGGCGCTGCCGGACGGCCGGTCGCAGTGGATCACGGGCGACGCCGCGCGCGACGACGGGCATCGCTGGCGGGCGCGGGCCTGCATGGTGCTGACCGGCATCGGCACGGTCCTGGCCGACGATCCCATGCTGGACGTGCGCGCGGTCGAGACCCCGCGCCAGCCGATCCGCGCCGTGCTGGACACCCAGTTCGTGCTGGGCGAGCAGGCCCGGATCGTCAATGGCGATCCGGTCTGGATCTTCACCACGCGGCCCGACGCCGGCAAGGCCGCCCGCCTGGCGGCGCGCAACGTGCGCGTCATCGTACTGCCCGCGGACGACCGCGGCGGCCTCTCCCTGGAGGCGCTGGCGCGCTGGCTGGGAGATCACGAGATCAACGAGGTCCACGTCGAGGCCGGCGCGCGGCTGCAGGGCGCGCTGGTCCAGGCCGGCCTGGTCGACGAGTGGGTGGCCTACATGGCGCCCAGTATTCTGGGCGACGGGCAGGGCCTGGCGGCGCTGCCGACCCCCATCGAGGGCCTGGACCGGGCCTATCGGTACGAATTCCTGGACGTCCTGCAGCTGGGCCGGGACATGCGGCTGCGGCTGCGCGATCCGGCGCGCTGGCGCGCGCTGGTCCAGGCCTGCGGCTTGTAAAATGGCCCCCACGCTGCGCCTCCGGCTTGCCGCCCCCCCGAGGGGTGCCTTTCATCTTGGGGCGGCCCGGCGATGAAAATAGGGTAGCTTCATGTTCACTGGTATCGTCGCGGCCGTGGGCCGCATCACCGAGGTCCGTCCCCTGGGGGACGGCGAGGACGCGGGCGTGCGCCTGTCCATCCAGGCCGGCGGCCTGCCGCTGGCGGCGACCCGCCTGGGCGATTCGATCGCCATCCAGGGGGCCTGCATGACGGCCGTCGCCCTGCACGGGGATGCGTTCGAGGTCGACGTCTCGCGCGAAAGCCTGGACCGCACCTGCGGCCTGGACCGGCCCGGCGAGGTCAACCTGGAACACGCCCTGCGGCTGGGCGACAGCCTGGACGGGCATCTGGTGTCCGGGCACGTCGACGGCGTGGGCCGCGTGACCTGCTTCGAAGCCGTGGGGGAATCGACCGAATTGCGCGTCATCGTCCCCGCCCATCTGTCGAAATACCTGGCCTACAAGGGTTCGATCACGGTCAACGGCGTCAGCCTGACGGTCAACCGGGTGGACGACCAGGAAGAGGGCACCGAAATCTCCATCAACCTGATCCCGCACACCGTCCAGGTCACGACTCTGCGCAACCTGGAAGTCGGCTCGCCCGTCAACCTGGAGATCGACCTGATCGCCCGCTACGTCGAGCGCATGGTCGGCGGCATGGGGGGCGCGGGCCTGGGCGCCGCCTGATCGCGGCGGGTGGGTCCTGACGGATCCTGCATTATTCTGTTAGAATAGCGGACTTCGTCTGCCGCCATGGCGTGCGGGCGTGCAGGACAGGTGGCCGAGTGGTTGAAGGCGCACGCCTGGAAAGCGTGTATACGTGAATAGCGTATCGGGGGTTCGAATCCCCCCTTGTCCGCCAGGACTCGAGCCCTTGATTCCATCCGGAATCAAGGGCTTTTTCATTGGCACCCTCGATGATCACATTCCAGCAACCACCGGTTCCGGCGCTGCGTCCTTTCATCGATCGCCTGTGGGGCTGGGAAACGGCGCCGGGCGAGGCCGTCGCCCTGCCGGCCTTGCTGCCGGGCACCGGCGCCGAGCTGTACTTCCATTACGGCGACCCCTTCCGCCCGCGCGCGGCGGGCGTCCCGGCGTCCTCCCTGGATGCGGATCATCTGTTCTGCCTGCGCCGGGCCGTCGCGGACCTGGCGCCCCAGTCCGGCGTCGGTTTCGTCGCGGTGCGCTTCAAGGCCGGCGCGGTGTGCCGGTTCGTGCCGATGGCGGAAGCCTCGCTGCGGGATGAGACACCTTCGTTCTCCCTGCTCTGGGGGACGGGGGGCCGGATCCTGCGGGACCGGTTGTCGGATGCGGCGGACCGGCGCGCGCGCGCCGGACTGCTCCAGGACTTCCTGCTGGCCCGCCTGCGCCCCGAAGCCGCCGATCCCCGGGTCGAGGCGGGCATGGCCCTGTCGTACCGGCAAGGCGGGCGGCTGCGGATGGACGACCTGGCGGCCGGGCTGGACCTGGGGCGCAGGCAGCTGGAACGGCGCTGGCGGGCGCTGACGGGCCAGTCGCCGGCGGAATTCGCCCGGCTGGCGAGATTCCAGCGCACGGTGCGCCGCCTGATGCTGGACCGGCGGACGCGAGTCGTCGACGCGGCGCTGGAGGGCGGGTACTGGGACCAGGCGCATTTCGTCCGGGACTTCGGATGCCGGGTCGGCGTCGCGCCGGGCGCCTGGCTGGCATCGGCGCGGGCCAGGACGCATTTCTACAATACCCGCCTGGAGCCGGCTGGCATGCTGTGCGCTCCATCCCGTTTCGATGAAGGAAGCATGCCATGTACATTCTGATGGTCGAATTGCGCGGGCGCCCGGAGCGCCTGGAGGAACTGGCGTCGGCCCTGTGCGCGCTGGCCGCGGCGGCGCGGACCGAGCCCGGGATCGCCTGCTACGCCGTGCAGCGCCGGGCGGACCGGCCCGACACGTTCCTGCTGTGCGAATGGTACCGGGACGAGGCCGCCTGGGAAACACACATGGCGCTGGCCCCGGTGCGCGAGGCGCTGGGCCGGTTCGATGCGCTGCTGGCCGAACCGCCCGGCATCACGCGCTGCGATCCGGTGGCGCTGGCGTGCCGGCCGGCCTGACCGGCCGGCCGCCGCCGGGCTTCAGTCCATGCCCGGCACGGTATTGGAAAAGCCGCAGTCCACGTGCAGGATTTCGCCGGTGATGCCGCTGGCCAGGTCCGACAGCAGGAAGGACGCGGCATTGCCGACGTCCTCGATGGTGACGTTGCGGCCCAGCGGGGACTGGGATTCGACGTACTTCAGCATGTTGGAGAAGTCGCGGATGCCGCTGGCGGCCAGGGTCTTGATCGGGCCGGCGGAAATGCCGTTGGCGCGCAGGCCCTTGCGGCCCATGGAGCGGGCCAGGTAGCGCACGCTGGCTTCCAGGGACGCCTTGGCCAGGCCCATCATGTTGTAGTTGGGGATGGCCTTTTCCGCGCCCAGGTAGCTCAGGGTCAGGACCGAGCCGTTGCGGCCTTCCAGCATCGGCAGCGCGGCCTTGGCCAGGGCGGGGAAGCTGTAGGCGGAAATGTCGTGGGCGATGCGGAAGTTCTCGCGCGTCATGCCGTCCAGGAAGTCGCCTTCCAGGGCGTCGCGCGGGGCGAAGCCGATGGAGTGCACCAGGCCGTCCAGGCCGTCCCAGTGTTCGCGCAGGGTCGTGAAGGTGGCTTCGATCTGGGCGTCGTCGGCGACGTCGCAGGGAATGACGATGCTGCTGCCCAGTTCTTCGGCGAAGCCGCGCACGCGGCCCTCGAAGCGTTCGCCGACGTAGGTGAGGGCCAGTTCGGCGCCCTGGGCGCGGCAGGCATGCGCAATGCCGTAGGCGATGGATCGGTTCGAGAGGACGCCGGTGATCAGGATGCGTTTGCCGTTCAGAAAGCCCATGGTGTGTTCCAGTCTAGAAAGTTCAATTGGAGCGAAGATCTCTCCACCTCGCCGCTTGCAGGCGGCTCGGATTCGTCAGGCGCGGCATAGTCCGCAGGGGACTATGCCGTGTCCTGCCTCATCCCTGCACTTCGGTCCCCGGCACGCGCAGGCGCTGGCCGGTGGACAGGGAGGAGCCCTTCAGGTTGTTGAGCTTGCGCAGGGCGTCCACCGAGGTGTTGTAGCGCCGCGCCAGCGAATACAGGGTGTCGCCCTGGCGGATCGTGTGGGTGCGGATGCTGGGCTTGGGCCGCAGGTCCGGGGTGTTCAGCCGGGCGGACGCCCGGGTCGGGGCGCCGGCCCGCCTGGCCGGTTCCGCGGCCGCCGGTTCCGCGGCGGGGGCCTGGTAGGACGCCAGCATCAGACCGCCCGCGGGCGCTTCCCGGGCGGGGATCAGCAGGGTGGCGACGGTCGCGCGGGTCTGCTTGGAGCTCAGCTTGTTGGCCTGGCGCAACTGGTCCAGGGTGATGCCGTGCGCCTTGGCGATGCTGGCCAGGGACTGGCCCTTTTTCGGGTGGACGATCTGCCAGGACGACAGGCGGCCCGTGTAGGATTCCAGGTTTTCGTTGAAGACGCCGACCTTGTCCAGCGGCAGGTGCAGGGCCGGATTGTGCGCGGCCAGGATGACGGGCCGGTTGTACGAGGGGTTCAGCGCCTGGAAGTCCTCCAGCGGCATTTCCGCCAGGGCCGCGGCCACGGCGACGTCCATGTCGCGCGACTTGTGCACCGTGGTGAAGTATGGGGCGTTGCTGACGTTGGGCAGGGTGATGCCGAATTTTTCCGGGCGGGCGATGATGTTCTTGATGGCCTGGAGCTTGGGCACGTAGTTGCGGGTTTCGTCGGGCATGTCCAGGGCGGTGTAGCCGGTGGGCTTGCCGGCGTCGGCGGCCTTGTCCATGGCGCGCTTCACGGCGCCCTCGCCCCAGTTGTACGAGGCCAGCGCCAGGTACCAGTCGCCCTGGAAATCGTACAGATAGCTCAGGTAGTCCAGCGCCGCCTGGGTGGACGCCACCGGATCGCGCCGCTGGTCGCGCCACCAGTCCTGTTCCAGCTTGTAGTGCTGTCCGGTGCTGGGGATGAACTGCCACAGGCCGGAGGCCTGGGACCGGGACAGGGCGTTGGGGTTGTAGGCGGATTCGACGAAAGGCAGCAGGGCCAGTTCGGTGGGCAGGCCGCGCCGGTTCAGTTCGTCGACGATGTAGTACAGGTACTTGCCGGCCCGCTGGCTCATGAGCAGCACCGACTGCGGGTGCGAGGCGTAGTAGTCGGTCCAGTAGTCGACCCGCTCGTTGCGCAGGTTGGGGATGGCGAAGCCACGCCGGATGCGGTCCCACATGTCGCGGGGCGGGTGGGTCAGATCGACGGTGCGGGACGTGTCTTCCGCCACATAGGCCTGGCGCTGATCGGCCGTCTGGTGGCGGGTGGCGCAGCCGGCCAGCACCACCAGGATCAGCGGCAGGAGGAGTCGCAGGATTTTCATGGGTGGATCATCGGGGGGATTTCGAGGCGCGAATTTCCCGATTTTACCCAAGGAATCACGTGTTTGTGCAAAGGACTTGAGAAAGGGCCGGAATCTCCGGCGCCGGACCGTCGTCCTACTGGAAGTCGTTTTTCCATTGCCGCAGGGCGGCGAAGACCTCTTGAGGCGTGTCCAGGGATGACCGGGCATGCCGGCCGGCGGCCGCGCGCACGTCGGCCCGGCCGGCGCGCAGGAAGGGGTTGGTTTCCAGCTCCAGGCCGATCGAGGACGGCACGGTGGGCAGGTCCCGGGACCGCAGCCGCGCCACGTCCAGGGCGCGTTCCCGCAGGGCGGCGTTGTCGGGTTCGACCTGCAGTGCCCAGCGGATGTTGGATGCCGTGTATTCGTGCGCGCAGCACACCAGGGTGTCCGGCGGCAGCCGGGCGAGCTTGTCCAGGGAGTCGAACATCTGGGCGGGCGTGCCTTCGAACAGGCGCCCGCAGCCGGCGGCGAACAGGGTGTCCCCGCAGAAGACCGCCGGCCGGCCGGGGTCCAGCGGCCCGGCGTAGGCGATGTGGCCCGCCGTATGGCCCGGGATGTCCAGCACCTGGAACCTCAGCCCGGTGCCGGGCAGGTCCACGGTGTCGCCCTCGGACAGGGGTACGTCGCAGACCGGGATGTTTTCATGGCGCGGCCCATAGACGCGTGCCCCGGTTCGCTGTTGTAATGCACGCACCCCGCCGACGTGGTCGCCGTGATGGTGCGTGATCAGGATGGCTTCCAGGACCGGCCCGTCGCGCAGCAGGGCTTCGACGGGGCCGGGTTCCCCGGGGTCCACGACGAAGGCGTGGCCGTTTTTCTGTACCATCCAGATATAGTTGTCCGACAGGGCTGGAATGGGCGTCAGGACGGCCTGGGCGGGGACGGACGGGTTCATGGCAAGGGAGTCAGGGTGGCACCGCAGCGCGAAATGCCGATCGAATTGGCCGAATGGCTGGAAACCCCGGCGGGGCGGTACGTGCGTGCCTGGGAACAGCGCCAGGTGGATGCCATGGTCGGCAATGCCTTTGGTTATCATGCCATACAAATCGGGCTGCCGCACTGGAATCTCCTGCAGGCCAACCGCATTCCCTACAAGGCCTGGGCGCACAGCCCCAGCGCGCCGTTCGGCACGCGGGCCGGCCGCCTGGTCTGCGAACCCGAACAGCTGCCCTTCGACACGCAGAGCATCGACCTGGTGGTCATGCCGCACGCCCTGGAATGGTGCGCGGACCCGCACCAGGCTCTGCGCGAGGTCGAGCGCGTCCTGATGCCCGAGGGCCGGGTGGTGCTGACCGGCTTCAACCCCTACAGCCTGTGGGGCTTGCGGGAATCCCTGCCGGGCCTGGACCTGCGCCTGCCGGTGCCGGTGCCGTCCCAGGTCTCGCCGGCGCGCCTGAAGGACTGGTTCAAGCTGCTGTCCTTCGAACTGGACCGGGGGCGCTTCGGCTGCTACGCGCCCCTGTGCGCGACCCGGGCCTGGCTGCATCGCTGGCGCTTCATGGAACACGCGGGCGACCGCTGGTGGCCCGCCGGCGGCGCCGTCTACGCGATCGCGGCGGTCAAGCGGGTGTCGGGCATGCGCCTGGTCGGACCGGCGTGGCGCCAGCCGCGGCGCCGCCGCGTGCGCCGCGGCGCCGTGGCGCCCGTCGCCAATCGAATCAACGAGGACATACATGGCTGAACCCAGAGTGGATGCCTGGACGGACGGCGCCTGCAAGGGCAATCCCGGCCCGGGCGGGTGGGGCGTGCTGCTGCGCCAGGGCCCGCACGAAAAATCCCTGCACGGCGGCGAGCCGGACACGACCAACAACCGCATGGAGCTGATGGCCGTGATCCAGGCCCTGCGGGCGCTCAAGCGGCGCTGCGTCGTGACGGTCCACACCGATTCCTCCTACGTCCAGAAGGGCATGACCGAATGGCTGCCGAACTGGAAGCGGCGCGACTGGCGCACGGCGGACAGGAAGCCGGTGAAGAACGCCGACCTGTGGCGGACCCTGGACGAACTGGCCGCCGGTCATGAATTACACTGGCGGTGGGTCAAGGGCCATGCCGGCGATCCCGGCAACGAACGGGCGGATGCCCTGGCCAATCTCGGCGTCGAGGATCCGCAGGGCGTCCGCGCCGCCTGAGACCCGCCACAGCCACATGCACACGGCCGATCCCGGCGGATCGGCGAGGAATCCCATGCGTCAAATCGTTCTGGATACGGAAACCACGGGCCTGGAGCCCGATCAGGGCCACCGGGTGGTGGAACTGGCCTGCGTCGAGATCCTCAACCGGCGGGTCACCAGCCGCCATCTGCACCTGTACCTGAACCCGGACCGCGACAGCGATCCCGAGGCCCTGCGGGTCCACGGGCTGACGACCGAATTCCTGTCCGGCCATCCGCGCTTCCCGGAGGTCGCCCAGCAACTGGTGGATTTCGTGCGCGACGCCGAGGTCATCATCCACAACGCGGCCTTCGACGTGAAGTTCCTGAACGCCGAACTGCGCCGCGCCAAGCTGCCGCCGTTCACCGACTTCTGCGCCAAGGTCACCGATTCGCTGATGGTGGCGCGCGAAATGTTCCCGGGCAAGCGCAACAACCTGGACGCGCTGTGCGAACGGTTCGGCATTTCCAACGCGCACCGGACCCTGCACGGGGCCTTGCTGGATTCGGAATTGCTGGGCGAGGTCTGGCTGGCCATGACGCGCGGCCAGGATTCCCTCCTGGACGAGGCGCCCGACGACTCGCCGGGCGGGGCCGGCGCCGGCGCGGCCGGGGCGCGGGGCCGTTTCGACGCCTCCGGCCTGCCGGTCATCCAGGTCGACGCCCAGGCCCTGCGGGCCCACGAGGCCTATCTGGACGGCCTGGACAAGGCGGCGGGCAAGCCCTGCCTGTGGCGCCGGATCGACAGCCCCGTCGAGGCGGCCGAAACGGCGGGCTGAGACGGACGCCTGCGGCCCTGGTGAAAACCATGTATAATTGCCGTCTTTCCAGTCGGCTGGTCCCGCGCGCTTCGCGCAGATCCTGAACAGCCCGATTGGGCGGTTAGCTCAGTGGTAGAGCACTGCCTTCACACGGCAGGGGTCACTGGTTCGAACCCAGTACCGCCCACCATATCCCGTCCCGCTATCCCGTTTCCACCCGATTCTTGCCCGCGTGCTTCGCCGCGTACAGGGCGGCGTCCGCGCGTTCCAGCAGATCCTTCCGGGCCAGGTCGAAATGCATGTTCGGGGCGGGTTGGCGCGCCATGCACGCGACGCCGACGCTGACCGTGACGCGCCGTCCTTGGGTGAACGGATGCTCCAGGGCGGCCTCGGACACTGCCGCGCAGATGGCCTGCGCCAGCGCCAGGGCCTGGTCGGGACCGGTTTCGGGCAGGAGCACCATGAATTCCTCGCCGCCGTAGCGGGCCACCAGGTCGGTCGCGCGTGCCGCCACGGACGAGATCGCCTTCGCGACGCGTTGCAGGCATTGGTCGCCGGTGACGTGGCCGTAGTGGTCGTTGTAGCGCTTGAAGTCGTCGACGTCGATCATCAGCACCGACAGGGGCTGGCCGTGCCGGATCGCGCGGTGCCAGTCTTCCCGGAGCCGTTCCTCCAGCGCCAGCCGGTTGGCGACTCCGGTCAGGGGGTCGCGGCGCACCTGCTGTTCCAGCAGGCGCTTGAGATCGCGCTCGCGGCGCCAGGCCTTGTGCTGCACGTAGGCCAGGACCAGCCACACGCACAGCAGCCCGGCCGCGATCGGCGCGGCGATGCGCAGCAGTTCCCGCCAGCGGCTGGTCAATGCTTCCCGCGTGTCGATCTTGGAGACAAGGTACCAGGGGGAGCCGGTCATGGACGAGGCCATGGCGATGACGGGCTGGCCGCGGTAGTCGCGCGCGTAGAACAGGCCTCGCATGCCGGTGACGGCCTGGACCATCGGATCGTCCGCGCGGGTCAGCGGGATGCGCAGGTTGGGCGCCGCGTCGGGCTGGTCGCGCAGCGGACTCAGGACCCGCACCTGGTCCCCTTCGCGCACGACGAGGGCGGATTCCGCCGTGCGGCTGGCGGAAGGCCATTTCTCGAGCAGCGGGTACAGCGAGGCCCGCACGTCCACGGCCATCCAGACGGCCGCGATCGGCTCGTCGTCGAAATAGACCGGCGTCAGGATGCTGAAGAAGGGGAAGGCGAACACCGGGCTCAGGCGGGGCTCGACCGTGGCCGGCTGCGCCTGGGCCAGTGCCCGGCGCAGCGCGGCGGATTCGGGGGGAGGCAGGCGTCCCGAGGCGCCGCCCTCGGGGGTCAGCAGGAAGGCGCCGTCGGCGTCGACCAGGTGGACGGCGTCGTAGCCGGCCTGTTCGCGCAGCAGGCGCAGCCGGCCCTGGATCAGGGCGCGCAGCGCCGGCTCGTCGGCCAGGTACGCGGCGGCGGCCAGGCGCCACTGGGCCACGATGCGGCTGAACGGCACGTCGCCCATCAGCGTCTGGGCGTCGGCCAGCCGGGATTCCCGCCAGGTTCTCAGATTCTGCAGCTGCAGCCGGTTGACCAGCAGCAGTTCCCGCTCGGCCAGGTGCTGGTGGCGTTCCTTGATGTCCTGGTAGATCAGGCAGCCGCCCAGGATCAGCAGCAGGCCGGAGCCGAGCACCATCAGCAGGGCTGACCGCAGCCAGGGGTTCAAGTTATCATGAGCCATCTTCATGTCCGGCGACCCGTTTCCAGGCTGGAATCCCGCTCTTCCCACCCCGTGCGGCGCGGATGCGCCGGCGGCGACCCTCGCATCTTACCGCACACTTTCGTAACACTTGATGGTTGAAGCACCTGGATCCAGCCGAGGAACCTCGAAGTGATTTCCCGTCGCACGCTCCTTTCCTTGCCCTTCGTGGCCGCCGCGGCCGCCGGAGTTCCCTGGCGGGCCGAGGCGGGGCCCCGGGACCGGTCCCTCGTCATCTGCCTGTCGTTGCGGCCCGAGAGCCTGGATCCGACCTCGGTGGCCGCGGCGGCCGTCGGCGAGGTCGTGCACGGCAATGTCCTCGAAGGCCTCACCCGGATCGAGGAAAACGGCAGGGCCGCCCCTCTGCTGGCCCTGGACTGGGACGTGTCCGACGACCAGCTGCGCTACCGCTTCCGGCTGCGGCCGGGCGTCCGGTTCCACGATGGGGCGCCGCTGGACGCGGCGGTCGTCGCCTACAGCCTGAAGCGGGCGAAATCCCTGGGCCATGCGAACAAGCTGGCCGGGACGCTGGCCAATGTCCAGGCCGTCGAGACGCCGGATGCGCGGACGGTCGAACTGGTCCTGCGGCATGCCGATCCGTTCCTGCCGTTCCGGCTGGGCGAGTCGCCGGCCGTCATCCTGCATCCGGACAGCACCGGGCGCGCCGCGCAGGCGCCCGTCGGCACCGGCCCCTACCGGCTGACGCGGCTCCCGGACGGCGACATCGACCTGCGGCGGTGGGACGGCTTCCGCGATCCGGAGGCGATCCGGATCGATGCGGCGGCCTTCCGCTTCATCCCCGATCCCGAACAGCAGATCCAGGCGGTCCTGGACCGGCGGGTCGATCTGCTCTTCCGGGCGGCGACCACCAGCATCGACCGGTTCGACGCCAGCAGCGATTATGAAGTCCTGGCCGGCAGCTCCTCCGGCAAGGGCATGGTGGCCATCAACCACCGGCGCGCGCCCCTGGGGGACGTGCGGGTCCGGCGCGCGCTGACGCACGCCATCGATCGCGAGGCCTTCATCCGCGAGGTGCTGCACGGCCGGGGGCGGGCCATCGGCAGCCATTTCGTGCCGACCGACCCGGACTACGTCAACCTGACGGCGGTCCATCCCTACGATCCGGACAGGGCGCGGGCGCTGCTCAAGGAAGCGGGCGTGCGCACGCCGCTGGCGCTGGACCTGACCCTGCCGCCGACGCCCTACGCGCTGGCGGGCGGCCCGGTGATCGCGCGCGATCTCCAGGCCGTCGGCATCCAGGCCCGGCTGGTGCGGGTTTCCTGGTCCGAATGGCTGTCCGGCGTGTTCCACGGCCAGTTCGACCTGTCCCTGATCCTGCACGTCGAGCCGCTGGACTACGACATCTACACCCGGCCGGATTATTACTTCGGCTACGACAGTCCCGCGTTCCGGGCGCTGGTGGAACAGCACGCCGCCAGCACCAATCCGCGCGTGCAAAGCCGCCTGTTCCGGCAGATCCAGCGATACCTGGCCGACGACGCGGTGAACGCCTGGATCTTTTCCCCCGAGATCATCTCGGTGGTGCGCAAGGGCCTGAACGGCGTGCCGATGGATTACCCGATCTTCGCCCATGACGTGGGCGCCATGTACTGGGAATGACGCCCCATGACTTCCACCTCGCAGCTTGCATGCTGCCTGGATTCGTCAGGCACGAAGCCGGTCCGAAGGGACCGGCTCGTGTCCCGCCTGATCCCCCGCGCGCCGGGAGATCGGCGGGCGGGGGCGGCGAGGCCTGCGGAATCGCGGGCGATTACAGCGGATAGTGCTCGCTTTCGCCGATGATCACCGAGCCGTCGGCGCGCGCGGCGGCCAGTTCGGCCAGGACCTGGGCGCGGGTCTTGGCGGCGCCTTCGGAGCGGGCCTGCGGGTAGTGGGCCTGTTCGCCGAACTCGACCTGGCCCTGGGCCTGGGCCAGGCGCAGCGCGTTGACCACTTCCGAACGGCTCAGGGTGCTGGGCGCGCTTTCGACCGGATAGTTGCCCTGTTCGCCGATGGTCACGAGGCCCTGGGCCTGGGCTTCGTGCAGTTGCTGGACGACTTCGGCGCGGGTCAGGTCGGCGGCCTGGGCCAGGCCGACGGAGGCGAGACCGAGGGACAGGGCGGCGAGGGTGGCGGTGACTTTCATGATGGTTTCCTTCAATCAAGGTAGGTGGATGGGGCAGGGCGCTGCGGGCTTTCCGTTTTGCGCGCTATGTCCTGCCTCGGTGAAACGTATTCTGCGCCGTGGCTGCCCCGGGATAAATGGGCCGGAAGCGAATTCAGTTTTCCATCCGTGGAGGTAATGCGGGCGGGAATGCGGGACAATGCCCTGCCGGGGCCGCCGGGCCCCGCCCTGGAAAGAAGCCATGTCTCCTTCATTGAACGATATCGAGCTGTTCGTCGAGGTGGCGCGCGGCAGCAGCTTCACCCGCGCGGGCGAGTCGCTGGACATGCCGGCATCCACCCTTTCGCGGCGGATCTCCGCGCTGGAAAAATCCATCGGCGTGCGGCTGTTGAACCGCTCGACCCGCAAGGTGAGCCTGACCGAGGCGGGCGCCGCGTATTTCGCGCGCTGCCAGCACATCGTGGAAGAGGCGCGCATCGCTCATGAAATGCTCGTGGACGAGGCCAGCAACCCGCGCGGACGCCTGAAGGTTTCGATGCCGTCCACGCTGGCCATGTCGCTGCTCTCGGACGCCTTGCGGGAATTCTCGCTGCGCTACCCGGAAATCGAATGCGAATACGACCTCAGCATCCGCCGGATCAACCTGCAGTCGGACCCTTACGATGTGGTGATCCGGGTGGGGGAGCCGCCCGATTCCGGGATCGTGTCGCGGCGGCTCGGCACCCTCGTCCTGGGCCTGTACGCATCCCGCGAGTACCTGGACGCGCGGGGCGTCCCCGCCGGTCCGGCGGACCTGGCGCGCCATGAATGCCTGCGGTCCAGCACCGAGCGGGGGGACTCCCTCTGGACGCTGTTTGCCGGGGACGGCCGGGAACAGCAGGTCCGGGTCAGGGGGCGGATCGCGCTGAACCAGGTGCTGATGCTGCGCCGCATGGGGGAATCGGGCATGGGCATCGTGCCCTTGTCCATCCAGGACATGAAGGGCGGCGGCCTGGTCCGGGTGCTGCCGGACTGGTCCTTCGCGCCCATCCCCATGGCGGCCCTGTTTCCGTCCCGGATGATGCCGGCCCGGGCCCGGGTGTTCATCGACTTCATCAAGGAACGGCTCGCGGGGGTGGAAATCCTGACGGGCGCCGGGCGGTTTCCGGAAGGGTAGCGCCCGGCTCTCGGGATCGCGCCGGCGCGGCCGGGGCCGTCGTGCACGCCCGGACATTTTCCTGTGCACGGGGGGACAATCGGCGGCCCCCGGGGATGGTTAAGCTTCAAATGACCAAACCTGGAAGAGAGGCAGACATGACCGCGACGGACACGCGTCCCGAACTGGCCGCCATACGCGAGCACATGATCATCGACGGCCGGCCTTGCGCGCAAGGAGAGGGCCGCCTGCCGGTCCACGATCCGGCCACCGGCGAGATCATCGCCCACCAGATCGAGGCCGGTCCCGCCCAGGTGGACCAGGCTGTGCGGGCCGCCCGCCGGGCCTTCGAGTCCCCCGCCTGGCGCACGATGCCGCCGGCCGGCCGCGAGCGCCTGCTGCTGGCCCTGGCCGATTGCGTCGAGGCCGAGGGCGAATCCCTGGCCCGGCTCGAGACGCTCAACAACGGCAAGCTGCTGGGCCTGTCCCGGATGCTCGAGGTCGGCGCCAGCGCCCAGTGGCTGCGCTACATGGCGGGCTGGGCGACCAAGATCACGGGCGATACGCTGAACCTGTCGATCCCGTTCCCCCCGGGCGTCCACTATCATGCGCATACCCGGGCGGAGCCCGTGGGGGTCGTCGCTTCCATCGTGCCCTGGAATTTCCCGCTGCTGATGGCCGTCTGGAAGATCGCGCCGGCCGTGGCGGCGGGCTGCACGGTCGTGCTCAAGCCGGCCGAGGAAACCCCGCTGACGGCCATCCGGCTGGCGGAACTCGCGCTCGAGGCCGGGTTCCCGCCCGGCGTGGTCAATGTGATCACGGGCCGGGGCGAAACGACCGGTGCGGCGCTCGTCGCCCATCCGGGCGTCGACAAGATCGCCTTCACCGGCTCGACCGAGGTCGGCAAGCTCATCGGCCACGTCGCGGTGGACGGCATGAAGCGGGTCTCTCTCGAACTGGGCGGCAAGTCGCCGGTCCTGATCATGGACGATTGTCCGCTCGACCAGGCCATCCGGGGCGCGGCCGAGGCCATCTTCTTCAACCAGGGCCAGGTCTGCACGGCGGGGTCGCGGCTGTTCATCCAGGAAAGCCTGTACGACCGGGTGCTGGAAGGCCTGGCGGCGGTGGCGGACGGCCTCCGGATCGGCTCCGGCTTCGATCCGGACACGCAGATCGGCCCCATGGTGTCCGCGCGCCATCGCCAGCGGGTCGCCGGGTTCATCGCGGACGGGCGGGCCTCCGGCGCGCGCCTGCTGGCGGGCGGACGGGACTGGGACGGCCCGGGTTATTTCGTGCGGCCGGCTGTGTTCGACGGGGCGGCGCCCGATGCCGCCATCGTGCGCGAGGAAATCTTCGGTCCGGTCGTCGTGGCGGCGCGGTTCCGCGACGAGGATCAGGCCGTGGCGCTGGCGAACGACACGCGGTTCGGCCTGGGGGCCAGCATCTGGAGCAACGACCTGGGACGCGTGCATCGCCTGGTGCCGCGCATCCAGGCCGGCACGGTCTGGGTCAATACCCACAACATGCTGGACCCGAGCATGCCGTTCGGCGGCTACAAGCAGTCCGGGGTCGGCCGCGAGCATGGCCGCGCCGTGATCGACCACTACATAGAGACCAAGTCGGTCTGCGTCGCCTATCAGGGCGCCGCATGACGTCCGGCGTGCGGCGGGGGACGGCCATGGATGCCATTCGAAAGGATTCGAACGGGCGCCGGGCCGGGTCCGGGTGAGCCCCATGGTTCGGCCTTAGCGATTTTCCATTCCAACAGAGCCGGCCTCGAAGCCGGCCACGAGGAGACATGGCATGACGATGATGCGCAACATGCGCCGGTTCGCGCTGGCCGCGACCCTGGCCGCGGCAGGTTCCGCCCACGCGGGGGATCCCAGCGCGCGGGACTGGATTCCGGCGCCGCCGGGCACCGGCGTGTTCGCGGCCTACCTGCTGGGCCTGAATTCCCACGGCTTCTACGACCATGGCCGGCGGGTCCCCGACGGACCCACCGTGGACGTGCGGGGCATGGTCCTGCGCCCCATGTATTTCAGCGAAATCCTGGGCAAGACCGTCCAGTACGAGCTGATCCTGCCCGCTCTGCGCACCACCATCGGGGTCGACGGCATGCCCGACGACCGCGTCACGGGCGTGGGCGACGCCCAGGTGGGTGCGGCGGTCTGGTTCGTCAACAACCAGGAAACCAGGACCTGGTTCGCCTGGGAGCCCTTCATCACGGCGCCCACGGGCCTGTATCGCAGCGGCCATGCCGACGCCTCGCCGGGCAAGAACCGCTGGACCACCGTGCAGGACTTCGCCTTCGTCCAGGGGGTCGGGGAATCGACCTACCTCGAGGCCGTCGCCGAATTCGAATTCTTCGGCGACAACCGCAACTACTACGGCGGCACCCTGAAGAAGGCGCCGGCCATCCGCCTGATGGCGCTGGCGTCGACCAACATCACCGACAGCACCTACGTCGGCATGCGCTATCGCTACGAGACGGGCGGCCGCGAAAAGGTCGACGGCGTCGAGACGGTCTCGCGGGCGAACAACCACCAGCTGGCCTTCGAGATCACCCACCAGATCAATGACGCCAACCAGGTGCAATTGCAATACATCCACGACCTGAAGGTCGAGAACGGCCCGCGCATGCGCGGCGTGCAGCTGCGCTACGTCTACGCTTTCTAGGCCGCAATCCAGGAGACTCAAGCCATGAAAAACCCAGTTTTCAGGATCTCAACCGTGGGGGGCCTGCTGTCGGCGGCCCTGCTGCTGGGGTCCGCTCCGGGCGTCCGGGCCGCCCCGCCCCTGCCGGTCGAGCAATTGACCGGAGGCCATTCGGTCAAGGCGGCTCCGGACGAGCGCATCTACGTGATGGATGCCGTGTTCTTCCATCTGACCGACAGCCGCCTAAACCAGTTCGATCGCGGCACCGGGAAGTTCCTGGGGATGATCCCGACCGCCTTCAACGGCCAGGCGCAGCTGTCCAAGGACGGCCGGCAGGTCTACGTCGCCACCACCTATTTCGAGCGCATCACCCGCGGCGAACGCACCGACGTGGTCGAGGTCTGGGACAACGACAAGCTCAGCTTCGTGCGCGAGATCAAGATCCCGCCCAAGCGGGCGGGCGCCCTGAACTACGACGGCATGTTCCGCCAGACGGGCGATGGCCGCTTCGTCCTGGTGCAGAACGCCACGCCGGCCGCCTCGGTCAGCGTGGTCGACATGAAGAGCGGTGCCTTCGTCGACGAAATCACGTCCACGGCGGGCTGCTGGAGCATCATCCCCCTGCCGGGCACGCCGCGCAGCTTTTCCACGATCTGCGGCGACGGCGCCCTGCTGACCGTCACGCTGGGGGACGACGGCAAGGTGGCGTCCCAGAAGCGCAGCGAACCCATGTTCCCGGTGAAGGACGACCCCGTCTTCATCACGCCGGGCCGCCTGTCGGACGGGCTGGTGTTCGTGTCCTTCTACGGCAACGTCTACACGGCCAGGCCGCAGAAGGACGGCGCGATGAAATTCGAGCCCGTCTGGTCGATGCTCGACGACGCGGACCGGGCGAAGCACTGGGTGCCGGGCGGCTATAACCTGCTGGCGGTCGAGCCCCGGAGCGAACGGCTGTACGTCTTCATGCACCCCGACGGCGTCGAGGGCTCGCACAAGAACCCCGCCGCCGAGATCTGGGTCTACGACCTGAAGACCCGCAAGCGCGTGGCCCGCGTGCCGGGCAGGGACGCGCTGTCCATGTCCGTCGTCCCGGGCAGGAAGCCCCAGCTGCTGACGCTCGACGGGGCCAACGTCAACCTCTACGACATTTCCGGCCCCGAGCCGAAGCTGGTGCGCACGATCAAGGGGGCGGCCGAATCGTCCCTGCAGGTGATGGGCTATGCGGGAGGCGGCAATGGGTGACCCCGTCATCGCGTACGCCGCGCTGGCCGCGCTGGCGGCGATCTTCTGGCTGGGCGCCCTGTACAAGCTGCGCGACTTCGCCGGGTTCGAGTCGGCCGTGGCCGGCTACCGCCTGCTGCCCGCCGTGCTGCATCGGCCGTTCTCCCTGGCGTTCGTCGCGGCCGAACTGCTTGCCGGGGGATTCCTGCTGTGGCCCGCCGCACGCGCGCCGGGGGCGCTCCTGGCGCTGGCCGTCCTGGCCGCCGCCACGCTGGGCGTGGTCGTGAACCTGCTGCGCGGGCGGACCGACATCGACTGCGGCTGCGGCGGCCTGTCCCGGGCGCCGGCCAGCCTGTCCTGGTGGATGGTGTCGCGCAACGGCCTGCTGGCCGCGCTGGCCCTGCTCGCATGGCCGCCGCAGGCCGGCGGTCCCTCCGCGCGCGACCTGGCGTGGCTGGACGGCATCACCTTCCTCGGCCTGTCGCTGGCCCTGCTCGGCCTCTATCTTGCTTTCAATCAGTTGCTCGCATCCCATCTCGAGATGCGCAAAAGGAGTCAATCATGACGGCATTGATCGTATCCAACATCGTGTTGTGGGCCGTGACGCTGGCCCTGCTGCTGGTGGTGCTGGCCCTGTCCCGGCAGATCGGCGTCCTGTACGAGCGGGTCGCCCCGATGGGCGCCCTTACCATCGACAAGGGGCCGGCGGTGGGCGCCGCCGCGCCCCGGTTCGAGCTCGACGACCTGCTGGGCCGCGCGCTGCGCATCGGCCATGGCGGGGGCCGCGGCCAGCTGCTGTTCTTCGTGTCCCCCACATGCCCGGTGTGCAAGAAGCTGCTGCCCATCCTGAAGTCGGTGGCGCGGACCGAAGGCGCCTGGCTGGACATCGTGCTGGCCAGCGACGGCGAGATGCCCGAGCACCTGGCCTTCTACCGCAAGGCCGGCCTGGAGGCTTTCCCCTACGTCCTGTCCACCGAGATCGGCATGCGCTTCCAGGTCAGCAAGCTGCCCTACGCCATCCTGCTCGACGAGCAGGGCGTCGTCCGGGCCAAGGGCCTGATCAATTCGCGTGAACAGCTCGAAAGCCTGTTCACGGCCAAGGAGATCGGCGTGGCCTCGGCCCAGGAGTGGCTGGAGCGCGGCGAACCGGTCCGGGAAATTTCACGCAAGGAGAATGGCAATGCGCTGGCTTGATCATTTCGGCGAGTCCCTGACCCGCAAGGTGGCCCACGCCTCGTCGCGACGCAGCGTGCTGTGTTCGATCGGCAAGGTCTTCGTGGGCACGGCCTTCGTCATGCCGGTCCTGCCGGTCGCCCGGATCGCGCGGGCCGCGGAAGCGGCGCCCAAGACCGACCTGGAGACCGCGACCGAGGAAGAACTGGCGTCCTGCGACTATTGGCGCTATTGCGCGGTGGACGGCTTCCTGTGCACCTGCTGCGGCGGGTCGGCGACCACCTGCCCGCCGGGCAGCGAGCCGTCGCCCATTTCGTGGGTCGGCACCTGCCACAATCCCAAGGACGGCAAGGACTACCTGGTCAGCTACCATGACTGCTGCGGCAAGACGGCGTGCGGCCGGTGCTACTGCGGCGGCCAGGTGCGCGAGCGGCCGGGCTACGAGTTCTTCCTGCACAACGATGTGAACTGGTGCATGGCCAACAGCAACACGACCTACCATTGCACGGTATCCACCATCGTGGGGCTGGGCAAGAACTGACCTTCGAGGGGGCGGACCATGTCCAAGTTCATGCGCGGGATCCGGGCCGGCCTGCTGCCCTGCCTGGCGCTGGTCCTGTCGGCCCCGGCCTCGGCCGGGGATGCCGGGCCTGCGCGGCATGCGATGCTCGAGTCCATGGGGAACAGCCTGTCGGCCTACAAGGACTACATGCTCAACTGCGGGGGTTGCCACCGCTACGATGGCGAGGGCGTGGCCCGCAACGCGGTGCCCAGCTTCCGCGGCTCCATCGGCCTGTTCACCCGCCTGCCCGAGGGCCGGGAATACATGATCCGCGTTCCGGGCGCCGCCCAGTCGCAGCTGGGCAACGCCGAGCTCGCGGACGTCCTGAACTGGATGGTCGCCAACTACAGCCCGGATGCGCTGGCGTCCGACTTCAGGCCGTTCACGGCCGGCGAGGTGGGGTCGGCGCGGCCGTACCGCTACGACGACGTGGCGGCCGAGCGCCGGCGGCTGGAAGCCCGGCTGCGGCAGCTGGGCCTGAAGCCCGCCCCGTACCTCTATGGATCGAACTGAGCGTGCGCGTCCGACTAGGGGTTTGTCCTGCTGGCCGGGATTCCGTCCGGAGGCTAGATTTCCTGATTGACAGGAAGTGAGGATCGACGTCATGTCCGCTCCCATGCCCAAGCCTGCGGTATCCGCCTTCGCGCCGACGTGGCTGAGCACGCCGCTGCGCCGGTTCGACACGCGCGGCGCCTGGGCGGACAGCATTTCCGAGCATTTCGTGCCTCTGGAAGTCGAACCCAGGGACTCCGGTCCGTTCCGCAATCTGGCGGCCAACGAGACGTTCGGCTGCCTCCAGGTCTCCGAACTGGTGACCTCGGCGCAGCGGGTGCGGCGCACGCGCGTGCTGGCCAGCCGGTCCGAAAGCGCGCAGTACAAGTTCAGCGTCCAGATATCCGGCCGTACCCTGATCGCGCAGGACGGGCGCTCGGCCCTGCTCGATCCCGGCGACTGGGGCATCTACGATACGTCGCGGCCCTACGAGATCAGCGAAGAGCCGGATGCCCATTTTCTCGTGCTGCAGGTTCCGGCGCATGTGCTGTCCGTATGGGAACCCTGCATCCAGTCGCAGCTCGCCCGGCGCCTCGGCTCCGGCCATGGCAGCGCGCGGGTCGCCATGGATGCCCTGCGGGCGCTGATATCCCAGGGCCCGGCGCTGGAACCCGAACTGGCGTTCGAGGTGTCCTCGACCGTGATGCGGCTGTTCGCCCTCAGCCTGGGCGAGCATGCCGACGGGGGCGGCGCCTCGAGCCTCGAGGAAGTCCGGCAGGGCCAGCTGCGCGTCATCCTGCGACACGTGCACGAGCACCTGCACGATGGCGGGATGAACGCCGATACGCTGGCGCGGCGCTTCCGGATGTCCCGCCGCTATCTGTACAAGCTGTTCGCCGCCCGGGGACTGACCCCGGCGGACTACATCCTGGGCGCCCGGCTGGAACGGTGCCGGGACCTGCTGGCGGATCCCGCCTGCTCCCGGCAGATCGGCGAACTGGCGTATGCGCATGGGTTCATCGACACCTCCGCGTTCAGCCACGCCTTCCGGCGCCGTTTCGGGCTGTCGCCCAGCGAATGGCGGGCCCGGCATCCGCGCCCGGCCCGCGATCCCGCCGTCAGCGGGACGGCTCGAGTTCCCGCAGGTGCTCGTGCAGGATCCGCCTGATTTCCAGGATGGCCGGCGGGGTTTCCTGGATGCTGTGCGAGCCCGGGATGATCTTTTCCGATTCGGCGCCTTCCAGGTGGGCGCTGCGCCAGGGCACCAGGCCGTCGTCGGCATCCTCCAGCGGGCCGTCCATGGAGCGGCGGGCGATGATGCTGTGATAGCGCACGGCGGGTGAGATCGCCATGCCGCCGCTCAGCCGCAGGTAGTCGTCCTTCTCGCTCAGGTTGTCGATGCCGTTGGCGACGAGCGCCCGGTCCGCCTTGCCCGGCTGTGCCAGCCGGGTCAGGCCGCCGAACTGCTCGAGCAGGGTCAGGGGCAGGCGGACCAGCGACGAGGCCAGCCGCGCCAGGTTGTTGTCGGCGTAGGGCGTACCGCGATGCGGCGCGGCGATGAACACCGCGCGGCTGACGCCCGCGACCGGGGTGAAGCGCAGCAGGCCGCCGAAATCGCGGACGATCCGGGCCTGCAGGTCCGGCCCGGGACGGTAGCGGGCCTGGATGGCGTCGTACAGGATGCCGCCCGACGAGGACACCAGCAGGCGGCCCAGCACGCCGCCCATGCTGTGGCCGATCAGCACGATGTCGCGTCCGGCGGGCGCCGCGCGCGCGGGATCGAAGTGGGCCAGGGTGTCCTGGAACGCCCGCCGGATGGCCTGGTTGTTGTGGGCCAGCGGCTGGCCGGTGGGGTAGTAGACCTGCCAGATCTGGTAGTTGCGGCGCAGTTCTTCGTCGCCCAGGACCTCGTTGGCCACGTTCACCCAGGCTTCGGGGCTGCTGGCCAGGCCGTGCAGCATCAGGACGATGCGCCGTTCGGGATCGTAGGGCTGCAGCAGGTAGATGTGCGGCGCCCGCAGGCCGTCGGCGCCGCCCAGGACGTTGCGGATGGCCTGGGTGGCGAAGCCCGAGCGGGCGAGCCACAGGCCGTAGCCGGAGGTGAAATTGGCCGCCAGCGGCACCGTGTCGCCGCCCAGCCGGATGGCGTCGTGCCGGTAGGGGTCGTAGACCGTGAGCGTGGCTTCGCGGGCGCGCAGCACGGTCTCCAGGTCGTCTCCCGGAAAGGACAGGACGGCGGTCACGGCCGGGAAGGCGGGTTCGCTCCAGGGGTGCGGAAAACCTCCCGCGCCCTCGCGGTTGGCCCGGGTGACGGCGACCAGCTCGGCGCCCAGGCCGTCGCGCCGGTAGATGCTGCGCAGGCCCCTGAACGTCAGCGTGCTGGCCGGGATCAGCTCGTCGGGCAGGCGTTCGCCCTCGGGCAGGCGCACGTCGGCGTTGCGGATGCGCAGCCGCCAGCCCGCCGTCCCCAGCACGGCCACGCCGCGCCGGACCTCGGCCGGGTGTGCCAGGTAATGGCGGTAGGCTTTCAGGGAGGCCTGCTGGGTGGCGTAGTTGTAGTAGTCGCGCACCTGGGTCTGGCGGTCCTCGAAGGCGCGCAGGGCGGGCGGCCGCGCGGTGCGGAACAGGTAGGCGTAGGCGTATCGGGCCGCCTGCAGGTAGGTGTCCAGGCCGGCCGCGCTGTCGGGGATGTCCTCGTTCAGGGCCTGGGCCAGCCAGAGCTCCGCCAGCGCCGAGAGCCGCTGTTCCGTGGCCAGCCCCGAAGGGCTGGACAGCGCGTCGATGCAGGGGGTGGGATCGCGGCGGCAGGGCGCCGGATCCTGGCCGATGACGGACAGGGCGTCGCGGGCGGCGATGCTGAGCGCGCCGGAACTGAGGATGTCGCCCCGGCGCTGGGTGATGAATTCCTGGGTGCTCACGGGGCGGATGCGGACGCCGGCGCAGCCCGTCAGCAGGCAGGCCGCCAGCAGCAGGCCGATCCAGCGCGCCGGCGACGCGCCGCGGCGCCCGGTTTCCGGCGTGCTCATGACGGTTGCGCGGCGCCGTTCCTCGCCGGGGCGTCCGCCGCCTCCGGCGCGCGGATGCGCCGCGAGAATTCCAGGGCCGGCCCCGCCTGGGCGGCGCGCCGCGTGATGTCGGCCCGGGCGCGCAGGACGTCCAGCGGCAGGCTCGTGTCCAGGCCGCCGTGGCTGTACAGGTATTCGGGCAGGTAGCCCGACAGGATCAGCCGGATGTCCAGCGGCAGGCCGGGGACCAGCGGCCGGACCATGTCGTAGACCAGGGTCGTGCAGTTGGCCGTCAGCGTGTGATAGAAGCGCGGTTCGTCCGCGAGCCGGTTGGCGCGTTCCACGTAGGAGCGGAACAGGGCGCGCATGGCCGGCGCGGGCATCCGGACCGGATACAGGAAGACCTGCTCGCCCCGGGGGCCGGCGCGCACGTGCAGGATGTCGCGTTCCTCGGCGGCCACGATGGCCAGTTCGAACTGCTTGAAGAAGCCGCCCAGGGTGGAAAAGGCCTCGTCGCGCTCCCGGCGGATCTCGACGGAAAAGACCACGTGGCGTCCATCCGTGAAGCCGAAGGACACCAGCGTGTGGGCGATGGCCGGCCCCATCCAGTAGGACAGCGCCATGTCCACGGAGGCCAGGGTATCCAGGTCGTAGGTGCCGTCGTGCCAGCGTGCGGTGTAGTCCGTGTCGCTGCGCCAGTCGAAGTCGCGGATGTCGCGCAGCGTGACCAGGGAGCCCTGCACGCTGCCGCGCAGGGGGCGGGACACTTCGTCGGCCCAGTCGCGGTCGTTCGACGGCTTCAGGCTCAGCCACCAGACCGCCAGCGGGATGACGACGAGGGCGAAGGCGGCGAGCGTCCAGCGGACCATGGCGGGGCTCCGGCGCCGGCGGGCCCTAGGGCGCATCCGGCCGGCGCACGCGCGGCCTACTGTGCTGTTCGTCCACGGCGCGGCCTGCATGCCGCTTCGATTCGATAGGCTCGAAATGGTCCGCAGAGACCATTTCGTGTCCGATCTCATCCTCGGAGAATGCGGGCAGGGGGAAGTCCTCTTCGTCGAAGGCGCGGTCGCCGTCGGCGTCGGCCCGGCCCGTGGGCCGCAGGCCGGCGAAATCCATCAGCGCCGGGTCCATCAGGTGCGAGGGCACCACGTGCGACAGGGCGCGGAAGACGTTCCAGGTGCGGTTGGTGAAGTGGCGATCCCATTCCTCCAGCATGCGGCCGACTTCCTTGCGCTTCAGGTTTTCCTGGGAGCCGCACAGGTTGCAGGGGATGATGGGGAATTCGCGCAGCCTGGCGTAGGCGGCCAGGTCCTTTTCGCGCACGTAGGCCAGCGGCCGGATGATCACGTGTTCGCCGTTGTCGGACACCAGCTTGGGCGGCATGGCCTTCATGCGCCCGCCGTAGAACAGATTCAGGAAGAAGGTCGCGAGGATGTCGTTGCGGTGGTGGCCCAGGGCGATCTTGGTGGCCCCGAGTTCGCGGGCGACGCGGTACAGGATGCCGCGCCGCAGGCGCGAGCACAGGGAACAGGTGGTCTTGCCTTCCGGGATCAGGCGCTTGACGACGGAATAGGTGTCCTGGTTCTCGATGTGGAAGGGGATGCCGCGCGCGCCCAGGTAGTCGGGCAGCACGTGTTCCGGGAACCCGGGCTGTTTCTGGTCCAGGTTGACGGCGACGATCTCGAAATCGATGGGCGCGCGTTCGCGCAGCGTCAGCAGGATGTCGAGCAGGCCGTAGGAATCCTTGCCGCCCGACAGGCAGACCATGACGCGGTCGCCGTTCTCGATCATGCCGTAGTCGCCGATGGCCTTGCCGGTTTCGCGCAGCAGGCGCTTGACGAGCTTGTTCTCGCTGACGCTGCGGCGATGGGGCGCGGGCCGCCCGGCGGCGGATTCGGGCGCGGGCGTGTCGGGTGGCTGGATCGGGCCGGGGGCGGAGGGCGCCGCGGGCGGCGCCGGAAAGAATACGGTCATGGGGCGGTCGGGACGGGGTTCAGCGGCGGCGGGACTGTTCGACGCAGACGACGCAGTCGTCGAAGGCCTGTGGCTTGCAGATGCGGATTTTAACGCCGAGGACCCCGGGGAAATCGCGCAGGATGCGGTCCAGCGCGCGGTCCACCAGGGTCTCCAGCAGGTCGGTGTGGGCGCGGGTGGCTTCCTCGATCAGGGCGGCGCGCAGCAGGCGGTAGTCCAGCACCGTGCCGATGTCGGCGTCGTCCACCGGCCGCGAGGCGTCGGTGTCGAATTCCGCCCGGATCGCCAGCGGCTGCGACGCCAGGCGTTCGTGATCCAGCATGCCGACGGGCGCCTGGACATGCAGGTCGTCCAGGATCACGCGCCGGGTGTCCGCGCCCGGGCGGCCCGGCGTGCTCATGGTGCCCCCTTGGCGCTGGCGCGCCGTCCCCCGAGAGGGAATTCGCGCTTGGGGCGGCCCGGCGCGCTCATGCCTGCGCCTCGCCGCCGGTCCGCCGCAGCTGGTGGCGCAAGGCGGCGGGCTTGCCCAGCCGCACCGTGTACTGGCGCAGTTCGTCGCGCCGGAACACGTGCAGGGCCAGGCGTTCGCCCGGCTTGCGCGCGTCCAGCAGGCGGTCCAGGCCGGCCGCGTCGGCGATGCGCAGGCCGTCGGCGGCGATCAGCAGGTCGCCGGCCGACAGCCCGGCGCGGTGCGCGGGGCCGTGCTCGTACACGGTGGCCAGGCGCAGGCCCGCCGGGTCCGCCTGGGTGCGCACGTCCAGCGTGGGGCGGGGGCTTTCGGGCTGGGCGGAGAGCTCGATGCCGACGCGGGCCAGGGCGGATTTCAGGGGCACGTCCTCGCGGCCCAGGGCGTGGCGCGCGATGAAGTCCGTCGCGTCGGCGCCGGTGGCGGCGCGGATCAGGTCCGGCATGGCGTCCTCGGCCACGCCCCGGGGGCGGCCCAGGTAGAAGTCGCGGCCGTAGCGCCGCCACAGCAGGCGCATGACGTCGTCCAGGCTGCGCGCGCCGCCGGTCTGGCGGCGGATTTCCAGATCCAGGCCCAGCGCCACCAGCGCGCCCTTGGTGTAGTAGCTGACCAGGGCGTTGGGCGAGTTCTCGTCCTGCTTGTAGTAGCGCGTCCAGGCGTCGAAGGAACTTTCCGCCACGGACTGCTTCAGGCGCCCGCCGGCGCGCAGCACCTGGTCCAGGGTGCGGCCGACCCGCTTCAGGTAGGCGGGCTCGTCGATGACGCCCGCGCGCAGCAGCATCAGGTCGTCGTAGTAGGACGTGAAGCCCTCGAACACCCACAGCAGTGCCGTATGGTCGGGGCGGCTCAGGTCGTAGGGGACGAAGGCGGCGGGCTTGATGCGCTTGACGTTCCAGGTGTGGAAGTATTCGTGGCTGAGCAGGCCCAGGAACGTGACGTAGCCTTCGGGCGCCACGCAGCCTCGCGCGGGCAGGTCGGCGCGGCGCGTGATCAGGGCCGTGGACGCGCGGTGTTCCAGGCCGCCGTAGCCGTCGCCCGTGACCGTCACCAGGAACACGTAGCGCTCGGCGCTGTCCAGGAACGGCGCGCGGCGGGTGCCGGGCTCGAACAGCTCGATCTGGGCGGCGCAGATCTTCCGCGCGTCGGCGGCGACGCGCTCCAGGTCCAGGCCGGGGACCCGGCCGGTGAACACCAGGTCGTGGACCGCCCCGTGGGCCTCGAAGCTGACGCACTGGGGCGTGCCGATCTCGACGGGATGGTCGATCAGGTCGTCGTAGTCGCGGGCCCGGTAGAGGCCGAATCCGCGCAGGGGGGCCGCGCCCGGATGGCCCGCGGCGGCCGGCAGGCTGGTGTGGACCCGCCAGCCGCGCGCGTGGGCGGGCGGGCACAGGTCCAGCAGGCAGGGCTGCGATTCCTGGCCGACGGCGGCCAGGAACAGGCTGCAGCCGTTGAAGAAGGCGTGGCTTTCGTCGAAGTGCGCGCCGCGCACGGACAGGTCCCAGGCGTAGACCTGGTAGTCCACGGTCAGCGGCCCGGCGCAGGGGGCGCAGCGCCAGGTGTGGCTGTCGGTCTTGCGCGCGGCCACGGGGGCGCCGCCGGACGAGGCCTGCAAAGTTTCGATCTGTCGGGCAAAATCACGGATCAGGTAGCTGCCTGGAATCCAGGCGGGCAGGCGCAGGTCCTGGCCGGCCGGATCGGGGCGCGGAATCGTCAGACGGATGGCGTAGCGGTGCCCGGCCGGGTCGGCCAGCCGCACCTGGTATTGGATCATCTGTTCGTTTTTCATGTCGGTAGTTTACTTTGGAGGCACCATGAGCGAATCGTTCGTCAAGGTCGAGGTCCGGGGCCGTGTCGGCCTGCTGACCCTGAACCGTCCCCAGGCCCTGAACGCCCTGAGCAACGAGGTCATCGATGAATTGTCGGCCGCCGTGCGCGCCTTCGAGGCCGACGACGGCATCGGCGCCATGGTGCTGACCGGCAGCCAGAAGGCCTTCGCCGCCGGGGCCGACATCGGCGCCATGTCCGACTGGACCTACATGGACGTCTACAAGTCCGACTACCTGGGCGGCAACTGGGACGCGCTGCGCCGCACCCGCAAGCCCGTCATCGCGGCCGTGTCGGGCTATGCCCTGGGTGGCGGCTGCGAACTGGCCATGCTGTGCGATTTCATCATCGCCGCCGACAATGCCAAGTTCGGCCAGCCGGAAATCAAGCTGGGCGTCATCCCCGGCTACGGCGGCACCCAGCGCCTGCCGCGCGCGGTGGGCAAGGCCAAGGCCATGGACCTGGTGCTGACGGCCCGCATGATGGACGCCGCCGAGGCCGAGCGCGCCGGGCTGGTGTCGCGCATCGTGCCGGCCGAGCGCCTGCTGGACGAGGCCCTCGAGGCCGCCGCGACGATCGCCTCGATGCCGCTGCCCGCCGTGATGATGGCCAAGGAATGCGTCAACCGCGCCTACGAGGCCTCGCTGGACGAGGGGCTGCTGTTCGAGCGGCGCAATTTCCACGCCCTGTTCGCCACAGAAGACCAGAAGGAAGGCATGCGCGCCTTCGTGGAAAAGCGCAAGCCGGACTTCAAGCACCGCTAGCGTCCCGTCCTTCCGGTGCGTGGCCCGGCCCTCCTGCGGATGGACGGGCCTAGCCCGAACGGCCGATCGGCCGTTCGTCCCTTACCGCCGTGCCGGAAAAGCCTTATCGTCACCGGATACAGAATGTCTTGAACGACCTGGTCCTGGTTACGGGGGTGCGATGGCTGAGACGCAACTGCCGCATGGCCGCGACGACGTCCCGGCCGCCCCGCACGCGCATCCGGACGCGGAGGAGCCGCGCGCGGCCGATCCGGCCGACCGCCGGGCGTTCCGGAAGGCCCTGGCCCATTGGCCGCTGCTGGCGGAAATGGACCGGTACCTGGCCTGGGACCGGCGGGGGCCGTCCACGCGGGACGACGACCCGGACGCGCAGCGATGAACATCCTGACCTTGACGGGGGTGCGCGGCGGCGAAGGCACCACGACGGTCGTGGGGATGCTGGGAGACGCCCTGCATGCGCTGGGCCAGCGGGTGCTGCTGGTGGACCTGAATGCCTCGGACCTCCTGCGCCTGCATTTCGACGTGTCGCACCGGGACGAACACGGCTGGGTCGCGGCCGAGTTTCCGTTCGAATGGCGGCGGCAGGCTTTCGAGCTGGCGCCCGGCCTGATGCTGGTCCCGTTCGGGCGCGCGGCCATCGAGGATGCGGGCGTGTCGCACCTGCTGCATGGCGATGATTTCTGGGTGCGCGCCCTGCCCGGCCTGGCCGGGGATTTCGACTGGGTGCTGTTCGACTGCCCGCCCTATCCGGGCCGGCAGGCGCCGGCCCTCAGGTTCCACAGCACGCTGGACGTGCTGGTCGCCCATCCGGACATCGCCGCCCACGTGCTGCTGGCGCAGATCGGCCTGGACGCGACCAGCCATCTGCTGATCAACGATTTCGAGCCGTCCCGGCCGCTGGAGCGGGACGTCGTGCTGGATTGGCGCCATCACTACGGGGCGCGCGTGCTGCCGCAGGCCATCCGCCGCGACGAGCGCCTGCACGAGGCCCTGGCGTGCAAGCAGCCGGTCACGCGCTATCGGCCGGATGCCGAGGCCAGCCGTGCCGCGCGGTCCATCGCGCGGTGGTGCCTGTCGGCGTAGGACCTACGCCGCCGTATCGTGCGGTGCCATGTCCGTATCGTGCCATCCCAGCGTGGCGCCGCGCGACACGGCCGCGTAGACCGCGGCATTGCGGCTGTTGACCGCCAGGCGCTGGTAGAGCGCCTCGGCGTGGGTCTTGGCGGTCGCCACCGAGATGTTCAGTTCCCGGCTGATCTTCTTCAGCGGGTAGCCCTTGGCCAGCAGGACCAGCACCTCGTACTGGCGATGCGTCAGGTGCAGCATGACGGCTTCCCGGGAGACGAGTTCCGGCGTGAGTGTCTGGTTCCCGTGGCGCGGCGGGGGCGGGGCGTGCCTCCCGCCCGGGATGCGCAGGAGGTTGTCTGGCTGGGGTTCTTCGCATCGGGACGCGGGCGGGGCGCCCTGATGGTCGTACCAGCGCCGCCTCGGCTGGTCGCGGCCGTCCGGCGGCGGCGCGTCGGCCTGGCGCGCGTCGGGGTGCGGAAAGCATTTGCCGCCGGCCAGGACCAGCATGACGGACGTCTTCAGCACGTCCTGCGAGGCGTGCTTGGAAATGTATCCGGCCAGCACGGGCGGCAGGTTGAGCAGGGAATAGGGCAGGATCGGGGTTTCCGACAGCAGCAGGAGGCGGCGCGGCGCGTAGTGTTCCTGCGCCGCGGTGACGAGTTCGGTCATCCGGTCGTAGGCGTCCGGCACGGACAGGAGCATCAGGTCCGTCTCCGTGCGCCGCGGGGCGCCGTGGAACAGCTGCGCGTAGTCGATGCCCGTGCTGGTGAGGGGACAGTCGAGCGTGCGCAGCAGCGTCAGGAGACCCATGCGCAAGAGCGCGTTGGGTTCCACTACCGTGATGGTCACCATCGTGTTGCTCCCTTGCAAAGGATCCCGGTTGCACGCAGTGAGACGGACGTTCATTTTTTATGCACGGGTACGATTTGGCAATCCTCCATTTGCCATGCGTGACTCATTTTTCCGTTCGTAACCAATCTGCGTGAATCATTGTTTCATTTGTAGTCTCGTTTGTACGAAATCGCTTGTAAATGCCGGATCGCGTGCGAAATCGATCATGCTGATCCGGCCCTCGTCGGTATGGTGGATGAGGATGGTCCGGCTGGCGCGCAGGACCCGCAACTGCGTCAGGCTGACGCCGAAGTGGCCCGCGAGCGTGTCGGGCAGCGGATCGCCCGGCGGCTTGCGCCGGTCCAGGCCGCTGAAGCGCAGGGCGTTGTAGCAGGCCCAGACCGACAACAGCAGCCCGATGCAGGCCGCCACCAGCGCGTAGGCCAGCAGGGCCTGCGCGTCGGGCAGCAGCCGGGACACGGCGGGGCCCGCGGCGGCGTGCGCCGGGCCCGCCACGATCGAGCGGACGCCCGACGCGAACAGGAAGCCGAACGCGGCCCAGGCCAGCGCCGTGAGCAGGCCGTCGAGCGTGGACGCGAGGGCGGAGCGAGGGGTCTTGACGATCATCATGATGTGGGCGCCTTGATGCCGCGGTCGGGGCTTTTCCAGCGGGCCCGGGCGCGGTGGCGCCTGAGCATGACCATGGGAAAGCCGCACAGCGTGGTGAGCAGGCTGATCAGCCAGTAGGCCAGGGGATACCAGATCACCCAGTACAGCGAACGGAACAGGCCGCGTTCGTAGCGGTGGTCGATGAAGACGCTGACGCCGAATTGCAGCAGGCAGGCCGCGGCCAGCGCCATGCCGGTGAAGGCGGGCGGCATCAGCGTCTCGACGCGGATGTGGCCGGGCAGGGCCACGAACAGGCCGGCCATCCACAGCGCCAGGGACAGGGCCAGGGCGAAGGCCCAGACCGTCGACACGCAGTATTCCAGCGCCATGGGCCACAGGCGGCGGTGGCGCCAGGCCCGGATGCCGGCGAGGTTCTTCAGGAAGACCTCGGCGCCCCCCCGCGCCCAGCGCAGCCGCTGCTTCCACAGGCCGCGCAGCGTCTCCGGCATCAGGATCCAGCACAGCGCGCGCGGTTCGAAGAAGATCGACCAGTGGTCCCGCTGCAGCTTCCAGCTGATGTCGATGTCCTCGGTCACCATGTCCAGGCTCCAGTAGCCGACCCGGCCCAGGGCGCCGCGCCGGAAGGCGGCCACCACCCCGGACACGGTGAAGACCTGGCCGTAGACGCGCTGGGTGCGCTTGATCAGACCCACGATGGACGAGAATTCGCCCACCTGGACCCGGCCGATCAGCGTGGATCGCGTGCGCACGCGCGGGTTGCCGGTGACCGCGCCGACCCTGGGGTGGGCGATCAGGGGGGCCACCAGGTAGGCCGCGGCATCGCGGTGCAGGATGGCGTCGCCGTCGATGCAGACCAGGTACTCGCCGCGGGCCGCCAGCGCGCCCATGCGCAGGGCCATCGCCTTGCCCTGGTTGCGGGCGAGATGGATCACGCGCAGGCGCGCGTGCGCCTGCGCCAGCCGGTCCAGCATCGCGCCCGTGTCGTCCGTGGAGCCGTCGTCGATGGCGATCACCTCCACCCGGGGATAGCGCTGGCCCAGCGCCGACAGGACGGTGTCGGTCCCGTGCTCGGCCTCGTCGTGGCAGGGGATCAGGATGGAGACCCAGGGCCGCCCCCGCAGTTCCGGCGGGGCGGCGTCCGGCCCCCAGGGCCAGCGACGCTCCCAGTGCAGCCAGTAGTACAGTCCGCCGAACATCCACAGGCCCGACATGAACAGGGGGTAGAAGAAGACGAAATCCAGGATCAGGTTGCCCGTCCACAGCAGGGCCGCCCCGACGGGCGCGCCCGCGACGAGGCACAGGATCAGGAAGGCGAGCAGTCGGTCCGTCATCGCGGGCTCTCCTCAGCGGTGGGGGTACCAGGCGGTCGAGATCGCGGGCCGGATGGTTTCCAGCGCCGGCCGGTCCTGTGCGAAATCGTCGGGGTAGTAGCCGAAATGCCGGGCGCCGGCGCGCTGCAGGCGCCGCATCCAGTCGGCCAGGATCCGGTCGTCCACGTGGGGCTGGCCCGGCAGGCTCCAGTCGCGGGCCTGGAGCTCGAACAGCGTGCGGTCCAGCGCGCCCGGGCGCCGCCGGAACTCCGCGACCAGGCGCTCGATCCAGGCGTCGGATCGCGCCATGGGAACCCGTTCCATCAGCGGCATGGCCATGGGCACGGTCCAGTCGTAGGCTTGCAGGAAATCGTCCAGGTTCTGCGCGTACCAGGCCTCGCTGGCCGGGTTCAGGACCGGTTCGGCGTACAGGTTGCGGGCGGTGCGCACCTGCGGTCCGCGGACGGCGCGGACGCGTTGCGCCAGCGCGAGGGTGAAATCGACCAGCGCGCGGCTCTTGAGGCGGGTCCAGCGCCGCAGGACGGCCGGGTCGGCCCGCAGCGCCGGGATCGAATCCGGCAGGCCCGCCTGGCGGTAGGCGGCGAGCGCCGCCGGGCCGGCATCCTCGAAGTCGCTCAGCACGGCGTCGTCGTGGAACAGGATGCCGTCGATCGGCGCGGCGCGCGCCATGTCCTCGTACAGGTCGGCGATGGCCGCCCGTGCCCGGGGATCGAAGGGGGACAGCCTTCGATACTGCGCGGGGTCCGGTCCGGGCGGGGCGTCCGGGTGCCCGGGATCCCGGCGGACGACGCGGGCGATGTCGGCGGGCAGATCGAAGCTCAGGACCGGCATCCAGGCGTAGACCTTCACGCGGGCGCGGTTCCGCAGCTGCCAGACGGCCCGGTTGAACAGGTCCGCGCGCATGGGCAGCCGGCGGTTCGGAAAGTAGACCGAGCGCGCCAGGCCGTCGCCGGCGGGGTCGGCGTAGGCCTGCAGGAAGACCGTATCGATCCGCAGGTCGGCGATCCGCTGCACCAGGGCGCCCAGGTTCCTGTCCATCTGGGCGGGGTCGGGGTCGTAGACGTAGTCCAGGTCCACCTGCGCCACCCGGAAGTCGCCCCGGGACTCGGCGCCCAGCACGGACCGCGCGAATTCCCGCATGTCGGGCGAGTCCGTCACCAGCATGCGGGGCATGGACAGGGGCGAGTCCGCGGCGCCCAGGCCCTCGTCCAGGGTCAGGGCCATCCGGTATCCCTGGGCGTGGATGATGTCCAGCGCCTCGCCGCTCGCGGCGCCGTAGGGCCAGACCCAGACGCGGGGCGCCTTGCCGGTCGCCTGGCGGATCTTGCGCGTGATGCGCCGGACGTCGTCCGCGATCCGCCGCCGGTAGGCCGTGTCGGTCTCGTAGGTGCGCGTGCCGGCGTCGTAGCGATGCGTGGCGGCGGCCGGTTCTTCATTGCCCTGGGGGTTGGCGGGGATGCCCCGGTGCAGGTCGTCGGTGTGCGAGGCGATTTCGACCAGGCCCGAGCGGGCCATCTGCCGGACGTCTTCCCAGGTGGCGAAGCGGTCCCGGGGCACCCGCAGGTCGCCGAAGCGCACCGGCTGGTCGGGCGGCGTATCGATCCAGCGGCCCACGGGCGCCCAGACGGCGGGCCAGTTCATGGCCTTCAGGATGGGGAAGACCCGGCTGCGGAAGCTGCGGTAGCCGTCGTCGAAGCTGAGCAGCACGGCCTTGGGCGGCAGGGGGGCTCCCCCCTGCCCGGCGGCCAGGATCCGGTCGACGGACACGGCCTGGTAGCCGTTGTTCCGCAGCCATTCGAGCTGGGCGACCAGTTGGTCTGTGCGCACGGCGAGGAAGCGCTGGTCGGGATCGTCGTCCTCGACGTCGTGGTAGGCCAGCGCCAGCACGCGGTTGGCGGGCCAGGGCCGGTCGACGCTGGCCACGGGCCTTTGGGCGGGCGGCGTGAAGGCCGGGATGTCGCGCGCGCAGCCGGCGAGCAGCGCCAGGCAGCAGGCCAGGAAGAACAGGCGTGGACCGAAGGCGAAGGGTCGTGGCATGGCGCGCTCCCGAGTCAGAACCGGATCGTCACGTCGACGAGGAGGTTGAAGCTGCGCTCGCGCTGGCCGTCGTAGGGCCGCGAGGTGCCCGAGGCCAGGAAGCCGATCTCGAACGTGCGGCCGTAGCTGTAGCGTTGGCCGTAGCCGACGGTGTAGAGGCCGCCCGTGCCGTGCCCCTGCTGCGCATAGGCGCCGGCGGCGAGCAGGAACTGCTGTTCCCAGCGGGCCTCGTCGCGCTGGTACAGGGTGTGCGTCGCCCGCAGGGCCGGCAGGATCGTCAGGTCCGATCCGGGGTTGAAGTACGGGGCGTCGTCGGCCGTGTTGCGGGAGGCGGACAGGTCCAGCAGCGCGTCGATCCGGACCCTGGGCGCGGTGTACAGGCGCTGGCGTCCGGACAGGCCGGCCTCCAGGCGGCGGTTGCCGTCGGAAAAGAAGGAGGGCGTCAGGGCCAGGGTCCATTCCCGGCGTTCGTCGCCGCGCCAGCGCAGGGAGGCGCTCAGGCTGTTGGCCGTGATGTCGTGCATCAGGGCCCGCAGCGGCGTGTCCCGCGACAGCAGGGCGGCGCCGGCGCCCACCTGCCAATGATCGTCCAGGTCCACGAAGGCCGAGAACGCCGCTCCGGCCCGGGTGCCGTGGCCGTAGCGGTTTCCCGAGACCTCGGCCTGGGCGGTCAGGTCCCGGCCGCGCCATTCGATGCCGGCGCGCGCCCAGGCGGCGTGGCCGTCCCCTTCGTCGAACCGGCCTTCGGCATAGCCGGTGCCGGCGAACGCGCGCCAGTTCTCGCCGAAGGGCGGCGAATGGAACACGGTGTCGATACTCGAATCCCGGCTGCCGAGCACTTGGCCGCCGGTGGACGCGCCCCGGCTGGCGGTCGTCCGCCATTCGGCCTTCCCGTGCGCGGCCCATTCCCTGTCCAGCCGCCGCACGGCCGGGTGCTCGGGGACGCGGGCCACCAGGTCGTCGCGCAGCAGTCCGGCCTGCCGCCATTCCTGCAGGGCGAGGGCGGTTTCGGCCTGGCCGGCCTCGACCTCGATGGACCGGGGCGCCTGGGTCTCGGCGATCTTCAGGTCGAGTTCCGCCCGGCGCGGCAGATCCCGGGCGCGCCAGGCCTCGGACCGCGCGACGCGCAGGCTGACGTTGCCGGGCGCCTCGTCGACCATCCGGTCCAGTTCGGCCTGGGCCTTCGTCGTATCGCCCTGGTACAGCGAGCCCAGGGCGCGCGTCAGTTCGGCGTCCAGCTTCGCGGGATTGGGGCGGCGCATGGGGTCGCCCTTGTACATGATCCAGGTGGGCAGCGCGGCCAGCGTCCGGTCCAGGCCGGCGTCGGCCGCGGCGTTCCGGTTGGATTCGGCCAGCGCGTAGTACAGGCCGATCCGGTCGGACACCCGCGCCGCCGCGTCCTGGCCCGCGGCGGAGGAGGCCAGGGATCGCTGGAACAGGGGCGCCGCGGTTTCCGGCCGGTGCAGGGCCAGGTACGCGCTCGCCGCGTCGCCCAGCGCGTAGTCCGGAACGGGCGCGCCGTCCGCCGCCATGGATTCGTAGGCGGACGCGAGGTCCCGCATGCGGCCGCGCGCGTGCAGGGCCTGCAGGCGGTCCGCCTCGGCGCGCCGCACGTCGTCGCGGGCCTCCGGTCCCAGGGCGCGCCATTGCGGAATCAGCCGGTCGTACTGGGCCAGCGCCCGGTCCGCCTGGACGTGCCGGTCGGCTTCGCCCCGGGCGTCGGCCGACGCGGTCCGGGTCAGCTGGGCCGCGACGTCGGCCTGCAGGGACCGGGTCTGCGACGGGCTGAGCAGGCCCGGATGCGCGTCGGCCAGCCGGAGGGCGCTTTGCGGCAGTCGCGCATCCTGCTGGGCCAGCACGTAGGCGCGCACGACGTAGAGGCGGTCCGGGGCCAGCGAGTAGGCCAGGGATGCGTGCTCCAGAGCCGCGTACGGTCTCGCGTCCCGGCCATAGGCGTAGGCCAGCGCGAGATGCGCGTCCGGATCGCCGGGGCGCTGCGCCACGAGGGTCTTGCCGCGTTCGATCGCGTCGTGCGGACGTCCCGCGTCCGCCAGGGTCATGACATGCCCGTAGGCGAACGTCGCCCGGCCGGGAAACCGCCGTTCTCCCTGGCTGAACAACTGGATGGCCAATGGCCACCGTTGCGCGTCCCGGTATGCGCGCGCCACCGCCTCCAGGGCGGGGGCGGGCAGCGTCGCGGGCGAACCGGACCGTTCGTACGCCTGCAGGATTGCATTGGTTTCCTCGCCGGTGGCAGGAAGTGCCAGGAGCGTACAAAAGGTAAATGCGACGGAGCGCAGGGCGTCGTTCATGGCGGGTCTCATGGCATGGGGATGTCAATGAGAACGGGGGCAGGCGAAGCGATAGGTGCCCGCCTGGACACCCTGGGAGAAGATGAGAAGCTCGATCCGGCACTGATCGCGGACCCCGAGCGACATGGAAAATTGCGTCAGCGCGGTCGGCCGGTCGGCCGGCAGGTCGACGGAGCCGCTTTGCACGATCCGCGAGGCGCCCGAAGGCCCTTGCTTGATGGCCTGGAGCCGGTAGTCGATCATGCGGCGTTCCGGGCTCTGGACGTAGGGCACGATCATGCCGGCCTGCGCTCCGGTCCCGCTGTCCAGCCATACCTGGAGATTCAGATCCGCCGCCATCATGACCGTGCTCCGGAAGAGGGGAAATATCTCTGGCGGGCCATGGAAGTCCCGCCAGAGATCCTGGCGCAAAGGCCCGCGGGCTTACCAGCCCGTCTGGTTGAACGTGGCGGTGTTGCCGAACCCGATCTGCACCGCCGTGGCGGAGAGGTTGGAGCCCGTCTGCATCACGGTCGCCGAGTTGACCCACCCGTCCTGATAAAGGTCGGCCTTCTGGTTGCTTCCGTACTGCTGCGTCACCGTGCTGGTGTTCTTGTAGCCGGCCTGCACGATCTTCGCGTCGGCGTCGTGGGTCCACTTCTGCGTGACGTCGGCGGAGTTGTTGACGCCGCTCTGGTAGATGTCGGTCGTCACGTCCAGGCTGTGTTCCTGGGTGGAGTTCGCGACGTTCTTCCAGCCGGTCTGGACGATCTTGGCGCTGGCGTCGCCGGTCCAGGTCTGCTTGACGTCGGCCGAGTTGTTCACGCCTTCCTGGTAGACATCCGATTGGGCGTTCCCGTTGTGGCTCTGGTCCGTGTTGACCACGTTCCGCCAGCCCTTCTGCACGACCTTGGAACTGACGCCCACGTTGTCCGACTGTTTCGCGTTGGCGTAGTTGTTGTATCCCTTCTGGTAGATGTCGATCTGGGCGGTGCCGAAGAAGTTGTTGGACTGGTTGGCCTTGGCCACGTTGCTCGCTTCGATCTGGGTGATGGTCGCGGTGGCGTTCCCGTTGTATGCCTGCGTGATCTCGGCGTCATTGTTGAAGCCGTTCTGGTAGGTATTGCCGGTGCTGCCGGCGAAGGCCGCCGTGCCGGCGAAGGCCAATGCAAGACCGGACGCCAGTGCGCAAAGAGAGTGTTTCATGTTGAAGCTCCTTGAGTCGACAAGACCAGTGAGGAAAGAACGCTGTCCGGCGGTCTTGAAACCGGGCGTCGTCGAAAGAAAAGGTCCGAGTGCGTCAGCGATACACGGAAAGCTTCAGGCCGCTGCCGATCTGGGTGATGGGCGCCAGCGGGCCCGGCGTGGTGAGCGTCACCGACAACTGATTGAAATTGCCGATCTGGTTCAGGTTCGCGTAGCTGTTGCTGGCGTACTGTTCCAGCCGGCCGCGATTGGCTACGCCGGTCTGGTGTATCTCGCCCCGGATGCCCATCCCGGCCTGGATGATCTGGGCGTCGTTGCCGGCCCCGGCCTGCTGGATCACGGCCGTGTTGCCCGCGCCGGACTGCGAGGTGTCCGCCCGGTTGCGGAAGCCGTCCTGGAGGATGGATGCCGCGGAATCGGCGCCCTTCTGGGTGATCTCGCCGGTGTTCAGGCCGCCTCGCTGGACGACGCGCGCCTGCACGCCGACATTGGCCAGCTCCAGGGGCGGCAGTTCGCCGGGTGCGGAAAGATCGGGGCCGGCGCCGTGGCTGGCCGGGGGGGCGGCGCTCAGCAGGGCCGCGAGGCCCAGGCACAGGCAGATGCGGCCGAGCGGCGGGCCGAGGCGGAAAAGGGAGGATGTGTTCATGGCTTCACGACTCCTTGATTCGTGTGAACAGGCTCCAGGCCGCGTTCAATGCGGTCATTGGGCCTGGACCGGGGCGGCCGCGGCGTCCGTGTCGGCCGCCTGGCGCGGCGTCACCGTCGTCACTTCGCTGTTTTCGGCGGCCAGGTAGCGCTGGATCAGCGCGCTGTTCCAGTCCGCCGGGTTCTTCAGGCGCCACAGGTTGTTCTTGATGCCCTGCACCGTCAGGTGCATGACGGCGGCGTCGATGGCTTCCTTCACGGCCAGCTGGGCGGGCTCGTTATGGGTGTAGCCGCCCTCGATCTCCAGCAGGTCGTAGTAGTTGACGAAACGGAAATAGCTCGGATGGATCTCGTACGAGAAGATCGTCTTGGTGGTCGAGACGCTGTCCAGGATCGCGCCGGTCGCGACGTCCACGGCCCGCAGGCCGATCGTGACCTGATCGACGCTGTATTGCGTGCTCATGCCGATCCCCAGGAACTTCGCGCCCAGGCCGCCGGTCCTCGTGTTGGTGTCGTAGGCGATCACGCCGCCCTCCAGGATGATGGAGGCGGGCAGCAGGTTCGGGACTCCGCCGCCGTTCTGCGCGCCCTCGTCCACGGCCCGCAGCACCCGGCGCTCGGTCAGCAGGGATTGCAGGCCCTCGCGCTCGACGGGGATGTACCAGCCCGAGTCCTTCAGGGCCTTCATCAGCATCGATGCCGCGCCCTGGGTGACCGCCGTGGAGAACGCGCTGCTGGGGGAAGGCTTGTACTGGCCGGTTTCATCCCGGAAACCGTAGACGGCGGCCACGATCTTTTTCTGCGGGGGAGGCAGCTGCAGCAGTGCGGTGGCCGAGGGGGTCGGCGGGGTCAGCTGCGCCTCGTTGGAAACGTTGGCAGGCTTCTGGATCGCGCACGCGGACAGGGTCAGCGCCAGTACCGGAGCGATCCATGAGCCGCGTACCGACGCGAGTGCGCGGGCTCCAGGCATTTTCAGGGTGTCCATGACGGGCCTTTCCGGTTCCGGGTCAGTTGATGGGGGTGCCGCCGGCATCGGCGTTGCCAAGGTCGATGGGATGCGAATTGCCGTTCAGGTCGACCCAGTAGAGCTTGTCGCCCTTCTGGATCAGGAAGCCGTTGTCGGTTTGCAGGATCTGTCCGATGTTGTCCAGGCCGAGATCGTCCATGGGGTAGGGATACCGCTTCTGCGCCTGCGCGCTCTGCAGCAGGGTGGGGCCGTTCAGCGGATTGCCGCCGAAGCTGGGGTTGACCGGGGTGTAGAGCAGCTGTCCCGCCGATGCGGGCAGCGGTGCCCATGGCAGCGCGATCAATGCGCCCAGGAGGATCGCGGCAGGCCCGCCGGACCTGATGCGAGGATTGCGTGTGGATTGACTCATTTACATCTCCTCGGGCCCTAGATCGGCGTTCTGGATGAACTTCCTTTGGGCGTTGATGATGTCGATGTTCTCCCGGACCGCCTGGACGACTTCGCGGCTCTGGTCCTTCGCCCGCGAGCGGGCCGGAGACAGAAACGTGTGGAAGACGGTCTGGTCCAGATAGCTGATCCAGATCTCGCTGCCGAACTGCGCGGTGGGACGCTCGATGACCGTCATCGTGTCCTGCGAGTCCGGGTACAGCGCCTGCCACACTTGCGTGAAGTTGCTGTAGAAGTCCCACCCCATCACGGTGACGGTGCGGTTGATGATCAGCCCCTTCAGGGGGTCGCTGTTGATGCGTCCCTCGTCGAGGTTGCGCCTGGGTGGTTCGGGCTCCTGCGCGGCCGCCGCCGCGCCCAGCAGCGCCGCGATGATGATGCCGAGCCGCAAACCCATGAACCGCATGGCGATTCTCCTGTCCGGCGCAGCGATCTTTGCCGAACGTGTCGAACTGTGATGTCGTATGGAGAATGTTATGGGCGGGCCCCGCGCCCACCTATAGGCCGGAGTCGCTACGCCGTTTTCCGGGTGGGCGGTCGGCCGGCCGTCGGGGAAACGGCGTAGTCCGTCGGAGCGGATGTCCGGGGGGCCGCGCGCCCGGACGAACTGCGCTAAAATAGTGCGCCCTCGATAGGGGAAGTTTGAATATTCCCTGAAAGGGACGCTATAATTTACGAGTTTGACTATCGCCGCATGTGCGATCGACCGGCACGGATCGACGGGGCCTGTCGGCGGATGCGCGGCGGGACGTGAGCGATGGGCCTATGGATGTGAAAGCTGCCTGCGGTCCGGATGGCGGGGCGAATGGGTCGAACGGCCATGGGCCGAACGGCTCGTCCGACACGCTGGTGCTCGGCGACGCGGAACGCGCGCTGATCGCCCGCCGTTCACGGGTCGGCCTGTTTCGGGCGCTGGCGGCGCAGGCATTCACGGGAATGCTGGTGGTGCTGGGCGCCTGGGGAATTGCTGGGAAGGACGCCGGGTTCTCCGCCCTGATCGGGGCGGCGGTCTATTTCGTGCCCAACGCGCTGTTCGCCTTGCGGCTGCTGCTGGGGTACTTCGGGCCGAAACGCCCGGGATCGCTCGCCTTTTTCTGGGGCGAATTCCTCAAGCTGCTGACGGTGGCCGGGGTGGTGGTCCTGGTGGCGTGGCGGTGGGGCGGCTGGCTGAACTGGCCCGCCTTCCTGCTGGGCCTGCTGGGCGTCATGAAGGGGTACGTGGTGTTGCTGGCCTTGCGCCGACTGCCATGATTTGAATACGAAAAAGGGTTTCCGATGACCGACGCTGTAACGACGCCTCAGTCCGAATACATCCAGCATCACCTGGTCCACCTGAACAATCTCGGGCACAAGCAGGACATCATCGCCAACTTCGACGTCGTCAACTACGACTCGCTGTTCTGGTCGATCCTGATGGGCGCCATCGTCATCTTCTTCCTCTGGCGCGCCGCCAGCCGGGCCACCACCGACGTGCCGGGCCGCTTCCAGATGGGTATCGAAATGCTCGTGGGCATGGTCCACGAGGAAGCCAAGGGCATCATCCCCAACGAGACCACGCGCAAGTTCGCCGCGCCGCTGGCCCTGACCGTGTTCCTCTGGATCACGCTGATGAACACGCTGGACCTGATCCCCGTCGACCTGGCCGGCTGGATCTTCCGCATCACCGGCCTGGGCGCCCACCACGCCGACCCGCTGTACTACCATCGCATCCTGCCGACCGCCGACCTGAACATCCCCCTGGGCATGTCCCTGGGCGTGCTGGTCCTGATGCTGTACTACGGCATCAAGATCAAGCACCCGGGCGGCTTCGTCAAGGAACTCTTCACCGCGCCCTTCCACGCGCACGGCGTCGCGGCGCTGATCCTGGCGCCCTTCAATTTCCTGCTGAACCTCATCGAATATGCGGCCAAGTGCGTGTCGCTGGGCATGCGGCTGTTCGGCAATATGTATGCGGGCGAACTGCTGTTCATGCTGATCGCCTTGCTGGGTGGTGCCTGGACGGGGGCGAATGCTTCCAGCATCAGTCTTGCGTTCGGACACGTGCTCGCCGGTTCGGCATGGGCGATCTTCCACATCCTGATCGTGCTGCTGCAGGCGTTCATCTTCATGATGCTGACCCTGGTGTATATCGGGCAGGCGCACGAAGGCCACTAAAAATTCGCCCGGGATCCTCCCCGGGCGGGCTCGCGGGGCTTGCCCTGATTTCTGGTTTTTTGATTTTTTGACTAAACAACGTTTACTTACCAAGGAGTTGTTATGACCAACGTTGCGTTCGTTGCTCTCGCTTGCGGTCTGATCATCGGTCTGGGCGCCATCGGCGCTTGCATCGGCATCGGCATGATGGGTGGCAAGTACCTCGAAGCCTCCGCCCGCCAGCCCGAACTGATGAACACCCTGCAGACCAAGATGTTCCTGCTGGTCGGCCTGATCGACGCGGCCTTCCTGATCGGCGTGGGTCTGGCCATGCTGTTCGCGTTCGCCAACCCCTTCGTGGGCTGATGACGGCGCAGGCCTGCGCGTTTGCCGCAGGCCAGGGGTTCGTCGGCGGCCTGCGGGCCGTGGACGGCCGGATTAGGTGCCTTGCGGAATCGCCGCAAGGCACGAACGGGTAAATTAGGAAAACGACCGTGAATTTAAACGCGACTCTCTTTTTCCAGATGATCGTGTTTTTCGTTCTGGGTTGGTTTACGATGAAATTCATCTGGCCGCCCCTGACGAAGGCAATGGATGATCGTCGCCAGAAAATCGCCGACGGTCTGGCCGCCGCCGAAAAGGGCAAGGCCGATCTGGCCCAGGCCCAGGCCCGCGTCAGTCTGATGGAAGCCGCCTCCAAAACGGAAAACCACGCGCGTCTGGCCGAAGCCGAAAAGCAGGCCTCCGCGCTGATCGACGAAGCCCGCCGCGAAGCCGAGGCCGAAAAGGCCCGGATCGTCGCCCAGGCCCGCCAGGACGCCGCCCAGGAAGTCCAGCGCGCACGCGAAACCCTGCGCGCCGAAGTGGCCGTGCTGGCCGTGAAGGGCGCCGAACAGATCCTGCGTCGCGAAGTCGATGCCAAGGCGCACGCCGAGCTGCTCGACCAGCTCCAGGCGCAACTCTGAATCAGGGCGAGTCATGGCTGAACTATCCACTATCGCGCGGCCCTACGCCGAGGCCCTGTTCGAATCCGTGCGCGGCGACGCGCGCGGGCTCGAATACTGGTCCGGCGTGATGTCGCTGCTGGCCCAGGTGTCCGGCATGCCCGACGTGCTCGAGGCCATGGCCGACCCGCGCCTGTCCGACGCGCAGCGCACCGGACTGCTGACCGGCCTGGTGCCCCAGGAACTGCCGGCGCAGGCGGCCAACCTCGTCGCCCTGGTGGTCGAGAACGGCCGCGTCCAGGCGCTGCCCCAGGTGGCCGAGCAATTCGAACTGCTGCGCAACCGGCTCGAGGGCACCGCCCTGGCGCGCATCACCAGCGCCTACCCGCTGACCGATGCCCAGGTGGCCGGCCTGCTGCAGGGGCTGGAGCGCAAGTTCGGCCTCAAGCTCAAATCCCAGGTGACGGTCGACCCGGAACTGATCGGCGGGGTGCGCGTCGCCGTCGGCGATCACGTGCTCGATACTTCCGTGCAGGCCCGGCTGGCCGGTCTGCGCGATACGCTGGCCGCGTGATGGCGGGCCAACCAACAAGATTCCAGGAGTCTTACCATGCAACTTAACCCGTCCGAGATCAGCGAACTGCTGAAGAGCCGCATCGAAGGCCTGGGCGCGTCCACCGATGTCCGCACGCAGGGCACGGTCGTGTCCGTCACCGACGGCATCACCCGCATCCACGGCCTGTCCGACGTGATGCAGGGCGAAATGCTCGAATTCCCCAACAACAAGTTCGGTCTGGCCCTGAACCTGGAACGTGATTCCGTGGGCGCCGTGGTGCTGGGCGACTACGTCGGCGTGTCCGAAGGCGACGCCGTCAAGACCACCGGCAAGATCCTGTCCGTGCCGGTCGGCCCGGAACTGCGCGGCCGCGTCGTCGACGCCCTGGGCAACCCGATCGACGGCAAGGGCCCGATCAACGCCAAGGAAACCGACGTGATCGAAAAGGTCGCGCCCGGCGTGATCGCCCGCCAGTCCGTGTCGCAGCCGCTGCAGACCGGCCAGAAGGCCATCGACTCCATGGTGCCCGTCGGCCGCGGCCAGCGCGAGCTGATCATCGGCGACCGCCAGACCGGCAAGACCGCCGTGGCCGTCGACACCATCATCAACCAGAAGGGCAAGGGCGTCACCTGCGTGTACGTCGCCATCGGCCAGAAGGCTTCCACCATCAACAACGTGGTGCGCAAGCTCGAAGAACACGGCGCCATGGAATACACCATCGTCGTGGCCGCCGCCGCGTCCGACTCCGCCGCCATGCAATACCTGGCCGCCTACTCGGGCTGCACCATGGGCGAATACTTCCGCGACCGCGGCGAGGACGCCCTGATCGTGTACGACGACCTGACCAAGCAGGCCTGGGCCTATCGCCAGGTGTCCCTGCTGCTGCGCCGCCCGCCCGGCCGCGAAGCCTACCCCGGCGACGTGTTCTACCTGCACTCCCGCCTGCTGGAACGCGCCGCCCGCGTGAACCCCGAATACGTGGAAAAGTTCACCAACGGCGCCGTCAAGGGCAAGACCGGCTCGCTGACCGCGCTGCCGATCATCGAAACCCAGGCCGGCGACGTGTCCGCCTTCGTGCCGACCAACGTGATCTCCATCACCGACGGCCAGATCTTCCTGGAAACCGACCTGTTCAACGCCGGCATCCGGCCCGCCATCAACGCCGGCATCTCGGTGTCGCGCGTGGGCGGCTCGGCCCAGACCAAGGTCGTCAAGAAGCTCTCCGGCGGCATCCGGACCGACCTGGCCCAGTACCGTGAACTGGCCGCCTTCGCGCAGTTCGCCTCCGACCTGGACGACGCCACCCGCCGCCAGCTGGAACGCGGCAAGCGCGTGGTCGAACTGCTCAAGCAGCCCCAGTACCAGCCGCAGCAGGTCTGGGAACTGGCGGTGGCCCTGTATTCCGTGAACAACGGCCACCTGGACGACCTCGAAGTCGGCCAGGTGCTGGCCTTCGAAAAGGCCCTGAAGGACTACCTGAAGGCCAAGCACGAAGCCCTGATCCAGCGCATCGAAGACGTGAAGGAACTCTCCAAGGAAGACGACGCCGCTCTGGGCGCCGCCATCCAGGAATTCAAGAAGCACGGCACGTTTTAAGTAGCGGCCGGGACGCGCGGCGCGCGTCCCGGACAGCCCTGACAGGATAGTGGAATGGCCGGAATCAAGGAAATTCGAACCAAGATCAAGAGCGTGCAAAACACGCGCAAGATCACCAAGGCGATGGAAATGGTCGCCGCGTCCAAGATGCGCAAGGCGCAGGACCGGATGCGGACGGGCCGTCCCTACGCCACCAAGGTGCGCGCCATCGCGGCCCACCTGATGCAGGCGAACCCGGATTACACCCACCCCTACATGGTGGAACGCCAGAAGCTGTCGTCCGTGGGCGTCGTGCTGGTCACCACCGACAAGGGTCTGTGCGGCGGCCTGAATACCAACATCTCGCGCCTGGTGCTCGCGCGGATCAAGGAATTCGAGCAGCAGGGCGTGCGCGTCCAGGCGACGGCGCTGGGCTCCAAGGGCCTGGGCCTGCTGAACCGCGTCGGCGTCAACGTGGTGTCCTCGGAAGTCCAGCTGGGCGACGCGCCCAACCTGGAACGCCTGATCGGCGCCATCAAGGTCCAGCTCGACGACTTCGTCGACGGCAAGGTGGACGCGGTCTACCTGGCGACCAGCCGCTTCGTCAACACCATGAAGCAGGACCCCAGCTTCATCCGCCTGCTGCCGCTGCCCTCGGGCCTGGAAGACCCCTTCCAGACGGGTTCCCAGGACGAGAAAGCCCTGGAAAGCCAGTACGGCTGGGACTACCTGTACGAGCCGGATTCCCAGACCGTGATCGACGAGCTGCTGCTGCGCTACGTCGAGGGCCTGGTCTACCAGGCCGTGGCGGAAAACATGGCCAGCGAGCAGTCCGCCCGGATGGTCGCCATGAAGGCCGCGTCCGACAACGCCAAGAAAGTCATCGGCGACCTCCAGCTGGTCTACAACAAGACCCGCCAGGCGGCCATCACCAAGGAAATTTCGGAAATCGTGGGCGGCGCCGCCGCGGTCTGATCGACGCAAGCACCGGCAACCCAGAGATACTTATAGGACTAAACATGAGCAACGGTACCATCGTTCAGTGCATCGGCGCCGTGGTGGACATTCAGTTCCCCCGCGACAGCATCCCCAACATCTACGACGCGCTCACCTTGACCGACGAGTCCTCCGCATTCGCGGAAAAGGGCCTGACGTTCGAGGTCCAGCAGCAACTGGGCGACGGTGTCGTGCGGACCATCGCCATGGGCTCGTCCGACGGCCTGCGCCGCGGCATGTCCGTGGCCGGCACCGGCGCGCCGATCTCCGTGCCCGTGGGCACCGGCACCCTGGGCCGCATCATGGACGTGCTGGGCCGCCCGATCGACGAGCGCGGCGACATCCAGTCCGACGAAAAGCGCGCCATCCACCAGCCCGCCCCGAAGTTCGACGAACTGTCGCCCTCGGTCGAGCTGCTCGAGACCGGCATCAAGGTGATCGACCTGGTGTGCCCCTTCGCCAAGGGCGGCAAGGTCGGCCTGTTCGGCGGCGCCGGCGTGGGCAAGACCGTGAACATGCTGGAACTGATCAACAACATCGCCAAGGCCCACAGCGGCCTGTCGGTGTTCGCCGGCGTGGGCGAACGGACCCGCGAAGGCAACGACTTCTACCACGAAATGTCCGACGCGGGCGTCATCAAGCTCGACAACCTGGCGGAATCCAAGGTCGCCATGGTCTTCGGCCAGATGAACGAACCTCCGGGCAACCGTCTGCGCGTGGCCCTGTCGGGCCTGACGATGGCGGAAAAGTTCCGCGACGAAGGCCGCGACGTGCTGTTCTTCGTGGACAACATCTACCGCTACACCCTGGCCGGCACCGAAGTGTCCGCCCTGCTGGGCCGGATGCCGTCCGCCGTGGGCTACCAGCCGACGCTGGCCGAGGAAATGGGCAAGCTGCAGGAACGGATCACGTCCACCAAGACCGGTTCCATCACGTCCATCCAGGCCGTGTACGTGCCCGCCGACGACTTGACCGACCCGTCGCCCGCCACCACCTTCCTGCACCTGGACTCCACCGTGGTGCTGTCGCGCGACATCGCCGCCCTGGGTATCTACCCGGCCGTGGACCCGCTGGATTCGACCAGCCGCCAGCTCGATCCGCAGATCGTCGGCGAAGAGCACTACAACATCGCCCGCGGCGTGCAGCAGACGCTGCAGCGCTACAAGGAACTGCGCGACATCATCGCCATTCTGGGCATGGACGAACTGTCGCCGGAAGACAAGCAGGCCGTGGCCCGCGCCCGCAAGATCCAGCGCTTCCTGTCGCAGCCCTTCCACGTCGCCGAAGTCTTCACCGGCTCGCCCGGCAAGTACGTGCCGCTGGCCGAGACCCTGCGCGGCTTCAAGATGATCGTCGAGGGCGAGTGCGACGCGCTGCCCGAGCAGGCCTTCTACATGGTGGGCGGCATCGACGAGGCCTTCGAAAAGGCCAAAACCCTCCAATAAGGATTGCACATGGCGACTCTTCACATCGAAGTGGTCAGCGCGGAAGCCTCGATCTTCTCCGGCGAGGCGGCCTTCGTCGCCCTGCCGGGCGAATCGGGCGACCTCGGCATCCTGCCGGGGCACACGCCGCTGATTTCGCGCGTGCGTCCCGGCACGCTGAAGATCCGGCGCGACGACGGCACCGAAGAGCACATCTTCGTGGCCGGCGGCATCCTGGAAGTCCAGCCGCACGCCGTGACGGTGCTGTCCGACACGGCCATCCGCGCGGCCGACCTGGACGAGGCCAAGGCCGTCGCCGCACGCGAGCGCGCCGAGGAAGCCTTGCGCAACACCAAGGAAAAGTCCGACATCGCCGTGGTGGAAGCCGAACTCGCCATGCTGGCGGCCCAGGCCGCCGCCGCGCGCAAGTTCAGCCAGAAGCGCAGCTCGCACTGATCCGGTCCGGTCCCGCGACCACGGAAAGGCGCCCTCCGGGGCGCTTTTCTTTTTGATCGCGTATAAGATGGTGCGGCGGCGGCACGCCGTCCCCGCGCATTCTCCCGACACAACGGAGCGTTTTCTGGAACCCCAGCGGCAAGACCCCACCGATCCCCAGGCCGAGCGCCCTCGCGCGGGCTCCGGATCCCAGGCCGCCGTCCCGTGGCTGCTGGGCGCCTGCTGCTTCGCCAGCATCGCCTCGATGCGGGCCTGCGACACGCTGCTGCCCGCGCTCGCGGCCGAATTCTCGGTCACGGTGGGGCGGGCGTCCCGGGTCATCTTCGTCTTCGCGGTGGCCTACGGGGTGTTCCAGCTCTGTTTCGGCCCCCTGGGCGACCGCTACGGCAAGCTGCGGGTCATCGCCCTGTGCGCCCTGGCCTGCGTGATCGGCAACGGCATCGCCTTCCTCTCGCCGAGCCTGGACTGGCTGGTGGTGGCGCGCATCGTCTCGGGCGCCTTCGCGGCGGGCATCTACCCGATGGCCATGGCCTGGGTGGGCGACAGCGTGGCCTACGACCAGCGCCAGGTGGCCCTGGCGCGGCTGGTGAGCGCGAGCGTCCTGGGCACGCTGGCCGGGCAGTGGCTGAGCGGGCTGATCGCCGAATGGGCCGGCTGGCGTCCGACATTTGCCCTGCTGGCGGGCCTGTTCCTCGTGGCGGGCGGCCTGCTGCTGCACGCGGCGCGCGGCGGCGCATCTCCGGCGGGGACGGTCCGCCAGGGGCGGCGCCCCGCGCTGCTGGGCATCCTGGCGCTACCCTCGGCGCGCTGGCTGCTCGCCGTCACCGCCATCGAAGGGGCGCTGGCCTTCGGCGCCATCGCCTTCATGCCCAGCCTGCTGCAGCGCCATCATGCGGCCTCGCTTTCGATGGCCGGCGGCCTCACGGCGTTCTACGGAGTCGGCGGATTCGTCTACTCGCGGGTGGCCGGCCGGCTGTTGCGCCGCATCGGCGAACCGGGCCTGGCGCGCCTGGGTGGCGCATCGCTGTGCCTGGGCTTCCTGGCCTTCGCCTACGCGCCGGGCCTCGCCTGGATTCCCGCCGCCTGCGCCCTGGCGGGCTTCGGCTTCTACTGCTTGCACAACACCCTGCAGACCAACGCCACCCAGATGGCGCCCTCGGCGCGCGGCGCCGCCATGGCGCTGTTCGCCTGCGTGCTGTTCCTGGGGCAGTCGGCGGGCGTGCTGGCGGCCGCCTGGGTCGCCGATCACCTGTCGGACGCGCTGATCTTCGCCATCGTCGGACCGGGGCTGCTGGCGCTGTCCCTGGCCGCGGCCCGGCGCTTCAGGCGGTAGCCCGCGTACAGCGCGACCAGCCACACCGGCAGCACGTAGACCGCCGGCCGGGTGTCGTCCAGCTGCGTCATCAGCCCCACCAGCGCCACCAGGAAGGCGATGCACAGGTAGTTCGTCCAGGGGTGGAAGGGCGCGGGGAACAGCGGCGTCTCGCGCGCATGGGCCTTGCGGAAGCGCAGGTGGACCAGCACGATCATCATCCAGGTGATCGTGGCCGCCGCCGTCGCCACGGCCATGATCCGCATGAAGGCGCCTTCCGGCACCAGGAAATTGACGACCACGATCGCCAGCGTGCAGGCCGACGAGAACAACACGCCGACCCAGGGCACCTGGCGCCGGCTCAGGCGCAGGAAGATGCGCGGCGCGTTGCCCTGTTCTGCCAGGCTGCGGAGCATGCGGCCGTTGCTGTACATGCCGCTGTTGTAGACCGAGATCGCGGCGCTGAGCACCACCAGGTTCAGGATGTCCGGCGCGGCGGGGATGCCCAGGCGGGAAAAGATCAGCACGAAGGGGCTGCCGTTCAGTCCGACCTCGTTCCAGGGATACAGGGTCACCAGCACCGCCAGCGCGCCGATGTAGAAGATCAGGATGCGCCAGATCACCTGGTTCACGGCGCGCGGGATGCTGCGCCGGGGGTCGTCGGCCTCGCCCGCCGTGATGCCGATCAGCTCCGTGCCGCCGAAGGAGAACATCACCACCACCAGGGACAGCAGCAGGCCGTGCACGCCGTGGGGCAGGAAGCCGCCGTGGGCCCACAGATTGTCGATTCCCGCGCCGCCGGCGCCGCGTGCGATCAGCACCCCGCCCAGCAGGATCATGCCGATGATGGCGGCGATCTTGACGAAGGCCAGCCAGAACTCGCTTTCGCCGTACAGACGCACGTTCAGCAGGTTCAGGCCCGTGACGCTCAGCAGCACGGCCAGCGCGCTGGCCCAGGCCGGGAAATCGGGCAGCCAGTAGTTGACGTAGATGCCCACCACCGAAAGCTCGGCCATGCTGACCAGGATGTACAGCAGCCAGTAGTTCCAGCCCGACAGGAAGCCCGCGAATCCGCCCCAGTAGCGGTAGGCGAAATGGCTGAAGGCGCCGCTGACGGGTTCCTGGGTGGACATTTCTCCCAGGAAGCGCAGGATCAGGTAGATCGCCAGGCCGCCGATCAGGTAGGACAGGATGATGCCGGGGCCGACCAGGCGGATGGAGGCGGCCGAGCCGTAGAACAGGCCGGTGCCGATGGCGCCGCCCAGGGCGATCATCTGGATGTGGCGGTTTTTCAGGCTGCGCGCCAGGGTGTCGGGCGGTGCGCCGGATGCGGAAGGGGAGTCGGACATGGAGGGGAAATGCGTGGAAGGTCGGGAGCGCCCCGGTCGGGCGCCATGGTCGGATTGGGCGCCCGGGGTGCGTCGGGTGGTTCAGGTGCCCGGGGCGTCTTGGGCGCCGTCAGGGACGGGCACGTCCGCCGTCGGCCCCTGGGTCTTCAGGATCTGGTGCAGGTGTTCGACCTGCGGCGCCAGCGTGCTGCAGGCCTCGGCCCAGGCGGCGGCCTGGACGGCGTCGTGCCGGGGCGGCGCCCAGATGGCGTCCGGGAAGCAGGGGTCGCCGCGCCAGCGGGGGATCAGGTGCCAGTGCAGATGGGGCACCTGGTTGCCGAGGCTGGCCAGGTTGATCTTGTCGGGCCGCAGGATGGCGCGCTGCAGGCGCTCGACCTGGAACACGGTGCGCATCAGGTGCAGGCGGTCCATGGGGTCGATGTCCGTCATTTCCGCCACGTGGCGCTGCCAGACGACGCGCAGGTAGCCCGGGTACCGGGGTTCGTCCACGCGGATGATCCGCAGTCTGTCGTCCTGCCAGAGCAGGGTGTCGCGGTCCGTGATGCAGAGCGGGCAATCGGGGGAAAAGGCCATGGCGGGGGCGGCAGCGGGATGGGGACCGCCGCCCGCCGACGCGGGGGCGGGGACGGAGTCAGCGGGCGAAGAACAGTTCGTGCAGGGCGGCGCCGGGATCGGGCGCGCGCATGAAGGCCTCGCCGACCAGGAAGGCCTGGACGCCGTGCGCGCGCATGCGGTCGACGTCCTCGGGCAGCAGGATGCCGCTTTCGGTCACGACCCGCTTGCTCGCCGGCACGTCCTTCAGCATCGACAGGGTGGTTTCCAGGCGCGTCTCGAAGGTGCGCAGGTCGCGGTTGTTGATGCCGATCAGCGGCGTGTCCAGGGACAGGGCGGCGTCCAGTTCCTCGCGGTCGTGGACTTCGACCAGCACGTCCATGCCCAGGTCGGCGGCCACGGTCTCGAGTTCGCGCAGCTGGGCGGGCGACAGGGCGGCGGCGATCAGCAGCACGCAGTCGGCACCCAGCGCCCGGGCGTGGATGACCTGGTAGGGGTCGATCATGAAGTCCTTGCGCAGCACCGGCAGGCTGCAGGCCGCGCGCGCCTGGCGCAGGTGATCGTAGCCGCCCTGGAAATACTGCACGTCGGTCAGGACCGACAGGCAGGCCGCGCCGTGGCCGGCGTAGCTGGTGGCGATGTCCGCCGGGCGGAAGTCCTCGCGGATCACGCCCTTGGACGGCGAGGCCTTCTTGATTTCGGCGATCACGGCGGGCTTGCCCTGGGCGATCCGGTCCTCGATGGCGCGCACGAAGCCGCGGATGTCCTGGCGGCTCTGGGCCTCGCGCAGGACTTCGGATTCGCTGCGCATCTGCCGCGCGGTGGCGACCTCGGTGCGCTTGGTGTCCAGGATCCTGGCCAGAATGTCGTTCATGCGGAGAACCTTTGCGTGTATTGGCGGAATTGTTCCAGCTTGTCACGCGCGGCGCCAGAGGCGATCAGGTCGAAGGCCTGGCGGATGCCGGCGTCGATCGAGTCGGCGCGGTTGCCGGCGTACAGGGCCAGGCCCGCGTTCAGGGCGACGATGTCGCGGGCCGTGCCGGCCGTGTTGTTCAGCGCGGCGCGCACCAGTTGCGCGGACTCGTCGCGGTTGGCGACCTTGATGCTGCGGTTGGACACCATGGCCATGCCGAAGTCCTCGGGATGGATCTCGTATTCGCGGACCTCGCCGTCCTTCAGCTCGCCCACCAGGGTGGCCGCGCCCAGCGAGGCCTCGTCCATGCCGTCCTTGCCGTGCACGATCAGCACGTGGCGCGATCCCAGGCGCTGCAGCACCCGCACCAGGATGCCGACCAGGTCGGGGTGGAACACGCCCATGAGCTGGTTGGCGGCGCCGGCCGGATTGGTCAGCGGGCCGAGGATGTTGAAGATCGTGCGCACGCCCAGTTCGCGGCGCACGGCGGCGACGTTCTTCATGGCGCCGTGGTGGGCCGGGGCGAACATGAAGCCGATGCCGGTGGCCTCGATGGATTCGGCGACCTGGGCGGGCGTGGCGGAGACCTGGACGCCCAGGGCCTCCAGGACGTCGGCGCTGCCCGACGAGGACGAGGCGCTGCGGTTGCCGTGCTTGGCGATCTTGACCCCGCCCGCGGCGGCCACGAACATGGCGGCGGTGGAGATGTTGAAGGTGTGCGAGCCGTCTCCGCCCGTGCCGCACATGTCCAGCAGGTCCTCGGGATAGGGGGTGTCGACGCCCAGGGCGAATTCGCGCATGACCTGGGCGGCGGCCGTGATCTCGCCGACGGTTTCCTTCTTGACGCGCAGGCCCATCAGCAGGGCGCTGGCCAGCTGGGGGGACATTTCCCCGCGCATCAGCATGCGCATCAGTTCCAGCATTTCGTCGTGGAAGATTTCCCGGTGCTCGATGCAGCGGGCCAGGGCCTCGTTGGGGGTGATCGGCGGCATGGGTGATTCCTTTTCTTCGTGTCTTTCGGATGGACCGGTTCGGGGGGCTCAGAGTTCCAGGAAGTTGCGCAGCAGCGCGTGGCCGTGCTCGCTGAGGACGGATTCCGGGTGGAACTGCACGCCGTAGACGGGCAGGGACTTGTGGGCGACGCCCATGATCTCGCCGTCGGCGGTCTCGGCGGTGACGTCCAGGCAGTCGGGCAGGGAGTCGCGCTCGATGGCCAGGGAATGGTAGCGGGTGACCGTGTACGGCGAGGGCAGCCCCGCGAAGACGTCGGTGCCCCGGTGCGTGATGGGCGAGACCTTGCCGTGCATGATTTCCCGGGCGCGCACGATGCGCCCGCCGTAGGCGGCGCCAATGGCCTGGTGGCCCAGGCAGACGCCCAGGATGGGCTTCCTGCCGGCGAAATGCCGGATCAGTTCGATGGAGATGCCGGCCTCGGCCGGCGAGCACGGCCCCGGGGACACGCAGATGCGGTCCGGGTCGATGGCCTCGACGCCGGCGAGATCGATCTGGTCGTTGCGCACGACCTGGACCTGGACGCCGAGTTCGCCGAAATACTGCACCAGGTTGTAGGTGAAGGAGTCGTAGTTGTCCAACATCAGCAGCTTCATGATCGGGCCGTCCTGGTCAGTGTCGGGAAACGCGCGCGCGCCCGGAGGCGGGCTGCGGAAGCCGGGGGATGCGGGAGGGGGAGAGCGATACGGACATGGTCTTCCTTGGAGTCAGGAGCCGCCGCACCGGAGATAGATTCACGAAGACCTATGCCTGCCAGAACGGCGGCAAGGTGCGATGAATCACGCATGAGGATGCCGCCCCTAGGAGGAGCGCCACCAGAACGAAGCGTGCACGGTCGCGTGTGAAATCATGGCAAGCATTCTACTGTGCGGCGCGGGCGCTGTCGAGCGGGGTAAATACCGAGGGTTTCGTGCCGGGGGCGCACCGGATGGGCGGGGTGCGCGGCGTGCCCGGAGGGCGGGATGCGTCCTTTATTGGTAATACCATTATGGAAGATATGGGAACGGATGGAAGAGTCCGTGCACAGGAAATATATTTTTATAAGCACTTGAACAAAAACAATAAATTAGATTTCACCGTTTATGATAAGGGTAAACACCTATCCTGATTTGGATTGACCATAAAAAGGGCTGATTTCTATAATCCGGCCACGAATTCGGAAATCATGTTATTGGTAAGACCAATTTGGGTGCTGGAACAGGCTCGACGGTCTCGCCGCGCGTCACCCCGAGGAGTTCCCCGCAATGCCCGCCATCTGGCAACAGAATTACGACCCCGCCGGCAACATCTGGCTGTCCGCGCTGGTCGCCTGCCTTCCCATCCTGCTGTTCTTCCTGTCGCTGACCGTGCTGCGTCTCAAGGGCTGGCTGGCCGGCACCCTGACGGTGCTGGCGGCCCTGGCCGTGGCGCTGTTCTTCTACGGCATGCCCGCCGGCCAGGCGCTGGCCTCGGCCGTCTACGGCTTCTTCTACGGCCTGTGGCCGATCGCCTGGATCATCATCGGCGCGGTCTTCCTCTACAAGATCGCCGTGGCGACCGGCCAGTTCGACACGATCCGCGAGTCGGTGCTGTCGCTCACGGCCGACCAGCGGCTGCAGATGCTGCTGGTGGGCTTCGCCTTCGGCTCCTTCCTGGAAGGCGCGGCCGGCTTCGGCGCGCCCGTGGCCATCACGGCGGCGCTGCTGGTGGGGCTGGGCTTCCGGCCCCTGTACGCCGCTGGCCTGTGCCTGGTGGCCAACACGGCGCCGGTGGCCTTCGGCGCCATGGGGATCCCCATCATCGTGGCCGGCCAGGTGACCGGCATCCCGGCCTTCGCCATCGGCGAAATGGCCGGCCGCCAGCTGCCGTTCCTGACCATCATCGTGCTGTTCGTCATCATGGCCATCATGGACGGCTGGCGCGGCGTGAAGGAAACCTGGCCGGCGGTGGTCGTGGCGGGCGGCAGCTTCGCCGTCACGCAGTACCTGACCTCGAATTTCATCGGCCCGGAACTGCCGGACATCACCTCCGCCCTGGTGGCGCTGGTGGCCCTGTCCGCCTTCCTGCGCGTGTGGCGGCCGGCGTCCATCTTCCGCTTTTCGGCGACGGGCGAGGGTACCGAGCACCTGTCGCCGGACGCCCCCGGGGCGCGTCCCTCCGGCCGCGCGTTCACCACGGGCGAGGTCCTGCGCGCCTGGTCGCCGTTCATCGTGCTGACCGCGATGGTGACGATCTGGTCGATCCCGCCCTTCAAGCGCCTGTTCCTGGCCGACGGGCCGTTGCACGGCTGGATCGCCAGCGTGTCCGTGCCGGGGCTGGACGGACTGGTGCAGAAGATGCCGCCCATCGTCGAACAGGCCGCCGCCTATGCCGCCGTCTACAAGTTCGACTGGTTCTCGGCCACGGGGACGGCCATCCTGATCGCCGCCCTGGTCACCATCCTGGCGGCGCGGCTGAAGCCGTCCGCGGCGGTGTGCGTGATGGGCGAAACCCTGAAGGAACTGGCCATTCCGGTCTACACGATCGGCATGGTGCTGGCCTTCGCCTTCATCGCCAATTATTCCGGCCTGTCCGTGACGCTGGCCCTGGCCCTGTCGTATTCCGGCCATGCCTTCACGTTCTTCTCGCCGTTCCTGGGCTGGCTGGGCGTGTTCCTGACGGGATCGGACACGTCGTCCAACGCGCTGTTCGCGGCGCTGCAGGCGGCCACGGCGCACCAGATCGGCGTGCCGGAAGTGCTGCTGGTGGCGGCCAATTCCACCGGCGGGGTCACGGGCAAGATGATTTCGCCGCAATCGATCGCCATCGCCTGCGCGGCGGTGGGCCTGGTGGGGCGCGAATCCGACCTGCTGCGTTTCACGGTCAAGTATAGTTTCCTGTTTGCCGTGATCGTCGGCGTCATGACGACGGTGCAGGCCTACGTCCTGCCCTGGATGATCCCGGCGCTCTGAACGGATACCGCCACCCATGCGCCTTTCCGACCGTCTCGCGGAACAGCTCCGGGCCCTGATCGACGAACGGGGCCTGAAGCCCGGCGACCGCCTGCCGGCCGAGCGCCGGCTGGCCGAGGACCTGGGCGCCTCGCGGCCGTCGGTCCGCGAGGCCATCCGCCAGTTGGCCAGCCAGGGGCTGGTGCGCAGCCGGCAGGGCGGGGGCACCTACGTCCAGGCGCGCGCGGCCGCCGCGGACGACTGGCCCGAGCGGCATCTGGTGCGGCCGCTGGACGAACTGGTGTCCGACGACCCAGAGTACCGCTACGACGTGCTGGAGGCCCGCCACGCCCTGGAGGGCGGCACCGCCTGGCATGCCGCGCTGCGCGCCACGGCCCAGGACCGCCAGGCGATCCAGCGGCGCTTCGAGGACATGGTGCGCTTCCAGAGCCGCGGCGATCCGGACCTGTCGGCGCAGGCCGACGCGCGCTTCCACCTGTCCATCGCCGAGGCTTCCCACAACGCGGTGCTGCTGCAGATGATGCGCGGCGTGTTCGAACTGCTGCGGTCCACCGTCACCGAAAACCGCCAGCGCATGTACCTGATCCAGCATACCCAGGATCAGCTGACGGCCCAGCACCAGGCGCTGATGGAAGCCATCCTGCGCGGTGACGCCGAAGCCGCCCGGGCGACCGTCTGGCGCCACCTGGAGTTCGTGCACGGCAGCGTGCGCAAGCTCGACGAAGACGAGGCGCGCCGCGCCCGTTCCTCCCGTTTGCCTCCTTTCACACTGACATCATGATCATTTCCGCCTCCACCGATTACCGCGAAGCCGCCCGGCGGCGCCTGCCCCCCTTCCTGTTCCATTACGGCGACGGCGGGGCGTACGCCGAATACACGCTGCGGCACAACGTCAGCGACCTGGCGGGCGTGGCGCTGCGCCAGCGGGTGCTGAACGACATGTCGCAGCTGGACCTGTCCACGCGGCTGTTCGGCGAGACCCTGTCCATGCCCGTGGCCCTGGCGCCGGTGGGCCTGACCGGGATGTACGCCCGCCGGGGCGAGGTCCAGGCGGCGCGGGCGGCGGACCACAAGGGCATCCCCTACACCATGTCCACCGTGTCGGTCTGTCCTATCGAGGAGGTCGCGCCCGAGATCGGCCGACCCATGTGGTTCCAGCTGTATGTCCTGAAGGACCGGGGCTTCATGAAGAGCGTGCTGGAGCGCGCCCAGGCGGCCGGGGTGTCGACGCTGGTGTTCACCGTGGACATGCCGGTGCCGGGCGCCCGCTACCGCGACGCCCACGCCGGGATGAGCGGCCCGTACGCCGCCCTGCGCCGCTACGTCCAGGCCGTGCTGCATCCGCGCTGGGCCTGGGACGTGGGCCTGCGGGGCCGGCCGCACGACCTGGGCAATGTGTCCAGGTACCTGGGCAAGCCCACCGGCCTGGAGGACTACATCGGCTGGCTGGGCGCCAATTTCGATCCGTCGATCTCCTGGAAGGACCTGCAGTGGATCCGCGATTTCTGGAAGGGGCCGATGATCATCAAGGGCATCCTGGACCCGGACGACGCGCGCGAGGCCGTGCGCTTCGGCGCCGACGGCATCGTGGTGTCCAACCACGGCGGGCGGCAGCTGGACGGCGTGCTGTCCACGGCCCGCGCCCTGCCGGCCATCGCCGACGCGGTCAAGGGCGATATCACGCTGCTGGCGGATTCGGGCGTGCGCACCGGCCTGGACGTGGTGCGCATGCTGGCGCTGGGCGCCGACACCGTGCTGCTGGGCCGCGCCTGGCTCTATGCCCTGGCGACGGCCGGCGAGGCGGGCGTCGCGAATCTGCTGGACCTGATCGAAAAGGAAATGCGCGTGGCCATGACGCTGACCGGCGCGCGCACCATCGCCGACATCACGCGGGATTTGCTGGTGCGTGACTGATACTGTGCCGCGCAAGCGTGAAGCCTGCGCGGCGTGGGGGCCCTTTTTGCCGCCGGGCCGCCCCAAGGCAGAAAGCGCCCCCTTGGGGGGCAGCGAGCGGGCGTAGACCGCGCAGCGTGGGGGCCCTTTTTGCCGCCGGGCCGCCCCAAGGCAGAAAGCGCCCCCTTGGGGGGCAGCGAGCGGGCGTAGACCGCGCGGCGTGGGGGCCCTTTCCTTTCAAATAGGCTCGTCCAGCCCGAACTGCACCTGTTCGGCCGCGCGCAGCAGCGCGCGGGCCTTGGCCTCGGTTTCCTGCCATTCCTTTTCGGGGTCCGAGTCGGCGACGATGCCGGCGGCGGCCTGGACGTACAGCATGCCGTCGCGGACGATGCCGGTGCGGATGGCGATGGCCAGGTCCATTTCGCCGCCGTAGCTCATGTAGCCGGCGGCGCCGCCGTAGATGCCGCGCCGCACGGGTTCCAGTTCGTCGATGATCTCCATGGCGCGGACCTTGGGCGCGCCGGTCAGCGTGCCGGCCGGGAAGGTGGCGCGCAGCACGTCGATGTTGCTCATACCGTCGTTCAGTTCGCCGCGCACGTTGGACACCAGGTGCATGACGTGCGAATAGCGTTCGATGGCCATGGTGTCGGTGACTTCGACCGTGCCGGCCTTGGATACGCGGCCGATGTCGTTGCGCGCCAGGTCGATGAGCATCACGTGTTCGGCGCGTTCCTTGGGGTCGGCCAGCAGTTCCTGTTCCAGGCGCAGGTCGTCGTCCTGGGTGGCACCGCGCTTGCGCGTGCCGGCCAGGGGGCGGATGGTGACCATTTCGCGGGCGCGGCCGTCCTCGACTTCGCGGTCCTGGCGCACCAGGATTTCCGGCGAGGCGCCCACGACGTGGAAGGTGTCGAAGTTCCAGTAATACATGTAGGGCGAGGGGTTCAGGGACCGCAGCGCTCGGTACAGCGACAGCGGCGAGTCGCGGAAGGGCTTGGCGATCACCTGGCCGATCTGGACCTGCATCAGGTCGCCGGCGGCGATGTAGTCCTTGGCCTTGCGCACGGCGGCCAGGTAGTCGTCCTTCTTGAAGTCGCGCTCCGTGGGCGTCTGCATGCTGGCGTAGGCATAGGGGATGACCACGGGCGTGCGCAGCTTTTCGCGCAGGGACTTCAGGCGGCGGCGGGCCAGGGCGTAGGCTTCCGGCTGCTGGGGATCGGCGTAGACGATCAGGTAGGTGCGGCCGGCCAGGTTGTCGACGATGACCAGTTCGTCGATCTGCAGCAGCATGATGTCGGGCGTGCCCGGCTGCTGGCCGGCCGGCCGCGGCTTGACGCAGGGGCCCAGGCGCGGCTCGATGTGGCGCACGGTGTCGTAGCCGAAATAGCCCGCCAGGCCGCCGGCGAAGCGCGGCATGCCGGGGCGCAGGGCCACGCGGAAGCGCTGCTGGAAGGCCTCGATGAAGGCCAGGGGATCGCCTTCGTGGGTTTCCACGACCTGGCCGCGGGTGACGACCTCGGTGGTGGTGCCGGTGGCGCGGATCAGGGTCTTGGCCGGCAGGCCGATGAAGGAATAGCGGCCGAAGCGCTCGCCCCCCACCACCGATTCCATCAGGCAGCTGTTGCGTCCGGCCTCCGGCCCCGCGTGGGCCAGCTTCAGGTAGATCGCCAGGGGCGTGTCCAGGTCGGCGTAGGTTTCCGCGATCAGCGGAATCCGGTTGTAGCCTTGGGCGGCCAGTGCGTTGAATTCGATTTCCGTCATGGTGGTCTCTGGGTGGGGACGTGGACCGGGACAGAATTGAAACAGCCCGGCCGATCAGGGGTCCGGGCTGCGGGGGCGGGCGGCGCGGGAAGGCCCGCGCGCCGGGTGACCGTGACTACCCGGAACAAAAACACCACCAGCGCCAATAGGCGCCGGCGGTGATCGGGTAGTAGCGGATGATGTTCATGCGTGTTCGGTCTGGGAAGTCGCGTCGGCGGCCCACTGAGCGGCCTCGACGATGGATTCAACTATAGCATCCACCGGCAGGCTCTGCACGGGCCGGCCTTCGTTGTAGCCGTAGGGCAGGGCCAGCACGCGCATGCCGGCGGCGTTGGCGGCCAGGGCGTCGTTGATCGAGTCGCCGATGAACAGGGCCTGGGCGGGCGCGATGCCCAGCAGGTCGCAGGCGTGGAACAGCGGCATGGGGTCGGGTTTCTTGCGCGCGCAGGTGTCGCCGCAGACCACGGCGTCGAAGTAGCCGTCCAGGCCCATCTGGCGCAGCAGGGGGCCGGTGAATTCGGTGCCCTTGTTGGTGACCACGGCCAGGCGCGCGCCCTGGTCGCGGAAGGCCTGCAGGCCCGCCAGCACGCCGGGATACAGGCGGCTGCGCTGGCCGTTCAGGGCGCGGTAGTGGTCCTGGTATCGGGCCAGGCCGCGCATGACCATGTCCACGCTGGCGGGGCGGCCCTCGTGGCCCAGGGTGCGGATGACCAGCTGTTCCACGCCCTTGCCGACGTAGGTGGCGATGATGTCCTCGGCGATCGGCGCCAGGCCCATGTCCTGGCGCATGGCGTTGGCGGCGTCCGCCAGATCGGGGATGGTGTCCAGCAGGGTGCCGTCCAGGTCGAACAGAATTCCGGGAAATTGCATGGTGTCGCGCGCCGGGGAAAGCGGCCGAACCGGATCGGCGGCCGGGTGAATCATGAGGGCGCCGGGGCGGGAGGGCATGCCGGCGTCGGCGGGCGTCATCGTATCATCACCGGGGGAAATATGCCGCCCCGATCGGTTGCCGGTTACGAACCCCGGGCGGCGGCCGCGCGGCGCCGGGCGTCCCCCTGGGCGATGCCGTCGCGCAGGGCGGCGATCACGCGGGGGTAGTCCGGCTGGCCGAACACGGCCGAGCCCGCCACGAAGGCGTCGGCCCCGGCGGCGCGGATGTCGGCGATGTTGTCGGCCTTGACCCCGCCGTCGACCTCCAGGTCGATGGCCTGGCCGCCGCCGTCCCGCCAGCGGTCGATGCGGGCGCGGGCCTGCGCGAGCTTGTCCAGGGTGTGCGGGATGAAGGACTGGCCCCCGAATCCCGGGTTGACCGACATCAGCAGGACCAGGTCGAGGCGTTCCATGACGTGGTCCAGCCATTCCAGCGGCGTGGCCGGGTTGAACACCAGGCCGGCGCGGCAGCCGTGGTCGCGGATCAGGGCCAGGGTGCGGTCGACGTGGCGCGAGGCTTCCGGGTGGAAGCTGATGATGTCCGCGCCGGCCTTGGCGAAGGCGGGCACGAGCGCGTCGACGGGCTCGACCATCAGGTGGACGTCGATGGGCGCGGTGGTGTGGGGGCGCAGGGCGGCGCACACCATGGGCCCCATGGTCAGGTTGGGGACGTAGTGGTTGTCCATGACGTCGAAGTGGATCCAGTCGGCGCCGGCGGCCACCACGTCGACGACCTCATCGCCCAGGCGGGCGAAGTCGGCGGACAGCAGGCTGGGGGCGATGCGGGCGGCGGGCAGTTCGGTCATGGCGAAGGAGGGTCCGGATATGTCATGATGACGGTTTTGCAGCCCTCATTTTAGTGCACCCCCGGGTGCCGCAATCAGGCATGAAGATCCATTGGTTGTCCGCGGCCATGCTGGCCGTCCTGAGCGCCTGTTCCACGGTGCCGCTCGAGGAAACCGTCCCGGGCGGCGAACCCGGCGGCGCCGTATCGGTCGAGCAGCCCCTGGCCGTGCCGCCGCTCTCGGCCCTGCCGGAAACCCCCGCGCGGCCCCTGCAGGGGCGCTATACGGCGGTCTCCTGGGACAGCGTGCCGGGCTGGGCGGGCGACGACCTGAACCATGCCTGGAAGGCGCTGCTGAACGATTGCCGGGGCCTGATGCGGCCCGTGTCGGGCTCGCTGGCGCTGCCGGCGCGCGCGGCGCCCCGGGTCTGGCAGCCGGTCTGCCAGGCGGCCGTGCAGTCCGGCCTGGGGGCCGAGGCCGGCGGTCCGGCCGTGCGCCGGTTCCTGCAGGAACAGTTGCGTCCCTGGCGGCTGGACGATGCCTCCGGGCAGGCCGCCGACGGCACGGTGACGGGCTATTACGAACCGCTCATCCGGGCGTCGCGTACGCGCGAAGGGGCCTACCAGTGGCCGCTCTATGCCACGCCGGACGACCTGCTGACCATCGACCTGGGTTCGGTCTATCCGGAACTGGCCGGCAAGCGGGTGCGCGGCAAGCTCGAAGGCCGCCGGGTGGTGCCCTACGACACGCGGGCCCAGATCGTGTCCGACCCCGCCCGCCAGCCCGCCGCGATCGTCTGGGCGGACGATCCCGTCGAGGCCTTCTTCCTGCAGATCCAGGGTTCGGGGCGGGCCGTCCTGCCCGACGGCGGGGTGCTGCGGCTGGCCTACGCCGACCACAACGGCCGGCCGTATGCCTCCATCGGCCAGTGGCTGGCCAGGCAGGGCGAGATGCCGCTGGCCCGGACGTCCATGCAGAACATCAAGGCCTGGGCGCGCGCGCACCCCGACCGCGTGCCGGAACTGCTGAACGTGAACCCGGCCATGGTGTTCTTCCGCGAGGAGCCCATCGTCGATCCCGAGCTCGGTCCCCGGGGCGCCTACGGGGTGCCGCTGCTGCCCCGGCGGTCGATCGCGGTCGATCCGGCCTTCGTGCCGCTGGGCACGCCGGTCTTCCTGGAAGCCGGCCCCCAGGGCGGCGCGGAGCCGCTGCGGCGGCTGGTGTTCGCCCAGGACACGGGCGCGGCGATCAAGGGCGCCGCGCGGGCCGATTTCTATTGGGGCACGGGCGACGAGGCCGGCGCGCGCGCCGGCCGCATGAAGCAGTCCGGCCGGATGTGGCTGCTGTGGCCCGCGCGGGCGGGAGCGCCGTCGGCGCGCTGATGCGCCCGGACGGATGGCCGGAAACCCCGTTCCCTTGGTCTGGAACAATTCGCGCGGCCGCGCCGCGCAGTAAGATGATCGGATGAAGAATCAGGAATCCATACTCGTCTGCGGCACCGGCATCGCCGGCCTGGCCTGCGCGCTGGGCCTGGCCCGGGCGGGGATGCCCGCCGCCCTGCTGGGGCCGCGCCAGGTCCCGGCCGCGCGGGCGGCGGACGACTACCACCCGCGCGTCTACGCGATTTCGCCGGCCAGCCGCGATCTGCTCGATCGCCTGGGCGCCTGGCGGCTGATGGACGCGCGCCGCGTCACCGCCGTCGAGGCCATGGAGATCCAGGGCGACGCCGACGGCCGCCTGGATCTGTCCGCCTGGCAGGACGCGCGCGACACCCTGGCCTGGATCGTCGAATCCGGTGAAATCGAGCGTGCGCTCCAGCAGGCCGTCCAGGTCATGGGCATCGCCTGGCACGAGGACCGCTTCGAGCGCCTGGAAAACCGCGCCATGGGCGTGCGGGTGACGACCGGACAGGGCCGCGCGCTGGACGCGGCGCTGCTGGTGGGCGCGGACGGCGCGCGGTCCCCGGTGCGGCTGGCGGCAGGCATCGAACACCACTACACGCCTTATGGCGACATGGGCATGGTCGCGCACCTGGATATCGGCCGGCCCCACCAGAACCGCGCCTGCCAGTGGTTCACGGGCGACAGCGTATTCGCCCTGCTGCCCATGCCGGATACGGCGGACGGCCCGCAGGCGTCCCTGGTGTGGTCGATGCACGAAGGCCGGGCGCGCGAATGGCTGGCGATGGACGCCGACGCCCAGCAGGCTTTCCTGTCCGCGCATGCGCGGGCCATCACGGGCGACCGCCTGGGGGCGTTGCGCCTGCGCACGCGTCCCCAGGGCTTTCCCCTGACGCTGGAACGCAGCGCGATGACGGCCCCGGGCGTCGCCCTGGTGGGGGACGCCGCGCACCGGGTCCATCCGCTCGCCGGGCAGGGCCTGAATCTGGGGCTGGGCGACGTGCGGGATCTGCTGGACGTCCTGCGGACGCGCGAACTCCATCGCGCGCCGGGCGATCCACGTGTCCTGGCGCGCTACCGCCGCCGCCGGGCCGAGCCCGTCTGGGCCATGGGCCTGGTCACCGACGGCCTGCACCGGCTGTTCGGCGCTTCGAACGCCCCGACGGCCTGGGCCCGCAACCAGGGCATGCGTCTCGTCGACAACCTGCCTTTCCTTAAACGCCGCCTGATCCGGGCGGCCGCCGGCGACTGATCGCCAATCCGTTTTTCGAGGTTTCCCCATGAAATCCCCCTTGATTCTGGCCGCGCTGCTGCTGTGCGGCAGCCTGTCCGCCCTGGCGCAACCGTCCGGCGACCAGGTCCTGAGCACCCGGCCGTCCGGCCAGGCCGTACCGGCCGAATCGGACTGGACGGGCGCGGTGGACCGGACGCGGTCGGCCGCGCCGTCGCGCGCGGGCGGCGCCGATTCGGCCCAGGCCGTCACCCGGACGTTCGAGCAGCGCTTTCCCGGGATCCACGTGGACGCCGTCCGGGTGACGCCCATGACCGGGATCTTCGAAGTCCAGGTCGGCATGGACCTGCTGTACACCGACGCCCAGGTGGATTATGTGCTGCAGGGCTCGATGATCGACGCCCATGCGCGCCGCGACCTGACGGCCGAACGGCTCGAGGCCCTGCAGCAGGTGGCCTTCGGCAGCCTGCCGCTGGACCACGCGATCAAGCAGGTCAAGGGCACCGGCGCGCGCAAGGTCGCGGTGTTCGAGGACCCCAACTGCGGCTATTGCAAGCAGCTGCACCGGACGCTGGAAGACGTGGACAACGTCACGGTCTATACCTTCCTGTTCCCGATCCTGACACCGGACTCCATGACGCGTTCGCGCGACATCTGGTGCGCGGCCGACCCGGCCAAGGCCTGGAAGGCCTGGATGCTGAACGGCCAGGATCCCGCCAAGGCGGAATGCGACACGCCGATCCAGGACAACCTGGCCCTGGGGCGCAAGCTGAACGTGCAGGGCACGCCGGCCCTGTTCTTCGCCGACGGCACGCGCGTCAACGGCGCGCTGCCGCTGGAGGCCCTGAAGAAAAAACTCGACGCGCAGTCCTGAACCGCGCAGCGATCACTTCAGCAGCGTCCAGGCGCCGTCCTTGACGGTGATGAGCTCGCGGCCACGCTGGTCGAAGCCGCTGTGGTCCTCGGGCGTCATGGTGTAGACCCCCTGGGTGGCGACCAGTTCGTGCGTCTGTTCCAGGGCGTCGCGCAGGGCGCGGCGGAATTCCGGCGTGCCCGGCCTGGCGGATTTCAGGGCGACGGGGATGGCGTGCTGCAGCAGCAGGCCGGCGTCGTAGACGTTGGCCCCGAAGGTCGCCGGCTTTTCGCCGTACATCGCCTGGTAGCGCTGGATGTAGTCCTGGACGATGGGCTTGGACGGATTGCCGTCGGGGATCTCGGGCAGCACGAGCATCAGGCTGGCGGCCAGGATGGTGCCTTCGGCCGACTTGCCGGCGAACTTCAGGAAGGCGGGCAGGGCGGCGCCGTGGGTCTGGTAGAAGCGGCCCTTGTAGCCTTGCTGCGCCAGCGTGGCCTGCGGCAGCGCGGCGGCGCCGCCCGTGCCGGCGATCAGGATGGCGTCGGGCCTGGCGGCCAGCAGCTTCAGGGCCTGGCCGGTGACGGAACTGTCGGTGCGCTGATAGCGTTCGGCCACGGTCAGGTCCAGACCCTTGTCCTTGGCCATGCGGCTGAAGACCTGGTACCAGTCGTCGCCGTAGGCGTCGGCGAAGCCGATGAAACCGACGGTCTTGATGCCGCGGCCGACCATGTCCTGGACCAGGGCCTGGGCGATGATGTCGGTGTTCTGGGTGGTCTTGAAGGCCCATTTCTTCTGTTCGGTCATGGGCAGCACCACCGAGGCCGCGCCCACGGGGGCCAGCATCGGCGTGCCGGACTCGGCGGCGAACTGCAGCACGCTCATGGCGTTGGGCGATCCGGTGGGGCCGATCAGGGCGTCGACGTGCGCTTCGCTGATCAGCTTCTTGAAGGCCGTGACCGTCTGCGTCGGGTCGCTGGCGTCGTCCAGCGTGATGTATTCGATGTCCTGGCCGCCCGCCTTGGTCGGCAGCAGCGGCACCGTGTTCTTCTGGGGGATGCCGACCAGGGCCGTCGGACCGGTGGCGGACACCACCACGCCGACTTTCACCTGGGCATGGGCGTGGAACGGAATGGCCAGGGCCAGGGCGGCCGCCAGGGCGGCGCCGGGGATGCGGATGTTCACGGCGGATGTCTCCTGAATGAAGCACGGCCCGCGATTGCGGGCCGTGCGCAGATCTCACACGATTGTAATGAAAAGCCCTAGAACTCGGTCCATTCCTCGGTGTCGGCGGAGGCCGGGGCGGGCTTGCCGGGCGCGCGCAGGGCGGGCTTGGCGGCGGCGCGGGCGGCCGGGGCATCGGCCTGGGCGCCCTGGCGGGGCCGCTGCGGCGCGGGGCTGACGACCTT